>Ga0207651_10000009_pt1 | contig 199913 bp, 174 predicted proteins | sample KBSM23metaG_FD_184328 | JGI IMG/M metagenome (GOLD analysis project Ga0207651, IMG submission 184328) | Miscanthus rhizosphere microbial communities from Kellogg Biological Station, Michigan, USA - KBS M2-3 metaG (SPAdes) (version 2) | ecosystem: Host-associated > Plants > Roots > Rhizosphere... | reverse complement strand
CGGAATTGCGGATGTACCACTATAAGGCGAGGGCCTACTCGCCCACCCTCGGCCGCTTCATGCAAACCGACCCGGTCGGGTACGAGGACCAGTTTAACCTCTACACCTATGTCGCTGACGATCCGGTAAATAACAATGATCCCAGCGGCAAAATAGGTTTGGGGTTTGGCATTGAGATATTTTTCGCTGCCCTGGGAGGGAATGGTCCGCACGGCGGAGCGGCGTACGGTTCCGCAAATGTCGGCATTTCGATTAGTCGAAATGGCGACATACAAGTTGGGGTAACAACGACTACTTCGGAGCGTGGGGCAGGGGCAGGCGTTGGCGCCTCGACTGGTATCTCAGGGTTCCGGGGCACCGTTGCTTCACAGGCTAACAATAACCGAACGGTTATTGGCGGATGGGGCGCTGTCACGGTATCAAAAAGTTATAAAACCTCATCCCCGGATTTGGCGGGAAAACCTTCGGATGTGGGGGGATCGACGTCGTCACCACCGGCGAACGCAACAAAAAAAATATCCGTTGGCGAGACTTATGGCGGCGCGATTTTTGACACTAGAAATTCCACAGCGCACACGGTCACATTCAATCCCATACAGGCGGCGACCAGTGCTGCTTCAAAATTGTTAAAGCCAATAGTAGATTTTGTCAACAATGCCAAAAATCCAAAGCCGTCGGAATAATTTTAATGAAAAAAGATATACTTAATAGGTTTAATTTATCCATAAAAGCTCAGATATTTATAGCGGTTATCTCATTTATAACGGGATCGTTGCTGTATAACATAACAGGTAACTTCCTGTTTTCGATTTTATCTCCGATAATATTTGTTGCGATTAATCTGGCCGTCAGAGTGTTTCTCTTTTTCAATAGAGGCGGCTGGCGTCGGTGAGCGGCATTGGCGCCAAGGTCGATCAGCCGGACGTCTGGTATCAGGGTGCGTCCGTCTCAAGCGCCAACCGGCGCCAGCTGTTTGCGGATCACCTCGGCAGCATCGCCGCGATCGCGGATGTGAGCGGGACCTCGATCGCGGTGAACAGCGACGGATAGGGCATCCCGGCCGCCAACAGCCTGTCGCAGGAACCGCTTCCAAGAGGTGCCCGAAGATGACTGATTTGTCTCAGAGCTCGATCGCCGCTGCATTTAACTGGCTGTCGTCTGTATTAGTCGGAGGGTCATCGGTCGTGGCAACCTTGTCCGTTGCCTATGTGGGCTTTCTAATGCTCTCTGGCCGCATCGAGGTTCGTCGGGCCGGCCAGGTGCTGATCGGTTGCTTCATCCTCTTCGGCGCTCCTGCAATCGCGGGCGGTATCCGGGCTTCGCTTTTGGCTGATTCAGTGGCGGCGGCGCCTCTGGAAGATGCGGCCGATATGGAGCCGAGCGCACCGATAGTGCCGCAGTCGATGCCTCGCTCCTATGATCCGTATGCGGGCGCTTCCGTTGGCGTGCAATAGCGAGGTAAATTGCCTCGGTTTTGGTTAGAACTCTTCCCTGTTTTTCCAGCTTTGTGATTGGAAAAGGCGCCCCCTCTCAGCACACTTCTGAATGACCGAATCGCCGGTCGGGGGGAGGGGCTTGATGGGATCGATGGGGACGCGGCTTCGGGCCGCTTTTTTTGGCGCGGCCCTGCTTCTCGAAAATGCCCCTGCTTGGGCGCAGGATTCCGATCCCCAAGGGTCGGGCGTGCTCGTTTCGGCGATGGGTTGGCTGCAGGGCACCTTGCTCGGCACCGTCGCGACCGTCGCCGCGGTGATCGCGGTGGCCTCGGTCGGGTTGCTCATGCTCACTGGCCGTATCAACTGGCGCTACGGCGCGACCGTGATCTTCGGCTGCTTCATTCTGTTCGGCGCCGCCAGCATCGTGGCCGGCATTCGGACCACCGCAACGCTCGGTCAGTGAGTGCCGGTCTGGAGCGCGACCGGCTGTTCGTGGCGCTGACGCGCCCGCAGATGTTCGCGGGTGTGACTTACAGTTTCTTTGTGGCGAATTTCGTAGTCGCAACGGAGATGTTTCTTATCTTTCGATCGCTGTGGGTTCTACTTGCTGCGGCATTCATCCACGCGATGGGAATGGTGCTCTGCCTGAGTGAACCGCGGATTTTCGATCTGTGGCTCACACGGGTTTCCAATTGTCCACGTGTGCGTAATTTCAGGATCTGGGGATGCAATTCCTACCGTCCCTGACCCAGGATCCCAAGGCAGTCGCGCGTGAGCAGGCAGCGGGAAAGCATCTTCCTTATCGCCGCCATGTCGATGATCATACGATCGAAACGCGCGACGGCCTTTTGATGCAAGTCATTCAGCTTGGCGGATTGCCGTTCGAGACCGCGGACACCGACGAGCTCAATCATCGCAAGCAACTGCGCGACGCAACGCTCAAGGCGATCGGTTCGTCGCGCTTTGCGATATATCACCACATCGTCCGCCGCGAGGTCGATCTCTCGCTGGATGCCGATTATCCCGACGCCTTCTCGCGCAAGCTCGATTCCGCCTGGCGCGCGCGGCTCGAGACGCGGCGGCTCTACGTCAACGACCTCTATCTTACGCTCATGCGCCGCCCGGTGCAGGGGCGGATCGGCGTGATCGAGCGGATTGGCCGCCGTTTCGGGCGGGCGATGGCGCAGGGCAAGGCGAGCTTCCAATATGAGTTGCAGCAGCTGAACCAAGCCCGCGACGCGCTGATGGCGGCCCTCGGGCAATATGAGCCGCAACTGCTGGGCGTCTATGATACGCCGCACGGGCGTTGCTCCGAGCCGCTCGAATTCCTGTCCTATCTATATAACGGCGAACAACGGCGTGTCCGGCTTCCGAAGCAGGACCTTGGCGATTATCTGCCCTATCGACGGGCCAGCTTCGGCCAGAACGTCGTCGAATTAGGGCCTGCCAGCGGTAGTCCGCGTTCGTTCGTCGGCCTGCTCTCGCTCAAAGATTATCCCGACCAAACCACGCCTGGCATGCTCGACCGGCTCTTGCGGCTGCCGATCGAAATGACCGTCTCGCAATCCTTCGGTTTCGTCGAGGGGCGGGCGGCACTCTCCCGCATGAACCTCGCGCTGCGGCGGATGCGGTCGGCGGAGGATGAGGCGATCAGCCTGCGGGCGGAACTGACCGACGCCAAGGATGACGTCGCCGCAGGGCGCGCGGCGTTTGGCGAGCACCACATGACGCTCGCTATTCGTGAGAGCCTGCCCGCTTTGGTCGATGAAGGCGTGGCTGAGGTCCAGGCAGCGCTGGCCGACATTGGTTGCTTCTCGGTGCGCGAGGATATTGCGGTCGAGCCGACATTCTGGGCGCAATTTCCGGGGAACTTCAAATATATCGCCCGGCGCGGCCTCGTTTCGACCGGCAATTTCTCGGGCTTGGCCAGCTGCCATAATTTCTCGCTGGGCCGGCCTGCGGGCAACCACTGGGGCGAAGCCGTAAGCTTGTTGGAAACGACGGCGGCCGGGCCATATTTCTTCAACTTTCATCAGGCGGATCTCGGCAATTTCACGATAATCGGCCCGTCCGGTTCCGGCAAAACGGTCGTGCTGAATTTCCTTCTCGCGCAGGCGCGCAAATTCCGCCCCCGCATTATCTTCTTCGACAAGGACCGCGGCGCCGAATTGTTCATCCGCGCGATGGGCGGGCGCTATGATGTGCTGCGCCCGGGGATGCCGTCAGGCCTCAACCCGCTGCAATTGCCGGATACGCCGGCCAACCGACAATTTGTGATTGATTGGTTGGCTGTACTTGCCGGTGGCGCGGACGGCGACGAGATGTTGCGCATCAAGGATGCGGTCGATACCAATTTCGATCAGCCGCCCGAAGACCAGAGGCTTCGCTACATCGTCGAGCTTTTCCGCGGCAATCATCGGCCCGACAGCGGTGACCTCTGGTCACGATTGCGGCCGTGGTGGGGAGATGGCGAGCGGGCCTGGCTGTTCGACAACGAACAAGACCTGACCGATCTCGCCATCGACGCGGTCGGGTTCGACATGACGCAAATTCTCGACAGCCCCGCCGCTCGCACGCCAGCGATGATGTATCTCTTTCACCGCGTCGAAGAGCGTCTGGACGGAAATCCGACCATTATCGTGGTCGACGAAGGCTGGAAGGCGCTCGACGATGACGTGTTCGTCCGCCGGATCAAGGACTGGGAAAAGACGATCCGCAAACGCAACGGCATCATCGGTTTCGCGACGCAAAGCGCACAGGACGCGCTGGAAAGCCGGATCGCCAGCTCGATCGTCGAGCAATCGGCGACCCAGATTTTCATGTCCAATCCCAAGGCGCAGGCGGCCGACTATATGGATGGGTTCGGCCTGACGGCGCACGAACTCGACATCATCCGGACGATGCCTGCGAGCGCGCACTGCTTCCTGATCAAGCACGGCAGCGACAGCGTGGTCGCGCGCCTCAACCTTGCCGGGGAAAAGGATATTCTGACGATCCTGTCGGGGCGCGAGAATACGGTACGGCTGCTCGACGCGATCCGCCTCGAAACGGGCGATGATCCGAATGACTGGCTGCCCAGGTTGTTGGAGCGCGCATGATCGATTATTGCGCAGCCGCGCCCGCCGGCTCTGGCTTTGTCAGCGCCACGACCGCGTTCATCGACTGTCACACCGCGCTGCTTGACGTCGGCGCCTATCAGGGTCTCGCAGCGCCGGGATCGACCCTGTCGATTGTGCTGACGGGTCTCCTCACGATCTTCATCGCCCTGATCGGCTACAATCTGCTGCTGGGGCAGGGCCCCACGCTGCGCAGCGGCATGATCACCACCGCCAAGATCGGGATGGTCTTCACGCTCGCGACCAGTTGGCCCGCTTATCGTGTCCTGGTCGCTGATCTGGTCACCCAGGGACCCGAAGAGATTGTCGGGGATATTGGAAAGCCGATCGGGCTTTCGGGAGGCAGCGACAGGCTGGTTCAAAGACTGGACCTGGCCGACAGTCAACTCGTGCAACTTGCCATAATCGGTCCGGGTGATCCGATTTGGGCTGCTCAGAACGTGCGGGTTGCGGCGCCCCCTTTCGCCGGATTCAGTGCGTTCGCTCTTGGTGTATCGCGGATCATTTTTTTGCTGGCCGCGATCGCCGGCGAGGGGGTCGTGAAGGCGACGATCGGATTGTTGCTCGCTCTCGGCCCGTTCTTTGTCGCTTTCCTCATGTTTGATGCCACGCGCGGATTTTTCGTCGGCTGGGTACGAGTGCTTTCAGGCGCTGCGATCGGATCAATCGGTGTCTCGATCATCCTCGGCCTCGAACTCGCCATGATGGAGCCATGGCTGGCAAACCTGTTGTCGCGCCGCGCATCGGGTGAGGCGCTGCCCTCAATGCCGGCCGAACTGGCGGTCATCACGCTCCTGTTCGCGATCCTGGTTCTTGTGACGATCTCGGCGGCCGCGCGCCTAGCCGCTGGCTTCCGGCTGCCCACCGTAGTTGTTGTCGACTGGCTCGGGAGCGCGACAGGCGTCGTCAAAATGCCCGGCAGTTCGATGGCCTCTGTGCAGCGATCCAGCAAGCGTGAGGACCGCAGCAGGGCCACCGAGATCGCGGAGATAGCGAGCCAAAATAATTTTCGTGATCGCGTGACATTGGCAGGCGACCGGCGCCGGCCTGTCGCGGCGGCGGAAGTTGGCGGCAAGCTGGCGGCAAATCGTGTCGAGGTACCTCATTCCCGCGCCACTCGCGCGGCCCCTTCCCATCGACGGTCGATGCCTCGCGTATCGCCGAGCGTTCGAAAGCGCGACATCCAGAGATGAGCAAGCCGATCCAGGATACGAGTCAGGCTTATTATGACGAAGCGACCAGCTGGGGGCTTGACCGTGCCCAGGCCGCGCGGGCGTCGCAGCGTATGACGCGCTGGATCGCGATCGGCAGCATCCTGGTCGCGATCCTCGAGGCGATTGCATTGCTGATGCTGCTGCCGCTCAAGACGGTCGAACCTTACACGCTGCTCGTCGATCGCTCCACCGGCTATGTTCAGTCACTCAAGCCGCTGGAGCAGCAGAAGGTGGCGCCCGATGCCGCGCTGACGCAGTCTTTCCTCGTGCAATATGTGATTGCGCGCGAGAGCTTCGATTTCAATATGATCACCGCCGATTATAAAAAGGTTGGCCTGTTTTCGACCGGCCAGGCGCGCAGCACCTATCTAGCCGCCTTGCAGCCATCCAATCCGGCCAGCCCACTGCGCACTTTTCCCCGCGGCACGATCATCGACACAAAGGTAAAGAGCGTATCTCCGATCGGTCGCGAGACCGTCTTGATCCGGTTTGACACGGTCCGGTCGGACGGAAACGGACGTGCCGCGCCGCCGGCGTCATGGATCGCGGTCGTGCAATATCACTATTCCGGCGAGCCGCTCAGCATCGAGGATCGCTTCGTCAATCCGCTTGGCTTTCAGGTCGTTCGCTACCGGCGCGATCAGGAAGCGCTTCCGGCGCCGCCGGTGGCGGAAAGCACGCCTGTCGCACCGACCGGACCTGGCACGGCTTCGCCGGCGGTATCAGGCTCGGGCGCGGCCTTCCCGACAACGCTGAACGCAACGCCGGCGCCACACGCCCAATGAAGCGCGTTCTTCTCTTGGCGCTCATGTTGGGCATTCAAAGCGCGGGCTTTACCCAGATGCGGCCGCGTCAGGCAGCCGATGATCCCCGCGTCCAGATAGTGGATTATGACCCCAACCGTACGGTGCAGCTGCACACCGCATTGGGTTATCACCTTTTCCTCCAATTCGCGTCCGGCGAGCAGATCGAAAATGTCGCGGTCGGTGACAGCAACGGATGGGAGATCGTCCTCAACGGCGGCAGCGACCGGCTCTTTATCCGGCCCAAGCAGCCGGCCGGTGTGACCGACATGACGGTCATCACCAGCGATCACGTCTATAATTTCGAGCTTGTTGCGCAACCTGCGATGTCGCTCGACATGCCCTATGTGGTCCGGTTCGAATACCCCGGGGCGGTTGTCGCGACGGTCAAGAAGGCGGCTGATACGCGCGTGTCGGGCAGCCGCCACGAACAATATAAGGTCACGGGCGATCCCAAATTGCGCCCGTCGTCGGTCAGCGAGGACGGGAAGCGGACCCATATCAAGTGGCCCGCCGACCATCCTATTCCTGCTGTCTATCAGATCACGGAAACCGGCGAACAGACGCTCACGAATGGGGTGATGCGCGGTGACGAATTCGTGATCGACTCTGTGATTCCAAGGCTTCTGTTCAAGATCGACAGCGCGGTGGCCTATGCGACGCAATCGACCTCGAGGCGTGACCGTTGAGCGAAATTGGCGACCGTGAACGCGCGCGCCTAGAGACGCTGTTCGGCCTCGATGAGGTAACGCAGCTCGATGTGCGCCCCACCGTTGGCGCCAAGCGGTCCGGCCTGCCGGGCTGGGCCTTCGCGCTTGGCGTGGTCGCGGCCGCGGTGCTTTTGTTCAGCCTGTTGGACATACGGCGGACCCGGCTGGCGGAGCCCGCTGTACGGATGCCGGTGGCGAGTTCGCGGCAGGGTGCTGCCGAGATGCCGCCTTTGAACATTCCCCCGCCGCCCGCCGCTCCTCTTGCGCCAGGCGTTTTCCCGCCGCCGGTTGTCGCGTCCGGATCGACGGTCGCGACAGGAGCACCGGCCTACAGGCAGCCTTTGCCCCAACGCGGCGGTATGCAGGACCCCATGGAAGGCAGGCTGATCGTGCCCAATGCGCCATCGCCGCCAGCCTGGAACCCCCCTTCGCAAAGTTATCCGCCACCGCCGACGAATATCGCCGAACGCACCCTGCCTTCGGAGGATCATGCAGGTGTTGCGGCCAGAGCGGCGGGGCCGATCCTGGTGATCGACGTCGATGCGTCCGACACGGCCGCCGAAGCGGATCCGGTTCCGGTAGGCAGTCACGCGAGGACCTCGGCAACGGCGGCGCCGCCCCTGCCAACCGGTCCAGGCGCGTCGTCTGCGCAATCGGCAAATTCCGCGCGCACGGGCAACATAACCAATCGCGCGGCGACGATCCCTCAAGGAACGCTTATCCCCGCGGTCCTGGAGACAGCCTTTGATTCAACCAATCCCGGCTTCGCCCGGGCCGTCGTGTCCCGGAACATAAAGGGCTTTGACGGCTCGCGTATTCTCATTCCGCGCGGCAGCCGGCTTGTCGGCGAATATAAGTCGGAAACATCGAGCGGCCAACGACGCGCACTTATCAACTGGGCGCAGCTGATCCGTCCCGACGGGGTGGTCGTGCAACTCGACTCACCGGCCGCCGATCCGCTTGGTCGGGGGGGCATACCCGCCCGCGTTTCTAGCAATGGGTTTGGCCGCTTCATCGGCACGCTGCTTCAGTCGACGCTCGACATCGGGCGCACCATCGTCGCCCAAAGGGTCGGCGGCACCGTGTTTCTTGCATATCCGGGCGCGATAGCCGGCTTCTCCCAGGCAACGACGCCGCAGCTGAGCCGCGATCAACCGCGACTGCGTGTGGATCCAGGTACCAGTATCAGCGTGTTCGTCGCGCGCGACCTGGTCTTCTCCAGCCCCGAAAAAAAGTGAGGTGACCAATCGCGCATCGGCCGATCGGAGCGGTGTTTATCTCAGGAAGTTTCTGGCGCCCATCGCCGGGGCCCTGGCGAGACCAGATGTTACCGACATCTATATCAACCGGCCCGGTGAGCTTTGGCTCGAAGCCGCGGGCGGTCAAATCGAAAGAGTGGAAGACCCCAAGCTGGACGAGGCGACCCTCTTGCGGTTGGCCTCTCAAATCGCAGCTCTCAGCCATCAGGGGATAAATCGCGAACATCCCTTGTTATCCGCGCAACTTCCGGACGGCTCGCGTATCCAGGTGGTGGCGCCGCCGGCTACGCGAGGGACGATGGCACTTGCCATCCGCAAGCATATTGCCCCTATGCTGACGTTGGAGGACTATGAAAATGCGGGACTCTTTGCGGAAACCGGGCTTAAGCAGAATGACAAAGCGCTGCTCTCCTCTTTGATCGCGGAGCGAAAATATGCGCGAGCGCTTTCGCTCGCGGTCCGCGAGCGAAAGAATATTCTGATTGCCGGAGGAACATCCACTGGCAAGACGACCTTCCTCAACGCGCTGCTGCGAGAAGTACCTTTGACCGAGCGCCTGATCCTGATCGAGGACACGCCGGAGATCGAGGTGCCGCACGACAATTGCGTTGGCCTGGTTGCCGTGCGCGGTGCGCTGGGTGAGGCCAGGGTAACGGCCAATGATCTGGTGGCGGCTTCGCTGCGAATGCGACCCGATCGCATCGTGCTCGGCGAACTTCGAGGGGAGGAGGCTTTCGCTTTCCTTCGCGCCGTAAATTCGGGGCATCCCGGATCGATGACGACGATCCATGCCGATAGCCCCGAAGGCGCGATAGAGCAGTTGGTACTGCTCGTATTGCAGTCCGGGACGCGTCTCGATCGTGACGATATTCGCCACTATATCAGGAATACCGTGGATCTCTTCGTCCAACTCGGCCGACAGAGTGGCAAAAGGATTGTTGAAGACGTGATGCTCGCACCTGCCTGATCTAAGTATGCGTCTGCCTTAAGCGCCGGCCTGGATAAATGGCTGCCACGCGTCGCTGCGCGCGAGTGGGTCGGCAGCAAGCGGCCTACGAGCGGACGCCAAAAGCGTCTCTTCGCCGGGTTGCATAGCACCCATGTGGGAAGGCTTTGATCAGCTTGCGATGGCCCGAATGCGCGGTTAAAATCGCCTTGTCGAGCCAGCCCGCATAGCAATTGGTGGCGAGCAAAACAGGCGTGGCACCCCGACCGGACGAGGAGGAAAAATGTTCTGAGTCAAAGGCTTAAAGTTCATTTTCGAATCCCTCCCTTGCCTATCCTGACCGACCAAGTGGCGTCGCAATATATGGGGCACACCGGTGATACGCTGCGCAGCGACGCCGCGTACTGAGGGGGCTGGGTTGCGCTCCTGCTCACGGGTGCCACGCCCGCCGCCTCGTTGGTCGAGGAACCGCGATAGTCCATCTACCACCAAGCTGCCGGCTAAAGACGCCACACGAAGACCGAAGCAATCCGGTCCAAGCGGGCCTTGCATCTGCCGCCGAAGTCCATAGTTTCGCAATTGCGCGGCAGGGATGCGGCGCCGGGGCGTGAGAACCTCGAACTTGAGAGCGATAGACGCATGGTCCGTCACGAATACGGCCGGGTGGCCGTTGCGCATGTCCAAGCCGCTCGCGGCCAAAGGCTCCGGCGCATGTTTTCTCAAGCGTGTTCTCAACACCCGGCTCCGGCCGGCCGCGCTCACCGATGTCGCGCGAGCGTACCGTGTCCGATGGACTGAAGATTGGCGCAAGCCTTGGGGAAATCCGCGGCCTCGCGCGGGGCCGAGCATGCGGCTGACCTCGAGGCTCTTGAAACCGCTCGCGCGGGCGGCCCTGGCGGAGCGCGATCCGCTGCCGCCGGAGGATCGCGTCGGGGCCGGCGCCGCGCTGATGCTGGAGGACCTGTATCAACGCGAGGCGCCCCGGCTCCTCCGTTTCTTTGCGCGATATTCGACGCGGCACGACGCTTCCGACCTGGTCCAGGAAAGCTTCATGCGGTTCGCCAACGCGAGTTCGGGTGGCGACACGCCGATCAGGCACCCCGAAGCCTATTTGAACACCGTCGCGCACAATCTGCTCCGCGACCGCGCCAAAGTCGCCTTGCGACGGTCCCTGGCGCTCCATGCCGATCTGGAAGACAAGGCCCTGACGGCTCCGGATCCCGTTGCCGCGTTGGAGGCGCGCGATCTGCTCAATCGCGTCCAGACCGCGTTGATGCGGCTGAGTCCGAAGACGCGCGCCATATTCCTCGCACACCGCGTGGACGGCCACAGCTATAAGGACATCGCCAAACTCACCGGACTCAGGATAAAGGGCATCGAGTGGCACATGTCTAAAGCCATAAACCACCTCGACCGCGCGCTGAACGCACGTTGATGTCCGCGAACGCGAGGCCTGGGCGCAGCGACGAGGCTGTGCGCGAGGAGGCCGTCGCCTGGTTGGCGAAACTACGGTCCGGCCCCAACGCGAGCGAGGAAGCCGCGTTTGAGGACTGGTATGCCGACGACCCCCGGCATGCTTGGGTCTATGACGCCCTTCTCGACAATTGGGACAGGATGGGTACCGCGGCACTCACGCCCGTCGGCCGGACGCGCGCTCGGTTGACCGGCCGGTCGGGAAGAGGGGCCCGCCACATCATTGCAGCCGCGGCGGCTTTCCTTGCGGTCGTGCTCGCCGGAGCCGAAAGCTATCGCTTCGGGCTACTCGGTGCGCCGACGCCGGCGACCGAGATTGCCAGCCGGGTCGGGGAAATCTGGCCATGGCCTTGCCGGACGGCACCCGGGTGACGCTCGACACAATGAGTGCGATCCGGTTTGACTATTCGGGCAGCGAACGGCGCGCCGCGCTGGTAAAAGGCCGGGCCCGTTTCGACGTTGCACACGACATGACCGGTTCACGCCCGAGGACGAGAAGGAGCAGGCCGCCGAGGGGAACCAAGCGCCCCGCACCATCCCGTTCCTCAAGCGCTTCACTGTCTTCAACGTCGCGCAATGCGACGGCTTGAGCAGGATTGCATCCGTTCCGGCGCCGTTGGGCCCTCGCGAGGCCGTCGCGGTCGGCGAAGACCTCATCCGCGCGAGCGGAATCGACTTCCGGGTCGGCGGCGACGAGGCATTTTATTCGCCCATCTTCGACCTCGTGCAGGTGCCGCCGCAGCCCGCTTTCTTCATGCCTGTCGATTATTACCGGCCGACACTGCGCGCCAGGCCGGATCGATCCTGTGGGCCGCGCAACTGTTGCGCGACGAAGCGCGCGATCGCGCGGACCCAGCTGCCGACGAGCTTCCGTCCTCCGATCCGGGGGGCGGCTGACGCGCGGCGTGTTCCGCCGAATTTAGCCGGTCCCGCATCGCCTTAGGGGAGGAATAGCGGGACCGGCACTCCCTAAGGAGCTACTGCCATGAAACTCGAATTCATCGCGCTTGACAAGCTTACCGTCAGCACCGCCAATATGCGGCACGGGCGCAAGGACCCCGACATCAGCGACCTGCTACCGCCGGTGCGCGCACGCGGCATCCTGCAAGCCTGATCGTACGCCCGGCGCCAATCGCCGATTGCTTCGAAATCCTCGCCGGGCGCCGCCGCTATTTCGCGGCGCGTGCGGTGGCGGAAGAAACCCAATAGACGCGAGGCTGTTCATCACGGTTCGGTGAGATGATCCCATTGCCCGGCATGGTTCCGGTGCCGACGCCGAACCATAGAATCGAGCCTAAGAAAGTGGCTATGCCAAGGTCGACCCACTGCTGCGTATCCACCCGCTGCCCCTTTTTTACTGATAAGTATTTAGATTGGCGGCTTTAGGTTAGGTAACTTCTAGTTCTGAGCGTCTGCATTTGGGTCGAAAGCCGCCATTGCAGCCGATCCGGTCGGAGATGGCGGCTATGGGGTGGAAAGCCGTCCTCAGCATGTCGCCCGCATTTGTCTGTTCTCTGACGGTGAAACCTAGCGAACGGTGACCACAAATCTCAAGGTGCGACAATGCCTGACCTCACGGCCAACTTCTACCTGGGCCTACAGCCGTAAGCGACGGCGTACGGCTTGCCGAAACAGGCGATCAGTCCATCGACGACGTTTAGGTTCGGGGGCCACTTCGCGGCCCCAACTGGCTCCGGACGAATTCCCTTGTAGGATTCCGGCGCCGGAAGTTCTGCCAGTCGCGCACGGGCCAACTTCAGCGTTGCGAGATCGGCCTGCAGAAAGGCGACCGTGGCCAATGCGTACTGGGCGTTCGCCATGCCTAGAGGAGAGCTCTGGCGGTCTACCTCTGGGCCCGCTCCCGTGAAACCCGGATTAACACCTGCGAGCAGGAGCGGGATGGCCAACTTCGTCTCTCCCCCAATCGCGCGCGCCTGACCTTCGTGCCAATAGCTAATCGCGACACCATTCGCGTCGATTTTGCCCCAATTGGCGCGCCGATAGGTGGCGATCAGGTCCGCGGCAGCGACATGACATCCGGGTTTTGCATCCAGCGAGCGCCATCCCTTCTCCGTTTGATCGAAGTCATAGGGCGAGAGCTCGAGCATGGACTTGAGATCGACCATGCAGCCGGCCACTTGATGATAGAGATCGGCCGCGGAGGGTTGTGCCGTTGGCGGCGTCGTAACCAGAGCCGCGGCTGTGAGAATGGTGAAGATGGCCCGCCCCCTTTTTTGCAAGTTACCGGAAGCAAACATCAGCTGCTAGTGTCCGCAAGTGATGACGTGGACGGCTCTCCACCCCTTCCGCAGGATGTTCTGCGGATGAGCCGGAAGGAGAGCCACCATGGGGAACGTCACGACTATCGGGTTAGACCTCGCGAAAAGCGTGTTCCAGGTGCACGGTATTGATGCAGATGGCGCGGCGGTGCTCCGTCAGCGGCTGACGCGGGGGCGCGTGCTGAAGTTTTTCGCCAAACTGCCGCCTTGCTTGATCGGAATCGAGGCGTGTGCGTCGTCGCATTACAGGGCACGTGAGCTGATCGCCCTCGGGCACGAAGTGAAGCTCACGCCGGCGCAATATGTGAAGCCGTACGTCACCCGCCATTGGGATCCTTATCCCTTCATCCCGCTCAACTTGGCCCTGTCGTTCCAGGCGGCCTATGCCGCTCCGTTCGTGATGATGAGTCAGAACCGGCAGGGCGCGATCGACCGGCGCAAGCTCGAAGAAGACTGCAGGATCAACATCAAGGCCGAACTAGAGATTGAACATCTTTACCAGAAAATCGACGAAATGCGTGAGCGCGAGATACTCTCGCTCTCACGAGCGGTCCGGACGCTGTCGGAGACGCTCACTCAGATCGAAGCCCGGCAGGGTCAGCGGGCATTCCGCTGATCCCGCCCAAGCCAGCGACACCATCCACCTTTTGAAGCGCGTTGCGCGCTTTTTCACGCCAGCCCGGATGACCGAGAACATTCTCAGGATCCGGCGCCACGTTGTTCCTTATGCCTGGCGGCGGATGCTGCCAGCGCGCCGGCGCCCGCGCCAGGACGATGAAAAAACCGCGTCGCAACCGGCTCGCACAGCATCAAAATCCAAGACGTGAGCGACAGGCGGCGGCACGCATCCGACGCAGCGCCGGCGGCAGGGAGGATGAAGTGAGCGGGGACGAGATGATCCGGCCGATCTATGCCCACGACAGGGATGTGCGGGTGACGTGCAACACCCCGGAACCGCAAGGCGGCGACCTGATCAGGCGCCATCGGTTGCCCATCCGTATCTGGCACTGGTGCAACCTCGCCAGCATGCTCGTCATGCTGATGAGTGGTCTGATGATCTTCAACGCGCACCCACATCTCTATTGGGGTGAGTTCGGGGCAAATTTCGACAGGAGCTGGTTCGAGATAACTCCCGGGCAGCTCAGGATTGGAACGCTGAAGTTGCCGACCTTCGGTATTCTCGGGGTAACGCCGCCTGGACATCATTCCGTGGCGTTCCCGCATTGGGCGACGATACCCGGACATTACGATCTCGCCGGCGCCCGGCGATGGCACTTCGCCTTCGCCTGGCTTCTCGTAATTCCAGCAGCAGCCTTCTGGGTGTGGGGTTTCACGGCCGGACACTTCAGGAGGGATCTCGCGCCTAGCCGACGGGAGTTGACGCCTGGGCATCTGTGGCACGATGTGAAGGAGCACGCACGACTCCGCTTCCCAACCGGAGCGGCCGCGCTTCGCTACAACGTGCTGCAGAAGCTCGCCTATTGCAGCGTGCTGTTCCTACTCCTCCCTGGCGTGTTTCTGACGGGCCTGACGATGTCGCCGGGAATCGACGCTGCAGCACCATGGCTCCTCGTGATCTTTGGCGGCCGGGCCTCGGCCCGATCGGTCCACTTTCTGTGCGCGATGGGGCTGCTGCTGTTTGTCGCGGTTCACTTGCTGATGGTGGTCCTCGCCGGCCCATTCAACGAGATCCGGTCAATGATTACCGGTCGATATCGCCTGCCTCGGGAGCGCAATCGATGACCATTGAAATCTCAAGGCGGCGCCTCGTGGGATCGCTCGGTGCCGCGACCGGCGGCCTGCTTCTCAGCGGCTGCGACAAGATCGTCGCCTCGTCAAAGTCCCAGGATTTTCTCGATGTGGGCGAGCAGGTCACCTTCGCGGTTCAGAGGGCCGTTGTCGGCCGGTCCGCGATGGCGCCTGAATTTACGGCGGCCGAGATGTCGCCAGTCTTCCGAACCAACGGCAACTCCAATCCCAACACGCCCGAATATGCGGCTCATGCGGCGACCAGCTTCGCCGACTGGCGTTTCGTCGTCGACGGGCTGGTTGCCAAACCGCTGCGGCTTTCGCTCGACCAGATCAGGAAGGGTCCACGCCGAACTCAGATCACGCGACACGATTGTGTCGAGGGTTGGAGCGCCATCGGGCAATGGACCGGCATACCATTAGCCGCGCTATTGGCGCACGCGGGTCTGAACTCGCGCGCGCGATATGTCGTATTCCACTGCGCCGATCGGATCGGCGGCGCCCCTTATTATGAATCCATCGACCTTCTCGACGCCTTCCATCCGCAGACGATCCTCGCCTGGGGCATGAATGGTCAACCCCTCGCGATCGGCCACGGCGCGCCGCTCCGTCTCAGGGTCGAGCGCCAGCTCGGATATAAGCAGGCCAAATATGTGATGCGCGTGCAGGCGGTGGAGACGTTGGCCGGGCTCTACGGCGGCAAGGGCGGATATTGGGAGGATGCAATCGGCTATCAGTGGTACGCGGGCATCTGAACTCCGCCACACCCGCTCGAGACGTCACGGGAGCAGCGCCGTCGCCTCCGATGAGGCCAAGGAAAACATGCAAAGAGAAGGAGCGCGGCGAAGGCAGATCAGCCGGGCGCGGACTCGTCCACGAGCTCTCGGAGCGTTGCACGATCGCCGTCCCAACCGGTCGTGGCGTTGATCTTCCAGGCGACGTCCTTCGCTCGCGCTAGCGGAAGGCGTGGTACGAACAGAACCGTTCGAATGCCGAGTTCGGCCGCTGCGAGACGGAGCGCGTCTGTCAATGCCTCAAGCGTCCGTTGACATGCAGCAAGCAAGGTCTGACGATGAGCGTGAACGCGCCAAACCGTCTCGCCCACATTCACGATAAGTCCGCCGCCCTGCCGCCGCATCGGAGACAGTACGGCGCGCGCCGAGCGAAACATGCCCACTACGTTGGCGTCGAAGATGGCGAGCATTTGATCAGGCTGAAGCTCCTCGAAATCCTGCATCGATTCGAGATCGAAATTGTTCACAAGCACGTCGATCCGGCCGGCTCGCGCCAAGACCTCGTCCACGCACTTCTCCACCGATCGTTCGTCAGACATTTCGATCGGAATCACCTCGATGGACTGCGCCCAGAGGGCGTTCGCCCTCTCACGGTTCCTGCCGGAGGGATCGCGCATTCCGGCGAAGACACGATGGCCGCAGTCGGCCATCTCCTCGGCCGCCGCTCGTCCGAAATCGCTGCTTCCGCTCGTGATGAGGATAATCTTCGGCATTGCGCGCCTTCGAGGTGCCCTGAGGCAATGCGCACAGATGTCCGCCTTCACGCGTCAGGTCTTGTATGAGGATCCGACGAATGGAACGGGGACATCATGTGCGTCCAGCCGGCGCCCCGGGCGTGACGGCCTCGCGTCAGCTGGCGCCACTCGTCGAAAGTGCCCGCTGCCCGGGCGGCACGACAGATCGCTGTAACCGGGCGCAGGTAAACAGTGCGTGCCTCAGCAGCCGCATGTTCTGTGCGGTCGACGCTGACGGCGAACTTGCCTTCAAGGTTTCGAACGTGTCTCTGGAAAGGCGTCGCGCCTCCTCACGTCTGGCGCCGCTCTGAGCGATCCTCATGGCGCTGAGCAGCGCGCGAAGCTCGATGAGACGCGAGCCTTCCGAACGCGCAAGCTCCGCCGCCTGTAGATAGAGGGGGTAGGCGGCGCCCGGATCTTTCTGGGCGCGCAGGCATGCTTGAAGAGACATCATCTCGGGACGCCACCAATTGTCCTCCTTGGTCTCCACGAAGGCGAGCATCTCGCGCAGCAGGATTTCCGCACGCGAATGATTACCTAGCGCCATATGGCATTTGATGAGCTGCAGGTAATACCAGGTTTGCCTGCCGAACCCGTTGAAGCGTTCGCCGCCGGTCACGAAGTCGTCGAAACGCCAGAGCGCCTCGACCGAATGCTCCATCCGCGTTGCGAGGACATCCCTCAGCGCGTCGATCCAGACCCGCCAGCTCGGACGTTCGACGAAGTGCCGCTCCAAGGTGGCGATATAGCTGCGCGCTACCGCCCAGAGACCGCAGTCCACCGCGATCGGAAAGGCGCTCCGCAGAATATTGGTGAAAATCGAAGGCACATGGTCTCCGACATCCCTGATGAGGCATTCCGAGGTCTCGGCGGCATCGGAAAGCCTGCCCGAAAACAGCTCGATCCAGGCGAGGAACGGGCGACTGATGTGCCGAGGGTCGTAGAGATAGGCGCTTGAATCCACCGCCCGCTGATCTGTGGGATAATTGGCAAGCAGCCACCGGATGCTCGCCTCGCATGAGGCATAGTCGCCAAGCAGGTGACGGCTGACGCCAGCCAGGGCACGGATGAGCTTGCCGCTTTCGACCGCGTCCTCGTCGGTATCCGCAGTCGTGCCTTCCGCGAGAAGCTGGGCGGCCTGTATCGATTGCTGCGGGCGCCGTGCGGAGCAGGTCGCGAGAATCAGGCTCCAAGCCGCGCGCAACTGCGCCGGCACGTCGCGCAGCTCGAGCGCCAATCTGTAGGCGTTGGCATAGACTTCGACGGCTGCAAGGTCTTCGGGGGAGGCGAGCCAGAGCGCTCCCCCGAGGCTGATCATCAGCTTCAGCCCCTTTTCGGGGTCAGTTTCGACTTCCAGGAGGCGCTCGATCCAGTCGCCGACTTCCTTGGCAAAGCCAAGCTGTGTCAGCAGTGGTCCGGCCGAACGGAGGAGCTCCGACGCGAGCGGCCAGTCCATCTGCCCGATCGACCAGGCGATCGCCGCTCGCGCGTCGTCGAGCGTCGCCCGGGCGATCGAAACCGCTTGGCCGTCGCGAGACTTCAACATCTCAGCGTGATAAACATCACATCTTCCGACGACGTAGCGCGCGTGGCGCCGAGACGTGTCCTCTACCTCGCCGGCTGCTTCGAGCCGCGCCAGCGCAAAGCCGCGGACCGTCTCGAGGAGTCGATATCTGGGGCCGCTCTCGTCTTCGACAAACATCACGAGCGACTTCGCGACCAGGTCGCCGATCGTCGCCAGGATTGCCTCCGGAGGATTCGCGGTATCGGTCGCGACCTGCTGTGCCGCATGGATTGTGAAAGCATGAGAGAAGATCGCGACACGCGCCAGCAGAGTCTTCTCCGACGCCGACAGCAGGTCGTAGCTCCAGTCGAAGGTTGCCTGCAGCGTCTGGTGACGCGATGGAGCGGCGCGCTGCCCCTGCGACAAAAGACGGAAGCGATCCTCCAGCAATCCGGCGATGCCCTTTACGCCGAACGCCGGCACCCGGCCTGCCGCGAGGCGGATGGCCAGCGCGACGCCGCCCAGCTTGTGGCAGATCTCCGCTGCGGCCGGCGCCATCGCGTCGGTCAACGCAAAGTCCGGTGCGTTCGCCTGTATCCGATCGACAAACAGCTCGACCGCATCGAACTTCAAGGCCTCCGCCGCCGTCAGACCATAGCTGATTGCCGGAAGGCGCAGCGGTTCAAGTCGATAGACGGTTTCCCCCGTCGCACCCAGAGGTTCACGGCTCGTGACGAGGATATTAACATCGGGCGCTCCGACGAGGATCTGCTCGACTGCGAACGCGACCGCATCGGCGACATGCTCTGCGTTATCGAGGATCAGGACGAGCCGTCGCTCGGCAAGATGCTCGTCTATGAACTCCAACGGATCGTGACCGATATGCTCGACGCCCAGTGACGCCGCGATCCTGGACGGTACGAGCGCCGGGTCCCTGATCGGCGCCAGATCGACGAAACGAACCAGATCTTCGGCACCCGGAAGGAGGGACGCGCACGCGATAGCGGTTGTCGTCTTTCCAATTCCGCCGGTTCCGACCAGGGTGACGAACCGGCGCGCCGAGAGAAGTTCGCCGAGCGCCTTGCTATCCCGCCGGCGCCCGAACACCCGGTTGAGAAGGGGCGGAAGCCGGCCCGCCCCGTGCCCGGCATGCCGGCGCGGCCTGTACCCGAGCTCGGAGACGGGTTCTGGCCATCGCTCCACGCTCACCGTGGACGAGAAGCTGTAGCCCCTGCCGACGACATTCAGGACATATTCTCCGCCGTCAGGCGCATTTCCCAGCAGTTTACGCAGGCCCCCGACGGCGACGCGCAGGCTGCCGTCCTCGATGAAGGATCGACGCCATACGCGCGCAGCGAGATCAGTCTTCGAGAGCACCTCACCGGGTGCGTCGATCAGCGTCAGAAGAAGATCGAGCGCCTTGTCCCCGATCGCAACGGCGCGGCCGTCGCGCTTGAGGCTTCGTTCCGCCGGAAACACGATCCATGGACCGAAGGCGATCCACTCGGCGTTGGACGATCGGTCACGTCGTGCGAGCTCCTCCACCTCGTCACCTGCCAAAACGTGCGCCAATTCCGAAGGGCGCTACGCCGGGCGTGCGGACGAGAGCGACGGCTGCCCTTTCGCCGCGTCGGATCAGACGCGCGCAGGCATATCCACACCGTTGAAGTTCCCATCGCATGCGACGGCGATCCAACGCGTCTGCAGCGCAAGCGTCTTGGAAATCGATGTCATTATTGTCTCCTCGAACCCGGGGCGGGGATTCGAGGCTGCCGAGGCAGGATCGCGCGCCAATCGCGTCAGGCCGCGAGCGCCACCTCGACCTCCGGCTCGCGCTGCTGTCGGCGCCACGCGCGCGGCGGGAGTCCGACGATCTGTCGGAAGAGGCGCGTGAGGTGCGGCTGGTCCGCAAACCCGCAAGCCACCGCGATCTCCGCTATCGTAACCTCGGTCGTCAGCAGCATCTCTTTTGCGCGCGTGATCCGCTGCCGCGTCACGAAGTCGGAATAAGCGATCCCCTTGCTCGCCTTGAAGGCGCGCGAAAAGTGACTCGAGCTCAGCCTGACTCGCCGGGCAGCTTCACCGATGCGCAGCGAAGTCTCCATGTGAGTCTCGATGAACTCTTCCACGCGTCGCACCTGCCAATCCGCGAGCAAGCCTTTGCCTTGGGCTGAAGCGGGCTCTCCGCACGCCGCGAAGTAGGCCCGCTGCACATGGATTCTGGCGGTGGATTTGTCGTTGTCGAAAAGCGCGAGCGCCTGGGCGAGCAGGCGCGTCACGAGAACGTTGTCGAAGGGCGAAAGACCCGTCGTTGATGCGAAAGCTTGGCTCATGTCCGACTCCGTCTCTTGAACCCGGACAGCAAGCCGCTTCAGCCTGAGATACGCCAATAAGAAGGCGTAAGGTCGCGTAAGAACGACCGGCGAGCGCCGCCTCCTCACGGTCCGCGCCGCCGTCCACGCGCAATCTGGCATCAGCCTTCCAGAGGTCGCGACGACAGCAATCGGAAAATAGCGCATCAGGATTCAATCAGCGTGGCGGCCTGTCCCGCAGGAATCCGCATGGCCGTATGCTGACAGCGTCGAGCATTTGGCGCAACGTCAGCTTTCGACATCGAGCGCACCGAGCGGAAAGGCGGCTTGCCACCCATGTGCGGACAGCCGCTGTGCTGAAAGCGGCCGTTCATGAGATCACGACCTAGCCTATTTTGGCGTTCCAATCCGACCGGTTTGCGGGGCGCGGGCATATCGCAGCGAAGAGTGGAGCGGCGAGAACCAGCGTGCCGATAATCGCGACGGGAGTGTCGTCCAAATACTGCTGTATCCAAAGGAATACGGCGGTCAGCAAGAGAGAGGCGGCTGGAAGGATCCAACGATCTGAGGATCGAACCTTGCGAAGCGTGCCGGCAAGCGCGGCAGCTTCCTCGATCTGAGATTCATCGAATTGGAGAGTGCGCAGCTCCATGCGCTCCCAGTCGGCCAGATGTCTACGACCATTGGCCACCGCGACTGCGAAACGGCGCAATGCCTCGAGCCGGACGTCGGCAAGGCGGTTCGGCCTGCGGAGCCCGAACAGGGCCTCGATGGCCTTGCTCATATACGTTGTCGTTCGCAGGCTCGAACTGCGGTCGTTGCGGGCGAGGAGCACCGCTGCGCGCTCGCGGCTGTTGAGGCTGGGACGAATGAAAGAGGAGGGCGCTACGGCCGCGGCGCCGATGGTGAACGGGCCATGCGTCGGCTCGAGTGTCGAGAGATCAAGATAGGCCATCGGAATTCTCCACGCTGTCTGCCTATCGATAGGTAGACGATGAAGTCAATTAGACTCGGCGACTCGAGTCTGTCAATGCCTATCTATCGATAGAGCGGAAGAAGTTAGCGGCTCGATTTCCAGGTGCAAAAATGGGCGAAATTCTTCAGCCGCGACTTTCGCTGGCCGGCACTCGACGTCAGGCCGCCGACGCGTCGGGCCCGAGGCGGGCCTTTCGATCTGATGCTTCACGGTGGAGCGTGCTTTTCGCAGGGCGCGCGACACGCTGACGGCCGAAGGTGCCTGGCTGGACGCCGCGCTATCGATCGGACCAATTGGACTCAAAGCTTGTTCAGGCGGTCGAGGGGCTGAGTCTGCCACGGCTCGAGGCCGCGGCGCAGCGCGCGCCGGCCTGGCCCTAGGGTGGAGCGCGACGCTACTGACACGAGGAAAACTCGAAACTCCATTCTGTCGGTGGTCCGCCTCTTCGGCATGGTTCTTCGTTCTCGGCTACCTGGATGCCATCAAGACCATCTCGGATGGCTTCGCTCAAAAGAATTCGGGGGCGCCGCGGAAAGGGGGAACGCAGCGCCCCCGAAATACAGGCCCGGCTTGGGGGAAGTAAGCCGCGCCTGAGAAATCCGCCGTAAAGGGATGGAACGACGGAATTTAGAAATAGTCCTCTTCAGCCAAGCGTTCTATCTATCGGTCGGTAGCCAATTTAGGCAGGCAGCCCCGGCGTGTCAACATCTATCTGTCGATAGGTAGAAAATGGTTCCCGGGCCACGCTGCATCGAAAGAATGGCCGTATCCTCAAAGGACCCATTTCCGACCAGCGGTGAACGATCACAACTGTCTGGCCGCTTCAAACTGTGAAGGCCGTATTGGTCAGGCGGTTTGGGCGTTGGGCACCCCGCCCAGCACAGAACGCTCCAGACGGAGCGGATTTGCCCGACGTAATTCCTCGGGCAACAAGGCGTCGGGCACGTCCTGATAGCTGACGGGTCGCAGCCAGCGCGCGATTGCGAGGCTTCCGACGGACGTCGTGCGGGAGTCGCTGGTGGCAGGATAAGGGCCGCCATGCACCATCGCGTGCCCGACCTCGACGCCTGTTCCGAAGCCGTCGAACAGGATGCGTCCGACCTTGCGCTCCAGCACCGGGATGAGCCGCTTCGCCTCCTCGTGGTCTGCATCGACCACATGCAACGCCGCCGTCAGCTGCCCCTCGAGCCCGTTCAGGGCCTGCCGCAGCTCGTCGAGCGATTGGAACCGGACGATCAGCGACGCTGCCCCGAAGATCTCGTCCTGCAGCTCGGCGTGCCTGGCGAAGGCTTCCGCGCTGGTCTCGAAGAGGACCGAACGTCTGCGGAAGAGATCGCCTTCCTGGCCTTCCGCGATCGTCTGCACGTCGCCGTGCTCCGCAATCGCGCAGACGGCATTCAAATAAGCAGCATTGATGCCCGGTGTCAGCATCGGCTGAGCCGGCATTTTCCGGAGCTCACCGGCCGCGGCGGCCACGAACCGGTCGAGCGCCGGACCATCGACGGCAAAGACGAGACCGGGGTTCGTGCAGAACTGGCCCGCACCCAGGGTCAGCGAGGCGACGAACGCCCGGGCGATGCCCTCGGCATTCTCGTCCAAGGCATGCGGCATCAAAATGACGGGGTTGATCGAACTCATTTCCGCATAAACCGGGATGGGCTCCTTGCGCTTCTGCGCCACGTCGATCAGTGCAAGTCCGCCTCTTCGTGAGCCGGTGAACCCCACGCCCTTGATCCTCGGATCAGCGACGAGGGCGATGCCGATTTCGTAGCCGGCGTCGAACAGCATGGAGAACACGCCGGCGGGCATTCCCGCGTCGAAAACCGCCTTGAACACCGCCCGGCCGACCAGTTCGGATGTGCCCGGATGCGCGGGATGCGCCTTCGCGATTACCGGTGCTCCCGCAGCCAGCGCGGAGGCGGTGTCGCCTCCCGCGACCGAGAAGGCCAGTGGGAAGTTCGACGAGCCGAACACCGCCACCGGGCCAAGTGGAATGTTGCGAAGCCTTAGATCGACGCGCGGCGGCGTTCGAGCGGCATCGGCAGGATCGACCCGCAGGTCGAGATGACGCCCGTCCCTTACCAGCTGCGCGAACATCTGCAGCTGTCCGACGGTCCGGGCGCGTTCGCCCTCCAGTCGGCCCTTCGGCAAGCCCGTTTCGCGCGAGCAGCGCTCGATCAGCTCGTCGCCGAGATCGAGAATGTTCTGTGCGATCGTCTCAAGAAATTCGGCCCGCCGATGCGAGGGCAGATTCCGATATTCGTCGAAAGCGGCGCCCGCGGCGGCGCAGGCGTCCTCAAGGTCGTTATTCGTCGCGCCGCCGAAGTCGGGCCGCAGCGTTTCTCCGGTCGCGGGATCAACTGCCTTGACCGGCATGCCGGATCCGCGGCGAACCTCTCCGGCAACAAACATCTCGCCGTTGATCATCGTCAGTCCTCGCTTTCAATCATGTTGCGCACCCACCGGTCAGCTCTATAGACCTCCGGCACGCCGACGCCGGAGGCAACGCCCGAACCGCCGATGCCCGCCGGCGAGCCGCTGGGGACGCTGGCCTTTGGGAGCTGACCGGTGCCGGTCGCCGGATAACCCGTGGCCACGTTTTCCGGCGGTCCGTTGCGCCGCACGGGCACCGCCTGCCGGCGCGCGCAATGGGAGAAGAGACAATTCTCATTGATCATTCGATGACGTCGCGGCCAGGCTCTGCATCTCGCCGAGGGTGGTCGAGATCCGCGCGGCATATGCGATCGCGCCGGTCTCGCCGGCGAGCGTCGCCGCCTCGCGCAGGCGCGCCTGTGCCAGCGCATTGTCGATGGGAGCGGCGGTCACCGCCTGGAGGCGGAGCGCCTCAGGCAGCAGCCAGCGCAGCTTCTTTGTGCGGAGCTCCTGGACGAGCTTGTCGGCCAGCGACGCCGCCAATTCGTTCCTCCCCACAATCAGGCAGCACTCGATCACCGGCAAGACGATCCAGATCGCGCGGTTCGTCAGGTCGATCCAGTCGCCCGAGAGTATGTCCTTCTCGATCTTTTCGAATGCACGCGGAGAGCCGGTCGAGTGGACCGCGGCCACGGCCGAGAGATTGGCGAGCCAGGCCTTCCACCGTGCGTTGATGCCGAACCGCTCTTCAAGCTCCGCGCCACGCACCTGCGTTGCAGACCAATCCTTCGCCTCAACCATCGTCAGCGACAGGATGTGCGATTCGGCGATGAAGAGGCTCGGCAGATGTCCGTTCGCCTCCCGTGCCGCCTCCTCAAGATACGGCGTCACCTCCTCATTCCTGCCTGTCTGCCAGGCGATCGATCCGAGCGCGCAGAGCGCGACGGTCCTGTGATTCAAACCGAATCTGCTTGCGTCCTCGGCGCTCCGAGCGGGCGGATAGGTCTCCAGCAGCGTGCGCAGAATTCGGCCCGCCGCGACATATTCCGCCAGATCGTGGAGAGCGCACGCTTCCAAGCAGTGACCGATCGTCTCGGCCGACTCGTCAGCTACGGCGGATGCGCGGGCGCGCAGGTCTCGAGCGTAGACCAGGCAGAGCTCCGGCTGGCGGCCGGCATAGGCTGCGATCGTACGCACCCACCGTGCCTGCAGGCCTGAGCGCGCGTCCCCGATATCATCGGCGATGGGAACAGCCTCGGCGGCGACCTCCAGCTGTCTTGCCGGGTTCGGTCGGGACCAGTGGATGGCTTGGGCAAGATGCATCAGCAGCGGGAGGCGCTCGCGCGGGGTCACCACCACGCTTAGCGCATGCTCGAGCCAGGTCTTGAGTTCGACCACCGCGCCCAGGTGAAAGGCGACTGGCGCGGCTTTCGTCACCAACGGCGTGAGCAGGCCGGGGTCACCCATCTCCAATGCGCGTCGCACCGCATATCTCAAGTCGTCGATCAGCCGCCGCGCGATCTCTGTCGCCTCCCTCCGGTCGGGGAGGGCCGCCAGCTCGAAAAAGCGCTCGCATTCGGAAGCGAGCCGTTGTGCCAGCCTGCGGAACAGCTCGTCGTCGGTATCGAAGATGCGATATCTGGAGCGCGCGAAGTCGCGGATCATCTCAAGGAAAACGTATCTCGGCCGCGCCGGGTCGGCGACGAACACGATCAGCGACTTGTCGACGAGAGTGGCGAGTATCTCGGGCACATCGACAGCGGGCACGGGTGCCCAGCCCGCGACGTCGATCGCCGCGTCGAGCGAGAATTCTCCGCTGAAGATCGACAGCCGCTCGCAGACGATCCGCTCATTTGCCGTCAGGAGTTCGAAACTCCAGCTTACCGCTGCGTCCAGCGTCTGGTGACGCGGGAGCGCGGTTCGGCTGCCTTGGCTCAGGAAGCGGAAGCGATCGTCGAGCCTCGAGGCAACCTCCGCGAGGCCGAATGCCGCCACCCTTCCTGCGGCGAGTTGGATCGCGAGGGCGATCCCGTCCAGTCGACGGCATATCTCGGCTGCAGCCCGGGCGTGATCGTCCGAGAGGACGAAATGGTGATTGGACGCCTGGATCCTCTCCACCAGCAGCTGCACGGCGGAGTGCCGCAATGCGTCCTCCGCGCCTCCTTCGAACGCTTCATCGGGGACGTCGAGCGCCTCCAGCCGATAGACCGCCTCGCCATCGATCCGGATAGCTTCACGACTGGTTGCGAGAATCCTCAAGCCAGCAATCTGCTGCAGGATGTGCTCGGCGAGGTCCGCGACCGCGCCAAGGACATGTTCGCAATTGTCGAAGATCAGCAGCGTCGACTGATCTGCGAGAGCCGCGATCACGGCAGGGAATGGATCGCTCAATGCCGGCGGAAGGTTCAGCGCGTGCGCAACGGCGGACAAGACAAGACCCGGTTCGCGCCCTTGGGCCAGATCCACGAAGCATACGGCTTCAGCGTGAGCCGTGCGCGACGCCGTCGATATGGCGGCCGTGGTCTTCCCGATGCCTGCCGGCCCGACGATGGTGACGAGCCGGTGCTCCGCGAGCAGCGCCGCGATCCGGGCGATCACCTGATCGCGTCCGATGACCGGCTTCAGCAGCATCGGCAGCCGCCCCTGAACCAGGGGTGTCGAAGCGGAAGCTCCGGGCGCGCCCTCCGGCCGTGGCGGCCATCGTTCGAGTGTCACGGACGCCGAGAAGAAGTAGCCCCGGCCCACCGCGTTCGAAACATAGGAGCCGCCATCCTCCGCCTGTCCCAGAGCCTGGCGGAGGGCCGTCACGGCGACGCGCAGGTTGACTTCCTCGACGGTCCTGTCGGGCCAGATCCTTGCCATCAGCTCTTCCTTCGAGAGCACCTCTCCCGGACGCTGAATCAAGGCCGTGAGCAACGTGATGGCCCGAGGGTTGAGCCCCACTCGTTTGCCCTCGCGGGAGAGCGTTCGGCGCCGCAGATGCAGGACGAAGGGCCCGAAGGCGATCCATTCCGGGACGATCCGCTCCGGTGCCCTGTGCTCGTGTTCGATCGGGCGGGTCACCGCGTGGCAACTCTACAAGTACCCGCGCTCTGCTGCGGACATAGCGGCGCGTTGTCGGATCGTCCGGCATTCCCACGCGGACTGGCAACATCGATTAACACACGACAACTCGCACAGCCGCCGCTTCAGCGGCATCCTGTTTCGGATTTTGCGGCAAGCGAGAGGTGCTGGGATGCTCCAGGCGTCCGTAAACGCCGATCTGTCCGAGCGCGCGGAAACGGTGCTCGTGATAAACCTTCTTGAAGAGGCTCTTACGCTCCTTGAGAAGGACTCCGCGACAGCGCGGCGACGGGTCGAGGACGCCTGTGCGCTCGTGCAACGAAGTCATGAAGAGGAGCGCGCCCGCAACGGGATGCTCGCCGCCTGGCAAGTCCAGCGCGCGGAGGCCTATATCGCCCGACACCTCGACACGCGGCTGCGAATCGGGCTGGTTGCCAAGGCCGTCAATCTCAGCCCAAGCTATTTCTCGCGAGCGTTCAAGGCGACGATGGGGCTGCCCTACTCCGGTTATCTGCTCGTCTCGCGGCTTGCTCGAGCGAAGCGTCTGCTGCTCACCACGGACATGCCGATCGCCCAGATTGCGCTGCAGTGCGGTATGGCCGACCAATCTCACCTGACCCGTGTCTTCACCAGGGCCGTCGGCGTCCCGCCACGGGCGTGGCGATCCCGGATGCTGGACCTGCGCATGGTCGCCCAGGACGACGAAACCCTCCCCTGAGGCAATCGCAGCCAGGCGGCAGCGCGTGCCGCACCACGAATCGACCATTTGATGTTTCGCCGAACACTTCTTTGCTCCTGGCCGCCTGGCAACAGCCCTGCCGGTCTCGCACGGCACTACGCACGTCGACAGTTCGACGTCAATACTTACCTATCAGTAGATATCCAACCTGCGGCTTGCCGGTGATGACCGCGAGGGGAGGCGAGAGGGAACAGGCTGGTAAGTCGCATGATCTGGAAGTCCGTAGTTTGGGGACGACAAGGCATCCGGTCGGGAGGAGCCGAAGGTTACAAGTCATCCCGCCTTCATGACGGCCGGCGCGACCGCCGCGCCAAGCTCGCAGCGGAAACGCCGAGGCGTCCTTTAATTGAGGCGGCGACCTTAGCCGCCGCCCCGGTTAAGCGGTCAGGCGACTAACCTTTGAAAAACGCAAAGCCAGCATTTGCAGCTGCACCGAAGAGGCCGGTGCTTAGAATCGCCGCCCCAAACATAAAGATCCGAAACTTCCCGTGAAGATTTTTCATGATATATCCCTTTCACATGCCAGATTGTTGAATGTTTGCCAGAAATAATAATCATGATAGATTAGGTGGTCTCTGCTTCGATCTTCTCCTCAAGATTGACTCCAATATGATTGCGGCGAGATTTGGCTACGATGTCGGCGATCTTCCTTATTGGATCGAACATGAGTTCCGCGAATGACATATTCTCTATTGCATGATTGTCCTCGCCGCTCAGTCCCGGAATTATTACCTCGCCGCGCTCCGGACGGTAGAAGGAGCCCAAAATCATGTCCCACCAGACAAATCCACCCGAATAATTCTTTCCATGGTGTCGTGGATCAGTCGAGTGATGAACATGATGCATCGCAGGACTCTGAATTACATAATCCAACAGACCAAAACTCACAGGAATATGCGAATGGCGTAGTGAACCCCCAAAAGAATGGGTCGCAAAGATTACTACGTTGGCGCCTAGAAATGAGATCATGCTTAATTGGTTATGAGACAGATAGGCCAATCCGCCCGTCGCCATCGCGAGAATAATCGGCGTCATAACGATATCAATCAGCAACTGAATTGGATGCGACCTGAAATCGGTCAACGGCGTTAAAACTGTCGCCGAGTGATGCACCTTATGCAATTCCCACAATATATTATTCTTGTGGCAGGCGACATGAAAAACGAAAAAAATCAAGTCTAAAACTACCGCCAGTATAAATGTGTAAATTATATTTAGAAGGATAATGTGGCGTGTGGGAAAATATGACGCAGGCCCAAAAACATGTTCCGCATACGTCTGCACATTTTGTGCGATAATCATGCCGCCCTGTAGGTTGGCCAGAAAAATCAATGTTGCTACGGGGGGTATCAGGATGGCCAACCAGAGATCCTGGGTCACAGAATTGCTCGTCCGCACGGCCTCGGGGACGAGAAATTGCCAAAATGAGGGAGCGTCGGCTACGCTGTCCTTTATGGTGCGACGCCAATAAACGAAAGCGAGCGCGATACTGGACAATATTGTCCCGATAAAGAGCGGACTTTCTCCCGTCAGGAATGGAGTATATGATTTAATCGTTTCGACTATATCATAATTCATAGCCATCCCCTTTTTGGATATATTTCGGCCGGAGCTTCTTCGGCGGCAGCGCCAACGGTCATCCTGAGGGGGCGCAAGCCGGCGGGCAGATCGACCAGACTGACGACCGCCTGGCACATTTCATTCAAGCCCGACGGGTCACGCGCGTTCGAGGATTCAGGTGCCGGGCCCAGCTCCTCGATCGACCCGATCGCTGCTCTCTGGACTAGAACCACGTCGATGCCGGTTCCCTTGAGTTCCAGGCGCATCGCGTCGGTAAGCGCTTCGAGGGCCGAGCCGACGGCGCCCCGGATGCCGAGCGACGGGAGCGCCGTGCGACCCTGGACAGATCCGATGTTCACGATCAGCCCGCTTCCCCCTTCGCGCATCGCGAAGAGCACCGCCTGGCTCGCCCGCACCGCGCCGGCCAAGCCTACGTTGAAAGCGTGTTCGATCTGCTCGGGCGGGGAATCCGAGACTGGTCCGAAGGTGGACTGCCGCGCGTTGTTAAGCAGCACGTCCAGGCGTCCCGCCTTGCGGCTCACCAGTTCGACGGCCGCACGCGCCGCATCCTCGCAAGCGACGTCCAGCTCGAGCACATCTATGCCGCGCGCCCAAAGGCGGTTCGCGGCGTCCCGATTTCGGCCGAAGGGCTCCCGCATCGAGGCGAAAACGCGGTGACCGCGTTGAGCGAGCGCCTCGGCCATCGATCTGCCCAGGTCCGAGCCTGCTCCGGTTATGAGTATCGTCTTCGCCACGAGCGCTTCCGCCACAGCCTCCGCGCGCCGAATCGCAAATAGGCGGAGATGTTTCTTGCCGATCGCGGCCGTTTTTGAATCCTGATGCCGCTGCAAATCCAGACGACGGTGCGGTGAAGCCGCTCAATCGGCTACGCATCCGGGTTGCGGCACCGGCGGTCGGCCAATCCCGGGCGCATCACCGGTTTGTTGACCTATCGGTAGGTTGACGATACTATCAGTGCATGAAAGCTGAAACCCGCGTCGACACCAAAGAAGCAATCCTGTCCGCCGCCCGGTCATCGGTGCAGAGGAATGGCTATAATGCCCTCAGCTATCGCGACTTGGCGGCGGAAATCGGCATCAAGAGTGCGAGTGTACATTACCACTTCCCCGCGAAGGCGGACCTCGCCGAGGCGCTTGTGGATCGCTATCGCGAGGACGCCGGCAAGATCTTCCAGGGGCTGGCGGACAAGTCGTATGACGAGGCGATGGGCGGATACATCGCGCTGTTCCGGTCATTCTTCGACGATTGCAATCAGATGTGCCTGGGCGGCTTCATGTCGGCCGAGATCACAGCGCTGCCGGAGAAGATGACGGGCACGGTCGCTGCCTTCTACGCTGCGCACATCGAATTCCTTCGCGATACGCTCAGCAAGAAGCTGCGTGGCGCCGCTGCCAAGGACCTGGACGAGCGCGCCCAGGCCATTTTCGCGGCGCTCGAGGGTGCGCAACTGATCGCGCGCGGCCGCGGCGGCGATGCTACCGTTTTCGATCGGATCGTCACCTCGTATCGCGCGACCGGCCTGATCCCCTAAGCCTTACATCTGCCAGGCGGACGCGCTCCAAAAAACGAGTCAAGCAGCTATCTATCGATTGATAGAGTTGATCTTCAGGTCGGATTTGTCTATCTATCGGCAGACAGAAGGAGATTCGCTGTGCGCCGCACCGCCGAACGTTTGATGGATCTGGCCGAGAGGCGAATGCGCGAGGCGGGCTATCATGGCTTCAGCTTTCGCGATCTTGCGGCCGAAATCGGGATCAAGAGCGCCAGCGTTCATCACCATTTCCCGACCAAAGCGGAAATGGTGATCGCCATCATGCATCGACATAATGAGCGCTTCGCCGAACTGGTAACGCCGAAGGTCGGGGAGACGCCCGCGGACGTTGTCCAAGCCTACAGGAATGCGTTCCGCAGGTCGCTGACAGAAAAGGGCGGCATGTGCCTGAACGGCCTGTTCGGGGCCGAGTCCGGAGGCTTGCCACCCGAACTCCTCACGCAGGTCGAGCAATTTTTTGTGAGCGCGGCCGCTGATCTGGCCAAGCGCATCGGCGGCCCAGATGCCGAGACGCGTGCGTTCGCGATCCTGGCCTTGCTTGAGGGAGCCCTGATCCTCGCTCGCGCCCACGGCGATGTCGCCGCCTTCGACAAGGCGACGGCGGACCTCGCCGCTGCGGAAGACGACGAGCGGACGCGAAAGGTCGCCGCCTGACCGGCATCGGACGGAAGTTTCGATCCCATAGTTCAATTTCGCTGCAACCGTGCAAGCGATCGACAGGCTTTCGAAGCACATTGGGGGTCCCCGACGCGCCCCCTGCCCCCTGGCGTCGGGCTGGCTGAGGAGCCACCTCCTGCAGCATGGCGGGCCGGGATGCGCCCTCTTACGAGACCCGGCCCGCCTATTCAGCCAATCGATCGTTCCAGATGATCATCCGCGGCTTACTTGGGTTGCTCGTGCTGGCCGGTCCCGCGACAACGCCGCGCGCTCCAGTTCCAAAAGATATCGTTTTGCCTCGATTCCGCCTGCAAAACCGGTCAGTCCTCCGCTGTGGCCGATCACGCGGTGACATGGCGCAACGATCGAGATTGGATTGCGGCCATTCGCCGCGCCGACCGCGCGACAAGCCGTCGGGCGCCCGATCGAACGCGCGATATCGCCGTAGCTGCGTGTCTCGCCGAACGGAATTTCAAGCAGTGCCGACCAGACCTGCCGTTGAAAGTCGGTTCCCCGAAAATCCAGCGGCAATTCGAACGCTCGCACCGCGCTCTCGAAATACCCGGATAGCTGGCGCTCCGCTTCATTGAGCAGATCGTTCGTGCCCTGCGCCATCGGCCCCAGCGGGACACGCCCGGGCCTGTCATTCTCCCACACGACCGCCGCCAGCCCCCGGTCGCTGGCAACAAGGCGCAGGGCGCCGACCGGCGACCGCATCGGCTTGAATTGGAGCGGTCCACCTTCCATCATGTGCATCGCCCTATCATGATCTAACGATAGATAAGGGGCTTCGTGCGATCGCCAAGCCGGCGGTGTCTCGCGTCGACGACGGATACACCTGCCGATGTGGCCCGAGTGCCTCGATGCAGCGCTCTCCATGCTCCGCTTGTATTCTGGGCGCCGATCGTCTATCTATCGAGAGATAGACAGACAAGGATATTGAGCATGAGCGACGTAGCGACTGCCATCTTGGACGCAGCCGAGAGGCGTATGCGGGTCGGAGGCTTCGGTGGGTTCAGCTTCCGGGAGATCGCAGCGGACGTCGGCATCAAGAGCTCCAGCGTTCACTACCACTTTCCCACGAAAGAAGACCTCGCTGCAGCAGTTGTGCGCCGCTACGCGGCGTGGGCGGAAAATTTTCTGGACGAAACGCTTGCTGTCGAACCGGATCCCGTGAGGGCATGGACCCATGCCTTCCGGGGAACCATCGTTGCTGGGACGATGTGTCCTTGCATCGTCATGGGCGCTGCATCCCAGGACCTGCCACCGAGCGTTGCCACTGAGGTGCGGCGCTTCTTTGAGATGCATGCTCGCAAAATGGTCGAGGCTGGTCTTGACGCGGAGCGCGCGGGCGAATTGATGGCGACGATTACCGGCGCCTCTGTTCTCGCAAACATATTCTCCGATGCCGGCGAATTTGACCGGGCTACGCGCGAGCTGCTGCCGCAGCCGATCGCGGCCTGATCGGCCAGGACGGTCTCGCAAGGTCCGCGCGAACATGCAGTCGCGTCTCGCCCCATGCTCTGCCCGGAGCTTGAGTCGCGGACGACCGCGCGAGTTTGAACCCGATGTCGTTCTGGCGGCAGCGTTACGCACGTTCGTGGCGCGCGGTTACGCCGGCGCCAGCATCGCGGATCTGACCGAAGCGATGCGGATCAGCCGCCCGAGCCTGTATCACTGCTTCGGCAGCAAGGAGGGTTTGTTCAAACAGGCTCTGGCGCTCCACGCGCGCAAGCATCTGGATTATCTGAACCGGCTTCTGGACGACGCGACCATCGGCGAGGTGGTGGAAGGGCTGCTGCGTGACGCCATGGCGGGCTCACAGCTTCCCTGCGAGGCGCACGGGTTCATGGGCTTACTGGCCGCATTGTCTGCCACAACAGAAGGTGATGAAGGCGCGCGTCAGGAGGTGGCGGCACATCAGGGCCGCGTAATCGAAACCTTGGCCGCTCGGTTCGAGCGAGCGCGCAACGAAGGCGAACTGCCGGACGACGCGCATCCCACGACGCTAGCCTATTTCCTGGAGGCGCTTGCTCACGGCATCTCGGTTCAGGTGCGCAATAGGGTGCCCGGCGATGATCGCGGCGAGCTGCTCCGATTAAGTCTCAGAGCTTTTGATCTGAGCACCGGCGCCGGCGACAACGCGACGACTCGAAAGACAAGAACTTCTGATCGAGCAGAGCCTATCCCGGCATAAATCAGGATCTCGCATCCTTCGACTTTGCGTCCGTGGCGCCATGGCCCGGCCGGAAGGTCCGGAGCGTTACCGAGTAACGCAAGCGATCCATCGGGGCGATGCTGTGCTGCCACCGATTGCGAACCCGTCCGTGCAGAAGATAGGCCGATCGCGGTTCGATTAGTACCGATTGGCGCTCCCACTGGTCTCCTTGCCGACGCCTGAACCGCAAGGCGCACGGCGCTAGAAAAGAGATGGCGACGATATCTTCAAAGGTCGGGCGATCCCGGTGCCACCCGATTCCTGCGCCGGGCGGATATTCTGTCACCATCAATTGCTCGAACAATTCGGCGGGCACGCCGGCGATCCGGCTCGCGATCTCGGTCAGGGGACGCAGACAATCGGGGATGCCGGCGTCTGCGCGGGGCTTCTGGCCAGCAAAGACATAACGATGACCGTAGGTGTAAATGCGGCGGTTAGCCTGATACCCCTGCAGCTCGAACGGCTGCGTAGGAAGGCTGTCGAAGAGGGCAGCCAACGCGCACTCCTCGCCCACCGACAACGCGTCGGGCAGATAGCGGAAGCCCTCCGGCAAGCGAGGATGGCCGAACAAGTCGGCGATAGTGGCGTCGAGCGTGCGCGGCCTGCGGACGGATTTCATTATCCGCGTTGTCCCCGTTCGTCGGCGAGTGCGGCGTGCAGCTCGCTATAGGCGCTGACCAGGGCGTCCAGTCCGAAGGCTCGATTGAGCCCGCTCGGATTGGGAAGAACCCATGCCTTCGCGCCGGCAAATGGCGTCGGCTGCAAGCCCCAGCGAACGGTCGGCTTATCCAGCATGGCCGCAATGGCACGTTTGCCGAGGAAGGCGATAGAGCGCGGCCGAAAATGCCGAACCCGCGCTTCCAGTTCGGCGCGGGCCTCCCTGAATTCGCGCAGGGGAATCTGGTCGCCCCGTCTGGTCGGTCGACGAACCGCGGCCGTAATCCCGCATCGATAGTCGGGCAGGGTCCGCCCTTCGCTTGCCGCGAGGCGCCTCGGCGTGAATCCAGCGAGATGGAGCACCTGCCAGAAGCGGTTGCTGGCGCTCGCGAAGCTATGACCGCCCGACACTGCGCCCGGCGGGGGGTTGAGACCGCAAAAGATCACGTCGAGGCGCGGCGCCAGGATGTCCGCGTCATTGCCGGTCACGCGCGAAGCATCTCCACCGCGTGTGATTTGCGGCTCAGCATCGAAAGCGGCACCGATGATGGCGCGTTGCTGTCCGTCAGGCTCGCCGCGGCATGGTCGAACGCCGCGATCTCGCCATAAGCGCGCGCGAGGATCAATGCGCCTTCGAGCGTCGCCAGGACCGCATAAGCGCGATCCTCCGATCCGCCCAGGCGATGGGCCAGATCTTCAACCGCGCTTCTGAAGAAGGTCTCAATCTCTTCCGCGACCTCGGCCGGCAAGCCGCCCGATTCGGCTCCCAGCATCCCGCTCAGGCACATGCCGCCATCGCGCTCGATCGAATGCCGGAACGCCGAGCGATAGGCGGCGATTACATCGTCGTCGCTCTCACCCGGCTGCGGTGCGACATTCTCCAGGAAGCGCTCCAGGTAACGACGGACCACGGCTGCCGCCATGTCGGCCTTGGTCGGAAAATGGTGGTGCACGCTGGCGCTCTTGATCCCGATCCTGGCTGCCAGCTCGCGGAAGCTGAAGCCGTGATAGCCGGCCTCACGCATACGCTCTTCTGCCAGATCCATCAGTTTGTCGGCGGTTTCACTCACGATATGACTCCTTCTCTCTATCGATAGATAGACGTTGACAACGGGCTTTTCCAGTCATATTCGGAGTGGGTCATCTACCTATCGATAGATAGCAAAGGAGATTAGCAATGCGTTTCGAAGGCAAGGTCGCGATCGTCACCGGCGGCAACTCGGGAATCGGCAAGGAAGTCGCCAGGCGCTTCGTCCGCGAGGGCGGCTCGGTCGTCATCAACGGCCGCAATTCCGCGAAGCTCGACTCGGCCGCGCATGAGATCGACCCGTCCGGCACGCGCGTCGCCACCTTCGTCGGAGATGTGGCCGAGCCTGCGACGGGCAAGGCCGTGGTGCAGGTTGCTCTTGATCGCTTCGGTCAGCTCGACGCGCTCTTCAACAATGCCGGCATCTTCAAGCCGACACCCTTTCTCGACGTCGACGAAGCCGAGCTGGACCGGATGCTCGGCAGCATTCTCAAGGGCACCTTCTTCACGGCGCAGGCGGCCGCTCGAGCCATGAAGGGTCGCGGCGGCGCGATCGTTCAGACGGGCTCGATGTGGGCGCTACAAGCGATCGGCGCCACGCCATCGTCAGCCTATTCCGTCGCCAAGGCCGGCGTCCACGCTCTCGTCAAGAACCTCGCGATCGAGCTGGCGTCCGAGAACATCCGGGTGAACGCGATCGCCCCCGCGGTCATCGAAACGCCCGTCTACGACACCTTCCTCTCGCCCGAGCAGGTCAAGGAGGTGCTGCCGACGTTCAATGCGTTGCACCCGCTCGGCCGCAACGGCCAGCCCGCCGACGCAGCGGAAGCTCTGCTGTTCCTGGCCTCGGATCAGGCGAGCTGGATTACCGGCGTCGTCCTCCCCGTCGACGGCGGTGTCATGGCCGGTCGGCAATAGCCCCTCCCTGACCGACCGGCCTGACGATGGCGGCGGGATCGTCCCCCTGTCCCGCCGCCATCCACACCATCACGCTTCAAAGGAGACCGACAGTGATCAAGACCGCATCCACCCACCTCTTCACGCCAGTTCAGCTCGGCGCCGTCGCCCTCAAGCATCGCGTCGTGATGCCGGCACTCAGTCGGCTCCGCGCCCACTGGCCCAGTGCGGTTCCTTCGGACCTGATGCTTGAGCATTATCGTCAGCGCGCGTCGGATGGCGGGCTCATTATCACCGAGTCCACCGCGATCGCCTCGGAAGCGCGCGCTTACCATACGGCGCCGGGCATCTGGAACGGCGCGCAGGTCGCGGCCTGGAAGCGCATCACCGACGCGGTTCACGCCAAGGGCGGTGTCATGTTCGTCCAGCTCGGGCATGCGGGTCGCGCCACCAGCGAGGCACTCTCCGGCATTCAGCCGGTATCCGCGTCGGTCGACCCGACCTTCACGGAGAACCCCAACGTTGTCGTCACCACTCCCGACGGCCTCGTGCCGCCGTCACCGCATCGCGCGCTGGAAATCGACCAGATCCCCGCGATCATCGGACAATATCGGCTCGCGGCGCAGAACGCCTTGCGCGCCGGCTTCGACGGGATCGAGATCTTCAGCGCTCAGGGACACCTGGTCGAACAATTCCTCCAGAATGGCAGCAACAAGCGGACCGACCGTTACGGCGGATCTTTCGAGAACAGGGCGCGCTTCCTGCTCGAGATCGTCCAGACGGTCGCCGGCGTGGTGGGTCGCGATCGTGTCGGCGTCCGCATCTCGCCGAGCAGCACGTTTAACGGCATGGGCGATACCGATCCGCAGGCACTGTTCGGCTATGTCGCCGAGCGCCTCGACCGGATCGGCATAGCCTATCTTCACATCATCGAACCGCGCATCAGCGGTGCCGATACGGTCGCCGAAGGGCAAGACGCGATCGCCGCCAAAGATCTTCGTCGCGTTTTCCGCGGGACGATCATCGCGGCTGGGGGGTTCACGCCGGAGTCCGCCGAGGAAATCGTTGCCGACGGGGTTGCGAACCTGGTCGCCTTCGGTCGCCACTTCACGTCGAACCCCGATCTGCCTTCGCGGATCAAGCATGGCCAGCCCCTCACACCTTACGACCGAAACACATTCTACAGCTCCGGCCCCGAGGGGTATGTCGACTTTCCCGGCTACCAGGCCGAGCAACTCATTCAGGCGGCCTTCGAGCCAGCCTGAAGGGCGCTTGCAGCCGTTATAATCCAGCTTGCGACCGTTTGGGACGGTTGCTCCTCCTACCCCAACCCACAGAGGAATGAATGATGACCCAATCCGAAAGGGCCGCCGCGTTCGCGAAGCTCCACGTCAAGGGGAGTCCCGTCCTGCTCTACAATGCCTGGGATGCCGGCAGTGCCAGAGCGATCGAGGCGGCCGGCGCGAAGGCGGTCGCGACCGGGAGCTGGTCGGTCGCTGCCGCGCACGGCTATAGCGACGGCGAGGATATTCCGCTCGACCTGGCCCTCGCGATCGTCGCACGGATCACGGCCTCGATCCAGGTTCCGCTCACCGTCGACTTCGAAGGCGGATACAGCGATGACGACAACACCCTCACCGAAAACGTTGGTCGCCTGCTCGATCGCGGCGTGATCGGGATCAATTTCGAAGACCGGGTCGTCAAAGGGTCCGGCCTCTACCAGATCGACCGGCAGGCGCGGCGGATCGCCGCGATCCGCGCGGTCGCCGAGACGCGCCGAATTCCGCTCTTCATTAACGCCCGAACCGACCTGTTCCTCGGTCGCGGCGGCCAACATTCCTCGGAGATCGGCGCCGCGCTCGATCGAGCCAGGGCGTACGCGGACGCAGGCGCCTCGGGGTTCTTCGTCCCTGGCCTTGAGGACGACATATTGATCGGCCGGATCGTCGAAGGATCCGCATTGCCCGTCAACGTGATGGTGATGGAGGGTGTCCCGGCCAACGACCGTCTGGCCGCGCTCGGCGTGGCGCGGATCAGCTACGGCCCGATTCCCTATATCGACACAATGCGGACGCTCCAAAACGCGGCGGCCGGGGTGCTTTCCTGACGCAAGCCACGTCAAACGCGTTCGGGGGGTGCTCTCATCCGGCGCTCCCCGTATCGAGCGCGATCGAGCTGCCGGTCGGCACCGCCAGACGTACCGCAATGCGCGCATCGTCGACGTGGCGCTCCAGATGTCCGCCGATATGGCCGGCCAGAAAGTCGACGATGGTCTTGCCCGCGCCACCGCCACGCGTCGACAGGCCGCAGCGCTCGTTCACGACCGAGCAGACGAGATGCTGGTCGATCATCCGCGTCTCTACGACGATGTCGCCACCCGGACGGCCATGTTTGGCCGCGTTGGTGATAAGCTCGCTCATGATCAGGCCGATGCGCCAGGCATGTCCAGCCGGGAGCACGATTCGTTGTTCGCAACAGCGAAGGACGAGACGGCGGCCGGAGGTCAGGAGCTGGGACGCTGCGCTGCAGACGGTCTCGAGGTAGCCAGCGACCTCGACAGCGCCGGTTAAAGGCGCCTGGAGAGCGCGGTGCATTTCGGCGATGGCGAAGAGACGGTCCCGGGCGGCGGTCAGCGCGGCCCTGCTTTTGGCGCTCGTCATGGCCGTCGCCGCGAGCGACACACCCGCAATCGCGACAGCGTACTCGTTCAGCATCCGGTGATTATATTCTTGAAGCAGGATGATCGAGCCCGGTGCGTCGGCACAGGTCTCGTGTTTCATATGGACACCCAACATTTGAAGCTCCGAGTAATGATGGACCGGTGACTATCAGGCCGATCCGCAACTCGATTGTTGGTTGATGTCGAATTTGAACAATAGCGATGACGTCGCTGCGCTGTCCACGATGGTTGTCGCCCCGACAAAGGCCGAATGTCCTGGTGATTTAGCAACTAAAGAGCGCATGTGTCGCTGTGCGTAGCCCTGCCATCGGCTCTCAAGTGCGTAAGACCCGCGCGTCAATCACCCTATCCGGCCCGATTCATTCCTTACGTCAGCTTACGCCTTCTTATTGGCGTAAGGACGGATGCAAAGGCCAGTTGGACATGTTCTTCCAAGGATCCGAACATGTCCGACGCGAACGCTACCTCCGCTCCAGACGCGCGGTTCCACAATCTGCTGGTGATGAGCCCGCTCGCGGCGGCACCTTCCGCTCTCGATGCAGATCGGTGCGCTGCTCGTCCACGTATCGCGCCCCGCGGACTTGATGCACGTGAGCACGGCGCCGTGATGCTCGCGACGACAGACGGAAAGGAAAGCCTTCGCGGCTCGGGCCGTCTCCATCGACTTGCGGTCGTTTGCTTCGGCGTTCCACCTCGGCCCAATAAGCTCGCCGACCCGCGTCTGGAGGGGCTGCGGCGTTATGCGGTGGCCGTGGCGCACGACACTGAACGCGCAGCGAGTCGCGAGCGAGACGAACTCGTCGCCCTTGGTTTTTCCGATCATCAGATCCTGGTCGCGGCGGCGACGGCCGTTCGCTTCAGAGCGAAGCGCGGGCAAAATCCCTGGCGGCACCTCGCCTTCGCAAACCTCATCCGGATCGTCCTCGGGAAGATCCGTCAGCTCCTCGAAGGCCGCCTCCTGACGCTCGTCTCCGCGAGCGTGATGACCGTGTCGATCGCGGCATTGGCCGGATCGGGCGTTTGCGTCCCGGAAGTGATACCGCTCAGCATGGGCAACGCATTTCGCCGCCGCAATTATCTATCGATCGATAGATAGCTGTTGACTCCGGATATCTGACTCGACATACCCGATTTGTAACCGATCAACCGATAGATAGACTGCTGCAGAAAGGGCGGGACTGGCAATGACGATTTCGCAGGTGCGTGTCTCTGAGCTTGCTGCCGCGCCGCTCCGCGGCAGCCAGGTCGGTCTTCCCGACGATCTCGCGAGGATCCCACCATCATGACCGATGACTGATTTGCGAGCTGGCGCTGCCTGTCCGAAACCAGGGGGGTTCAACCGTCAAGTTAGACGCTGAGCCTTCAAGACAGTCACCGCCTTCTTCAACCATCTGCAGCCTGATCCTGAAACGGAAAGAGGCCCGCTCCCGGCCAGGGTGCGGGGATAGTGGTGTGCGGCCGCCGAAGCCGACAAATCCACTTCCGGTTTCCGTCGATGGCAGGTGCAAACTGAACGAGGGATATCGTGACATATTCTGAAGCCATCGACACAAGCCCGTTAGCCGCTGACGAGGATCCCGGTAAGCGCCGCACCAGGATATGGCTTGCCACCGGGACAGCTATAGTTTTGCTCGTCGGCCTGGGAGAGGTGGGCTCGCACCTACTGTTCGCTCCACCGCCGGCCGCAGCGGCACCTGCCCCGACCGTCACGGTCAGCACCCCCCTCCAACGTCAGATCGGTCAGCGGCTCAGTTTCCTCGGCCAATTTGCTGCGGTGAAGCAAGTCGAGCTGCGTGCCCAGGTCGGCGGAACCCTGAAGGGCGTGTTCTTCAAGGACGGAGAGGTCGTGCGCCAAGGGCAGCTCCTCTTCCAGATCGATCCCGAACCCTACCTGATAAAGCTGGCGCAGGCGTCAGCCGAGCTCGAGGCCGCCAATGCGCGCCTCAACCTCGCCACTCATCAATTGGCGCGCGCCCAATTGCTCAAGAGTACCGACGCCGGATCGACCGAGAATGTCGAGCAGAAAAACGCCGACAAGCTCTCCGCCCAGGCGGCGGTTGACGGCGCGCGCGCGCTTGTGCGCGATGCGCGTTTCGATCTCGACCGTACCCGAATCGTGGCACCCTTCACGGGCCGGATCGGCACGCATCTCGTCTCAGCCGGAAATCTTGTCGCCGGAAACCGCGCGGGAAGCGGATCGACCACGTTGCTGGCCACGCTCGTTTCGCTGGATCCGATCTGGCTGAACTTCGACATGAGCGAGTCCGACTATATGACCTTCCTGCGTCAGCGCGGACGGGTCGGCGGTCCGGTCAAGAATCAGGTCCAGATCGCGCTCGCCGACGAGACCAGCTTCAATCGGACCGGCACCCTCGATTTCGTCGATAACACGCTCGATCGCGGCAGCGGCACCATCCATGCGCGCGCGACCCTGCAGAACGCCGACGCATTGCTCACCCCCGGCGCATTCGGGCGCGTGCGCCTCGCCGTGTCGGGCCCCACCACAGTCATGCTCGTCCCCGATGCCGCAGTCCTCTCGGACCAGGCCGACCATGCCGTCCTGATCGTCGGCAAGGACAATGTGGTCGGTCAGAAGAAGGTCGAGGTGGGCGAACTGCGCGGCGGCTTGCGGGTCATCCGCTCAGGCCTCGCGCCCACCGACAGAGTCATCATCGACGGCATCCCGACCGTCAAGGTTGGCGCGCCGATCACACCTCAGGCCGGCGCGATCCGGTTCGCAGCCGATCAGGACTGACCGCCATGAGAATCGCCCACTTCTTCATCGACCATCCACGCTTCGCGGCCGTGCTGAGTATCTTCATCACGATCGCGGGCCTCGTCACGATGCTCTTTTTGCCGATCGCGCAATATCCGAGCATCGTCCCTCCCACGATCGACATCACGACCAGCTTCCCCGGCGCGAGCGCGGACACGATCGCGCGCACGGTCGCCACGCCGCTCGAGCAAGCGGTGAACGGTGTCGAGAAGATGGATTACATCACCAGCCAGTCGACCAGTGACGGCAATCTTACGACCACCGTCTATTTCAAGATCGGCAGCGACCCGAACGTCGATCTGATGCTGACGCGCAACCGGGTCGAGGATGTTCTGTCGCGCCTGCCGCCCGAGGTTCAGCAGCAGGGTGTCCACGTCAACAAGACGATCAAGGCATTGGTCCTCGGCGTCCATGTCTACTCGCCTGACGGGTCGCGCAGCCCCGAATATCTGAGCAATTACATGCTCAAGATCCGCGATCAGATCGCACGCCTTCCGGGCGTGTCCCAGTTCTGGTCGGTCGGCCAGCGCGACTATGCGATGCGCGTCTGGATCGATCCGGACAAGGCCGCCGCCTACAATATCAGCGCCAAGGAGATCCTTGCGGCGCTCCGCGCGCAAAATGCACAGGTTTCGACCGGACGCCTCAACGCTCCAGTCGACGGGGCGAAATCCAATGGCGCCTATGAGGTGAACGTCGAAACGCAGGGCCGTCTCACGAGCCCGGAGCAATTCGGCGCGGTCATCGTCAAGTCCGACCCGCAGGGCCGCGTCACCCGCATCCGCGACATCGGCCGGGTCGAACTCGGTGCCTCGGATTACGGCAGCAAGGCCTACGCCAACAAATATGATTCGACGCCCTGGTGGGTGATCGCGACCCCCGACGCGAACGTGGTGCAGGTCGAGAAATCGGTCTGGGCGAAGATGGCCGAACTCAAGAAGAGCTTTCCCAGCGGCGTCGACTATCTGAACATCTACGATCCGACGACCTTCGTGTCCCAGTCGATCGATGAAGTCGTCATCACCATCGCCATCGCCATCGTGCTCGTCGTCGGCGTGGTCTACCTGTTCCTGCAGAGCTGGCGCGCCACGATCATCCCGGTCGTCGCCATCCCTATTTCCTTGCTGGGCACCTTCAGCATCCTCGCCCTGACAGGCGGCTCGATCAACAACCTCTCGCTATTCGGGATCGTGCTCGCGGTCGGCATCGTCGTCGACGACGCGATCGTCGTGGTCGAGAATGTCGAACGCAACATGGCGCTTGGCATGGGTGCGCGCGACGCCACGCGCCAGACGATGGCCGAAGTGTCGACCGCCCTGATCGCCATCGCACTCACCCTGTGTGCGGTGTTCGTGCCCACCGCCTTCATTCCGGGCATTTCGGGCCTTTTCTTCAAGCAGTTCGCGATCACGATCGCGGCGTCGACGATCATTTCCTGCTTCGTTTCGCTCACGCTGAGCCCGGCACTCTGTGCCGTGCTCCTCAAGCCTCATGCCGACCAGCACGCCGAACCGCGTGGGCTGCAGAAGTATCTCGGCGGCTTTTTCCGTCGCTTCAATCTCGGTTTCCTGAACATGTCGAACCGTTACGCCCGGCTGACCGGACGCGCGGTTCGCAAGACCGGGATCATGCTGGTGGCCTATCTCGTGCTGATCGGCCTCACCGGCTTCCAGATGTCGCGCATGTCGAGCGGATTCATTCCCGAATCCGACATCGGTTATCTCGCGACCGTCATTCAGTTGCCGCCGGGTGCGAGCCTCGAGCGTACCGACAAGATCGTGCGCCAGGTCAACGATATCGCACTCGGCCTGAAGACCGCGAAGGGCGAAAATCTGATCGGTGGCACCTCGCCGGTATCGGGTTTCGACATCGTCACCAACACCAATGCCCCGAACGTTGCCACCGTCTTCACCGGCCTGCCGTCGCTCTACGGCAAGCATATCCGCGGAACGGATGCGCACACGGTGGTCGCGGCGATGAACAAGGCGACCGCCGGCATCAAGGACGCCGCCGTGTTCACCCTGATGCCCCCTGCGGTCCAGGGGCTCGGTTCTCCGGGTGGCTTCACGCTTGAAGTCGAGGATCGCGCCGGTCTCGGGCCGGAAGCACTCGCCAAGGCGACGAACGCCCTTGTCGCTGCCGCCAGCAAGGACAAAACGTTCGGCAGCGTCTTCACGGTGTATAACTCGGGCGCGCCCTCGGTCTACGCCGACATCGACCGGGAAAAAGCCGAGAAGCTCGGCCTGACCCCAACCGACATCTTCTCGACCATCGGGCTCTACAACGGCTCGCAATATGTGAACGACTTCAACTTTTTCGGCCGGACCTACCCGGTCTATGTGCAGGGCGAGAAGCAGTTCCGCTCGACCAAGGAGGACCTGGGCGAACTGAAGGTGCGAAATGCGTCGGGTGACATGGTCCCGGTCAGCGCGGTCACGACCTTCAAGGACCAGACGAAGCCGTATCGCGTACCGCGCTACAATCTCTATCCGTCGGCCGAAATCATCGGCGTCGCCGCTCCCGGCGTCGCCTCGGGCACGGCGATCAAGCGGATGGAGCAGCTCGCCGACCAGACCCTGCCCGCCGGCATCGGCTATGAATGGACGGATCTCGCCCACCAGCAGAAGTCGCAGGCCATCTCTCCGACCTTCATCTTCGCGGCATCCGCACTGTTCGTCTTCCTCGTGCTCGCCGCCCAGTATGAAAGCTGGAAGGTTCCGCTCGCGATCCTGATGATCATCCCGATGTGCCTGTTGGCATCGTCGACCGGCCTTCGTCTCCGGGCAATGCCGATCGATATCCTCGCCCAGATCGGCTTCGTGGTGCTCTTGGGGCTTGCGGCGAAGAACGCGATCCTGATCGTGGAGTTCGCTCGCCACCATCAGGATCACGAGGGCAAGACGCCGGAAGAGGCGTCGGTCCTTGCGGCCCGCGAGCGCCTGCGCCCGATCCTGATGACGTCGATGGCCTTCATCGCGGGCGTGTTCCCGCTGGCGATCGCCTCGGGCGCCGGTTCCGAGATGCGGCAAGCCCTCGGCACGGCCGTCTTCTCGGGCATGATCGGCGTGACCGTCTTCGGACTGGCCTTCACGCCGGCCTTCTACACCTTCGTCCGCAAGCTGCGCCTGAAAGCGCCCGCTCAAACCGGCGATGCAGTGCCGGTCCTCACCACTCACGCCGACAGGAGTCCGGCATGATCACCCAGCATCTCTCAACCGCCCGTTTGGGGCTGGGCAGCGTTGCTCTCAGCCTCGCGCTTCAGGCCTGCGCCGTCGGCCCCAATTATGTGAAGCCGCAGACGAGCCTGACACCGTTCCACAACAAGGCGCCAGCGCCCGCCCTTCAGGCGGCCGCGAGCGCGCCGGCGCTCGACGAATGGTGGACCGGATTCAATGATCCGATGCTGGTCACCGTCGTCCAGCGAGCTTTGGATCAGAATCTCGACCTCGCGGCGGCGTTCGCCCGCGTCCAGCAGGCGCGCGCCGTTGCCAAGGGCGCCGGTGCGCAGCTTCTGCCGACCCTTGATGTTCAAGGGTCGGCGGCCGCAACACGCCAGAGCCTCCGCAGCCCGACCGGGGCCCTCGTCAGCTCGATCCCTGGCTTTCAGCGCAACATCGAGGACTATTCGGTGGGTCCGGCTGCGAGCTGGGAAATCGACCTGTTCGGCGGATTGCGCCGGGGCGCTCGCGCCGCCAGCGCCGAAGAGGCGGCTGCGGAAGCCGATCGGGCCGGGACACGGGTCACGATCGCGGCCGACGCGGCGGACTCCTACCTGCAGGTCCGTGGCTACCAGGCGCGGCTCGCTGTCGCGCTGGATCAGGTAGCCACCGACGAGCAGCTCGTGCGCCTGGTGCAGGATCGCTATGAGGCCGGCGCTGCAACCGGCCGCGAGGTCGCACAGGCGCAAGCGTTGCTCCAACAGGCCCGCGCCAGCATCCCCACGCTGCGTATCGGCCTCGAACAGCAACTCAACCGGCTCGACGTCCTGATGGGCGCGCAGCCGGGCACCTACGCGCAGGAGCTGGGCGTCGTGCGCGACGTCCCGGCGATCCCGGCGATCGCGAACACCGAGCCGACGGACATGCTGCGGCGTCGGCCCGACATCATCGCAGCAGAACGCAGGCTTGCCGCGTCCAACGAGCGGATCGGCGTCGCAATCTCGGATTATTATCCGAAAATCTCGCTGTCCGGTGCGCTTGGCTTCGACAGCATGAGTGTCAGCAACCTGTTTTCCAAATCCGCCTTCCAGGCGACGGGCGGTGGCCTGCTCCGTTGGCGATTGTTCGATTTCGGCAAGGTCGATGCCGAGGTCAAACAGGCTCGTGGCGCCAACGCCGAGGCGCTCGCACTCTATCGACAGGCGGTGCTCAGAGCGGCGGAGGACGTCGAGAACGCCCTGACGGGTCTCTCTCAGACGCAGATCCGCGCCAACGAGATTCAGGCTCAGGTGCAGGCGTTGGTGAAGGCTCGCGACCTGTCGCAGCAAGCCTATCGCGCGGGCTCGATCCCGCTCACCGACGTGCTCAACGCCGACACGGAACTGCTCACGGCCAGAGACCAGCTCGATGCCGAACGCGCCGGCACCGCGCGTGCCGCGGTCGCCGTCTTCCGCGCGCTTGGGGGAGGGTGGTCGCCACCCGCCCGCCAGGCCGAGCGCGTCGCATCCACTGCCAATCCGAAAGGCTGATCATGACCGATCGAACTGCACACGGCCACGGACTCGTAAAGCGGCTGTGGCGCCATGTCGTGAATTTCGCGGACGCCGTTGACGTATCGGAGACCTCTCTCCTGGCGGACCGGGTCACGGCCGTCGAGCGCCGGCTTCACGAGATAGAGCAGCAGGCCATCGCGTCCCCGCGTCCAGCGGGCGCCACGCGGTCGCGCAGCGATTCATCGCCCGACCAATGACCGAACGCCCGCCTCTCGCCACGGAAGCCGCCGCCGAGCTGCACAACCGGCTGGCCAAGCAGATCATCCGTAAGCTCGTCGACGAACCGATCGCTGCCGGGGGCGGGATGTCGGACATCATGATGCTCTGCGAGAGCGTCTTGGTCGGTGTCATGATCGAATGTTTCCAACTCGGCAGCGACGTGAAGATGCTCGATATCATTGTCGACCGGGCGAGGCAGCGGCTCGCCAAGGTTCGGCTGGAAGACATCGCGATCAAGGGCTGTGGATGACCCCCCTCGATCCGCCCCGCCGTCGCTGGCGGGCAAGCCTTCCGCATATCGAGTGAAGGAGTGACGGCCGTGAGCCAGGCAGATGACTATATTCCGCCCGAGGTATGGACCTGGACCAAGCCGAACGGCGGGACGTTCGCGAACGTCAATCGACCGACGGCCGGCGCCACGTTTGAAAAGGACCTTCCGGTCGGCCGCCACCCCTTGCAGCTCTACTCGCAGGGCACCCCCAACGGGGTGAAAGTCACGATCATGCTCGAAGAGCTGCTCGCGCTCGGACACGAGGGAGCGGAGTACGACGCCTGGTTGATCGACATCTTCAAGGGCGATCAGTTCAGCAGCGGCTTCGTCGGGGTCAATCCCAACTCGAAAATCCCGGTGCTGGTCGACCGCGGCGATTCCGAGCCCGTCTCGGTCTTCGAGTCAGGGTCGATCCTGCTCTACCTGGCCGAGAAGTTCGGCGCCTTTCTCCCCTCCAATCCGCGCGCGCGCACCGAAGTGCTCAACTGGCTGTTCTGGCAGATGGGCAGCGCGCCCTATCTCGGCGGCGGCTTCGGGCATTTCTACGCTTATGCGCCGGTGAAGATCGAATATGCGATCGACCGCTTCACGATGGAGGTGAAGCGCCAGCTCGACGTTCGCGATCGCCGTCTCGCCGATCGCGAATACATCGCCGGGTCCGACTACAGCATCGCCGATATCGCCATTCTGCCTTGGTATGGCGGCCTCGTGCTCGGCTGGGCCTACGGCGCGACCGAGTTCATCTCGGCGCACGAATATCAAAACGTGCTGCGCTGGGCGGACACGCTCTTGCAGCGGCCCGCCGTTCCGCGCGGGCGGCGCGTCAGCAGCTACCTCACCGACCTTCCCGGCCGCATCGACGAACGACACGATGCCGGCGACCTCGACCGGGCGCTCGCAGCCCTACCGCAGGAGTAATTCGCATGGCACGTTTCGATCAGGATATCTTTCTCGCCGCTGGCCTGCGCACGCCTTTCGGGCGCGGCGGCGGCGCGCTCGCCGGCTACGACGCCATCAGCCTGTCGGTGCCGGTCGTCCGTGCGATGGCCGGGCAACTCACCACGCAACGTCCTGACCTGGTGCTGTGGGGCACGGTCATCCCCAATCTCGGCTGGAGCAACATCGCCCGCGAAATCTGGCTGGACGCGAAATTGGACCCGACCGTTCCGTCTTTCTCGGCCATACTGGCCTGCGCCACGAGCATCACAGCCGCCTTCGCGGCGGCTGGCATGATCGGCGGCGATACCGATGTCGTCCTGGTTGGCGGCGTCGAGACGATGAGCCGCCCCTCCATCGGACTCACCGCGGCCACCAGCGATCGGCTGCGCGCTCTCTTCGCCAAAAATCCGGCCGAGGCACTCGCGGCTCTGGGTAGACTGACTTCGGCCGATTTCACGCTGCCAGCCAAGGGATGGGCGAACCGCATCACCGGCCGCACCATGGGCGATCATATGGAGGAAACCGCGCAGGAGTGGGGTATCACCCGGGAGGCGCAGGACGCGTGGGCTTATCAGAGCCACAAGCGTGCCGTTGCCGGGTGGGACCGGGGCTTCTTCGACGATCTCGTCATCTGTCTGCCTGAGCTTGCGCGAGACGCCAATCCACGCGCCGATACGTCCCTCGAGAAGCTCGCCGCCTTGCCGCCAGCCTTCGACAAGACGAGCGGCAAGGGCTCTCTGACCGCTGGCAACTCCTCGCCCATCACCGATGGCGCCGGCGGCGTCTGGGTACTCTCCGCGCAGGGTCGCAGGCGGCTGCCCGACGCGATCCCGACTGCCAGGCTGGTCGACTACGAGCTTGCGGCGGTCGACTTCAGCGACGGATTGCTGATGGCAACACCCTATGCGATCCCCCGCCTTCTCGATCGGCACGGGTTCAGCTTCGAGGACATCGATCTATGGGAGATCCACGAAGCGTTCGCGGCGCAGCTTCTCGCCAATGTCGCCGCGCTTGAACGTCCGGGCTGGATCGCGGAGCGGGTCGGCATTGCGCGTGATTTCGGCCGTTTCCCCTGGGAGCGGGTCAATCCCAACGGCGGATCGGTTGCGATCGGCCATCCGTTCGGGGCGACCGGTGCGCGCGATCTCAGCCAGACGGTGAAAGAGCTGGCGGCGATGCCCAAGGGATCGCGCGCCATCGTCAGCGTCTGCGCCGATGGCGGAGAAGGTGCCGTGGCTCTCCTCGAAAGCGTCGGATAGGCCCTGCGCGATGACGGACCGGACGCGTTGCGCTTGGGCTGGCACGGATCCACAGATGCAGGCCTACCACGATCATGAGTGGGGCGTGCCTCAGCGGGATCCCCGCATGTTGTGGGAGATGCTCGCCCTCGAGGGTTTTCAAGCGGGGCTCGCGTGGATCACGGTGCTGCGCAAGCGGGAAGCCCTCCGCAAGGCGTTCGCGGGCTTCGAGCCGCGCAAGGTGGCGGCTTTTGGCGCGATCGACGTGGCGCGTTTGCTGGCTGATCCCACCATCATTCGTTCGCGCCCCAAGATCGAGGCGACGATCGCGGGCGCAAGGCTCTGGTGCAGCATGGAGGATGCAGGCGAGAGCTTCGCGGAGTGGTGCTGGTCGTTCACCGATGGCAAGGTGGTGATGGGCGACGGCAAGAGCCTGCCCACCAGCACCCCTCTCTCGGAAACAATCTCCAGGGCGATGATGCAACGTGGGCTCAAGTTCGTCGGGCCGACAATCGTCTATGCCTGGATAGAGGCCGTCGGGATCGTCAACAATCATGCGGTGCGGTGTTTTCGGCGAGAACGCGTGCGGGGCCTGCCGTGAAGCCCCTCGCAATCGGCGATGAGATCTTTCAGCACCTCGCGGGCCGCTGGGCGCTTCAGATCCTCCTGTCGCTCCGCAAAGGCCCCATGCGATTCGTCGACCTTCGTCGCGCCATCCCGGGGGTGAGTGCGAACACCCTCACGACCCGGCTGAGGGAACTCGAAGCAGCCCGGTTGATCGAGCGGCGCCTGCTTCCACCGCCGGCGGCTGTCCAAGTGTACGGTCTCGGTGGGTTGGGCCAGGGTCTGCGTCCGAGTCTTGAGCACCTGGATAGCTGGAGGGCCGAGCTTCCTGCTCTGGTTCTGGACAGGGATCCTGGCACCATGAAGAACGACGCCTGCTCTTGATCGTCGCGATCGACGGGGAAGGCCGCAGACCGTTCGCGATCGTCGTTGCAGCCTGTGGAAACATCCCACGCGGATCGTCCGCCTCGATCCCGGCCTGGCCTGGTCGGTACTAAATCAAGACGCGGGTCGCGACGTTAGCGGCACTCTCACGCGCAAAGCGCCGCTCCAGCGATGGCGACGTCGGCGACGCGCTATGCTGCCAATCGGGCCGGATCGCTTCGCGTTACGGCCTCGGGGTTCAAATGCGAGCGCAGTCTTCAAGAAGCGTTGCGCGCGAAAGTTCAGGAGACTCTGACCGGACTTCCCACGGTCATCCCGCCGCGGGTGAATTTCCGGAAGGAGGCGAGACGATGACCGTGTTTCGATGTCCGGGGTGCCAACGCTCCGCCAGTCGGTAAACTTTTTTCCACTCTATCGATAGATAGGCGTTGACTCGCCTCAAACCTCACCCTACCAGACTGTTCAACTATCGATCGATAGATAGACAGATACCGAGATTTCGAAGGAGATTGAAGCCATGTTGTTCGAGCACAAAGTCGAGATGGGCATCACCGCGGGTCGGACCGCTTTGGTCCTGGTCGACATCCAGAACGACTTCCTCACCGATGGCGGCAAATATTTCGTCATGATCGAGGAGCTCATGAAGGCCAATAACGTGAACGCCAACCTGGAGACCCTCCTCCAGACCGCCAAGGATCACGACTATCCGGTGTTCATGTCACCCCACTATTTCTTCCCGCACGACCACAAGGGCAAGACGCGCCTGGGCCCGATGGAAGATCTCGCCCTTCACGGCGGTGTCGTGGCGCGTCAGAGCCCGCTCCACACCGACGACCTTCCCGGCGGCGGCGCGGATGTTCCGGACCGCTTCAAGAAGTACATGGAGGACGAGAATACGACGATCGTGTCTCGCCATGTCACCTACGCGCCGACCAACGACCTGGCGTACATGCTGCGCCGCAGGAAGATCGAAACGGTGATCATGGCCGGCCCGGTCGCCAACCTCTGCCTCGAAGATCACATGCGCAACCTAATCCGGGACGGCTTCGAGACCGTGATGGTGCGCGATGCGGTCGCGGCTGCCGCGAACGAGGAGGGCGCCGGCTACGATGCCGCGATGATCAACTGGCGCTTCATGGCAAACGCCGTCTGGAACACGGAGGAAACCGTTCGCCGGATGATCGAAGCCGCCAAGACGCCCGCGACCGTCTGACACCCATCCGGCCCAACCGGGCCGGAGCAGCGAAGCGACGATGACCAAAGACGGTGCGGCAACCAGGCCGCGCCGACAGGAGGCGCACAGCCTTTCAGCACCGGAAAACAGACCCCAAGAGCTTCTTTTCAACGACAGGAAATTACCATGAGCAAAGGCACCATTCTCGTCATCGGTTCGAACGGCACCCACCTGGAAGCAAAGGGTGGCGGCACGATCCTGATCGGCCAGTTTCTGAACGAGACCGCCGTCCCCCTGATGACGCTCGTCGCTGCGGGCTATGACTTCGTCCTTGCTACCCCGACCGGCGAAAAGCCGACGATGGACCAGGACTCCGATGCGCTGATCTATTTCGCCAACGATGACGAGGCGCGCACCCGTGCACGCGACTTCTTCAACACCGAACCGCGCATGAACGATGTCCATACGATCCGCTCGGTGATCGATGCCGGTCTCGAGCGGTTCGCCGGCGTCTTCTTCCCCGGCGGTCACGCACCCATCGTCGATGTGATGCAGGATCCCGACGCGGGTGAGGTGCTCCGCTACTTCCACGGCGCCAACAAGCCCACCGCGGCGATCTGCCACGGCCCGATCAGCATCCTGGCGGCGCTCGACCATGCCCGCGAGTTCCGCGCGGCGTTGATCGATGGCGATAAGGTGAAGGCGCATGAACTGGGCAAGGGCTGGCTGTATGCCGGCTACCGCATGACCGTCTTCTCGCGCAGCGAGGAGGAATATGCCGAGGACCATGTCTTCCACAAGAAGCTGATCTTCAACATGCCCGACGCGCTCGAAGCGGCCGGCGCGACGGTCGTCAACGCCGACAATTTCACCCCCTTCGTCGTCGTCGATCGCGAGCTGATCACCGCCCAGAATCCGATGTCCGACCACGAGCTGGCCGCCAAGTTCATCGACGCGCTCGCTGCCGCCCACTGATCTCTCAAGCCGACGCCGATGGCGGGCACGGATCCGGGATAGTGCGACCGGACCACAGCCCGAGACAATCTCGCACTGATCTTCTGAAGAGGAGAATTGGATATGACCTTCAAATTGCGCACGGCTGTCGCAGCCGCAGCTTTGGTTTTCGCCACGGCCTCCCATGCCGCTGACGTTCCCGCTTATCCCCCGCAGAATGACGGGACGTCCGTGGTGTTGCCGTCCACGCACTTCAAATTCCAGAACAGCGGGGCGAAAGGACTCACTCCGAACAAGGGGATCCAATATTCCAATGTTTGGGGTGATGTTACGAAGGGCCCCCACGGAGCGTTCTTCCTGTTCGATCCAGGCTTCACGAGCTACGTTCACACCCACACGTACGATTATTACGCGGTCGTCATCAAAGGCACGCTTCAGAATTACCAACCGGGCCAAAAGCGCGAGAACTTGGGCCCCGGCTCCTATTGGTATCAGCGCGGCAAGGAGAAGCACACCACCGCGTGCGTGAGCAAAACGCCTTGCGAAATCTACATCGTTCAAAGCGAGAAGTTCGACGCGCAGAACTTGCCCGACGGCTAGTTGGCCGGCCACTGCCGCCAGACCGGGCTCTCCTGCGCGCAATCCCCGATGCCCGTGGAGAGTCCGGCCGGCGCGCCGACGCCGGTCACCCCGAGCACTCCCCCTTCGCTCCCGCCGCGACAGCCGGCGACAATCCAACTGGACATCATCATGACGACCGCATCCATCGCCGAGCAGAACAAGAAAACCGTGCTTGCCTTCTATAAGGAAGCGCACTTCGACGGTGACGTGGACGGCGCGATCGCGCGCTATGTCGGCGACACCTACACCCAGCACACCGCCGGCGCGGAAGACGGCGTCGAGGGCCTGCGAGCCTTCATCAACGGCTTCCTGGCCGCCTTCCCCAACGCGAAGGGCGATATCCGCCGCGTGCTCGCCGATGGCGATCTCGTCGCGGTCCACGCCCATTGGACCGGCCTCGTGAGCGAGAATGGCGATGTCGGTATCGACATGTTCCGCGTCGAGAACGGCAAGCTCGTCGAGCATTGGGACGTGTTCGCCCCCGTGCCGGCCACGTCGAGGAACGGCAACACCGTCTACTGACGCCCGCCCCCGGCGATCAGTGACCCCGCGTGAGCCGATCATGGCCAGGCCTGGAACCATTGCGATGAACCGACCGACCCCGCCCCCCGCATCGGCCGTCAATCGAACGGCAACAGCCCCGGATCGGCTCCTTGTTGATCATCCTTCGCACGGTTCGCCGGACACGAGCACTCGCTTCTTTGGCTGGCGCGTCGTCGCGGCCGCATTCACCGTGGCCGTCTTCGGGTGGGGTCTCGGGGTCTATGGCCCACCGGTCTATCTGGAGGTGGTCCGCCAAACACGCGGTTGGCCGATCGCGCTGGTCTCGGGGGCTGTCACCCTGCACTTCCTCGTCGGCCTGCCCGTAATCCCCAATCTTCCGAGCCTCTATCGCCGCTTCGGGTTGCCGACCGTCACCTTCGCCGGCGGAATCGTCATGGCGCTGGGTATTCTCGGATGGGCGGTCGCGACCGCGCCCTGGCAGCTCTATGTTGCGGCGCTCCTGTCTGGTGCCGGATGGTCCGCGCTCGGTGCCGTCGCCGTCAACGCGATCGTGTCGCCGTGGTTTGCCGCAAAGCGTCCTCAGGCGCTCGGCGTGGCCTTCAATGGCGGCAGCGTCGGCGGCGTGATCTTCTCCCCCTTCTGGGTCGCGCTGATTGACCGTATCGGCTTCATGCCGGCCGCCCTGGTCGTGGGCGCCGCGATGCTCGTGACGCTGGGGGCGTTGGCGGCGCTGGTACTGGGGCGGACGCCCGAAAGCCTCGGTCAGTTTCCCGATGGCGTGCCGGTCGAAGGCAGGTCTTCCAGTCTTGTGGCAACGCCCGGACAGGAGACCCCGGTCGTCCACCTTCGCTTCTTCCGCGATCGCGCGTTCTTGACGTTGTGCATCGGCATGACGCTGGCGCTGTTCGCGCAGACCGGAATGATTGCGCACCTTGTCTCGGTGCTGGCACCGGTACTCGGGCGGCAAGGTGCCGGACTGACCGCAGGCGCGGTCGGCATCGCTGCCGTCGTCGGCCGCTTGGCGGTAGGATCGCGCGCTGATGCCAAGTCCAATTGGCGCGTCATCGCGGCGTTGAGCCTCGTGGCGCAGGCCTTGGGCTGCGGCACCCTGGCTCTTGCGCACGGGAGTAGTCCCGCTCTTCTGATCCTGGGAGCGGTGGTGTTCGGTCTTGGTGTCGGCAACGCCATGTCGGTGCCTCCCGTCATCGCCAGCCTTGAGTTTTCGCGTGACGATGTCGGCCGCGCTGTCGCGCTGATCGTTGCCATATCGCAGGGTGCTTACGCCGTAGCCCCGGCCATATTCGGCCTGTTGCGCCAGTTTTGGCCCGACCAGGTCATTTTCCTCACGGCCGTCGCAATCCAGCTTGCCGCCATTGCCGCCTACCTCTCGGGGCGTGGGGCCAGCGCGCACAGGTACGACCGGAAAGACTTTATCTGACCATCGATCGCTCAACCGAGCGTCTAGTCTCCAATCATGGGAATGAGCCGATGTACCACCAGGCGATTCAGCAATGCGTGCAGAGCCTCGAGACCCTCGAGTCTTTCCTCGACAAGGCGGAAGCCTACGCGGCAGCCAGGAAGTTCGACGTGCAGGTGCTCATGAACGGACGCCTCGCGCCGGATATGAAGCCCTTGATCTACCAGGTCCAGAGCGCGTGCGATTACGTCAAAGGCGGGGCGGCCTGGCTGTCGGGACAAGAGCCGCCGAGGCACGCGGATACCGAGCAGACGATCACCGAAATACGCGCGCGCATCCGCAAGACGGTCGAGTTCGCGCGGAGCGTGCCGGACGCGCGCTTCGCCGATGCGGAAAAGCAAAAGATCCGCCTCTCGTGGGCGCCGGGCAAGTTTCTCGGCGGGAAGGATTACCTCCTGCAGATGGTCATCCCCAACGTCTATTTCCACATTGCGATGGCCTATGCGGTGCTGCGCCAATCCGGAGTCGACGTCGGCAAGATGGACTTCCTCGGCCAGGTTCGCTTCCAGGATGCGTGACGGTCGGCGGTTGGCGCAAGGTAGGCGGCGTTCATCGCCACGCGAGCCGAGGCCAGGAAGTTCGTCGGGATAATCATGCTGAGGCTGGTCGGCATCATCATGTGACGCTGTCTCGGCCCGGGTGGCCGGCGCATATGTCCAGGCCGCAAGGCTAAAAGCACCGGCGCATGGCCAGACCATGTTCCCACACCCGGCGCCGCTCGCGCTCACGGTGTTTCGAAACAACGCGATTATAATCTTCTTATAAGTCGTCCGGCGATTATCCTCCGCTGGTCATGGCCATGGCATCATCTCAAGGAGTGAAGTCATGAAACAGGATCGCGAAACCAACCATGTCGTCGAGCTCGGCTGCGTCAGCACCGAGACGGAGGGCGGCAACTGGCTCTACGAGGACAGCGAAGGCGGCATGAGCTTTCACCCCGGCTTAGCCGACGACTGATCCCGGCGCGCGCCCGCAAGGGCGCGCGTTACCGGAAGCGCACGCCCGGTAAATTTCCGAAGCATCTTTCAATCCGTCTCTCCGCCCAAGCGATAGCCAAATCTCGGGCCCGGGTGGCTGCCGCGCATGTCCAGGCCGCGAGGCTAAAGGCGGCAGCCGTGTCCAGACATGTTCTCACACCCGGCGCCCCGGACGCTCAGTCCAAGCCGTTATAATCGCATTATAATCTTCTTATACGTTCGCGCCCTGTTATCGTCGGAGTCGTCATGGCCATGGCATCCCTCCAACGGAGAATAGTCATGAAGACTGAAATCGAAACCAACGACGTCCTCGAACTCGGCAGCATCAGCGTCGACACCGAAGGCAATGCCGTCCCCAACGAGGACCAGGAGACCGGTCAGCGCATCAAGCTCGGCCTGACCGACGACTGAAATGCGTGGCGCGCGCTCCTCGAGGGCGCGCGCCATCCCGGGATGGATCTCATGCATCATCGTCTCCGCGACGGTCTGAGCTGGTGCCTTTGCGACCAGCAGGCGGTCTTCCTCGACCTGCCGCTCGACCGCTACTTTCGACTGGGCCCGGACGATGACCGGACCTTTCAGATATGGGCGACCTCCGGTGCGCTGAGCGGCACCGCCTCCGCGAGGCTCGTCGAGGCGGGCGTTCTCGTGGCGAGTGACAAACCGCAGGCGCCGCGGGCGCCGGTCCAGGTCGTGCTTCCGTCGGCCGATCTGGGCGAGGAGGCGTGCGGCGAAGCAAGGCTGATCGATGTCGGACGCAGCCTGCTAGCGCAGCGCCGGGCCGCATCGGCCATTCGTCGCGGCAAGCTTGCTTCCCTCGTCACAGCTCTCGCGGGCGATGCCGCTCCGAGACGTGCCGACCGACACACTGGACCGGCGGTGCGCAGGATCGCGGCGGCTTTCGGATCGACTCCGCTCGCAATGCGGAAGACCAGACAGTGCTTGCCGCGCGCCTTGGCCGCGAATGCCTTGTGCCGTGCCGCCGGAGCCTTGCCGACTTTGGTGTTCGGCGTCCGGTTGGAGCCTTTTGCGGCGCATTGCTGGCTGCAATGGAATGCGACTGTGATCGTCGGCGATCTCGAACAGGCGCGCATGTTCACACCGATCCTGGCGGTGCCATGAGGGCGCGCTACCTTATCTTGCTCAAGAAGGGGCCCGTTCCGTCGGCGAGCGACCTTGCGGCGGAGCTCGGCCTGACGATCGCGGTCGACCGACCCGACCTTCTCGTGCTCACCGGTGGCGATTGCCGAAGCTACGCACTTGGCGAGGGCTATGTCCTCGGAACGCTCTTTGCGCGCTTCGGACCGCCGGCGCCGGTCGAGGCGACGCAGCTCGCCATCGGAACGACCGACGGGGCGACGTCTGCGGAGGATCGGCTGCTCCAACGATATTGGGGCGGCTATGTCGGCATCGTTCCGGCACGCGCCGGCCACCGGATCCTCCGTGACCCCTCCGGGGCACTCCCTTGCTATTATGCCGAGACCGGTTTCGGTCTGGTCGTGGCGTCAGACATGGACCTGCTATTGGCCGTGAGAAAGACGCCTCCTGCCGTCGGCTGGACCTTACTGGTGAAGCACCTTTATCTGCGCGGGCTGCCGTCTCCGGAAACCTGCCTTCACGGCATCGAGGAGCTCCTGCCCGGCTACGCGCTCGACGTGTCCGCGGGAATTGTCGATCAACGCATATGGTGGTCGCCGTGGATGCACGTCGAGGCCGATCCGGAGGCCGGCGCGCCGCAGCCGGACCAATTGCGGCGGGTCATCAGCTCCAGTGTCGAGGCGCTCACGGCCGCGCACGGGCGCTTGCTCGTGAGCGTGTCGGGTGGCCTCGACTCGTCGATCGTCGCCGCCTGTCTCGCCCGGTCCGGGCGCGAGGTCCACTGCGTCACGATGTACACCACCGACCCTTCAGGGGATGAACGTATCTATGCGCGCGAGCTTTGCCGGCATCTCGCACTGCCGCTGACCGAATGTGTCTATCGGATCGACGATGTCGACCTCGATCAGGCGATGAGCCCGCATCTGCCGCGCCCGATCGGGCGCAGTCTGGCCCAAGCCTATGAGCGCGCGCATCTGAAGATCGCACAAGAGATCAAGGCCGATGCGTTCGTGACCGGAAACGGGGGCGATAATGTCCTCGGCTTTTCGCAGTCCGCAGCGGCGGTCACCGACCATTATCTGCGACATGGGCTGGGGCTTGGTTTGCTTCGCACCATCCGCGACGTGTGCCGGCAAACCGAAAGCGGTCCGGCCGAGGTGGTGCGGGCGGCGCTTCGGCTCAAGCGCCGGGGCTATCTCTGGTCCACCGGGCCGATGTTCCTGGGTGCGGAGATGCTGGTCGCGCTGGCACCGCAGCCTCTCCATCAGCCGTGGCTCGACGTTCCGGGCGGCGTCGGGCCCGGAAAGGCCGCGCAGGTCGCCAGCCTCTTGCGCGTGCAACCTTCACTCGAGCCGGGTCGTAGCCGCTATGCGCCGGTCTTAGCGCCTTTGCTTTCGCAGCCGGTCATCGAAACCTGCCTCGCCATCCCGAGTTGGGAATGGCGCGCTGGAGGCCGCGACCGCGCGGTCGCCCGCGCGGCGTTCGCGGCAGATCTTCCTCCTGCAATCATCGGCCGGCGGTCCAAGGGCGGACCTGACGGATTCAGCGCGATCATCTTGCGCGAACACCGGACTGCCATAAGAGAGCGGCTGCTCGACGGCTTGCTCGCACGCAACGGCGTCGTCGACCGCTTCGCGCTCGAAGCTCGCTTCGCTGACCGCCGACCGTTCAGCGGGGAGGAACAGGGCCGCTTGCTCGAACTCCTCGATACCGAAGCCTGGGCCCGCACATGGTCATCCTGGAGGTCAGCCGTCAGCCGGCCGGGACCGCCGTCGGATGTGCCAGCGTCGTCCAGCGCCTGACATCTTCCTGCCGCTCAGGGTCCGGCGGGATCTCGCCCTTCAGCCAGTAATCGAACCAGTCGAGCGAGCGCTGGTAGATTGCCAGCCGATGCGCCGGCTGCCACTTCACGTGATGCTCGCCGGGCAGCACGAACATGTCGATCGGTGCACCGACCTCGCGCAGCGCGGTGAAGCTCGGCAGCGTACTCATCAACTCATCGTCCGACGCTTGGATGAGGATTGGGATCGTGATGCCGCCGGCATTCCGCACGAGCGATATCTGGCTCCAGAAATGATCGGCGTCAGCGGATCGGTCGGTCAATTTGGGGTAGCCGACCTTGGCGAAATAGCGCGCGGCCGCCGGTCCGACCCGAGCCGGAAAGGTCTCATCGAAGCAGCAGGCCGTGATCGAGAGCGCCGCGAACATCTTGCTATGCAGCACCGCGTAGGTGGCGGACGTGGCGCCGTCGCTCATGCCCGTCAGACCGATCCGCCTGGGATCAGCGATACCGCGGTCGATCGCCAGCCGCGTTGCGACCTCGAGCGCCGAGACCTCGCTGCGGCGATTGGCGAATTGGGCGAGGTTGCCGCGTTCGCCGGCGAGGACGTCTCCCGGTTTCACGTTGGGCGCCTGGAAATCGGGAAGGCTCACGCTCAAGACGGCGTAGCCGTCATTGGCGAAAGCCTGGATCGGGAAGTCGTCTCCGGTGCCGCCGCGCAGGAAACCGCGCGTGTCATATTGGATCACGATCAGCGGGTAGCGCTTGCCCGTACGGTAGCCGACCGGCAGCACCAGGTCGGCGTTGAAAGGCAGGTCGAAGCTATTGCGCAGACGGAGGCGCTCGGCCGTGCCGAGCGCCAGTTGACTGAACTCCGGATTGGGGTCGAACAGGATGGTGCGGCGGCCGGAGGCAGGATCGAGCCGTTCCAGGCGGCGCGGCACCAGCGATCCTTCCCTGAGGCACAGCAGCGCGTCGCGATCGGGCGCGCAATCCACCAGCACCTCGTCGGTAACGTACAGCCGCCGCGGCGCGCTTGCCCCTGGCGTCCAGTCGTAGATGGCGGTCGACCCGTTGGCCCAGCCCTCGCGATGGAGGAAGCGGACATGGCCTTGTTCCGTCCACCAGGGGCGCATCGCATCCGCGCAAACCGCGTCAGCGCAGGTGACGAAGCGCCCTGAACGCGCCTCGGCGATGAGGCGGCCGCGCGACGCGTAAAAGGTCTCCTTCGGGACCTCCAGCCAGGCGCGCCGCCCGCCTTGCCATGCGTCGGTCCCGGCAATTTCGAAGATGGGCAGGCTGGGGAAGGCAGCCGCTTCCGCTTCGGTGGCGTCGCGCGTGACCCCGCTTTGCAGATCCATCGCGGTGACGATCCGTGTGATCGGCGCCAGCGGGAACGGCCGCTTGCTCGAGGTCGGCGCGAAGCGATCGTCGAAGTGATAGCCGCGCAGGCCTTCGGTCTCAATGCTCTGATAGGCTGCGGCCAGCGCGGGACGGCTCGTGTAGAGCAATGTGCGGCCATCGGCGCTGAGCCGGAAATCCTCCACATCGACTTTGCTTGCTGTGAGCGGCCGGCTCCCCGATCCACCCGCTTCGGCGCGCCACACTTGCGTGAGGCCATTTTCGCGCTTGAGGAAGGCGATCCAGCTACCATCTGCCGACCAGCGCGGCGTGATCACGCGGGCGACCCCCATCGGGAAATTGGCCTTGCCGCGGAAGTCGTAATTGGAGCGGAGAAATTCTCCCCCTCGATCGACCAGGATCGGCCGTCCTTCCCCCTCGAGCGGCAGGACGACCATGCCGAGGCAGTAGCTGTTGCGATCGGGATCGGCGCGCCGCAGCTGAAACGCGACGCGGGTTCCGTCCGGCGAGCGCGTGAACAGGTGTGCTTCGATCCCGCCGGGTTCGCTCGGGCCGATATCGCGTAAGCGGACGAGATCGACCGGCCGCAAAGGCCGTTTCGCGGACGCGACCGCCGCGGCGGGGGGCGCCAGCAGATCGCTGCACCCACCCGCCGCCTCCGCGTGCGCGGCCTGGGGGAGGCCGAGCAGGAGGAGACCAACCACAAGGGACCGCATCGCGCTCACCACGCCTTGCTGACAGACAGGCTGACGAAGCGCCCGATTGCGGATTGGTTGGTGGAATCGAACGGTATGTCGGTCGGGTTGGACTGGAAGATCCGCTGCGGCATGCGGCCGAGCAGATTGAGAGCCGACAGCCGGAACTCGATATTCCGGCCGAGGCCATGGCCCTCGCCGGTCCGAAGCGCCGCGCTCAGATCGACCGTCGCAAACGCCGAAAGCTTCCCCGGCGAGGCAAGCCGGTTGTCGCGGACCACGCCCGTATAATTGACATAGGAACTGATCTGGAACCGGCCCCGATCCCAATCCGCGCCGGCCCGCCCGCGCCAGTGCGGCGCGGTGAAGATCACGCCGCTATTGTCGATGAAAGCTTGCCCACGGATCAGCTGGCGATCGTCGTCGAGATAGGAGGCGGTCGCGGTCAGACCGAGCGTGCTGCGGTCCGCGAAGCTTAGCTTGTAATCGGCGGTCAGGTCGACGCCCTGGACGCGATCGCGCGCGCCGTTCTGCAGGCTCTCGTTGATGATCGCGCCGACTTTCGAGGGATCGAACGGACCATCGGTCGCATTGCTGATCGCCTGCGGCAATGTGGCGACGATCGCGAGCACCTCGGCCGTGCTCGGCGCGATCTTGACGAAGCTTGCCACTGTCGGGTCGGCGAGCGCGCCCAAGGGATCGTTGATCGGGCTCGCGATCCGGTTGCGATAATTGATGTGGAAGAAGCTCCCGCTGAGCGTCAGGCCGGGCACGAAGCTCGGCTTGAGCTCGAGCGTGCCGGTCCAGGTCGTCGCGCGCTCAGCGCGCAGGTGGGGGTTGCCGCCGCCCAGCAGCAATACCGTCGCGTCGCTCGCCAGCGGCGGGTTCGGCTGCGGATCGAAATAATAAGACGGCAGCAATCCGGCGGCGGGAATCAGGTTGGATTGATACAAAGTGGGGATCTTGAAAGAGCGGCCCCAGCTGAACTTCATCGTCACGTCGCGGTGCGGCGCGTAGATCAGGCCAAGCTTGGGCGTCGCGACCCGCTCGATACCGTGATAGCTTTCGTACCGGATTGCACCGCTCAGATCGAGCTTCTCGACCAGCGGGATCGCGTTCGCCGCGCCGACGATTGCCGCATTCAGTTCGCCGTAACCGAACCAGCTGCCGCGGCTCTCATGGGCGTCTTTCGTCACCTTCACTATGCCGCCTGCGGTCGAAATATTGTAGATGCCGAGCTGGAAATCGCGATAGCCGCCGCCGAGCGCGAGGCGAACCGGGCCACCGGGCAGATCGAACAAGGTGCCGTTCGCGCCGGCTTCGACATTGTCGAGCCTGTTGTCGTAGCGCAGCCGCTGCGGGTTGACCTTGCCGGCATGGATATTCTGCGCGCGGATCACCGTCAGGGCCTCCGAGTGCGTCCCCGACAAGCTTGCCTCCCAGTCGGCGAAAAGCTTCAGCCGGAAACTAGGTGTCACCGCGAAGGAGCGGACCGTCGGGTGGTTGATCAGCCCGTTGACCGTCACCGGCGTGTTGGTCGTGAACGCGTTCGTCTTGTGCAGCGAACGGTCCATATACTCGGCGTCGAGATCGAAGCTCAGCGGTGCTGTGATCTGCTGGTGACCGGTCAGGATGACGCTGACCTGCGATTGCTCTTCGATCAACGTCTGCGCGCCGTTGACCGCATTGGTGATGGCGCGATCCGAAGCGTTGAGGGACGAATTATGGTCATATTGGGCGGCGACCATGAAACCGCCTCCCGACCAGCGTGCGCCGGTGATCGCGTCATATTGCTGCGTGACGTCGCCGCCTCGGGTCGCTTTCCCGACTTTCGCGCTGGTCTCGAGGCCTGAGAAGTCACGGCGCAGCACGAAGTTGGCGACGCCGCCGATCGCGTCCGACCCGTAGAGCGCCGATGCGCCATCGGTGATGATCTCGACGCGATCGATCGCGGGGATCGGGATCGCGGAAATATCGACGCCCTGGAACACGGCATCATAAGCGAGGCGATGGCCGTTGAGCAGGGTCAGGGTGGCATCGGCACCGAGCCCGCGCAGGTTGAGCTCGGTCGAATTGTTGATGTTGCTGTAGCCGCCCTGGTCGCCGCCGCCGGCCACGCCGGGATTCTGCCCACCGCCCCAATTTTGCGGCAACATGCGCGAGAAGGTCGCCATGTCGGTGATCCCGGCATCTTGGAGCGACTGCCGGGTTGCCACCGTCAGCGGCGACGCGGTCGCAGCTCCGCGAATGTGCGTGCCGGTGATCGTTACCTCGTCCGCTTGGTCGGCCGTTGCCGTTTCGGTGCCGGGCCGAAGGCGCACCAGGATTGCGCCGTCGCGCAATTCCGCGGTCAGCCCGCTTCCCGCCAGCGCAGCCGTGACCGCCTGGTCGGGCGTGAGAATCCCATGCAGGGCAGGGGCGTGCCGCCCGCGCACCGTCTCGTCCGCGAACATGATCTCGAGCCGGCTCTGCTGCGCGATCGCGCGGAGGGTCGAGCCCAAATCCTGCGCCGGCAGGTCGTAAGCGTTTGTGGCCTGGACTTGCGCCCGGGCCGGCGCCGCCGCGCCGGTGACCGCGATCGCCGCCAGCGCGAGCCACGTCGCGGTCAGTGTCGAGCCATGATTCGTCATCGTCATCCCCCTTGTTCGAGCCGGCATGCGAGCCGGCGATGGGAGGCGTGACGCAGCGTGGGGGCCGACTACGGGGTCGGCCGGCGAAATATTTTTCAGGGCTTGAGCACGATCACCTTCGGGTCGTGGGTGTCCACCGACCAGCCGAACAGACCGGACAGGCGCCGGGCGAGCTTTTCGGTGTCGTCCACCCGCAGCCGGCCCGAGACCCGTTGGTCGCCGAGCGTGGAGTCCGCCAGGCGGATCGGCCGTGTCGCCGATCGGTTGGCCTCGGCGATCAGCGTGGCGACCGGCACCGATGCGAAGCTGCGCGCGTCCGCATCGGGATCAGCCGGGCTGGCCAGCGCGAGCGTGGCCGCTGCCTGCGGCGCGGCGGGGGACATCGTCGGCGGCACGATAAAGGCGATGCTTTCGCCGGCGACAAGCCGGCGGACCGGGGCGGTGCGGTCCGGCCGTGGATGGGGCAATTGGACGTCGATCACGCCCCGGATCAGCCGTACCTCGACCTGACCCGTCTTGGTGAGGTCGACATCGAACATCGTCCCGCGCGCGGTCACGCTGCCGCCACCGGCCATAACGATGAACGGGCGCGCCTCATGATGCACGTCGAACCGGGCCGAACCTTTCTCGAGGATCAGGAGGCGCTGCGTCTTGCCGAACGCGATCGCCAGCCGGCTGTCGTTGTCCAAGCGCGTACTCGATCCGTCCTCGAGGCGGGCCAGTCGTTGCTCGCCCGCCTCGGTCACCAGGATCCGGCTGGACGCAATCTGTGCGCGCGGAGGCTGCGCCACCTGTGTTGCGGGCGATCGGACCCCGAACCAGATGGCGACAGCCAGCAGGCACGCCAAAGCCGTGGCCAGTGGGGTTCGCCAGTGCCAGCATCGGCGTGTTACGACGGGGCTCGGGTCATCTGCGAGCAACTTGCCGAGCGCGAAGATTTCGCCCGCGCGGTTGTAGGCGGTGCGATGGTCCGGTCCGCGCGCGAGCCATTCATCGAAATTGCCCCGCGCATCGTCGGCGTCCGGACCCCGCATCCGCGCGAACCAGGTCGCGGCTTCGCGCGCCAGCGTCTCGGACGGGTCGTCGGGCCGCTTCATGCGCGCAGGTCCCGGCCGATCTGGACGATCGCTTCGGCGACATGCCATTCGACCGTGCGGATGCTGATCGACAGCAGCTCGGCGATATCCTTGTAGGCGAGGCCGTCGACCCGATGAAGCAGGAACACCTCGCGCGTCCGGTTCGGCAGCGCGGCGATGGACGTCCGATATTGCTCGCGTATTTGTTCCAGTTCGATCGCATCCGATTGGGTCGGCGCGATCGAGGGGCCGATATCGTCGCCGAGCACGACCTCGGGGCCGCGGGCGGCCAGCCGACGCGCGCGATCGACGATCAGGTTGCGGACGATCCGGTTCAGGAAGGCTGCGGGTTCGCGCGGCATCGTGCGGGCGCCCAGCAGTCGCACGAAGGCGTCCTGCACCACATCGCGCGCATCCTCGGGCGAGCGCAATTTGGCGCGCAGCCGTCGCTGCAAGCGCGGCGCCTGTTCGCGGTACAACGCCTCGAATCGCGCGTTGGGGGTTTCGGCCGATCGGGCCGCAGGCGCCGGCTTGTCGCCGTCGGATCGTGCCACGGCGTTACGCGCCCAATGGGCGCGGCCCGTATAGAGCGGGCGCAGCAATGGTCAATTGCACGAGAGGGAATCCCGTGCCGGGCTGTGCCTTGGGAATGTCGCCCGACCGTCAGGGACGGGCGCGTGTGATGCCTGGCGGTTTTACTCCGCAGCGTGTCGCCGGCAATTGCCTCGCTGCTCGCATAATGTGCCCGCGATCCGCCTCAGTTGCAAATCCGGGTCTTTTAACACCGCCGTTCCAGTGGGCGCGTGCTTCTCGCGGCGAGCGGCAAGTGCAGCGTGCGAAGAACAATGGTTCTAAGCAACGCCTTGTTGTGCCATAGTGTGAAGTGGCATCAACAGGAAAGACATCGGCATGAAAGAACCAGGACTCGATGGTCGCCATCGCGACAAGGCGCCCCCAAAAACCGGGCAGATTCAGCAAAAGCGTGGGGACACGCTCAATAAGAACCTTCCGAAACCGATCCCTCAATTCTCTCCACTCGCGAAGCTTGAGACAATGCGGAAGGAAACTGGGAAGGTCAGTGTTAAGGCGGTAACGGCTGCGGCGAAAAAACGGACTTGAACAAACGCGAACGCGTCGCGATCAAGCTTACAAAAGCGGTGTTATCAACGCTGTGACGACGTCCGCGGCACGACGTTGGCGCAGGATACGCGCGTTGCGCGCGGCCTCGTCGGTGCCTACGTCCGCATCGTCATCCTCGAAGCGCGCGACTGCGACTGGGCCTTCGCGGCGATAGCTCCGTTCGGGGTCGGCGTCAGCGAAGCGGTTGCGGAGAATATCGAGAACGCGCCGGAGGACGGCAGCGTGCTTGGTCTGTAAAGCGGCTCTGAACATTTCGACCGCCGCTTCGACGCCGCCTTCGTAATGTTCGAGGCAGTAGACGAGGTCGTGGGCATCCTTGCGGAGCGCGCGGTCGTCGAACGCCAGGGCCTTGAGCGCGGTGAAGCTCACGATGTCCGCAAAACGAACGGTCTCGCTGGTCGTGCCACCATCGTTGAGCAGATCTGCGGTAACAACAACTTTCTCATGGAAATCCTGTACCATCGACGCGTGCGGAATGTTGCACGCAGTGACCTTGCTGTCGGTCGGAAGCACCTGGATCTTCGACGCACCTAGCTTGGGGTCGTCGGTCAGGAATTCGAGGACGACTTTGCCGTGGCCGACTTCAACTTCCCAACGCCAGCTGACTTCGGTGCCATCTGGCTTCTTCACACGGGAGAAGCCGATCTCTTCGAGATTTCCCTCGAGCGTCCGGTAGGCCTCGACCTCGGCGAGCATCGCCATGTCGATGACGAGATCTACGTCGCCCGTGCCGGCGTGGGGCGCGATCTCGGGCGGGCGTGCCTTGATGAGATAGCGCGGTGTAAGGCCGCCGATCAGGTAGACGGTGTCGCGCCATGGCCCGAGGCTGCGCAGCAGCGTAACGAGCACCCGTTCGCAGGCGGCGGTCACCTCGGCACCGTAGCCGCTGATGCCTTGCGGTTTCACGGCCATCAGATTTCGAGCCGTTCGTGACGAAAATGGTCCGCCATGTCCTGTGATCGGCCTGTGCCTTGAAGGAGGTCGAGATAGATTCGCAGCGGCGGCGCCAGTTGAAGCCCGGCTATCCGCTCCCCCGTTTCGATGTCGTCTGCGGTCTGGGTTTCGATAAGGCCGAAGTTCCAACCCTCGCTGACCTGCCGTGCGTCGAGACCGCGGAGGACCGCCGTCTGGGCCGAACCTGGTTCGATGCGACAGCGCAATTGCGAAACGCTCGAGAGATAGGGCGTGTAAATTTGCGCGGCGAGTTCGCCGGTCACGGCGTAGCGGGCTTCGTGGAGCTGGCAGGCCACGTCGAGCTGCCGACCCAGCTCGGTGATGTCGCCGACCGGTACGTAATAGCGGGCTATGCGTGGGGGCTTGCGCTTACGGATATGGTCGCGCCAGCTGTCCAGTAGACCGCTCGGGTTGATAATATGGCGGACCTTGTGAGGTCCGCTGCCGAAGGACTCCGCCCAGTCACGACGTTCGAGTTCGGCGAGCGTGGTCGAGACGGTTGATGGCGCAACGCGGGCTTGCTCGGCTAAGTCCTTTACGCCCAGCGGGGCGTCGCCGCGTTGGAGTGCTACTTGGAGAACGTGCGCCTTTTGGCCCTCGAAGACCGAGCCGACGGTGTGCGAAGTCTTTTTGGGTGGCGATCGGTCGATCAACACGAAGGCCGCCTTGCTGGGAAGGAAGAGTGAACCACCCAAGTCGAAAAAGCCGATTCCTTCGTTCGTCAGGAGCTCGCGGGCGCCGGCGGAAACCGACTCCGCAGCGAGCAGCAAAAGGACCTCCTGATCTCCCGTCGCGATGTGACGCTGGCTGCGCACGAGGTGGAAGATTGCACCATGGACGTCACGCGGGAAGACTTCACGCTTCACGTCGACGAGCAACACGATCTGCGCACCGGCCAGCTCCACGTCTATCATGCCGTCGAGCCGCGTGCCGCCGCCGATCGGCAATTCCCGTCCCCTCAGTGACGCGGTAGCGTGCGGCAGGGCGTTGATCGCCCCGACCAGCGCCTCCAGTATTCGGCCTTCATATTCGAGATACTGCATATTCATTGTCCAGCGAATATGAGCTAAATAGCGAATGTTCGCGTATTTTGCAATATTTCCTGGTCAGAGAATATTGAAGAGCCATGCCCTGGCTGCTCACCTCGGCACGCCTTTCAGGACGATGCGGTTCGACCGCGCTCGCACGGCGGCCTTATCAATAGCCAGGCCATACGCCCGCCATTCCAGACTCCACCGCGCTGCCCCTAGCCTTTGCCCAATCCGAACAGCGGCGCGCTGGTCGTGGTCCCGCCGCTGCCGGCTGCAAGCCGCGCCGGAGGCGCGGCTCCTCCACTACGTTGCGGTCCTCTGGATGCTGCCGCCCGCCTGAGCCGGGACCTTCGATGCGCGCCTGCCGCCGCCCGGATGAGCCGGTTCCGGCGATGTTCCGAGGAGACCAGGCGTGGACGAGGAGACGGAAGAAGCGCGTGACCGGACGGCAGCGTTGGTCGCGGCGATGGAGGCGGTGGTCGCGGGTATGGACCCGGTTACGCGTGACGTGTTCGTGCGGCATCGGCTCGACGGATGGCCTTACAATCGGATCGCGCGCGAGCACGGCCTCAGCGTCGCCGAGGTCGAACGCCACATCGCGAGCGCGATCAGCGCGCTCGATCGCGGGCTGCGCCTGCTTGGCCTGTGACCTTGAGCCATCGGACGCGGACGTGATTGGGCTTGCGTTTCCGTCCGCGCCTGCCCCATTCGAGAGGCACGATCATGCGCACCGATCTTGATCATCTTCCGCCCGCCAAACAGCGTGAGCTGGAACGCGTCGTCCAGATCCTCTTCGAGAATTTCGAGGAGGCGACCGCGATTGCGACGGCCGACTGGAAGAAGCGCGCGCGCATTCTCAAGGTCATCCTATACGGAAGCTATGCACGCGGCGGTTGGGTCGATGAGCCGCATACCGCCAAGGGCTACAAGTCCGATTTCGATCTGCTGATCATCGTCAATCACGCCAAGCTCACCGACCGGGTCGAATTCTGGGCGACGGCGGAGGACCAGCTGGACCGCGAACTCGCGGTCACCGGCAATCTCAAGACGCCGGTCAATTTCATCGTCCACACGTTGCAGGAGGTGAATGACGGCCTCGCCCACGGCCGCTATTTCTTCATGGACGTCGCCCGCGACGGCATCGCGCTTTATCAGAGCGACGACACCGAGCTGCCCGAGCCGAGGCCGAAGACGCCCAAACAGGCGCTGGCGATGGCGCGGGAATATTTCGAGGAATGGTATCCATCTGCAGCACAGAGGTTTGAGCTTGCAAAGATCGCGACAAAGCAGGGGTATCTAAAGCCAGCCGCGTTCGATCTGCACCAGACTACTGAGTATTTGTATCACTGCGTTCTACTGGTCTGCACCTTCTACACGCCGCATGTGCATAATCTCCGCTTCTTGCGCACCCAAGCCGAACGCATTGATCCGCGCTTGATCGATTCGTGGCCGCGAGAGGTCCGGGCCGATCGGTCTCGCTTCGAAAAGCTCAAAGAAGCGTACGTAAAGGCGCGATACTCGCGGCACTATCGCATCACGGTTGAAGAGCTGACTTGGCTGGCGGAGCGCGTGACGGACCTTTCCGTAGCAGTTGAGCAAGTGTGTCGCGATCGCATCGAGAAGCTGGAGCGCGACGCCGTCTCCCGCTGATCACGTCGGAAGCACTTGCCGCTTTATCGCATCAGTACGTTCCAGACAGCCTTGTTTTCGAGGTGGCCGAGATGCGCGCGGCCGAAGGCGGCCAGCAGGCCGAGCCAGCGCGGCGTGTTGCGATCGTACAGGTTCACGACCGTGACGCCGTCGATCGGAGGAACGCGGTAGGTCAGCACATCGCTTGGATCGCTGAAGGCGATGATCTGTCGGGGGTGGTTGATGAGGTTGTGGCTTTGTTGGCCCCAGCGCTTCAGCATGGCGTAAGGGGAGGGGCGCACGGTCGCGGGTCCGGTCGCTTCGACCAGATCCGGATACTCGCCTTCGCCTTTCGGCGAGATCACTGTGGGCACGCCCTGGATCCGGGCCAGTTCGAGAAGTGCCACCTGGTTCGCGAGGAAATAGACATAGTCGGTGCGCGCCATCACGTCGGCGACCGCCGGTTTGCTATCCATCGCGTCGAGCACGACGAACGAACCGAGGCTCTCGGCCATCACCACGAAATTGTCGGTTTCGGGATCGCCCTTGCCGCGCACTTGGTCGAAGGCGAGGTCCATCGCGTGGTTGAGATAGACCCGCATCGACCCGAGCGCGACGACAGCATCCGACAGTCCCCAGTTCATGATCTGATGCTTGAGCACGCGATTGATCACCGCCGCGTGACCGCCCCGCGGCGGCTTGGCCAGCGCCGTCAGGTCTTGTGGGCGCAGCCAATTGTGGAAGACGCCGCCCATCTTTTGAACGAGCTCCAAATGGCCTTTGTCGTCGCCTGAAAGGTCGTGCTCCGGCACGAGCAGGAACCTGGCCTTGAGCGGGAACAGCATCGGCCAATAATTGACCTCGTCGACCATGATCTCGGCCTTGCCATCGCACTTTAGCAGGTGATGACGCACAAACGGGCGCGCGTTGATCCAATCGTCTCCGCTGTAGATGGCTTCCCCACAATAGCTGGCGCCGGTCAGATGCCGATCGACCACCGGCGTTTCCTGATTTCGGTGAAGCTCGGCGCCCCCGATTGGGACCTGCTCGGCATTGCGCACGCGCCGGACTTGCCAGCGGTCCGCTGGAAGCTCCAAAATCTGGAGAAGCTCGGCGACGCTAAGCGCGCCGCGCTTGTCGCGCGCCTGGATCAGGTTCTGAACGGGGATGTGGCTTCCGCGTGACGTTCCGGCGTCGATGAAATCGCGCAGATAGCGGGCTGCCTGCACTAGGCGTCGGCGATGCTCAACCGCGGCATGCCTTGTCCGCCTTCCCGCAAGAGATCGACCAACGTCTTGTCCTGCATGAATTTGAGCGGGATGCCGAGTGAAGGCGTGAGCATCGAGCCATAGCCCAGATCGGTTGGCCCATGTTCGTCCTGGAGGCCGCTGCTGACGACCCCGTGCACATAGATGCGCTCGTCGTCGAAAATCGGGCTTCCGCTCATTCCGGGCGGCAGAGTCAGCGAAGCCGAAAAGCAAGGGCCCGGTGTGCGCACCTGCGGATCGACGTCATTTTCGGGGAAGCGCTCGAGAATCTGACCCTGCGCGACGTGCAGATCGAACTGGATCGCCCCGCGCCGACTACCGTCCGGTTGTTCCTCAAGCGGGATATCGGCCATCGCGCCATAGCCGATCGCGACCGCGCGCTTGCCGACCTGCAAGCCCACGCCGCGAATACCCGGCTGCACGATCGCTAACGGCTGATAGGGCACGTCGGACAAGGCGGTTTCAACCTTGCAGATCGCCGTATCGGCGGACAGTTTCAGGTCGCGGCGCCCGAACAGGAGCGGGCTTTCGGTTCTTGTCGCAAGCAAGCCGGACCATTCGATCTTCCGGAACACCCAGTCCGGTTGCTGGAAGATGGGATTGGTCGCGACCATGACGCCCAGATCAAGCTGGCTCATGTCCCAGCCGATACCCTCGACCTCGCGAACGCCGCCATAATTTCGCTCGATCGGGTCGATAATCACGTGGGCCGCGGTGATCAACAAGCCCGACCAGCTGATGAAGAAGCCGGTACCGAGGCAGCGTATCGTCTCTTCGCCGGGCACCATCGCGACGATCGGAACTATAGATTGTCCCAGCGCCGACAGGACAGTCATGATATGGTTGGGTTGCGCGCCGACGACATTGTCGGCGATCTTGAAGAAGCGGTCGTTGCCTGGCGCGGTCGGGCGCAAAGGCAATGGGATCATGGCCTGGATCCCGAGCACGCCCTTCGCATTCGGCCCGAAAAGGAGTTTCAGGATCTCCAGCGGTTTTTCGTCTTCGGGCGGCATCGTCGCGCCCTAGCGCCATTTAAAGGGTTTGAGGTCGCTGGCTTGCGGCCGCGATTTCGCCGGAACGCGCTTTCGTAGCGATCGGGCCAAGGCACCGATCCGGTCGCTTCGGGACAGGCATTGTTCCACCAGCCAGGCGGCTGTCCGTCGCGCGTTCCGCACTTCGTCCCGGGGAGACGACGCCTTGCCGTTAGCGTCGAGGCCTTTGAGCGCCCATTCCCAGCCGATCGCAGCGGTGTCGACATCGATCCCGGCGATGATGCGTTCGAACGACGCGGGCGCACGCTCCTGAAGGAAGCGAAGGCATAACAAGGGCCCGCCGAAGAAGGGCTGCATTTTGTTCGAAAGCTCTTCGCTTGCTTTCGCTTCGTGTGGCCGGAATGCGGTCTCGACCAGTTCCGGGCGTGGCGTTGCCACGGAAGCAATCAGACCGGCTGTCAGGCGCCATTCGACACGCCATGGATCGGAAAGTCCCAATACACGTCCGGCATCGAGTTCCTCGATCGCGACCTCGGGCGCGAGCATCGCCAGACGGGCCGAAAGCGTCCCGACGCGCGGCAAATTCTGACGAATCAGCGCGACGATCGGACTGCGCGCGGATTTGGCCTGGAAGCCGATATGGAGGAAGACTTCGATTTCGTGCAGCGACAGGCGCCAGGCATCGCCGATCGTTCGATCGATGCAGGCCCAGTCGAGCTGGGACACGACACGTTCGAAGAGGCGGGGTGCGGCCTCCCGGAGGAAAAGCAGCAATCGCCCCGCCGCCTGAAAGTCCCGTCGTTCGATCCCGGAGATTTTGTCCGCGAGGTCACGGGCGTCCCAAATTTTCGCCAGCTTGTTCCCGACCTCCCGCATCCGTTTGGTCGGTCCGCCTTTGTCCTTGAAGATCCCCAGCGTGTCGATGAAGCGGAGGCCCATCATGAGCAGATCGTGTAGTTCAATCGAGGCTTCGACGGGGTCGGCACGCATGCGGTCGGCGATGGCGGGAATCAGCGCTTCTACCAGATCGAGACCGAACGCCTCGTCTAGAAAGAGGAAGTAAAGGCAGGTGCTGGTCGACGTCGAGACGTAACCTTGGTCCGGCCAGCCGCCGAGCAGGGATAGCAGCTTCGGTCGATCCACGGCATCGAGGACGCCGGCGCGCCAAATGTCAGATTGGGAGCTGGCCATTTGCCAGAGCATTCCCGCGATATCGCTCGCGAACAATGCGTCGTCGCTCGTCAGTCGCCGGCCCATGCTGCGCGGATCGACCATATCGATGATCCGCGTGGCAAGGTCGCGGTCCCTCGAGCCAAGTTGGTTGAGCAGATAGCCGACCGCGTAGCAGGCGCGCGAGGCAGATCTGGCGATCCACTCCGCAAGCAAGGCCTCGTGCCCTCCGATTGCGGTCGAGGGCCAAGTCTTGTCGAGGTAAGTCTGCAGGGTCGAGAGGGTCCAGCAGGCCCCGGCGCGGTCTTCGGGCGCAGCCTCCCAGCACCGAGCTATCAAATCCGACACGGCGCCCGCGCCGATCAGGCCGGTCCATCGGAAGCCAGAACTGGATGTGCTGAATTCGCTGAGCAAGACGTTCACGCCGAGCAACGTATAGTCCGGATCATCGATCGCTCGCTCGACCATCGCCGCGACGGCCCTTCGGCCCTCGGGCGTCTGACCTTCAAGAACGCGGCCGATCAGAACGGCGGAAAGGCGCTGATGTGGGCAACGAAGATCGTCAGGGGTCAGAAGCAATCTTTCGCGCACCAGCCATTCGATTGCCTTTGCGCCCGCTTCCGGTGCGATCCCTGCCGCGTCGAGCAAGGGCGATAGGTCCTTCGCACCACATTTCGCATCGCGCGAAACAAGCTGTCGGATTGCGGCGGCGGCCAACACCAGATCTGCCTGCGCCGCGCGGGCACTCTCCACCGACTGTGCGGCGCGGCGCCAGCCCCCGCCGAGAATGAAGCTGAATTGCCACGGAAACTGGGCTTCCTCGGCCGCCTTGATCCGGTCCTCGATCGAAGTGTACCCGATCCCGTCTCCGACATGATCGTCGATCCGCTGCACCACCCGTGCCGTCTGATCCAGATTCTCTCTGAGCTTCCGCGCGATCGTCTTGACCGCACGCGAGGGATTGACGGTGATCGCACCGGCGACGGCATCGATCTCGGAAGAGATCGTATGGGCGCTGAGTAGCCAGCACGTCGCAACCGTCCGCTCCTCCGCAAGGCGCAACGCGTGCGGTGCACTGAGATGGGCGTCGTCAATGATGTGCAGCGTCGGGCCTTCCTCCGGCGGGAACTGTATCCGGTCGGTTGATGAATCGGCGAGTCGGACGACCCGCCAGCCAAGATCGTGCGCGCGCCTCGCGACCTGCAAGGCACAGACCGATTTCCCGTGGCCGGGACCGCCGACGATGCGCGCACTGAACCCGCGTCTCAATTCCTGCCAGACTGCTTCTACCTCGGGCAGTTCCGGGCACGCCACGGCGTCCGCCGGTCCCAAAGGGCGCCCCAACAAGGCCGGCCCGAGGTCACGCTCCACCTCAAAGGCTTCGCGCTCCCACACGGAACCGTCCGTCCTGCCAAGATGCAATCCGGGATAGAATTGGCGCACCACCCGTGGGTGCCGCGCGAGCAACGCCTGGAGCGACTCCCAGCCGAGGATGTCGACCGGGAATGTTCCGGCTTGCGTACGCGCTTGCGAGACCTTTCGCGCGTGTTCCTGGAGGCTCGCATCGTCCGCGGCCGTGGTCGCTAACGTCCAGCCCGAAAGCGTGGGTTGGAAATGGTCGGCCTTGGCCAATTCCCGGTCGAATTCCTGCGTTGTGGCGGCCGCGTAGAGGCTGTCGTCCTTGCCCTTGCACTGCACGCCGAGCAGCCCTGCCGGATCGCGCCTGCTTCGTCCGAAAACATCGACACCATGCTGTTGCTGACCCGTCCGGCCATTGCGTTGTGCAAGCGGATCGCCCCAGATCTCCGCGAAAAGGGCGTGGCAAAGTTCCTCGAACTTGATCCAATTCTTGGGCTTCGGAATCTGGAGATCGAGCAGGTCCATCGCCCGCATGGTAGCCGATCGTGGGTCGACTTCCAGCATCACGCCAATGGTTTTACCGACTTGTCGATGCGGATGCGGACGTTATGCGGCCAAGGGTCCGCAACCAGGAAAGCGCTCGTTCTATGGCTGACGATCCGTGCAGCGCGGCCTCGGAAAAATTGACCGACCTGTACATGCGCTACCGAGCCGTGCTCGACGCGGCGTCCCCCAGCGGCAGGACGATGCCCTACCGTTGGTGGGCGCGCCCTGAACGCCTGTCCGGTTTGTGGTTGCCTTGGGATCAGATGCTCGAGGAATATGCGCGGGAGCTCGCCAACATGATCAACGCGCTGACCGATCACGTGCGTCGGCTGCGCGCGTGGCACGTTGTTGTCGAACCCTTGTCCGACATCGACAAATTGGCCGCGACGCATGAGTTCATTGACATGCTCGGCACCTTCGCGCTCAGCACACCTTATGCGTTGAAGGGCAAATTCGCGGTCGCGGCGGGCCGCCTGTCGCACCAGGCCAATCTCGCCAAAGATATTGGCCGCGCGGAAAATTTCCCCACCGGCAATCTGTATCCGCACGATATTGAGCCGTTCGGGCGCGGCTGGACCACTTTTCGGCCCTTCATGCTCGCGCTCGAGCCGCTGGGCGGCAAGGCGTTCCGCCAGGCGTCAGCCAATTTCCGTCATGCCTGGACCCATGATTTTTCTCCGAATTTCGTGATTGGCGTGAGCAGCGCGGTCACCCGTGCGGTCGAGGCCGACGGCAAAGTCAGGTACGGGCTGGGCGAACGGGATGCCTTTTCCCTGAATGCGGTCGCCGACATACTCGAGATCGAACGGGAGCACGCTTATCGCGCGTTCGAGGGCTTCCGGGCGCTAGTCGATGAACAACTCGCGGCGATCATCGCCTTCGACGAGCAGCGCGGGTGAGAGGTTGGCGCGCCGGTGACGAAAGACTGGGACGAAGACGAGTCAAAGCCGCGCTGGTCGATCTGGATCGATATCGAGGGCTTCAGCGCCCAATGGTCGCAAGAGCGCCGTTCGATGCGGGGTCTTGGCTTTCTGATGAGCGGTATCCTGACGCTGGGCGAAACTGTCTTTCCTGCGGATGGCGATCGGCTGTTTGCACACCAGTTCGGCGACGGTTTCATCATTGTTTCGGATTTTCACGAACCCGATCTGGAACGCTGCGCCGCGGTTGCGGTCTCGCTGATGCGGCACGTCGCTCTTCACGGATTCATGGCGCGGGCCGCGATCGCCGAAGGTGATTATGCCGACGTCTCCGGCTTGTGGCCGCGCGCGATCGAGGATGCCCGCCGGCGTTGCGCGTCGACATCGACGATCGCGCTGGGAAGTGGCCTTATGACGCTGCTGCCGACCATGGGCACCGCGTTGATCGAAGCGAAAAAGCTCGACGAGAAGTGCCGCACGCGCGGTGCTGTCCTCGCGATCTCGTCGGAGCGCGCAACCCGCGTTCCGGTCGGATTTCCGCGCCGACAGGCGGACGACCAGCCGGATGTGACGACGATCGACTGGGTGCATGCCACGTCGCCAGTCATCGACCGGATCGCAAGCGCTGGTATCGGCGCGTCGGATGTTGAGGCGGTCGCCGTCGCGGCGCGGTCCTACCTCGGTTCTCAGACACTCAATCAGGCCTGGAAGGACGGCACTGGTCGTAGCAACGATCTGTGACGCCGTTAGCGTAGCCCGCCGCGCCATCGACTGAACCCCAATCTAGAGGCGATCAGACGTCGGCTGGTCGGCGTACGCCGCAACAGTGTCGATCCGGCTGAACGGCACGATGCGCGGATTGTCGGTCACGACCGGAAAACGCGACACGACGATGTGGTGTACTTCCTCGGTCGCGAGCTTCGAGCGGAGAAGATGTTCGCGATGGGATTCCTTGGTCAAGGCGCGTTCGTACCCTCGAACCAGCCGATGATTATAGGTCGCGAACCGGGCCGGCTCGGCTTCGAGCCGCTCCAGGTCGAGAAAGTTGTTCTTGCATTGCACATTCCAGATGACACCCCCGCGCAGCGTGACGACATCGAATTCATGGTGATTGATGCGGGTGATGTTCTGCACCGCGAAGCCCTGCCGTTCGAGGCGTTCGGCTACCGCCTTTTCGAAAATGAACCCTGACCGGATCTGGTAACGCTTGCGCCGATCGAGGCTGACCGCACGCCAGTGATAGAGGAAGCGGCTAAGCAGGCTTACGGTGGACCGGTACATGCCGCCGACCAGGACCAGCGGGGCGTAGGTCGCCAAGCACCCGAAATAGGTTGCATCCGTATGCACCAACGCGGCTTTCAACGTGCCGGAAAGCTGCAATTTCTCCATCAACGAACGAAGTGCGGCGGGCTTTATCGCCACCCAATAGTCACGTTCGACATAAAGGCGCGACATCTGGCGCACGAATGTTGCGGCGTCCGCGAAATCCGATCCGGTAAGATCGAATTCGGCATAGGCCGCCTCCAGGAGGAGAATATCGTTGCGAAGCTCGGCGGCCGAGAACAATCGATCGTCCATCAGCGTCTCGCGGTGTTCCAGCATAGCCAGTCCGGCGTCGGTCATCGGCATTTCGGTAATCCGCGACCGCTCCGGCTCAAGGAACATCGGGTCGAGCGCGGCACGATCGAGCGACGTAGCCGGCCGGATCCCAAGCTTGTCGCAGGACGCGTTGATCAGGAGCGCTTCGTGGGCACTCCACAGGGGCAGGCCCTGCGTCTCGACGAGAGGCAGGAAGAGGTTGAAAGTGTCGAGGGGATTGACCCGTTGCTGTCCCTTGCACAGCAAGGGCATCGCATGAAGCAGCGCCACGTAATGCCTTCGCCTGGACTGAAGGTAGCCGATCATGGTTCCCACCGTCAGGAAGCCTGCCGCAGCGTCGGGGAGACCATAGCCCGCAAAGGCCCGTGCCACCGCCGAACCTCGCACGAGCAGCTGGACGAAACGATTGGCGAACGGTTCGCTGAAGTGGTCGATCAATCTCGCCCGCGTGACCGCCAAAGCCGCCGGGTCGGACAATAATCCGAGTACCGGAATCTCGTAGAGGCTTTGTTCGAGCGCGTCGTCGTCCCAGTCGACGGTTGGCAGATTGATGCACTCTTCGATCGCGCGTAGCGTATCGAACCAGGCCGTCGTGGCCGACACCGGCTCGAGTGGTGCGAGCATCTCCGCAATATGGCGTTCGCACAGCGCAACGCGCGCAGCCAGCATATCGGTGTTGAGCGAATGGGCGGGAGCGGAGCGGGGGCGGGTCATCCCGATCCTATCGGCCGCCGCCTCGCGTGGCTTCAATCCTTAAGTTTGGGAGGATTTCTTTTTACGGGGCCGGGTCTGCTTCGGCGGCATGGCGATCCGGAGTCGCATGATCTCCGTCGGACGATCCGCGAAACGGGGATCGGTCCGGACGATCGTGCGCAATTCAGACATCAGGTCCTCGATCGTTTCTATACCGTCCGGCGGCGTCCCGATCGGCAGCCGGCCCATATCGACCAAGAGGTAGACACCGCGCGCGACGCGGTCCGAGATGAGATATTGCTCGAGCAACTGGGTGACGAGCTTCTCCAGCAGCACGGTCCAGGTCCATCTGTGGACCAGCTTGATCTCGACGACCGCGACCCAGGGCCCGCCAGCGCGCAAGGCGCAGCGCAGGTCGGGCCGCTTGGCACGCGCGGTCTCGCTCTCCTGCGTGACCGAGTATTGCTCGCGATGCCGCTGATCGAGCTCATGGCCGAGGAAAGCGCGCACATCCGTCTCCGACGCGTCGCGGAAGAGCGCCCGACGATCGAATTCCGACGTGTCGAGGTCACGCTCGATATCGCGCAAGCCCTGCATCACTGCTGCCAGCAGGTCGTCAGCCGTCTCCGGTCGACGCACTGCGGCCGAGCCATAAAATGCGCTTTCCTGGATTGTCCATGGCGCCGGTTCGGCCGCGTCCTGGGCATGGCCGCCGAGCCACGCGTCCGCCCAGCGCGGGTCGCGGGGGCGAATATGGGTCTCCACAAAGGCTTCGAGCACCGCTCGGCCCTCCGGGTCGCGCCGTTCGCCCAGCATGTTGAGCAAGGCCGCCCGTACGTCCTCCCCCCGCCGACGATCGTCGCGGACCCGCATTCCTTCGCGATGATCATCCTCTTCCGGCGGAAAGCAGGTGAACACATGTTCCGCCAGCCGCAGCAGGATCTCCGCCGACGGCGGCGCCAGCCTGTCTTCGGCATCATCGCCGCGGCCGACGAGCGGTTCCAGTGTCCGTACGAGCGCAACGCACCCCATTTCGCCGGCGAGCGGCCCTTGCCGAAGCGCAAGCAGTTCCTCGATCGCCGCAGGATCCTCGGCCGCCCACAGCGCCAGCCACAAGGTATAGGGCAGGGGCATGCCTTCCCAGATCGCTTCGCGCGCGCGTCGTCTGGCAACAACGCGCAGCCTGGCAAGCAAACCTGGGTCCGCATCCGCGATTGTTCGGAGCGCGCGGATCGCAGCGCTTCCCGGCCGCCAGTTCGCCGCCGCTAGCGTCATCAGGTCCGGCGCGACATCGGCCCGGCGATCCATTCCCAGTTCGGCAAGCTTGCCGAGCACCGGCGGCGTGACCTGTGGGTTGGCCAATGCAAACTCGAAAACTTCATCGGCCACGCGCGTCACGGCTTCAGCCCGGAAAAGATCGGGTCGGATCGCGGCCAACTCGGCCGCCCAAACCGGCCATTCGAGCGGGGATGTCAAAGCGACGCCAATCGCCCTGCGCATCTCGGCATCAGGAAGACGAACGAAGGCATCGTGATCGTCGCCCCAGAGATAGGCCCAGCCCGCAAAGGCGAGGATGTCGCGAAACTCATACCCACCGCTGAATCCAGTCGGATCGTGCCGCCGGGCGTGCGCGATTGCGCCGGGCACCAGTCGCGACCCAAGGGGACGCCGACGGGCTGTTGCCGGATCCTGCAGCAGGATATCGCCGGAGCCTTGGACGTGCAGATGCTCGTACAGCAGGCCGGCCGCACGGCCATCAGCCAGTTTGGAAAAGTGGCGGATGGTCGCGCTTGCAAGTGACCATCGTTCGACTGCCGCATGGCGCAGCCGGATCCAGGCATCCTCGGCTTTCCAGGGCAATTCGGATCGCAAGCGTCGGTAGGGGTTAAACAGGCTTCTCGGTCCGGGAAGATGCACGTCCCCGAGCGTGCGCGCATCGGCGCCCGCGCGATGGTGCCGGGCCGCGTGCCGCAATGCTCGTCGCCAGCGCCATCGGTCGAGACGAGGCATGCGGCGGGTCCAGATTTCCAGCACCTCGGCGTAGATCCGCCTGCCGGGCTCGTCTGCACCAACATAGCGGGCGAGCAGGATCTCGGCCTCTGCGATATAGTCGATCTCGCCATGCGCGACACTGGGAAGAACCAGCTCGAGCGGGCGATAGGGCGGAGTCGGGTCGCCTGCCGCAGCGTAAGCGTCGAGGATAGCGAGCCGGAAGCTAGACGGGAGTTTGAACAAGGCATCGGGCCGCTCGCGCGGCATATAGCCCTGACCCCGGTCATATTGGAGCGAGCGCACGCAGCGCACGTGAATCGGGACGAGCAGAGGATAGAACTCGACACATTCGTCGATCGCGCGGCCGACCAGCGTGACGAGCGAGCGGAAGAGATCGGGGAGGCGCGTTGACATATGTGGCGCGCGAACGGACCCGGCCACATCGCCCAGAGGAAAGCAGAGGCGGTCAAGGCCGACCACCAGCTGCTCCAGATCGGCCGCGGGCGCACGTTCCATCCCGGCTGCGAGCGACTTAGCGTTGGACGACCATTGCTTGCCCGCGATCTGTCCCAGAAGCCGGAGCGCTACCGAGGCATTGAAAGCCGCCGGATAGCCATGGCGGACGAGACGATGGCGCGATTCGTCCTCAATCTCACGTGCGCGCCTCGTTTTTTCGCCCGAATAGATCGGGACACCCCACGCCAGCAGTGCCTGTGCGCATTGCGCCAGCTGCGCTGGGCTTGCCGCAGCGACCAGCGCCGACATCGCATAGCTGCGCACCCCGATCGGTGTGAACGGATCGCTGGCGAGCTGCACGAGTTGTGCGCCCGCTGCCGCATAGCGGCCAGCCCGGATGATCTGGAGCAGGTGGATACGTCCCTCGCCTGAGGGCGTGACATAAAGCAGACGCAGCACATCCGCTTCGAGGTCGGGCGTCGCGAAACGGCGGAGATCCTCCTGCTGGAAGAAGAAGCCCCCGGGCAGGCTGTTCACGCCCGCGATATGACGTTCCAATGCGGCTACGCGGTCCGGCACCGCAAGCGCCCGTGGGTCGCCATCTTCGATCAAGTGTTCGGGCGCGACCTCGACCAGCCGCCGCAACACGGCGGGGCGCGTCGAAGCGAGCCACGCCAGCATGCCGCGATGGGCGCGGGCAATGACGCTCCGACCGAAGGACGGTCGCACGAAATCGTCGATCACGCGCTGTTCCGACACGCCCTTCGCGATCAAGCCGTCGAGATGCTCGGCGGCGAGCATTGCTGCGACTTCGGGCCGGTAGGGTCGGACGAGCCCGGCGGCGGCCGGTGCGAACAAGGCGGTGGAAAGCAACTCCCGGACCTGTTCGGCGCGCCATGGAGGGTCGGCCGTGGCAAGCACCGCGGCCGCGTGCACGCCCGCGGTGTCCCCTTCGATCGAAAGCTCGCGTTTCTGGGCCATCGTCAGCGCGAAGCACAGCAAGGCGGCGCCCGCGCGCGCTTCGTCGCGCCGCAACCGCGACCGGGTCCAGGTCGCGCCTTCCTCGGCGAGCCGCCGCTCGATCGAAGCGCTGAGCAATTCGCGCCGGGTGCGCGGTAGCCCGGGACCGCCGCGATCGCGGTGCGTTACATAGGCATCGGCATAATGGATGACGTCGAGCGGAGTGATCGCATGATCGAGCGCGCCGCTTTCGCGAAGGGCGTCAAGGAAGCCGTCGTCGGTCCCGCGCGACCGTCCCAGCCGTTCGATCGCGTCCACCGTCAACGGTACGAAGGATAGTTCAAGGACCTGGCTATCTTCGTCTAAGCGACCGCTCCGTCGACGCGCTTCCGCCATTGCGGCCGCGAGGTCGTCAAACGGTTCGCGTTCGCTCTGGTCGTGCCATTCGCTCGACCGGCAGGTGACGACTAGGCGGACGCGGTGCAGGTTATCCCCAATCGCATGCCGCACGCGTGCCAACGCGTCTCTGAGCGGCGCCCGCCTATCCCCATGGGGAAGCTTGGCCTCATCGACGGCGTCGAGCAGGAAAATGCCATCTGCGTCGGATGACAGCCAGCGCCCGAACCGGGCGCGCTGTTCCTCGCTGTCATGGCTCTCTTCGAAAGGGTTTTCCGCGAGCCGGTCGATCCGCATCAGGAAGATGGCGCGGTCTGTAGTCTTGTCTGGCACAAGCTGACGCAATTCATGGGTCTTGCCCGAGCCCGCCTCCGCCAGAAGTGCGACGGCATGGTGCGACAGCAACCAGGTCCAATCGTGCACCTCGCCGCGTTGCCGCGCCCATGGATCATATTCCCCGTCCGATGCCTCGAAGCGGCGCTGCAGATCGACATGTTTGGGAGGCGGGCCGTCGGCGGTCACATGCCTAGCTGCCAAGATTGTCGGCGAGCCGTCAATGCGAACGCCAGAATCAATAATCGGTGTAGGTCCCGCAATCCGTCCAATAGCCCGCGGCACGGCGAGCCATCTTGCAAGGGCCCGGCGTCAAAATTGCGTGCAGGCGTCGTTGTTGGCGGTTCTCGCTAGCCCGGTGGATATGTTGACCAGCTTCAAAAAGGGCTTCGGCTGGCTTGCTGCGATCGCGGCGACATTCGCCTGGATCTGGGCCGATCTTGCGGCCGAAGACTTGGTGATCCTATCCTGTTTGCCTGCAAGCGTGTCATCGGTGCTCGACGCGCTGCAATAGGTGAACATTGCACCCTGCGCCGTGCCTTGGGCGGTCGAGAATGTGGACAGCGCGCTTAGGTCGCTACTTTCCTGCGCCGAAGCAGCCTTGCTATCGATCAGCGGCTTTGCGGCGGTTTCGATCTGTGGCTCTATCCCGTTGAAGATCGAAGCGATGAATGCCAGGCCTTCTTTTGTCGGCCGGGTTTCGACCACCGTCATGCTGACCGTGATCGGAACGGCATCGTTTCCCTTAGCCGCTATATCGACAACTGGGGTGGAGGGGTTCTGACCGTTGTTGCCGCCACTCGAGATGGCGCCCCCGCCTGTGCCCACAGGCGGCGTTCCCGTTGGTGGCGTCGGCGGGTTGAGATCGCGCGTCTGCGTGGGCGATGCTGGATCGTTCGCTTTCGCATTGAAGGCGCCGAACCAGGGCGCCTCGTAGATATAGCGTCCGCCCGCCGCCTGCGGCTCGAACTTCTTGCCGGCGCCGATCGTCTGATTGCCGAGCACGACGGTGCTGCCCACGTCCGAAGCGCCTATTTTCGAAAATTTGAGCGCGATTGATACGTCACGCGTGCCCTTCGTGTCGCCATCGATCGATCGCTCGACCAGGGCATAGACCGGGTTAAACTTGAGCGCCTTGTGGTTGGTCGAGTTCGCCAGCTGCAATTCGATATAATAATCGAGTGCGGTGACCTTGGGGATGTTGAGGCTTGTGAAGTCCTTATCGTCTTCACCGATATCGACATAGGAGGCGACGGTTCTACTTCCTTTCGCGTTGCCTTTGTCGTCGAACGAACCGCGCACGAGCGTCACGCATTTCGGCGACGTGTCCGGCAACAGCTGGATGTTTTGCGTCGCCACGACAGGCTGGAGCGCGCCGCCTTGTGATCCGTCCTTCAGCGCCTGTCCGAAATTCTTGAGCGCTTGGGATCCGGCTTCCAGCAAAGCGGCCGCGACCAGGCCGGCGGCTTCATTCCCTGCGGGGCCGTGCAGGCATCTTCCGCCGGACACGTAAAGCCGCGCTTCTCCCGGTGTGGCGTAAGTCAGTGGGCGCAGGCCCGGCAAGCTTGGCGCGCAGGAGGCCAGGAGGCTCGTTCCGACCAACATGGCCGCGATGTTACGATGATGCATGATCAATGCCCCACATGCGATCGCGCGATCGCGATCAAGGAATGGATATCGGCGACGACCGCAGGCGTGAGCCACACGCCGGCGTTGCCCTGGCCCTTCGGAGCGCCCTCGGCATGGACCGCGATTACGGTCGGCTGACCGTTCGGAACGCCGAATACCGGCGCTCCGCTGTCGCCTTCCTCGGTGTCGATCAGATAGGTCAGCTGGGTTCCGGAGGCGCCGGTCAGGGGGCCGTTGCCATAGCTCAACCGTGCGCTCGTGTTCGGATAGGGAAAGGCATAGCCGGCGAGCGTCACGCCGGCATGCGCAGGCGGCAACGGCGCTCCCAACGCGAACACACCCTGGTGTTGCGTGGTCAGGATCAGGACGGCGAGGTCGAGACTGTTATGTTCGGCATAGGCAGCGATCGAAAGCATCGGCGCGCCCGGATTGTGTACCGCGTCGAACCCGAGCCAAACGTTTCCGGCGTCATAGCTGGCTGTGGTCAGAACATGCTTGGCGGTGAGAAGGACGTCCGGCGCGCATAGGAAGCCGGTCGCCACCACAGACGTCGCGCCATGGTCGAACAAGTTGATCGTGCCGATCCCCTCCCAAGGCGACTGGGTAGGTTCGGGAACATCGGCACGATTGGGCCCATGCGGCAGGATGACCGAGAAAAGTTCGAACTTGGGCGGCCTGTCGTCGGCGGAAAGGCGGGGCGGATGCGCCACCGGGCCGTCGCCTTTCCAGCTAAAGCCTCTGCCGACCTCGCCTTGTGCATCTTCCGACATCGATCATTTCCCCAGATCTTCAGCTCAGGAGCGGCATTCGTTCCCAAATCCCCCGCCGCGCCCCTGGCTTAAATCGACTCGTCGCCAGTGGCGGGAATGATGCGCAAGATTTGGCGTCGTCCGGAAGGCACATTTACTACCGATCCGGTCATGACTCGGCGCCATGAAAATATTCAAGGCGCCTTATCAAATACATCCGCCTGCACGTTTTCAGCTGTTGTTATCGACTGCTTCATTTGTCGCGTGGCATCGTCGCCAGGAGTTGCGGCACGAGCGCCACCCGGCGCTTGTGATAGCGCGCTACGGATCGGACCAGGTCAGCGCGCGGCGAATTGCTGGCAACGGCACGCAGTGCGGCAAGCTCCTCCGCGAGATCCGGCAACAGTGCTGGTTCGGCTCGTCGGAACGGCGCGAGCCGCTCGTTTAGCTGTGCGACCGCCTTCTTATGTTCGCGATTGCCCGATGCATCGACCAACGCGAGAAAGAGCGCCTCGGTCTGCTCGGCGACAGACGCGTCATCTTCGCCTAGCAGCGGCGCGGATTTGCGCGCGGCAATCAGCCCGACGATTTCACCAGACCAGGCATAGAGATCGCGCAGCGCCTGGTCGGTCGGATGAGGGACCGCGAAGCCATTATGGCGTGGTGTGTCGACCAGGCCTTCGCCGACCAGGCGGTGCAGAGCGTCGCGGACAGGTGTGAAGCTGGTGCCGAGCTCGTCGCCGATCGCGGTCGGCTCGAGCGGGGTGCCGGGCGGGCGGGTGCCCTCGCGGAGCTGCCGCTTCAGTTCGAGATAGACGCGCTCGAAGGTCGGTCCCGGGCTCATCGCTAAGTTTCCGCACGCTGTTTCGCGACATAGTCTTCGACCAGGACCTGCTGGTCGGGACGCAGCGCGTCGATCGCGCCGCTGGGCATATCACTGGTCAGCAGGATCGAGGGGCATTGGCCCTCGATATTGCCGAGATTGGGACGATGCTGGCGATAGCCCGCGAGCGCCGCGACCTCGGGCAGAAAGGTGCGTGCGATCTCGGGCGGGTAAGCCAGCCATTGATTCTCGTAGGGCTTGAGCCAGCCGAGGCAGTAGCTGATGATCATGCCGCGCCGGACCGCGTCGGTGGTGTTGCCGCCCGCGCCATGCAGCGTCGAGCCGAGGAAGAGCAAAGCCGATCCCGGCTCCAATTCTATCGCAACGGGATCGGTCTTCGGTTCGGGATCGAGCGCTGCCTTGCCATGGCTGTTCGGCCAGACCAGCGTTGCACCATTCGCCTTGGTGTAGGGCGTCAGCGGCCACATCACGTTGAGCAGGTATTCGGTCTCGCCGAGCGCGCCGCGCCACATATCTTGGTCGCGGTGCGGCAGTTGCGGCAACGCCCCAGGGTGGAGCGCGATCGCTTGGGTCAGGTTGAGCTGGATGCGGTCGCACCACGGGCCAAGGACCTGTTCGGCGATACCCAGGATCAATGGATGCATCACGTGATCCTGCGCGCGGGACGAGCGAGCGAGCAGCCGGCCAAACCTCTTGGTCCGCTCGCCGTAGAAGCCGCCCTGACAGAAGGGCGTGTCGGCGAACGCGCGCTCGAAATCCCGGTTGATCGCGGCGATTTCCTCGGAGGCGACCAAGTCCGGTATGACGACATAGCCCTCGTCCCGCAGCCGGTCGCTCCATCTCTGGATCTCCTCGTCCTCGACCGGTCGGTCGATCGTCTGGGCAGCAAGCATCACGCGGCCTCCGCGCAGGCGCAGACATGCGCCTTGATGACGCCGGCGCGCGCTAGGACCGCGGGCGTCTCGGGCGTGATCTCGATCCGGAGCGCCGCCAGCATCATGCCGTCGATCGTCTTCGGCACACCGAGCGGCATGCAGTCCCACCCGAAAGCGAGGATTTGCGACAGCCAGCCGGGTTCGGCGACGCCGGTATAAGTCGTAATGCCGTTTTCCAGCGCATAGTCGACCAGGCCGAGCACGAGTTGATCGCGGGCCACCCGTCGCCGTGCGGCACTGATGTGGCGGTCGAGACAGAAGCGCGTGATCTCGCAAACGGTCGGCCCGGTCGGGATGGGCGCTTCGCACAGATCGGCAAAATGGCTGTTGAGCAGATGTGGTTTGGTGGTCGGCAGCAGTCGCGCCGAGGCGAGATGATCGTCACCATCCTCCGACAGGATCAGGTAGCGCGCGTCGCGCGTGTCATATTGGTCGAGCTCGTAGCGTCCGGCCAGGACGGGCAGGTCCCATCCGAGCAGGTCGACGAACACCTGTTTTCGGGCGGCGAACATCGCTCGCATCGCCGCGTCGGCGGCAGGGGTGCTGGACTGCATGGAGTGGAGCATGGATCGGATTTCCCTGTTGGATGTCCGATCATCCGCAGCCGGTCTCCCGCCCGCTATTCCCAGAAATGGGTATATCAGCGCCCAAGCAGATCGACGAAGCTCAGCGTTCCATCGAACAGCGCGTGGACCGCCAATTGCGTCCGCTTAAAGACGCCGTAGCGCGCCCGCGCCTGCTTCAGGTGCAGGATGACGGTCTCATGGCTGATGCCAAGGATCACTGCTATTTCGAGGTCGGTCTTGCCGCGGGCCGCCCAGTAAATGCACTCGCGCTGACGGTCGGTCAGCTGCGGTTTGGCGCCGGGTTCGGGCCGGACGGCCACCACGCGGCGCGCCGCCTCGAAGGCCAGGCCGCCGACAATCTGTGCAAGGTAGAGTCGATCAGGCCGGACGTCTTCCGTCGACGCGCTTGCAAACGAACAGGACCCGGCGGATTCGCCGGGTATATGTGCCGGCACGGTGAACCCGTCGCCGATCCCGATTTGCCGGGCGCGTTCGAGCACGTCGCGATCGCGCGCGGTCAGCTGGATCAAACGTGGCAGTCGCGACCACGCGAAGCCGACCGTGGTCATATGGCTCGCGCGATGGACCGGGTCGGACGGACCGAGTCCTTGCGCATCGAAATACTCGACCCAGGCCTCCGGATAATTGTGCAGCCGCACTGCGGGCTGCGGCGCGCGCGGAATGTTGAGATGATGGGTCAACGCGAAGTAGCGAAAGCCCATTTCGATCGCGATCGCGGCAAGGATCGGGGTCAGTTCGTCCAAGCTGGTCGCGCCAGCGATCGCATCTGCAAACTCTTCGGCAATCCCGGCCAGACTCATCAGCTACGTCACATCATTTCGCGACCGGCCCCAGACAGCCTGGTCGCAGATGATCCGCGCCGATCCGCATCGGTTCTCAGCCGACACCCCGGAAAATGTTACATAGCAGCGACCGTCCGCGCAGGGACCCGGAATTGTTGCCATTTTCGCTACTATATTGGACCGAATGCGGGCCCCGATGGAGCCCGCGGCTGAGGCTGGTCCCGACTGGCTTAGCAGCGCGCCGTACCGCGCGCTGCTGGGGATCGATCAGGCTGGGCTCGCGTGGGAATGGTTACGCCGCCACCCTGCCTATGCCGCCATCGCCGCACAGCGGCCGGCGCCGGCGGACTTCTCTCCAGAAGTGAAGGAGGACCCAGCCGCTCTGCCCTGGGGCCTGCACTTTCGCAGAGGATCCCACGCGCCCCGCGCCGGAGGCGCGCTTGCTTTGGCGTGCAGAGGTCGACGCCGCCGTGGTGCCGGTGCGTGCCGGTCCGGCGGAGCCGGGCGACCCCGACGCCTTCGCCCTCGACACGTTGCGGACCGCATCGACCGTCGCGCGGGGCCAGGGCGGCCAGGAATATCTGGTTCTGTCCGACGGCTGGCGCCGGCTGCGGCTCGATGTGATCGAGGGCACGTTGGGCGAGGACGGCTTCGTTCGGTTCGACTACCGGCTGTCCGGCTTTCAGAATCTCGAGCCGCGACTGCGCACCCTGCATCGATTGGCCGGTCTCCGCCGGGACGGACGCTTCGACGCCCGGCAGTTTCCAGTAGCCGCGGGGATGCCGCGCAGGCTTGAGGCGCTGCGCGTAGCCGACGGGCTTCGCGCCGGCGCGTCATATCGCGAAATCGCGGAAGCCGTGTTCGGTGAGGCGCGGGTGCGCGCGGACTGGAGGACGCGATCAGACTATCTTCTGTCGCGGATCAGACGGCGCGCTGGCGAAGCCCGGCAGATGCTGGCGGGCGGCTATCGGGCGCTGATGTGCCGCTTTTGACGTCACGCAGGGAGCGGCTAGTGGGCTGCGGCCGATTGTGGTTGTATCGGTCCCATGCAATTCATCCCTAACGGCCCCGAAATCCCCGATGAATTGCTGGTCGCGCGCGATGCGGGCGATGTCATTTTCTTCTGCGGTGCGGGGGTGTCGCAGCACCTGGCGGGCCTACCCAATTTCGAGCGCCTCGGGCGCAAGGTCATCGACATTCTCGGCGCGGCGCAGGACAGCCCGGCCCGCGCCCTGCTCGATAAAGCGGTGGAGATGGGCCGAATGGCAGGCGTCGGCGGCCTGCTCGCGACCGACCGGATTTTCGGTCTGCTTGAACGCGAGTTCGAAGTTGGCGATGTCCGCACGGCGGTGGCCGAAGCGGTTAAACCGGAAGAAGGCGTCGCGCTCGGCGCCCATCGCACATTGCTGACCCTGGCGACGAGTCGCTCGGGCATCACGCGTCTGGTGACCACCAATTTCGATCTGTTGTTCGAGGCATGCGAACCGGATCTGCCGCGGCACGGGCCGCCTCGCCTGCCGGATCCACGCAGCGATGCCGACTCCCGCGGTATCGTCCATCTCCACGGCCGGGTCGAGGACAGCTACCGACGTCCCGCTGACAGCGAGTTCGTCGTGTCGAGTGCCGATTTCGGGCGCGCCTACCTCGCCGAAGGATGGGCGACGCGCTTCATCCAATCCTTGTTGTCGCGCTACCAGATCGTTTTCGTCGGCTACACCGCCGAGGACCCGCCGGTTCAATATCTGCTGGAGGCACTTAACCTGCAGCCGGGCACGCGCAATCGGCTGTACGCCTTTCAGGATGGGGAGAGCGAGGCGGCCAAGGCGCTTTGGGTGCACAAGGGCGTCGAACCGATCACATTCGACAGCGCCAACGGCTTTGGCCCGCTCTGGGATACGCTCGACGCCTGGGCGGCCCGCAGTCGCGATGTCGATGCCTGGTATGACGACCTGCTTGCGCACGCGGCGGTCGGACCGGCTGACGCCGGTGCCCATTTGCGCGGCCAGATCGCGGCCGTGATGTCGACGCGGGACGGCGCACACCGCTTCGCGACCGCCGATACACCCTTGGATGCGCGCTGGTTGCTCGCCTTCGACCCGGTGCAGCGCTTCGCGAATCCCGACAAGATCGATCCTTATGTCGACGAAGGCGCGGAGACGTTCGATCCCTTCACCGCGCTGGCGTTGGGCTCCGAACCTGCGCCGGACGCTGACGGCGGCGACGCCTATGAGCGAAACCGCAAGATACCGCCGGAGGCGCTCGACGTGTTCGCGGTGCTTCGCGGCGACGTCGACGATCTGGCAGAAGCATCCGCCGCCGCGGTGCGCGGCTCCGACGCACTCAAGGGGGCGCCGCTGTCGCCGCGACACAACAGCCTAACGGTCTGGCTTCAGCGGATCGCGCATCAGCCGATCGCGCTCTGGTGGGCCGGGCATCAGGTGGCGTTGCACCCCGATCTCGTCCGCAGCATCGAAGGCTGGCTACGCCAGGAACCGGCGCGTTTCCCGGATGCGATCCGCGACCAATGGCGCTGGCTGTTCGCTGCGCGGAGTGACCGGCGCGTAAATCCCGACATGGTCCGATACGATATCGAAGCGCGGGCCGGGCAGGAGCGCTGGTCCCCCTCGCTCGTGCGGGCCTATGTCGATCTCTACAAGCCGCAGTTGACCGCATCGAAGGCCTGGGGCGTCCGCCAGCCCTTATTCTGGGGGGACGCGCCGCCTGAAAAGCTGATCCACGTCGATGTGGACTATCCCCGGCCGCACGACGCATTGCCGATTCCGGATGAGCATGTCGCTTATGCCGTCAGGCTGATGCGGAGCCATCTCGAACTGGCGATCGCGCTCGAACGCGAACTGACCGGCGACGACCTGATTCACTTCGAACATACCCGCGCCGATACGGATTGCCCGCCGCTGACCGACGACGAATTCGCGATCCGCTGCCCGATCGTCCTCTTTCAGCGCTGGATGGCGCAGCTGCAGGCCTACGATCCAGCCGCCGCGCGCGCCGAAGTCCTGCGCTGGCCCGAACAGGATGGCTATGTTTTCGCGCGGATGCGGATCTGGGCTGCGGCCAATCGGCTCGTCGCCCCGGACGATGGTGCGGCAATCTTGCTGTCGCTGCCGGACGACATCTTCTGGACGACCCAGCATGAGCGGGATCTGCTGTATGCGATCCGGGATCTGTGGCCCGATCTGTCGATCGAGGCGCGAATAGCGATTGAGCAGCGCCTGCTCACCACGACCTATTCATGGTCCGAGGACGTGCGCGGCGGACCCAGCCGGGCGGAGGCCCATTACCGGCTGAGCCGTCTGCATTGGCTGGTCGGGCACGGGGTCGTTTTCAGTTTCGATGCCGACGCCGAAATGGCGGCGCTGCGGAAGCGCGATCCGGCGTGGACGACGCAGATCGGCGATCACGCGGCGGATTCGCATGCCCCTGAAGTCTACAGCATCACGACCGACACGACGCCGGACGCCATTCTCGACACGCCGATCGCGGACCTCATCGGTGCGGCGGAGGCGGCCAGTGGCCATCGCGATTTCTTCGATCATGTCGAGCGCGATCCCTTTCGCGGTTTGGCGGAGCAGCGTCCATTGCGCGCCCTCGCGGCGCTGAGCCACGTTGCCCGCACTGGCGCCGCGCCGCGGTGGGCCTGGTCGGCCTTTCTTTATTCGGATGCGCGGCTGCGAGACACGCCCCGGATGATCGCTCTCATCGCGGGCCGGCTTCGCCAAATGCCAACCGAGTTGCTCGCCGAGATCGCCTATCCGGTGACAGAGTGGATGCAGCGAATTGGCACTCGTCTCTACGGCGATGCGGCCACGGTCCTGCCAGCCTTATGGGACAAGGTCGTTGCGGCCCTGGCGCTCGGCGGCGAGGCACGAGCGCCTCGCCGCCGGCAAAGCTGGGCGGACGACGCCCTCAATGCGCCGGCCGGCCGTCTTGCGCGACTTTTGCTGGACGATCCGATGAAGGCGGATCGGACGGTGGGCGGCGGACTTCCGGAAGGCTGGAAGGCGCGCGCGGACCAACTCCTTGCGCTGCCCGGCGATCGGCGGCGCCATGCGCTGGTGATGCTGGGGAATCCCTACAATTGGTTGTTCGGGGTCGACCCGGACTGGACCGAGCGCGCGTTGCTGTCGGCGGTCGACAAAGACGATGCCGATGGCGATGCCTTGTGGGACGGCATCTTCTGGGCGGCGCGACCGCCGTCCCGCAATTTGCTCGTGCGGATCAAGACCGGGTTGGTCGCTCGTGCGGGCAAATCGTCGACCCGCCGCCGCAACACTGACGTGCTGGCTGGGCTCCTCCTTAGCGGCTGGGGCGGTGACGCCAATGCACCTGAGCCGGAGCGGCTTCTGACCGACGCCGAGGTCCGCGAAGTGCTGATCCATGCGGACGACGATCTCCGTACCCAGGTTCTGGCCCATCTCGGCAATTGGTCGCACCATGGCGACACGCAATGGCCGGCGCGGCTGATTCCGTTCCTCCGCGACGTCTGGCCCAAACAGCGCGCGCTCCGGAACCCTATCGTCTCTGCCGGTCTGGTGGATGTCGCGCTGAAGAGCGGCGCGCAAATGCCTGCCGTGGTCGAGGTCATCCTGCCGCGGTTGGTGCCGGCGCGATCGACATCGATGCATCTGATGCTGTTCACCAGCACCCAGACACCGCACGCGGCGCACCAGCATCCCAAAGCCCTGCTCGACTTGCTGTGGGCTGTCCTTGGCGAAGACCCGCAATCCTGGCCATACAAGATCGAGGATACGCTCGCGTTGCTGGCGGAAGATCCTGAAGTTGGCAGCGATCCTCGGCTGTCCGAACTGAGGCGCCGCCGTCAGCGCTGACCGGCGCCCCGCGGCAGGGCCGCGGCCGGGCTCTACTCCGCAGGCGATGCCTGCTCCGCCGGGCCGCCTAAGCCGTCCCGGCCAAAGGTGACGATCGCCTGGCGCATCTGCGGACGCCGCGGGCTTGCGCCGCGGCGGCGTGTTCGAGCGGCCTTCCGGGGCGCGAGGGTGGGCGCCGCTCCCGCCTAGGTCCGCCGCGTCCGTCGGCAACCCCTCGGCTGCGCTCGGGGTGCTCCATTGCATTGCGCCCTGCCGGTGCCGCCCGCCGCTCGGCGGGACCTCTCTGGTCGCCGCTGCCGCCCACCCCCGCGTCCGGGGGCCTGTGGTTTTTGGGCGGCGCGGAGGCGAGGATGGACCATTTGACCAAGACGTTGCGCCAAGCCTTGCTGGCGAATGGCGCGCGGGGCGCGCGCGAAGACCGCGATCCGGTGCCGGTCGTGAAATTCTTCAATCCCTGCGGCGCGGCGACGTGGCTCGCGACCGAGCTGGACGTCGATGGCGACACGTTGTTCGGGCTGGTCGATCTTGGCTTCGGTTGCCCCGAGCTTGGGTATTTCTCGCTCGCCGAGATCGCCGCCGTGCGGCTGCGCTTTGGGCTCCGGGTCGAGCGCGATCAACATTTCAGCACCACCCACCGCCTGTCCGAATGGGCCGAGGCGGCGCGGCAGGCGGGTTCCATCACGGAAGCCGCACCCCTTCTTCGCCGGGCCGCGACGGCCTGGCCCAACGGGCTTTCCGATCCTTCGGGCGACTGAGGGCGGACAGGCGTGGCGGCCGCTTGCCGCCTTTGCCGGTCCGCTTGGCCTTGAGAGGGAAGAAGCGGACCGGCGCTCCAGACGGAGTGACGATGATGAAACTCGACTTCATTCCCATCGACAAGCTTTTCGTGGACGCGACCAACATGCGGCATGGGCGGAAGCAGCCCGACGTGTCCGATATCCTGCCAAGCGTGCGCAAGCGCGGGGTGTTGCAGACCCTGCTCGTGCGGCCCGCCAATGACGACGGCCTGTTCGGCATCTCGGCGGGACGCCGCCGCTTCCGCGCGGCGACCATCGTCGCGGGCGAGCGGCAGGCCGAAGCGGGAGCGGACCCCGACCCCTATCTCGTGCCGTGCGGCATCCTCGACGACGGCGACGATGTCGACGCGCTCGAAGCGTCGATGCTCGAAAACATGGCGCGGCTCGATCCCGACGAGGTCAGCCAGTGGGAAAGCTTCGTGCGGCTGGTCAAGGAGGGACGGACGCCCGAAGAGATCGGCCTGACCTTCGCGCTGCCCGACCTCGCGGTGCGGCGCGTGCTGGCGCTCGGCAATCTGCTGCCGCGCATCCGCGACCTCCATCGGCGCGAGGAGATCGACGTGCCGAGCGTGCGGCTGCTGACCTTGGCGAGCAAGCGCCAGCAACAAGCGTGGCTCGCGCTCCACGACGATCCCGAGGCGCATTGCCCGACCGGCCACCGGCTCAAGACGTGGCTGTTCGGGGGACGCGAGATCAAGGTCGCCTTCGCCTTGTTCGATCTGGCGGAGGTCGGGCTCGAAACCGTCAGCGACCTGTTCGGCGAGGACACTTTCTTCGCCGACACCGAAGCCTTCTGGGCCGCGCAGGACGCGGCGATCGAGTTTCGGCGCGACTTGTATCTCGCCGAAGGCTGGAGCGACGTGATCCTGCTGCCGCGCGATGCCTATTTCGCCTCGTGGCAATATGAGAAGCGCGCCAAGCGGAAGGGCGGCATGATTTTCGTCGAGACGCGCGCCAGCGGCGAGGTGATCTTCCACGAGGGGCTGATCGACCGTCACGCCGCGCTGAAAGCCGAGCGGAACGAGAGCGCGACACCGGTCGCCAAGACACCGCGCGCCGAACTGACCAGCACGCTCACGACCTATTGCGATCTCCATCGGCATGCCGCCGTTCGCGCCGTCCTGGCGGATGCCCCGGCGACCGCGCTGCGGCTGATGGTGGCGCACGTGATCGTCGGGTCGAGCCTGTGGCGGGTGCAGATCGAACCGCATGCCACCAACAGCGACGCGGTGCGCGAGAGCGTCGAAACCTGTCTCGGCGAAACCGCCTTCGACGGCCATCGCCGCCATGTTCTCGACCTGCTCGGCTTCGATGCCGAGCGCCCGCATGTCGTCCGCAGCCGCGACAATCAGGAAGAACTGGTGGCGGTCTTCCGGCGGCTGCTCGCGCTGCCGGACCTCGACGTGCTGGCGATCATCGCGGTCGTGATGGGCGAGACCTTGGTCAGCGGCCATGCCGTGGTCGAGGCCTTGGGCGTCCATCTCGATGTCGAGATGGCCGACCATTGGGCGGCGGATGCGGTCTTCTTCGATCTGCTCCGCGACAAAGAGGTGCTGCGCGGGATCGTGGCCGAGGTCGCGGGCGAAAGCGTTGCCGCCGCCAATGCGAACGAGAAGACCAAAGGGCTCAAGCAGATCGTCGGCGATTGCCTCGCCGGGGACAATGGGCGAGCCAAAGTCGAGCATTGGGTGCCGCGCTGGATGACCTTCCCGCCGTCGGCCTACACCGACCGGGGCGGGGTCGCGACGGTGCGCGCCGCGTGGATCGCGGCGGCATCCTTGCCAGCGCCGTGGGAGCCGCAGCCGGAGGGGATCGCGTTGCCCGCGCCAGACCCCGACACGCCGGAACCCGAGGCCGACGTGCCGCTCGCGGCGTGAGGTTCGAGGGGCGCGGACAAAGGGAAAGACCCCGCCGCCCCTCAGGAACCTGTCTTCCATAACGGCCGCGCGCCTCCGCCTCTCAGGCGTCGGCGCGCGGCCTTTTTTGTATCGGAAACGATGCCAGTTTCGTGGCAGGAAGGCCGAATGCTGCTTGCTCTGTTTGCCCTGGCCGCCGCCGGTCAAAGCTTTTCCTGCCAGGTGGTCGCCGTCCATGACGGAGACACGATGCGATGCGCGGACGGGCCGCGCGTGCGGCTCCAAGGCATCGATGCGAACGAACTCGACGGGAGCTGTCACACGGTCTGCGCGTCCCTGTCCGCCGGCCTTGCCCGGCAAAGTCTCGAAAGTCTTACGCTCAACCGGGTCGCGCTCTGCCATTCCACCGGGCGGAGCTATGACCGCGTAACGGCGTGGTGTGACGTCACCAATGGCGCGGGCGCTAGCGACGACCTTTCGTGCGAACAGGTCGCGCGCAAGGCCGCGATCATCTGGCGAAAGTTCGACCCCGATCACCGTCTTGACCGCTGCCAGCGCGGGCCGATACCGCATGGATCGCGATGATCTCCGACCGCGAACTTTGGGCCTGCGCGCAGCAGGTGATCGATCATCACGGGCCGGACGTTGATCAATTTATCGCTGACCGCATGACAGCGCTTGCCGGCGCGAGCGACGAGGCCGGCGTGGCCGCGTGGCGCGCGATCGCGCTTCGCGTTGACGAACTGCGTCGGGTGCCGAGCGTGGCCGAACCGCGCCATTAGCAATCTCCCGGGCGGTTCCTGCCAGCCCTAAGCGAGCCTCGTTGATGGCGTCTGGCGCAATGCCAGCCTTGTCCCTGCAACGGCTTCGCCGACTTTCTTCCCCGGCGTCTGCGACGCCTCCTCGCGGTCCAAGAAAGCCGGCTTCGGGCCGTCCTTCGCTGCCGCTGCGGCCTGCGGTGCAGGTCGGCTGGCCTCTCGCCTGATGACGGCCATCGAGGCCGCACTCGGGCGGCGTTCGATCGACAGGAGACTTATCATGGCACAGATTGGCGCTTTCACCCGCGACGACACCGGCACGTACAACGGCGCGATCCGGACCCTGACGCTCAACGTCAAGGCGACGATCCGCCCCTGCGACAAGCCCACCGACAACGCACCCGACCATCGGGTCTATGCCGGCGCGGTCGAAATCGGCGCGGGCTGGAGCAAGGAAGCCCGTGAAAACGGCACCGATTATCTCTCGCTCAAGCTCGACGATCCGTCGCTGCCGGCCCCGATCTTCGCGAACCTGGTCCAGGGCGAGAAAGCCGGCGAACATCGGCTGATCTGGTCCCGCTGACCCCGATTGCCCCGCGCGCGACGGCGCGCGGGGCATGAGCGGCGCGCCGGATTTGCCATAGCTCGCGAGGGACCTTGCAGGCGGGGGCGTCTGCACGTGTCCGCTTTCCGTCGCCTGGTCCACGGACCTGGCGTCCCGGCCTAACCCACGCCGCTCACTTCCCTGAGTCGATTTCGGAACTGCCGTTTCCGACACTCCGAACGCGGTGCCGTCGCCGCCATCCCCGGTGCACCCGCCGGCCCGAGGCTCTCGCTCGGGGCCGCGCGCTCTTCGGAGACGGTGCGATGGATAGTGACGATGCGATCGACCGGGCCAACCGCGCCAAGCGCGGTTCGCCCTTCCTCAATACCGACCAGGCTGCGGCCTATCTCAAATTGTCGAGCCGGCTGCTCAAACGGCTGCGCGTGCGCGGCGACGGCCCCGAATTTCGGCGCCACAGCCGGTTCGTCGAATATCATATCGACGATCTCGACGCCTGGTCCGCGACCCGCAAGAGCCGGGGAGGGGCCGATGCCTAAACGCGCTCTTCTTGCGGTCGCCGCCGGCACCGCGATCGTGCTCGTCACCGCGGGATCGTTGATCCGGCCCGCGCCGCGCCTCGTCTGGAATGCGTCGGCGAGCGCGCCCGAAGGCCTCTATGCGGTCGCGCCGAACGCATCGATCGGCGTCGGTTCGATGGTGATCGCGCGCGTGCCCGAGCGCTATCGGACGCTCGCGGCCGCGCGCCATTATATCCCGCGCGATGTCCCGCTGGTGAAACAGGTGGTGGCCAGGCCGGGCGACCAGATCTGCGCGCTCGGTCGCGATCTTTACCGCAATGGGGTCTTCCTTGCCGCGCGCCGCGCCGCCGACGGCATGGGCCGCGCGCTGCCTGCCTGGCAGGGCTGCGTGCGCTTGCGAGACTGCCAATATTTCCTGCTGATGGCGGCCGCGCCGCTCTCGTTCGATGGGCGCTATTTCGGCCCGTCGGACAGGAAGGATATCCTCGGACGGGCGCATCTGCTGTGGGCGCGCTGATCCGGATCGTCCTGGCTGGCGGGCTGGTCGCCGCCGCGCCGGCATCAGCCGGTCCGGTCGATCGCTGGCAGGGTCTGATCGAGCAGGCCTCGATCCGCTTCGGGATTCCGGCGCGCTGGATCGAGCAAGTGATGGCCGCCGAGAGCCGGGGTTTGGCCCAGCTTGACGGCCATCCGATCCGCAGCCGCGCCGGCGCGATGGGCCTGATGCAGCTGATGCCGGCAACGTGGGCGACGATGCGCGCCCGGCTCAAGCTCGGCGCCAGTCCCGATGATCCGAGGGACAATGTCCTCGCGGGCAGTCTCTATCTGCGTCTGATGTACGACCGGTTCGGCTATCCCGGTCTGTTCGCCGCCTACAATGCCGGGCCGGGCCGTTTCGCCCGTGCGACGGCGGCGAGCGCACCCCTGCCGGCCGAGACCAGGACCTATCTCGCCACGGTGACCAAGGGCATCGAGACGCCCGAACGGCCCGCCGGAAATCCACTTTTTGCCGTTTGGAACGACCGCCCGGAGGAGGAGCCCGGTAAGCCCTCGGGCGGGTCGATTTTCGCGGTCCGGAAGGTCCTCCCATGACCGCTATGGTGGGAAAGGTTCGTCTCGATAGACCCAGCATGACGGGGGGCGGAGCGGCTCTCAAGGCCCGCGGGTGCCCCCCAATTTGCTACGCAAATCGGTTCCCCCCGCGTCCGCTGCGCGGCGCCTGCGCTATCGCTCCGGCGGCCCTGACAGCCGCTCCGCCCCCCGTCGTCTCGACGCCGTTCTCGATGGTGAGAACAGAAATGGCGGAGGTCATCATGGGCATGTTTCAGAGCATCGGAACGGCGTCGGACCGGGTCTATCAAACATTGCTGGCGGGGCTCGAACTGGAGTTCGGGCATGACGCTGGCGCGGCGTTGGCACGTCGATTTCTCGAAGCGGAAGACAGCGATTTCCTGTGGGATGCGCGGCGCGAGGAGCGCTGGATCGGGCGTTATTGCAGCCTCGACGACGACGCGATCGAGCTCGATCGGGTTGCGATCTGCGGCCGGATCGATGGGCGCTGGTTCATGGGCGTGATGCTCGTGGATGGCGATGGGCTGGCGCATGGAACGCTGGGTCGGCTGTTCTGCCGCAGCCTCAAGCAGGCGCGGGAGCGGATGGCCGATGCGCACTAGAAAGCGCGGATCGGTGCGGGCGGGGCGGCGTCGGATCGGCGCCGTCTCTGCCCTTTTTTTGAGCCGGCAGGGAAGCAACAAAGGGAGGCAGGGAAAACAAGATAAAGGCAGTGTCTCGCGACACTGGCTAAGTCTTTGTCTGCACGTCATTTCTTTTGGAGACACAGATCTAGACCCGCGAGACCGTTTTCTGGTTCTTGGCCGATTTCCGGGATTTTCCCGCGTTCCGAACGAGACGCCAGCGTGCGAGACGGCCGCTCATGGATGACGGCGACGACTTCACGCCGAAGCTCGGCAAGATCGGCGCGCGCGATGGCAGGAAGGTCATCCGCTATGGCGGCCGCATCCTTGCCGCAGCCCGTCTTGCGGGCCGCAAGACCGGTATCGCGGCCCGACGGTTTGATGGTAGCCGGATCGGTCGAGGCGCGAGTGTTGGAAGGGTGCTGTCCAGCCGCGATCGCCTTTCGGGTTTTCGCGCGCGGCGCGCGATCGTGAAAACCCGCCTCGTCCGGCTCGGCGCCAAAGGTTTGCCGGGCACGCGCGCTCACTTGCGCTACATCCAGCGCGACGGCGTGACGCGCGATGGCAATCCGGGCGAACTTTATGGCCCGGCGACCGACCAGGCCGACGGCAAAGCATTCGTCGAACGATCCGCGGATGATCGGCACCAGTTTCGGTTCATCGTGTCGGCCGAAGACGGCGCCGAATATCCCGATCTGAAACCCTATATCCGCCGCCTCATGACGCAGGCCGAGCACGATCTAGGCACCAAGCTCGATTGGGTCGCGGTCGACCATTTCAACACGGACAATCCGCACACGCATGTCATGCTGCGCGGCGTCGACGATCGCGGCGAGAATTTGATCATCGCACGCGAGTATATTGCGCATGGCTTTCGCGAGCGCGCCGCCGAACTCGCATCGCTTGACCTTGGCCCGCGGACCGATCGCGAGATCGAGGAGCGGCTCCGCCACGATGTCACGCAGGAGCGGCTGACCGCGATCGACCGGAGACTATTGCGACGGATGGACCAGAACCGCGTGGTAACGGCGGCGAGCAACGATCCTTTTCAGCAGTCGGTGCAGGCTGGCCGGCTTCGCAAGCTCGGCGCGATGGGCCTGGCGGAGGATCTGGGGCACGGGCGATGGCGGCTCGCGGAGGGTCTGGAAGACACGCTCCGTCGGATCGGCGAACGGGGCGATATCATTCGCCTGATGCAGCGCGAGCTGACCGAGCGCCAGCTGCAGCGACCGGGCGTCAATCAACACATTCACGACACGTTGCAAGAGTCGGTAGTCGGGCAGGTCGTAAGCCGAGGCTTTTCGGACGAGCATCGCGATCGGCATTATCTAATCGTCGATGGAATCGACGGCCGTATCCATTACCTGGAAATCGGCCGGGGTGATTTGACCCCACCGACACCCGAGGGGGCGATAGTTGGCGTCGCGCCGGCAAATGCCGACGCCCGCCCGGCCGACCGGACCATCGATGCCGTCGCCCAGGCGAATGGCGGCCTCTATTCGATCGAGCGTCATCTCAAGCTCGATCCGGGGGCGACGCAGAGGTTCGCTGAAGCGCACCTACGACGGCTCGAGGCCCTGCGGCGGGCCAATGCGGGCGTCGACCGCTTAGCCGACGGATGTTGGGTCGTTGCATCGGATCATCTCGTGCGTGTGGCGGCCTACGAAGCGCGACGCGCCCGCGCCCGGCCGGTCACTGTCGAGATTTTGTCGCCAATTGGTCCAGCAGCTTTGACACGCGCTGATGCGGCTACGTGGCTCGACCGCGAGCTTGCCGCGGCCGATCGGCTAGCCATCCGGGATGCAGGTTTCGGTCGCGAAGTTCGTAACGCGAGCGCGCTTCGGCGAGACTGGCTTCGCGCGCAAGGCTTGGCGAACGGATCCGGGCCGACGTTTGGACTGCGGGCCGACGCCTTGGTCGCGCTCGCCCGTCGGGAATTGGCAGCGACAGGCTCAACTTGGTGCAACGAGCTCGGAAAGTCGTATCGCCCGGCTGCTTCCGGAGAGCGGGTAGAGGGACGCCTAACTCGCCGTGTTGACCTATTAAGCGGCTCATACGCTATGGTGGAGCGGTCACAGGAATTCACTCTTGTTCCATGGCGACCTATTCTCGACCGGCGCATCGGCCAGCCGATCAGTGGATTGCTGCGGACCGACGGCGTGGATTGGGCCTTCGGACGAAGCCGCGAAGGTCCATCGATATCGTGACCGCATCTTCGCGCCCTTGATCGCTCGGTCGGTCGGCCCCCCCGGTCCAGGCGCGGCATGCATTCCAGTTTCGGCGGGCTGGAAAACTGCGGTCACCCATGGTTCAAATCGGGGCATGTTGCCCCAAGAGACGTGATAGTATTTTGTATGATCGCGAAGCGTTGCTCATGATGAGTCGCGCGATGCCCAAGATGGATTTGACGATATGGATCCCATCGCTTTGGCAACCGCAGTGGTTACCGCTCTCCTACCCTATTTCAAAAAGGGAGCGGAGTCGGTTGCGGGCGAGGTCGGCAAGCAGGCCCTCACCGCTGGCGAGGGCTTGTTCAAGGCTCTGAAGGAGCGTTGGCATGGAAAGCCGGACGCTCAACAGAAGCTCGACGCCCTGCGGCAAGATCCCGACTTGCCTCAGGAACCGCTTATTTCCGCGCTCATTGGCGAATTAGAGAGCGACAAAGCCTTTGCCGACGCTATCGCCGGGCTAATGAATAAAGCGGGTCCCGAAGTCAAAATCGAAGTACATGTTGGGAAAGCTGAAAAGCTAATTGGCCCGACGGTCGGCCGGATCAAATCGGGGAGGCTCTCAGCCAAAATTACGGGCGATGAGTGCGGGATCGTAACGGCTGGGAAATATGGCGATATTGGCTGACTGGGAGCGGCGGTAACCGGGGGCAGTAATGGCGGTAGGGACCGCGGTAGACTTTTCCGGGCTTCTCGACGCGACGCTACGCGGGTTTGCCGGCCGCGATTGGCTTTTGGACCGTGTCAGCGATTTCGTCACGGAACCCGCCGGACCCAGAATCCTTACGGTGCTCGGCGACCCTGGCGCCGGGAAGACGGCGGTTTTGGCGCGCATAGCCCGCGAGTTTGGCGCGCTCCATTTCTTTTTCGGTCGCAGCGACGGCTTACGGTCCGCTGACGGCGGTGGCTGGAGCGAACCGATCCGCTGCGCCGAAACGATCGTGACGCAACTCCAGGCTAGCTACGGCGACGACGTTTTTGATGCCTGCCGCTGGGGCATCGAAGTCGACCTCAACATTCGCAGTGCGGAAGCGTTCGTCGCGCCGCAGATCAAGAGATTTAACGTTCGGCCACATAGCGGCCCGACAGCGCGGGTCAGTGGTACCGTCGGCCTGAAGGATGCAAGCGTTCCGGCCGGCCTGGTCATTCACGAATTGCGCATTGATCCGATGATGGCCTTGCAGGAGCTCGTGCTGGCGCCCCTTCGTCGGGCGGCCTGTAAAACATCCCGGTCGGTGATCTTGGTGCTGGATGCGCTCGACGAATGGGATCAGGTTTCGTGCCCGACCGACCTTCTTGAACTTCTCGCCGCCGCCGACCTCCCGTCGAACGTGAAAGTCGTCGCTTCGGCGCGGCCAGCCTATGCCAGCACTCTCGCTGATGAATCCATCGTCATCGACATTTCCGGTGGGGACCGATCCGAGATCGATCACGACGTCGCGCAACTCGTCGAACACTTCGCGCAAGATCATCACATAGAGTTGAGCGAACGGGCGCGGAGGGACCTTGTCTTGCGTGCAGACGGGAATTTCCTGTTCGCCACCTACCTCTTGGAATCCTATGATCTTGCGCAGCCGGACGTTTTCACGGGCGAATCCCCGCGCGATTTGGAAGATCTGTATCTCAAGGATTTGAAACGCCTCACCTCCCGGCTCGAACGCGAGGGCGTCCGTTCGGGCCTCGGGCCATTGCTGGCCGCGCTCTGCGTGGCGCGTGAGCCGATCACATTGTCTATCCTCGCGCGCGCCGCTCGGCTGCCAACCGACGAAGCCCGGGATCTCCTGAACAGGTTGCGCTCGTTCGTTCGCCCCGATCGCGATGGCGATCGTGACCCGCGCTATGCGCCTTACCATCTCTCGTTCAGCGACACGGTTCTTTCCGGACGCGGGGGGCTGGGCATTTCGCCTGAAGCAGCGCACCGGCGGCTGTTTGAGGCTCTGATACCTTCGGCGGGAGAGCCTTGGAACGAGGTATCAGACTATGCAGTAAAGCACGTTGGTATTCATGCGGCCGCAACGGGATCGGATGCCGCTACGCTGATGGGTTCGCTTATCGGTGCCGCAGCTTATTTGGTGCTGCGTGCCGAAAGGATTGGGCCGGAAGCGCTTGCGGGCGACCTCCTTCTTGCCAAGGCTGCAGGCTGCAAGCCGGGCCACCTCGTGGAGATAGTCGCGGAACTTGCACTCCGCGCCGATAATATCAGATCGTCCCATATCTCGATGGCCCAAGGTCTGTCCGTGGTTGCCGGGGCGGTCGGCGACACCGTTCGCGCAGGGTCATTCGCCGCGTTAGCAACCGCGCCGCTTGTGGCCGTCCCCCTCTGGTCGGCGGGGATGGAAGGTGCACGCATATCTGCCGGCGGATTTCGCAGCCCGGGTACGAACCGAAATGCGGCGTTGGTAGGGGACGGCCTGCTCACTCTCCTGAAGTCTGATTGTGTCGAACTCTGGCGAATCCGGGATCGTGTGAGGATCGCCCGGTTGCGCGTCGGTACCGACGCCCGACTGGCGATGGCCGAACCCGACGGGGCAGCCATCTGGATCGCGAAACGAAACGGCGACTCCGGCAATGTCCTGCAACGCCTTGGCCTGTCGGATGGCGACGTGCTTTCGGAAGTTCGGCTGGAACAGGAAATCCGGTCGATCCGCGTCAGTGGCGACGGCACTTGGATTGCGATCGGCACCGACGTCGGCCGGCTCCTGCTATTAGGAACGTCGGACGGTGTCGCCGTCGCCCGGGCAGAGGTGGGAGGCTTGGTCGCGGCGATGCGCTTTGACGGAGAGCGTCTCGCCGTGCTGACCCAAGGGCGAAAATTGTCGGTCTGGCGAACGCCCACTCTCGACCTTGAGGCGCTGGTCGTTCTGCGTGAGACAGGACGCACCATCGACTTCATCGAACGGACCTTCGGTCTGGAGTTGACACCGGACTTCGCTGCCATCGGCTGCGTCGATGGCTCGGTGACGCGCGTGGCGATCGAAGATGACGGATCGCAGCTGCCACTCGCCTCGATCGGAGCCTGGGCGGATGAACTGGGCTTGGTGGGCGACCATGTGGTCGTCGGCGACTCAAATGGCCGTCTGCACTTTCTTGACCGACAAGGCGAAAACAATCCGATCGCCTTCCGCGCGCACGCAAGCCCGGTAATGCTGGTCGGCCCGCACCCCGAACCCGGACTGACCGTCAGCGTTGCCGAGGACGGCGACGTCGCATTCTGGAACGAACCGCGCGCCGACGCAATAGGTGCGTCGGGCCATGCTGCAGAGGTTGCCGACATCGGCTTCGGGGATTCGGACGAACTGCTGTCCCTCGGCGCCGACGGATCGCTCATCCGGTGGTCCGAAGCCGGCAAAGTTGCGCAGAGCGCCTATCTGGATCCCGCTACCTTCACGGGACTTGGGTTTTCCCAAGATTTGAGCAGCGTCGTGATTGAGCGAGAGAATCGACTCGAACGCAAACGGATCAACTGCGATGGCCATCTTTTTCTGTCCGCAACGCCTTTTGCACCGGTCATTATCGATAAGTGCAAGACGCTCTTCACACCGAAGGTCCGGCGCATTTTCGTCAGCGACAACGGAGCCCTTGCGATCCGCGGGGGCGGCAACGGGGTGGAGATTTGGGACCTCGAACGGCCCCGCTTGCTTTTCAGGGAAGAAGGGCTGAGCGCAACTTCGCCGGTCGCCCTGTCGAGCGACGGTGCTTATCTGGCGTTCCAGCGAGACGACGGGTTGTGGCTTCGGGCACTCGGCAGCGACAATAGCCTCCGTCAGGTTCCAACAGGCTCGAGGGTCCTGCACGGGCCGTTCTGGACATCCCACGGCCACAGGATGGTCACTTGCGCCGACGACGATGTGTTTTGCCTGTGCGTCGATACAATGACGGTGGTCGATCGATGGAAATCCATCGAGGGAGCACCCGACTTCGTTGCAACGTCCCCCGACGGTGCGATTCTCTCGCTTTTCTGCCGTGGCGGAATCGTCGATTTTCGCGGCGCAGATGGCTCGCGGAACGGCGGTGTTGTCATTCGCCCTGCGCCGACGGTGGCTGCATTCAGCCGGGACGGTTCGAAGCTGGCGATCGGCGATGCCGGCGGCGGCGTCACACTCTTACGCCTTGAGCGCGCGGGGATTGGGCATGCGTGAGTTTTTCCCGATGTACTGCAGCGCGGCTGCGATCCGAGGTTTCGAAGCTGAGAAGCATCGCGCCGCAGAATTGCTTACCAAGCACCTCTCCGGCAAGCCTGGCATTGTCTTGCTGGCGATGGAAGACCCGGACTGGATCTATGGACAGGCAACTTTCCCCTATCCGGCCGAGCAGGAGGTGCCGCTCAAATTCCTCGACAGGTTCACCACATTAAGCGTGAGCCGCGCGCTCGATACGCTCGCAACAGAAGGCCGAGCTAGCGCGATCCTCTTTACGGATAGCGAAACGAAGCAGCGGTTCACGGCGCACCCGGCATTCATTAGAGTCAGTCATCTATTCCGCTTGATCCCTGACTTCCGGGCGCCAGCGCCGAGGCCGGGCTTGTTGAGCTCGTTCAAGGGGTGGCTCGGCAAAAGCAGGCCGATTGAGCCCGAAAAAGAGATCGATGCCATCGAGTTGGCCCGCAACTCCCTCAGGATATTCACCAAACGGATCCGTCAGGGCTCGAACCTCATCGATACATTGCATTTTGGCATGGGCTTCTACCACTATTGTTCGCTCGATAAGTTCATTGAAGTACTTCGGGCGCGGGTGGCGGAACATCCGAACGATGCCAACAGCCAGGCGGCGCTTGCAGTCATCCTGAGCGATGTCGGCGACCATGCCGCCGCGCTTCCTCAGGCGCGGGTCGCCGCCGGTTTGAAGAACGCACCGCCTGAAGCTCATCTCTGGCGGGCTAAAGCTGCTTGGTGGCTGGGCGAGTGGCAGGAGGGTTTGGAGGCGATGGCTCGCGTCGGTCCACCGCCCGGACATTGGACCGTTGAATTTCGCCGCGCGGTCGAGGCGCTCCGAAGTGCGTTGCTTGCGGGCAATGGGGACCTCCAGGAAGCGATTTCAGCGCTGAATTCGGCGCATGATCTCGATAGCAGCAGGATAGCGACGCATCTGCGACTGGCGCGTCTCCAATATCAGGCAGGACGGCCGGACCAGTCGAGCGCGACACTGCGAAAGGCGCGTGTGATCGATCCCGGCGAGGTCCTGGTCCAAGTCGAACTGTGCAGGGCGTTGGAAGCGGCCGGAGACGAGGCGGAACTGGCGAAAGCACTGAGGAAGTTACCGGAAAGTCCGCGTGGCCGGTTCGAACTCCGCCGTTTTGCGGGAAGCGATACGATCGAGGGCGCCGAGCCGCCTATCCCAACGGAATTCGAGGATTTCGACCGGCATCGCGATCGGTGCTTGACGGCCGCAACGCTGCCCGACTGGCTGCTGCTGCTCACCGGGTCCGAGTGGTTCACGCTGATGAACCTCTTTCTCTCCGGAGACCATAGGCCCGAGACTGAGCATGCGTGCCGACTCTCGCATGGGTTCCGCGCACTGCGGCAAGAGCCCCTGAGCGGGGCAGCAGCCGCCGCGCTCGGCGCAGCTTGGAATTTGAGCGGTCGGAGCGACATCGCGATTCAATGGGCACGGAGCGGCGTCGCGTTCGCGCCGGACAATGAAATGCATCACTGGTTGTTGGCCAAAATACTTCAGGACAATGATGATCTGGACGAGGCGTATGAATGTGCCGAGTTCGCGTTGATGGTCGACCAGGCGGAGGAGGGCACGCTCAACATCGTTCAGCATCTGTTCTGGACGATCCCGCGTATTGATCGCCTCGCAGCCTCGCTGCGGCTCGGTGCCCAATCCCGGCAATCCGTGCGCGAGACCGCAGAGACGCGGCTGGACGACCCCGTCTATCGCCCGGCCGCCTTGTTCGCAAAGGCGCTGTTATTGATCCCCGACGACTACGGGGAGGCGCTCGCGCTGCAGCGCGAGGCGCTGGGCTTGCGTCCGGACAACGACAAGCTTCACGAATATCACATCGCAACGCTTGAACAGGCCGGCGAAGTCGAGGCCTTGGAAGTGGCGCGTGGGGCGCGGGGTGCCGCGCTACTACGCAAAATCCCCGAACTTGACGCTGCCACCTGCGCGTACATCGCAGACGGATTGATTGGAAACGGCCATAGCGAGGAGGCAAGCAAGTTCGCTTACGCCGGCAAACACCTCGATGCCCAATTGCCAGCGGTGAGACTAGTCTTCGGTAAACTCGCGATTCTCGCTGATCGTATCGACGATGCTATCGCGGACCTTGCGCCGCTCGCGCAGTCTAACGACGCTCTCGCCGGGCCGGCGGCGAACCATCTCGCATCGGCGCTGTCGGATGCCGACCGGTACGAAGAAGCGCTCGTATTTTGGCAAAGGCTCCGCACGCTCGAGCCGGATGCGGCGATGGCCTACCGCCGGGCGGCGTTCGATCTGTGGTTGCTGGATCGCGATGCCGAGGCGCTGTCGATGATCGAGGAGGCGTTACTCAGAGATCAAAGCAGCGGGACGGCTTGGAGTCTTAAGGCGCGGTTACTCAAACAGGTTGGAAGGCCGGAAGAAGCGCTCACAGCATTCGTGACGGCGCTCGCATCTGAAGATTGCCTTAAGCGAACGCGCCTCCGCTATGCCCGCCTTCTGGTCGAATTGGGCCGGCCGGACGAGGCGCTCGCCGATTGCGCGGCAGCGTTGCTAAAGGACCCAGCCTCATGGGAAGCCGTGGTCGGTCGCGTTGAGGCGTTCAAAGCGAAGGAGCAACTCGACAAGGCCGAGGAGACCGCGATCGACTGGGTCGCGTCGGCGCAGGCCGACGCGGAAGCGACGCTTGAGGTCCAGTTGGCCGTCTACGATAATGTTGGGGCATTAGCCGCCGTCCGCTTCGGCGAGCTTGCACTCGATCTTCATCCCGACGCCCCGGGGCTGCTGGCAGATCAGGCTATCAATCTTCTCAACCTAGCTAATATGGATGAAGCCGTGGCGCTGGCGGAAAAGGCACTTAGATCGACGGCGCTCGCCGATAGCGCTTTGAGGCAATGTGCCTATGTCATGGCGTTTGCAGAGCAGCTGGATGCAGATGTAGCTACGTCGCTGGTCGCCAGGCTTCTTGCCGGTAAGCGTGACGCAAAGGCTTTGCGTTACGCTGCCAACCTTATGCGCTCAGCGAACCTTGATGCGTCCGAACTCTACTCAGAAGCACGTGATGCATATCTTGCTGAAAGTGATCGAGATCACGGGCTTATAGGTTGGTGCATGCTCAACCTCGGAGATTTTGCCGCAGCGGGGGAGGCCATGCGTTGCCAATTAGCGATCAAGCCGAATGACGCTGGCGTGGTGATAGAGGCCGCGATCATTGCCTTCTTCGGCTCCGATGGCGGCGAGAAAGCTACGGATGAACTGGAGGCGGCCCTGCGCACCGCAACATCGCTGGAGCAGGCAGATATCAACATGAAGCTCAGCGCACGGGTAGCGAAGCAATGGAGCCGCCAAGGTAAAATCGCGTCCCCCGCGAGGCTGGACGCCTTAGAACTAGTCCTCTCAAGGGCATAGCCAACGGGGATGCCGCACAAGCGCAAAGTTTAACCCGGATCTTATGGTTTCCCTGCGCGTGCCACACGAAACAGTGTCGTCGCTACCGGGCCAAATCGGCCGTCCCTCGATCGGTACCTGCTGGCACCTGACAGGGTCTAATCCGAATCTGCATCCGCTCGGATTTTAGGGGCACCCCGCACTCCGCCGCGGGCGGAGGCCCGCATGACTCCTACCAAATTGCTGATCGGACAGATTCTGATTGTCTTCGCGATCGTGTTCGCGGGCGTTTGGTTCGCAACGGAATGGGCGGCTGCGAAGCTCGCATTCCAGCCCGAACTCGGAGCGCCTTTGGCGCTGCTCGGCAAGCTGCCGCTCTATCGCCCGTGGTCGATCTTCTTTTGGTGGTACCACTATGACGCCTACGCGCCCCATGTGTTCGATCGCGCTGGCGCGATCGCCGGCGCAAGCGGCTTCGCCGGATGCGGAGCCGCGGTCGGTGGATCGCTCTGGCGCGCGCGTCAGCGCAGCAATGTCACCACGTACGGATCGGCCCACTGGGCTTCGGCGCGTGAAATCGCCACTGCCGGCTTGTTCGCGGACGGCGGCGTGTTCCTGGGCCATCTGGACGGGCGCTATCTCCGGCATGACGGACCGGAGCATGTCATGGCGTTCGCGCCGACCCGGTCGGGCAAAGGTGTCGGGCTGGTCGTGCCGACCTTGCTGGCCTGGTCAGGTTCGGCCATCATCCACGACATCAAGGGCGAGAACTGGCAGCTGACCGCTGGCTGGCGCGCCCTTTTCTCGCACAGCCTGCTCTTCAACCCGACCGACGCCGAGTCCGCGCGCTACAACCCCTTGCTCGAAGTTCGCCGCGGTGCCGACGAAGTCCGCGACGTCCAGAACATCGCCGACATTTTGGTCGACCCGGTGATTACGACCGACCGGCGCACCTATCATCTCGCGCTGACGAGTGCCGCGTCGAGCGCGACGGTCGCCATGTCGTGGACCTATCCCCAGGACCAGTTGATCGCGCTCAAGGTCGCCGCGGACCGCGCGCAGGCGGTTCAGCCGGTCGCGGCCGGACTCCAGGTTGATCAGCTCCATTTCAACTATAGCGTGACTGGCGATACGCCATCGTGGCGGCCTCTGCGCGCCTTCGACGACGGGCGCCAGACGTTCGTGGAGTTTCCCGTGAGCTTGGCGGTCGACGAGGCGCCGCCCTTGTTCCTCGTTGACGCCAAGGGCAATGCCAGCCTCGTCAACTACCGGGTGAAGGGACGCTTCTATGTCGTCGACCGGCTGTTCGACGCCGCCGAGTTGCGGCTCGGGCTCAAGCATCAGGAGGTCGTGCGGATCACGCGCATCGCCGATGCCACCCAACGGCGCGCGTCATGAGCGAGGCTGCTGCCAAGGTCGATCCGGAGACGCTGGCAATCCGCAGCCGGCCGCCGCGCGCGATCCGGTTCAAGCGCGGGGTCATCATCGCGATCGCCGCGATCGGGTCGGTCAGCCTGATCGCGGTGACGTGGATGGCGCTCAGGCCGCATATCGCCCGACCGGCAGACAGCCGCCAGGAGCTGACCGAGCCCGACATGCGTGCCGGTGCCGAGGCTTTGGACGGTACGCCCGCGACCTACGGCGACGTACCGCGGCTGGGTCCGCCGCTTCCGGGCGATCTCGGCAAGCCGATCGTGGAACGCCAGCGCCAGCTCGGCGCGGAGGGCGGAACGGGTGGCTCAACTGATCGGCAAGCTGACGCAGCCGAACACGAACGGCAGGTCTCGGCGTTGCGGGCTGCGCGCGAATCCGGACTGCTCGTGCAAAGCCACCAGACCGCGCAATCGGCTGGTTTGAGCGAACCGCCGACGGCCGCGTCCGCAACGTCCGCAGGCGCGGACAAACTCTCGCTCGACCCTGATCGCGACCCCAACGGTCAGCAACGAAAGAGCGATTTTGTTGCGAAGGCGGACGGCGGCGGTGACATCAATCCCCACGCGGTGGTCGCAGCAGCATCGCCCTACATGCTGTCCGCGGGCAGCGTCATCTCTGCAAGCCTGATCACCGGGCTGCGCTCAGATTTGCCCGGCCTCGTGACAGCTCAAGTGACGGAACGCGTCTATGACAGCGCGACCGGACGGATCCTGCTGATCCCGCAGGGGGCGCGGCTGGTCGGCACATATGACTCGGTGATCGCCTTCGGGCAGCGCCGGGCGCTGGTCGTCTGGCAACGCATCCTCTTTCCCGACGGCAGTTCGCTCCGGCTCGACAATGCGCCCGCCACCGATCCGGCCGGTTATGCCGGGCTTGCCGATCGGGTGGATTTCCACACCTGGGAATTGCTCAAGGGCGTGGTGTTGTCGACGATGCTCGGCGTCGGCGCGCAGCTCCAGTTCAGCGGCGACAGCGATCTAGTCGAGGCGCTGCGGCAATCCACCCAGCAAAGTGTGTCGCAGGCCGGCAGCCAGATCACCGCGCGCACCCTCCAAATCCAGCCGACCATCACGATCCGACCGGGCGCACCCGTGCGGCTGATGGTCCATCACGATCTGATCCTCAAACCCTGGCAGGAGAATGGATGATGGCCGACCTAAAGCTCGGACGCTTACCCGACCGTACCCCGGTCAAACTGACGATCTCGGTGCTGCCCGAGCTCAGCCAGAAGCTGGCCGACTATGCGGCGCTTTACGCAACGGCGTACGGCAATGCGGAGCCCGTCGCCGAACTGATCCCCGCAATGTTGACCGCCTTCCTTGAAAGCGACCGCGAGTTCGCGAAGGCGCAGCGAAGCGTGGTGCCGGCCGTCCGCTGATATGGCCGAGGTCGTGCTCTCGGTGCGCGAGGCAGCCGCCTTTCTCAAGCTGCATCCGAACACGGTGCGCGCGCTTGCCAAAAGCGGCCGACTTCCCGGCTCCAAGCTCGGACGCAACTGGCGCTTCATCGAGGCCGACCTTGTGGCGGCCGCGCGAGAGGCGTATTTTGCGCCCGCACGAATGCAGCCGAGTGCCTTTCCAAAGGAGGCAATATGGCACTCTGGAAACGTGCAGGAATCTATTACGTCAAGCTCACAGCACCGGACGGAACGCGCCTTAGACGATCTACTGGCACAACCGACCGGACCAAGGCCGAAGAATATCACGACAAGCTGAAGGCCGAGCTGTGGGACCTTGCCAGACTGAAGCTGAAGCCCCGGCGTAGCTGGGACGAAGCGGCGCTTCGGTGGCTGAAAGAGGCGGTCCACAAGAAGTCCTATCGGGACGATGTGAGCCGGATCCGATGGTTCACCAAGCACCTCAGGGGCAAGATGCTCGATCAGGTGAGCCGGGACATGATCGATGGGATCGTCTCTCGCCAACTTGCCCGTCGCAGCGATCGCACGAAGGATCTCTATGTCGCGCTGATCCGCGCGATCTTCCGGAAGTCGATGCGCGAATGGGAGTGGCTGGAGCATATCCCTGCGTTCAGAACCTACGCTCGGAAGGTTGTCCCGCGGGTGCGGTGGCTGACCCATGAGCAAGTGGAGCGCCTCTTAGAGGAGCTTCCGGCCCACCAGCAGGACCTGATGCTGTTCGCGCTCGCGACTGGCATGCGGCAGGGGAACATCAAGAGGCTGACCTGGGAGCAGGTCGATCTCATCCGCCGCATTGTCACCGTCGAGCATGGTGAGACCAAGAATGACGACGCGCTGGGGGTGCCCCTCAACGATCTCGGTATTCAGGTGCTACGCCGGCGACAGGAGCTAAGGGTTCAGAGCCGGTACGTGTTCACCTTCAAGGGGCAACCCTTGGGCCAGGTGAACACGAAGACTTGGCGGCAGGCGCTCAAGCGGGCCGGGATCACCAACTTCCGTTGGCACGATCTGCGGCACACATGGGCGAGCTGGCTTCGACAGAACGACGTTCCGACGTGGGTCTTGCAGGAGCTGGGTGGCTGGAAGTCGGAATCGATGGTGCGCCGCTATGCGCATATGTCGGTGAAGCATTTGCAGCCTTATGCCGACCGGCTGACTTTTAAGGTCACACCGGCGGATGGCGGATTTCCGCCGATTCCGGTTGGTCCAGAAGGTCACAAAAGTGGTCACAGTGGCAGCCGTCCGCGGCTGCAATTGGTGGCCGGGACTGATGTAAGTCTTTGAAAAGACTGGTGGACGCACTAGGGCTCGAACCTAGGACCCGCTGATTAAGAGTCAGCTGCTCTACCAACTGAGCTATGCGTCCATGCCTGTCCGGCAGGAGCGGCCGTGCCGCTTGGAGGCGCGCGGTTAGCAAGGCGGACCCGCCTTGTAAACAGGGGAATCGGACTAACGGCTCCGCCCCCGGCTATGACGCTGGATCGCCATCAGGAATCCGAGACAGATCAACACGGTCATCATCGCCGATCCGCCAAAGGAAACCAGCGGCAGCGGGATGCCCACGACTGGGGCGAGGCCCATTACCATCAGCAGGTTGATCGCGACGTAGAAGAAGATGGTGGTGGTGAGCCCCGCGCTTGCGATCCGGCCGAAGCGGCTTTTGGCGCGCATCGCCACGCTCATCCCCCAGCCGACCACGAAGCAATATGCCAGGATGATGCCGAGCCCGCCCGCCAGGCCCCATTCCTCCGCCATGGTCGCGAAGACGAAATCGGTATGGCCCTCGGGCAGATAATCGAGATGGCTTTGCGTGCCCTGGAGGAAGCCCTTGCCCGTGACCCCGCCGGATCCGATCGCGATCTTCGACTGGATGATGTGATAGCCGGTGCCGAGCGGGTCGCTTTCCGGGTTGAGGAATATCTCGATCCGGTGGCGCTGATAATCGTGCATCTTGTGGAGCGCGACCGGGGTAAGCGCGACGCCCGCGACGATCGCGCCAATGAACCAGCGCTTGGGCACGCCCGCCAGATACATTGCGGTGACGCCGCCGAACGCGATCATCAGTGCGGTGCCGAGGTCGGGCTGGACCAGCACCAGCAGGAACGGCACGCCGAGTAGCAGCGCAGCAGGCCAGACCGCGGCGAAACGGCGTATCTCGGCGGCGGGCATGGCATCGTAGAAGCGCGCCAGCACCAGCACGATCGCGGGCTTCATCAACTCGGATGGCTGGAGACGAATGATCTTGAGGTCAAGCCAGCGCCGGCTGCCGCCGCCGACCGCGCCCAGCGCCTCGACCCCGAACAACAGCATGACGAGGATCAGGTAGGTCGGCCAGGCGATGGCTTTCAACTGCTCCTCGTTGAGCCGTGACAGCGCCATCGCGCCGAGCAGGAACATCACATAGCGCACCCCCTGGGGCAGCGCCCACGGCATCATCTTCCCGCCGGCCGCCGAGTACAGCACGACCAAGCCGAAGCCCAGGATCGCGCTCACCACCAGGATAAGCCCCCAGGGCATGCGCGCGAGCGGCGCGGGGATGAGGCTGTTGTCGCTCAATCGGGCTGATCCTGACCGGCGGCTTCCTGCGGCGTGTCGGGGGCAGGAGCGGTGGTTTGTCCCGCCTGTTGCGCCTGCCAGCGCGCGACATCGGCGGCCATGCGCGCGCCGATGTCGCCGCCCCATTGCTGTTCGAAGGCGGCGAGCGTCGTTATTGCGTGATCGGGCGCGAACAGGAAGGTCATCACGTCGCGCGCGATTTGCGCCGCGGCGGCACCATGACCGCCATGCTCCAGCGTCACGCCGATGGCATATTTCGGCTGCTCGACCGGCGCGAAGCCGATGAAATGGCCATGGTCGCGCAGCTTCCACTCGCCGCCTTCGCCGAGCGCCTTGGCACGGCCGGCCGCGCGATCGGCCGCGCTGATGCGGCGGACCTGCGCGCTGCCCGTCTTGCCTGCCATTTCGACGCCGGGCACCTGCAACCTGGATGCGCCCGCCGTGCCCGCGCCGCCGGTGTTAATCACGTCGCGCATGCCCCCATGGACCACGCCCAGCTGCTCGGCGGTGAGGTTGAGGGCTGCGCCCTGCGGGCCATAGCGCTTGTTGCCGATCAGGCGCGGGGCGAGCGCCTTGCCGCTGGCGATCCGCGCGGCCATCACGCCCAGCTGGAGCGGATTCACCAGCACATAGCCCTGGCCGATCGAGGCGTTGATCGTGTCGGCGGCGGTCCATGCCTTCTTGTAGCGCCGCAGCATCCACGCGCTGTCGGGATAGGTGCCGTAACGCTGGACGATGGCCGGAATGTCGAACTTTTCGCCCATGCCCAGCTCGTGCGCCATGCCCGCGACCTTGTCGATGCCGAGGCGGCGGACCATCGTATAGAAATAGACGTCGCAACTTTGCTGGATCGCGCGATGCATGTCGATCGCGCCATGGCCGTGCGGGCGCCAGCAGTGGAAGGTGGCGTTGCCGAGCCGGAAGAAGCCCGGGCAATTGACGGTCTCGTGCGGGTCCACGCCCCAGCGCAGTAGCGCCAGCGCGTTCATCGGCTTGACCGTCGACCCGGGCGGATAAAGGCCCAGCAGCACCTTGTTCATCAGCGGCAGATGATCGTTGGCCGACAGCATCGCCCATTCGGGCTTGCTGATCCCGTCGGTGAAGGCGTTGGGATCGTAGGAGGGCATCGAGACCATCGCGAGCAGGCCGCCTGTCTCGCAATCGACTACCACCACCGATCCGCTGTTCGGCCCCAGCCGCCGCGCCGCATATTCCTGAAGCGGCGCATCGATCGTGAGGCGCAATGTGTGCCCCATCTGCTCGGGCTTTGTGGTGAGTTCCTGCACCAGTCGGCCATGCGCGGTGACCTCGGTGCGCTTGGCGCCGGGCGAGCCGCGCAGCCAGGGCTGCATCACCTTTTCGAGCCCCTCCTTGCCGACCTTGAAGCCGGGCGTGATGTAGAGCGGGTCGTGCGTGCGTTGATAATCCTCGGCCGAGGCGGGGCCGACATAGCCGCACAGATGGCCGACCGCCGCGCCCGCGGGGTAGGATCGGGTGAAGCCGCTGGTCGGGGCAACTCCAGGCAGCTCAGCCTGGCGCAGCGAGACCGCGGCGAAGCGTTCATAATCCAGCCCCTCGATCACGGGCACAGGCTGATAACCGGGCGACTTGTCGAGCGCGTCCTTGATCCGCTCGACATCGTCATGGGAAAGATCGAGCATCTGGCGCAATTCGTCGATCGCGCGGTCGGGGTCCTGCAGCCGGTCAGGAATCAAATCGACGCGGAAACTTGTCTTGTTGACCGCGATCGGCTTGCCGTTGCGATCCACGATCCAGCCGCGCCGGGGCGGGATGATCTGGCTCTGGACGCGATTGCTCTCGGCGAGCTTGTCATATTTGTCCCGCTGCGTGATCGACAGCCACGCCATCCTTCCGCCAAGCAAGGCGGCGACGCCCGCCTGCAGGCCGCTCAGCACAATCGCGCGGCGCGTGAAGCTGTACGCCAGCGACTGATCGGTGACGACCCGTCCCCGGCGCCCGAAAAGGCTCATTTGGCGAACAATTTCATTTGGCCAGCCGCCAGCGATCCAGCTTCGCGCACAATCGGGCGATTGGCGGAAAACAGAGGATGGCGAGGATGGTGGGGGCGATCATCGTCCACAGCGCGCCGCCGCCTGCGACGAAATAGCCGATCGCGCCTTGGCCGATCGCACAGAACAGGATCGCGGCGCTGGCGATCCACCAGTCGAGCCAATGGTCGCGCCACATCGGGCGCGCATCGATCAGGTCGATGCCGAGGAATGTGATCGTCCAGAGCGTCATCGCCGTGCCGGGCGTGGTGCCGGTGATGAGGTCGTCGGCAAGACCCAGCGGCAACGCCATCCAGGCCGCCCATAATTCGGGACGCAGCAGGCGCCAGCCCAGCGCCATCAGCAGGCCCAAAGGCGGCAATACGGGCGCGGTGCTGACGAAGGGCAACAGCGTGAGCCCTGATCCGATCATGGTCGAGGCAACAGGAATCGTCTGCAGTCGCCAGCGCGAAGGTTGGCCGAGCAGATCGGATTCGATGATCGCCATCAGCGGCGATGCCCCTGCGGCGGCGCGACCGGCGGCGGGGCGGGTGCCTGGGGCAGCACGATCGCGAAATCGAGCTTCGCGGGTTCGGCGAGCGGCCGCGCAGTCGCGATCTCGCCGCTGGTGCCCGTGACGACCGCCACCGGAAGATCGGGCGGATAGACCCCGCCCACGCCCGAGGTCACGAGCAGATCGCCGCGCCGGAAACCGGGGCCGCCGATCACGGTCGAATGGATCTCCATCTCGCCATCGCCGCGGCCCTCGCCGAGCGCGGCCTCACCGGTACGGACCACGCGGAGCGGCACCGCGCTGCCGCCGTCGGAAACCAGCACGATCCGGGCAGCATGGCTGCCGACCTCGGTGATGCGGCCGACCAGCCCATCGGCGGCGCGGACTGGCTGGCCCGAAGCGACGCCATCGGCCCTTCCGGCGGCCAGCGTCGCGAAGCGGCGCGTGCCGGTAAGGTCGGATCCGACGATGCGGGCGGCGACGATCCGCGCGCTTTGGTCGCCGACCAGTTTCAGTGTACGCTTGAGCCGCGCATTTTCGAACGCCAGCACACGTGCTTGGATCAGCGCGCGCTGCGCGTCGGCGAGTTCGGTGTGGAGGCGTTTATTCTCGCTTACCGCGCCGAAATAACCGCCAACATCGTCCGCCAGCGATCCGCCGCCGCGCACGATCGGGCGCGTGAGCTTCGTGACCGGCGTGGTCATATCCAGCGCGAGGCCCTTGATCCCTTCGAACGCGGTCGGATCGAACCGCGCGATCAGGACGAGTGCAATCCCTGCCACCACGCCCATCGCGGCGGCGACATAGCCGAAAAACAGCCCATATTGGATGCGGCGCGAGAATCCGCGATCACGGTGGCGTGGCGGGGCCATAAAGGGTCCCGGCCCTGTCCTGGCTTATGCCGTGTGCAGCACGCCGCGGAACATCGGATCCTCCAGCGCGCGGCCGGTACCCAGCGCAACGCAGGTGAGCGGATTGTCCGCGACGGTAACCGGCAGCCCCGTGGCCTGGCGCAGCACCTCGTCGATCCCGTCGAGCAAAGCGCCGCCCCCGGTGAGCACGATGCCCTGGTCGACGATGTCGGCAGCGAGTTCGGGCGCAGTGTTCTCGAGAGCCATGCGCACGCCTTCGACGATCGCCGAGACCGGCTCCGACAAAGCTTCGGCGATCTGGCCCTGGGTGATCTCGATCTCCTTGGGCACGCCGTTGACCAGGTCCCGGCCCTTGATCTGGATGCGCTCGCCGACGCCGTCGGCCGGCATCTGCGCGGTGCCGTGCTGCTGCTTGATCCGCTCGGCGGTGGCTTCGCCGATCAGCAGATTATGGTTGCGACGAACATAGGAGGCGATCGCCTCGTCCATCTTGTCGCCGCCGACACGCACGCTGGTTGTGTAAGCCAGCCCGCGCAGCGAGAGGACCGCAACTTCGGTCGTGCCGCCGCCAATATCGACCACCATCGATCCGATCGGTTCCGTCACCGGCATGTCGGCACCGATCGCGGCCGCCATTGGCTCCTCGATCAGGAAGACTTGGCTGGCGCCGGCATTGGATGCGGCGTCGCGGATCGCGCGGCGCTCCACCTTGGTCGATCCCGACGGCACGCAGATGATGATTTCGGGCCAGCGCGGGAAGCGGCGATGACCGTGCACCTTGTGGATGAAGTGCTTGATCATCTGCTCGGCAATATCGATGTCCGCGATCACCCCGTCGCGAAGCGGGCGGATCGCCTCCATATGTTCGGGCGTCTTGCCCATCATCATCTTGGCATCGTCGCCCACGGCGCGCACCTTCTTGACGCCATTGACCGTCTCGATCGCCACGACCGAGGGCTCGTCGAGGACGATGCCTCGGCCGCGCACGTAAACCAGGGTATTGGCAGTCCCAAGATCGATCGCCATGTCGTGCGACATGAATTTGAACCAGCGCATGAAACCCATATCTCAACTGTCCGTCCGACGCGCGACCCGGCGGAGAATCGTGATGCCAATGCTTGAAAGCCCGGTCGCGGAAGCCCGCTGGTTGGGCTAGACCCTGAAACATGTCAATACGGCGCCTTCCAGAGCATCTGGTCAATCGTATCGCCGCGGGCGAGGTCGTCGAACGCCCCGCTTCCGCGCTCAAGGAACTGGTCGAAAACGCCATCGATGCGGGCGCCCGCAACATCGTCGTGCGCCTGAGCGACGGGGGTATCGGCGGCATCGAGGTGATCGACGACGGCTGCGGCATGACGCGCGACGACATGGCGCTCGCGCTGGAGCGGCACGCCACGTCCAAGCTGCCCGACGATCATATCGAGCGCGTCGCGACGTTGGGTTTTCGGGGTGAGGCGCTGCCGTCGATCGCGAGCGTGGCGACGCTCAGCCTCGAAAGCCGGATCAGGGGCGGAGACGGCTGGCGGCGCGTGATCGACAATGGCAAGCTTGTCGAGGAGGGGCCGGCGGCGTTTCCGCCCGGCACGCGGATCAAGGTGGAAGGCCTGTTCGCGCGCGTGCCGGCGCGGGCCAAATTCCTGCGCACCGCGCGGTCCGAATATGCCGCCTGCGTCGATGTGGTGCGCCGGCTGGCGATGGCGCGGCCGGAGATCGGCTTCACGCTCGAACATGACGGGCGCCGCGCGATCGCGGTCCAGCCCGACGAGACGCGGCCCGAGCGCGTCGCTGCGCTGATCGACCGTGAGCTGGTGCGTAATTCCGTCGCGGTCGATCATAGGCGCGAGGGGCTGACGCTCGGCGGTGTGGCGGGATTGCCGACCTTCAGCCGCGGCGTCGCCGACCACCAATATCTGTTCGTCAATGGGCGCCCGGTGAAGGACCGGTTGCTGATCGGCAGCGTACGCGCCGCCTATCAGGACCTGCTCGCGCGCGACCGCCATCCGCTGCTGGCCCTGTTCCTGGAGGTGCCACCGGAGGAGGTGGACGTGAACGTCCATCCCGCGAAAACGGAGGTGCGCTTCCGCGAGGCGGGGCTGGTGCGGGGCATGATCGTGGGCGGGCTGCGTGCCGCGCTCGATAGCGCGGGTCATCGCAGCGCGCAGCGCCCATCGGCGGCGGCGCTCGGCCGCTGGCAGACCGAGCCCATGGCTCCGCAATGGGCTCCGAACCGGCCGCCGAGCCAGGGTAGCGTGTGGGATAATCTCCCGGAATACACCCCGGCGCCGGCCGCGCGCGCCGAAATGGCCCATGAGGCGCCGCCGGCGCCGGTCGAGCATCCGCTCGGCGTCGCGCGCGGGCAGGTGGCGGCCACCTATATCGTTGCCGAAGCCAGGGATGGATTGATCCTGGTCGACCAGCATGCGGCGCACGAACGGCTGGTGCTCGAACGCATGCGCCGCGCCATGGCCGATGGCGGGATCGCGCGGCAGGCGCTTCTCTTGCCCGAGGTGGTCGAGCTGGACGAGCCCGCTTGCGACCGACTTGAGGCGCGCAGCGGCGAACTGGCCGAAATGGGGCTTGAGCTCGAACGTTTCGGCGCCAAGGCGATGCTGGTTCGCACGACCCCGGCCCTGCTCGGGTCGAGCGACGCGAAGCAATTGGTGGTCGATCTCGCCGATGAGCTGGCCGCCTATGACGAGGCGCTCAGCCTCAAGGAAAAACTCGACGGTATCGCTGCGACCATGGCTTGCCATGGCTCGGTCCGTGCCGGCCGCATCCTGTCCGTCGCCGAAATGAACGCCCTGCTGCGCGAAATGGAGGTCACGCCCCATTCCGGCCAGTGCAACCATGGCCGCCCGACCTGGATCAAACTGGGCCATGGCGACATCGAGAAATTGTTCGGTCGGAAATAGAGCCAGCGCGATATTGATGGCGCTTTAGCCGCCCGACAATTCGTCGATAATGGGACAATCGGGTCGTTCTCCACCCGCGCAGCGTCCTGCCAGATCGAGCAAGGTCTTGCGCATCGCGTCGAGCTTGCGCGCCTTCACGCGGAGCGCTTCAGCGCGCGCCAGTGCGAGCTTCTTGACCTCCGCGCTGGCTCGCTGACCATCGTTCCATAGCGCGAGCAATTCGCCGATCTCTTGCGTGTCGAAGCCGAGGTCGCGGGCGTTGGCGACGAAGCGCAGGCGGTGGACATCGGCGGGGCCGTAATCGCGATAATTGCTATCGCGCCGCGCAGGCGCGGGTATCAATCCAATGGCCTCATAATGGCGGATCATCCGCTGCGAGACCCCGCTCGCCTCTGCCGCTTCGCCGATTTTCATCGCCCTCTTGACCTTGACATGATGTCAGAGATTAGAGCCCCCCGCATGATCCGCAAAGCCCCCCTCTCGCTCGTGGCTATGATGGCCGTGCCGCTCCACGCGCAGACCATGCCTGACATGCCGGGCATGGAAATGCCCGCGCAGACGCCTCCGCCCGCGCACGATATGCCGCAGATGAGCCAGGACATGCCGGCTATGGATCATAGGCCGATGACCGGCATGACGATGCATGGCGCGCTGGGCGCCTATGCGATGACGCGCGAGGCGTCGGGCACGTCGTGGCAGCCGGACAGCGCGCCCATGGATGGACTCCACTTCATGTCCGGGCCGTGGATGATCATGGTCCACGGCGACGCGACTTTGGTCTATGACGATCAGCGCGGTCCGCGAGGCGATACCAAGACCTTCAGCCAATCGATGCTGATGGGTATGGCGAACCGCCCGGTCGGAGACCATGGCACGCTCGGCCTTCGCGCGATGCTCTCGCTCGACGCCCTGATGGGTAAAAGCGGCTATCCGCTCCTGTTCGCGACGGGCGAAACCGCAAACGGCCGCGACGAACTGATCGACCGCCAGCATCCGCACGATCTCCTCATGGAATTGTCGGCGAGCTATTCCTACGATTTGGGTCGGGGGCGCAGCCTTTATCTCTATGGCGGCCTGCCGGGCGAGCCCGCGCTCGGGCCGCCGACTTTCATGCACCGCGTTTCGGGCATGGACTTGCCCGAGGCGCCGATCGGGCATCACTGGTTCGATTCGACCCATATCACCTTCGGGGTGGTGACGGCAGGCTATAGCCAAGGCCCGTGGAAGATCGAGACAAGCGCCTTCAAGGGGCGCGAGCCGGATCAGCATCGCTGGGATATCGAAAGCCCCAAGCTCGATAGCTGGTCGGTGCGTGGCTTCTGGAACCCGACCGCCAATCTCTCGGTCCAAATCTCGACCGGGCATATCCACTCGCCCGAGCAGCTCGATCCGGGCAAGGACGAGCAGCGCACCACGGCCTCGGTGTCCTATAATCTGCCGCTAAAGGGTGGGGATTGGGCCACGACCTTTGCGTGGGCGCGCAAGGACGAACAGCCGGGACCGGTGCTGACCGGCTGGCTCGCGGAGACATCGTTGCGCCTGCAGGACCGACACCTTCTGTTCGCGCGCGCCGAGCATGTGGAGGAGGCCGAATTGGTCGGAAACGGCCCTCTCGCGGGAGACGTCATACCCATCTCCAAGCTGAGCGCGGGCTATGCCTATGAGCTCCCGATGGGGGCGGGACCGGTACGGCTGGCGCTCGGCGGGCTGGCGAGCGCCTACGCGTTCCCCGACCGGATCAAGCCGCTTTATGGACGTGAGGGCGTGAAGAGCTTCATGCTCTTCGCCAGACTGCGCCTCGCCGCTGACAAATCCGGAAACTGATCGTCCATTGGCCCGTTGGGCCGGCACAACGAAAAGGAGTGCAGGATGAAACTGTCAGGCATCGCTCTCATCGCCGGTATCGCCGTCAGCGCTATCGCGGCAGCGCCGGTCGCGGCCCAGGATCGGGTCTCGGAACATAAGGTCGAGGTGCACCGCACCGTCACGACCAATACGGACCGGCACGACAATGGCTGGCATCATCAGATGCGGCGGCACAGAACATGCCGCACGCACTGGTACCACCATCGCAAGGTGACGCGCTGCACCTCGCATCGCTGGGGCTAGCGGCTCTAGAGTCTGGTTCAGCAAAGTTGAACCAGACTCTAGAGCGCGTTCGCCGCGCCTAGCAGCGCCCGGACGGAGGCGGTTGCAACGTCGGTGTCGACCCCGACTCCGAACACCGTGCGGCCGTCCTCCGTCCGCGCCTCGACATAAGCAGCCGCCTGCACGTCGCCGCCATGGCCGATGGCGTGCTCCGAATAATCGGCGATATCCAGATGGAGGCCGAAGCCGTCCTTGAGCGCGGCGAGCACGCTTGAGAGCAGGCCATTGCCGCGTCCGCTCACCGATTTTTCGACCCCGTCATGCCGCACGCGCCCGGTAAAGATGCGGTCGCTGCCCGCATGCGTCTCGCTATAGTCGACCAGCTCATAGGCTTGTGGGCCCTCGAGCTTGTAGTGCAACTGGAAGCGGCCCCAGATATCCGCGGCATTGAGTTCGCGGCTGGTTTCGTCCGCCATCGCCTGGACCGCGCGGCTGAAATCGGCCTGCATGCGCTTGGGCAGCCTGAAGCCCTTGTCCTGCTCCAGCACCCAGGCGACGCCGCCCTTGCCGGATTGCGAATTGACGCGGATCACCGCCTCGTAATCGCGCCCGAGATCCTTGGGGTCGATCGGCAGATAGGGCACGTCCCAGACCTGGTCGTTGCGTTGCTCCTGCGCCGCGAAGCCCTTCTTGATCGCGTCCTGGTGCGAGCCCGAGAAGGCGGTGAACACCAGGTCGCCCGCATAAGGATGGCGCGGGTGGACGGGGATATTGTTGCAATAAACGACGGTGTTGATCACCTCGTCGATGTCCGAAAAGTCGAGCCCCGGATTGATCCCCTGGGTGTAGAGATTGAGCCCCAAGGTCACCAGATCGACGTTGCCGGTACGCTCGCCATTGCCGAACAGGCAGCCTTCGACCCGGTCGGCGCCCGCCATCAGCCCCAGTTCGGCCGCGGCCACGCCGGTGCCGCGGTCATTATGCGGGTGGAGCGAGATCACCACGCTGTCGCGCTTGCTTACGTGGCGGCCGAACCATTCGATCTGGTCGGCATAGATATTGGGCGTCGCCGCCTCGACGGTTGCGGGCAGGTTGAAGACGATCGGATGGTCGGGCGTCGGACGCAGCACGTCCATCACCGCCTCGCAAACCTCCAGGCTGAAATCGAGTTCGGCGGTGGAGAAGGTCTCGGGGCTATATTCGAAATGCCAGTCGGTCTCGGGGCGCTTGGCGGCTTCGTCGCGCAGGATCTTGGCGCCGGTGACAGCGATCTGCTTGATCTCCTCGCGGCTCATGCCGAACACGATCCGGCGCCAGGCGGGGGAGACCGCATTATAGAGGTGGACGGTTGCGCGGGCCGCGCCTTCCAGACTCTCGAAGCTCTTCTCGATCAGGTCGCGGCGCGATTGAGTCAGCACCTGCACCATCACGTCGTCGGGGATGCGGCCCGAGCGGACGAGCCCCGAGATGAAGTCGAACTCGGTCGCGCCCGCCGCGGGGAAGCCGACCTCGATCTCCTTGAGGCCGACCTTGACGAGCAGGTCGAAGAAGCGGGTCTTCTTCTCCTCGTCCATCGGGTCGATCAGCGCCTGATTGCCGTCACGCATGTCGGTCGACAGCCAGCGCGGCGGCTGGGTGATCGTGCGGTTCGGCCACTGGCGGTCGGGCAGGTCGACCTGCGGAAAGGGTCGGTACTTTACGGACGGATCGGCAAGCATGGTCATCTCAGTCTCGGCACATAAGAACGTCGGAGCGCTGCGTTCAGCGCGGCGGCGAGTCCCTTAGGCGGTGAGCGGCGGCCCATCGCGGCCGCGAACGATCGACGCGCCTAAGGGCGCGTAAGTCGAAGCGTAAGAAGAAGGCCGCGGCCGGACTGCATTGCGCTGCCCATAGAGCGATGCTTGGGCCGGGTCCAGCCCAAGCGTGTCATTGCGTGGACTCCGGCGAAAGCTGGGCCAAGCTCGCAATGACGTTGGTATGAATGGCAGCACAGGGTTGAAAGCTTCTTAACCGCTTTGTGGGATGATCGCAGGCTTGAGAGGAAAAGCCTCAATGCTGCAGATCACGTATATCAGTACCGCGCGACCGGAACTGCCGGCCGAAGCGATCGACCAAATCCTCGCGGCGTCCCGCCGCAACAACCATGCGGACGGCATAACCGGTCTGCTGCTCTACGACGGCTATCGCTTTCTGCAGGCGCTGGAAGGTGAGCCCCTTCGCGTGCAGCGCGCGTTCGAGCGGATCAAGGCCGATCCGCGCCATCGCGCGATTGTGATGCTGAGCTCGTACGAGGTCACCGCGCGCTCGTTCGGCGACTGGTCGATGGCGTCGCAGCGCGTCGGGATCTCCGCCGGCAACACGGTTGCCGAACTGGTCGACAGCCTGACCGACGAAGTCGCCGACCCCAACATGCAGGCGCTGTTCCGCAGCTTCGCCCGGCTACGCCACGCCGCTTAATTTAGCGCCGCAACCGTCTTGTCGATCAGGCGCGCGTCGCCGGCGGCGATGACCTGGCCAACGCTGTGCATGTCGAGTGGCTTGCCGGTCCAGTCGCGCATGACACCGCCCGCGCCCTCGACGATTGGGACAAGCGCGGCGAAGTCGTAGAGCTTGAGCCCGTCCTCGATCACCAGATCGAGATGACCGGCGGCGAGCAGCCCGTAATTGTAGCAATCCCCGCCCCAGAGCGTGTCGCGTGCCTCGATGCGCACGCGTTCGAACGCGGTCCAGCTTTCCGGGGTGAAGTAACCAGGGCCGGTGGTCGCCAGATGCGCCCACGCGATCGCCTCGCACAGGCGCGTGCTGATTGGCGCGCCGTTGAGCGTGGTCGGCTTGCCCGCGGCACCGAGCCATCGTTCCCCCGAAATCGGCTGGTCTATCATACCGAGCACCGGCGTCGCCCGATCCAGCAGCGCCACCAAGGTCCCGAAAATCGGTCGTCCGGCAACGAAGGAGCGGGTGCCGTCGATCGGGTCGAGCACCCAGACCCGCTCCGCATCCTCGCGGTCGCGGCCATATTCCTCGCCGATCACGCCGTCGTCAGGCCGTTCCTGCGCCAGGATCGCGCGCATCGCGGCTTCGGCGGCGCGATCGGCCTCGGTTACCGGCGACGCATCGGCCTTGGCCTCCATCGCGAACGGCTTGCGGAAGAAGGGGCGTATGGCGGCGCCCGCCGCGTCTGCAAGCCGTGCTGCCAGAAGCAAATCGGAATCGGTCATTCCAGCTCTTTGCCGGATGTCTCGGGCACCGCCAAGGATACGATCAGCAAGGCCATCGCGGTTACCGCCACGGTATACCACAGGCCCGCAAGCGGATCGCCGGTCTTGGCGACGATGTACTGGTTGATGAAGGGCAGGAAGCCGCCGAAATAGCCCGAGCCGATATGATAGGGGATCGAAAGCGAGGTGTAGCGCACCCGTGCCGGGAACAATTCTACCAGCAAAGCTGCCACCGGCCCGTAGGTCATTCCCGAGATGAAGGCGATCACGATGATCCCGAACGCAACCTTCCAGGCATTGGCCAGCGACGGGGTCACCTTGCCCGTTGGATAGCCGGCGCCCTTGAGCGCCCGTTCGATTGTGGCGTCGTCGGTCGCGGGCAGGACATTGCTGCCGATCGTGACCGCCGGCGCACCCGAGCTGACCTGAACCTTCTTGTAGGTGATGCCACGCTTGGAGAGGCTGTCGAGTACTCTGCCGCACGCGCTCGCCTGGCCATGCGTCGCCAGCGGATTGAACGTGCAGTCGCTGCCGCGCACGACGACCGGCGCGCGTGCCATCGCGGCGACAAGATCGGGATTGCCGTTCGCCTGCATCATCTTGAACAGCGGGAAGGCGAGCACCAGCATCAGCACATAGCCCGCGATGATCGGCGGCCTGCGCCCGATCTTGTCAGAGAGCCAGCCGAACAGCACGTACCAGCCGATGCTGAGGAAGGCCGAGAAGCCGACGATCAGCCGCGCAGGCGTGTCGTCGATCCGCACCGCGTTCTGGATGAAGTAGAGCGACTGGAAGTGGGCGGTGTAAAAGATCACGGTCAGGCCGGCGGTGATGCCGAACAGAACGACCAGCAGCTTGCGCCACTTGGGCCAGCTATCGACGCTCTCCTTGAGCGGGTTTTTCGCGATCTTGCCCTCGATCTGCATCGCGCGGAACACCGGGCTTTCGCGCAGCATCATGCGTACCCAGAGCGAAATGGCGAGCAGCACCAGGCTGAACAGGAAGGGTATGCGCCAACCCCAGCTGACCCAATCCTCCTTCGCCGCGAAACTACTCGCCGCCACCACCACGCTGATGCTGAGCAGGAAGCCGCCCGCGACCCCGGCATGGATGAAGCTGGTATAAAAGCCGCGCCTTTTCCGCGGTGCATGTTCCGCGACATAGATCGCCGCCCCGCCATATTCGCCGCCGAGCGCGAGGCCTTGCGCGACGCGCAGCAGGACGAGCAGCAAGGGAGCGGCAATGCCGATCGTGGCGTAGGTCGGCAGCAGGCCGACGCCGGCTGTGGCACCGCCCATCAAGGCAACCGTCACGAGGAAAGTATATTTGCGGCCGAGCCTGTCGCCGAGCACGCCGAACAGAACGGCCCCGACCGGGCGCATGCCAAAGCCCACGCCGAAGGTGGCGAGCGTGATCAACAGCGAGACCGCGCTGTTGCCCGCCGGGAAGAAATTCTGGCCGATGACGCCGGCAAGCGTGCCGTAGACGAAGAAATCATACCATTCGAACACCGTGCCGAGCGTCGATGCGAGGATCACAAGGCGCAGCGGGGAGCGTTCCCCTACGTCGGCGGCGGCTGGCTTCATCAATCGGTCCCTCTCCCTGACACGGGTGTATCCGTATGATCCGCGTCAGGCAAAGGTCGTTACGCTACCGCTCCGGGATGGTTCCGTCCGTCGAACCGGACAACCGTCACGTCCAGCCCGTGGCCCTCGTCGAGGCAGCGATAGTTGACGCTGATATGGCCCGGGTGGGAGCGCGGCCGGTAGAAGCTCTTGATCCCGCATTGCGTGCAGAAAATGTGCTGCGCGGCGCCTGTGCCGAAGCGGTAGGTGGTGGTGTCGCGCCGCCCTTCGGTCAGGCGGAAGTTCTTTTCCGGCACGATCAGGTGCAGGTAGCCGGTCATGCTGCAGATCGAGCAGTCGCAATCGTCCACCTGCACCTCGTTCGAGGGCAGGGTCACTTCGTACCTGACCAGGCCGCAATGACAGCCGCCCTCGACCATGATCATGCGAGCTCGACCGCCATCGCCGTCGCTTCGCCACCGCCGATGCAGAGTGCGGCTACGCCGCGCTTGAGGCCTCGTTTCTTGAGTGCCGCGATCAGGGTGGCGACGATGCGCGCGCCCGAGGCACCGATCGGATGGCCGAGCGCGGTCGCGCCTCCGTTCACGTTGACCTTGTCGTGCGGGATACCGAGGTCGCGCATCGCGATCATCGTCACCGCGGCAAATGCCTCGTTGATCTCGAACAGGTCGACCTCCTCGACCGTCCAGCCCGCCTTCTTCAGGACCTTCTGAATGGCGGGAACGGGTGCGGTGGTGAATTTGGAGGGCTCATGCGCGTGCCCCGCGGTTGCGACTACATGGGCCTCGACCTTGAGGCCCAAGTCCTTTGCGGTGCTCGCGCGCGCCATCACCAGGGCTGCCGCGCCGTCAGAAATGGAGGAAGCATTGGCCGCGGTGATGGCACCGTCCTTGGTGAAGGCGGGACGCAACGTGGGAATCTTCTCGGGCCTGGCCTTGCCCGGCTGCTCGTCCTGATCGACGATCGTGTCCCCGCCGCGGCCCTTGACCGTGACCGGCACCACCTCATCGGCGAAGCCGCCGTCGGTGATTGCCTCATTGGCGCGGCGCAGGCTCTCGATCGCGAAGGCGTCCATGGCCTCGCGCGTGAATTGATAGTCGCGCGCCGTCTCCTCCGCGAATACGCCCATCGCCTTGCCCGGCTCGTACGCGTCCTCCAGCCCATCGAGCATCATCGAATCCATGATCCGGTCATGGCCGATGCGCGCGCCGGCGCGGTGCTTGGGCATGAGATAGGGGGCGTTGGTCATGCTCTCCATACCGCCCGCGATCACGACATCGACGGTGCCTGCACGAAGCGCCTCGTCGGCCATGATCGCGGCTTGCATGCCCGATCCGCACATCTTGTTGACCGTGGTCGCTTCGACTGAGCGCGGCAGGCCCGCGCCGAGCGCAGCCTGACGCGCGGGCGCCTGGCCGAGGCCGGCGGGCAGCACGCAGCCCATATAGATGCGGTCGATCTTGCTCGGATCGACCCCGGCACGCTCGACCGCGGCCTTGACCGCGACTGCGCCGAGTTGGGTCGCGCTGACATTGGACAGCGCGCCCTGGAATCCCCCCATTGGGGTGCGGGCATAGGAACAGATGACAATGATATCGGACATGAATCACTCCTTGGCGCGGGATATAGGCGCGCGGGAGCGGTTCGTCAGCGGCAGGCGATGCGCCAAAGCATGCTTCGTCATGCCAGCGAAAGCTGGCATCTCAGGAAATGGAGTGAAGCGCGTGCCAGACCTCCTGAGCCCCCAGCTTTCGCTGGGGCGACGGAGTCAGTTGCGGGGGGATCAGGCGGCGTCGCTGCCGGCCTTGTCCTTCTTCTTGGCGAAAACACGAACCGGTTCCTTGCGGCCCTCGACCACGTCCTTGTCGACCACGATCTCGTCGACGCCGTCCATGGAGGGCAGGTCGAACATCGTGTCGAGCAGCATGCCTTCCATGATCGAACGCAGGCCGCGCGCGCCGGTCTTGCGGGCAATCGCCTTCTTGGCGATCGCGCTCAAAGCCTCATCGTTGAAGGTGAGCTTCACGCCCTCCATCTCGAACAGCTTCTGATACTGCTTCACCAAAGCATTCTTCGGCTCGGCAAGGATTTTGACCAGCGCGGGTTCGTCCAGATCCTCCAGCGTCGCGATCACGGGCAGGCGGCCGACGAATTCGGGGATCAGGCCGAACTTCAACAGATCCTCCGGCTCGCACTGGCGCAGCACCTCGCCGGTGCGGCGCTCGTCCGGCGCGGCGACGAACGCGCCGAAGCCGATCGACTTGCCCTGCAGGCGGTCGCCGATGATCTTTTCGAGGCCGCTGAACGCGCCGCCGCAGATGAACAGGATGTTGGTCGTGTCCACCTGCAGGAATTCCTGCTGCGGATGCTTGCGGCCGCCCTGCGGCGGAACGCTCGCCGTGGTGCCTTCCATCAGCTTCAGCAAAGCCTGCTGCACGCCCTCGCCCGACACGTCGCGCGTGATCGAGGGGTTGTCGGCCTTGCGGCTGATCTTGTCGATCTCGTCGATATAAACGATGCCGCGCTGCGCCCGCTCGACATTATAGTCGCTCGCCTGGAGCAGCTTGAGGATGATGTTCTCCACGTCCTCGCCGACATAGCCGGCTTCGGTCAGCGTGGTGGCGTCCGCCATCGTGAAGGGCACATCGAACGTCTTGGCAAGCGTCTGTGCGAGCAAAGTCTTACCGCAGCCGGTTGGCCCGACCAGCAGGATGTTCGACTTGGCGAGCTCGACCTCGGCGCCCTTCGCGCCGTGATTGAGCCGCTTGTAATGGTTGTGGACCGCGACTGAGAGCACGCGCTTCGCCTGCTTCTGGCCGATCACATAATCGTCCAGATGCGCGTTGATCTCTGACGGCGAAGGCGTGCCGCCATCCTTGCGGTTGACGAAGGTTGCCTTCGTTTCCTCGCGGATGATGTCGTTGCACAGCTCCACGCACTCGTCGCAGATGAAAACGGTCGGGCCCGCGATGAGCTTGCGCACCTCGTGCTGCGATTTCCCGCAGAACGAGCAGTAGAGGGTGCTCTTCGAATCGCCGCCGCTCAACTTAGTCATAATTTCCTTCACTCTCGGTCCGCCCGAGTCGGTAGGTATCCTACCGCGCTCTCTGCGAGCGGCAAGCCTTACTACGCCCGGGGTTGATGGCAGGTTAGCGGCCCGCCCGCCCGGATGCCACAAAGCCTATATGTGGTGGCGGAAAGACGAAACAAGGATAATCCCGTTCCCATCGGCGCACGCGGCGCATGCAAAGTTGCAGGAGGGCGCTTGCCTTGCCAGCCGTCGGGGCCAGCGTTAGGGCTCCCCTTATGCTGCAAAGCAGCGTCATACGCGTCAGGGGTGTCATGGACGGTAAGAATCGGGCCAAGACGGGAGGCGAGCGCTTCCTCGCACTGGATAGCGTTCGTGGGCTGCTGGCCTCCACAATCGTCTTCTTCCACCTCCCGACCGATGGCTGGATATGGACATTCAAATATGTCCAGAACGGGTTTCTGGCAGTCACCTTTTTCTTCGTGCTGAGCGGTTTTGTGATCGGCACCACCTATGGCGACAGGCTGGCCCAAGGCTTTCCGCTTGGCCGTTTCCTCGGGTTGCGCCTCGGCCGGATTTATCCGCTGCACCTGTTCATGCTTCTGCTGATGATAGCCTATCAGGCCGTTCGGATATGGCTGGATATCGGGGTCGCGCGCGACGTCCCGCCCTTTGCGGACCGGTTCGCGCCGTGGCTGCTCCCCTATAATTTTCTGCTGCTTCAGAAATTCTCGGGCACGCTCAGCTGGAACGACCCGAGCTGGAGCATCGGGGTCGAATGGTGGACCTATGTCGTCTTCGCGGTGCTCGCCATCTTCATCGTGATGCGGCGCGGCCTGACCGCAATTGCCATCGTGATGACCCTGCCCTGGCTCGGCTTCTACCTGAGCGGCGTCTACGCAGGTCATGGTTGGGACGAAACATTCGCCTGCTTGATGAACTTCGGTTTGGGGCTGATCGTCTGCGACATGCGCCGATGGCCGCTCTGGCACCTGACCGACAGGATCGGCCGGCTGGGGGGGACCCTGCTTGAGCTGCTGGCGCTTGCGATCGGTTTTTGGATGATAAATCATTTCGGTGGCAAACTGTCGATGCTGATCGCGCCGACTTTCGCCTTCATGATCGCGATATTCTGCCTCGAGCGCGGCTGGGTCAGCCGCGTGCTGGTGACCGCGCCGATGCTGCTGATCGGGGAATTGTCCTATTCTATCTACATGATCCACCATTTCATCCTCGATCGGATGGTGGACGTCATCTGGTTCTACGGCGCTGCCTGGCATCTGCCGATCCACGCGACGGCGACCGGCCGGACCATTGTCGCCGGCAACTGGATCGCGTGCGATCTGTTCAGCCTGCTGACGCTGGCGGTTGTCCTGGGATTGTCCGTTCTGAGCTTTCGCTACGTCGAAAAGCCGGCCCGCTTGTGGTCGCGCAGGGTACTCAATCCCAATCACAGCGAAAAGGTGACACCGCGGGATCCCACCGCAGCCTTCTGAGCGTGTGAAGGCAAAGAAAAAGCCCGCGCGGTTGAAGCGCGGGCTTTTTTTGTGTTGCGGGCTTTGACCTCAGGCTGCCTGGGCTTCCTCGCTCGGCGCCGGGCGCTTGTCGAACACCTCGTCGATGATACCGAAGGCCTTCGCCTCGTCGGCTTCGAGGAACTTGTCGCGATCCATAGCGTGTTCGATCTCCTCGATCGATTTGCCGGTATATTTAGCATAAAGCGTGTTCAGCGCATGGCGCATCCGCAAAATCTCGCGCGCCTGGATCTCGATATCTGCCGCCATGCCCTGTGCGCCGCCCGAGGGCTGATGCACCATGATGCGGCTGTTGGTGAGCGCGACGCGCATGCCGGGTTCGCCCGCGGCGAGCAGGAAGCTGCCCATCGACGCGGCCTGGCCGATGCAGACCGTGCCGACGCGCGGACGGATATATTGCATCGTGTCGTGGATCGCGAGGCCCGCGGTCACCACGCCGCCCGGCGAATTGATGTACATGTAAATGTCCTTCTTCGGGTTCTCGGACTCGAGGAAGAGCAACTGGGCGGTGATGAGGCTGGCCATATGGTCCTCGACCTGGCCGGTGACGAACACGATCCGCTCGCGCAACAGGCGGCTGTAAATGTCGAAGCTACGCTCTCCGCGGTTCGATTGCTCGATGACAATCGGCACGAGCCCAGCGGTGATGTCGGCGTGGTCGGTCATTGAAATGCAGGTCCTCTGGCTTTTTCGAGCCCAACATCGGCGCTCAGGCCGGCGGGTTCAAGAGGAACGTGCACCGGTTCCTCGTTCGCCGAAACGGGAACGGACGCGCGCGGAGCATATCCGAAGCCCAGCCAGGGGGTAAGACCGGCGACGATCGACGCCCGATAGGCGACGAGAGGGATCAGCAAGCCGCCTGTCGTGACCAGGATCACGGCGATAACTGGCTGGTTCAGGCCGGCCTGCTCCAGCCCGGCGCGAACCGCCGCGGCGCAGATGACGTGCATTACGAAGATAGCAAGGGAGGCAGTGCCCAACGCGGGCAGTAGCGCGATTCTCGAGCTGAGCAAGCGCGCGAGACCGAGTGCGGCGATGATACCCGCGCTCGCCACCGCATATTGCGCCAGTGCGGCTCCGACACCGCTCAGCAGGGGCATCGCGGCGAGCAAAGCGGCAAAGACGATCCCACCGCAGACCAACCAGACGACCGCCTTCAGCGAAGTTTGCAACGCCGCTTCCAGGCGGGCTCGGCCGAGCACCACCCCCACTGCGAAGAAGGGCAGGTACCAAGCGGCGCGGAACAGCAGAGGGCCACTGCCGCCCAAAAGATAGACCGCGATCCCGACCGGCACCGTCAGCAGAAACAGAGTCCGCGGCAGCAAGAGCAGAAGCTGCAGCATCGCCAGCACATAAAGGAACCAGAATTGGCCGACGGGTTCGGTGCCGATCGAGGCCAGGTCGGACAAACGATGGTGGCCATTGGCGAGATGGCCAGCGCCTATCGTCAGCAGGACCTGGGCCACCGACCAGAGGATATATGGGTAGATGATCGTGACGAGCCGCCGACGGATGAATCTCCCGCGTGATCGTACCAGCACCCCGGCGAAGAGGCCGGACAGCAGAAAGAACAAGGGCATGTGGAAGGCGTAGATCGCACGATCCTGAAGAGCCACCACCGGGGTCCAGGCGAGCATACCGGCATGAGACTGGCCGCGCAGAACATGCCCGTACACGACGAGAATGATGCCCAGACCCCGCGCCGTGTCGATCCAAACGGCGCGTGGCGGGGCGTGAAAAACCCGCAACTCATCATGCATGCTCACAGCAAACGGCTATACTGCAAGTGCGTTCCAACACAATGCGGCGGATCGCGATCGGAAGGGCCGATTCTGCGCCGCTTCCATATTGCGCCGCAGCAAAGCGGCGCGGGGTTCAGACGGCCGGCAATGCCAGATAAGCGAGTCGCCGCATCTCCCGCCGCCCCCGCACCACCGTGTCCAAAATGAGCCCCGCGAAGAAACAGAGGCAGGCAATGATCGCGAGGCCGGTGACCAGGATCGCGGTCGGCTGGCGCGGCACCAGGCCGGTCTCGGCGTAGGTGACGACCAACGGAGCCGCGAGCGCGAGCGCGATCAGCGCCAGGATCGCGCCGAGCGAGCCGAAATAAAGGACGGGCCGCTCGATCCGGAACAGGGTGAGAATCGTGCTCAATATGCGCCAGCCGTCGCGATACGTGGAAAGCTTCGAGGTTGAGCCTTCCGGACGCGCGCCATATCGCGTGACCATCTCTGCCACGGGCATGCGCAGTTCGAGCGCGTGAACGCTGATCTCGGTCTCGATCTCGAACCCGGCCGACAGGATCGGAAAGCTCTTCACGAAGCGGCGCGAGAAGACGCGATAGCCCGAAAGAATGTCGCTGAAGGTGCGTCCGAACAGCCGCGCGAGAATGCCGGTCAGCACGCGATTGCCCAGTCGGTGGCCGCGGCGATAGGCGGCGTCGATCTCGCTCGCGCGCGCGCCCACCACCATGTCGAGATGCTCGTCCAGCAGCCGCTGGATCATCGCAGGCGCGGCGGCGGCGTCATAGGTCGCGTCGCCGTCGGCCATCACATAGATATCGGCTTCGATATCGGCGAACATGCGCCGGACGACATGGCCCTTGCCCTGCATCGGCTCGCGCCGGACGATCGCGCCCGCCTGGACGGCAAACTCCATCGTGCGGTCGGCGCTGTTATTGTCGAAGACATAGATGTCCGCATCCGGCAGCGCCGTCCGGAAGCCCGCGACGGTCAGCCCGATCGCCGCTTCCTCATTATAACAGGGAAGGATGACGGCGATGCGCGGGTTCATGGTCATCTCTTATGGGTGTCGGCTGAAATAGAAAAGGGCACGGACTTGCGTCCGCACCCTTCTCTCGACCCGTCCTGATAGGACAGGGGATTATTTGGCCTTCTTGGGCGCTGCCTTCTTGGCAGGCGCCTTCTCGGCTTTCTCTTCAGCGGCCGGAGCGGGCTTCGCCTTGGCGGCGGGCTTTTCGGCCTTTTCCGCCGGAGCCGCCTTCTTCGCGGCCGGCCTGGCGGGAGCCTCGTCCTTCACCGCGTCCTTGGCAGGCGCGGCCTTCTTGGCGGCGGCCTTCTTCGGCTTGTGATCATGATCGTGATCGTCATGGTCGTGGCCACAGCCCGGGCCATGGACATGGCCGCCAATCGCGTCGTCCTCGGACTCGATCGCTGCTTCCAGCTCCTCGCGGGTCGCGGTGCGATCGCTGATTTCCGCCTTGTCGAACAGGAAGTCGACGACCTTGTCCTCATAGAGCGGCGCACGGATCTGCGCGCCGGCGACCGGGTCGTTCATGACATATTCCATGAAGCGCTCGCGATCCTTGGGCGCATATTGCTGCGCGGCCTGCGCGGCGAGCATCCGCATTTCCTGCGCGCTCACCTCGACATTGTGCTGGCGGCCGATCTCGGACAGCAGAAGACCCAGGCGCACGCGGCGCTCGGCGATCGAACGATAATCGTCCTTATCCTTCTCCATTTCGGCCAACGCCGCGGCCGGATCTTCCTCGTGGCTCGCCTCATGCTCCAGCTGGCGCCAGATCTGGTCGAACTCAGCCTCGACCATCGACGGCGGAACCGGGAAATCATGGCCGTGCGCCAACTGATCGAGCAGCTTGCGCTTCATGTAGGTGCGGGTGAGGCCGTTCAATTCCTGCTCGACCTGGCCCTTGAACAGCTCCTTGAGCTTGTCGAGGCTTTCGAGCCCGAGGCCCTTGGCGAACTCGTCGTCGATCTTCGCCTCGCCCGGAACCTTGATCTCCTTGACGGTGATGTCGAACGTCGCGGGCTTTCCGGCCAGGCTCTTCTCGCCATAATCCTTGGGGAAGGTGACGTGGAGCGTCTTGCTGTCGCCGACCTTCACGCCTTCGAGCTGCGCTTCGAAGCCCGGGATCAGCCGGCCAGAGCCCAGCTCGACCGCCATATCCTCGCCGGTGCCGCCCGGGAAGGCGACGCCGTCTTCGGTCTTGCCGACGAAATCGATGATGACCTGATCGCCTTCAACCGCAGGATGGCCCTTCTTCGCGGGCGTGAAGCTCTTCTGCTGCGCCGCGAAACGATCGATTTGCTCGCCGACTTCGGCATCGGTCGGCTCAACCGTCAGACGTTCAAGCTTGAGGCCCTCGATCGACGGGGTCGGGACTTCGGGGAGCACTTCGAGGTCGACCTTGACCTCGACATCCTTGCCCGCGGCATAATCGTCATCAAGTGCGACCTGCGGCTGCATCGCGGGGCGCAAGCCCTCCTTGGCGATCAGCGACTGCACGCCTTCCTGGACGGCGGTGTTGAGCGCTTCCTGCTCAAGCGCGGGACCGTGCATCTTCTTGATCAGGTTCGGCGGAACCTTGCCGGGACGGAAGCCGGGCATCTTGATGGTCGGTGCGGCGCGCTTCACTTCGGCGTCGATCTTGGCCGCGATATCCTTCGCGGCGATGGTCAGCTTGTAGGAGCGGCGGAGGCCCTCGTTCAACGTCTCGACAGTCTGCATGGTCGCTTACTCAAAGCCTTCGAAAAATGGATGCGGTGGGCACGTCGGGCTGGTGCGGGCGAAGGGACTCGAACCCCCACATCTTGCGATACTGGAACCTAAATCCAGCGCGTCTACCAGTTCCGCCACGCCCGCGGCACGCTCGTCGGAAGCGGGGCGCTTATAGCAGCAGGGCGCGAAGGGCAAGGAGAAGAGGGAGCCTGCCGGGACGCGGTTCGTTGATCTCGTCTGACGAGGAGAGAAAGCATGGCGAACCGGCCGGACGTGCATCCCGATTCCGAGCCTTCCGGTCCCGGCGATTCGCCCGAATGGGCGCGACCCGACGATGGCGAACCGCGCGAAGGCATCGAGGACGCGCCGGGTGATTTCGCGGGCACCGCGGGCACGGGCGGCGAGAACAAGGTGCAGGACCAGAGCTTCGAGCGCTGAAGCAAGGCCAGAATCTGCCCGACCGACTGGGCCAAAAGAACAGGGTCCAAAGCGGCCGCCCGATCGGTTAGGTCAGGTCGGCCGCCTTTCGCATGGGAGCAGGATATGACGACTATGCCGGGCGACGCGGAGGCGATGGCGGCGAAGAGCGCGTGGCCTTATCCCAATGAAAGCGCCGAATATCGTGCTGCGCGTACCGCCTTGCTGGCGGAAGAAATAGAGCTTCGCCGCCATATCGAGCGCGTGTCCGCGCGGCGTCGCGCGCTGCCGCCGGGAGGGGCGGTGACCGGCGACTATCGCTTCGACAGCGCGGATGGCCCGGTCAGGCTCGCCGACATGTTCGGGGACCAGCAGACTCTGGTCACCTACAGCTGGATGTTCGGGCCGGAACGCGAGCGGCCCTGCCCGATGTGCAGCAATTTCCTCGCCGCGCTGAACGGGGTGGCACCGGATCTTGCGCAGAATGTCGCGATCGCGGTGATCGCCCGCTCGCCTGTCGAGCGTATGACTGATTTCGCGCGGGAGCGCGGCTGGCAGCACCTGATATTCTACAGCGATCCGAGCGGCGACTACAGCCGCGACTATCATGCCCGGGTCGGCGAGGACGACATTCCCGCGCTCAACGTCTTCAGCCGGCGGGACGGCACCATCCGCCTGTTCTACGGCGGGGAGATGGGGGCCGAGGCGGCCGATCCCGGTCAGGATCCGCGCGGCGCGCCCGATCTGTCACCGCTCTGGAACCTGCTCGACATGACGCCTGACGGGCGAAGGCCCGACTGGTATCCGAAGCTCGAATATTGACCGCGACGAGGCGGAAGGGGAGGACCATATGGACAAGGTGCGGCAGGTGGCGACGATCGTCGCCGGATTATTGCTGATCTATCTCGGCATTCTCAACATCGCCTATCGCGACAGCCTCCTCACCTGGCAGCCGACCCCGGACGGCGCCTCCTGGAAAATACCCTTCGCTTATCTGTCCGGGCTGATCCTGATCGTAAGCGGGGCCGGCGTCCTGCTGCCGTCGTGGCGCGCGAAGGGCGCGATGCTGGGCGCGGCGTGGGTCGGGCTGTGGGCGTTGCTGCTGCATCTGCCGCATGTCGTGACCGAACATAATACCGCCGCCCTGCTCGGGCTCGGCGAAGCCTCGGCCAATGCTTTGGGCCTCGCCACGCTTGCCGGTCGCTTCGATTCGAATCGGCGCGCGCAGCTGTTGCGCATGGCTTTCGGCCTGTGCCTGGTGATTTTCGGGGTCTCGCACTTCGTCTATGCCGGTTTCACCGCGCAGATGGTGCCTGCCTGGCTGCCACAGCGCCTGGGCCTGGCTTACCTCACCGGCGCGATCCATGCGCTCACCGGCGCCTGCCTGCTCGCCGGTATCAGAGTACGGCTGGCCGCGACGATCGAGGCGCTGATGATGTCGTCGTTCGTGCTGCTGGTCCACATAACCGGCGTCGCGGCCGCGCCGGAGGACCGGATGCAGCTGACCATGCTCGGCATGGCGGGCCTGCTCACGACGGCAGCCTGGCTTGTCGCGAGCTGGAGGGGCTTGCACTCCGAGGTCGCCTGACCCCGGTCCGCGCGGTTCGCCGGCCGGCGGCTTGTACTCCCCTGTCGCGGTGGCTAGGTTGGTCCAGGTCAACCTGGTGAGGGCGCCGCATGGCTCGAATGCTGCTCATCCTGTTGGGTTTGGCCGCTTTTGCGGCCCTAGCCGTCTCGATTGTGCGTCCCTCCTTGTATGCGGAGACTGGAATGACGAACAGGCATGGTGTTCGTGCAGCCCTGGCTGCGGTCGGTGTCATGCTGACGGCGGAACGGGCAGCGATGGCAGTGCCGCCGACCACGATCGGTGTCAGCCTCAGTCCGCCGACTTATTATCTAAAAACGCGGATACTCGCCAATTTGGCCTCGGCCGCCAATTGGGGATCTTCGGACCACCGGGTGCTTGGCCCGGACGATATCGACCGGGACGGTAACATCAAACATGTCCCCGCCGGCGTAAGCTTGTACAGGCTTATGACCTTGCCCAATATCGGCACGCGCACAGCCACGATCCGCTGCAGCTGGAAAGGCAAAGGCGATTTCAAGCCGGTTGCCCGGAGGGTGCAGAGCGTCAGCTATGGCAGCGGCACATTCACGTTCACCCTGAACAACGCGCAGCCCACCGAAGGCGGCAACGTGATGCTGACGGTTGCTTCGGTCGACAACTCCAATCCGATCCGCGATATCGACTGCCGGGAGGTGGATCTGCCGGTCAGTGCGCGTTTCGATCCGCAATATCTGGCCTCCCTGCGCGGATTTAAGGTGATCCGTTTCATGGATTGGCAAAACAGCAACGCCAACGAGCCGGTCACCTGGGCAACGCGGCACCTGCCGAACGTAATCGACACCTTGGGGGGCGACGGTGTCGCGATCGAGGACATGGTGGCGCTCGCGAAGCTGACGGATACCGATCCCTGGTTCAATATGCCGTGGAATGCGGACGACGACTATTACGAACGTTTCGCGCGCATAGTGCACGATGGGCTGCCCGCCGATCGAACGGTGTATGTAGAGTTGGGGAACGAGGTGTGGAACCACGCCTTCAAGGTCGCCGGCCAGGCTCAGCAGGAGGGCCTCGCAGCCAACCTTTCGTCCAACCCCAACGAGGCGGGACTGCGTCGTTACGCGCAACGGCTGGCGCATGTGATGGACATCTGGAAGAAGGTCTATGCCGACCGGCCCCGGCGGCTGGTGCGCGTCGCGGCCTGCCAGAACGGCGATTGGTGCGCCAAAACGATTCTGGGGTATGTCGACACGGCGGCGCATATCGATGCGCTTGCCACGGCGCCTTATTTCGGCGGTCCGCTGAGCAACAACCCCTTCGCCAGCGCCGACGATCTGTTTGCGGCGCTCGATCCCGACATAGAGCGTACGCTCACGAATGCGTTGCAGGCGAAGGCCGTCGCCACCCAATATGGCAAGCGATACATCGCGTATGAGGGCGGCCAGCATCTGATCTTCAAGGATATTGCGTTCGCGCAGCGGATCCAACGCGACCCACGGATGTACAATGCCTACAAGAAATATCTCGATTCCTGGCGGACCAGGATCGGAGATACGATGATGCTTTTCAACTCATCGGGCGAGATCTCGCGATTTGGCGCATGGGGGCTCGTGGAATATGCCGGTCAGCCTTTAAGCGACGCGCCCAAGATGCGCGCGGTGCACGAGCAGATGGAGCATGCGGTGAACAAGGAAACCGCACATTGATCCGGCTCGTACGGTCGCGATCACCGCTATGGCATGATGCGGCAAGAAATGCGTAAAGGTACAGGACGTAGCATCGCGGTCCGGACGGTGCGCGGTGGGCGGGCGCATCAGTAAAGGCGGCAAATGCTTCTTTCGATGATCATAATGACCGTGAAAGGCCTGCTGCTGCTCGCAGCGGCGGTTTACGGCTTCGCATATCTGCTGCCGAAAGAGGATGCGGCTTGGGTCAAAAAAGCGCCCCTGGCGATCTTCCTGTCCATGTTTGTTATCGGAATGTGGGGCCATATCTATTGGTCCGCCTACGCAGCCCTATTGCTTGCTCTTCCTTTGCTGGCAAAGAATCGCGCCGACGGCGCCGCGCTGTATTGTATCCTGATTGTTTCAATGCCGCTGCTGGGTGAGCAACTCACCATTGGCAGCCTGTATTTGATGTCGGCCAACAAATATCTGTTCTGCGCACTCGGGCTGATGCTGGTCTTCATAAGTAAACGCGAAAACAGTGCTCCAGCGCCGCGGCTATCCTATTTCGGGCTGCCGATTTTACTTCTCACGTTGCTCGAAATTGCTCAGCAGCGTGACCCCAGCGTCACTGCAACGATCCGGCAAATCATTTCCATATTGCTGACAATCCCCTTGCCGTATTTCTTGATCAGCCGCGCGATTCGTAACGCGGCGGATCTGCGGCGCTTCCTGCTCGCGTTCACGCTGTCTGGCTTTGTAATGGCGGTCGTCGCGACCGCAGAAGCGCGCTTGCATTGGCTGATCTACAAGCAGATCGAGGGGTTTCTTCAAATCCAGGTAGGCGTAAACGGCTATTCGAAGCTGCGCGCAGGCCTGATCCGTGCCCCCGCGTCTTTTCCCGAATCGACCACGCTTGCCACCTTCTTGGTGCTTGCCATCATGGCGGCGCTGGCCACCCGCAGCAGTTTTGCGTCGAGAGGCAAGTGGTGGACGGTCCTGGCGGTACTCGGGCTCGGACTGATTTCCGCCAATTCGCGCGGAGCCTATATCGCGCTCCCGCTCGGTCTCGTCGCGTGGGACTTTTATCGTCGTCGTTACGGGGCCTTGGTGATCAAGGCGGGTGCGGCTGCGGGCCTCTATGTGCTGGCGCTCCTGGCCGCCCCCTTCTCCGCCTTCGTCGCAGCAATGGTAGGCCGGGACTACGGCACCGCAACCACGTCCGACTATCGTGTGCAGCTGCTTCACCGCGGCATGGATGAAATTCGAAAGCATCCGATTTTCGGGCAAAACCTGAATGAGGCGCTCGATAAACTGCAGGACCTCCGTCAGGGCGAAGGCATTGTCGATCTGGTTAATGGTTACATCAATTATGGACTGACGTCGGGTTATCCCGGCATCGTCGGCCTGGGGCTGGCTTTTATCAGCCTGTGCGTCGCCCTGCTGGCGGCCCGCGCCAAGTTGGAGAGGAACAAGGCGCTGATAGAAGGTGCAGCCTGCGTGTTTGCCGTCGCTGCGCTCAGCGTCGTGAACACCTTCTTCACTGGCTTCGGTGGCGTGATTTCGACCAGCTTTTATCAAATGTGCGCGGTGGGCTCGGCAATATGGGCGATGCGCGGCATGGCGCCTGCCACGCAGGGCTTGTCAGGCGCCAGCGCGGTGCCGGCCAAGTCCGGTATCGCCGCATTGATCGCGGCCGACCGTGCCCGGGCAAAGGCAGCAGCATCGGTGCCGAATGCCGCTGTGGGCGAAGCATAGCCTGATCGCTTGGCGGCTCAGCCGTCGAGCGCCTTTCTCAGGAGATCGTTGACCACGCCCGGATTGGCCTTCCCCGCCATCGCCTTCATCGTCTGACCGACGAAGAATCCGAACAGCTTGTCCTTGCCTCCCCGATATTCGGCGACCTTGTCGGCATTGGCATCCATCACCTTCACGATCTCGGCTTCGATAGCGCCGGTATCGCTGGTCTGCTTGAGCCCGCGCTCCTCGACGATCCTGGACGGATCGTCGCCGGTTTCGAGCATGATTTCGAACACCTGCTTGGACAAGGTGCCCGAAAGCGTGCCGTCCGCGACCAGGCTCAGCAACTCGGCCGCCTGCTTGGCCGAAACCGGGCTCTCCCCGATTTCCTTGCCGAGACGGTTGAGCGCGCCGAACAGCTCCGACGTCAGCCAGTTGGCGGCCGCGATCGGCTTTGCCCCGTGCGAGAGCACTTCCTCGAACCAGCGCGCAATCTCGACCTCGGCGGTGATCACGCCGGCATTGTAGGCGGAGATGCCAAGCTTGCTTTCGTAGCGGTGGCGCTTGGCGTCGGGCAATTCGGGCAGGCTCGCTTCGCAATCCGCAAGGAAGGCATCGTCCAGCTCGAGCGGCAGCAGATCGGGATCGGGGAAATAGCGGTAATCGTGCGCATCCTCCTTGGATCGCATCGATCGCGTCTCATTGCGGTCGGGATCGTAAAGGCGCGTTTCCTGGACGATCGTGCCGCCGGCCTCGATCACGTCGACCTGGCGGCGCGCTTCGCCCTCGATCGCGGCCATGACGAAGCGGACCGAATTCACGTTCTTGGTCTCGGTGCGCGTGCCGAATTCGGCACCGGCCTTGCGGACCGATACGTTGACGTCGGCGCGCATAGACCCCTGGTCCATATTGCCGTCGCACGACCCGACATAGCGAAGGATCGCACGCAGTTTGCGCAAATAGGCCCCGGCCTCCTGGGGAGAGCGCATATCGGGCTTGGAAACGATCTCCATCAGCGCCACGCCGGAGCGATTGAGATCGACATAAGAGCGCGTCGGATGCTGATCATGCATCAGCTTGCCGGCATCCTGCTCGACATGGATGCGCTCGATCCCGATCGTCTTGACCGCGGCCTCCGGATCCTTCTCGTCGAGGCTGATCTCGATCGTGCCTTCGCCTACCAGCGGGTGGTAGAGCTGGCTGATCTGGTAGCCCTGCGGCAGATCCGCGTAGAAATAATTCTTGCGGTCGAACCGGCTCCAGCGGTTGATCTGGGCGCCGATCGCCATGCCGGTGCGCACCGCCTGGCGGATGCATTCCCGGTTGGGTACGGGCAGCATGCCGGGCATCGCCGCGTCGACCAGGCTGACCTGGCTATTGGGTTCCGCCCCGAACGCGGTCGCCGCGCCGGAGAACAATTTGGCGTTGGACGTGACCTGGGCGTGGACTTCCAGCCCGATCACGACTTCCCACGGGCCGGTCGCGCCCTCGATCACATAAGCTGCTTCAGTCATGGTTTTTCCGGTCGATCAGCCGGGCGCTCTTGTCAATCCGCCTGTTGCCGGGGCTCGACCAGGCGGGCGGGGATGCCGACCACGGTCGCCCCGGCGGGCACGTCGGCCAGCACCACCGCATTGGCGCCGATCCGCGCATGATCGCCGATGTGAATCGCGCCCAATATCTTGGCGCCGGCGCCGACATCCACATGGCCCCCGATCGTCGGAAGCCCGTTCGCGTCGCCGATCGTCACCTGCTGAAACAACAGGCAGTTGGGGCCGATGCGTGCGTCGGGATGGATAACGATGCCGTTGGGATGCGGGATCAGCAAACCTCCCCCGATCTGGCTGTTGATCGGTATATCCGCGCCGGATACCGCCGACCAGAAACGATGGCGGAGCACGGCCAGCTTGCGCCCCAGCCCGCGATATCGCTGATAATCCCGGATGCTCGCGAGCAGTTTCTTGCCCGGGCTCCACTCCCCGGCTCGCGTCCGCTCTCGTGACCAGTCGGGCACGCTTGCCGAAATTCCCCCTCGCTCGGTCATCGGGGATCGGTCGAACAGGCGCGGCCCATTGTCAATCCGGCGCGGTGCGGGCAAGTGGGCGGCCACCGCGTTTCGCGAGCCGAGGGAGCTGCGTTCAGTGTTCTGCGTCGCGGTCGTTATCGTAAATTACAAGACGCCCGAGCTGGTAAAGGCCTGCCTGGACTCGCTGGTGAGCGAACAGAGCAAGGATTTGCGGCTCAAGGTTTATGTCGGCGACGCGGATTCGCAGGATGGGTCTGTTGAGATCGTCAATCGCCACATCGCGGAGAAGGGCCTCGATTTCTGTAGTTGCTTCCCGATCGGCACGAATGGCGGCTTCGCCTACGGAAACAACTTCATCGTAGAGCAGAAGGTGCTTGGCGATCCGGAAGTGGATTATGTTCATTTCCTTAATCCCGACACCTACGTGCGCCCTGGAGCGGTCAAGGCCCTCGTGGAGGCGCTGGAAACGCATCCCAAAGCGGGCGTGGCGGGCAGCCGGCTGGAAAATCCCGACGAGAGTCTGCGCGCTTACGGCTTTCGCTTCCCCGCACCCTGGCGCGAATTTTTCCGGGGCGCGCGCCTCGCGATTCTGGATCGCCTCATCCCCGCAGCCGCGATCAAGATTCAGGATCTGCTCGAGACACGCCGCGTCGACTGGGTCACGGGCGCGAGCTTCATGATGCCGCGCGGCGTCATCGACCGGGTCGGTCTGATGGACGCCGCTTATTTCCTCTACTTCGAGGAGACCGATCTCATGTCACGCCTCGGCCAGGCAGGCTATGAGGTTTGGCATGTGGCGGAGAGCCGGGTGGTGCATCTCCAGGGCTCGGCGACAGGGGTGAAATCGGACGAGCCCGTCAAGCGGGTGCCGCCTTATTGGTATCAGTCGCGCTTCAAATTTTTTCACGATCGCTATGGCCGGGTGCGCGCCGCGCTGGCCAATATCGCCTTCCTCGCGGGCGATCTGGTGTACCGGCTCCACCGTATATTGCGGCGGCAGCCGATCGAGGACGCGCCCTTCTTGTGGCGTGATATGTTCGTCCACGGGTTTTCTCTCCCCATGCGGAAGGGATGATTTTTGCTGCGTTTGCTTTCCTCGGCGCACACAGGATGTCCGCGCACGAGGGAACATTGACTGCAATTGGGGCTTGTGCGACGCGAAAAAAACCGCGCCCTGCGGAAGGGAAGGTGTGCTTGACGGCGCACGCGTGAGTTAGGGGTACGACATGGCGTTGCAGGATTTCGCCGACTTCATTCCGCATATCGCGATCGAGGATGGACGCGCTTTGGGTGCCGGCCGGTGGGAGGAGGAAGCGCGTGAAGCGCTCGCGACCCATGGGGCGGCCTTGCTGCGCGGTCCGGTGCTGCGCGAGGACGGGGTCGAGGTCGCGCTCGAGATTATCGACGATGAATTGCTCGACGATGCCTTCTGGTCAACCCCGCGCAGCAAGGTCGGCGGAAAGACGCTGACCGCGACCGAATATCCCAGCCCGCGGACAATTCAGCCGCACTGCGAAATGGCCTATATGACGACGTGGCCGCGCTACGTTGCCTTCCATTCGCTGGTCGTGGCGGAGGAGGGTGGCGAGACCACGATCTGCAACGTCGACAAGGTAGCGGAAGCGCTCGGCGACCGCATCCTGCCCTTCGCGGAGAAAGGCGTGCTGTATCGCCGCACCTTTCAGCAGGGTGTCGACATCCCCTGGCAGAAGGCCTTTCAGACCGACGATCGGGCGGATGTCGAGGAAGTGGCGCAACGCAATGGCATGAGCATCGAATGGCTCGATGGCGACGCGCTCGTTACCACCCATCGTGCACAGGGGACGGTCAGGGCCGAGGATGGACGCCCGCTCTATTTCAGCCAGGCGCATCTGTTCCACGAAAGCGCGATCGATCCGGATGCGCGCGACAAGATCATCCAGCTGTTCGGCCGCGACCGGCTCCCGCGCCAGGCTTTCTACGGTGACGGATCGCCCATAACCGATGCGGATGCGCAGGCTGTGCGCGACGCGTTCGATTCCGCGCTGACCGGAATGAAGTGGAAGGCGGGCGACGTGCTGATCCTCGACAATATGCGCTATGCCCACGGCCGTATGCCCTTCAAGGGCGCGCGCCGGTTGCATGTGTCGATGGCCCGCGCGCAGAATGTGCCCGAGCGCACGCCGCTCGGCTGACCCTGCTGTCTGCCCCAACCGAACCATCCAAGGACGATCGATGCCCGGCCCTAAGCTAGACCTTGTCGGGATCGAGAAGATCAGCTCGGTCGAATATCTGAACGCCGTGATGGCCTGCTATCGCGAGGGCCGCGTCGCGGTGCCGGTCGAGGCGGGCGGGCAGGCACCCGCCGCTTACGATTTCGCAGAGCGGATTTCGCCAAGGCCGGGCGGCGGCTGGTTCACCCTGCAACAGGCGCCGATCCGCGACGACCGGCCCGCGCAGGTCGGTTTCTCTTCGGGAACGACGGGGGAGCCCAAGGCGATCCTGCTTTCGCATCGCGCACTGGCCGATGTCGCTGACCGTCTGGTCGAGATAATGGGGATCGACGGCGAGATCAGTGAATATCTGGGCGTGCCGGCCACCTATTCGTTCGGCCTCGCGCGCGCGCGCGTCACGGCGGCCGTGGGCGGCAAATTGTTCCTGCCGGAAAACGGCTTCAATCCATCCGAATTCGCCGCGATGCTGGAGGCGGATGAGGTCAATGCGCTGTCGGCGGTGCCGACCCTGCTGCGCGTGCTGATCGCCAATCCCGATCTGGTTCCGCGCAAGATTGCGCGACGGCTGCGCTGGCTGGAAATCGGCAGCCAGGCGATGAGCGTGGAAGAGAAGCAGGCGATCCGCCGCATGTTCCCGGCAGCCCGCATCATCCAGCATTACGGGTTGACCGAAGCTTCGCGCACAACCTTCCTCGACCTGCAGGAGGCGAGCGACGCGCAGCTCGCGACGGTCGGTCGCCCGGTCGGCAAGACCAAGGTCAGGATCGACGAAAATCGTCATATCTGCATTCGCGGGCCGCACGTCGCCGACGGCGTCCTGACCGCGAACGGATTGGAGCCGATCGTGGACGCCGATGGCTGGCTGCATACGCGCGATCTCGGATCGATCGGTGAGGACGGCTTCCTGACGTTCGAGGGCCGTGCCGACGATCTGATGAATGTCGGCGGGATCAAGGTGCCGGCGGAACTGTTCGAACGAAAGCTGGGCGAATCGCTGGGCGCCGACGGGATGCACGTCGCGGCCGCCGGGCGGCCCGATCCGCTGCGCGGGGAGGTGGTGATGGTCGCCTATCTTCCCAACCTTTCCGCCGCGCGAATCGCCGAGCATGCGCGTGCGGTTGCGGCGGGATTCGGGCTCGGCAATGCCGACCTCATGTTCGTCGCCGTCGACGAAATTCCCCGGACCGAAACCGGCAAGATCCGGCGCGCGGTTCTGGTTGAACGCCATGCGCATCAGGCGAGCCCATCGGCGGGCGAAGCCGCGATCGCGCCCGCCGCACCTTCGGTCGCCGCATCCGCAAGCGATGAACCGCAGAGCGAACGCGAGCGCGAGATTGCGCGCATCTGGTGCGAGGCGCTCCATCTTTCATCGATCGGTCGCAACGACAGCTTCTTCGACAAGGGCGGCGATTCGCTCTCCGCGATCGGCGCGACGCTGGCGATGGAAAAAGCGGGGATTCCCAAGCCGCTCACGCAGCAGCTTTTCCTCAACCGCACGATCGCCGAGATTGCGGCCAGCGAGAGTGGCGCAGCCCCGTCACCCGGCGCCGAAAAAGCGGGCGATTTCGCGGCGCCCCGCACCGAAAAGGGCAAGGCGCCTCCGATCAACGACGGCAGCACCAACATGAATCCCGTCGGGATCGGTTTCTGGGATCTGGTGCGGGAAGATTATCGGACGCACGATTCCGACATCTTCAGCCAAGGCTTCTGGATGCTGTTCATCCACCGCTTCGGCAATAGGCGGATGAGCGTGCGCACCAAGCTTCTGCGTGCACCGCTGACGATTCTTTATCGATATTTCAACAAGATGACGCAAATCTGGTTCGGCATGAAGCTCGACTATGTCGTCATTGTCGGCCGGCGGGTGAAGCTTGAGCATTTCGGCGGAATGATCCTGGGCGCGCGATCGATCGGCAACGATGTGATCATCCGGCAGAATACGACCTTCGGCATCAGCTCCCCGGACGACATGAACGCCAAGCCGATCATTGGCGACGGCGTCGATCTGGGGGCAGGCGTGGTGATTATCGGCAATGTCACGATCGGCGAGAATTCGATCGTGGGGCCGAATTCGACGGTATTCAGCGACGTGCCGCCCAACACGATTGCGCTGGGCGTGCCGGCGCAGATAATCGGACCCAATCGCCGTCGGCGGAGCTAAAGTCTGTTTCAGCAAGGCTGAAACAGATCAGGTGCCGATTCAGCGTGGTTGAAAACGACCCTGGACCGATCAGGCGGGCCTTTGGCCCGTGCCGGATGAACCTCCGCCGCGGACGGTGCCGTATCCGAGCGCGCCCACCGACAAGACCAACGCGAGCCAGCCGAGTCCGGCAAGCCAGCGCCGTCCCCGCTTATTGCCGCTCAGTCCCAGGAACAGGACGGCGATAACCAGCGCGATGCCTCCGCTAAGCAGCGCAAAGTCGCTGGTGCTGAGCCCGAACGGGTGCGAGAGGCTTCCATAATCGTACATGGCGAACTCACCCCTGGTTAGACACGCTCTTCTAACCTAACTCGGAGGAGAAGAGTTGTCGGCAATCCGGCGCTCGCCTTCTGGCGGGCACCGGCTGGCGCATCACCACCAAATGTTGGGTCGTGCGACGAAGCCCGCGCGTTCCTCGATCGCCAGGCACGCATTGAGCACGCCTTGCTCGTCAAGCGGTCGACCGATCACCTGCAGGCCGAGCGGCAGCCCCGCTTGATCGAGCCCGCCAGGGACGGACATTGCCGGCAGCCCGGCCAGCGAACTCGGCACGGTGAAGACGTCGTTCAGATACATTGCCAGCGGATCGTCCGACTTCTCGCCGAGCGCGAAGGCGGCGGACGGCGCGGTCGGCGTGAGCAGTAGGTCGCATTTCTCGAAGGCCTGCTGGAAGTCGCGCACGATCAAAGCGCGGACTTTCTGCGCCTTGGTATAATAAGCGTCGTAGAAGCCTGCCGAGAGCACATAGGTACCGATCAGGATGCGGCGCTTGACCTCGGCGCCAAATCCGTCGGCGCGGGTCGCGGCATACATGTCCTGCAGATTGGCGCCGTCCGGCAGGTCGCGCAGGCCGTAGCGCACGCCGTCATAGCGCGCGAGATTGGACGAGGCTTCGGCCGGAGCAATGATGTAATAGGTCGGCAGCGCATATTTGGTGTGTGGCAGCGACACCTCGATCACGTTCGCGCCAGCATCCTTGACCAACTGGATGCCGCGCTCCCACAGCGCGTCGATCTCCTTCGGCATAGTGTCGACACGATATTCCTTGGGAATGCCGATCGTCTTGCCCTTGAGGTCTGAGGAGAGGTTGGCCTCCCATTCTGGCACGGGCAGGTTGAGGCTGGTCGCATCCTTGGGATCGAAGCCCGCCATCGCCTCGAGCATGATCGTGCAATCCCGGACGTCGCGCGCCATCGCGCCCGCCTGGTCCAGGCTGGACGCGAACGCGACCACGCCCCAGCGCGAGCAGCGGCCATAGGTCGGCTTGATGCCCGAAATGCCGGTGAAGGCGGCGGGCTGGCGGATCGAGCCGCCCGTGTCGGTCCCGGTCACGCCCGGTGCGATCCGTGCCGCGACCGCCGCCGAGCTGCCGCCCGACGATCCGCCCGGCGTCAGCGGGGCATTGCCGCCGTCATTGCGCCGCCACGGGTTGATGACATTGCCGAAATGGCTCGTCTCGTTGGACGAGCCCATCGCGAACTGGTCCATGTTGAGCTTACCCAACATTCCGGCTCCAGCCAGGAACAGGCGCTCGCTGACCGTGGATTCGTAGGTCGGCACGAAACCTTCCAGGATGTGGCTCGCGGCGGTGGTCTGCACGCCCTCGGTGCAGAACAGGTCCTTGATGCCAAGCGGCACGCCCGACAGCGGGCGAACATTGCCGGATTCGCGCTCCTGATCGGCGGCATCGGCGGCGGCGAGCGCATGCTCGGGAGTCTCGACGATGAAGGCGTTCAGCATCTTGGCCGCGGAAACCGCAGCGTTGAAATCCTCCGCAACTTCGCGGGCGGTGAAATCGCCTGCGCGGAAACCGTCGCGGATCTGCGCGATGCCGAGGTCGGTGAGTTCCGTGCTCATTATTCGATCACCTTCGGCACGGTGAAGAAGCCATGTTCGGCCTGGGGCGCGTTGGCGAGCACCTTGTCGCGGATATCGCCGTCGGTGATCACGTCGTCGCGCAGGCGCAGCTGGTTGGGGATGACGGCCGCCAGCGGCTCGACCCCGTCGGTATTCACTTCGCCGAGCTGTTCGACCCAGGTGAGGATATTGTTGAGCTCGCCGGTCATCGCCTCGACCTCGCCGTCTGTGACAGCGATGCGGGCAAGGCTCGCGATCTTGCGCACGGTGTTTGTATCTACGGACATGAAGGCGCGGCTAGCAGCCGCGCTTCACCGCCTCAAGTGCGATCAGTCTTTGGCCACCAAAGGCAGGCCGGCCTCGCGCCAGGCTTTGACGCCGCCGTCGAGCGCTACCGCGCGCTGGAAGCCGAGCATGCGCAGGGTCGCGGCGGCGAGGGTGGAGATGCGGCCATATTCGCAGCAGGTGAGGATACGTGCGGTTGGATCGGGCAGCATCTCGTTGACGCGCAGCTCCAATTGGCCGCGCGGCAAATGAGTCGCGCCGGGGATATGGCCGGCATCGAACGCGTCACGCTCGCGCACGTCGAGCAGGACCAGGTCGAGCGCACCCGCTTCCACGCGCCGCGCCAGATCGTCCATGTCCAGGAAAGGCACCGTGGCGGCGGCCTCGGCAAGTAACTGCGCGATCGTCTTGCCGCCGCTCATATTGGTGCGCAAAGCTTCGGTCAGGTGTGTCGGCGCGGCGAGATTGAGCTCGCGCATCATCGCCACGAATTCGGTCCGCTCTTTCTTCTGCAGCCGGGGATTGTCCGCGATCTCGGCTGCGAGCGTCGAACTATGCCGGCCTTTATAATCGTGCGCGGGATGAACGATCAGCGCGGGGTCGAGCTTCAATATCTTTTTGAACAGGCTGTCGTACAGCGCGTCGGGGTCGCCTGTCGGCAGGTCGGTCCGCCCGGTCCCGCCGATCAGCAGGGTATCGCCGGTGAAGATGCGGTCGCCGGCCAGCAAGCAGATCGAATCGCGGGTGTGGCCGGGTGTGTGCAGGGCCCGCAGCGCGAGGCCGCCGACATAGAGCAACTCTCCATCCTCCAGCCGCAGTCTGGTGTGCGGCGCCGGGCTCAGGCGGTGCGCGACGATCGTGGCGCCGGTCTCGGCCGCAAGCTGGCCCGCGCCCGAAAAATGATCGGCATGGGTGTGCGTCTCGATCACATAGCGGATGCGCATGCCCTCGCGCGCGGCCAGCCCGCGATAGCAGTCGATCTGGCGCTGTTCGGGATCGATCACCGCCGCGACGCGCGTCTCGGGACAGCCGATCAGGTAGGATTGGCAGCCGCCGGTTGCGATCTGCTCGAACAACATGGTCTCAGCCCGGCTGCTTGGTCGTCCGCAGATAGGGTTTGTGCGTGGTCCAGCCGTCGGGGAAGAGCGCGGCGGCGTCCGCGTCGGAGACGGAAGGCACGATGATCACGTCCTCGCCCGATTGCCAATTGGCCGGCGTCGCTACCTTGTGCTGGCTGGTGAGCTGGATCGAATCGATCACGCGCAGGATTTCCGCGAAATTGCGGCCCGTCGTCATCGGATAGACCAGAATCAGCTTGATGCGCTTGTCCGGCCCGATGACGAAGACGTTGCGCACGGTCGCATTGTCCGCCGCGGTGCGGCCCTCGGATCCGCCTTCGGTCTCCGCCGGCAGCATATTGTACAATTTGGAGACGCTGAGATCGGTGTCGGCGATCATCGGGAAATTGGGGGCATGGCCCTGCGTCTCGGCGATGTCCGCGCCCCAGCGCGCATGATTGTCGGCTGGGTCGACCGACAGGCCAAGCGCCTTGACGCCGCGCTTGTCGAATTCGGGCTTCAGTCGCGCAACCTCGCCCAGTTCGGTCGTGCAGACAGGCGTGAAGTCCTTGGGATGTGAGAAGAACAGGACCCAGTCGTTGCCCGCCCATTCGTGGAAATGGAGCGGCCCGATAGTCGAGTCTTGCGTGAAATCCGGAGCGATGTCGTTTATTTTCAAGGCCATCGATCTTCCTCCCGTCCGCCGGATGTAAGCCCGGAACGTTACGGCTAAGTGATATCCGCCGCGCCCTTCTGTTGCGCAAGCGGCTTTATCCGTGCACCCCCTGAAGCAATGCTTGCCCGCCGCTTTCTCTACGTCATCGCCGCCCTGATCATGGTCGTGCTGGCGATCGGCCTGACATGGACGCTGGCGCAGGACAGGCTGATGCGGATGGCGTTCGTGCCCTCGGGCGCCTTCGCGCCGATGCCGGACTCCACAGCGCCCGATTATGCCAGGCCCGCCTCCTGGCTCGCGCGGCCGGGCTTGCCCGACGATCCCTCGCGCTGGCTGCCCCCGGGCGTCCCGGCCAATCCCGCGCCACAGGCGGAAGTCTTCTACATTCCGCCCACCACCTATATGGATCGAGACCGCTGGAACGCGCCGATCGATGACAAGGCCGCCAATGACCGGCTGATCCTGTTCGCGCGCAGCCAGGCAAGCGCGTTCGCCACAGTGGGGGAGGTGTGGGCGCCGCGCTATCGCCAGGCGACCTTCGGCGCCTTCCTGGCGGCGACCGATCCGCGCTCGGCGCAGGCCATCGACTTCGCCTATCGGGATGTGGCGCGCGCCTTCGACGCCTTCCTCGCCGCGGCCCCGGCCGGCCGGCCGATCATCCTTGCCGGGCACAGCCAGGGCTCGCTCCATCTGTTGCGGCTGTTGCGCGAGAAAGTGGCGGGGACGCCGGCCGCGAAGCGCATCGTCGCGATCTATGCGGTCGGCTGGCCGATTTCGCTGACCGCGGACATGCCCGCGCTTGGTTTCCCAGCCTGCAGGACCGCGCAGCAGGCGCGCTGCATTGTGTCGTGGCAAAGCTATGCCGAGCCTTCCGATCCGCGCTTAGTCAACGCCTATTTCGACGCCAGCCGCGGCTATGCCGGAATTCCGCGCAAGGATACGGCGATGCTGTGCGTCAATCCGCTTACAGGCGTTGAAGGGGGTGCGGCACCGGCGGCAGCGAACAGGGGCGCGCTGGTTCCGCGCGCCGACCTGAGCGGGGTAGAGATCACCCCGGGTCTGGTACCCGCACGCTGCACGCAGCAGGGCTTGCTGTCGATCGGCCCCGAGCCCGCGGGCTTCGGCAATTATGTGCTGCCCGGCAATAATTACCACGTGTTCGACTATGCGCTGTTCTGGGCCAATATCCGTGGCGATGTGGCGGAGCGGCTCAAGGCTTTCCGCGCGCCATGATCAGCACCGACAGGAGCGCGTTCGCCGCCGTGCTGCCGATGGGCGGACGACTGGCCGGGCTGGACGTGGGCACCAAGACGATCGGGATCGCGATCTGCGACGCGATGTGGACCATCGCCAGCCCCGCCGAGACGATCCGCCGCACCAAATTCAGTGCCGACCGCGCCTTGTTGCGCGCGATCATCGCCAAACAGCAGGTGAAGGGCCTGGTGATCGGCCTGCCGCTCAGCCTCGACGGCAGCGACAGCCCGCGCACCCAGTCGGTCCGCGCCTTCGCGCGCAATCTCGCCGACCTCGATCTGCCGATCTTGTTGTGGGACGAGCGCTGGTCGACCCAGGCCGTGACGCGCACCTTGCTCGACGCGGACGCCAGCCGCGCGCGCCGCGCCGAACTCGTGGACAAGATGGCCGCAGCCTATATTCTCCAGGGTGCGATAGACGCGCTCGCGTCGTCGTTCGGGGGAGAGTGAAGGGGGGCTGAAATGGAGAGACCGCAAGAGATCCGGCGCTTCGCTGCCTTTGGGATCGTCGCGTGCCTGGTCAATGCCGGCGCGACCGTGCTGATGATGCATTTCAATCCGCGCGCCGTGGCCGGAGCGATGGTCAGCGTGTCGATCGTGGTCGGGCTGATCCTGTGGGTATTGTTGAGGCGGAGCATGATTGCGCGGGTCGTGGTGACGATCTGGCTGGCTTTCGTCACCGGCTCAGGAATTGCCAGCTATGTCATCCTCCTCGCGCTGGGCCGGCTCGCAACGATGGCTCCGGGCGTGCACCTGTCCAGCTTGCTGACGATCATGGCGAATATCGTCGCGCTTTATTTCCTGTGGTCGCCGCCTTCGACGGCGTGGCTGGAAAAACGGACGGGCAATTCCTGACCGGGCCTTGAGCTTCACCTCTGTCGCGCGTAGGGGACGGCTTTAATGTCCAGCCCGCCCACACGTTCGAATGATGATCGCTTGGGTAGCCCGTTCCCGCATCGGCATCTGACCGGCATTTTCGGGCTGCAACCGCACGAAATCGCATTCCTGCTCGACGAGGCGGAGCAATGGGTGCAGCTCAATCGCGGTACCGCGAAGCATGACGACCGGCTTGCCGGCCTCACCCTGATCAACGCCTTCTTCGAGAATTCGACGCGTACCTTGCTGTCGTTCGAGATCGCGGGCAAGCGCCTCGGCGCCGACGTCGTCAATATGGCGGTCGCCCAATCGAGCGTGAAGAAGGGCGAGACGCTGATCGATACCGCGATCACGCTGAACGCGATGCGCGCGGACATGATCGTGATCCGTCACGAAAGCTCAGGGGCGGTCCAGCTGATCGCCGACAAGGTCGATTGCCCGGTCTTGAATGCGGGCGACGGGCGGCACGAGCATCCGACCCAGGCCTTGCTCGATGCGCTCACCATCCGTCGCCGCAAGGGCCGGATCGAGGGCCTGATCGTCGCGATCTGCGGCGATGTGCTGCATAGCCGCGTCGCGCGCTCCAACATCCTGGCATTGACTGCGCTCGGCGCAGAGGTGCGCGTGGTCGGGCCGCCGACCTTGCTGCCGCCCGCGATCGAGCGGATGGGCGTCACGCCTTTCACCGATTTCGATCGCGGCCTCGACGGCGCGGATGTGGTGATGATGCTTCGCCTGCAGCGCGAGCGGATGGCGGGCGGCTTCGTACCGTCACCGGGCGAATATCACGCGCTCTACGGTCTCACCCACGAGCGGCTGAAGAAGGCCGCGCCCGACGCGTTGGTCATGCATCCTGGGCCGATGAATCGCGGGGTGGAGATTGCGAGCGACGTGGCCGACGATCTCGAACGCTCGGCGATCACCGAACAGGTCGAAATGGGGGTAGCGGTGCGCATGGCCTGCCTCGACGTGCTGACGCGCGGGCGGCGGGGGATCGCCGGATGGTGACCAACCTGGCCGTCACCGGTGGGCGTGTCGTCACGCCCGAGGGCCTGATCAGCGGCGGCGTGCTGGTGCGCGACGGGCGGATCGTGGCGATCGGCACCTTCGATACCCCAGCGGATGCGGAGACGATCGATGCCAGGGGCAAGCTGATCGCGCCCGGCCTGATCGATGTCGGCGTGTTCGCGATCGATCGGCCCGCCTTCGTCGCGGGCGGCATCACGCGCGCGGTGCTGATGCCCGACCGGGGGCAGATCGAGACGGTCGCGCTCGTCCAGCATGCGGCCGCGTCGGGCAAGCCCAAGGTCTGGGTCCATCCGCTCGCCGCGGCAACGCGCGGGCTTGCGGGCCGAGAACTGGCCGAAATCGGATTGATGGCGCGCGACGGCGCCTGCGGCGTCGCGACCGGACGTGGCTGGATCGCGGATTCGGGCGTGATGTACCGGCTGCTGGCTTATGCCGGTTCGCTCGGCCTGCGCACGGTCAGCCATCCCGAAGATGGCGGGCTCGCGGGCCAGGCGGTGATGACCGACGGCGAGACCGCGACCCGGCTCGGCCTCGCGGCGGCCCCGGCCGAGGCCGAGGCGCTGGCGGTTGCCCGCGATCTGCTGCTGGTCGAGGCGACCGGCGCGCCGATCCATTTTCGCCAGATCACCACCGCGCGGTCGATCGATCTGGTCCGCTCGGCCAAGCGCAAGGGGCTGCCGGTGAGCTGCGGCATTACGCCCGCGCATCTTTTCCTTGCCGACAGCGCGGTGACGGGGTTCCGCACCTTCGCGCGCCTGTCGCCGCCATTGCGCGATGAGAGCGACCGCCAGGCGTGTATCGCCGCGGTCGCGGACGGCACGATCGACCTGATCTGCTCCGGCCACGATCCGCAGGGTGCCGAGGCCAAGCGGCTGCCTTTTGCCGATGCCGAGCCGGGCATGGCCGGCGCGGAGACCTTGCTGGCCTTGAGCCTGGGCCTGGTACGCGACGGAAAAATCGGATTTGAACGCATATTCGAACTATTGAGCGCCGCGCCGGCCCGGTTGTTCGGATTGCCGGGCGGCGTGCTCAGCGTCGGTGCCGAGGCCGATTTGCTGGTCATCGATTCCGAAGCGCCCTGGCGGATTGAATCGGATAGGATGGCGGCTGCGGCGGGCAACACGCCGTTTGACGGGCTGCCGGTCCAGGGCCGGGTGGTCCGCACGATCAAGGGAGGAATGCCGATCCTATGACGCGGTTGCGGGTGGCGTTGTTGCTGGCGGCGGCGGGGGCGGCGATGGCCGCGCCGGCGCGCGCCGCCTCCGACATCGCGCCGCTCCAGGTTAAGGCTCAGGCAGGCGATGCGGAGGCCCAGTTCCAGATGGGCGAGGCCTATCGTGTCGGGAAGGGCGTCTCGGCCGATCAGGACGCCGCGATCATGTGGTATCGCCGCGCCACCGCGCAGGGCCATATCCGCGCCAGCGAGGAATTGGGCTTCGCCCTGTTCGCGCATGGCGATCGGCACGAGGCGATGCCCTATATCGAAAAGGCGGCAGCCCGCGGCGAAGCGCGCGCTTTCTACCTGCTCGGCACCGCGCACTTCAACGGCGATTATGCCACGCGCGACTGGCCTTTGGCTTATGCCCAGACCGAGCGCGCGGCTGCCGCGGGCTTGCCCGCCGCGCAGAAGAATCTGGAAGTGATGGATCATTATCTGTTGCCGGCGGACAAGGCGAAGGCGGAGCAGCTGTTGGCGACGCTGCCGGTCGTGCGCTCCGCGCTCCCCGACCGGCCGATCGCGCCTCCCGCCAGGCCATCCGCACCGGTTCAGGCCGCGAGCGTCGCGCCGAAGCCGGGCAAGTCGGGCAAGGCGACGAAGGCAATACCCGCCCCCGCCGAAGCTGCGGATGCGGGCGACAAGCCGAGCAAGAGCGCCGACGCTAATGACAAGCCCGCCGGTGCCAAGGGGAGTGGCAATTGGAAGGTGCAGCTCGGCGCGTTCGGATCCGAGGAGCGTGCGCGCGACCGCTGGAAGACGCTCAAGGCCAAAGTCGCCGGTCTCGGCACCTACCAGCAGCATGTGCTCAGCGCCGGCAATGTCCAGCGCCTGCAGGCCGCCGGCATTGCGAGCAAGGCTGACGCGCAGGCGCTGTGCAAGAAGGTCGTCGCCGCCGGCGGCGACTGCCTGGTGATCGCGCCCTAGAGTCGTTTTCAGCTAGCTGAAAACGGCACCGGCCCGCTCCCCCACCGGCCTCCCAACAGGATATTCTATGGGAGGCCGGGTGGGGGCGCGGGCCGGTGCCGCGTCCGTTTCAGCCTTGCTGAAACAGACTCGCGCCCTAGCCTCCCGCCGCTTCGATCAGGTCTGCCGCGTCGTCGAGACCGCGCTGGCGTGCGACATCCGCCGGCGTCTTGCCCTGCGGGTTGCGCAGGCCGGGATCGGCGCCGTGCCGGAGCAGGATTTCGGCGACGGCCATCGCCGCATCCTCATCCTCCGGAAGACAGAAGAGCGGGGTGACCCTGTCCTCGACGTCGAGCCGGTGGTTAGCGCGTTCCGGCTCGGCGGCGAGCACCGCATCCAGCCGTTCGAGATCGGCCAGCCCTGCGAGCCCGCGCACGTCGCGGCTGAGCGGGGCGAGCTCGCGCGCGATGTGCGGCCGGTGGAGCACGAGTGCCCAGGTCAGGGGCGTGCCCTTCCACTTGCGTTCGCGAAGATCGATCTCTGCGCCGGCGGCGAGCAGAAGGTCGACGATGTCCGGTGCATCCGCCTGGACCGCGCGATGGAGCGGGCTGATCCCTTCATGATCGACCCCGCGCGGATCCGCCCCGCACCGGAGCAGCAAGGCGACCGCGTCCGCATTGCCGTGCGCGGCGGCCGCGAGCAGGGGATGCGGATCGCGGATCAAGGCCGGATTCTCGGCCAGCAAGGCGCGAACCGCCGGTTCGTCGTGGCGCTGCGCGGCTGCGATCAGGCCCTCCAACCCAGTCAGCCGTACGGGCGCGACGCCGTGCGTTTCCAGCAAGGCGGTCAGATCGCGGAAGCCCGAGAGCTGCGCCAATTTGTGGAGGGAGCTCTTGGTATAAGCGTGCGTCGTATTGGCATCCGCACCATGATCGAGCAGCCATTGCGCCCGCGCGACATGGTTCTGCCCGACCGCGTTGCCGAGCAGATAATCGAGCATGGTCTTGCCGAGAAAGCCCCCATCAGCCGCGCGCCAGGCATCCGCCTTGCCCGCGCGCTCGCACGCATCCCAGAGACGCTGGTACCAATCCGCGTCGTCGCCCGCGACCGAGATATTGTAGAGCGCCTGGCGATCATAAGGGTCGGCGCCGGCAGCAACCAGCAATTCGACCAGGTCGACCGCCTGGAGATGCGTGGGCTTGGCTTGCTCGCCCAGCCCGATCGCACCGCAGATCAGCGAGAAGGGATTGTCCCAGCCGTCGTTGAAGCTGAAATGGGGATCGGCGCCCGCGGCAAGCAGCCGGCGGGCGATCGTCACCGCATTTTCCGGATCGATCCTTCCATAGGTCACGTAAGCGAGCGCGGTCCATTGCCGGGTTCCGCCGGTGCGCGTCGCGGCGGCAGGGTCCCGCGCAAGCTGCCGTTCGACCTCCCCGGCCAGGCCACAGGTCGCGGCGGTGAACAGGCTGTCGCGCGCGAGATCGGGATGGCGGGCCAGGATGCGTTCGGCCGCCGCGATATCGCCGGTCCAGCCGTGGCGAAGCAAAGTGTCGATCCGGTCGGCATCGCTCTCGCTTGGCGGCACTGCCAATGCGGCCTTGAGCGCCACCCAGTCTGACAGACCATATTCGCGCGCGAGCGCATGCTGGACGTCGCGCAGGCCGGGCGTGGGCGGTGCTTTGGGGGACGCGGCCTTCAGCCGTTCGATCGCTTTGGCGTCATTGGCACGGAGCGCCTTCAGCCAGCGTTTCGCCTCCTTGCGGAGCAGATCGAGCGTCGTTTTAGAGGTGCGGACACGTGGCATCGGAAACCTTCCTTCCCATTGCCAGACGTCCGCTTACGAAAGGCCGGAAGAAGGGTTCGTAAGGTCAGATATCAGGCTGGATGGGAGCCGGCTCCCTTGCCGCGGACAGGCGGCGCTCCAGAGGCGCGCTATGCGGAAAGGTGACCGAGGCGGCGCCTTCTGTCAATCGGTTCGCGGCAGGGATCAGGCGACCCAGTCGGCGCGCTTATAACCCTGCGCGTAGAGCAAGGCGGACAGATCGCCATGTTCGATGCGGGCGTCGGCGGCGGCGGCGGTTTTGGGCTTGGCGTGATAGGCGATACCCAGCCCGGCCTCCTCGATCATCGGAATGTCGTTGGCACCGTCGCCGACCGCGAGCGTCTGCGCGGGCGTCAGGCCGCTGCCATCGCGTTCGGCGATCAGTGTTTCGCGCTTGGTCGCCGAACCAACGATCGGACGTGCGACCGTCCCGTCCAGCATGCCGCCGGCGAGACCGAGGCGGTTGGAGATGGCACGGTCGAAGCCGATCGCCTCGGCAACCCTATCGGCGAAAACGGTAAAGCCACCGGAAACCAATATGGTTCGCGCACCATGCGCTTTCATCGTTCGGATCAGCGCCTGCGCGCCCGGCATCAATATCACGCGTTCGGCGTGGCAGCGATCGATCGCGCTTTCCTCCAGCCCCTTGAGCAAAGCGACGCGCGCGTCGAGCGCGGATTCGAAGTCGAGTTCGCCGCGCATCGCGCGTTCGGTCACCTCGGCGATCTGCGGCTTGATCCCGGCATAATCGGCAAGTTCGTCGATGCATTCGATCGTGATCATGGTCGAATCCATGTCGGCGACCAGCAGCTTCTTCCGGCGGTCGGCCTGCGGCTGGATCACCACGTCCACACCCGGCAGCAATCCCTCGAGCACGGCACGGGCGCCCGCCCGATCGATGCGGCCGAAGGGAAGATCGGCGGCAATGCCCTCGTCCAGCCAGGCAACCACGCCCGGCATCGCGCCGATCCCGGCGAGTGCGTCGCGCGCGGTGTCGAGATCGGCCGACGACAGGCCGCCGTTCGATGCTATCAAAGTCGCGATGTCCACCATTCGTCCTTCAGACCGTCCAAGGATCGCGCTCATTGCAGGGCCGACCGCCAGCGGCAAGTCGGCGCGCGCGATTGCGCTGGCCGAAGCCGCCAGCGGCACGGTGATCAACGCCGATGCGAGCCAGGTTTATCGCGACCTCAGGATCCTGAGCGCGCGCCCCAGCGCGGAGGAAGAGGCGCGCGTTCCCCACCTTCTGTTCGGTTATCGCGACGGCGCGCGCGCTTGCTCGGCTGCCCAATGGGCACAGGACGCCAAGGCGGCGATCGCCGCGACCCAGGCGGCGGGGCGGCTGCCGATTCTGGTCGGCGGCACCGGCCTCTATATCCGAACCCTGCTCGACGGGATCGCCCCCGTGCCCGAAATCGATCCGGAAATTCGTGGCGCGGTCAGGACGCTATCGGCTGCCGAAGCTTACGCAGCACTTGCGAAGGAGGATGCGGCTGCGGCGGCGCGACTGCACCCCAACGACACAAGCCGGCTGCACCGCGCGCTGGAGGTAGTCCGTTCGACCGGTATCCCGATCGCCGTCTGGCGCGAATCGCGCGTCGGCGGGATCGCCGGTTCGGCCCAAATCGATGTGGAGACCATCGTGACGTCGGTGCCCGAACTGTATGCGCGCTGCGACGCCCGGGTTGATCAGATGATTGAGACGGGCGCTGTTGCCGAGGTTGCGGCGCTGCGCGAGCGGGGGCTCGATCCCGACCTTCCGATCATGCGCGCGATCGGCGTAACCCAGCTAGTTCAATATCTTGACGGAGGTTTGGCGCTGGATGCGGCGGTCGCTTCGATCAAACAGGCGACCCGCAATTATGCCAAGCGTCAGCGCACATGGCTTCGCCATCAGCTGCCGGTCGCGGGAGGACATGCCCCGGATAAAGAGGGTTAACGGCCGAACAAAGAGGGTTAACCGCCATTCGGAATATTGCGGTTCCGGCCTTTTTGCACTAGCGAAACGACCATCCAGTTGGGGGGTGGCGCGCCTGTATTCCGCGCTTTGGGGTGTGAATGCGTAAGCTGAATTTGGGGATTGTCGCCGCGATGGCGACGATAGTGTGCGCGCCGGCGAATGCCGGAAACCCGCTTACCGCACAGCAATATAGCCAGGCGACCGTCGCGCTTCGCGTGATGGAATCGCTTAACCTGGTGACCCTCAGCAACGCGACGCTGCATTCGGACGTGGAAGGCAAGGTCTATGTCGGCGGCAACCTGGAAGCCAATGGCGCGCCGGTCGCGATAGGCGGCAGCAAGGCCCAGAATTACAATCACAATCCACTCTACCGCTCGCTTACCGTCGGCGGGAACGCCAGCAATGTTCAGGTCAATAACGGTATCGGCCTCAGCAATATCCAGGCGGTTGTCGGCGGTAACGCCAGCGGCATCGGGATAAACAATAACGGTGTGGCTGCCGCATTGCAGGTCGGCGGCAACTTCAACGCGCAGAACTTCAATCCGAACAGCGCGAAGACCGCGAAATATGGCGGTACGGTCTCGGGCCTGCAGGCTCAGGACCTGCCTTATGTGACGCATGACAATGCGATCAAGGCGGGCGGTTCGGCCGATCTGAAGGCGGGGATCGCGACGGTTACCTCGACCTATCAGACCGACCTGACGTCGTTCTCGCAGATCCTCGGCGCACTCACGCCGAACGCGACGCTGGTGAGCAGCGACCAGAATAATATCCATTTCAATTTCACGGCCGACGCCACCAACGGCAGCTATGCGGTTGCGGATATCACCGCGTCGCAGCTGTCCAGCGGTACGTTCAACCTGCCGACCTACGCGACGTCGGCCAACGGCAAGACGCTGATCGTCAACGTCTCGGGCAGTTCGGTAGCGTTCGGGGCGAACGAGATCGGCAATGGCAGCCTCGTGCAGCAGAACATCATCTGGAACTTCGTCGACGCGACCTCGATCGCGGTAAACACCGCGGTCTACGGCTCGATCCTCGCACCGAAAGCCACGATCACCGGCAATTCGCCGATCAACGGCAGCGTCGTCGCCAAGATATTCGAGTCGAACGGCGAGGTTCATCTCGGCACGTTCAACGGCTATACCGGTTTTCTCGTTGTCGCCCCGCCGAGCGGCGGAACGGGCAGCGTGCCCGAGCCCGCGAGCTGGATGACCATGCTGATGGGCTTCGGCGTCATCGGATCGCTTATTCGCGGCAAGCGTCGCAGGGAGCGTCTGGTCGCGGCTTGATCCAGACCTCCGAGACCGGAGCTATCAGAAAGCCGCCTTCGGGCGGCTTTCTTTTTGTCTGCAAAATTGACACAACAGCAATAAAGTTGCGCAAATAATACCCACATAAGAAATAAAAAATCGAATTTGAGTTGACACCCGAGGATGGCGTGGCTAACCGCGCCGCTCCTCCAAAGAACGAGCGAAGGCCATGGCCCAGGAACGAACCGGCGCGGACATATTGATCGAAACCCTGAGCGATCTCGGGGTCGAGGTCGTATTCGGCTATCCCGGCGGGGCCGTGCTCCCGATTTACGATGCGATCTTCAAGCAGGACCGCATTCGCCACATCCTGGTCCGCCAGGAAGGCGGCGCCGCGCATGCGGCCGAAGGCTATGCCCGCTCGACCGGCAAGCCCGGCGTTGTGCTGGTGACGTCGGGCCCCGGTGCGACCAACGCCGTGACCGGCATCACCGACGCGCTGATGGATTCGATCCCGATGGTGGTGATCACCGGCCAGGTGCCGACCGCCTTGATCGGATCGGACGCCTTCCAGGAATGCGACACGGTCGGCATCACCCGCCACTGCACCAAGCAAAATTACCTGGTGAAGGATCCGGCCGAGCTGGAAGGGGTGATCCGCGAGGCGTTCCGCATCGCGACAACCGGCCGGCCCGGTCCGGTGCTGATCGATCTGCCCAAGGATGTGCAGGTCGCTGCCACCGCTGCAAACAAGCCGCGCACGAGCATCGGCTACCAGCCGCAGACCGAGCCTGACCCCAAGCTGATCGAAAGCGCGGTCGAAATGATCGCCGCAGCCGAACGGCCGATCTTCTATACCGGCGGCGGCATCATCAATGCCGGACCGGCCGCAAGCGAAGGCCTGCGCGAATTGGTGAGGCTGACCGGCGCGCCGGTGACCTCGACCTTGATGGGGCTGGGCGCCTTGCCGGCATCCTCACCTCTGTGGCTCGGCATGCTCGGCATGCACGGCACCTACGAAGCCAATATGGCGATGAACAAGGCCGACCTGATCATCTGCCTGGGCGCGCGTTTCGACGATCGCGTGACGGGGCGGCTGGACGCGTTCGCGCCGCATGCGCGCAAGATCCATGTCGATATCGACCGGTCCTCGATCAACAAGATCGTGTCGGCGGAGCTTGGCATCGTTGCGGATTGCGGCAGCGCGATCGAAGCGCTGATCGCGACCTGGAACAAGCGCGGCCATGGCGCGGCCGATCTGAGCGGCTGGTTCGCGCAGATCGATCAGTGGCGCGGCAAGCGCAGCCTCGATTTCCCCAAATCGACCAAGGAGATCATGCCCCAGCTTGCGATTCGCCGGCTGTGGGAAGCGACTAGGGATCGCGCCCCGATCATCTCGACCGAGGTGGGCCAGCACCAGATGTGGGCCGCGCAGCATTTCGGCTTCGAAAGCCCCAATAAGTGGCTGACCTCGGGCGGGCTCGGCACGATGGGCTATGGGCTGCCTGCCGCGATCGGCGCGCAGATCGGCAATCCCGATGCGCTGGTGATCGACATTGCCGGCGAAGCCTCGATCATGATGAACATCCAGGAGATGTCGACCGCGACCCAGTACGAATTGCCGGTCAAGGTCTTCATCCTCAACAACGAATATATGGGCATGGTCCGCCAGTGGCAGGATCTGACCTATCAGGGCCGCCATTCGCACAGCTATTCCGAGGCACTGCCCGATTTCGTCAAGCTGGCCGAAGCCTATGGCTGGAAGGGGATGCGGATCGAGGATCCGGCCGCGCTCGACGACGGCATATCCGAGATGCTGGCCTATAAGGGGCCGGTGATGGTCGATTGCCGGGTCGCCAAGCTCGCCAATTGCTTCCCGATGATCCCGTCGGGCGCGGCCCATACCGAGATGATCCTGCAGGCCAACGAAGTTTCGGGCGAGATGGACGACGAGGCCAAGGCGCTGGTGTAATCCTTACGTCGCCCCGGCGGAGGCCGGGGCCGCTTGCGGCACGCGACGAGACCAAATTTCCTGCGGCCCCGGCCTCCGCCGGGGTGATGAGAATTGAAATGCATATCCGCACTGAAGTCATCGAGCGCCATACGCTCTCCGTTACGGTCGCGAACGAGCCGGGCATTCTCGCGCGCATCGCGGGCATGTTCGCGGGACGCGGCTATAACATCGAGAGCCTGACCGTGGCCGAGGTCACAGAGGACGAGTCGGTGAGCCGCATCACCATCGTCACCTCCGGCGCACCCGCGACGATCGATCAGATCATCGCGCAGTTGGACCGGCTGCCGCCCGTCCACCGCGTCCACGATCTTACCGCCGAGGGCGCGCATGTCGAACGTGAGCTGGCGCTGGTCAAGGTCAGGGGCACGGGCGACCATCGGATAGAGGCGCTGCGTCTGGCCGAGGTCTATCGGGCGCGCGTGGTCGATGCGACCATTTCGAGCTTCGTGTTCGAAGTGACGGGCGGCACCGACAAGATCGACAAATTCCTCGAGCTGATGCGCGAGGTCGGGCTGGTCGAAGTGGCCCGCACCGGCGTCGCCGCGATCAGCCGCGGGCACCAGACTTTCTAACACTAAGAGCCAATCCGAAGGGGCATTAAGACATGCGCGTTTATTATGATTCCGACGCCGACATCGGCCTGATCAAGGGCAAGAAGGTCGCGATCGTCGGCTATGGCAGCCAGGGCCATGCCCATGCCCAGAATCTGCGCGATTCGGGCGTGAAGGAGGTCGCGGTCGGCCTGCGCCCGGGCTCGGCCAGCGCGGCCAAGGCGCAGGAAGCGGGCTTCAAGGTCATGTCCGTGGCCGATGCTTCCAAGTGGGCGGACATCATCATGATCCTCGCGCCCGACGAGCACCAGGCCGGCATCTGGGACAAGGACATCAAAGACAATATCCGCGACGGCGCCGCGATCGCCTTCGCACATGGTCTCAACGTCCATTTCGGCCTGATCGAGCCGCCCGCGGGAATCGACGTCTTCATGATCGCCCCTAAGGGCCCGGGCCACACGGTGCGCGGCGAATATGTGAAGGGCGGCGGCGTGCCGTGCCTGATCGCGATCCATCAGGATGCTAGCGGTAACGCGCATGACGTAGCGCTGTCTTATGCCAGCGCCGTCGGCGGCGGCCGTTCGGGCGTGATCGAGACGACGTTCAAGGAGGAATGCGAGACCGACCTGTTCGGCGAGCAAGCCGTGCTGTGCGGCGGTCTGTCGCACCTGATCATGGCCGGTTTCGAGACGTTGGTCGAAGCCGGCTACGCGCCGGAAATGGCCTATTTCGAATGCCTTCACGAGGTGAAGCTGATCGTCGACCTGATGTATGAAGGCGGCATCGCCAACATGCGTTATTCTATCAGCAACACCGCCGAATATGGCGACTATCATACCGGCCCGCGCATCATTACCGATGAGACCAAGGCCGAAATGAAGCGCGTTCTTGCCGACATCCAAGGCGGCCGCTTCGTCCAGCGCTTCATGATGGACAACCGCATGGGCAATCCGGAGATGAAGGCGAGCCGCAAGCTCCAGGCCGAACATGGCATCGAGAAGGTCGGCGCGGAGCTGCGCGCGATGATGCCGTGGATCTCCAAGAACAAGCTGGTCGACAAGGCCAAGAACTGAATTGAACTGATCACGCGTCCCGCGCTGGCGGAACGTAATCGAGTGCGTAGCGAAGCAATCCGGCCGGCCCGAACCAGGGGCGTCCGGATTGCTTTCGTTGCTGCGCCGCACCGAACTACGACCATTCGAGGTTTGTCGGACAATAGAGTAGCCGCTAAGGGACGAACCTGTTACCGGCCCTTGACTCCGTGGCGCGGACCTAACACTGTTAGCGCTACCAAACACTTAGGGTGGGAGAGATGAGACGATGACGGCTTTCGCGCCGGCGACGATGCTGGCTGACGATTGGCGCGAGGGCCTTTTCCTCGGCCGGATCGAGACCGCGGAAGGCCCGACGCCCGTCCTGCTCAAGGGCGGCATCCTGTACGACATGAGCGGCGTTGCGCCGACTGCGGCACAACTGGTCGCCGACCGCGTCTTCGACGTGTCGCGCGGGCGAGCGCTGGGCGATCTCGAAAGCCTCACTCTTTCGGCCGACGCCGCGCCGCGCCTGCTGAGCCCGGTGGACCTGCAATGCGTCAAGGCGGCGGGCGTGACCTTCGCGGTTTCGGCGGTGGAGCGCGTGATCGAGGAGCGCGCGCGCGGCGACGCGGGCAAGGCGGCCGAGGTGCGCGCGATGCTCGAAGGGCGAATCGGCGGCGGTATTCGCGGCCTCAAGCCAGGGTCGCCCGAAGCGATGGCGCTCAAGCAGGCGCTGATCGACGAGGGGATGTGGTCGCAATATCTGGAGGTCGCGATCGGCCCCGATGCCGAGATTTTCACCAAGTCGCCGGTCCTCTCGACCGTGGGCTGGGGCGCCGAAATCGGCGTGCGTTCGGATTCCTCGTGGAACAATCCCGAGCCCGAAATCGCGATCCTGGCCGACAGCCATGGCGAGCCCGTCGGTGCCAGCCTTGGCAACGACGTCAACCTGCGCGATTTCGAAGGCCGCTCGGCGCTGCTGCTCGGCAAGGCCAAGGACAATAACGCCTCCTGTTCGCTCGGCCCGCTCGTGCGCCTGTTCGATGCCAGCTTCACGATGGACGATGTCCGTCAGGCGGAAGTCGATCTGCTGATCGAGGGCGAGGACGGCTATGTGCTCAAGGGCCATAGCTCGATGCGCGAGATCAGCCGCGACCCGACAGACCTCGTCGCGCAGGCGATGAGCGAACATCATTATCCGGATGGCTACATTCTCTTCCTCGGCACGCTGTTCGCGCCGACCCAGGATCGCGACGATCCTGGCCGTGGTTTCACCCACAAGGTCGGCGACATCGTCTCGATCTCGACTCCCAAGCTCGGAAAACTGGTCAACCGCGTGACCCACTCCAAGAATGCCCGGCCCTGGACGCTCGGCATTGCCGGACTGATGCAGAATCTGGCGCAGCGCGGGCTGCTCGGCTGACCGTCAAGACAAGGTAAGGATTTATGAAGCTCACTCATTTCATCGGCGGCAAGGAAGTCGAAGCCGACACGCCGTTCACCAGTATCAACCCCTCCAACACGGACGAGGTGGTTTCGTCCTACCCGGCGGGCGGCAAGGCCGAGGTCGATGCGGCGGCGGCTGCAGCGCGCGCGGCATTCCCGGCCTGGTCGATGGCCTCGCCCGAGCTGCGGTCGGACCTGCTCGACAAGGTCGGCAACACGATCATGGCGCGCGCCGCCGAACTCGGCGAATTGCTCAGCCGCGAGGAAGGCAAGACCCGCCCCGAGGGTATGGGCGAAGTGATGCGCGCCGCGCGCATCTTCAAATATTTCGGCGGCGAGGCGCTGCGACGCCACGGCCAGACGCTGGAATCGACGCGCCCCGGCCTCGATGTCGAAGTGTGGCGCGAAGCGGTCGGCGTCTATGGCCTGATCACGCCTTGGAACTTCCCGATCGCGATCCCGGCCTGGAAGGCCGCGCCGGCATTGGCGTTCGGCAATACGGTCGTGCTCAAGCCGGCCAACCCGACGCCGACGATCGCGCACGCGCTCGCCAAGATCATCCATGAGGTCGCCGCCTCGCTCAACGCGCCGGCGGGCATCTTCAACATGGTTCTGGGCCAGGGCGGCGTCGGCTCCGCGATCGTCGAGCATCCCGACATCAACGGCGTCTCGTTCACCGGCAGCCAGTCGGTCGGCGGCAAGGTCGGCATTGCCGCGGTTACGCGCCAGGCGCGTGTCCAGCTGGAGATGGGCGGCAAGAACCCGCTGGTCGTTCTCGACGACGCCGATCTCGACCGCGCGGTCGCGATCGCGCTCGACGGCGGCTTCTTCCAGACCGGTCAGCGCTGCACCGCATCGTCCAAGGTGATCGTCCAGGACGGCATTCACGACCGCTTCGTCGCCGCGCTCGCCGAGCGGGCGAAGGCGCTCAAGGTCGGCCCCGCGCTCGACGCCAGCACTCAGGTCGGCCCTGCTTCGTCCGACAGCCAGTTCGAGCAGAATCTGCGCTACGTCGAAATCGCGACCAAGGAAGGTGGCCGTCTGGTCACCGGTGGCGAGAAGCTCGACCTCGACACGCCCGGCTATTTTATGAGCCCGACGTTGATCGCGGACACCGATCCCGACATGCGGATCAACAATGAGGAAGTGTTCGGCCCGGTCGTCTCGACCGTGCGCGCCAAAAGCTACGAGGATGCGCTCGAACTCGCCAATCGCGGCAATTTCGGCCTTTCGGCCGGCATTGTCACCACCAGCCAGAAGCATGCGCGCCACTTCAAGAAGAATATCCGCGCGGGCATGGTTATGATCAACCAGCCGACGGCGGGCGTCGACTATCACGTGCCCTTCGGCGGTTCGCGGGGGTCCAGCTATGGCGCGCGCGAGCAGGGCTTCGCCGCAGTGGAGTTCTACACCCAGATGAAGACCGTCTATGTCGGCGACTGATTTCACCAATCGCGCTATCTATCCCAGCCTCAAGGGGAAGCGGGTTCTCGTCACGGGCGGCGGCAGCGGCATTGGCGAGGCGTTGGTTGAGGCCTTTGCGTGGCAGGGCGCGCGCGTGGCGTTCGTCGATATCGCCGACCAGGCCTCGCGCGATCTGGTCGAGCGGCTCTGCGATGCGCCGCACAAGCCGATCTATCGCCAGTGCGACATCACCGACATCGACACGTTCAAGGCGACGCTCGCCGAGCTTGAGGAAAAGCTCGGCGGGATCGACGTGCTGATCAACAATGCGGCGAACGACGATCGTCACACGGTCGAGGATGTCACGCCGGATTATTGGAATGATCGGCTCAACGTTAACTTGCGCCACCAATTTTTCGCGGCGCAGGCGGTGGTGCCGGCGATGAAGCGCGTGGGCGGCGGCGTGATCCTCAATTTCGGATCGATCAGCTGGCATCTCGGCATGGCCGATCTGGTGCTTTACCAGACGTGCAAGGCGGCGATCGAGGGCCTGACCCGCGCGCTGGCGCGTGATCTTGGCCGTTGCAATATCCGCGTCAACACGATCGTGCCCGGCAACGTCCAGACGCCGCGTCAGATGCGATGGTACACGCCCGAGGGCGAGGCCGAGATCGTCGCGTCACAATGTATCGACGGGCGTATCCAGCCGACCGATGTTGCCGCGATGGTCCTGTTCCTCGCATCCGATGATGCGAAGATGTGCACCGCGCACGATTATTTCGTGGATGCGGGCTGGCGCTGATGACTCAGGTGCGCTGCGTCCTTCCGGTTCAGGCCACTTTGGGCGAGGGGCCGGTCTGGGTCGAACGCGACCAGGCGCTGTGGTTCGTCGATATCAAGAGCCACAAGGTCCACCGCTTCCATCCCGCAAGCGGCGACCATAAGAGCTATGACGCGCCCTGCCAGGTCGGCTGGGTGCTGCCCGCGGACGACGGTTCCTTCCTCGCGGGGCTGCAGCAGGGCCTTGCCCGCTTCGACCCGCTCGATGGCCGCTTCGATGTGATCGCGACGCCGGAGGCCGCCACGCCCGGCAACCGGCTCAACGACGCCACGGTCGATTCGGCCGGCCGTGTCTGGTTCGGATCGATGGACGATGGCGAGGGGGCAATCAGCGGGCGGCTTTATTGCTTCGACCGCTGCCAGGTCCGCGACAGCGGTCTGCCGCCGGTGTGCATCACCAACGGCCCCGCGGTCAGCCCCGACGGCCGGACCCTCTATCACACCGACACGCTCGGGCGCGTGATCCACAAGGTCGCGATCAACGACGACGGCAGCCTGGGCGTGCCGGAAGTGTTCGCCGTGATCGACGAGGCGGATGGCTGGCCGGACGGGTCGGTCTGCGATTCCGAAGGCTGTGTCTGGATCGGCCTGTGGGGCGGATGGCGGGCGCGGCGGTACGCGCCGACCGGTGAAATCCTGGCCGAAGTCCGGCTGCCGGCGGCAAATATCACCAAGATCGCGTTCGGGGGGACCGATTTGTGCACTATATACGCCACCAGCGCACGAAAGGGGCTCGACGCGGCCGCCTTGGACGGTCAACCTCTGGCCGGGAACATCTTCGCGTTCGACGTGGAAGTTCCGGGATTGCCCGGCAATCTGGTCAGGCTAAGCTGACCGACAACAACAACAGGGTTTCAAGCAGGGAGAGGGACATGGAGCGAGGGGAGAGCCAGGGGAGCCTGGGCTTCGTCGCCGCGATCGTAGCGGTCGCCACGATCGGGGGTTTTCTATTCGGATATGACAGCGGTGCGGTGAACGGCACGCAGGACGGCCTGCGCGCCGCCTTCGGGTTGAGCGACGCCAGCCTGGGCTTCACGGTCGGCTCGTTGCTGATCGGCTGCTTCATCGGCGCCTTCCTCGCCGGCCGCCTCGCCGACGTGTTCGGCCGCCGCAACGTGATGATGGTTGCGGCAGCGCTCTTCCTGGCCGGCGCGATCGTGCAGGGCATCTCGCATGATCATGCCATCTTCCTGATCGCGCGTCTGTGCGGCGGTATGGCGGTCGGCACGGCCTCCGTGCTTTCGCCCGCCTACATTTCGGAAGTCGCGCCCGCGAACATTCGCGGCCGCATGACCACGATCCAGCAGGTGATGATCATCACCGGCCTGACCGGCGCGTTCGTCGTCAACTATTTCCTCGCCGGCGCGGCGGGCAAGTCGACCAACATGTGGTGGGGCGGCTTCGAGGCGTGGCGCTGGATGTACCTCTGCCAGGCGATCCCGGCAGCGATCTTCCTGGTTGCGCTCTTCCTGATCCCGGAAAGCCCGCGCTACCTCGTCTCGCGCAAGCGTGACGACGAAGCCGAGAGCGTGCTCACCCGCCTGATCGGCGCCGGTGCGGCGCAGGCCAAGCTGGCCGAGATCAAGGCGAGCTTCAGCCACGATCACCGTCCGCGCTTCCGCGACGTGCTTGTCCCCGGCGGTTACAATCTGCGTCCGATCGTGTGGGCCGGCCTGGTGATCGCGGTGTTCCAGCAACTCGTCGGCATCAACGTCATCTTCTATTATGGCGAGACCTTGTGGAAGCTGGCCGGCGCGACCGAGGATACCGCGCTTCAGCGCAACATCATCTCGGGCGTCGTTTCGATCGCGGCCTGCTTCGTCACGATCGTCTTCGTCGACAAGATCGGCCGCAAGCCGCTCCTGCTGATCGGCTCGGCGGGCATGGCGGTAACCCTCTTCACGATGGTCTTTGCCTTCCATTCGGGTTCGCTCGACGCGGCGGGCAATCTGCAGCTGTCGCAGCACAATGGCTGGATCGCGGTGATCGCGGCCAACCTCTACGTGATCTTCTTCAACGCCAGCTGGGGCCCGATCATGTGGGTCATGCTGGGTGAGATGTTCCCGAACCAGATCCGCGGCTCGGCGCTTGCCGTGTGCGGTTTCGCCCAGTGGTTCGCGAATTATCTGATCGCGCAGAGCTTCCCGATCATGGCCGCCAAACTCGGTCTGACGCCGACCTACACTTTCTATGCGGTGTCGGCGGCGATCAGCTTCTTCCTGGTGAAGAAGTTCATCAACGAGACCAAGGGCAAGGAACTGGAGGAGATGGAAGGCTAAGCCTTCCGAAACTTCAGAGCAAAGAAAGAGGCCCGTCGCTCCCCCGAGCGGCGGGCCTTTTCCTTTGCCTGCTCCTCCCAGCCTGCCACCTATAAAAACGATATTTCATATGTGATACTTGTCGCCTATCATGCCGCAGAGGGCACAATTCCTTCCATGCGGCGCGAACGTCGGACTTGGGGAACGGCCCGATGAGCGCATCCAACCGCTCCGTTCGCCGTCTGCCGGCGCGGCGGCCTCCATGACGCGATGGAGGAGTGGTGACGATGGGCGATAAGATAGACAGGGAAGGGACGAGGATATGGGTACGATAAGCAGGCGGAATGTTCTCGGCGCGCCACTCCTGGCCGCGCTCGGCGCACAGGCGGCAGCGCAAAGCCAGCCGGGCGGCATGCCAGCGACGCTTGCTCCCCTGGCATCGGGTCCCTTTCAGCCGACCGCGGAGTCGCTAAAGACCTACCGCACGCCCGATTGGTTTCGCGATGCCAAGTTCGGCATCTGGGCGCATTGGGGCCCGCAGGCAGTTCCCCGCATGGGGGATTGGTATGCCCGGCTCATGTACGTTCCCGGCCATCCGGACTACGACCATCATCTCAAGCATTACGGGCATCCGTCCGAGTTCGGCTACAAGGACATCATTCCGCTGTGGACGGCGGAGAAATTCGATCCCGAAGCGTTGATGGATCTCTACGTCGCCGCCGGCGCCAAATATTTCGTCAGCATGGGCGTGCATCACGACAATTTCGACCTGTGGAATTCACGCCATCATCGCTGGAATGCCGCCGTCCTAGGCCCGAAGCGGGATATCGTCGGCGCCTGGCGCGATGCGGCGCGGCGACGCGGCCTGCGTTTCGGCGTGTCGGAACATCTCGGCGCCAGCCATAACTGGTATTATCCCAGCCACGGCTACGACCAGTTCTGGCCCAAGATTGGCATCGATTATGACGGCGCCAACCCGAAATATCAGGACCTGTACCATCCTCCGCATAACGAGCCGTACAAGGGCGGCTCGGATACCTGGTACACGAAGGACCCCGCTTATCATCAGATCTGGTACAATCGCATTCGCGACCTCGTCGACAGCTATCAGCCGGATCTGCTCTATTCGGACGGCGGGCTTCCCTTCGGCGAGGTGGGACGGTCCCTGGTCGCGCACCTCTACAATCGCAGCATCGACCGGCACGGAAAGGTCCAGGCGGTCTATAATTGCAAGGCTGTCGGCTCTGGCGAATTCTACCCGGAAGCGTGCGTGCTTGATGTCGAACGCGGTGTGGCGGACGGCATCAACCCGTTGCCCTGGCAGACCGATACGTCGAACGGCGACTGGTTCTATTCGGACGGCTTCACCTACAAGACCGCACCCGAAGTGATCGGGATGCTGTCCGATATCGTCAGCAAGAACGGCAACCTACTGATGAACATCGTGCTGTACCCCGACGGCAGCCTGCCACCGGAATCGCAGACCTTGCTGGCGGAGCTGGCCAAGTGGATGGCGGTCAACGGCGAGGCGATCCACGGTACGCGCCCCTGGCACCTCTACGGCGAAGGCCCGACTGAAACCAAGGGCGGCTCGTTCAACGAAAGCGGCCGATATACGGCGAAGGACATTCGCTTCACCACCAAGGGCAAGACGCTCTACGCCATAACCCTCGGCGAACCGCGAGGTCCGGTGACGATCGCATCGCTCGGCCGCAACGCTGGCCGCGAGCCGCGTGTCGTCCAAAGCGTCAGGCTGCTCGGCTCGAACCAGCGGCTGCATTTCCAGCAAACCGACGGGATGCTATCCATCGATCTGCCGGACCAGCTGCCGACGCGCCACAGCAGCGCCTTCAAGATCAGCTTCGCCTAGACGCTGGGTACCATCGGGGAGGAGCGGCCTCCCCGATGAGGATCGGGCCTAGTGATTATGCCGCGGTGTCCTCGCCGCGATGCCGCGATATTTGAGCGCGAATTCCAGCACCGCGCCTTCGTGCATCTGGCCGGTTTTCTCGCGGAACAATTCTTCCCACGGCGTATGGCTTTCGGGAATCGGCGGTGCGCCCTCGGCCTTGCGGCGCGCGATCTCTGCCTCATCGACCAGCGCGTTGCAGCTGCCCGTATTGAGGTCGATCCGCACCACGTCGCCGGTGCGCAGCCACGCGAGCCCGCCGCCCGCCGCGCTCTCGGGCGAAGCGTTGAGGATCGAGGGGCTGTCCGACGTGCCCGATTGGCGGCCATCGCCCAGCGTCGGCAGCCACATCACGCCGCGCTGGATCAGCGCATCGGGCGGCTGCATGTTGACCACCTCGGCCGATCCGGGCCAGCCGATCGGGCCCGCGCCGCGCATTACCAGGATGCAATATTCGTCGATGTTTAGCGACGGATCATTGATGCGGTGATGATAATCGTCCGCGCCGTCGAACACGATCGCGCGCGCCTCGAACGCGCCTTCCGATCCCGGATGGCTCAGATAGCGTGTCCGAAATTCCTCGGAGATAACGCTCGTCTTCATGATCGCATGGTCGAACAGATTGCCCGACAAAGCGAGGAAGCCGGCCTGCGTCTTCATCGGCGCCGAATAGGGGAAGATCACCTCGCGATCGTGGCTCTCGCGTCCGCTGACATTCTCGCCGATCGTGCGGCCGGTGACGGTCGCGCAATCGGCCTTGAGTTGGCCCGCCTCCAGCAATTCCCACAGCAAGGACGGCACGCCGCCCGCGCGATGGAAGCGCTCGCCCAGATATTTCCCCGCCGGCTGCATGTTGAGCAGCAGCGGCAAATCATAGCCGTGCGAGGTCCAGTCGTCGGGCGAGAGCTCCACCCCCGCATGGCGCGCCATCGCCATGATGTGGGGCTCGGCGTTGCTCGATCCGCCCGCCGCGGTGACGAACGCGATCGCGTTGAGGAAACTTTCGCGCGTCAGGATCTTCGATGGGCGCAGATCCTCATAGGCCATCTCGACGATGCGCTGGCCGGTCCGATAGGCCATCTGCCCACGCTCGCGATAGGGTGCGGGGATCGCCGCACAGCCGGGCAATGACAAGCCCAGCGCCTCGGCCACGCCGTTCATGGTCGATGCGGTGCCCATTGTGTTGCAATGGCCGGGCGACGGAGCGCTGTCGGTCGCGCGCTTGAGGAATTCCTCCTCGTCGATCTCGCCCGCCGCGAGCTTGCGGCGCGAACGCCAGATCACCGTGCCGGACCCGACCAGCTCGCCCTCGTGCCAGCCATCGAGCATCGGCCCGCCCGACAATACGATCGCCGGAATATCGACGGTGGAGGCCGCCATGATCTGCGATGGCGTGGTCTTGTCGCATCCGGTGGTCAGTACGACCGCGTCGATCGGGTAACCGTAGAGAATCTCGACCAGCCCGAGATAAAGCAGATTGCGGTCGAGCGCGGCCGTCGGGCGGCGGCAATTCTCGAAGATGGGATGGACCGGGAATTCCATCGGAATGCCGCCCGCATCGCGGATGCCCGCGGCGGTGCGTTTGGCCAGTTCGACATGGATGCGATTGCAGGGCGAAAGGTCGCTGCCCGACTGCGCGATGCCGATGATCGGCTTGCCCGAACGCAGTTCCTCCGGCGTGATGCCGTAATTCATGAAGCGTTCGAGATAGAGCGCGACCATGTCGCTGCGTGCGGGATCGGCGAACCAATCGCGCGAGCGGAAAGCTTTTACGGGGGTCGAGGTCACGGAAAGTCCTTGGCGCTTCTTATGGGAGCGCTACAAACCCACGGGTCCAGCCTGTCAAGGCGCGGGCGGGAAAGCTTTGCTGCACCCCGGCCAAGCTCGGAATGCTCGGACGATCAGGCGCGCGCCGAAGGCCGCCGCCGGGGTGCCGCGTCCGACTGGCGCCGTACGAACGTATAATCGAGCGTGAGATGCTTGGGGGCCGGTCGCATCGGGCCGCGGCGCGCGCGGATCTCACTCGCCAGCAGCTCCATCGCGGCCTTGGACATGTCGCGGATCGGCTGGTGGATCGTGGTCAGCTCCGGCCAGATCGTGGTGGCGAGCGGCGTGTCGTCGAAGCCGCAGACGGTCACGTCGCCGGGCACGTCGAGCCCGTGGCGATGCGCCACCGCGACCGCGGCCGCCGCCATATCGTCGTTGGCGGCGAAGATCGCCGACGGCGGCTCCTTCTGGTCGAGCAGGCGCTCTGCCGCGTCGAGGCCGGAGCGGTAGGTGAACAGGCCGTCCACGACCATGTCGAGATCGAAGGCGATGCCGCTCTGCTCGAGCCCGCGCTTATAGCCTTCGAGCCGGCGCGCGCTCGCCGTCGTATTGGGATTGCCGCGGATGAAGCCGATCCGCCGATGCCCCAGCCGGGCCAGATGGCAGGTCATGTCGAACGCGGCGCGTTCGTCGTCGATGCTGACCGCGCTGATATCGGCACGCGGCTTGCCGCTCGCGACCAGCACCATCGGCACACCAGCCTTCTGTAGCAGGTCGATCACCGGCTGTGAATCGCACAAGGGTGGCGGCAGGATCACACCGTCGATGCCGATCCGTGCGAGGTGCTCGGCGGCTTTCACTTCCTGCCCGTCGACTTCGCATTGCTCGACCATCAGCTGAAGATTGCCGCGGCTCGCCTGTTCGAGGCCGCCGACCAGGAATTCGCTGAGATAGGCGGCCGACGGGTTCGAATAGAGCAGGCCGATCCGCAATTCCTCGGCGCCCGCCAGGCTGCGGGCGGCGCGGTTGGGCGCATAACCCAGTTGCTGGATCGCGGCGTTGACGAGATCACGGGTCGCGGCGCGGACATTGGCTTCGCCATTGATCACGCGCGAGACCGTCATGGGCGACACACCAGCCGTCGCTGCCACATCGCTGATCGTGGGTGCGCTACGCTGGCGGCGTGATGACTTCTGGTTCAACCTTTTCTCCGGCGATGCAGGCGTCGCCGCCCCCGCTTTCCACCTCTACCGTGTGTTTGGCGCTTAAGCAAAAAAATGAATGGCCAGCCCGGTCAGATTGGCGGTCGAATACGCGCCATGCAAAAGGATTGGTATGGGTCCCATGCTCCGCCGCCGCGCGCCGCATTGGTATCAGGCCTGGGCGCCCGCAATTACCTCCAGCACTCCTGGCCTGATTTCGAAGTGGAGCGAGCTCTCCAGGCGATGCACCTCCCCGTCTAGCGCGACATGGATTTGCGGCGAATGCGCGCGCACCGTCAGCGCGCGGCAGGTCCGCGCAACCGCGAAATCGGATTGCAGATCGGCGCGGCCCGCGAGCAGGCGCAACCCGAACCAAAGCGTGCCGAGCCGCGTGCGCCCTTCGACCGAGAATAAGGACAATTCGCCGCGGTCGAGCGCTTCGCGCTCGCCGATCCGCCCGCCGTCGAGCGAATAGAGATTATTGCCGACGAACAGCAAAGGTGTGCGCACCCATTGTTCCGCGCCGCCGATCTCAACGCGCAGGCGATGGTGCCGCAGCCGCCGGAGCGCCGCCCACGCCGCCGGCATATTGGCTACCCACTTGGGCAACCCGCGGCGATGCTGCTCATGCTCGCGTGAGCGGACCAGTGACGGATAGAAGCCGATCGAAGCGTTGTTGAGAAAGATATGGCCGTTGACCGCCCCTACGTCGACGCGTCGCCTTTTTCCCTCCGCCAGCACCCGGACCGCACCAGTCAGGTCCGCGGGAATGCCGAGCTGACGCGCAAAGTGATTGTGCGTGCCGAGCGGCAATATGCCGAGTGCGGTGCGACGGCCCCCGATCAGCGCGCTCGCGGCCGCGCCCAGCGTGCCGTCGCCGCCGCCGACCACGATCATCGGCGCGTGCAGCCTTTCCAGCGCGGCGCGGATCGCCGATCCATCGACCAGCTCGACTTTGGCGGAAAGGCCGGCGTCACGGAAGGCGGCTTCAACATCCGCCTTGATCCTGGCGCCCGCGGCCGCAGCGCTGCCGCCTTGCCGGTTGATGAGCACGGGAAGCGGTTGGTGAGGGGCGTCCCGGATGGCCATCATTCCCTGCCTGAGACGCACGGGCCCGATTGCCCGAAAGTCTTTTCGCTCAGACGGACGGGAGTCCTGCAGGTTCCGCGCCGCCGGTGAAGTCCCGGATGACAGCGGCACGTGCAACGGCTAGCTCGTTGCACAAACGGGAGGCGTGGAAGGTGCAGCAATCCTTGGCACATGTCGCGCTGATCGTGCGCGACTATGATGAGGCAATCGCCTTCTTCGTGGGCAAGCTGGGTTTCGTGCTGGTCACCGACGAGTATCAGCCGGAACAGGACAAAAGGTGGGTGCTGGTAGCGCCGCCCGGCAGCGAAACCGTACCGCAGAGCTGCTCCATCCTGCTTGCGCGTGCGTCCTCGCCCGAGCAGGAAAGGTTCATCGGCAACCAGGCGGGCGGACGCGTATCGCTGTTCCTGCGCACCGACGATCTCGATCGGGATTACGCGGCGATGACGGCAAACGGCATCGCGTTCGTCCGCCCGCCGATCCATGCCGATTACGGCAAGGTTGCTGTGTTCCTCGATCTGTACGGCAATCGGTGGGACCTCGTGCAGGTCGCCGCCTGATCGCGGCCAATCCTGCGAGGACGGCGACCGATATCCAGCCGGCGGACCGGCCTAAGCTAGCGCCCCGGCGCGTAGGGGAAATCGAGCGCCTCATAATAGCCCAAGGGATGCGCGGGCGCCGGCACGCCTGCCGGCAAGGGCCGCTTCGAGAAGGTCTGGAAATATTCGAGGCACGCGTCGCGCCACCATTCCGCCTCGTGCAGCTGGATGGTCAGGAAAGCGTCCGTCTTCTCGAAGCGCTCGGCATCCACAAACGGCTTCAACGCGCGCCACTGCCGTTGCATTGCCGCCACCTGCTCCACTCCGGTCTGGTAATGAAGCGCGAGTTCGTCCCATAGCGACCGCCCAGACGTCATCCGATAGCCCCACGGCACATGGTGGAACCACAGCAGGAATTTCTCCGGCGTGGTCGCGACCTTGGCCAGCTGCTTCGCGATCGGCGGCTCATATTGCGCGATCGCGTCCGTGCCCGTCGCGGTGCGGTCGACACCGATCCCGACCGCGTCGGCCTGATGATAATAGACCGGATTCCATTCCGCGCGGGCGAGCTCGTGCACCCAGGGAGCCGGGCCATGATGGTGGCCGGTGCCCATAATGTGCGCCAGCCCGAGCGGGGTCATATAATTCACCACGGCTTCGCGGCTGGCCATCATCATGTCGGTGACCGGCTTCACGAAAGCGGGATCGGGCGTGAAGGTCATCGCCGCCCAGTCGGCGGCAATGTCGCGCGCGGAGGCTTCGGGATCCCAGGCGAGGCGACCGAAGGCATACCAATCGGCCTGGTTGAAGCTGGATCCGCTCCAGTCGCGGTCGGTGCCGCTATTGGCGATGCCGGCGATGCCGGTGAGCTTCTGGGCCTCGGTGAGCTTGGCGATGGTCGAACCGGGGCCGCGCGCGAACGTGTCGGTGTGGAGGAATTCGTCGATCAGCGCGCCGACGTAAACGAGGTGCGTCGCCTGACCGAGATATTCCTTGGTCAGCTGCAGCTCGGGCATGAGATTGGTTTTCGGCATTGCCCCGAACAGGGGCGAAAAGGGTTCGCGCGGCTGGAAATCGAGCGGGCCGTTCTTGACCTGCACCAGCACATTGTCCGCGAACTTGCCGTCCAATGGCTTGAAATTCTCATAGGCCTGCTTGGTGCGGTCGACCGCCTTGCCCTGATCCTGCGCGGCATAAACGAACGCGCGGTACATCACGACGCCGCCATGCGGCGCGACTGCTTGCGCCAGCACGTTGGCGCCGTCCGCATGGGTGCGGCCATAATCTTGCGGGCCGGGCTGGCCCTCCGAATTGGCCTTGACCAGGAAGCCGCCGAAATCGGGAATCGCCCGGTAGATTTCGTCCGCCTTGGCCTTCCACCAGGCGGCCACCGCGGGATCGAGCGGATCGGCGGTCTTGAGGCCGCCAATTTCCATTGGCGCGGTGAAGCGGGCCGACAGATAGACCTTGATCCCCCACGGCCGGAACACATCCGCTAAGGCCGCCGCCTTGGCGATATATTCGGGCGTGAGGCTGGCGGCGACCGCATTGACGTTGTTGAGCACCGCGCCGTTGATCCCGACCGAGGCGTTGGCGCGGGCGTAATCGGTGTAGCGGGGATCCTTATAATCGGGGAGCTTCCACCAGTCCCACAGCGAGTCACCGGCATAGCCACGCTCGATATGGCCGTTGAGATTGTCCCAATGATCGATCACGCGCAGCTTGAGCTTGGGCGTGGAGCGCAGCGAAATCTGATCGATCGCGTGTCCCCGCTGCATCTCGCCGATCAGTGCGAAGACGCCGTAGAGCACGCCCGCGCCGCCATTGCCCGCGATCACCATCGTCGGCTGGCCATCGACCGAAACCGATCGCACCACATAGCCTTCGTCGCCGAGGCCGGAGAGATCCAGATGAAGATCGCGGATCCGCGCTGATTCAGCAGGGGTACCAAACAGGATCGCCCCGCCACCTGCCCCGTGGCGGGCAGGTGTGGCGCCAAGCATGCCGGAGAAGGCACGGTCCAGCTCGCTTGCAGCGGCAGCGACCCGCGCGTCGCTGCTGTCCACGATCAGCCGTCCCGCGCGCGCGCGGTCCTGCGCAACCAAGGCAGGATCGAGCGGGCGATAGCGTAGCCACAGCTGGTATCCATCCTCGGCCCTGGACGGGGCGCTCAGGGTGGCGAGAATCGAGAGTGCGAACAGCAAACGCGGCAGGCGCATCGGTAAGAAATCCTCTCCGGGCGGATTTACTGTCGGCGCGTCGGTCTACGCGCCACGCCGCCCAATGTCATGATGCCGCCGACCATCGTGGGAGCGCCCCCGAAAAACCATGCCGCTGTTCCGTGCGGAGACGGGACAGCGGCATTGAAGTCTGGCTCATCGAGCAAGCGCTCCCTCAACGAGGCCAATGGTCTCGGGTCAGAAGCTTCCGCGAAGGCCGATAAGGAACTGACGGCCAGGCTTGTATTGCGTGAACGTGGCATTCGAGAATTGGTAGTAGGATCTCAGCGTCGCATTGGTGAAGTTGGCGACATTGATCGTCAGTTGCGGCGCACCCTTCATGCCGAACAGCTTGTCGAGATCGAACGCCGACGAGACGTCATATTGCTGATAGCTGTCGTTGAATAAAGCCGCTGCCGCGATGCCGTTCTGGTTCGCTCCGCTGCTCTGCGAGCCCTTGCGATAAGTGGTCGAGACGCGCAGCATCACGCCGTTCTTTTCGTAATAGAGCGTCGCATTGTAGGTGCGGGGGGCGACGCCGTAGGCCTGCGCCGCACCCTTGCTGGTCTGATCGACGATCGTCGCATTGGCATTGAAACCGAAACCCGTCACGCCGATCAGTCTGGTCACGAAATCGAGCGGCTGGACCCACTGGAATTCGAGGCCGTTGATCGTCAGCTTTTCAGGCACATTGACCTGCGACGTTACCTGCACCGATGCGGCACCGGGGCCGCCGCGCAGATTGATCGCGGTCTGCTGCGTCGGATTCAGCGTGTCGTAGGTGATGCCATATTGGGCGAGGGCGCTGAATGGCACCGTGCTTACGAACTGGTTGGTGAAGCCCTGGATCGATTTGCGGAAGGCATTGAAGCTGACCACACCCTCGCGCCCGGTATAATATTCCACACCGAGATCGATGTTGTCCGAAATATAGGGCTTCAGCGCCGGGTTGCCGATATTCGCCTGATCGGCCGACGGCGCACCGAACGAGACGCCCGGCAACTGGGCCGCCGGATCGGGCCGGGTCATCGTCTTGGAATAAGCCGCGCGGACGACGGCATGCTCGGCGATGTCGTAGGCGAAGTTCGCGGTGGGCAACCACTTCGTATAGCTGTTGTGCGTCGCGACCTCCGATACCAGGTTCGGGTAGCGGGCACCGTCCGGCAACGCGGGGGCATTGGCCGGCGTATTGCGCGGATCGGGAAGCGAAACGCGCCCGGCGATCGTCTGCTTGGTATCGACGTAGCGCACCCCGACATTGAAGCGCAGGTCATTGCCGCCGAGCGATTGCGTGCCATTGACGACGGCGAAGGCCGACTTGTTCTGCTCGCGGATCAGGCCGCCGCTCGCGCCGGTGTTCGAGCCGCCGGTATCGGGCTCGGCGGCGTGGAATTGCTCGTAGTTAGTCGCCGCCGCGAATTTCTTGAAGTCGACGGTGACGAAGCCGGCCGGGCCCGGAAGCAGGTAACCGGGTAGCGCGGCCATCGGGACAAGCGATCCGGCGTAGGTCACGGGACCGGTCTGACCAGCGGTATAGCCGGTTCCGTATCCGGGATAGGTCGGATAGCCTGCGGGCGCGGCGCCCACGACGTTCAGCCCCTGGCAGGGAGGCTGGCCGTTGGGCGACGGCAGGCTCACGCTGGGATTGTCGCCGCACGTGGCGTTCTGCCACGGCCCGGTGTTGTCGTAACCGCGAATACGGCGCGACACATCGTCATAGGCGCCGCCCACCTTCAGGTTGAGCGTCCGGCCGCCCCATGTCAGGTCACCACGCACGCCCTTGCTGCTGTACCAGCGCCGCTCGTCCTGGAGGTTCAAGCGGCCCTGGGCATTCCAGCCGAAATTGGCCGGGTTGTTCAGATCCAGATCGCTCTTGATCGTCGGGATACCGCCATTGTTGGTGTAGGTGACGGTGTTGCCCACGCCGAGCGGTGTCGTCGGGCCGACGGTCGGGCTTTCGCGATGGAACCTGCTCTTGCCGTAATTGCCCTGGAGCGACAGCTTGAGGTTGTCGGCAAGCTGATAGTCGAGGCCGGGATTCACGTTCCACAGCCGGCTCGTTTCGATATAGGGCCGGAATTCGTCGAAGAATTGCACGTTGGCAAAGGTGCCGGACGTGACGGTGCAGCCCGCGCTGCAATCCGACTTGTCGAATTTGAGGTTCATCGGAATGATCGAGCCGTTGCGCACGATCCAGGCCATGTCCTCGCGGATCAGGTTGTTGTGCTTGTAGCCGTACATGCCGTCGACGTAGAAATGCAGATCGTCCGTTGGCCGCCATTCGATGCTGACGATCGCGTTGATGCGATCGCGCGTGCCGCGCTCGTCCGACGGACGCCCCAGTCGCGGAAGGATGGCGTTGTCGATCTGCTGGATCGTGGCGCCCGGATTGTGCGCGAGCAGGAACGCATTGTCGATCACCGTGCCGGCGATCAGGCCACCGCCCGCGCCAACCGGCACCGTCGCCGGGATGGTCCAATTGCCGCCGCCGGTGCTGTTGCATCCGGAGGCCGCGCCGCACTGCGCGGCGGAAAGCGCGGGATTGGTATAGCCGATCGTCTCGAAACCGCGGGTCTCGGTGTGGAAATGCTGGCCTGACACGCCAGCCAGGATCCCGATCGTATCGTTGTGCCAGCTGCCGATCAGCGAACCGCGCTCGCCAAGCTTGTCTGAAATGCCGAATTTGGCGCCCTGGATATTGTAGGCGAGGAAGGAATTCCCCCGATCGAACGGGCGTGCCGAGCGAATATCGATATTGCCCGCCGCGCCGCCTTCAAGGAGATCCGCCGAATAGCTCTTGTTGACCGTCAGCTTGGTGAAGAGATCCGTCGGGAAGAAGCTGAGGTCGACCGAACGATCCGTACCCTGCGCGTCGGTAGCGCCCGAGGACGCGACCGCAATCGGTGCGCCGTTCAGCGTGACGTTGGTGAAGTTCGATCCCAGGCCGCGGATCGCGACGTTGGTGCCCTCGCCGGTGATATCGCGCGTGATGGTGATGCCGGGAATTCGGTTGAAGGACTCCGCGATGTTGGTGTCGGGAAATTTGCCGATGTCCTCCGCGAAAATCGAATCGCTGAAATTGGACGACTCACGCTTGGCGACCGTCGCCTTGGCGAGGCTGCTGCGATAGCCGGTGACCACGATTTCAGTGGAAGCGCCTCCGTCGGGGGCGGCAGCGCCGGGTGCCGTACCCTGGCTTGCCTGACCAGTTTCGCCGGGCGGCGATGCAACTTGCGCTTGCGCCGGTCCCGCCATCATCACCGGAAGGGCAACCGCCCCAAGCAGAGCCAACCGGAACGACCGGGTGCGAATTTTCGAGTGCATGTGAAACCCCTCTCCCATGCCGCTCTACGGCGGCTCCTTGTGGTAATTTGGTATGAGGGATCGACGCTCAACCTGTCAAGCCAGTTGAAATATCATCCGGCAAATTGGTCATACAGGCTTGCAATTTTGGGCTGATCAGTGACAAGCTCCCGTTAATAAGACACAGCGTCGGAAGGAGAATGCTCGACGTGGGAGGAGAGGCCATTCCTATCGTTCCGGCGAAAGCAGGCGCTGCCCGGCTTTATGCGCAACTGGCTGACCGGATCGCGAAGCAGATCCTTCTCGGGCAATATAAGGTCGGAGATCGGCTTCCGTCCGAGCGCGAGCTGTCCCAGGCATTCGAGGTTTCGCGTCCCACCATCCGCGAGGCGATCATCGCGCTGGAGCTGGATGGCCTGGTCGAAGTACGCGTCGGATCCGGCGTCTACGTGCGCTCGCAGACGCGGCGGACCGGTAAGCCGACGATGCTTGGCGTGGGGCCGTTCGAATTGCTGGAAGCGCGTCGGGCGATCGAGGGCGAGGCCTGCGCGCTGGCGGCCGAACGGATGACGGATGAAGATTGCCAGCTACTCGAACGGCTGCTTGAGGAGATGGTGGAAGCCGGTGACGACGTTCCCACCGCCGAACGCGCGGACTGGCAATTCCATCTGGCGATAGCGCGCATCACGCAGAACAGCGCCATGGCCTCGGCGGTCGAGGCGCTGTGGGAGGCGCGGTTCGCGTCGCCGCAGCAGCAGCTGCTTGCCGACAAGGCGCATGATGCCGGCGTGGTGCCGCGCATCGGCGAACATCGGGCGATCCTGGAGGCGCTGCGGACGCGCGACCCCGCGACAGCGAAGACCGCGATGCGGCTGCATATCACGCGCGTGCTGGACGAGATCATCGTCGCGACCGAGGTACGCGAAGCGGCGCTGCTTTCGGAAAGGATGCAGGCGAGGCGACGCATGTTTCATCTCGAATAGCAAAAGGGCTTCAGCCTTCCGCGCAGCGCGGATGCCGGCATCTTCATCGACTTAAATATAGGAAAAACTGTGCCCAAGATCACATCCGCGCGCGTCATCGTGACTTCGCCGGGACGCAATTTCGTGACGCTCAAGATCGAGACGGACGAGGGGGTTTATGGCCTCGGCGATGCGACGCTGAACGGCCGCGAGCTGGCGGTGAAATCCTATCTGGAAGACCATGTCGTCCCCTGCCTGATCGGCCGCGATGCGCACCGGATCGAGGATATCTGGCAGTTCCTCTATAAGGGCGCCTATTGGCGGCGCGGCCCGGTGACGATGTCCGCGATCGCGGCGGTCGATACCGCGCTGTGGGACATCAAGGGCAAGATCGCCAACCTGCCGGTCTATCAGTTGCTCGGCGGTGCCAGCCGCGAAAGCGTGATGGTTTATGGTCATGCCAACGGCAAGGACATCGACGAGACGATCGCCAACGCGCTGCTTTACAAGGAGCAGGGCTATAAGGCGATCCGGCTGCAGTCGGGCGTGCCCGGTCTCGCCTCCACCTACGGCGTGTCCAAGGATCGCTATTTCTACGAGCCGGCCGACGCCGACCTTCCGACCGAGAATGTCTGGTCGACCGAGAAATATATGCGCTCGGTTATCCCCCTGTTCGAAAAAGCGCGCGAGGCACTCGGCTGGGACGTGCACCTGCTGCACGATATCCACCACCGGCTGACCCCGATCGAGGCCGGGCGTCTCGGCAAGGATCTCGAGCCCTTCCGTCCTTTCTGGCTGGAGGACGCGACGCCGGCCGAGAACCAGGACGCGTTTCGCCTGATCCGCCAGCACACCACCACCCCGCTCGCCGTCGGCGAGATCTTCAGCTCGATCTGGGACTGCAAGGCGCTGATCGAGAACCAGCTGATCGACTATATCCGTGCGACCGTGGTCCATGCCGGCGGCCTTACCCATCTGCGCCGCATCGCCGCGCTGGCCGATCTCTATCAGGTCCGCACCGGCTGCCATGGCGCGACCGACCTGTCGCCGGTCTGCATGGCGGCTGCGCTGCATTTCGATCTGTCGGTACCCAATTTCGGCGTGCAGGAATATATGCGCCATACGCCGGAGACCGACGAAGTCTTCCCCCATGCCTACACGTTCGCGAACGGTGCGATGCATCCGGGCGACAAACCGGGCCTGGGCGTCGATCTGGATGAGGCGCTTGCTGCTAAATACCCCTACAAGCGTGCGTTCCTGCCGGTGAACCGGCTGGAAGACGGCACGATGTTCAATTGGTGAGGCGCCCGTGAATAACCCCGCTTTCATACCCAGGCCTCCGGCGGGGAAGGTGCGCTGGATCATTTGCGGGCTGCTCTTCTTCGCCTGCGTCATCTCCTATGTGGATCGGATGGTCCTGTCGGTGCTCAAGCCGACGCTCGCGCATGAATATGGCTGGACCGACACCGGCTATGGCGACGTCGTCTTCTGGTTCCAGGCGGCCTATGGCGTCGGCTTCCTCCTCTTCGGGCGGCTGGTCGACCGGGTCGGTGCCAAGGTCGGCTACATCCTCGCCATGACCGTGTGGACCGCGGCGCATATGGCGCATGCCCTGGTCACCTCGACCTTCGGTTTCGCGATGGTCCGCCTGCCTTTGGCGCTGGGCGAATCCGGCACCTATCCGGCCGGGCTCGCCGCGATCGCGGAATGGTTTCCCAAGCGCGAGCGCGCGCTGTCGATCGGGATCTTCAACGCCGGCGCCAATGTCGGCGCGGTGGTTACGCCGCTGATCGTGCCGGCGATCACGCTCGCGCTCAACTGGCAGTCGGCCTTCCTGATCACGGGCCTGTTCAACATCGTCTGGATCGGGGCGTGGGTGATCCTCTACCGCCGCCCGCGCCAGCATCCCCATATCAGCCAGGCCGAGGTCGATTATATCGAGTCCGAGCCGTTCGTGGATCAGGGCCGCGCGCCATATCGCGCCGTGCTCGGCACGCGCCAGGCCTGGGCCTATATGGCGGGCCGGTTCCTGATCGACCCGATCTGGTGGACCTTCCTCTTCTGGCTGCCGGACTTCTTCGCCAAGCGCTACGGCGTCGATCTAAAGGGCTTCGGCCCGCCATTGGTCGCGATCTACCTGCTTGCCGATGTCGGCTCGATCTTCGGCGGCTGGCTGTCCTCGAAGATGCTGGCGCTCGGCATTTCCGCCAACCGCGCGCGCAAGACGGCGATGTTCGTCTGCGCGTTGATGGTGGTGCCGGTGATGTTCGCGCAATGGGCGCCGACCATCTGGATCGCGGTCGTCCTGCTCGGCATGGCCTGCGCGGGACATCAGGGTTTCTCGTCCAACCATTTCGCTTTGCCAGCCGACGCCTTCCCGCGTTTCGCGCAGGGGACGGTGGTCGGGCTGGGCGGCTTTGCGGGCGCGCTCGGCGGGATGCTGATGGCCAAATATGCGGGCTACATCCTCGACACGTTTGGCAGCTTCACGCCGATCTTCATCGTCGCTGGCTGCGCCTATCTGGTCGCGCTGCTGGTGGTTCACCTGATCAACCCGCGCTACGAGAGCGTGACCAAGCTCACCGCGGAGAATTGAATTGGCCAAACTGGCGCTCCACCCCGATCGCCTGTTTCCGGCGGACGAGCGGACGCGCGCGATTGCGCGCGCGCTCCATGCGCCGATCAGGGACCTGCCGATTGTCAGTCCCCACGGCCACACCGATCCGGCCTGGTTCGCTTATGACGAGAATTTCGCCAATCCGGCCGAGTTGCTGATCGTCCCCGATCATTATGTCTTCCGCATGCTCTACTCGCAGGGCGTGACGCTGGAGGATCTGGGCCTTCCCACGGTCGACGGCAGCCCGACCGAACAGGACCCGCGCGCGATCTGGAAAATCTTCGCCGATCATTATCATTTGTTCCGCGGCACGCCCTCGCGCGCCTGGCTCGACTGGGTATTCGCCGAGGCATTCGGGATCGACGTGCGGCTCGAACCCGCCACTGCAGACCTCTATTATGAGACGATCGACGCCGCGCTGAAGACGCCGGCCTTCCGCCCGCGTGCCTTGTTCGAACGCTTCAATATCGAGGTGATCGCCACCACGGAAAGCCCGCTCGATCCACTGGAGCATCACAAGGCGATCCGGGAAAGCGGGTGGAAGGGCCGCGTCGTCACCGCCTATCGCCCCGATCCGGTGATCGATCCCGACACGACCGGCTTCGTCGAAAAGCTTGAGCGCTTCGGTGCGATGGCGGGCGAGGATGTCTCGACCTGGGCGGGCTATCTGCGCGCGCACGAAAACCGGCGCGCTTTCTTCCGCGCGGCGGGTGCGACCTCGACCGATCATGGCCATCCCAGCGCGTTCACCTGCGATCTGCCGCGTGCGGAGTGCGAGCTGCTCTATGCCAAGGTCCGCTCCGGCCAGGCCAACTTTGCCGATGCCGAGCTGTTTCGCGGCCAGATGTTGACCGAGATGGCGCGTATGTCGATCGACGACGGCATGGTGATGCAACTCCACCCCGGCGCCTTTCGCAGCCACAATCCGGGCGTGCTCGCGCGCTTCGGCCGCGACAAGGGCGCGGACATTCCGATGCCGACCGAATATGTGCGCAATCTGAAGCCGTTGCTCGATCGGTTCGGCAATGATCCGCGCCTGACTCTGATCCTGTTCACGCTCGACGAAGATACATACAGCCGCGAACTGGCGCCGCTCGCCGGCCATTATCCGGTGCTGCGGCTGGGGCCGCCCTGGTGGTTCCACGACAGCCCTGAAGGGATGCGCCGTTTTCGCGAGATGGCGACCGAGACGGCCGGCTTCTACAACACCGTCGGCTTCAACGACGACACCCGTGCCTTCCTCTCGATCCCCGCGCGGCACGACGTCGCGCGGCGGATGGACTGCGCCTTCCTTGCCCGTCTCGTCGCCGAGCACAGGCTGGAAGAGGATGAAGCGCATGAGGTCGCGCACGCGCTGGCTTATGATCTGGTAAAGGCTGCCTACCGCTTATGATCCTGCTTGATCCCATCACCGCCGGCACGTTGCCGGCTTCGGTCGCCCGGCCGCATTATGATCGCAATCAGGTCAGGATCGGTGTCGTTCATCTCGGGCTGGGCGCCTTCCACAAGGCGCATCAGGCGATGGTGTTCGAGGCTGCGCTCGATAGTGGCGACCTGCGCTGGGGCGTGCTCGGCGCCTCGCTCCGTTCGCGCGGCGTGCGTGACCAGCTTGCGCCACAGGGCGGGCTCTACACCGTGAACGTGCGCGAGGGCACCGACGTGCAGACGCGGCTGGTCGGGGCGTTGCAGGGCGTGCTGGTCGCGCCCGAGGATCCCGCGCGGCTGGTTGATGCGATGGCGGAGGCGGACACGCATATCGTCACGCTCACCGTGACCGAGAAGGGCTACAAGCTCGATCCGGCGGCAGGCGCGCTGATCCATGACGATCCTGATCTGGCCGCCGACCTCATATCGCTGGAAAAGCCCAGGACCGCGCCTGGCTTCATCGTTGCCGCTCTGGCGAAAAGGCGCGCGGCGGGGCTCAGGCCGTTCACCACCATCTCGTGCGACAATTTGCCGCATAACGGCAAAAGGCTGCGCGAGGCGGTGCTCGCGCTCGCCGGGCATCATGATGCCGATTTGCGCGAGTGGATCGCTGCCGAGGGCGCGTTCCCCGAGACGATGGTCGATCGGATCGTGCCCGCGACCGAGGAAGCGGATATCGACGCACTGGAGGCGCAGATCGGGCTTACCGACCGGGCAATGGTCAAGACCGAGCCCTTCACCCAGTGGGTGATCGAGGACAAATTCGCGGGCGAGCGGCCTGATCTGGCGGCGTTCGGCGTGCAGCTGACCGACGCGGTCGCGCCCTGGGAAGCGGCGAAATTGCGTCTGCTCAATGGCGCGCATTCGGGCATCGCCTATCTGGGCGGACTGGCGGGGATCGAGTTCGTCCACCAGTTCGTGGCCTTGCCGGCCGGCCGGGCCTTCGTCGAAGCTTTGTGGGACGAAGCGGAGGAGACTTTGTCGCCTCCGCTCGGGCTGGATGTGCCCGCATATCGCGCCGCCTTGATGGCCCGTTTCGCCAATTCGGCGCTCAATCACCGCACCCGCCAGATCGCGATGGACGGATCGCAGAAGCTGCCGCAGCGGCTGCTGGCGCCGATCCTGGCCCGGCTCGAGGCGGGCAAGAAGGTCGATGTTCTCGCGCTTGCGGTCGCGGCTTGGATGCGCTGGCAGGAGGGAATCGACGACAGCGGTGCCGCTTATGTCGTCGATGATCCGCTTGCGCCGCGCACGGCGGGGTCGGGAAATCTCGCGCCGGGCGGCGCGGTGGCGGGTTTGCTCGCGATCGACGCCATCTTCCCGCCCGAGCTTGCCGAGCATGAAGGGTTTCGCAGGACGTTGATCGGGGCGCTTTCGGCACTGCGCGAAAAGGGCGCGCGGGCCATGATCGAGGACAGGTTCGGATGATCATCACGCGGCGCGGGGTAATGGCAGGGGGCGCCGCGCTGGCGCTGACATCGCGTCTGAACGCGGCTCCTGCCGGATCTTTGGACGCGATCGCGATGTCGAAAGGGCGGCGTTTCGGATCCGCGATCGGCATGGGACAGTTCCCGGACCCACGGTATCGGGCGCTGATCGAGGCGGAATGCGGCGTGATCGTGCCCGAAAACGAGCTCAAGATGCACGCCATCCACCCTGAGGGGCCGGACAAATTCGATTTTACCCGGGCGGATGCGCTGGTCGATTATGCGACCCAACATGGGCTCCTGGTGCGCGGCCACAATTTGATCTGGCACCATCCGCAATGGATGCCGAAATGGTCCGAGACCTATGATTATGGCCCGAAACCGGCCGAAAAGGCCGCCGCAATTCTCGCCAGCCATGTCGAAACCGTGTGCAAGCGTTACGCCGACCGGATCTTTACCTGGGACGTGGTCAACGAAGCGGTCGACAACAAGACCGGTGTGATGCGCGAAACCGCCTTTTCCAAGGCGATGGGCAGTCCTGAGGCGGTGCTCGACCTCGCCTTCCGCACCGCCAGCGCGGCCGTACCGAAGTGCGAACTGGTCTATAACGACTATATGAGCTGGGATAGCGAGCTGCATTGCGGCGGCGTGCTGCACCTGCTCGAAGGGTTCAGGAAGCGCGACGTCCCGGTCGATACGCTGGGCTTGCAGAGCCATTTGAGCGCGAAGCAGGGCATGGATCGGGGCGGCTTCGGCGCGGCGCAGGAGAAAGCCTGGCGTGGCTTCCTCGATGCGGTGACGGGTATGGGCTACAAGCTCCAGATCACCGAATTCGACGTGAACGACGCCGCCATTCCCGGCGATGCGGACGCGCGTGACAGCGCGGTCGCGGAGCTGACGCGCGCGTACCTGGATTGCACCTTGTCCTATCGCCAGGTGAGCGTGGTGATGGTGTGGGGGATGAGCGACCGTTATTCCTGGCTGCAGCGTAACAAGGCCCGGCGCGAGGATGGGCTGCCTTTGCGTTGCTGTCCTTATGATGCCGATTTCAAGCCGCACCCGATGCGCGAGGCGATCGCGGCATCGCTCGGGAGCGCGAAGTCGCGGACATAGGTCTGGGTTGAGAGCCTTCCCGCGTGCGGAGACGGCCAGGAAGACATTTTGGAGAGAGCCATGAAGGCATGGATGTTGTTGGCTGGGCTGACGCTGACGCAGGCGGCGATGGCCGCGCCGCCAGTACATTGGGTGGCGAGCTGGGGCGCGGCGCAGCAGACACCGGAGCAGGCCAATCTTCTGCCTCAGGCCGACATGGAGGATGCGACCTTGCGGCAGGTCGTCCACCTTTCGGTCGGCGGCAAGACGGTGCGTGTGCGTTTCTCCAACGCGTTCGGGACACAGGCGCTGACGATCGACGCGGCGCAAGTCGCGCGGTCGGCGGACAAGGCGACGGCGAAGATACTGCCGGGCACCAATCATGCGCTGACTTTCAGTGGGCACAGCACGATCTCGATCCCGCCCGGCGCGGACTATCTGTCCGATCCGGTGAGCCTCGACGCGCCCGCGCTCTCCAGCCTTACCGTCTCGATCCACCTGCCGCAGGCGCCCGTGGGCCAGACCGGGCATCCGGGCTCGCGCGCCACCTCTTATTATGTCCATGGCGATCACACCGCCGACCCTGATCTGCCAGGCGCGGGCCATGTCGATCATTGGTACCAACTCGCCGGTATCGAGGTCGCCGCCGCGCCCGCCGCCTCGACCATTGTCGCGTTCGGGGATTCGATCACCGACGGGCATGGCGCCACCACCAATGGCGACGATCGCTGGCCGGACGTGCTGGCGGCGCGGCTGCAGGCTTCGCCGGCGACCAGGAATATGGCGGTTGTGAATGTCGGCATCGGCGGCAACCATCTGCTCACCGACGGACTTGGCCCCAACGCGCTGGCGCGGCTGGACCGCGACGTGTTCGCGCGGCCCGGCGTGAAGACGATGGTGATCCTCGAGGCGATCAACGACCTCGGCAAATTGAGCCGCGAGGACGTGCGCACGCGCGAAATGCACGCAAGCCTCGTCGCCGATCTGATTGCGGCCTACACGCAGATGGTGCTGCGCGCGCATGCCCAGGGGGTGAAGGTGATCGGCTGCACGATCACGCCCTATATGGGATCGGATTATTACCATCCCGACGCGCCAAGCGAGGCGGATCGCGTGGCGCTCAATGACTGGATCCGCACCAGCGGCATGTTCGATGCCGTGGTCGATTTCGACAAAGTCGTGCGCGATCCGGCGCACCCCGAAAAGATGATCGCGGCCTATGACAGCGGCGACCATCTCCATCCATCCGCCGCCGGCTACAAGGTCATGGCCGACGCGATCAACCTGGAGGTGCTCCGCTGATGCGTGCCTTGCTTCTCGCCATTCTGTCTCTGGCCTGCGCCGCGCCCGCCGCGGCGCGCGACATCGCGATCACCTTCGACGATCTGCCTGTTCATTCGGCGCTGCCGCCCGGCGTGACCCGATTGATGGTGGCGCAGGACATCATCACCACGCTCCAGGCGGAGGGCGTGCCGCAGGTCTATGGCTTCATTAACGGGGCGCAATTAGGAAGCGAGCCCGGCACCGACGCGGTTCTGAAGGCGTGGCGCGATGCGGGCTTCCCGCTCGCCAATCATGGCTGGGCGCATCTTGGCCTGAGCAAGATCGACGAGACGACGTTCGAAAGCGAGCTCACGAAGAACGAGCCGATCCTGAAATCGCTGGCCGGGACCACCGACTGGCATTGGTTCCGCTTCCCGTTTCTGGACGAGGCTTATGCCGACCCCGCCCGGCGCGCCGCCTCGCGCGCCTGGCTCGCCGCGCACGGCTACAAGATCGCCGCGGTGACCGCGAGCTTTGGGGATTATGCCTTCAACGAACCTTATGCACGCTGCGTAGCGAAGGGCGATACCGGCGCGATCCACGAGCTGGAGCAGGCCTATCTCGACGCAGCGGCCGCCAGCATCAAGCTGTCCGGTGAGGCTGAAACCGCGCAGTTCGGCAGGACCCCGCCCGATATCCTGCTCATGCATATCGGCGCGTTCGATGCGCACATGCTTCCGCGGCTAATCGCGCTCTACAAGCAAGCGGGCTTCCGGTTCGTGACGCTGCCGCAGGCGGCTAAGGACCGGGCCAATGTCGGGCTGGTCGACCCCGCGCTGCCGGCGTTGCCGGGACGGAGTTTGGGGGATGCGAAGAGCGCGGCGCTGCTCGCCCATGTCGGGACGCTTTGCATGTAAGGCAAGGCGGCGCCGATCCTCGTCATTTCGCGCCGAAAAGATGCGGCGCCATTTGTTCGATATAGGCCTGGGCCTGTCCAATCGTGACGGGAGACCGCGATGTTGGGGCCGGCGCGAAGTTTTGCGCCACGAAACTGTCCGGGCGGGCACCGGCCTCGGCATGGGCCTTGCGCACCACGTAGAGGAAGGCCTGGAGGTTGCTGCCTTCCGGTACCGGCTGGGCGGCATTGGCTATGGCGATCGGCTGGGCCGCCGGGGCGATCGGATCGGTCGCGCCGGTGATCGACGCAGGGCAATCGGCATCCGGCCGCGCAGCGGGCTTCAGCAGTGACGACAGGGATGCCGCCGCGCGGTCGCGCTGGGTCAACGGCGCCATGCCGAACAGGCTCGTCAGCGTCGCCGCGACGCTCGCGTGATCGCGCGTCACGCTATCGACCGCGCCCTTGGCGACCCAGGGCGACACCACGATCGCCGGAACCCTGACGCCATAACGGGTGAAGTCGAAGCCGCTCTTATTGTGTCCCGGCGGCGGGTTGTCGGCGGGAGCCGGCGCGACCGGAGGGGCGCAGTGATCATAGAAGCCGCCATGCTCGTCATAGGTGATCAGGAGCAGGCTTTGCGGCCAGAGCGGCGACTGGCGGATAGCGTTATAGATGCGGGCCACAAGCCGGTCGCCCGCGGCCAGCCCGTCACGCGGATGCTGGGACGAACCGCGCTGGTAGCTATTGGCGATAAGGTCGCCATAAGCGGGTTCGATGAATGTGTAGGCGTACGTGTAGCCGCCAGCCAGGTCGGCCGCGAACCTGTCCAGGTCTTTCACGTCCCCGCCGTTAATCCGGTGGAGCGCGCCGACCTGGGGGATCTGTCCGGAAATCGGGCCGGATTTGTCCTGATAGAGCCGCCAGTTTCCGTTGCCCAACCGGTCGTAAACCGAGCCGTTGGGATAGCGGAAGCCGGACAGCGTCTCCCACAACGCGATATCGGGCGCGGTCGGGGAATGCTCGAGCCCCGCCGATGAGGCGCCATGCACGAAAAAGCGGTTGGGCCAGGTTGGCCCGGGGAGCGAGGAGAACCATTTGTCGCACAGCACATAATTCTTCGCGAGCCTGTCGATCGCGGGCGCCTGCACCGATGTGTCCACCCCGGCCATGATATAAGCGACATCGGCGCGGGCCGGAGTGGGCGTCTTGAAGGTGCGGGCGTAGGAGGCGACGAAACCCCGGTTGCTGATAGGCGGATAGATATGGGTCGGCGGAAATGTGACGCCCGGGCCACACAATTGCTCGACCACGCTTCCGAACTCATGCCCGGGATCGGTCGGCATCGTAGCCGGCGCTCCGCCCGAGAAGGAGATCGCCGCGCCGCCCGGAAGCGGACATGCATTCGCCGCGGTCGCCGCATCGATGCCCGGTATGCCCGACAAGCCGAACAGGTGGTCGAACGACCGGTTCTCCAGCATCAGCACGAAGACGTGGCGGATTGGATGAGCAAAAGTTATCGGCATGATCCTCCGCCCCCGGGAATCGGATGTTCAGAGACGCGCGAGCAGTGCCTCGCCATTGGGCGTGCCCAGGCCGGTCGCGGCATCCCATCCCGTTCCAGCGGCATAGCCGTTCGGCCCCCCGTTCAGTGCGATCGTCCCATTGACGACGTCGGTGAAGGCGCCGGGATTTGCGTAGAGGAAGGGATTCAGGAAGCCGACATTCTTGCTTTTGGCCTGATTGAACCTGGCGACGAGCGCGGCCATCAACGGCGCAACCGCGCTGGTTCCGCCCGATGCGCCCTCGAAGGAATCGACCCGCGTGAAATAGTTGGTGGCACTCATCGCAATATCGGGGACACCCCGCCCGGCCAGGCCCGAAACGAGAGAGAGCGGCACGCCCGCCTGTGCCTGATAATCGGGTAACGGAAACAGGATGCTGACCCCGCCACCGCCGGCCCAACCGCCGTGCGCCAGAGTGGTGCCGTCGTTCCAGGCGACGTCGACATCATTGTCGATCTGGGTGCCGCCACAACTCAGCACCATCGGATCGCACGCGGGATGATTGACGTGAATGCCGCCATCCCAATTGTCGGCGGTCTCATTGGCCGTCCCATGGTCGCCCGAAGCCGCGCAGATCGTTATGCCGAGCGCGGCGGCCGCCGTGAACAATTGATGATAGGCATCGACCCCCTGTTTGTCGTTCAGCGATTCCGATGCGCCCCAGCTGATCGAGATCACGGAGGGCTTGCGCTGGGCATCGTAAACCGCAGCGCTGATCGTATCGAGGAAGCCCTTGTCGCCCTCGTTCGGCCCGAAATAGACGGCCAGGCGGGCCTTTGGCACGACCGCGCCCGCCACTTCGATATCGAGCATCACCTCGCCATCCGCGGACCGCGGATCGCTTGGCGCATTGCGGCTGTGATCGACGCCGATCGCGCTGACGACCGGGAGTGGCTGCCCGATCTCGTGGAAGAAGACGGCCAGGTCGGCATGACGATAGCCGCCGCCGAGTTCTATGATCGCGATCGTCTGGCCGCTGCCGTCGAGCGTCGCGGTGCCCGCCATAGCCGGAAACTTGTAGCGCGCCGCAAATTCGGTAGCGGCAAGGCCCTTGCTGCCGCCCGGCCCGGAATTTTGATGGGCGAGCGCGCGCGCACGAAATGGCGCGCGTGATTTTGGCCGCGTATCGAGCCCGAACACGCCGGTAACGATATCGCTCAAATCATCCGGCAGCGAAATATGACCCGTGCGGCCGCGGTAGGTGCCCATCGGTGAATGATAAAGCCGCACATCCGCCGGAAAGGCGGCCAGCACGTTGCCCAGCCGTCCGCTCAAGGTGACGGCCCGTTCGAGCGCGCTGCGATGGACCACGACCAGATCATGCCGTCGGCCATAATCCTCGACCTTGTCGAGATCGTCCTGTGTGGCGCCGTAAAGCCGCTCCAAATCGGCGTGGGTCAGATATTCCCGCTCCGCCAGGGGAGTGGCGGCAAGCTCCTGGACCTTGGCAGTGAGCGCGGCCAGATCTCCCTTGGAGCGTAACCGGACGGTGACCCGCGTCGGTGCCGCGAGGTCGGCGGAACCGGCAGAGCGCGAAGCGTGCTGAAGCTCGCGCTGCGAGCCCGCGATAGGAATGAAGCCTGGCATCCTCTTCCCCCCTGCAAATATCGAGCGTCAGGAATGAGCGATTGTGCGCATCATACATCAAACCGACGAGGGCGTATTCAGGAATTAAGGGCCATTATGACTGTAAGAAGCCTGTTGATCCGCACGCGGTGGCGTGCGGTTGAAACCTATCCGCAGGGGCCCTTGCCCTTGGGCGCCGCGCCGTGGAACTCGATCAGCATGCCGAGATCGTCGAGCGTGGGGGCAAGGAAGGATCGGCCCGACAGACCGGCATATGTCTCCAGCTTGCGCTCGTAGCCGCGCTCGACCCAGCGTTGCGCGCGGCCGGGATCGGCCGCGAGAAAGCTCACGCCCAGAATGCGCGGCCCGCTCTTCGCCAGCGTGTCCGCGGCGAGGCCGGGGCCGTCGGGGCGCAACGTCAGCAAGGCGGTCGGCCCGACCGGCACGCAGAAACCCGACGCGCCCACCGCCGGCAGCCGCACCGGCGTCGCGCCGCCATAGCCCATGCGCGCGAGCTGCGTGCGGTCGGCGTCGGGATCGTTCGACACCAGCCAGATTGCCGATAGCGCGCGAACGCTGTTGGGATGCTCGCGTGTCACCTGATGGTCCATGGCATTGGTCGGGTCGGCCTGGTCGGGCGCGTAATCGGCCTTGTAGTCGATGAAGAAGCTGCTGCTCGTCAGCGGGGCGCGATCGAAGGCGAACAGATGCCAGCCCGGATTGGCGCTGTTCGGGCCGGAGAACATCGGCGTAACCCCATAGCCCAATGCCTGGAGCGAGGTACGGATCGTGTCGAGCCCCGCCGAACGGAAACCGAACGAGCGGGCGCCGGGCTGTTCCTTCAATTTTTCCCGGTCATCCTTCTCGCCGGGATCATAATCGGGATTGGGGCGGGTGACGCCGAGCAGCTCGATGAAGCTCGTGTCGGCGATACGGATATAGCGGTTGGCGACTCCATTGGTATCGTGGCCAGGGCGGACCTGGAAGCCGAGCTTCACCGCCATGATCGCGGTCGCCTCGTCGATCGTGCGACTCCAGAGCAGGACGTGATCGAGCCGGGTCGGCGGAGCGGGGGTGGCTGCGGCTGCCGGAGGTGCTGCGGCGGAAAGTGCAAGGGCGAACGTCATGAGCGAAAGCAATGGCCGCACGCGAGACTCTCCTGGGCTTTGATCGGGCGAGATTTAGGAGATCGGTACGGGGGATCAATGATTGTCGGCCCCGGAATGAGACGAGCCGTTGGCGCGAAACTCCGTCCGGCACGGGCGATATGGCCGTCAGGCAAAAAGGGCGGCCATCCGGAAAGATGGCCGCCCGACATCGCGCCCTGCCGGAAGACAGCGCACGACGCGAGTTTAGAACTTGAAGCGACCGCCCACGCGGAAGGCGCGGCCGACAATGCCGGCCTCGGCTACCACTGGATTGTAGAGATAGCCGCCATAAGTCACGGTATCGAGCGGCGGCTTCGCGTTGAAGACGTTGAGGATGTTCGCGTAGAAGGTGAAGGCCTTGCCGACATTGATCTGGCCGGTCAGGTCGACGTCGATGAAGCGCCTCGTGTTGCAGGCCTGGAAGCCGCCGTCGAGGCCGGGCGCGGTGACCGGATCGGTGCAGCGGCCGCCGCCCTGATCGTCGGCGGAGAGATTGTATCCCGACGTGTAATAAGCGGTCGCGGTGATCGATCCCATCTCGCCGATATTCAGCGTGTTCTGCCAGCTGCCCTTCCACTTGGGCGTGCCGGAGCCCGCGGTCAGGTTGAAATTGCCGAGCGTACCCGCATAGCGCTGCACCGATCCGCCGGGGAAGGTCGTGTTGAGCTTATGGATATATTCGGCATCCGCATTGCTTTCGATCGACCAGCCGTTCGCGAAATGAATCGTGAGCGAGGCGCCGAAATCGAGGCCGTCGGTCGTGACCGTGGTGGCGTTGATGTAGGGCGAGCCGATGATGCCCACCAACGGCAAGGCGGTTGGGTTGAGGATATCCGGCGCGGCTGGCTGGATCGTGTAGCCGGCGGGGATGGGCTGTCCGCTATAATAAGCGGTGAGCGCCCCCGCGACGGGCGAGCCGATGATCGCGCCCGTCTTGCGGATATTGTAATAGTCGACCGTGAACCGCAGCCCGCGCACCGGCTTGATATCGGTGCCGACCGTGATGTTGCGCGACTTCTCCGGAGCCAGGTTCGGGTTGGAGATCGATTGCAGGCCGAAGGACGTGGTCAGGTAAGGCGAGCAATTGGCGGGGGTCGATGCCGTGCAGACCGCGCCCGGAATGCTGTGCGCCGCCAGGAACGCCGCCGGTAGCGTCGAGAGGTTGACCGGCACGAAGCCGACGGTCGGTATCGCTGAGGATTCACCGAAGGAGGGGATGCGGAAACCCTTCGAGATCGCGCCCCGCAGCGTGATCTGGCGAATGGGCGTGAAGACGATGCCTGCCTTGGGCGACAAGGCGTGCTGGCCGCTCGAATAATTGTCGTAGCGGCCGGACAGATCGAGATTGAGACTGGTCAGGATCGGGGCCTTGATCTCGAAATAGGGCGATTCAACCCAGCGGCTGCCGACCGTGCCGAAGGCATTGATGATGAAGTAACGCTGGGTGGGCCCGTTTGCGTCCGAATTGGCGCTCGGCGAATTGACCGATTCCTTGCGGATCGAGCCGCCAAGCGCGAGCTGCACCGGTCCGCCCGGCAGTTGCATAAGGTCATGCGTCAGGTTGGCGTCGAGCTCGTACATTTCCGATCGCGCGGGCGCGTCGAGACGGGGCGTGAGATAGTCGCGCATCGCCTGGCTGTTCGCGAGCGGATTGACGAAATTGTACGAGCCGTCGTTCACGACATCCAGCAAATGCTGAATATAGACATAGCCTTCGAAGGTACGGCGCAGGTCGCTGACCATGCCCAGCGCGTGGACGCTATAATCCCAATTGTCGCCGAACGACCCGGTGATGCCGCCGGCGAGCCGGTAGACCCGGCTGCGCGTGGAGGTGCGCTGGGTGATCCCCGGCAGCGAGCCGATAATCTGCGCTTCCTGGCCTGCCGCCGCGAACGGATTCTGCGGATTCAGCGTACCGTTGGTGGCGTTGCACCCGCCGACCGTGCCGCGCGGACAGACGAAGACCGGCAAGGCCAGAGGCGCCGAACCCAGCGCATTGGCGCCGCCCGCCAGGCCCGCGGTCGAGAAGCGCGGGAAGAATATGCCGGCCGGGCCATTGGCGCGGATCGTGGCGCCGGTGGGGATGCCGTTACCGGCGAGGCCGAAATAAGGGAAAGACGAGCTGCTCTGCTCGAAATTGAATTCGAGATAGGCCTGTGCATTGGCGCCGACGTCGACCGTGGCGCGAGACGACACGCCCCATCGTTGGCTGTGCGGTTCCACCACGCCGCCATCGTTCACCGTATCCTGGGTGCAGACAGTGGCAGGCGACGTCGTGAACTTGGCCTGTTCGGCGGCGGTCAGAGTATAGGGTGCGAAGCTGCCGCATCCGGTCGATGGGTTCAGGAATTGATATCGGGCGCCGGGGACGGCGATGTGGGTCGCCGCGACGCCGGGGCGGACCAGCAGCACCGGCACGAAGGTCGAGACGCCGGAAAAATTGAGCGGCGAATTCGCCCGCTGGTCGATGCCGCAATTGCCGTTGTAGCAGATGCCGGTCTGGTTGGACGTGTTGAACGGTGCGGGCAGGTCGCGATTATAGATCGGATCCTGGTTGATATAATGGCCGCTGATATAGACGTTGAAGCCCTGGGCGGCGAGGTCGCCGAAGCCTGCGGTCAGGCTGACGCGCTGGTTGCCGCCATAGCCGCGCTGGGCGACGCCGCCCTCGGCCATGCCGCTGATGCCGGTGATCTGCTTCTTGGTGATGATGTTGACCACACCCGCGACCGCGTCCGCGCCATAGGTCGATGAGG
>Ga0207651_10000005_pt1 | contig 246132 bp, 260 predicted proteins | sample KBSM23metaG_FD_184328 | JGI IMG/M metagenome (GOLD analysis project Ga0207651, IMG submission 184328) | Miscanthus rhizosphere microbial communities from Kellogg Biological Station, Michigan, USA - KBS M2-3 metaG (SPAdes) (version 2) | ecosystem: Host-associated > Plants > Roots > Rhizosphere... | reverse complement strand
CGCAGCCGCCCCGACCGGATAGCGCGCATTGGCAGGCCTGCAGGCGGTATCCAGGGCTTCACGGCCCAAAGTCAGCGTGCAGCCTCCCCGCGGCCGAGAAGGTGTGCGGAACCGCGCCGGTCACACTCGCTTGCGCCCAAGCCACCTACCCGCACGCCCAAAATCCGTCGCCCCGGCGCAGGCCGGGGCCGCAGGAGTGTGCTACCCACCTCATATCCCCCACCGTCATCCCGGATCCTTCGACAGGCTCAGGGCGACGGTAAGAGACGCCATCCCCACTACTATCACCCACGCGAAAGCCCGGGATCCCGCTTCCCTCGCAAGGGGCACTCAGGCCTTGTACATTTGCGCCAAGACATGATCTGAGGCGTGACCATGCCCGCCCTTTCGCACGATTTGCTGCTCTATACCGGTCTCGCGGTCGCGGCGCTGGTCGTCGTCAACATCGTCACGCGGCGTGTGCCGCTGATCGGCAGCTTGCTGCGCTTCGCGGTCTGGGGCGTGATCGTCATGCTGGTCATCGGTGCGGTCGAGCAGCGCAGCCTGTTCGATCCCTATTTCGCCAGGATCACGCATTTCCTGAGGCTCGACACCCCGGACGATCAGCAGGTCTCCGGCAAGGAGCTTCGCATCCCGATGAGCCGCGACGGCCATTTCTGGGTGCGCGCACGGATCAACGGTGTCGAGCGCAAGCTGCTGGTCGATAGCGGCGCCACCATCACCGCTTTGTCGGTCGATACTGCCGAGGCGGCCGGGCTGATGCCCGAGAAATCGCCCTTCCCGATCATCCTCAAGACCGCCAACGGCGCGGTCGCCGCGCGGACCTCTCGCGTCTCCACGCTCAGGATAGGCAACGTGGTCGCGCGCAACCTGCCGGTCGTGGTCTCGCCCTCGTTCGGCGATACCGAGGTCATCGGCATGAACTTCCTGTCGAAGCTCAAGAGTTGGCGGGTCGAAGGCACCATTTTGATCCTGGAGCCGCACCATCCCCAATCGTCCGCAAGCGGGACCAACGCCTGAACCCGCTCGCCCGATCGGGAGCAATGGGCTAGAATGCACTCATGACGGTCCCCATCGGCATGACCGATCTCTTCCCCGCTTTCTCGCTTGGCGGGGTCGCGCTGATCGGCCTCATGGGGCGGATCCAGCCGCCGGCGGCGGTGCGTTTCGGCGTGGTCGCAATATTGGGGTCGCTGTTGATCCTTTACCTGACCGGCCAGCTTCATCTGTGGCTGCCGGACAGGTTCGGCCTGCCGCTGTATGTCGCCCTGCTCGTGCTGGCCGGGGGGATCATCCTCTGGAACTGGCGCGCGAGGCGCTCGTCGAAACGGGGCTGACAGCCGACCTCAATTGGCGGTGACCAACTGCCCGGCCTGGCCCTCATATTCCTCCGCCATTCCCTTGAGCGTGCCGATCGTTCGGGTGTCGGAAATCGAGGCGGCGAGCCGGCGGCAATGCGCCGCTTGCTCGCGTAGATATTCCGCGTGGCGCATCTGGGTCACATCGACGAGCAGATTGACCGCGCCGACGAACGCACCATCGTCGTCGAACAGAGGCGTCGGATAGGGCACGAACTGGATGCGCGTTCCGTCGGGACGTTCGGCGACGGCTTCCGTGCCGCGCACCTTGCGACGCTCCCGGATCGCAACCGCCATCGGGCATTCGTCATGCGGCAGGCGCGCGCCGTCCAGCCTGTAGAGCTTCCAGGTCACGCACCATTTGTCGTGGCGGACGACGGGCGTCCGCCCGGCCAGATCGATGCAGGCGCGATTGTAATGCGTGATCGTGCCGTGCGTGTCGGTGAGATAGATAGCTACGGGAAGCCGGTCGAGCGCTTCGGCAAGCCCGTCATCTCCATCGAGCGTCGCCTTCACCGCGATGCCCAGATATTCTTCCGCGAAATTGATCACGATCGGTGCGCGCCCCACTTACCGCAAGCAAAACGGCGACATCGGCCGCGCACGGAACGGCGGACCTGCAAGCTCCCGACTTCAGCGCATAACCTCGATCAAGGTTCCCGGCCTGGTTACCTTGAAGCGGCGATAAATCCTTGGCGCTACGAGGGGCGGCTCAGCGCTGCATCTTCATGAGCTGATCCATCGGCATCATGTTCTGGTTGAGGTGCGCCATGATCCATACGGATCCGACCACCACCAGCAGCACGATCATCACGCCGAAGGCGAGCGCCAGCGTATTGTTGGTATTCTCCGGCCCGCTGGTGAGGTGCAGGAAGAAGACGAGGTGGACGCCGATCTGCGCCACCGCCAGCGCCAGCAGGGCCGCGGGAATGCCCGGTCCCCACACCAGCCCCGAACTCGCCAGCCAGAAGCTGGCGACGGTCAGCCCGACCGCGAGCAGCAGGCCAAGCGCATAGACCTGGATCGCACCGAAGCCCGAACCGCCGGCATGTTCGTCGCCGGGCGCGGCATCGTCATGCTCGCCCCATTCTTCGTCGTGGCCGCTCATGCGCCGGCTCCCAGCAGATAGACGATCGTGAACAACGCGACCCAGATGATGTCGAGCGCGTGCCAGAACAGATTGAAGCACAGCAGGCGCCGCATGATCTGCGGCCTGAAACCCTTGAACCAGATCTGCGCCATCATCGTGCCGAGCCACAGGCCGCCGACCGTGACGTGCAGGCCGTGGCATCCCACCAAGGCGAAGAAGGCGGAGAGGAAGGCGCTGCGGTCCGGCCCCGCTCCATGCTGGATCATCTCGTAGAATTCGAGCGCTTCCAGGATCACGAACACCAGGCCCAACAGGCCGGTGACGAGCATCCAGAACTGCGTCTCGATCTGCCGCCGCCGTGTGGCTGCGACATAGCCCAGGCCACAGGTGAAGCTCGACAGCAGCAGGCAGGCAGTCTCGATCGCGACGCGATTGAGATCGAACAATTGCCTGCCGGTCGGGCCGCCCGCGGTCGCGTGCGCCAGCACGGCGTAAGCCGCGAAGAAACCCGAGAACATGACGATGTCGGACAGCAGGAAGATCCAGAAGCCGTAGCCTACGATCACGCGCCTGGGCGCGGGGCCGCCCGCGCCATGGCCGCGCGCCTCGGCATGGCCATGGCCGTGCGGATCATGGCCGCTGCCATAGGGCCCATGCTGGAGATAGACGGACGCGACGTCGCTCGGAGTGGAGGTCTGGCTCATGCCTGCGACTCCATCGCCGCGAGCCATTCGGGACCGCGCGACGCACGCCGCGCGCGATCGACCCGCGCGACCTCCTCAGCCGGGATTTCATATTCGTCCTCGTCCTGCCAGGCGAAGATGACGAAGGTCGCATAGGCGCCGATGAAGCCCAGGATCACCAGCCACCAGATGTGCCAGATCAGCGAGAAACCCATGATTGCCGCGAAGAAGCCGCAGACGAAGCCGGTCGGGTTGTTCTTGGGCATCTCGATCGGCTTGTAATCGGGTTCCTCATAGAGCCGCTCCTGCGCGATCGCGGCCTGCTTCATGCCCCAATAGGCATCCTCACCATGCACGTCGTGCAGCACGGGGAAGTTGAAGGTCGGCGGCGGCGAGGGCGTCACCCATTCGAGCGTGCGCCCGTTCCACGGATCGCCCGTCAGGTCACGCAACTGCTCGCGCATCCGGATCGAGACGATCAGCTGGACGACCTGCGCGGCGACCCCGAGGAAGATCACCACCGTGCCCGCGCCCGCCATCAGGATCCACGGGTCCCACAGCGCATTGTCGATATGCTGGAGGCGCCGCGTCATGCCCTCCATGCCGACGATGTAGAGCGGCATGAAGGTGGCGATGAAGCCGGTCAGCGTCAGCCAGAAGGCCGTCACGCCCCAGCCCTTGTGTAGCCGGAAGCCGAACGCCTTGGGGAACCAATATTCGTAGCCCGCGAAGGCGCCGAACAGCACGCCGCCAATGATCACATTGTGGAAATGCGCCACCAGGAACATCGAATTGTGCAGCACGAAATCGGCCGGCGGCACCGCCAGCAAAACACCGGTCATGCCGCCGATCACAAAGGTGATGACGAAGCCCAGCGCCCACAGCATCGGCACTTCGAAACGGACGCGGCCGCCATACATCGTGAACAGCCAATTGTAGATCTTTACGCCGGTGCCGACCGCGATGATAGAGGTCGCGATGCCGAACGCCGCGTTGACGTCGCCGCCCGCGCCCATCGTGAAGAAATGGTGCAGCCAGACGAGGAACGAGACGACGCAGATGAACAACGTCGCCATCACCATCGACCGGTAACCGAACAGGGGCTTGGCCGAGAAAGTCGAGAAGACCTCGGAGAAGATACCGAACGCAGGCAGGATCAGGATGTAGACCTCGGGATGGCCCCAGGCCCAGATCAGGTTCACGAACATCATCGGGTTGCCGCCCGCCTCGTTCGTGAAGAAGTGGAAGCCCATATAGCGATCGAGCGTCAGCATCGCGAGCGTCGCGGTCAGGATCGGGAAGGCGGCGACGATCAGCAGGTTGGACGCGAGGCTAGTCCAGCAGAACATCGGCATGCGCAAATAGGACATGCCGGGCGCGCGCATCTTCAATATTGTGGTAACGAGGTTGATGCCGGTCGTGAGCGTGCCGACCCCCGATATCTGCAGCGCCCAAAGGTAATAATCGACGCCGACGCCCGGCGAGTAGGCAAGCTCGGACAAAGGTGGATAAGGCAGCCAGCCGGTGCGCGCGAACTCGCCCACCGCCAAGCTGATATTGACCAGCAAGGCGCCGGTCGCGGTCAGCCAGAAGCCGGTATTGTTGAGCGTCGGGAAAGCCACGTCGCGCACGCCCAATTGCAGCGGCACGACGAAGTTCATCAGGCCGATCACGAACGGCATCGCGCCGAAGAAGATCATGATCGTCCCGTGCGCCGAGAAGACCTGGTCATAATGTTCGGGCGGCAGATAGCCTTGCGCGCCATGCAGCGCCAAGGCCTGCTGCGAGCGCATCATGATCGCATCGGCGAAACCGCGCAGCAGCATCAGGGCGGCGAGGATGATGTACATCACGCCGATCCTTTTATGGTCGACGCTGGTCAGCCATTCGTTCCACAGATAGGGCCACCAGCCCTTGAACCAGACATAGGCCAGCACGCCGACGACAACGCCGCCGGCGACCGCGCTCGCGATCAGGGGAATGGGCTGGTCGAGCGGAACCGCCGACCAGTCGAGCTTGCCCAGCAATCTCATTTGGCACTCCGGGGGGAAACGTTGACGTCGCCACGGCCGGCCTGCGGGCCGGGTGCGGGCGCGATCTTCTGCATGGCGATCTGATCGAACAGGCCGGGCTGGACCGCGCCATAATCATACGGCGTTTTGACCACGCTTTGCTTGGCCAGCCCGGCATAAGCCGCGGCGTCAAGCGCCGGCCCCTGCCCCTTGGTCTTGGCGACCCAGGCGGCGAAATCAGCGGGCGCGACCGCATGCGTCTGGAAGTTCATGTCGGAAAAGCCGTCGCCCGAATATTGCGCGGACTGGCCGTAATAGATGCCGGGCCGGTCGGCCTGCAGGTTCACCTGCGTCACCATGCCGTTCATCGTATAGATCATGCTGCCCAGGCGATGGACGAAGAAGGCGTTCATCACGCTTGCCGATGTCAGCGAGAAATGGACCGGCTGGCCGGTCGGAATCACCAACTGGTTGACGCTGGCGACGCCCTGCTCGGGATAGATGAACAGCCATTTCCAGTCGAGCGAGACGACCTGCACCTCTATCGGCTTCTGGTTCTTCTGAACCGGGAGCGGCTTGTAGGGATCGAGGTCATGGCTGCCGACCCAGATTACGCCGGCTAGGAACAGGATCACTAGGATCGGGATCGACCAGACCACCAGCTCGACCCGGCCCGAATAGGCCCAGTCGGGCAGATAACGACCGCGTGGCTTGTCGGCGCGATACCAGAAAGCGAAACCCAGCGTCGCGACGATCGTCGGAATGACGATGGCCAGCATGATCACCAGACTATTGAGAAGAATGGTCCGCTCGCCCGCGGCGATCGGACCGGCGGTATCGAGCACACCCTGGTGCGAACAACCCACCAGCGCGAGCAGCGGCACGTACACCGCGCCGCGCCGGATAGCCTTTATCGAGACGCGCTTCATACCCGGCCTGCCACCATTGGAATCGGAGCTGCGAAACAGGCCAATACCCCCGAAAGTCAAGCGCGTCGCCGGCCCAAACGATTGCAACACACGCAATCACCACGCCTCAAGCTGCATTTTCCACATGCGCCGAACGCCTAAGCGGTGGTTTGTGCGCCGCTTTCGATAGGTCGAAGCCCATCGGGGCCGAAACAATTGAAACAATCCCTAGCGTTAACCCGTTTGATTGCGGCACGCGTACGAGTAGCTTTGCGTAACAGAGGGTAAACAGATGGCCTCCCCACAGCGGATGGCTGCCGCTCAACTGCTGGCGGGGCAGCATCTTTCGGTCCTCGGTCAGGGGTTCCGGCGTCTCTACCGGCCGGACGAAACACAGGATTTCAGCGAACTGCTGGCGCGGATCGACGCGGCCGAACAGGGTTGTCGGTGGAAAGCGTGAAGCGTGGCCGGCCCCGGATGGGCGGCCTCTATTCCGCCGCCTGGGCTTCGGGCCGCCAGACCTTCGGCGCGGCGTCAGACGCCTTCGGTTCGGGAAAGCTCTTCTCGCACTTGGCACACCAGCGGCGCGCGACATGCGAGGGCGCATAGCTGCGCGTCAGGCAGTCGGGGCAAACGAAGCTCTTGGCCGGCCCTCCCCCGCGATATTTGCCATAATGATCCAGCTCGACCCGGTCCTGATGCTTCATCAGCACCAGCATCAACAGGGGCGTGAGCACGCAAGCCCCGAGCGCGAGGCCAATGATCAGAAAGATAAGAATGTTATCCAAGTCCGGTCACCCCACGCTGCTCCACGTCGACCGTCAACGGACGGCCTTCGTCCCGCCCCCAACGCGTGATTTCGCCAACGGCTCCGCGTTTACGAGTTTGAGAAAATGTAACTTAGCACAGTCTCGGCTGGTATGTCATGTTCCACATCTAGCGTTCCCGCACGTGGAGCGAAGGGGGAGTATATGCACAGCCCGTGGGCGCATTTCCTGTTGCGCAGGACCCGTCGGGCGCGGCTGGAGCTAAAGGCTTGATCCGCCTATCCCGCTGCTCGCGGAACGCGCTATGGGCACATGCGTTGGCACAATCTCAAGCACCTTTAAGCGAAATCCATTTCACGGCCGCGCGAGACGCGATGCGGAATAGAGCCCGCCCTGGCGTCCTAGTTGCGTAAGTGTATGCGTCAAACACCGGTTGCTGTGCCGGGGGTTCTGCCCCCGCTCGACGGCTTGCCCGCAGACTTTGGCGATCGGCTGGGTGTGAACAAGATTATGCAGATTCTTCTTGTCGAGGACGATCGACAGATTGCCGAGCGCGTCGCCTTTGATCTGGAGCGCAACGGCTATCAGGTAATCGACGTCGCGACAGCCGAGGCCGCGCATGATGCTCTTGCTGCCAATGCGATCGAAGCGGTCGTTCTGGATCGACTGTTGGTCGATGGGGACGCCATCACCATGATCGCCGAGTGGCGCCGTGCCGGGCTGAAGACGCCGATTCTGGTGGTAAGCTCGCTTTCGGCCGTGACCGATCGCATCGCCGGCCTCGCCGCGGGCGCGGACGATTATCTCACCAAGCCTTTCCACACCGAAGAGTTGGATGCGCGGTTGCGCGCGCTCCTCCGCGCGCGCGACCGACATGCGCAGCGTGAGTCCGACATATTGGAATGCGGCTCGGTTCGCATCGACCGCCGCCTTCGCACCGCGTCCCGCGGCGGCACGCCGCTCATGTTGCAGCCGCGCGAGTACCGCCTGCTTGAGGCGCTGGCGTTAAGCCCGGGACAAGTGGTTCCGCGATCGGTCCTGCTCGAGAAGGTGTGGAACCTCAGCTTCGACCCGCGCACCAAGATTATCGAAACGCATATCAGCCGGCTGCGCGACAAACTGGATTTCGCGGGGCCTGGTGAAGCGATCGAGACCGTGCGCGGCATTGGATATCGCCTGCGCGACGATGCCTGAGCCCGCGCGGCGCACGGTGCTGCGCACCGTTATCCTCTATATTGCCATCTTCGGCGTAACCAGTCTGGCGCTCGGCGAAGGCGCCTTTCTCTATGCGCGGCACGAGCTGGCCCAGCGGCTGGACCTTCGCCTCGCCCAACGGATGGACCGGCTCGACCTGGCTTATGCCGCGAAGGGCCAGCCCGGCCTGCTGCGCGCGATTGACGCATTCACCGACCACGGTGCGCGCACGTTCGGTTACGTCCTGACCGATGCTCGCGGGCAGCGGCTGCGCAGGCTCGGCGATGTCCCCCGCCTTGCGCCGGGCTGGGGCCTGACGCCGTTCGAAGACGAGGACGAAGGCGTGACGGATCCTGGCCGCACGCTCACCCGCCGTCTGTCCGATGGATCGACGCTGACCATCGTCGCTGATCGCGACTATATCGAGCAATATGATACGGTAACGACCGGCTTTCTCTTTGCGGCGATCGCGCTTTTGTTCCTTGTCGCCGCCGCCGGCGCGCTGTCACTGGAACGCAAGGTGCGCAGCCGGATCGAGGGGTTGAACGAAACCGCGCGCGCGATCTTTGACGGCGACCTCGACCAGCGCGTGCCGATCAGCCCGGCGCACGACGAATTCGATGCGATCGCCGCCACGGTCAACGCGATGCTCGACCGCCTCAACTGGATGCTGCACGAGGTACGTCGCGTCTCCACCTACATCGCGCATGATCTGCGCGCGCCGATCGTGCGGCTGCGCGACCATCTCCAGCGTGGCCCGCCCGCCGATCGCGGGGTGGTCGATATCGATGCGGTCGAACGCTGCGAGGAGATCATCCGTCTGTTCGGCGTGATCCTCCGCATCGGGGAGATCGATGATGCGAGGATCGTGGGTACAGCGATCGAATTCGATCTGTCGGATCTGGTCGCCGAGTTGAGCGATACGCATGTCGCGGTGGCGGAAGACCTCGGCCGCACGCTGACGCACGCAATCACCCCGGATATCGCAATGTCCGGCGATCGTGACCTGATCGCGCAATTGTTGGTCAACCTCATCGACAACGCGCTGCGCCATACGCCCGTCGGCGCGCATATCTCGATCAGGCTGACCACCGATGGCACGCGCGCCTGCCTGACGGTGGCCGACGATGGCCCGGGCCTGCCCGAGCAGGAAAGACGCCAGCTTGCGGTCTCCCGGCCCCGCGCCGGCGAAGGGGCCACGCGCGAGGGCGTGGGGCTGAAGCTCGTCCAGGCGATCGCGACCGGCCATCAGGGTCGCCTCGTTCTGCATGACAATGAACCCGGTCTTCGGGTCGAGGTAAGCCTGCCGCTGCAGCTGCTACGGCGCGGCAAGATCGGCTGAACGGCAAAAAGCGCCCCCGGCAAAGGCCGGGAGCGCTTTCCCCTGATCCGAACCCGCCTTAGTGCGCGTAGGCGACGGCGAGGCTGGCCTTGCGGCCGCGGCGCATCGTCAGGCCAAGCGCGCCGAAACCGATGAGCATCATGCCCCACGAGCCCGGCTCCGGCACCATGCCCGCGGCCTGCGCGTTGCCGCTAACCTTGGGCTTCGTGAAGACGAGCTGGGTTTTGTCCAACACCGAATAGATCCCGTCCAGATTGGTGACGTCGCTCGCGCTGGGCGCGGTGTTGGCGAGCGTCCCGTTCGTGCCCAGCGTGCCGCTGGAATCGTTGGTGTAATCCATGCAGCTGCCGGTGTTGATATTGGTGTAGACATGATCTGAATCGTCCAGACCGAGCGCGTTGCCGAGCTCCTGACAGATAACCTGCTGGAAGTAAGCGGCGTTGTTATATCTCGGCTGGTTGAAATAATAATCGTTCAGCTTGATCGTCGCCTGATAGATGCTCGTCCCCGACGTATAGACAGTGGTCCAACCCGACCATCCGGTAGCGCCGTAATTGCCGCTGCACACCTGAACAGTGCCGTAGACCCCCGCACAATTTGTGGCGTTGGTCATCCCCGCCATTGGCAGAAAATCGATATATTTATCCGTCGACCAGACCGTTTCCGCGGTCGCCAGATAGGGCGCCCACTTCGTGCTGGTGTTGTTGCCGACCATGATCGCCAGATTGCCGGTATGCGCCCAGTGGTAACCGTTCCACGACTGGGTCGGAACCGTCGCCCCCACCGGAGCCACCGCGGCAAATGCAGCAAGGACCAAGCCGCAACGCGCGGCTGCTTTGTTCAGCAGTGTCATGGGTAACCCCCGCATCATTATCAGGCAAGTCGCCCGGCACCCCGCCGGCTACGCTCCCCCGGAGGCGATCTTGGCGGGACGGTGATAGACGAGTCGTAGTTAACGAAGCGTTAGATTGCGTTAAATCGTGCTGATGTTGCGTTAAGGTGTCTAAACTTTCCGGAACAAGTGCGAATAACGATATCGTATCGCGTCCGATACGAATGTCATACGAACAAATTACGGAGCCGTCACAACCTAATCTGGATCTAATTGTTACAGATCCGTTTCGTGACCGATTTGCAACGGCGATATCAACAAAGGTCAACTTTTCGCAACCTTGCATGCAGGGAACGGAACTGCAGCATTAATCCCCCGTTAACCGCGCCGCTTGTGTCCCGGATCGCCATTCAAGCGCGCCGGACCGACAGGCTTCAGGGACCTCGACGTCCAAAGTACGTGTGGAGATGCGCTCATGAGTAAGTTGGCCGTTTTCGGCGTTGGGGCAGCATTGCTGCTCGCCGCCGCCCCCGCTTCGGCAATCACGACCTTCGCGGACTTTTCGCCCGCGAGTAATGCCCCCAACATCGTCTATGTCGGCGCCGACGACGGCTCCGGCACGCTTAGCAGCATCGACCAGTTGGTGCACTTCGCTTTCCTGAACCCGGATGGTTCCGTCAGCGGCACCACCATCGATGCCATGATGAACCTGACCGCGACCACCGGAGCGGCCACGGTCGTCGGCGGTTCGCTGGCGCTGCTGCCGATTTCGGACGGCACGTTGACCTTCACGGCGACAGCGCCTGTGACCTGGGGCGGTCACACAGGCACCAATCTGCTGACGGTCGATTTCAGCGGCGGGTTCCTGTCTGCCATCCTGGGCGGGTCGACCGCGAGCTACGGCAGCTCGACGCCGCCTTTCACGGTCAATTTCACGTCGGACTTCCTCGATTTCTCGAGCAGCACGGCGCGTGATCTGGCGCTGGCGATCGACGCAATCAACCCGTCCGTGGGCTTCGCCTTCGGCGGTAGCCGTCTCAACCTCGGCACCATGTCGGGCAATTTCGGCGCGGATGCCACGTCCGGCAACCCGCAGGGCGTCGTCCCCGAGCCGGCCAGCTGGGCGCTCATGTTCGCGGGCTTCGGCCTGGTCGGCAGCGTGTTGCGGTCGCAGCGCCGCCGCACTGCGGAAGTCACCTTCGGCTGATGCGCGCACGGGCCGGCTCGGCGCCGGCCCCGCCTTCCCGGGGCGACAGTCCGCTGTCGCCCCGGATTCCGGCCGCAGCCTCTGTTTGCGCCGCCCGGGACGCGTGAAGGCTGCCACAAATCGAAAAAGGATGACGCGTGACCAATCTTACCGCAGCCCCGAGCATCGCGATCGACACGGACCAATTCAACGTCAGCGGGTTGCTGTCCGGCACGTTCAGTAATCGCACTAGCACTGGCTTCGACGTCGATCTGGGCAACGGCTATGGCGAGCATTATACAGGCACCAGCCTGACGTTCGACAGCAACGGCAACCTCAGTTCAGGCACACTCACCGGCCTCGGCGAAACCTATTTCGGCGCGTCCGTATTCTCCATGACGCAGCTCAATCTCGACGCCGCTACGTTCGTGCATTGGGTCAATACGGGAGACAGCGCCGCCGCCACCGTCGCCATCTTCGGCGGCAACGACTCGATCGTCGGCAGTAACGACGACGATACGCTCGATGGCCGGGCCGGCCATGACGTGATCCTGGGCAGCGGCGGCAGTGACGTCATCATCGGCGGAGACGGCAATGACCATCTTTACGGCCAGTCGCCGAACGGCGGAGCGGACGGCGCGGATTCCATAACCGCCGGTAACGGCATGGATTATGTCCAGGGCAATGCCGGCAACGACACGCTCGACGGCGGCGCGGGACCGGATCGCATCAATGGCGGCGCGAATGACGACCTGATCTTCGGCGGCTCCGGCAACGATGCCATAAACGGCAATCTCGGCAATGACACGATCGATGCCGGCGACGGCAACGACATCGCCCGTGGCGGCAAGGACAATGACCAGATTTCCGGCGGCGCCGGCAACGATTCGCTTTCGGGCGACCTCGGCAGCGACACATTGATCGGCGGCGCGGGCAACGACACGCTGACCGGCGGCGACGGTACCGATCTCTTCAAGTTCGCCGCGGCGGACGCGCACTATGCCGGCGCGGGGACCGACGTCATAACCGATTATACCGACGGCACCGACAAGATCGCACTGGGCTTCACCGTCAATGCGGTGCTGACCGGCACCGATCCCGCCAGCCTTTCCGCCGCGATCACATACGCCCAGCAATTGTTCGATGGTCATGGCGGCAATGGCGAAGTGGCCGCGCTGCACGTAGGCAGCGACACATATCTCTTCTTCGCCGGAGACGGCGGCGCGACGGTCGATTCGGCGATCGACGTCAAGGCCGCGGCAACGACCGCATTCGACGTGACCGATTTCGTTTAGGAGTTGATCGCTAACTGGCGTCAGCCTGCCGGGGTCCCCTCCGGCAGGCGGCAAATATCGATCCAGGCGGCGCCTACCAGATCCGCCAGCCGTCCTGGCCCGATCCGCACCGAGCTGTTGAGCGATCCCGCCGCCGGATAGACGCTGTCGAAGATCCTGAGGCTCGCATCGCAATAGATCGGCAGGGGCATCGCCAGTCCAAACGGGCAGACGCCACCCACGCGGTGGCCAGTGACGACGAATGTCTCCTCGGCATCCAGCATGCGCGGGCGGGCCTGGAACACCGCCTTGGTCTTCTGGTTGTCAAGCCGCGTGTCTCCGCGCGTCACCAAGAGCACGATCCGGTCATCGATGCGCAAGGCGAGCGTTTTGGCGATCTGTCCGGGTGCGACACGGAGCGCTTCTGCCGCCTCAAGCACAGTCGCGGTGCTGGCTTCGGTTTCGATGATCGGCAGATCAGGAGCATGCTCGCGCAACCAGGCGCGGACCGATTCCAGGCTCATGACTGAACGCCGTAGCCCCGGCCCTCGGCGGGCCATGCGCCCGCGAGATCTCGCCCGCGCAGCAGATGATAGATTCCATGCAGGTTCACGGTGGGGTCGCAATGTGACGGCATCAGAACGACACGCGTCCCAACCGCGAGCGGGCGCGCACCCTGAGGCAGGTCGAGCCGGCCGAATTCATCACCCTTGAAGCGATAGACCGCATCGGTCGGCGCTCCCGCCAGCGCGCGTGGTTCACCTGCATCGGTCGCCATCGCCTTCGTGCCCGTGTCCAGCGTCACGAAGCCAGGATGATTGGCGCTGACCACGGTCGCGTGGACCGTGAGCGCCTGTTCGAACGGCCCGGCGCCGCCCAGATCGCAGGCGCCATAATCCTGGTCCATGAAGACGTAGGAGCCGCATTGCAGCTCTGTCAGCAAACCCGCTTCGACATCGATACCGTGCGTGCCCGTGCCGCCCCCGCTTATGACCGTCGGCGTCAGCCCCGCAGCGGTGAGTGCCGCGATCGTCTCCGCCAGCCTGGCATTGCGCGTAGCCATCGCGGCGCGGCGCGCGGCGAGTGTCACGATATGCTGCTCGCTGCCGCAATAATATTGGAGTCCGCCATAAATCAGCCGCGGCTCGGCGGCGACGGCACGCGCGAGCGCTACCGCATCGTCCGGCGTGGCAACACCGGTCCGCCCTGCGCCGGGATCGACATCGATCAGCACCCGCAGCCGCAGGCCTGGAGCCAATGCCCCGGCCAGACCGGGCACGACCGCCGGATGATCGGCCACCACCGCCAGATCAGTTCCGCGCGCCACGAGTGCTGCGATGCGGGCAAACTTATCCGCGGTTGCGACGGGTGAGGTCAGCAATAGAGACGGGGCGGCGCCCACGAGCTGCTCGGCCTCGTGCAGCGTGGCGCAGCAGATCCCGACCGCGCCATGCTGGACTTGCAGGCTGGCGATTGCCCGGCTCTTGTGCGTCTTGGCATGCGGCCGGAGTGCAATGCCGCGCATCCGCGCATGATCCGCCAGGCGCGCGATGTTGCGCTCGAGCGCATCGAGATCGAGCATCAGGCACGGTGTGGGCGGCAGCATCGACCGGGCGATAAGCGGGCTCGTGGGTGCGCGCAATCCTGGCTCAACTTCCCCCGCCGCGCTGGCGCCGCCGCAGCCAGGCCTTGAGACTGGGAATGCGCGCGCTCTGGATATCGTCGACTTTCCATCCGGCGAGCGGGGCACGGGTTAGCATCAGCGTGACATGTTGTAGCGGGAGGGGCTTGTCCGCATCGAAGCGAAGCAGGAGATGCGCCACGGCCTGACGATCGCCGCCGGTCACCGATACTATCTGCGCGCTCAGCCCATCGTTGCTGCGGCACTGGCAAAGCGGGTCATAATCCAACGTCGCGGCGCCATTTTGTGCCAGCGCATAAAGCTCTCCCGTGAGCACGCGCGGCGAAGAAAAGGTGAAATTTCGATCTCTGGTTTTTTTGAGATAGAGGCCCGCGACAAAACCGCGCGCGCCGATCAGATCCTCTGCCCCCGCCGGCAGAACCAGGCTTGCCGCCAACAGGGCGGCCACGAATACTTTTCCCACGAAACCTTCCCCCGGTTGGTTCCCCGGTTAACCATAACCCGTGCGCCCGCGCCGCCCAAGGCGAATATCCGAATCGGACGCAAGTTTTGCGTCTCGGAGGCGGAATTGGGATGGAAAAAGCGGCCGAACCGCCGTGATCAGGGCAGCGTTACGCCGAACCGTTCCGCCGCGCGGATATAATTGGCCATCGCATCGGCTGCCTCATCCGACAGATCGATGAATACGCGCCGCCCGTCGCGCGGATCGGCGGTGCGCACGAAAATGCCCTCGTCGGTCAGCCTTTTGATCCAGCGAAGCGCCGTCGTCGGCGGCACCGCGGCGGCGATGCACAGGCTCGACACCGCAACCGTGCGCTGCTCGAGCCGTGCCAGCAGCAGATCGAGCAGCATGTCCCAGGCCGGATCGGCGAACAATTCGCCGCTGAAATATTGATCGCGCAGCCGCCGCGCGCGGATCATCGCGCGGATAGTCGATATGCCGGGCATCTCTGCGTCGTTGCTTCGGCCGCGCCGGTCGGCCTGCTCGCGTCGTTCGCCCTCGCGCCGATCCGCCGCGCCCTCACGCCGCTCGGGGCCCGCATGTCTTTCGTTTTCGGAGAGCAATGCGAGCGCGCGCGCGATCCGCCCAACTTCCTCACTCAGCCGGCGCAATTGCGGCGACGGATCCTCCTCGGGCTCGGTCAAGCCGAGCAGGCCGAAAAACGAACGAGAGGAGCCGCGCGCACGCGCGCCAATCGTGGCAGTATCCAGCTGGCCCCAGTCACCATGAGCTTAACCTAGCGCGACTCGGACCAACGCGTCCTTTTTTTTGTTTCGCTTTGGATGAACCTGCCCGGTGAGAGCGGTTTCCATGCCGCGCTTCATCCATTTCGGAGTAATCGTGTCGATCCTGAAACGGCCGGTTCACACCCGGCTCATGGTCCCCCGGCGCTATTCGAACACGTCGCTCAAACGCTGGCTGCCACCGCGATCGACCAGCTGCGCGGTCGCGACGGCCACGCCGCCGGCATAAAGCGCGTGCGCCAAGCCCATGATCAAGGATGTCGCGAGCACGATTATGACGTTCACCAGCGACAGGGTGTAGGCCGCCGTCTGCGCGGTGGCGACGCGGAGTGCCGCGGCCTGGTCGGTCGGATGGAACATATCGGTCATTGCCGGCCCCATGCGGATCAGGAAAATCACCGCGTAGACCGCGAACAGGATTAGCACGATCACGACATAGGCACCGAGCAACTGCCAGAAATGGCCGCGCGACAACCGCCAGGCCGGTCCGATCACGATCTTGCGCTGCAGAATCGTCAGCGGCCCGGCGAGTGCGAGGCGCGTCGTCAGCCAGGCACTGAGAATGAGCATCGGCACTCCGACCAGGAGGGCGCCAGTGACAGCGCTTCCGCCAAGCGTTGCACTTACCAGCGCCAGCACCATCGCCATCGCGACGCCGACGACGATCATGATAAGATAGAAGCAGATGATCAGGACCAGCGCGCATCCCAGCAGCCGGAGTTCATCCATGCCGAGCCGAAGATAAGCGAAGCGGCCTTGCTCGGGGAAGAGGACCGCGCGGAACGTCGCGGCGGCGAGCATCACGAAAACGGCCAAGCCCACCAGCATCGCGAGGAAGAAGGGTCCTATCGCCGGCATGGCAGGCGGCGCGCCCGCCTGCTGTAGCATCGCGATCTGCGTTTCGTACAAGGGCCGCATCATCGCCATCATGACGAGGTTGAGGACGAAGATGATCGCGCTCCAGACCAGAATCGCGCGGACATTGTTGCCGACGAAGCGGAACGTGCCGCTTAGGATAGAGCCCACCGTGACCATCACATCCCTCCTGTTATGCGGGCCGCCCCCGGCCCTGTCGTCACCTCAATGGCCGAGCGCCTTCACGATCTCCTCGACCATCTTCTTCGCGTCCGCGAGCAGCATCATCGTATTGTCGCGGTAGAAGACCTCATTATCGACGCCGGCATAGCCGACGCCGCCCATGCTGCGCTTCACGAACAATACAGTCTTGGCCTTCTCCACATCCAGAACCGGCATGCCGTAGATCGGCGACGATTTGTCGGTCTTGGCTGCCGGGTTGGTCACGTCGTTGGCGCCGATCACGAAGGCGACGTCGGTCTGCGCGAACTCGCTGTTGATGTCTTCGAGCTCGAACACCTCGTCATAGGGCACATTCGCTTCGGCCAGCAGCACGTTCATATGGCCGGGCATGCGGCCCGCAACCGGGTGGATCGCATATTTGACGCTGACGCCTTCCTTCTTGAGCAGGTCGGCCATCTCGCGCAGCGCATGCTGCGCTTGGGCGACCGCCATGCCGTAACCGGGAACGATGATGACCTGCTCGGCCTGGCTCATCAGGAAGGCAGCGTCCTCCGCCGAGCCGCGCTTCCACGGCCGATCGATCGCCTGGCCGCCGCCGGACCCCGCGCCTGAATCCCCGCCGAAGCCGCCCGCGATCACGCTTATGAAGCTGCGGTTCATCGCCGCGCACATGATGTAGGACAGGATCGCGCCCGACGATCCGACCAAAGCGCCGGTGATGATCATCGCGGTATTGTGGAGCGTGAAGCCCATCGCCGCCGCCGCCCAGCCCGAATAGCTGTTCAGCATCGACACCACGACCGGCATGTCCGCGCCGCCGATCGGGATGATCAGGAGGAAGCCGATCAGGAAGGACAGGCCGGTGATCGTGAAAAAGACCCAAGGCGCCTCATCGGTCAGGAAATAAGCGATCAGGCCGAGGATCAGAGCGAGCGTGCCGAGATTGATCACATGACGGCCGGGCAGCATGATCGGCTTGCCCGACATGTTACCGTTCAACTTGAGGAAGGCGATCACGGACCCTGAGAAGGTGATCGCGCCGATCGCGATGCCCAGCCCCATTTCGATCCGGCTGACCTGATGGATCGTGCCACCCGCCTCGGCGATGCCGAACGCGGTGGGATTGAGATAAGCTGCGACCGCCACCAGCACGGCGGCGAGGCCGACTAGCGAGTGGAAGGCCGCGACGAGCTGCGGCATCGCGGTCATCGCGATTTTGCGCGCTGTGATGAAGCCGACGATCCCGCCGATCAGGATCGCGATGCCGATTTCGGGCAAGGACGCGATCTGGTGCGTGATGAGTGTGGTGCCGACTGCCAGCGCCATGCCGAACATGCCAAAACGGTTGCCGCGCCGGCTGCTGACCGGGCTCGATAGCCCGCGCAGCGCAAGGATGAAGCACACGCCCGCGACCAGATAGGCCAGCATCGCCCACGGGTTTGCCACAACCTGCTCCATCAAACTTCTTCCCCCTGGGCCGCGATCCGGCTCACTTGCCGGCCGCCGGTCTGTCCTTCTTCTTGTACATGGCGAGCATGCGCTCGGTGACGGCGAAGCCGCCGAAGATGTTGACGCTCGCCAGCCCGACGGCGGCAAGGCCGAGCCATTTCGATGTGGCCGATCCCGCCGCCGCGCTCGCGATCAGGGCGCCGACAATGATCACCGAGGAAATCGCGTTGGTCACCGCCATCAGAGGCGTGTGGAGCGCGGGCGTGACCGACCAGACCACGAAATAGCCGACGAAGCAGGCCAGCACGAAGATCGACAGGATCGAAAGAAAGTCCATCAGAGAGTTCCCACTAGATCCTCCCCATGCTGCGCATAGGGAGGATTTGAAGATGCGATCATCCGAGCAGCCTTTGGTTCACGATCTTGCCGCCCTGCGTCAGCCGGACCGCGCTGCCGATCTCGTCGTCGAGTTGGGGCAATCCGCCATCCTTGTCCCAGAAGGCGGAGAGGAAGTTGAACAGGTTGCGCGAGAAGAGCGCGGACGTGTCCGCGGCAAGACGCGAGGGCACATTCCTGTGGCCGACGATCTTGACACCATGCTTCTCCACGATCTCGCCCGCGACCGCGCCTTCGACATTGCCGCCCTGTTCGACCGCGAGATCAATGATCACGCTGCCCGGCCGCATGCTCGCAATCTGCGCGTCGCTGATCAGGCGCGGCGCCGGGCGCCCCGGGATCAAGGCGGTAGTGATGACGATATCCTGCTTGGCGATGTGCGCCGAGACCAGTTCAGCCTGGGCCTTCTGATATTCGGGCGACATTTCGGTCGCATATCCGCCCGAACCTTCGCCCTCGATCCCTGCAACATTCTCGACAAAGATCGGCTTGGCGCCCAGGGACTGGATCTGCTCCTTCGTCGCCGAGCGTACGTCGGTCGCGGAGACCTGCGCTCCGAGCCGGCGCGCAGTGGCGATCGCCTGCAGGCCGGCGACACCCACGCCCATCACGAACACGCGCGCGGCGGAGACCGTACCCGCGGCCGTCATCATCATCGGGAAGGCGCGGCCATATTCGGAGGCCGCGTCGAGCACCGCCTTGTAGCCCGACAAATTGGATTGCGAGGACAAGATGTCCATCGACTGCGCACGCGTGATACGCGGCATGAATTCCATCGCCAAAGCCTCGAAGCCGGCAGCAGCATAAGCATCGACCCGGGCGCGATCCCCGAACGGATTCATGCCCGCGACGATCCAGGCGCCCTGCTTCGCGCCTTTCAGGCTGTCGGGATCGGGGCCCTGCACGCCAAGGATGATGTCGGCATCCTTGAGCGTCGCGGCGCGTATGCCGACTTTGGCGCCCGCCACCTCATAATCCGCGTCGGCAATCGAAGCGCTGGAGCCCGCGCCGCTTTCGACCGCAATTTCCGCACCCAGCCCGGCGAACTTCCTGACCGTCTCGGGCGTCGCGGAAACGCGCTTTTCGCCGGCCGCGCTCTCCTTCACGACCGCGATGCGCACCGCCATCAGATCAGCGCGTGATTAGATATATGACAAGGAAGGCGATCGCCAGGCAGGCGATCGCGCCATATTTGAACAGACCGATGAAGCTTGCATATGTCCGCTCGTGCGCGGGCATATCCATCTTGGCGCCGCCTTCGGCCATCTTGTCTTCCCCATATCTGTAAAAAGGTCGTCTTGGTGATTAGCCGGGTGTTCCACGCGCCTCAAGGGCGGATCGTTGCGCGTTTCGCGATACAGGCGAGTCTTTCGTGCAACACCCACAACAGGTTGAGTCCCACCACCATGCCGGACTCCCACATCCTGTGGATAACTTTACGCAAGCCCCCTCAACCGCCGGTCCGACAAGAGGTTCGTTCCATCGGTCGCGGCTTGACCGGGGACTCCACCCGCATCCATCAGGCGACACTCGTGCTGAATGAGCGAGGGGGCTAAAGCGTGGGTGCGTTGCGACCGATACGGAAGGCCGAGACGCGCCCGGCGCTGGCCTTGTTGCCGCTCGACACGATTCTCCAGGGCGATTGCGTGGCCGAGATGGCCAAGCTGCCCGACAAATGCATCGACATGATCTTCGCCGATCCGCCCTATAATCTGCAGCTTGGCGGCGACCTGCATCGCCCCGAAGGCGGCAAGGTCGACGCGGTGATGGACCATTGGGACCGGTTCGACAGCTTCGAGGCTTACGATCGCTTCACCCGCGCCTGGCTGGCAGAAGCGCGCCGAATCCTCAAGGATGATGGGTCGCTGTGGGTGATCGGCAGCTACCACAATATCTTCCGGGTCGGCGCAGCCCTGCAGGATGCGGGCTTCTGGATCCTGAACGACATCGTCTGGCGCAAGGCCAACCCGATGCCCAATTTCAAGGGCACGCGCTTCACCAACGCGCACGAAACGATGATCTGGTGCTCGAAGCATGAGAAAGCGCGCTACACCTTCAATTATCGCGCGATGAAGGGTTTGAACGACGACGTGCAGATGCGCTCCGACTGGAGCCTGCCGATCTGCGGCGGCGCCGAGCGGCTGAAGGACGATGACGGGCACAAGACGCATCCGACGCAGAAACCGGAAAGCCTGCTCTATCGCGTGATGCTCGCCGCCTCGAAGCCGGGCGACATCGTGCTCGATCCCTTCTTCGGCACGGGCACCACGGGCGCGGTCGCGCGGCGTTTGCGCCGCCGCTGGATCGGGATCGAGCGCGAAGACAAATATGTGAATGCAGCCCGCGCGCGCATCCATTCGACGCTGCCGCTCGACGAAAGCGCGATGGAAGGCGTGCCGGAAAAAGCGTCCCAGCCACGCGTCGCGTTCGGTCTACTGGTCGAGAGCGGCATGATCCAGCCCGGCACGATCCTGCTCGACGCCAAGCGCCGCTGGCAGGCCGAGGTAAAGGCCGACGGCTCGCTGGTGTGCGGACCGCAAGGAGGATCGATCCACCGTTTGGGCGCGATCCTGCAGAATGCGCCATCCTGCAACGGCTGGACCTTCTGGCACATCGAGGAAAAGGGCAATCTGGTCGCAATTGACACGCTAAGGCAGAAGCATCTCGCCTCGTTCGCGGCCTGAGCCGCAATCAGGGCAGCGGGTTCAGCGACCAGACGAAGTCGTCCTGGTTGATCGTCGCCGCATCGGTGTGGTCGACCTGCGTATAGGTGTCGATATGGTCGAGCGGCCGATTCCGGGCGCTAAAAAATAGATAGGTGTCCGAACCAACCTCCAGAGCGGCCACGCCCGGGATTGTGCCGACCCCGATCGTCCCCGCCAGCAGCTGATCGGCGTAGGCTTCGGCCGAAGCAATGTCGGCGAAGCTTCGCCCGTCGCCGTGGAAAACCTCCGGTGTCACGGGCGTATAGGAGCTGTTCGGCACCTGGAACTTGTCCACGGCGTCCGTGAAATCCGTAATCTCGTCATGGATGGTCGGGCTCGATGGCGCACCGTCATAACCGATCGCGAAGATATCGGCACCCGCCCCCCCGGTCATGATATTGATGCCCGTCCCGCCCGAAATCACGTCATTGCCGGCATCGCCATAGAAGTGATTATTGCCGCCGAAGGCCCCCAGATTGTCGTTGCCCTGCCCGCCATGGATATCGTTGGTACCGCCATGGACCTGGATGAAGTCATCGCCGGTGTTGCCGTTGATGTGACTGTTCCCATGCCCGTTGACGATGATCTGATCATTGCCCGCACCACCGTAGAGCCGATTGGTGCCGTTGCCCGCGGTGATCTGATCGTCGCCGGCATTCCCGTTCACATAATTGCTGCCGTCGCCGGCATCGATCGTGTCAGCGCCGTCGGGCGCGCCCTGCACGGTCGTCGCCATATTGCCGTAGATATGGTCGTTGCCCTTCCCGCCCGTGAGAATGTCGTTGGCGCCGCCACCCATCAGGACGTCGCCATCGTCATTGGCGGTAAGATGGTCTTGCGCAATGGTGCCGATTGCTGTGTCGATCCGTGTCCCATAGGCAATGGAGATGTTGCTCGACAGATTCGCCCCCGCCGAGCTGAACGCGCCCTGGTGGAGGTCGATGTGAGTTCCCCCAAGGTCGCTGAATCCCGATAGATCGAGCGTATTGTTGCCGCCCGCATCCCATAGCGTCACGATCGGGTGCGGGTTGCGGGCGAAGTCGTAATAGAGGCCGAGATCGCCGTCGATATTCGAATTGAATCCGAATATCTGACCGCCCGATAGCGGCGTGTCGGTCGGCATCCCGTACAGCCGCTCGACCGCCAGCATGTCAAGCATGCCGATCGTCTGGGGAACATAAGGCGACCCGTCGGCTCCGGCGTAACTCACGAAGCCCGGATTGAGCCTGCCGCTATAGCCATAGGTGAGATCGTCGCCCTCAATGTAGGACATCACCGTCCAGGCCGTGTTGTCATAAGGCGTATAGGGCTGATCGCTGGTCGTGACGCCTTCCTGATAGAGACCGCCATGGCCGAGCCCGATCGCATGCCCGATCTCGTGCAGCGCCGTCGCCCAGGGATAGCCGGCAGCGACCTTGAAACTGCCGCCGAGCGGGCCGAAGCCGGCGACCGACGTATCGATACTGACCCGGGCATGCGCCATTGTGCCGAGCTGGCTCGTCCCGACCACGCCCCGCAGGAGCGGGGTGAGGCCGGTTTCAGCCATACCGTCGGTTCCACGCTGGAACACGAGGTCCGCGCTCGTGGCGGTCTCCGCGGCGACGAAGCCGATGTTCGCGACAGCAGACCAGAGATGCATGGAAGCGAGGAAGGCGCCCTGTTCACTGGCGCTCCAATTGGCGGCGGGATCAAAGGCGAAGCTGATCGTAGCGCCCGTCCCCGCCGTCGGCGCTCCCCATTTCAGCTCATTGTTGGTCGACCCGAAGGTTCCAGGCGTATCGTGATTCCACGTCCAGAAACTCTGCGCAGCCACCGTTCCGTCGGCGTTGACGCCGGTGACGAAGGTCAACTCCTTTTCCTGGTCTGACGTCAGATTGGGCACAGTCTAACTCCTGCGCGTCCGCACGGACACGCGATCCGGCTGAGGGCGTTTTTCTCAGGGATCGATTACCGGAGTATGAGGCTTGGAAAACCAGCAAAATTACCCAATTTGCTCAGTACCCGGCTGCCGAGAGTTGCGCGCGCAAATTCTGGAGGACCGCTTTCGCGACGGGCGGCAGTTCGAGCGCGGGCTTGCCATGTCGCAGCCGGTCGCGGTCCTTTTCCGATGGCTCGACCGCGCGCACGCGCACCGCCGCGTTGCCGATCGCCTTGATGCCCAACTGAGTCGCCGCGCCACGCGACAAATCGATGATGCGGGGCCCCTTTATAAAGGGGCCGCGGTCGTTGATGCGCACGATGATCCGCCGTCCGGTCTGCAGCGACGTCACCTCGACATAGGTCGGCAAGGGCAATGTGGTGTGCGCGGCCGTGATCCAGTCAGGCCGGAAGCGCTCGCCATTGGCGGTCTTGCCGCCTGATTCCGGCCCGTACCAGCTGGCATAACCGAGCATGTCATAGGTGGGGTCGGCGGTGGGCACGAAAGTCTGGCCGCGCACATTATAGGGCCGCCCGATCCGTACCGGCGTGTCGCTCACCGGGCGGTAATTGCCACCGGCGCAGGCAGACAAAGCCAGCAAGGCCGCCGCTGCACCTGGTGTCCGAAGCCTCCGCACGCTTGTCTTCCTAGAGGGTGTGCGCGGCAAATAAAGAGCCGATAAGCTGGTCGCGCCTTGCCCGCGTCGGCTTTAAGGAGGGCTCATGACCAGCCATCATCTGCGCCACCACCATCACCGCGAAACGCATGCGCTCGAACATGTCGGCTGGCTGCGTGCCGCCGTGCTGGGAGCCAATGACGGCATCCTTTCGACCGCAAGCCTGATCGTCGGGGTGGCGAGCGCCTCGTCGGGCCCGCGCGAGATGCTGATCGCCGGAACCGCCGGGCTGGTCGCGGGCTCGCTGTCGATGGCGGCGGGCGAATATGTCAGCGTCAGTTCGCAGGCCGACCTTGAGCATGCCGACCTTACCCGCGAACGGCACGAGCTCCGCGACGATCCCGAAGGCGAGCTCAAGGAACTGACCGGCATCTACGTGAAGCGCGGGCTCGACCCGGCGCTCGCCGCAGATGTCGCCCGGCAACTGACCGATCATGACGCGCTCGGCGCGCATGCGCGCGACGAACTCGGTCTGTCCAGCGCGATGGCCGCGCGGCCCGTCCAGGCCGCGCTGGCCTCGGCTTTCTCCTTCGCCATCGGCGCCGCCATCCCGCTCGCGGTGGCCGCGTTCGTGCCCTTCCGCCATGTTTCGGTCGCGGTGATGACGGTGTCGGTGGTTATGCTGGCGGTGCTTGGCGGCCTCGGCGCGCGTACCGGACGCGCGCCGGTCGCCCGCGCCGTGTTCCGCGTGGTCCTGCTCGGCGCGGCAGCGATGCTGCTGACCATCGCGATCGGCAAATTGTTCGGGACGACGGTCTGATCATGCCGAGCCGTCTCTATCTCCGCCCGACCGGCTTCGTCGACGCGCCCTTCGGCTATGATGGGCAGGTGCTGCGCCTGGCCGGCGGATTATGCTTTTTCGCCGGATTCGAACTCTTGGAGGTGCGCGATGGCAAGCGCGTGCGCCAGATGTTGCTGCCCGTCGAAGCAATTGATTCGCATATCGATTCGCTGCCGGCCGAAATGGCCGATCATGCCAAAGCGACACTCCGACACCTGACGGCCCCGCGCGCGCCACTCACGATGGGCGCACGCAATATCCCGCTCGATCAGCCGCAGGTGATGGCGATCCTCAACGTCACTCCCGACAGTTTTTCCGACGGCGGCGCGCATTCCGATCCGGCGGGACACGGGATGGACCTGCTCCGTACGGGCGCGGCACTGATCGACGTCGGCGGTGAATCCACGCGGCCCGGTGCCAAGCCGGTATGGGAGGGCGACGAGATCCAACGCGTCCAGCCCGTGATCCAGCTGCTCGCTGCGGGCGGGGCCGCCGTGTCGATCGATACGCGCAAGGCCGGCGTGATGGAGGCCGCACTCGACGCGGGCGCGGGACTGGTCAACGATGTTTCGGCGCTCACCTGGGACGACCGCGCGCTGGCGGTGGTTGCGCAGCGGGGCTGTCCGGTCGTGCTGATGCATCATCAGGGCAATCCCGAGACGATGCAGCACGACCCGCGCTACGACGATGTGCTGATCGACGTCTATGATTGGCTCGAGGCACGGATCGAGGCGGCGGTGGCGGCGGGAATCGACCGGTCGAACATCCTGATCGATCCCGGCATCGGCTTCGGCAAGACGCTCCGCCACAACCTCGCGATTCTCAACGGTCTGTCGCTGTTCCATGGCTTGGGCTGCCCGATCGTGCTCGGCGCGAGCCGCAAGCGCAGCATCGGCGCGCTTTCGCGGGAGGCGCCGGCCGAGCAAAGACTGGGCGGATCGGTCGCACTCGCGGTGCTGGGCGCGGCGCAGGGTGTGCAGCTGCTGCGCGTCCACGACGTGTTCGAAACCGTCCAGGCGTTGCGGGTCTGGCGCGGATTGCGCGACGAGGCGCTGTCTCCCGTCTAGATCTTGCGAATCTTTCCAACGATCGCGCTTGCCGCTCGCCGTGCGTGCCCCGCGGGGCTTAGATGCGCGCAATGAGGGAGACTCGCATGCGCCCGATCTTGATCACCTGCGCCGCCTTGTTCGCGGCGCCCGCCCTCGCCCAGACGCCGCCGGCCGCCGCCTGCGCGCAGCCTGAACGGTCCCAACTCGATTTCTGGGTGGGCCGTTGGGACGTCTATCCGACCGGCACGACCAAGCTGGTTGCGCATAGCCTGATCGAGAAGCTCTATGCCGGCTGCGCGATCCGCGAAAATTGGATGCCCCTGGGCGGCACCGGTGGCGGATCGCTGAGCGCCTGGAATCCGAAGACAGGAAAATGGCACCAGACCTGGATGGATTCGAGCGGTGCGACCGTCGAGTTCGATGGTGGCCTGCGGGGTGAGACGATGTCGATCGAGGGCCTGTGGGCCAACGTTATCGGGCCCGGCAAGGACGGGGTCGTGCGGATGAACTATCGCCGCAACCCGGACGGCTCGGTCCGGCAATGGGGCGAGGTGACGCAGGACGGTGGCAAAAGCTGGTCTCGCAGCTTCGACTTCACCTATAGGCCGTCGGCATCCTGAAGCGCGATTGCGCCCGCCAGGCTTGAAAAGAGGTCGCCGAACGACTGGCGATGATGCGGCGTATGGCCGTGCGCCCGGATCGCGTCGCGATGGGCCGCCGTTCCGTAGCCCGCATTGGATGCCCAGGCATAATGGACATGACGCTGGCCCAATCGGGTCATCAGCCGATCGCGCATCACCTTGGCCATGATCGACGCGGCGGCGATCTGCGGGATCTTGCCGTCACCCTTCACCACCGCCTGCGCGTCGCCCGAAAGCCCGCGCGGCACGTCGATTCCGTCGATCCGGACCGGGGCGTCGATGCTCAGGCGCGTCACCGCTTGGTGCATCGCCTGCAGCGTCGCGTTGCGTATATTATAGACGTCGATGTAGCGCGCCGAACGCGCCGCGAAGTGGAATTTCGAAACGCGCGCGATGATCGGGAAAAGCGCCTCGCGTTCGGCGCGATCGATCCGCTTGCTGTCGTCGAGCCGGCCGAGAATGCCCTTGGGCAGCGCCTCGGGTTCGAACCACAAGGCGCATACCACCACCGGCCCGCAGATCGCGCCGCGCCCGACCTCATCGCAGCCGATCACCGGCGGGAACAGGCTCGCGCGTTTGCGAAAGAAAGGGCGACTGATGGCCATCGAGCCGATTATGGCAGGCCGAAGCGGGCGCGTCATCAGACGGGCGCGCAACATCCCCGTTATCCACAGCTTGCACGGAATCGCGGAGGCGCGCACAGGAGCGGGAATGGCGGAGGAGCATCAGCAACCGGACGCGCGCGCGCATCGCATAGCCAAGGCCTCGCTTGGCGTATTGCTGGCTTTGTTCGGCATCTGGATCAGCGTGAGCTTCATTCCGGCATTGATCTGGGCGGCGGTGATCGCGATCGCGATCGACCCGATCTATGCGAGGGCCGAACTGCGCTGGCCGGGCGGGCGCCGCGCCTGGCTGCCCGCGATCGCAACGATCCTGATCGCCCTGCTCGTGCTGGCGCCGCTCACCGTCGCGGTGGTCGAGGCGGCGCGCGAGGCGCGCACCGTGATCGCCTGGCTGGCGGACGCGCGCGCCAACGGCCTCGCCCAGCCCGAATGGGTCCAGCATATGCCGTTCGCTGGCGAGATTTCGAACTGGTGGCAGAATAATCTGGCCACGCCCGAGGGCACCGCGCTCCAGCTCGACCGCGTCCAGGGGACATTGCTCGGCGGCAATTCGGCGATCGTCGGACGCAATCTGGTGCGGCGCTCGGTGGTGTTCGCCTTCACCCTGATCGCGCTCTTCTTCCTGCTGCGCGAGCGGGACAGCTTCATCGAGCATCTCCAGGCGGGCGGGCGCCGCCTGCTCGGACATTGCAGCGACCGGATCGGCGCGCAATTGATCCGTTCGGTGCGCGGCACGATTGACGGGCTGGTCCTGGTCGGGATTGGCGAGGGCGCGGTCATGGCGATCGTCTATCTCGTATCGGGCGTACCTCACCCGATCCTGCTCGGGCTTCTGACCGCGGTCGCGGCGATGATCCCCTTCGGCGCGGCGGTCATGTTCGGCATCGCGGCGCTGATGCTGATCGGCCAGGGCGCGGTCGGCTGGGCGGTAGCGGTATTCGCGATCGGCATGGTCGTGGTCGGGATCGCCGACCATTTCGTGCGCCCCGTCTTGATCGGCGGCTCGACCCGTCTGCCCTTCCTGTGGGTGCTGATCGGTATCCTCGGCGGGGTCGAAAGCCTGGGCCTGCTCGGCCTTTTCGTCGGCCCGGCGACGATGGCCACGCTCTTCATGCTCTGGCGCGATTATATCAACGGCACCGACTTCAGCGATGGACCGGCACCACTTGCCCTGCGAGGCGATCCACCTCTGCCCGATTGTGACTGACGTAGAGAATCGGCAGCTTCAGCGCGTCGCGCACGCGCTCGATCATCGTCATGATCTCATCAGCGCGGGCGCGGTCGAGCGACGCGAGCGGCTCGTCCAGCAGCAGGAAGCGGGGGTTCGACAGCAAGGCGCGGCCGATCGCGACGCGCTGCGCCTCGCCGCCTGAGAGAGTGCGCGGCCAGCGATTAAGGAGTGTGCCGAGACCGAGCAGGTCGACCACTTCCTTGAGTGTCATCGCCGCCTCGCCCCTGCCCGCGCCATAGAGCAGGTTGGCGCGCACTTTGAGGTGCGGGAACAGCCGCCCATCCTGGAAAACATAGCCGGCATGCCGCGCTTCAGGCGGCAGGTTCACCTTCGCATCGAACAAGATCTCGCCGCCGAGGGCGATCCTGCCGCGGTCGGGCGTGAGCAGGCCCGCGATCATGTTGAGGATGCTGCTCTTGCCGCTGCCCGATGGGCCGAACAATGCGGTCACACCCGCATCGCTTGCGAAGGAGACCGCGATCTCAACCTCCTCCAATCGCTTGGTGACATCGACCTCAAAGGACATGGGCGCGCCCGCTTTGGCGCCGTACCAGCCATTCGGACACGATTAACGCGCCGAGCGAAAGTACCACCGACACCAGGGCTAGTCGCACGACCGCCCCCTCCCCTTCCGGCAGCTGCAAGGCGGTATAGATCGCGATCGGCAAGGTGCGCGTCTGACCCGGGATGTTGGAGACGAAGCTTATCGTGGCGCCGAACTCGCCGAGCGAGCGCGCAAATCCCAATACCAATCCAGCCCACACGCCCGGCAGCGACAAAGGCAAGGTGATCGTGCGGAACGCCCGCCAGCGGCTAGCGCCGAGCGAGCGCGCCGCGCCCTCCAGCCGCCGATCGACCGCCTCGATCGACAGCCGTATTGCGCGCACCATCAAGGGCAGCGCCATCACCGCAGCCGCCAGCGCCGCGCCGGTCCAGCGGAACATGAGCGTCACACCGAAGGCGCGGTCCAGCCAGCCGCCGATTGGACCCGACCGTCCGAACAGGATCAGCAAGATCCAGCCGGTCACCACCGGCGGCAAGACGAGCGGGAGGTGCACGATCGCGTCAAGCAGGATCCGCCCGGGGAAACGGCCGCGTGCCAGCACGTAGGCCAGCGCGAACGCGACCGGCAAGGTCAGCACCACGCCTACGATCGCCACTTTCAGCGACAGGCGGATTACCTCCAAATCGTCGGGCGTCAGGGTCATGCTTTCCGGCACCATTCTGGTCGCCCCAGCGAAACCTGGGGTCGCAGGAGGGTGTTCAGTGTGACAGGCGTCGCCACACTTCCTCCTGAGATCCCAGCTTTCGCTGGGACGACGGTTGAAGGATGGGCGCCCGTCACTTCGGCTGGAAGCCGTAGTGCCTGAAAATCGCTTTGCCCGCGCCCGAAATCAGGAAACGGCGAAAACCATCCGCATCCGGGCTGGTCGAGGCGGTCAGCAGCGCGATCGGATAGGTGATCGACGCGTGGCTGATTTCGGGGAAAACGCCCACAATCTTCACGCCCTTCGAGGCATAAGCGTCGGTCGCATAGACGATGCCGTAGGGCGCCTCGCCGCGCTCGACCAGAGCCAGGGCCGAGCGGACATTGTCGGCGCCCGCAGCATGACTAGCGACCGCATCCCACACGCCCAATTTGGTCAGCGCCTCCTTGCCATATTTGCCGGCCGGCACCGAGCTGACTTCGCCCATCGCCAGCTTGCCGTCGCCCAGCAATCCGGCGAGCGCGAAGCCCGGCTTGATCGCGACGGGCCTGGCCGAGGCGACCGGCGCGACCAGCACCAATGTGTTGGCGAGAAAGGAAATGCGCGTTGCGGGCTTGATCAGGCCATGTTTGGCGACATCGTCCATCCACGATTCGTCCGCCGAAATGAAAAGATCCGCCGGCGCGCCCGCATCGATCTGCTTGGCCAGGACGGAGGAAGAGGCAAAGGACAAAGTCGGCCGCTCATGATGCCGCGCCGCCCAGGCGTCGGCGGCGGCGTTGAGGCTTTCCTGCAAGCTCGCCGCGGCCAGAACCAAAGGCGGTGCGGCGAAGGTCGGCGCGGCGAGCAAGGCGAGAAACAGGAAAAGCAGGCGGCGCATCTTGGTCTCCGGCGATCGTTATATTCGTCGGTATATTACGAGACTTTCAAACCTGCCAGAGCATGTCAGGGCTGCAATAATCGCGAGAGGACGGCGAGTTCGGGCGACGCTATCGCCTCCTTCGTCACCCGGGCGTCGAGCGCGCGATAGGCATCCAGCACCTGGACGGCCATAGGTGTGAGACGGGCGCCTCCTCCCTTCGTCCCGCCCGTGTTCGCCTCAACCAGCGGCTCGGCCCAAACATGGTTCATCATATCGACCAATTGCCACGCGCGCCGATAGCTCATCCCCAATGCCCGCGCCGCCGCCGAGATCGAGCCGTGCGCGGCGATAGCCTGCAGAAGGTCGGCCTTACCCGGCCCGATCGCAATGTCCTCTCCGCGCATCAGGCGCGGCTTGAGTTGAAGGATGGCCATCGGGCGCGATCCTTCTATCTGAACAATTTGAGATCGACCGCGTCGGCCATCGCCTTGTAACCGGCGTCTTTCGGATGGAGGTGGTCGCCACAGTCAAAGGCGGCGGCCATAGTCAGCGGATCGGCCTTGTCGGCGAGAGCGTGATCGAGGTCGATCACCGCGTCGAAATGGCCCGGCGTGCGCGTCCAGCGATTGACCGTCTGGCGCACGGCTTCGCCTGCTTCCGACCAATAGCCCGCGCCCTTATAGGGCAGGATAGTGGCGCCATAGACCTTGATGCCGTGCGCATGCGCGCGCGCGACAATCTGGCGGTAGGCGGCGATGAGATCCTCGGCGCGCGGCGCCCCGGCAGGTGAATTCTTGGCCGATCCGATATCGTTGACGCCTTCCAGCACGACCAGGTAGCGCACACCGGGCGCCGACAGCACGTCGCGATCGAACCGCGCCAGCGCCGCCGGCCCGGCGCCGGTGAGCAACAGCCGATTGCCCGAAATACCCGCATTGGCCACCGCCAAGCGCGTCATGCCCGCGCGGCCGAGCCGCTCCGCCAGAATATCCGGCCAGCGCTGATTCCGATCGTCGCTCGATGCCGCGCCGTCGGTAATCGAATCGCCGAGCGTGACGATGGTGTCGGTCGCGGGTCCGCCCGAAACGTCGATCCCGCTCAGGATATAGCGCTCAAACGCCGTGCGGCCGCCGGCAGGCGTCACTGCGGCCGTCTGGTCGCCCGGGACGATCCGCGTGCTCGAAACGCCGAGCGAATGGATCGTGACCCGCGTCGCTTCACCCGGGACGTGAATGCTGACCACCAGCTTCGAGAGCGAAGGTACCGCCAATGCAACCGGATCGCTTTCCAGCGGTGCGAAGGCCGGGATGGTCGGCGCGGCCTGCCCGGCGAAGGTGACGACCCGGTCGGTGCCGGGCTGTGGCGTGCCGTCCAGACCGGCCAGCGCGACATGAACCGCGCCAATCGCAAGAGGCGCGTCTGTCATTTCGTTGGACAGGCGCAACCGCACTTTATGCCCGCCCGCACTCACCCGCGCGACCATACGGAAGGTCACGTCGCTCATCGGAACGATCGGATGGCCGGGCCAGGCGGTTTGTATCTCGCCCGGCGATGCTGCCCACGTCCGCACCCAGGGGCCCGCCGACCAGGCCGGGCTGGCCAGCGCGAGTGATGCCGCGAGTAGAGAAAGAATGGGCTTAAGACGCATGTCGGATATCCTCCCTTTTGCCCAGCTATTGCCAGCGGCCGGAGGCGATGGCCAGCGCGCGGGCCGACTATCCCTTATCGGGCCGCGAAAAATGGACGCGTCCCAGTCCATGCCCCATCGGCCCGTGCCCCTCGCCAAGGCCGGGCGCGGCTTCCAACGTGGCGCGAACGTAAGCGCGCGCGCCGAGGATCGCGTCGGTCAACACCAACCCTGCTCCAAGGCCGAATGCGATCGCGCTCGACAAGGTGCAGCCTGTGCCGTGATCCGCCGTGGTTTCGATCCGTTCGGCGTGCCAGCACCATTCCCGCCAGCCTTCATCCTCCAGATAGAGAAAGTCGAAAATCAGTCCGTCGTTGCTGACCGGCGCTTTCCCCCGCCCCAGGATCGCCCCGCTGGGAAAGCGCACCCCCGTTACCAGGATCGGCCCGCTGCCGCGCTCCTCGATCAAATGCGCGGCTGCATCTTCAATCTCGATTTCATCGGAAACCGGCATGCCCGACAGTGCTTGCAATTCATCCGTATTGGGCGTGGACACAGTTGCCCGGGCAAGTAGTCGGGTCAGACTCAACATGGCGGATTGGTCGGTCAGGCGCGCGCCGGTGGAGGCCACCATCACCGGATCAAAGACGATCGGCACATGCGCGAGGTCCGGCTTGCGCAACCGGTCGGCCACCGCTTCGCAGGTTTCGGCGCTGCCGATCATTCCGATCTTGATCGCATCGACACCGATGTCGCCGACCACCGCATCGATCTGCGCCAGCACGGTGGCGGTCGGCACGGGCATGATTTCGGTTACGCCGAGGGTATTCTGCGCGGTGACCGCGGTAATGGCGGTCATCGCATGACCGCCAAGCATCGTGATCGTCTTGATATCGGCCTGGATGCCCGCGCCGCCACCCGAATCCGAGCCGGCGATCGAGAGGATGCGCGGGATGGTCACGTCGCCGGTTCAGGCAGCTTTCCGCACCGCGTCGCAGATCCGATCGACCACCGCATGGACCTGCGCTTCGTCCTCGCCCTCGGCCATGACGCGGATCAGCGGCTCGGTGCCCGACTTGCGGATGACGAGCCGGCCCTTGCCGTCCAGCTCCTTCTCCGCCTCGGCGATGACCTTCTTGACCGTGTCATCCTCCAACGGCTGGCCGCCGGTGAAACGGACATTCTTGAGCAATTGCGGCAGCGGATCGAACAATTTGAGCAATTGGTGCGCGGGCTTGCCGCTTTCGACCAGCGCCGCCAGCACCTGAAGCGCCGCGATCAGCCCGTCGCCGGTGGTGGCATGATCGGACAGCACGATATGGCCCGATTGCTCGCCGCCGATATTGTAGCCGCCCGCGCGCATCGCCTCGACCACATAGCGGTCGCCGACCGGCGTCCGGTGCAACGCGATGCCCTGACCCCAGAGGAAGCGTTCGAGGCCGAGATTGGACATGATCGTCGCGACGATGCCGTCTCCCTTGAGCGTCTTGGCGCGCGCGGCGGAAACCGCGATCAGCGCCATCAACTGGTCGCCATCGACGATCTGGCCCTTGTCGTCGATCACGATCAGCCGGTCGGCGTCGCCATCGAGCGCAATACCCAGATCGGCGCGTGTCTCCACCACCTTGGCCTGGAGCGCCGCCGGTGCGGTCGATCCGACCTTGTCGTTGACGTTGGTGCCATTGGGCGTGACGCCGATCGCGATCAGTTCCGCGCCCAGTTCCCACAAGGCATCGGGTGCGACCTTATAGGCGGCACCGTTCGCGCAATCGATCACGATGCGCAGCCCGTCGAGGCGGAGATGATCGGGGAAGGTCGCCTTGGCGATGCTGATATAACGGCCCTGCGCGTCGTCGATGCGCCGCGCGCGGCCGATCTGCTCGGCCGGCGCGAGCGTCACCTTGCCGTCGATCGCCTTCTCGATCCTGGCTTCGGTCTCGTCCGAAAGCTTGTAGCCGTCCGGCCCGAATAATTTGATGCCATTATCGACATAGGGGTTGTGACTGGCCGAGATCATCACGCCGAGATCGGCACGCATAGACTTGGTCAACATCGCCACCGCCGGCGTGGGCATCGGCCCGACCAGCACCACGTCCATGCCGACGCTGGTGAAACCCGCGGTCAGCGCGCTTTCCATCATATAGCCCGAAAGCCGCGTATCCTTGCCGATCAGCACGCGATGGCGGTGCTTTCCGCGCACGAAATAGGCGCCCGCCGCCTGGCCGACCTTCATCGCGATCTCGGCGGTCATCGCGCCTTCGTTCGTCCGCCCGCGAATGCCGTCAGTGCCGAAATATTTGCGTGCCATCGAAACCCGTCCGTTGCCTGGGGCCGCGCTCTTACAGCGGATCGGGGGCGGGTGGCAAAGGGGCGGCTATTCCGGCCGCCTGACGCGGGATACGGGTCAGCGCCGGCGGTGTCCCGCCGGCGCCTTCCTTATGCTCAATCGCGCTGCTGGCCGGTGAAGGTCAGCAGCAGCTGGGCCAGGTTGATCAGGTTCAGATACAGGCCGAGCGCGCTCATCACCTGAAGCTTTTCGGCGGTCTGCGTGCCGGCGAAAGCCAGATAGTCGGCCTTCGCGCGCTGCGTGTCCCATGCGGTCAAGCCGGTGAACACCGCCACGCCCACCAGCGACACGATCAGATGCAAGGTGCTGGAGCCGAGGAAGATGTTCACCAAAGATGCCACAACCACGCCGATCACGCCCATCATCAGGAAGCTGCCCCACGAACTGATGTCGCGGTTGGTGGTGTAGCCCCACAGGCTGATGGCGGCGAACATGGCCGCCGCGATCAGGAAGGTCTGCGCGATGCTGATCCCGGTGAAGACCAGGAACAGGCTGGCGAGTGACACGCCCATCAGCGCCGAAAAGCCGTAGAAGGCGAACCGCGCGCCGTTGGTCGTCATCCGCTCGATCCGGAACGAGAAGAGCATCACGAAGGCGAGCGGTGCCAGTATCGCCACCCATTTGAGCGGCGTGCCGAAGATGGCGGCCGCCAGCGCGGGTGTGTGGGCGACACCGAACGCGACCGCGCCGGTAACGACCAGCCCCAACGCCATGATGCGGTAGATACCGACCATATGCCGCTTGAGCCCGGCATCATAGTGGACGATCTCCACCGTCGCGGGCGATTTTGTCTGCCAGATATTCTCCATTGCCTTAGCCTCCTACCCGGGCGAGTCGCTTCGGATCGGGCCGGAAGCGCTTGAACAATTTGCGCGCGAGACGGCGCAGCTCGCCGGCCTCCGGCACGTGCCGGAAGAGCTGATCCTTGACCGCCAGCCGCTGCTTCTTGAGCCGCGTCAGGCGAAGATGATCGGGGATGCGGCGACCCAGCTCACGCCGGATTTCCCGGTTGAGCATCCGGTGGGTCGCGATCAGGCGCTCGATAAGAGCGTTCATAAAGTCCTCCATCGAAGTTGCTTCGATCGAGGCGTTCGGATCTGGTGGGGAGAAGACCTTGGGTCAATCCGAACCTGCACCGAGCGCGCTCGATGCGGTCCGACATCACGGGGCTTTGGAAAGCCGCCGCCAGAGGGGCCCGGTCCGCAAAAGGAAGCTACGCCGAGTCGGCTTGCGGGGGGATGAACAGGCGCGAGCCCGTCCATCCCTCGGTGGTTTCAGCGTTCATACGCCTTGGGCAAAGCGCCTTCCTGCGGGTTGAGGTAACGGTCCCTGAGGCGCGTCTGGCGGCTGGTCATCGGCTGCGCCACGCCGTCGATCCAGACCGCGAGGGGGGCCGAGGAGAGTTCGAGCGGGTCGCCGTCCCAGATCACCACGTCGGCGCGGCGGCCGGGGCGGAGCGAGCCGATCTCGCCGTCCAGCCCGAGCACTGTCGCCGGGCCCGAGGTCACGGTCGCGAAGGCTGCGCCCCAATCGAGCCCGGTCATGCCCGGCACACGCGCTATGCCGACCAAATTGCCGGCATATTGGCGCAAATTGCGTTGGCCGCCTTCGGTCGAGACATCCACGGTCGAGATGGCGACCGTGACGCCTGCTTTCTCCATCCGCCCGACATTGGATTCGGTTGCAGCGGTGCGTTCGAAGGCGGCGGGCAGATCGCCGAGCGCGGCCGCAATCACCGGCACGTGCGCCGCGGCGATCCTGGGCGCGACGATCCAGCCTTCGGACGCGCCGAGCAGCACCAGCTTGAGGCTGGGATACGTCTGTTTGAGGGAAAGCACCTGCAGGATGTCGCTCGCGCGTTCGACATGGACGACGAGCGGCATCCGCCCCTCGACCACGGGCAACAAGGCGGCCGCGTCGGCGCGCGTAATCAGCGCATCCTTGCTGTCGCCGCCGCGCGACGCCGACCTGGCCGCGGCAAGCGCATCGTGCAGCATCACGTAGGAGGCGGGCCGGCTTCCGATATGGCTCGCACCGTCCTCGCCAAGCTCGGCATATTGGAAGGCGCGCGCCTTGGTCACGGGAGCATCGTCCGCGCCCGTGTCGATAACCGCGCCTTGCCCCGCGAACACGCTGTTATTGGCCTCGGGCGAGACCACCGCGCGCGTCACGCCCCAGGTCCGATCGACCGCGATCGACTGGTTGGTCGGGTTGATCGCGGTCGAGACGTCGATCGCGGCGTTGAACACCGATTTGCCCGCGGCGCCGTCATAGGTCTCGTCAATGCCTTCGCCATCGACAATGCCCTCGCTGGTAAAGCCCGCGACCAGCCCGGCCGCGACCCATTTGCCCTGCGCATCCACCACGCGCGCGCCGACAGGAACCGCGACGTTGGCGCCCGCCGCGACCACGCGCCCGTCGCGGATCACGACCGTCCCGTTCGGGATAGGCTGCGATCCGTCGCCGATCGCGACCGTGCCGCCGGTGATTGCGATGGTCTCGGCATAAGCCGGCGTGGCGAGCAAAGCTGCGACGCCGCAGAGAAGGAGCGCCCTCATTTCACGTCTCCTTCGCCGGGCTGGCCGAGCTCGAAATCGGAGACCGGCCGTCGTTTGGGATCATGCGCATCGTAAAGGAGCGCGCCGTCGATCCAGACCTTGTCGGGGCGCGTATAGACGCTGAGCGGATTGCCGTTCCACAGCACCATATCCGCCATCTTGCCGGGCTTGAGGCTGCCCGTCTTGTCGGCGATTCCGAGCGCCTTGGCCGGATTAATCGAGAGCCATTCCCACGCCACTTCGTCGGGGATCAGGATGCCGGCGCGGCGGCCCGCGGCCTGTGCTTTGGCGACTTCCTGGTTGAGGCGCTGGATGCCATTCTCGTCATCCGAATGGATCATCGCGCAGGTGCCGGTCTTCTGCAGGATCGCCAGATTTTCCGGGATCCCGTCATAGCTTTCCATCTTGAAGCCGTACCAATCGGCCCAGACCACCGCGCAAATGTCATTGGCCTTGAGCAGGTCCGCGACCTTGTAGGCCTCGACCCCGTGATGAAAGGCAGTGACGTGGTAGCCGAACTCCTTCGACATATCGATCACGTTGGCCATCTCGTCGGCGCGGTAGCAATGGTTGTGGACCAGGATCTTGCCGTCGAGCACGCCCGCCAGCGTATCCATCGCCAGGCTACGTGACGGCGGATCGCCGCCCTCCTTCTCATATTTGTCCCAGCGGCGTTTATATTCGACTGCCTGCTGCCAGGTCTCGCGATCGACCGCGATATTGCCCATGCGGGTCGAGGGTTCGCGGCCCTTGGCGCCGTAGACGCGCTTGGGATTCTCGCCGCACGCCATCTTGAAGCCGTAGGGTGCACCCGGGAATTTCATGCCTTGCGTGGTGCGCGCATAGACATTCTTCACGATCACCGATCGTCCGCCCATCAGATTGGCGGAGCCGGGCAGGATCTGGAGCGTGGTCACGCCGCCATTGGCGAGCGCGCGGCTGAAGCCCGGATCTTGCGGCCACACGCTATGTTCGGCCCAGACTTCGGGCGTGGTCGGGGAGGTCATCTCGTTGCCGTCGGACAAAGCCTTGACCGCGGGCGAGGGGTAATCGCCCAGATGGCTATGGACGTCGATGATACCCGGCGTGACCCATTTGCCCGCGCCGTCGATTACGAGCGCACCGGCTGGTGCCGCGAGATTGCGGCCGACCGCCTGGACCTTGCCGTCCGCGACCAAGACCGATCCGCCATCGATCCGCCCACCCTCGCCATCATAGATGGTGACGTTGGTGATCAAAGTCGGGACGCCGGGATAGGCATGATAGGTCGACGGGAAGGGATCCGTCTTCCATGGCTCGACCAGGCGCTCGCCCGACGGCGCTGCGCCGGCAGAGCGCGGCGGTGTATTTGCGGCGCAGCCGGTCAGCAGGAGCAGTGCGCCGAGCACCACAATTTTTTGGGACATCATTTCCCCCCGTTTGACGGCCGCCGGAAAGGCGGCCGTCCGTTTCTCAATCCACGCCGTGCATCAGTTTCTTGAGCAACGGCGAAATCACCAACAGCACCACGCCCGCGCCGATCGTCATCAGCCCACCTGTTTGGAAGGTGCCCAGATAGGTATGGAGGCTGAGCTCGGGATTGGTGACCTGCCCGCCGACCGTCTTGACCGACGCCATCTGCGCCGCCGCGCCGGCGAGATATTCGCCGACCGAAATCGACAGGAACCACACCCCCATCATCATACCGACGATGCGCGCGATCGACAGCTTGGTGATCATCGAAAGCCCGACCGGCGAGATGCACAATTCGGCGATCGAATGGAGGAAATAGGTCAGCACCAGCCACCAGAGCGAGATGCGGAAGGTCGCGTCCGCGGTCGATCCGGCCCAGGGCAAAATGACGAAGCCCAGGCCGACGAGAACCAACGCCAGCGCGAACTTGACCTGGATCGACGGCTCCCACCCGCGTTTGGCGAGGCTGATCCAGAGCCACCCCATCACCGGCGAAAACAGGACGACCGCGAGCGGATTGAACTGCTGGGTCGCCGCCGCCGACATGTGGAAGCCGAACAATTCGAGCGTGGTGTTGCGGTCGGCGAACAGGGTCAGCGACGAGGCCGCCTGTTCGAACAAGGCCCAGAAGGTGACGTTGAATATGACCAACAGTATCGCAGCGAGCATCATCTGAAACTCGACCTTGCTGCCCGCCCGCCAGGCCCAGATGGGAATGCCGATCGCTGCGGCCAGGAAAATGACGAGCAAGGCTTTGCCGAGCATCGGAGTCGCGATCAGATAGCCGACCAGTCCGGCGCCGGGCGCAGCCGCCGGTGTCGTCATCACGTTGCTGAAGATCAGCCAGAATATCCCCGCCGAAGCGAGCGAGAGCAGATAGATGAGCGGCGCGCGATCAGGCCCCGTCTGCACCGGCGGCTCGCCATAGCCCGCAAGCCGGCCGCCATCGAACTGAAGCAGTACATAGGCGATGAGCAGCACCGCCGACACGATCAGGAACCCCGCCCACCAGCCGAAATGGTCGACCAGGAAGGGACACATGGCCTGGCCGAGCACCGAGCCGATATTGATGCCCGCATAGAAAATCGTGAAGCCCGCGTCGCGGCGCCGGTCCCCAGGCTTGTAGAGCGTGCCGACGACGGTCGAGATATTGGGCTTGAAGAAGCCGTTGCCGATCACGACCAGGCTGAGCGCGAACAGCAGCAAGGCGGTGTGGAAGGGCGAGCGAACCGCGCCCGGCGTGAAATCATTTGCCGAAACCGTACGCGCGACCCGGCCGTCCGCCGCGAGCAACTGGACCGATCCATCGGGCAAGCCATGCAAGGTGAGGTCCTGACCGTTGATAGAGACGGTCTGACTGCCTGGATCGCCCATCGGCGAAGCCGCCCTCGCCTGGGCCACGTCGTAGCGCTGGCCCTGGATCGTGGCGTAGGGCTTGGCCTGATCTCCGCCGAAGCAGAGCAGGAAATAGCCCGCGGCCATCACCAGCGCGCCGAACTTCACCGCGCGTTTCGAACCGAGATAGCGATCGGCGAGGAGGCCGCCGACCACGGGCGTAAGGTAGACCAGGCTGAGATAGCCGCCGACGACTCCGTTCGCTTCATGATCGGCCAGCAGGAAATGCTTGGTGAGGTACAATACGAGCAGGGCCCGCATGCCGTAGAAGCCAAACCGCTCCCACATTTCGATCGAGAAGAGCCGGGCAAGCTGACTGGGATGTCCGAGCCAGGTGCGTCCAGCCCAGGGATTGATGTGGCTGATATCCGGTTGCTCGGGCGAGGCGTCGGTGGGGGTCTCCATGCGGACCTTATCTTTCTTCTGGCGCTCGTGGGCGCGGCATGGGCGGGAAGACTAGCTCGGAAATTGCGCGTGGAAAGCAGATTGTTGCGCACCGGCCGAGGAGAAGGAGTCGCCCGCTCGCCAAGGGAATCGCCTGGCCCCCGTGGAATTCGGCCCGATCCCTGCTAGGGGGCGCGGCCATGTTCAACGACCTTTCTTCTCCCGCCGCGTTGATGGCGACGCGACGCTCCGGCAAACCGCGCGATCTGGGCGCGCCGGGGCCCAGCCCCGAGCAACTCGATCGCATCCTGGCGGCAGCGACGCGCACGCCCGACCATGGCAAGCTGGGGCCCTGGCGTTTCGTGATCGTGCCGGAGGGCAAACGCGACGCCTTCCACGCTCTACTGGAGCGGGCCTACCGCGCCGAGCGACCCGAAGCCGGTAAGGTCGAACTCGAGGCGGTGCGGCAATTCGCCTATCAGGCGCCGGCGCTGATCGTGGCGCTCTCGGCGCCGGCGCATGCCAGCCACATCCCGATCTGGGAGCAACAATTGTCGGCCGGCGCGGCCTGCATGAACTTGCTCGTGGCGACCCATGCCGAAGGACTGGCCGGAGGCTGGCTGACCGGCTGGGCGGCCTATTCGGATATCGTGCGCGATGCCTTCGGACAGGCCGGCGAGCAGATCGCCGGCTTCCTGTTTCTCGGAACGCCGACCCGCGCGCTGGAGGAACGCCCCCGGCCCGAACGCGATGCGGTCGTGAAGATCTGGCAGGGCTAGGCGACCACCGCGCGCGCCCACCAGGCGTGCGGATTTTACGATCGTGGGCGATCCCCTTGTCCATAATCGGACAAAATTATGACAGCCTCGCTTGCCTTTTCCGCACTGGTGTGTTAGGACACCATCACGCTATGGCTGCATCTGATCGCCCCGTCTATCTTCGCCTGCGCGACGAGATCGTCGCGATGATCCTCGACGGCCGGATCAAGGAGGGCGACGCGCTTCCGTCGGTGCGTGCTTTCGCCGCCGATCAGGGGGCCAACCCGTTGACCGTGGCCAAGGCCTATCAAAGCTTCCAGGAGGACGGCCTCGTCACCGTCCGCCGCGGCGTGGGCATGTTCGTCGATCGCGGCGCGGCGCAACGGCTGCGTGCCGCAGCGCGAGCGGCCTTTCTCGACGAGGAATGGCCGGAGATCGCCTCGCGCATCCGTCGGCTCGATATCGATCCTGCCGAACTGTTCGACCGCGCCAGCGCCTGACGCTTGGGGCATCGCCGCTGCCCTGCTAGGGCCCGCGCGTGAGCCAGGCCCGCATCCTTCCCTATGACGCCACCGCGATCGCCGCCGCCGCGCGCCTGATCGCGGAAGGCCAGCCGGTCGCGATGCCGACCGAGACGGTCTATGGCCTCGCCGCCGATGCGACTGACGGCCAGGCGGTCACCTCCATTTACGCGGCCAAGGGGCGGCCGAGCTTCAATCCATTGATCGTGCATGTACTCGACCGCGCGGCGGCCGAGATGCTCGCGGACCTGCCCGATGCCGCGCGAAAACTGGCCGACGCCTTCTGGCCCGGCCCGCTCACCATCGTCGCCCCGTTGAACCCCGATGCACCGATTGCCGCGCTTGCGACTGCCGGGCTTCCGACCATCGCGCTGCGCTCACCGGCCCACCCGGCGATGCGCGATCTGCTGCGCGCCTGCGGTAAGCCGCTGGCGGCGCCCTCCGCCAACGCCAGCGGCACGATCAGCCCGACCCGGGCCGAGCATGTACTGCGCTCGCTTGGGTCCAGGATCGAGCTGATCGTCGATGGCGGACCGACGACGGTCGGGTTGGAATCGACCATCGTGATGGTCGAGGGCGATCACCTGCGCGTCCTCCGCCCCGGCCCGATCACGGCGGACCAGCTGGCCGAGGCCTCTGCCCTGCCCGTGATTGCAGGCGCATCGGACCAGATCGAAGCGCCGGGCCAGCTCGCACAACATTATGCGCCGTCCAAACCGGTGCGGCTCAATGCGGCCCAAGCGGCACAGGACGAATGGTTGATCGGGTTCGGCCCGATCGCGGGCGACGTTTCGCTCTCGGCCGGCGGCGATCTCAACGAAGCCGCCGCGCGCCTGTTCGAGCTGCTGCATCAGGCCGATGCCGGCGGCGCGGCGCGCATCGCCTTCGCGCCGGTGCCCGATCATGGGTTGGGCATCGCAATCAACGACCGGCTGCGCCGCGCGGCGGCATGAGGCCTACTGGAAAAGGCGCCGCAACGTGATCTTGAAGGTCCGTCCCTGCGCGTCGGTAAGTGCCCGCTGATAGCGGAACGGCGTATTGCCGTCAGCATCGCGAGCATGGACATAGGTGTCGAACGCGTTGGAAATCTCCAGTGTCAATTTGGTCTTCTTCAGCCAGTCTTCCTTCGGAAACCAGTGGCGCAGCCAGACGAAAGCGCTGAAGTCGAGGTTGAAGCGTGAGCTGAAGCGCAATTCGGTCTCGGGCGATCCGCCATGGATCTGCGACGGCCCCATATATTGCCAGGTGAAGCTGAATCCGTCGCCCTTCCGGCTGAGCCCGCCCCAACCCCAGATCGCGGCCCTATAGTGGCCCTGCCATCCGTCGATCGTATCGCCGCCGAGCAGATCCAGCGCGGGCAGGCCCGGTTTCAGCTCCAGCTGATCGCGCAGGAAGAAATTGGGCGCCATGCCCAGATAGAGGCTGGCGCGGCTTTTGGCGGTCTTGCCCGCGGCCGCCGGCTGTTCCTTGCCCAGCTGGGTCCAGAAATTGACCTGAAAGTTTATCGAGCGCTGGCGCTGGCGATAGAAATTGAACGGACGGATATCGACCGTCGTCAGCCGTCCGAAGGAATCGCGTTGAAACTGTTCGGGGAGCTGCGCCTCGGTCGTCGGCGTTAACGCCCCGACGACCCCCGCAATATCGTGGATCAGCGTGTCGCTATAGGTGCCGCTGAGGGTCAGGAAGGTCTTCTCGAGCGGCCTCAGCGTGAAGCCGTAGCTCTGCACGCGGCGATGCTCAGGCGTCAGATCGCGATTGCCGCCGGTGATCAGGGTCACATAGGCCGAGCGGCCGGTGCCGAAATCGAACACCGGCGAATTGATGTTCTGCACGGTCGGAGCGGACGCATATTCGATATTGGGCACGGCCTGCGTGATGTTACGCGATAGGGTGAACTGCAGCCCCTTCACCGGCGTCCAGTTGAGGCCGTAGCTCGTGTCATGGAGTGTTCCGTAAGCCCGGACATTGCGGACACGTCCTGACAGATTGACCGAAAGATCGCCGATGAAGGGCAGCACATTTTCCCGCTTCGACGTGATCGGCACATCGATCGTCAGACCGCCTTCGACCCGCGACTGGTTCACGCTCACGTCATTGTCGATGAAGCCGCGTGAGCGGCTAAGCGCGTCGTTCCAGCCGCCTTCGACGGTGGAAACCAAGGTCACCTGCCCCGCCGGCTCGTGCAGCAAAGTACCACGCGCAACCGCCTTCACCTCTGCCCTGCGGGTCAGGATGCTGGCGCGTTGCGTCAAGCGTGGGCCTAGCATCGCGGCGTTGAGATCGCCGAACGGGTTGGCGCCGTTCGCCACCGCCCGGTTGATCGTGAACGGGCTGTAGCCCCGATCGCCGTTACCGGTCTTTTCGCTCTGGTCGAGCGCGGTGGTCACGTCCCACTGCCAGCCCGCGACGCCGCCCTGTACAACCCCGCCCGCGTGCAGCGTGGTCGCCCCGCTTCGTTCCCGATTCACGCCGTCAGTGGTGCGCCGATAGAGGAACACATCTGTATCGAACGGCGAATAAGGGTTGGTCGCGGGCACGAACATGAAGAGCGAAGGCAGGCCTTGCAACGAACGCCGCCAGCTTCGCTCAGCCGTCAGCGTCAGCGTCGCATCAATACCCGGCGCCAGGGGCTGTTTGATCACAGCATTGACCTTGAACGCGTCGTTGCGTTCGATCAGCGTCGTGGTGGGCCGCACGTCAAACGCGTTGATCCGCCCTGCGGTCGGCAGATAGCCGGACAGCTGGTTGCGGGACGCGGCGTCGGCCGGCACTCCGGTTGCGAACACCGGATGTCCCGCCGCCGCGCTCAATGCCGGATCGATCTCGCCGCCGTTCGCCGCAACCACGTTGCCGACCGGGTCGAACAGATCGTCAGGGTCGAGCATGAAGGGGCGGCCCGACGACAGCAGCGGATCGGTATGGCGATATTCAGCCGCCAGGGTCAGCCTTTTCTTGTCGGCCAGCCGGGTCATGCCGGCATTGGCGCCCGCCATACCCGCGCCGCCCGCGATGCTGCGTCCCGCATTGGCCGAGATGTCGATCTGCCGGAACTTCGGCTTGGTCATGAAATTGAGCAGGCGCCGCGTCGGCGGATAGCCATAGCGGATCGCCGCCGCTTCCGGCAGGATTTCGTTTCCGGCGAGCGCTTCAGGCGGCAGACTCTCTATCTCCTCATAGTCGCTGATCCGCTGGCCGTTGAGCAAAAGAATTGGATCGCTGCCGTCGGCGGAGCGCGCCATCGGCGTCAGGATGCGCAGCAACTCGCCCATGCTGGTGGCACCGGTGCCCTCGATGAATTTCTGATCGAAGGCGGCGATGGGGGCGATATCGGCGATGGCGGATCCGCGCGTTCCGTGCACGACCACCTCGCCGGTAGCCTGATCCTCATCCCCCCCATCGGCGGCAGGCTTCTGCGCCCAGCCCGGCCTCGCCGCACAGGCCAACAAGGTGCAGGCCGCCAGCCCGGTCAGGCGGCGACCCAAAACACCCGTCCGCACCCCGCCCGTGAGAATGATTGTTCGCCCGTCCGCCGCCATTTTCGCCAAGCTTAGCGCAACCGTCGGGCGGGTCCATCGACGACATCGCCCAATTGGGTTGCTTCGGCCCGTCGCGATCCGGTTGCGAGCTGTCGCTACGGCCCCTAGGGGGGCGCCGATGCGTCTGGCGTCCCTCCTCCCCTTACCGGACCCGGATCATCCAGACCGCCGACGGCGCGCGGTCTCGTTCCTGCTGACGATCGCCGCTCACCTGTTGTTGCTTTTGCTGCTGCTGCGGCTCGCGCCGCCGTTCGCCAAGATGGGCAAGTCAGGCGGTCAGTTGCTCAGCTTCACGGTGGCGCCTGAGGCAGAAGAGGAAGCGGCGACGCAGCCCAGGAGCGTCACCAAGACCAGCCGCACGCGCGCAGCCTCGCCACCCACGCCAACCGTCCCGCCGCCCAAGATCGAACTGCCCAACAAAGCGGCGCCGTGGGTGCTTACGCCGGGGCTCGAGAAGTTCGATGTGCGCCAGGTGCCGCCCACGCCCCAGCCGTCGCAGTCCCCCTCGGACGCAAGCGCGAGCGACGAAGCCAACGGAAGCGCGAACTCCGACCGCCCGGTCGCCTTCGGCCGCGGCGGCCAGCCGCTCTACGCCGCGGCCTGGTATCGCGAGCCGACCGACGCCGAGCTTGCTTATTATGTCAAAAATGCCCGTCCGGGGCCTGGCTACGGGGAAATCGCCTGTCAGACAGTGGCGCGCTACCATGTCGACAATTGCGAGGAGCTCGACGAAACCCCCGGCTCGGGTCTCGCACGCGCGGTGCGCGAGGCCGCCTGGCAATTCCTGGTCCTGCCGCCGCGCATCGGCGGGCGGATGCAGGTCGGAGCCTGGGTGCGGATTCGCATCGATTATTCCGAGCGCAAGGAGCGCTAGGCGCAAAAGAGGAGGGCGGTCGCATCGGCGGCCGCCCCCTTTCTCCAGCTCCTGACCCAGGATCAGAAGATCTTGCCGAGCTTCACCTTCGCGCCGACGAAGAGGAAACGGCCAAGCGGCTCGTTGGGATAGGCGATCGACGCGAAATCAGGCTTCTCGTCGGTCACGTTGTTGACGCCGCCATAGACCTGCATCTTTTCGGTCACGTCAAAGCTGGCGTAGAGATCGTGCTGCCAGTGCGCCTTGATATATTTATATTCGGGCGCGGTCAGGTTCGGATCCGCATTCACCTGATCATGCGAATAACGCAGCGTGTGCGCGAACCAGGCGAGGTCATAACCCAGCGACACTTTTCCGAGCTTCCAGGTCGCGTCGAAATTGGCCTGGTATTTCGGGGCGAATGCGGTGCCGCGTTCGTTGGTGGGCTCCGCGCCCGGCGTACCGATCTGCGTCAGCTTCTTGAGATAATTGCCGACGAGGTGAAGGTCGAAGCTGCCGTAATTCCAATTGGGACGCAGCGTGTAGGCCACGTCGACATCCAGGCCGCTGGTCGCGAAATTGGCGACGTTCTGCGGAACGCGGGCGAAGCCGGTGATGCGGCCCGGCTGATTGCCGCCATTGTTGCGCGTGATCTGGGCGCAGAACTGGTTGTTCAGAGTGGGCTGATCGACGCAGAGGTCGGCCAACTCCTGAGGGGTCACGAAGCTGATCGCATTCTTCAGCCGGATATCATACCAGTCGGCCGCGATGGTCAGCCCGCGGATGAAGCGCGGCTGGATCACGGCACCCACCGTCCAAGTACGCGCCTTTTCCGGCTTCAGGCCCGGATTGCCACCGAGCACGCCCGAAATGCTCGCCGAATTGAGATCGGTGAAAGTCGAGGGGTTCGCCCCGAGCGAGGTCAGCAGCGTCTGGCAATTGGCCGGGCGGCTGGACTTGCCGAGGTTGACGTTCGCAGTCGAGCAGGGATCGCTGATGAATTCGAAATCCTGCCCGTTGGGTGCGAACAGCTCTCCGATGTTGGGTGCGCGCACCGACTGCGCGAAGGTTCCGCGGAAGGTGATGTCGCGAATCGGCGCATATTGGCCGTTCAGGCGCCAGGTCGTGGTGTGCCCGATCGTCGAATAATCGGAGAAGCGTACAGCGCCGCCTACGTCGAGCAGATGCGCGAAGGGCACGTTCTTCAACAGCGGCGCGTCAAGCTCCGCAAAGACCTCCTTCACGTCGAAATGCCCCTGGGAAATGGGGGTCTTGTTGGTGAAGGTCAGGCCCTGCTGCGCGACCGGATCGGGCACGTCCTTGCTCGTTTCCCGCCGCCATTCGGCGCCGAGCGCGAAGCCCAGCGGGCCGCCCGGCAGGTTGAAGAATGCGCCGGTGTCACCGCTGAGCGACGCGGTCGCGACCTGCTGCGTCAGCTTTGAATGGTCGGTCGTGTCCACCGAGATGAACTTCTTCGCGGCCTGGCTCGGCGACCCTTCCCCGAACAGGTTCAGCGGTACGCACTGGCCCGGCGTGAAGGAGAGCGGCCCGCCTTGCAGCGTGCGGGTATAATCGTCGGGCTGGCTGATGTCGGCGGTCGGATCCAGGTTGATCCGGCAGGTCACGCCACCGTGGCCGTCCGACACTGCGTCCACCGCCGCGTAGAAGCGATCGGTATATTGATCGCCAATGAAGTGGTTGGTGATCTTGTTACGCGAATAGGTGTAGGACGCGTCGTAGCGCAGATGGCTCGACAGGTTGCCCTTCGCGCCGATCACGCCGCGCACGGTGTTGCGCGTAATGCGCTCGCCGCGCACGCCGAGATCGAAATTGTCGCGGTTGAGCAATGCCCCGCCCGAATCCGCGATGATGCCCTTCAGCGCGTCCGGGATGAACGGATTGGCCGGGTCGATATGGAGATAATAATCGAAGGTCGGCTGGCTGATCGAATAAGAGATAGTGTGGGCATATTTGCCCTCTGCATAGAGCGTCAGCGCGGGGCTCACCTCGAAATGCGCCAGCACGTTGCCGATGTGGCGCGTGACCTTCGGCAGCAGATCGCCGCGATAGTCGGACTGAAGCGTGCCGTCGCCGCCCTGCTGGTAGAAATCGGGCACGAACAGGCCGTGATTGAAGGGCGCACCGTTATTACCGAGATAATCGGGCAGCCCGTCGAAATCCACGTCGACGCCGCCTTGGCGCGACGTATCGAAGAAGCGGACGTCGTTGAGCGGCACGCGGGTCGGCCCGCTGCTGCCGGGGTTGGTGTGGAAGCTCACCGCGCGCGAACCCGTCAGATAGGGCCGGTCGGTGACCGCGAGGCGTGCGTTGGCGCCATATTCGTAGGCGACCGCGATATTGCCGCGGCCGTCCGCGAAATTGTGCCCGAAGGTCGCCGAGACCAGGCTCTGGCTGCCGTCGCCGCGCGAGGAGATGCCGTTTTGCGCGCGGATATTCAGGCCTTCGAAATTCTTCTTGAGAACGAAATTGACCACGCCGGTCACACCATCCGCGCCGTAAATCGCCGACGCGCCGCCGGTGAGTATGTCGACCCGCTCGACGAGGTCGGTCGGGATCGTGTTGATGTCGACCGAGGCGACACCCGGCTCAGCCCCCACCTGGCGACGGCCATCGATCAGCACTAGCGTGCGGCTGGTACCGAGATTGCGCAGGTTGAGTTCATTGAGGCCGGTCTCGCCGATGCCGATCTGCGAGTTGCCGCCTGCGGCCTGGGTGGGGCCGAACGATGCGACCAGCGCGGGAAGGCGCGTCAGATATTCGGTGAGATTGGTCTCGCCGGTCTGCTGGATGCGCGCGGCGTTGACGCTGACGACCGGATTGGCGGTTTCGAAATCGGCTCTGCGGATGCGAGTGCCGGTAATCACGACTTCCGGTGCGTCGGCGGCCGCGGGCTGCGGCGCGGGCACGGTCTGGGCCACCGTTGGGGAGGCCAGCAGAGCGACCAGCGAAACGCCGGCCAGCGCAAGAGCGGACGCGCGGAGACCTTGGGGGGCCATGTTGGGGTACCTCTTCATGTGTGAGGTCGGGCGACTTACCCCGATCCTTGACCAGGAGAAGCGTGAAATCGGCCGTTATCGAGTATCGCCGGAAGGCTGTTGCGCTGGTGCAACATCTTGAAAATCGACGTCATTCGGGAACCGATCGGCTTTGCCGGGCGTTCGTTCACTGAACGAATTCGCTCTGCCCCGCGTGCCGTTTGGCACGCCTCTCCCGGGCTTGCTCACGAGACAAAAAGGACCGCCGCACCATGAGCCTGCTTCCGGCGGGCGGCCGCGCCGTGTAGCGCCAGCGCATGAAGGCGATCGTCGACCCAACCCATGCGCTTGCCCAAGGGCTCACGTTGATTCGCGCGCAATTCCACATTTCCGCGACGTTCCCGCCGGCGGTTCTGGCTGAAGCCGAAATCGCGGCGAAGCGCGCGCCGACCGAGCATGTCGACCGGACCGCGATCGCATTCGTCACACTCGACCCCGCAAGCTCGACCGATCTGGATCAGGCGCTCGCGATCGACCGGGCGGGCGAAGACCTGCTGCTCCATTATGCGATCGCGGACGTCGCCTGGTTCGTCGAGGATGACGGCGCGATTGATCGCGAGGCCTGGGCCCGCGGCACCAGCCAATATCTGCCCGACGGCAGGGCGCCGCTCTATCCGCCGATCCTGAGCGAGCGGGCGGCAAGCCTCCTGCCCGACGGGCCACGTCCGGCCGTGATCTTCACTATACGGGTAGCACCGGACGGTCGCGTCAAGCTGGACGGGGTCGAGCGCGCGATCGTCCGCAGCCGCGCCAAGCTGGCCTATGACAGCGTCCGCGATACCGACCTGCCACCCGACTTCGCCGCGCTTGCCGACCGCATCCAGGCAGCGGAAGACCGGCGCGGCGCCTCGCGGGTCGATCCGCCCGAGCAGGAAGTACATCAGGCGGAATCGGGCGATTTCGAACTGACCTTCCGGCCGCGCCTCCAGTCGGAGGACCGCAACGCGGCGATGTCGCTCGCGTGCAATCTTGCGGTCGCCGACGCCCTGCTCGCACACCACACCGGCCTGTTCCGCGTGATGGCCCCGCCCGACCAGCCCGCAATCCGGCGGCTGCGCTTCACCGCGCGCGCTTTCGGTCTCTCCTGGCCGGACGCGGAGACGCTCGGCCAGTTCCAGAAAGGCCTGCACGCCAACGATCCCCGTGAGGCGGCCTTCATGCTGGCCGCCCGGCGCGCCGGCGCCGGCGCCTCCTACGCACCCTATGAAGCCGGCGTGACCCCCTGGCATGTCGCGATGGCGGCGACCTATGCGCATGCGACCGCGCCGCTGCGCCGGCTTGCCGACCGTTATGTGGTGCGCGCCGCGCTCGCTATCGCCAACGGCCAGACTGTCCCCGATATTGTGACGCAGGCTTTCGCCAAGTTGCCGCCGGTCATGGCGCGCGCCGACGCGCTTGGTGGCCAGATCGAGCGGGCGGTGGTCGACCTGGCCGAGGCGGTGATGCTGAAAGGATGCGAAGGCCGGATCTTCCCCGCGATCGTGACCGACGTCGATGAGCGCGGTGCACGGATGCAATTGCGTGACCAGCCCGTCGTCGCCCGCGTCCCGGCACATGGCGTCCAACCGGGCGACGCGATCACGGTACGGCTGATCGCGACCGATCCCGAACGGCGGCTGATCCAGTTCACGCGCGTCGCCTGAACCTCGTTGATGTAACGGAACGTTTCCCGCCCTCCGGCGCTTGAAAAGCCAAAGCCGGGGGTGAACGGGAGAGATTTCGATGCTGCTTCAAGTGATCCTGGTACTGATCGTCGTCGGCGTGCTGCTGTGGCTGGTCAACAACTACATCCCCATGGACGGCAAGATCAAAAGCATCCTCAATGCCGTAGTCGTGATCCTGGTCGTGCTGTGGCTGCTGCAGGCGTTCGGCATCCTGGGCTCGCTCAGCAATGTAGGCGTCCACTAGAGGCTGTTTCAGCCTGGCTGAAACAGGGCGCGGGCCGGTGCCGATCCAGCGTAGCCAAAAGGATCTGGGTCCCCGGCGCCGCGACCTATTGCGCAGGCATCGCGGCGTTATCCAGCTCAGCCGCCCGCGTATGGGCAGGCCGATCCGCCAGTCCGGCCCAATAAGCCTGGAATGCGGGTCGGTCCTCGATCGACTTGAATTGCAGACCCCAGCCGATCTGCGAACCAACATAGACATCCGCCGCGCTGAACCTGTCGCCGGCGATATAGGTTTTGCCGCTTACCGCCTGCTCAAGCGCGTCCATCACATGCTCGAACGTACCATATCCCGCCATCGCCGCGCGCTCAGGCGGCGCCAGCAGGCCGAGCGCCTTGGCGGTTACGGCCGCCTCGACCGGACCGGCCGCGAAGAACATCCAACGCAGATAATCGGCGTGGGCCTGCGTACCGCGCTCGGGCGCAAGCCCGGCCTCCGGATAGGCCGCGGCAAGATAGGCGCAGATCGCGGCGCATTCGGTGACGAGCGCGTCGCCATGCCTCAGCGCGGGCACCTTCCCCATCGGATTGATCGCGAGATAGGGCTCCTCCTTCAGCGCAGCGAATTCCATATGATGGACCGTGTAGGGCTGCCCGACTTCTTCCAGCATCCAACGCGCGATGCGTCCGCGCGACATGGGGTTCGAATAGAGGATCAGATCCGCGGTCATGCGAGTTGCTCCTTCAAGAAGGCCAGGGTCCGTTGCCAGGCGCGATCATAAGCGTCACCGCTCAGCGTGCCTATCGCCCCGAACCGCAATATTGGAACCGGCCCGGGCTCAACACCGGACGCGCCGAAGGTAACACCCGCGGCAAGCAAGGGCTGCGGAGATTCGGCGATGCGGTCGACCATGTCGGTGCCCAGACCCCATGCGAGCGCCGCGACCTTGCCGGTGGCATATCGGTTGGTGGCGAGCCAGTGGACGGTCGCCAGGGCGTCGTCGAGCGAAGCCAATGCCTTGGGAAGGCAGGCCATGAAGCCCGCGAGCGCAAGCGAATCCGCCAGGCCGAGCGCGAATTGATCGGCACCGCTCGTATCGGGTACCAGCAGCACCGCCGGCTGACGGCCATGCGCCTTGGCCGGGACCGCCATGAACCCGTGCAGGTCATAGCCCGGCCCGGGCCAGCGGATCGCACCCACCTTGGGCGGCGGCGGAGAGTGCTTGGCCGCAACGACAGGGAGCGCGGTGACAGCGACCGATCCGGCGACGAAGGCGCGCCGGCCGAGCATGATCAGAAGCTCATCGCGTCATAGACGCGCGAAATATCGCCGCCCCATTCGCCATGATAAAGATCCAGCAGGCGCCGCGCGGGCACCTTGCCACTGGCGACGATCTCGCGCAGCGGATCGAGGAAGCCGGTCTCGTCGTCGCCCGCCGCGTTGAGCCGCCTGCGCGCCGCGAGCCCGCCATGCGCGATATCGAGGATACGCGCCGCCAGTTCCTGGAAGCTGCGCCCGTCGGGCGCGCGCGTCGCCAGGCCCAGGCGCGGCACTTCGTCGCGAATGCGCTGATGCTCCGCGATCGACCAATGTTTCACTTCATCCCACGCGGCATCGAGCGCGACCTGATCGTAGAGCAGCCCGACCCAGAAAGCCGGGAGCGCGCAGATCTTGTTCCATGGACCGCCGTCGGCACCGCGCATCTCGAGGAAGCTTTTCAGGCGCACCTCGGGGAAGGCGGTCGACAGATGGTCGTTCCAATCGGCGATGCGCGGACGCTCACCCGGCAGCACGGCGAGCCGCCCGTCGAGGAAATCGCGGAAAGACAGGCCCGCCGCATCGACATACCCGCCGTTCCGGAAGGCGAAATACATCGGGACGTCGAGCATGTAATCGGCATAGCGATCATAGCCGAACCCGTCCTCGAACACGAAGGGCAGCATGCCGGTGCGCGCCGGATCGGTGTCGGTCCAGATATGGCTGCGATAGGAGAGGTAGCCGTTGGGCTTGCCTTCGGTGAAAGGCGAATTGGCGAAGAGGGCGGTCGCGAGCGGCTGCAGCGCCAGGCTCACCCGAAACTTCTGCACCATGTCCGCCTCGCTCGAATAATCGAGGTTGGTCTGGATGGTGCAGGTACGGAGCATCATGTCGAGGCCTAGGCTCCCGACGCGCGGCATGTGGCGCAGCATGATCGCATAGCGCCCCTTGGGCATGATCGGCAGTTCGGCGCGTGTCTTGTCGGGCCAGAAACCGAGCCCGAGAAAGCCCAGGCCCAACTGACCGCCAATCTCCTTGACCTGCTTCAGATGCCGGCCGGTTTCCGCGCAGGTCTCGTGCAGATTGTCGAGCGGCGCGCCCGAAAGCTCGAACTGGCCCGCGGGTTCAAGGCTGACCGCGCCGTCGGGGCCGGACAGCGCGATGATGTTCTCGCCCTCGTAGACCGGCGTCCAGCCGAACTTGGTGAGGCCGATCAGCAGCGCGTGGATGCCGCCCTTTTCCTCGTAGGAAGGCGCATGGCGATCGCCCGTCGCATAGACGAACTTCTCATGCTCGGTGCCGATGCGCCAAGCGCTCTTCGGTTTCTCGCCTTTGGAGAACACGCCGATCAAATCGGCGCGGCTCTCGATCAGCGGGTCGGGGCCGGCCTCTGCCGTACGCGTCGTCATTTGCGGGGCCCATATACGTACCGATCGGTTAGCGCCAGTCTCCCGCATTGCTCATCCATGCGGAAATTGCGGCCGCAGCGGCGGTCTCGGCGCGCAGGATGCGGGGACCCAGCGAAACGCCTACCGCGCCCGGCACGGCACGGATCATTTCGCGTTCGTCGGGGGTGAAGCCGCCCTCGGGACCAACAAGGATCGCTGTCGGGCCGGGCTTCCCGATATCGGCGATGGCAGCACCGCCGGTCTCGTCGGCGAACAGCAAAGCGCGGCCCGCATCCCAGCCCTTGAGCAAGGCGGCAAGCTTCACCGGCTCACATAATTCGGGAAGCGCGGTGCGGTCGCATTGCTCGGCGGCCTCGATCATATTGGCGCGCAGCCGATCGAGATTGAGCCGGTCGACGATGGTGCGGTGGGTGATGACCGGCTGAAGCCGCGCAGCGCCCAATTCGGTCGCTTTCTCGATCAGCCAGTCGATCGGGCCCTTCTTGATCGGCGCGAACAGCAGCCACAGGTCCGGAACCTCTTCGCGTTCGCGCAGCTTGCCGGTGATGCGGAGCGTGAGGCTGCGCTTGGCGCTGTCGGTGACCTCGGCGATCCATTCGCCGGTCCGGTCGTCGAAAAGGCGGACCGGATCGCCCGTCTTCAACCGCATCACATTGCCGAGATAGTTGGCCTGCGCCCCAACCAGGTCCAGCGTCCGATCATTGCCAAGCGCGTCGTCGACGAACAGGCGCGGGGTGCTCGCGGGCGGCCAGGCGGGAGTGGCGGGCATAAACGCTGCCCTTACTGCCTGCTTCGGGTTGCGTCATCCGCCGAGAATTCGATCGACCGGACTTCGGTTCGGCTCAGATCGTGACTGTCCGGTTACGTTCGATGAAAGCGACCAGCCGTTCGCCGTCCCACAATTCGCAATAAGGTTCGTTGGCCAATTGCCAGGCGGCTTCCGTCGCCGCCGTATCACACGCTGCGAGGACAAGATGTTGGCCGATCAAGCGGCCGTTCCTAAGCGTGAACAATGTGTAACGCTGCACAACCATTACTCCATTCGATTCGAATGTTGGAAACATTGTCCCATATGGTTGGGGAGATGGCGTTCCGGTTTATTACGTAGAGAAGGCGCAGAATATTCCGTTTCGGACTTAGTGCTTTTCCAAATCCGATACGCATCTATTTGCAGTAGTTACGGGGGAATAGCGCGCGGTTCATCTCGCCGAAAAGAGAGTGACAGCGCGATTACGCTCCAAATCGGCGGCGGTCGGCAAAGAAGGGTCGCAGCTTATTGCTGAGGAGTCTGGGTTGCCGATTTCTCGCGGGCGGCTTGCCGTTCCTCGGGCGAGAGCATGCCGTCATGATTGGCATCGGCCGCGTCGAACGCAGCATCGGCGCGGGCCTTGGCTTCCGCGGCGGAGACCTTGCCATCATGATTGGCATCGGCTTCGGCGAACATCCGCGTCACGCGGCCGGTGATGCGCGGATTGTCGCCCATCAGCTTGGAGAAAGCGTCGATCTCGTCTTGCGTGACGAAGCCGTCATGATTGGTGTCGAGCTGCTCGAACACCATCTGGGCGCGCTGCTCCGCCTCTTCCCGGCTTTGCGGCATATTCCGGCTGCCGCCCCCATCCTGCGCAAAGGCGGGAAGCGCGATCAACAAGGGCAAGGCGGCGGTCAGCAGACGGTTCATGATCAATCCTCTCCAAGGATTGCCCGGCCCCTAGCGGCGGGGCACCGAACCCGCGATGAACGGCTTGTCGCGCTCCGGAGGCTGGGGCAGGGACGGAGCGCATGAGCACGCCGATCGACATCGTCCCGGACAGCGAGCATCGCGGGCTGCTCGCCTTCCTGCCGCAGCGCGCACGCGACCTGATCCAGCTTGCGCGCTTCGACAGGCCGATCGGGATATGGCTGCTCTATTGGCCTGGCGCCTGGGCGATCGCGCTGAGCGGAAACGCGGTCGCGCGCTGGGATCTGCTCTTGTGGTTCCTGCTCGGCGCGACGGTGATGCGCGGCGCGGGGTGCGTCTTCAACGACATCGTCGATCGCGATCTCGATCGCAAGGTGGCGCGGACGCGCGAGCGCCCGGTGGCGAGCGGGCGCGTGTCGCTGACGCTCGCCTGGGCCTGGCTGATCGCGCTCTGCCTGATCGGGCTGATGGTTCTGGTGCAATTGAACCTGACCGCGGCGGCCGTCGCGCTGGCGAGCCTTGCGCCGGTTGCGGCCTATCCCTTCATGAAGCGGATCACCTGGTGGCCGCAGGCCTGGCTCGGCCTGGTCTTTTCCTGGGCGTGTCTGGTCGGCTGGCCCGCGGCGGCGGGTCGGACCGACCCGACGATGTTCTGGCTTTATGCCGGCTCGATCTGCTGGGTGATCGGCTACGACACGATCTACGCGCTGCAGGATATGGAGGACGACGCGCTCGCGGGGGTCAAATCCTCCGCGCGCGCGCTTGGCACGAACGCGCGCGACGGGGTCGCAATCTTCTACATGCTGGCGCTCGCTTTGTGGGGTGTGGCGATCTGGCGCGTGCGACCGGAAGCGCTGGCGTTGGCCGCCTTGCTGCCGATCGCTTGCCATTTTCTGTGGCAGGTGGCGGGCCTGAAGCGGGAGGATGGGAAAGACGCGTTGATGCGCTTCCGCTCCAACCGCTTCGCGGGCCTGCTTATGTTCCTCGCCTGTCTGGTGGTCGGGAGCGCGCGTTAGGATTCGTGACCGGATTGCCGCGCCGCTACGCGGCTCGCAATGACGACTGTTTTTTGCGGCACCATCATTGCGAGCAGAGCGAAGCAATCCTGTTTCCGGACGAATCCTAGGCCGCCAGCCGCTCGATCACTCCGGTTGCACCGTCGATCGCCTGGGTGCGCGCGTCGGGACCGTAATTGACCCCCTCCGCCACCACGAATTCGGGCGTGATGCCGATGAAACCGAACACCGACTTCAGATAGGTTTCGGCATGTTCCAGCGCGGCACCGGGCGAGCCCTCGCCGTAGAGGCCGCCGCGCGAGAGGGCGACGATCACCCGACGGCCGCCCGCGAGACCCTTGGGACCTTCGGGGCCGTAAGCGAACGTCTCGCCCGAGACGAGGATACGGTCGATCCAGGCCTTGAGCTGACTCGGCAGCGTGAAATTGTACATCGGCACGCCGATCACGACCGTGTCGGTCGCGAGGAACTGATCGAGCAAGGCCCGGCTCTCGGTCGACGAGGCGGGCAGATGACCCAACGTGAGATGCTCGATCGGCGCGGCGACGAGATCGCGATAGCTGACCTCGGTCGACGGATCGGCGGCGCGCAGCTTGGCGACGATCGCGGCGGAAAGCTGGCGGCTGACCGAACCGTCGCCGGTGATGCTTGAATCCAGATGAAGCAGTTTCATATGACGAACCTTTCCAGTATCAGTTTGTTACTGGGGCACCATATGTAACCTCTAATTTGAGCCCACAAGGAGGCACTATTTTGTCACCCGAGCACATCGATGTGACCTTGGCGAACTGCCCGACGGAGCCGCTCGGCCCGCTCCATATACGCTGCCGCAGCATCACCCCGATCCTGCAGCGGATCGGCGACAAATGGAGCATCCTGATCGTGATGATGCTCGCGCGCGGGCCGCAGCGTTTCAACGAATTGAAGCGGCTGGTCGAGGGCATCTCGCAGCGGATGCTCACGCTGAACCTGCGCGGACTCGAGCGCGAAGGGCTGATCAGCCGCAAGATCTTTCCGACCATCCCGCCCAAAGTCGAATATGCGCTGACCGATCTCGGCCAGTCGCTCTGCATCCACGTCATTTCGCTCGGTCAATGGGCGGAGGAGAATTACGACGCGATCCAGGCGGCGCGCGAGGCATTCGACGCGCGCAACAGTGAGGAAGAGGCGCTTCCGTTTGCCGAGCATCGTAACTAAGTGCGGCTGATGTTCTCGATCTCCGAAGCCGAAACCAAGGTCGCCGACCTGGTCGCCGCCGCCAAGCGCGTGGGCGCCGATGCCGCCGACGCGGTCTATCATCGCAACACGTCGACCGAGGTGCAGGTGCGCCTGGGCGCGCTCGAGGATGTCGGCCGCTCGGACGGCGAGGAGATCGGCTTGAGGCTCTTCGTGGGCAAGCGCTCGGCGAGCGTCTCGTCTTCCGATCTGTCGAAGGACGCGCTGGCGGCTCTGGTCGAACGCGCCGCGGCGATGGCGCGCGAGGCCCCCGAGGACGATTATGCCGGCCTCGCGCCCGCCGACCGGCTGCTGACCAGCGCGGCGGTCGACGTGGATGCGGACGACGGTGCAGACCCTTCGCCCGCCAGCCTCAGGGAGCGCGCACTCGCCGCCGAGGACGCGGCGCGCGCGGTTGCGGGCGTCACCAACAGCGAAGGCGCGGGCGCAAGCGCGGGGCGGACCCTGATGGCGCTCGCCACCTCGACCGGCTTCGTGCGCGGATCGCTCAGTTCGGGCTATGGCTGCTCGGCCAGCGTGATCGCGGGCGACGGCGCGGGCATGCAGCGCGATTATGCCTATCATTCGGCGCGCCACATGGCCGATCTCGAAGGCGCGGACGCGATCGGCGCGCGCGCTGGCAGGCGTGCGGTCGAGCGACTTAATCCGGGCAAGCTGTCCTCGGGCGCGCTGCCGATCATTTTCGATCCGCGCGTGGGATCGAGCCTGATCGGCCATCTTGCCGGCGGGATCACCGGCTCGGCGATCGCGCGCAAGACCAGCTTCCTGCTCGGCAAGCGCGGCGAGAAGATTTTCGCCGACGGAATCACCATCCGCGACGATCCGCACCGCCTGCGCGGGTTGCGCAGCCGCGCTTTCGATGGCGAGGGGCTCGCGACCGTCCCGGTCAACGTCGTCGCCAATGGCGTGCTGCAGACCTGGTTGTTGGACAGCGCCTCTGCCCGACAATTGGGCGAGGCGCCGACCGGCCATGCCGCGCGCGGCGGTAGCGGCGCGCCCAGCGCTGGTACGTCCAATTTCTTCATGGAAGCGGGCAAGATCCCGGTCGCGGAGCTGATGAGCGACATCAAGCTCGGTGTGTTCGTGACCGAACTGATCGGCCAGGGCGTGAACGGTATTACCGGCGACTATAGCCGCGGTGCATCGGGCTTCGTGATCCGCGAGGGACAATTGGCCGAGGCGGTCGCCGAAATCACCATCGCCGGTAATTTGAGCGACATGTTCCTCGCGCTCACGCCCGCCGACGACCTGGTGTTCCGCCGCGCCATGGATGTGCCGACGTTGCGCATCGACGGCATGATGGTCGCCGGTGCCTGACGACCGGACCGAATCCGGTCTGGCGGAAGCCATTGCCGCCGCGGCGGCTGAAGCGGGTAAGCTCGCGCTCGACAGCTGGGAAACTGACTTCCGCCGCTGGGAGAAGGCCGCCGGAAGCCCCGTTTGCGATGTCGATCTCGCGGTCGATGAATTGCTCAAGCAGCGACTGACGGCGATCGATCCGACTGCGGGCTGGCTGTCCGAGGAGACGGCCGACACCATGGTGCGGCTCGGCAACAAGCGGGTCTGGGTGGTCGATCCGATCGACGGCACGCGCGATTATCTGCGCGGGCGTTCGGGTTGGTGCGTGTCGGTCGCTCTGATCGAAGATAATGTGCCGATCGTCGGCGTGCTCGATGCGCCGGCGCGGGGCGAGCATTGGCACGCCGTCGCAGGCCGGGGTGCAACGCGCAATGGAGCGCCGTTACGGGCTTCGATGCGGCTCGAACTTCCGGGGTCGCGCGTGCCTGCCGACACCTTGCCCAGGATTGACGAGGATTTGATTGCGGTGCCGCGCGCCAATTCGATCGCGCTCCGGATCGCGATGGTCGCCGCCGACGAAGCCGATCTGTGCGCGTCGCTGCGCTGGGGCAATGAATGGGATATTGCAGCTGCCGCGCTGATCGCGGAGGAAGCGGGCGCGGTCGTGACCGACGCGCTTGGGCTGCCGATCCGCTACAATAGCGATCCGGCCGAGACGTTCGGCGTGATGGCGAGCGCGCCCGCGATCCATACCGCCGCGGTCGCCCGTCTCGCCGAACGTGCCGCCGCCGCGAGCGTCAAGCCGGGATAGCCCAGACTGGGAGATTGCTGCGCCGCAGCAATTCTCTAGTTCGAATCTGGTGTTCCGGCGTTTTGCTCCTCTACCTGGCCGGCACCTTCGGGACTCCCAGTCTCGGCAGGTCGATTGCTGGGCAGCGGTTCATCACCACCTTCAAACCCGCGGCTTCGGCGCGCGCCGCGGCCTCATGGTTGATCACGCCGATCTGCAGCCAGACCGACCTAGCGCCCGCGGCGATGGCTTCGTCCACCGCCTCGCCGGCCGCGATCGGACGGCGGAAGATGTCGACCATGTCGATCGGTTCTCCGATCTGGGCGAGCTCGCGCCAGACATATTCGCCATGGACATGCTCGCCCGTAATCTGCGGGTTCACCGGCAGCACGCGGTACCCCCAGTCCTGCAGCACGCGCATTACGTTATAGCTTGGACGATCCGGCCGGTCTGACGCACCGACTAGCGCGATGGTGCGCGTCTCGCGCAGGAGTTGAGCGATGTCGGCGTCGACGGTCAGCGGCATCAGGCTATAACCGTCGGCAAGCTCAAGGGTTCAGCCGGGCCGCGACCGCCTCGGCAATCGCCATGAACGGCGTGGGATCGGGTGTGCCGGCGTCCGACGCACGCCGTATCTCGATCGCGAGCGGGATGCGACCGAGGAAAGGCAGGCCGAGCTTTGCCGCCTCGGCTTCTGCGCCGCCCTGGCCGAAGGGGTCAGATATCTCGCCGCAACTGGGGCAGGCGTAGCCCGCCATATTCTCGATCAGGCCGATCACGGGCACGCCCGCCTTGTTGAACAGGTCGATCGCACGCTCGGCGTCGATCAATGCGAGGTCCTGCGGGGTCGAGACGATCACCGCGCCTGCCGGCTTGTGCTTCTGGATCATCGACAATTGGACGTCGCCTGTGCCCGGCGGCAGATCGACGATCAAAATGTCGACGCCATCCCAATGCGCGTCGATCAACTGGCTAAGCGCATTGCCCGCCATCGGCCCGCGCCATGCCACCGCCTGGCCAGGCTTCACCAGCTGACCGAGCGAGAGGAGAGGCACACCGGCCTTGGTAGAAACAGGCACCAGCTTCTTGTCGCGCGCCTCGGGTTGAATCTCGGCATCGAGCAGACGCGGCTGCGAAGGGCCATAAATGTCGGCATCGACCAGCCCGACCCTCATGCCCTTGCGAGTAAGCGCGATGGCAAGATTGGCGGCCACAGTGGATTTGCCGACCCCGCCCTTGCCGCTCGCCACCGCGATCAGCTTCGGGCTCTGCGCGCGCTCGGCGGTCAGGAGGATGCGAACCTGCTCAACCCCCGGCACCGCGGCAAGCGCCGCGCGCGCCTGGCCTTCGACGCTCTCGCGCTGGGCCGGACTAAGGCCGCCGACATCGATCATCGCATCGACGATCCCGCCCGCCTGGCGCGGCGGAGCGGCACGGCCTGAGGCGAGGAGGCCCCGGTCCGACAGGGGATCAGGGACGCGATCGAGCGCCTCGGCGAGAGCTTGCGGATCGGACATGCGCCTGCCCTTAGGCGGTTCACCGGCTAGGGGCACTGTTTTTCCGATTTTCGGTCATTATAAGGGCGGCCATGCAAGAGGATGCTCCGGGGACGGTGCTGAGCGAGGGCGGCCCCTGGGGCGGTTCCGGCGGCAATGATGGCGAAGACAAGAAGAGCTGGGGCAAACCGCGCCCCGGTGCAGCGGGCCCATCCGCGTTCGACGCGCTGATCCGGCGCGGCCGCGCGCGTTTCGGCGGCGGTGGCGGTGGCGGCGGTTTCGAGACGCCGCGTCTCGGCGGGTTATGGCAATGGGGCCTGGCGGCCCTGATCCTGCTGTGGATCGGCGTCACCAGCATGCATACGATCGGCTTGCAGGAACGCGGTGTGATCACACGCTTCGGCAAATATGTCGGCACGCTCGATCCCGGCGTACGCTGGACTTTGCCCTCGCCGATCGATCGCGTGACAAAGGTCAATGTCGACGAGATCAAGTATCTCGATATCGATTCCGGCTCGGAAGGGCAGTCGGGCGAAAACCTGATCCTCACGGGCGACGAGAATCTGATCGACCTCACCTATTCGGTGCGCTGGAGCAAGCGCGATCCGGAACAATATATGTTCGAGCTGCAGGACCCCGACACCACGATCCGGGAGGTCGCCGAAAGCGCGATGCGCGAAGCGATCGCGCGCGTGACCTTCGATCAGGTGATCGGCGGGCAAAGGCAGATCCAGCAGGAGGTTGCCGAACGCGCGCAGGAACTGCTCGATTCCTATCGTGCGGGGATCGTAATCCAGGGGGTGACGATCAAGACCGCCACGGCGCCGAGCGAGGTAATGAACGCCTTCAAGGACGTGTCCGTCGCACAGCAGAGCGTGCAATCCTTCATGAAGCAGGCCCAATCCTACGCAACGCAGGTGACCGCTCGGGCGCAGGGTGAGGCGGCCCAGTTCGACGCCGTTTACACGCAATATAAGGCTTCGCCAGAGGTGACGCGGCGGCGCATGTATTACGACACGATGGAGCGGGTCCTGGCCAAGTCCGACAAGGTGATCGTCGAACCCAGGAACGTGGTTCCCTACCTCACTCCGCCCGTCGCGGCGGCCAAGCCTCAGGAGGCGGGCAAGTGAGCGCGCTCGACTGGGTGCGGCGCAATCCGCTGCTGTGGCTCGGCGCAGCGCTCGTCCTGATCGCGCTGGCGTTGAGCAGCCTGTTCGTGGTGCCCGAGACCAAGCAGGCTTTGGTGCTCCGTTTCCGGCAGCCCCGAACGATCGTGAACGCCTACGATCCGCGCGAAGCCTATGGCCAGACCGGCGCGGGACTGACCTTCAAGGTGCCGTTCCTCGACCAGGTGGTATGGGTCGACAAGCGCGTGCTCAATCTCGATCTGCCCCGTCAGGGCGTACTTTCGACCGATCAATATCGGCTCGAGGTGGACGCGTTCGCGCGTTATCGCATCGTCAATCCGGTGCGTATGTACGTCGCCGCCGGCAATGAAACCCGCGTTGGCGAGGCCCTCAAGCCGATCCTGGGCGCTGCGCTGCGCGACGAGCTCGGCAAGCGCCAGTTCGCGGTCATGCTCACGCCCGAGCGGGACGTGGTGATGACCAACATCAAGAAGTCTTTGGCGCGCTCGGCGGCGCAATATGGCGCACAGATTGTCGACGTGCGCATAAAGCGCGCCGATCTGCCCGAAGGTTCGCCGCTCGACAGCGCGTTCGAGCGGATGCGGAACACGCGTCAGCAGATGGCCTTGTCGATCATCGCCGAAGGCCGCCGCAGGGCGCAGGTCGTGAAAGGCAATGCCGATGCCGCGGCTGCCCAGATCTATTCGGCCAGCTTCGGCAAGGACCCCGCTTTCTACGATTTCTATCGCGCAATGCAGTCTTATCAGACCACCTTCGGCACAGAGGACACTTCGCCGCGCGGGGCCTCCACCATCCTTCTATCGCCCGATAATGATTATCTGAGGCAGTTCATGGGGCGGAAGCCGGGTCAATAAGCGCCGTTCGTGCCATTCAAATTGCATTCAGCCATGGGGCGACACAGGTTGTAGTCCGTTCGGGATATTGGGCGCGCAGGCATATTTGCGCCCCCTGGAAACCTCAGGAGAGTTATACAGTGCGCTATGCCTATGCCGTAACCGCCGCGATGCTTTTGGGCGGCGCCGCCGCGACCGTGGTGACCCAGTCGCCGCTGGGCGCGCAGGTCGCGCAGAACGCGCCTTCGCAGATGGCTGCGGTCGCACCACGCGGCGCGCCGATGAGCTTCGCCGATCTCACCGCAAAGCTTGCTCCGGCGGTGGTCAACATCTCAACCACGCAGAAGGTTCAGTTCACCCGCCAAGCCAATCCGCTCGAAGATTTCTTCCGCCGCTTCAACGGCGGCGGCCTGGGCGGTGACGACAATAGCGACGGCAGCAGCGGTAGCGGCGGCAGCGGCAAGCAGGAGACGCGGAACGCGGTTTCGCTCGGCTCGGGCTTCATCGTCTCGGCTGACGGCTATATCGTCACCAATAACCACGTCATTTCGGGCGTGCCGACCGATCAGGGCAAGGTCACCATCTCCTCGATCACCGTAACTTTGCCGGATCGCAAAGAATATAAGGCAACGGTGGTCGGCAAGGATGCGGCCTCGGATCTCGCTGTGCTCAAGATCGACGCCAAGAATCTGCCGTTCGTCGAGTTCGGCGATTCCACCAAGACGCGCGTCGGTGACTGGGTGATCGCGATCGGCAATCCGTTCGCATTGGGCGGCACGGTGACTGCGGGCATCGTCTCGGCGATCCACCGCTCGATCGGATCGGGCCCCTATGATCGCTACATCCAGACCGACGCGGCGATTAACCAGGGCAATTCGGGCGGCCCAATGTTCGATCTAAATGGCAACGTGGTTGGCATCAATACGGCTATCTACTCGCCTTCTGGCGGCAACGTCGGCATCGGTTTCGCCATTCCCGCGGAGGAGGCCAAGCCCATAGTCGCGCAGTTGATGAAGGGCGAACGCGTCCATCGCGGCTATCTGGGTGTCCAGATTCAACCGATGACGGATGATATCGCCCAGGGCCTCAAGCTGCCCAAGGATCGCGGCGAAATCGTTGCGCATGTCGAACCGGGCCAGCCGGCGGCGCGCGCGGGCGTCCAGCAGGGCGACGTGATCGTCAAGGTCAACGGCAAGGACGTTACCCCCGACAATACGCTGTCCTACATGGTGGCCGGCTTGCCGGTCGGCTCCAAGGTCGTGCTCGATGTCATCCGCAACCTCAAGCCGATGACGCTGACCGCGATGTTGGCCGAACGTCCGCCCGAAGACCAGCTCGCCGGCGCCGGCCAGGATGACAATAATGACGGCGTTCCCGACAATGGCGGGCCGAATGCGCCGAGCAGCAGCGTCCGCAACTCGCTCGGCCTGTCGCTGCAGACGCTGACGCCGCAGCTCGACCAGCAGCTCGGGCTACCGTCTACAACCCATGGCGTGGTGGTCACCGGAGTCGATGATTCGAGCGATGCCGCCGCCAAGGGGCTACAGCCCCGCGACGTGATCCTCGCGATCGGCCAGCGCCAGGTAAGCAATGTCGCGGATGCGGCGACAGCGGTCGCCGCTGCCAAGAAGGAAGGCTACAAGACGGTGCTGTTGCTGGTTCAGCGCGGCAACCGGCCGGCGACCTATCTGGGCGTCGACCTTACCGGGAAATAGGCTGGATATCCCGGCCTCCGGGCCGGGACCTTTCCGCCGTCAGCCCTTGCAGGCGTGCATGCCCTGCGGCTCGGGCCGAGGCCCTTCGGCCTTGAATAAAGCGAGATAGCCGCCCGCCTGCGGCATCGGCTTGCGTTCGACCAGCTTGTAGCCGACTTGGCCGAATTCGCAGTCGAGCAAGGCCGGCGGGGTGCCGTGCGCCTGCGTGGGGCGATCGGCATCGACCACCACGACCAGCCCCTCGGGTGCAAGCGCCGGGCGCAGATTCCAGAGGAACTCATAAGGTTCGTCGATCTCATGATACATGTGGACCATGAAGATGCGATCGAAGCTGCCATGGGGTAGCTGTGGGTCGACAGGCTTGCCCAGTTTGACCGAAACATTGTCGAGCTGGTCGCGATAGACGCGGTCGGCCAGACGATCGTGAAACAACGGCACGATATCCTCGGCCAGAACCCGGCCCTTTGGGCCGACTTTCGCCGCAAGGCGGATCGTATAATAACCCTCGCCCGCGCCAATATCGGCGACGGTCATACCCTTCGTCACGCCCGCGGTGCGCATCACCGCGATCGCTTCTCCCGCCTTGTCTCGATCAGGCTCGTTCGACCAGCTGCCGGACACCACTTTGGCAATCGGGCGCGCCGCCTGGGGGAAGCCGTCCGCCGTGCGCGCCTCGTCGGGCGCCCTGGCGCACCCGGCCAGCAAGAGGATCAGCGCTAGAGCGCGGCCGTTCAATCGACGTCCTCCACCTCAACCGTTTCGCCGGTAACACGCTGCGACAGCGCCGCAGCCATGAATTTGTCGAGATCGCCGTCGAGTACGTCGGCCGGCGCCGTCGAGGTGGCGCCGGTGCGCAGGTCCTTCACGAGCTGATAGGGCTGGAGCACATAGGAGCGGATCTGGTGGCCCCAGCCGATATCGGTCTTGCTGGCATTGGTGGCGTTGGCCTCTGCCTCGCGCTTGCGCAATTCCTCTTCGTAAAGGCGCGCCTTGAGCTGCTTCATCGCCTCGGCCTTGTTCTTGTGCTGCGAACGCTGGTTCTGGCACTGGACCACGATGTTGGTCGGCAAATGGGTGATGCGCACCGCCGAATCGGTTGTGTTGATGTGCTGTCCACCCGCGCCCGAGGCGCGATAAGTATCGATCCGCAGGTCGCCTTCGTTGACCACGATATCGATATCGTCGTCGACCTCGGGATAGACCCAGACGCTGGCGAAACTGGTGTGGCGGCGCGCTGCGCTATCATAGGGGCTGATCCGGACGAGCCGGTGGACGCCGCTTTCCGTCTTGGCATAGCCATAGGCATTCTCGCCCTTGACCAGCAGGGTCGCGGATTTGATCCCCGCCTGCTCGCCGGAGTGATGATCGATCAGTTCGACCTTCATCCCATGGCGCTCGGCCCAGCGCGTATACATGCGCTGTAGCATGCCCGCCCAATCCTGGCTCTCGGTGCCGCCGGCGCCGGCATTCACCTCGATATAGCTGTTATTGGCGTCGGCTTCGCCGGCGAGCAGGGCCATGACCTTGTCATGGTCGGCGCGCTCGGCCAGCGTCGCGAGCGACTTCACGCCATCATCGACGAGCGATTCGTCGCCTTCGGCCTCAGCCATCTCCATCAGCTCGATCGTATCGTTGCGTTCCTGCTCGATCGAACGGACCGCCGCGATCGATTCGTCGAGCCGGCGGCGCTCCTGCATTACGCTCTGAGCCTGCTTGGGATCGTCCCACAATTTGGGGTCCTCGACGCGATTGTTGAGCTCGTCGAGACGGCGCACCGCGCGGTCCCAATCGAGGAAGCGGCGGACCAGCGCCAGCGCGGCGTCGATCTGGTCGATATGGGCTTGCGCTTCGGCGCGCATGGAAAACTCTCCGGTAAAACGTCAGGCCAGCCGGTAAAGCGGGCTCGGTACCGGCGGGGGCGCCGGCGGGAACTGGTCCCAGTTAGTAAATACCACCCTGCTGCTGCAAGAAGTCGCTGTCATTATGGACTGCCTTCGCCGGCTTGGGGGCCTGCGCGGCCGCCAATTCCTGCCGGGTTGCGGCTCGGCGCGGCTCGCTTTCGGGCTTGAAGGCTTCCCAAATGATCGGACTCTTGGGGTCTTCATCATTGGGCCAGCCATCGAAGATCTTCTTTCCCGAATGACGATCGATCCGGACCATCCGGATGCCTGGCGGCGCCTTGAAGGGTATGATCGGCATATTCTTCATCGCCACCTGAGCGAACTGGTGGAAAACCGGGACGGCGATCGTGCTGCCCTGTGCAAAGCCGCCCATCGGCCGCGGCCGGTCGTAGCCGATATAGACGCCGCCGACCAAGTCGGGCGATCCGCCGACGAACCACACATTGGTCGGACCGGTGTTGGTGCCGGTCTTACCGAACAGGGGTCGGCCGAGATCGCGTAGCGCGGCCGCGGTGCCGCGCTGGGTCACGCCTTCCATGATGTGAACCATCTGATAGGCGGTCTGCGGGTCGAGGATCTGTGCCGAGCGCTGGCGCGGGCGCGGCATCGGCTGGCCGTTCCAGTCCCTGGCATTGCAGCCCTCGCACGGGCGGTTATCGGCACGGTAGATCACCTTGCCATGGCGGTCCTGGACATAGTCGATCAGCGTCGGGCTGACCTTGCGGCCCTGATTGTCGAGCATCGAATAGGCATTGACCATGCGCAGCACCGTCGTCTCGCCCGCGCCCAGCGAATAAGCGATGTACGGCGGATAATCGCCCACGCCCATCGCCTTGGCGAGCGCAACCACCTTGTCCATGCCCGCCTGGGTGGCGGCGCGTACCGTCATCAGGTTGCGCGATTGCTCGACGCCCCAACGCATCGTCTGCGGCCCGGCATAGCCGCCCGAGAAGTTGCGGAAACATTTGGTGCCGAGCTGTGCGGTCTGGAAGACGCAGAAAGGCCCGTCGACGATGATCGAGGCCGGCGTCATGCCGCTGTCGAGCGCGGCCGAGTAAACGAACGGCTTGAAGGCCGATCCGGGCTGACGCAGCGCCTGGGTCGCGCGGTTGAAGGGATGGTTGGCGCTGAACCCGCCCTGCATCGCGACAACCTGACCCGTGTGCGGATTCTCGGCGACGAACGCTCCCGAAATCTGGGGAGTCGAGCGCAAGGCCCAGCCGCCGCCGACCGGGGCGACGATCACGATGTCACCCGGTTTCAGGAAATCGAAGGCGCGGCCGCCAATGCCCCGCTTGGGCGCGGCGGCTCCGCCCGGAAAGAGCTGGCTCTTGCTGCCGTCCTCGAAGCCTAGGGTCGCGCTGGCCGCATCCTTCTCCAGGATCACCGCGTCGCGCCAATTGGCGTAGCCCGTCTCAACGCGGGCCGCGATCAGCTTGGCCGGCCAGCTTCCGTCGATGTCGATATGCCCCGATCGGCCGCGCCAGCCGGCAGCCGCCTCGAAGCGGACCAGCCCGTCGCGCAACGCCTGCTCCGCGGCTTTCTGCGTGACGGGATCGAGCGAGGTGCGCACCCACAGGCCGCCCGCATAGACGCTGTTCCCGCTATCGCCGATGTCGGTGCCATATTTTGCGATCAGCTCGCGCCGCACCTCTTCCATATAATAGCCGTCATACGGCCTCTCCGCCTCGCGCCGCGCGTCGGAACGCTCGACCGTGCCGAGCGGGGCGGCATTGGCCTCCTGCTCCTGCGCGGCGGTAATATAGCCGTTGGCGCGCATCTCGCGCAGCACATACGCCCGGCGCTCTAGCGCGCGCTCGGGGTGGCGGTCGGGATCGTAATTGGCCGGCGCGCGCGGCAGAGTCGCGAGGTAAGCCATTTGCGGCAGGCTGAGCTCGGTCACGTCCTTGCCGAAATAAGCGCGCGCGGCGGCCTCGACGCCATAAGCGTTCCGGCCTAGGAATATCTGGTTCAGGTAGAGTTCCAGGATCTGCGGCTTCGACATCGCATTTTCGATGCGGATCGCGAGCGCGGCTTCCTTGACCTTCCGGGTCGGCGAATATTCGTTGCCGATCAGCAGATTCTTCGCGACCTGCTGGGTGATGGTCGATCCGCCGTGCGCGCGCTTGCCGGTGCCGGTCTTGCGGGCATAATCGAATACCGCGAACAGGAAACTCGACGGATCGACGCCGTGGTGTGTGAAGAAGGTCTTGTCCTCGGCCGAGATGAAGGCATGAACGAGCTGGCGCGGGAACTCGTCATAAGCAAGTTCGACGCGCCGCTCGCGCGCGAAACTATAGACCGGCGTGCCATCCAGTGCGCGGACATTGGTGGGCAGCGGCGGCTCGTAGCTCAGCAATTTGTCGGTCGATGGCAACCCTCTCAGGAAGATCACCCAGAAGACCGCATAAGCCACCACCAGGAAGCCGAGCACATAGGCGAGTCCCCGCACGCGGCGCTTCGCCCACATGTTACGGACCGGTTGTGGCATATGGATTTCGAGGAAAGCGAGCTTCACGGGGCACGCGTCTAGAGCGTTTGGCGCGCTATCGCCATGGCCTAAAGCTTATTTGCCGCCCGGCTTGCGGAAGCGCAGGACGAACTGATCGGTGTGGCCCCGAATCGAAGGGTCGAACACCTTGACCGTGCGCGGGTCGGCCGGGTTGGCCAGCACCTTGCTCTCGCCGTCGAATACGAAGCCGGCGGCCTCGACCTCCTTGCGGACGACCGCCTCGTCGATGCGGTGTAACGTGTTGGTATCGGCCACCCCGGAGCCGGCCGGGGCCGAATGATCCAGTACGACATAGACACCGCCCGGACGCACCGAGGCGTAGATTGCCTTGTTGAACGCGACCAGATCGAGGCCCTGAATATTGTGCAGGTCGTGATAATTCTGCGATGTCCATACCACGTCGAGCACGTTCGCCGGCCCTGACGCGAGCGCCGGATCGTGCGCTGGCTTTACATTCTTGTGTGCGGGCTCCGCGGCGATCGCGGTCACGCCGTCGAGCGATTTGGGGCGGCCCGCATACATTTCGTCGGGGACATAGGAGATCACCTGGCCGTTCGGGCCGACGACGTCGGAGAAGAGGCGGGTGAAATAACCTCCGCCCGGCAATATATCCATCACCACCATGCCGGGCTTCACACCGGCGAAGGCGAGCATGTCGGCGGGCTTGCGTTCGGCATCGCGGTCGCGGTCGGCGGCGGGGCGGGTGGTGTCGGCGACAGCCGCGTCGATCGCGGGCGAGGCGGCATATGCCGTCGTCGCGGCGAGAATCAGGGCAAGGCTGGATACGGCAGCGCGGATCATGGCAATTCCTCCCGGTCCCTGGTCTTTCCGACCAGTTGGCGCGCAAAATGCGCTTCAGCGGCGCGGCGTACGCCGATCGCGATCTTGTGGCGATACTCCTCGGAGGTGAGCAACACCAGATCGTCATCGTTGGAAATATAGCCGGTCTCGAGCAGGACCGACGGGACATCGGGCGCCTTGAGCACCATCAGGCCGGCGAATTTATGAAACGTCGGCTTCAGGCCGATCAGCGGCGACAATTCGCGCTGCAGCTCGACCGCGAAGACCGACGAGGTGTTGAGCGTTTCGCGCTGGGCGAGATCGATCAGGATCGACGAGACGTCATTGCTCTCACGCGAGAGGTCGATGCCGTTGATCACGTCCGCCTTGTTCTCGCGCGCGGCCAAAGCGGCGGCGACGCGGTCGGACGAGGTTTCGGACAGGGTGTAGATGCTCGCGCCGCGCGCGCTGTTGTTGGGTGCGCTGTCGCAATGGACCGAAATGAACAGATCGGCATGGAGCTGGCGCGCGATCTCGCGCCGTTCCTGCAGCACCAGGAAGCGATCGTCCGCGCGGGTCAGCGCGACGCGGAACTTGCCGCTTTCGACCAGTTCCTCGCGTATCGCGCGGGCGATCTTGAGCGCGACATTCTTCTCCTGCTCGCCGCCATCCGAGGAGGAAGAGCCCGGGTCGTGCCCACCATGACCCGCATCGATCACGATCAGCGGAGCATCCGACCGGCGCGTGCCCTGCACACTCGGCAAAGACATGCGCGAGGGCCGCGGCGGGATTGCAGCGGACGCGCTGTTGGGCGCGCGTTCGGCCCACGCCGGCGCGGCGAAGATCAGGAGGGCGACGAGGTTAAGCTGAAAGCGCACCGCATTAACTTATCAAAGCCGGGAGTCGCTGTGAATCCCTAGTGTTGCCTTGCGATTCGATGACGGCGTCACCACTTCATGGCTGCACCACCGCGTGCGTGGTGGAGCGATGCCGAACCGGTGGAGCCGCTCCACTTCAGCGGAGCTTTCGGTTGCCGCGCCTCGGTACGAATGCTAGGCGCTTTCTGTCCGGCATGGCGCGTTGCGTACCGTCCGCCGGTCCGCTCCGGCGCAATATTCGCGGCCGGTGAGCCCAGGTTGAAGCCGTAATGCACCATTTTCCCCCTCCCGCCCGTCGAGCCGATCCGGCTCCCGACGCGCGACTTTGGGGCTTTGCCGGATCCGAAAGCGGTCCGGATGGTGCGGCGGCAGAGGCAAATCACTCTTTCAGCATCGTCGAGCCGGAGGCTGCGCGCACCAGCGCCCTATTCCGGTCCTACCTTAATCGCGCCCGCCGCCGCCTGACGGCAGGAACGGGCGTTCGGAGAATATTTGATGTCCATGCGCATGTTGATCGACGCGCGCCACCGGGAGGAAACCCGGGTGGCGGTCGTCAAGGGAAACCGCATCGAGGAATTTGATTTCGAATCCGAAGAGCACAAGCAGCTCAAGGGGAATATCTATCTAGCCAAGGTGACGCGGGTCGAACCGTCGCTCCAGGCGGCGTTCGTCGATTATGGCGGCAACCGCCACGGCTTCCTCGCTTTTTCGGAAATCCACCCGGATTATTACCAGATCCCCAAGGAGGATCGCGAAGCCCTGCTCCGCGAGGAAGCCGAGCACGCCGCCGAGGAAGAGGCGCTGCGCGCTCGCGAGGACGAAGATGATGAGGATTATATCGAGGCCAATGAGCGCCTCGACGACGATGGCGCGCGCGAAAATCTCGATGCGGCCGAAGACCATGCCGATCACGACCATGACGATGAGGAGCAGCCGCCCGCGCCGCGCCCGACGTCGGCGGGCGGTGATGACAATGCGGTTGAGACGCTTCGCCAGAAGCGGATGAATCTGCGCCGCCGCTACAAGATTCAGGACGTGATCCGGCGCCGCCAGGTGCTGTTGGTCCAGGTCGTGAAGGAAGAGCGCGGCAACAAAGGCGCAGCGCTGACCACCTATCTCAGCCTTGCCGGCCGCTATTGCGTGCTAATGCCCAACACGAGCCACGGTGGCGGCATCTCGCGCAAGATCAGCAATGCCGCCGACCGCAAGCGGCTGAAGTCAATCCTGTCCGAACTCAACCTGCCGCGCACGATGGGCTGCATCGTCCGCACCGCGGGCCTGCAGCGCACCAAGCCTGAGATACGGCGCGATTTCGACTATCTCGCGCGGCTGTGGGATGAGATCCGCGAGAAGACGCTGCATTCGTCCGCGCCCGCCGAAGTCTATCGCGACAGCGATCTGGTGAAGCGCGCGATCCGCGACATCTACAACAAGGACATCGACGAGGTAATCGTCGAGGGCGAGGAGGGCTATCGCGCTGCGCGCAACTTCATGAAGTTGCTCATGCCGAGCCACGCCAAGAAGATTCAGCCTTATTCGGATGCGGTTCCGCTGTTCCAGCGCTTCGGTGTCGAGGACCAGTTGGCGGCGATGTACCAGCCCGTGGTTCAGTTGAAATCGGGCGGTTATATCGTCATAAACCCGACCGAAGCTTTGGTTTCGATCGACATCAACTCCGGCCGCTCGACGCGCGAGCATAATATCGAACAGACCGCGCTCTCGACCAATCTCGAGGCCGCCCAGGAGATTGCACGCCAGCTGCGCTTGCGCGACATGGCCGGCCTGGTCGTAATCGACTTCATCGACATGGAGAACCACTCCAACAACCGCAAGGTTGAGAAGGCGATGAAGGAGGCGCTCAAGAACGATCGCGCGCGCATCCAGGTCGGCCGTATATCCGGCTTCGGCCTGTTCGAAATGAGCCGCCAACGGCTGCGTACCGGCGTGCTCGAAGCGTCGACCCGGATGTGTCCGCATTGCGACGGCTCGGGTTTCATTCGCACCCCGTCCTCGTCCGGCCTGCAGGCGCTGCGCCTGCTCGAAGAGGAGGCTGCACGCGGCCGTGGCTCACGCCTGGTCCTGCGCGCAAGCCAGGAGGCGACGCTTTATGTGCTCAACCGCAAGCGCGCCGAGCTTGCCGATATCGAGGATCGCTACGGCGTCCTGATCGAGGTGCTGAGCGACGGCCAGCCGGACGGCTCGCGCATGACGGTCGAGGCCGGCGGCCCGCCGCCGAGCCACGCGCCGCGCCTGCCCGCCCAGATTGTTCCCGAGCCCGACGATGACATTCTCGACGAGATCGAGGAGGAAGAGGAGGCCGAGGTCTCTGAGGACCGCAGCGAGCGCGGCGAAGGCGAGGGCAATGGCCGTCGCCGCCGTCGCCGCCGCCGCCGTGGCGGTCGCCGCGAGGATGGCAGCGAATTGCCTTCGGCCGAAGGCGAAGCCTCTGCTGAAGAAGGTGAGGAGGGTGACGAAGGTGCACCTGCCGAGACCGAGGGCGAATCCACGGGCGGCGAGGAACGTCGCCGTGGCCGTCGCGGCCGTCGTGGTGGTCGCCGCCGGAATCGCAACGGCAATGGCGAGGCACAGGCAGAGACCGGCGATGAGACCGTCGAGGCCGAAGCCCCTCCGGCACCGTCGCCCTTCGAGGAAGCTGAGCCGGTCGCCGAAAAGCCCAAACGCCGGTCGCGCAAGAAGGTCGTCGAGGAAGTAGCTGCCGAGCCGGTGGTCGAAGCCGTACCTGCCCCGGAACCCGAAGCTGAGGCGCCGGCCAAGCCCAAGCGCTCACGCAAGAAGGCCGCCGAACCGGCTCCCGAGCCGGTCATGGCGGAGGAAATTCCCGCGGAGCCGGTCGCGACGGCCGAACCCGAAGCCGCGCCCGCGCCGCGCCGCCGTCGCTCGACCAAGGCGGCTGCCAAGGCCGTGCCCGCGCCGGTCGCTGCCAATACTCCCGAGCCCGGGACGCCGGAAGCCGAGGGCGAGGATGACGGCGAAGGCGGCCCGCGCCGCGGCTGGTGGCAGCGGACCTTCGGCGCCTGAATATGGGCGTCCCGCTCCGTCCGGTTGGGCGGGCGGGACGCCCGTCTTTCAGCCGCGGTTCAGAGCGGACCTGTTTGAAGGCGCGAGCATGATGCGCGCGAAACGCCTGTTCCGGACGGTCTGCGCGGCTTTGGTCGCTATTGCGCTGCCGGCCGAGCAGGCCAGCGCGCAGGGCCAGGATCGGGGCCCATCAATCCTGCGCGATGCCGAGACCGAGCAGTTCCTGCAGGATATTTCGGCAGGAATGGCGCAGTCTGCGGGCCTGACGCCCGGCGCGCTCCACCTCTACGTGATCAACGATCCCGAGATTAATGCCTTCGTCGCGCAGGGGCAGATCATCTACATCAATTCGGGCACGATCGAGCGAGCCGACAATGCCAACGAGCTCGAAGGCGTGATCGCGCACGAGCTCGGCCATATCGAGGGTGGCGACGCGGTGCGGAGCCAGGACGCGATCAACGCCGCCAGCCGCGTGACCCTGCTATCCTTGCTCGCAGGTATCGCCGCGACCGCCGTGGCGGGCCCGGCGGGGATGCTGGCGATGATCGCGGGCGAGAATGCCGCGATGGGCAAGTTTCTCGCTTATAGCCGCCAGCAGGAAGGCAGTGCCGATGCGTCGGCGGTACGCCATCTGCGCGAGGCGCATCTGTCGGGCAAGGGCATGGTCAGCTTCTTTGGCAAGTTGAAGCATGAGGAATATCGGCTGACGCCGAGCTACACCGCGATCGACCCTTACGCGATGGATCATCCGATGACGGCGGACCGGCAGGCGACGCTGCAGGCCGACCTCGAAAAATCGCCTTATTGGAACACGCCGATCGACCCTAAGGAGCGGGCGCGCTTCGAGCGCATCAAAGCCAAGTTGGTCGGCTATCTCGACGATCCGCCGATCGTGATGAACAAATTCCCGAACAGCGACCAAAGCGTGCCGGCGCATTATGCCCGCGCGTATGCCTGGCATCGCGGCGGCTATCCCGACGCCGCGATGCGCGAAGTCAACGCCCTGCTCGCGACCGCGCCGCACGACCCCTATTTCCTTGAGCTCAAGGGGCAGATCCTGCTTGAGGGGGGCAAGCCCAAGGAGGCGATCCCTGCCTTGCGCGAAGCGGTGCTTCAGTCGCGTTCGACTCCGCTGATCGCGGCCCTGCTCGGCAATGCGTTGGTCGCGACCGAGGATCCCAACGATTTCAAGGAAGCCACGCAGGTGCTCAAGATCGCTGTGCAACGCGACAATGACAATCCCCAGGCCTGGTACGATCTGGGGTTGGTCTATACGCGGATGGGCGACGAGGCGCGCGCCAGCCTGGCGAGCGCTGAGCGCTTTAGCCTGCAGGATCAGCCAGGACTCGCACTCGCCAATGCCGAGATCGCGATACGTGGCATCCCCGCCGGCACGCCCGATTACATCCGGGCACAGGACGTAGCGCTGACCGCACGCGACGAGGCTGAGCGCCAGCGCCGCCAGAAACGCCGGTGAGCCACTCGATCCGGCTATGGGCCGCGGCTGCGGGCATGGCTGCGACCTGCGCGATCGGCCTGGCGATTGGCATGCACGGGCTCGGCAGGCCGGATGATGCCGCCTTTGGCAAAAGGGTGCGCTCTTACATATTGAGCCATCCCGAGATCGTGCGGGAAGCCGCCGAGAAACTGCGGATCGACCCGGTACGCGCCGCGATCGAGACCCCCTATCACAGCGCCTGGGCGGGTAACCCGAGGGGCGACGTTACAATGGTGGTCTTCACCGACTATAATTGCCCTTATTGCCGCGCGACCTCACCGGAGATTGATCGGTTGCTGACGAACGACCCCAAGCTCAAGGTGGTGTGGCGCGAAATGCCCGTTCTAGGCCCGAGCAGCGATGCAGCTGCTGCCATGGCGCTGGCTGCGGCAAAGCAAGGCAAATATCATCCCTTCCACCGTGCGCTTTTCGGGGGCGGCCATCCCGACGCTGCGGGGACCGCGATGGCGGCCAAGGCGGCCGGGATCGTGCCAGCCAGCCTGGCCGATGCCAACAAGACGCCGGACGTTCGGGCCGAGATCGAGGCCAACCTCGCGCTCGGACGGCAGCTTGGCATCGAGGGAACGCCGTTCTTTGTGATTGGCAACCGCGCCTTCCAGGGCGCGATCGGCTATGAAGGACTGACGGCGGCGGTGGCGGAAGCGCGGAGTGGCGCTCAATAAGCGTTGCGGTGAACGATCACGCGCAGCGTGTTGATCAGGATCGAGATGTCGCGCCAAATCGTCCAGCCATTGAGATATTCAAGGTCGGCGTGGAGACGGTTGGCGAGGTCTTCACGCTCGCGGGTCTCGCCGCGGTAGCCGCGCACCTGGGCAAGTCCGGTCAGACCCGGCTTCGAGGCGTGGCGGTGCCAATAACGTTCATCGACCTCCCAAAAGAGTTCGTTGCCAGCGAGCGACCCGAGCGCGTGCGGGCGCGGGCCGACCAGGCTCATCTCGCCCCGTAGCACGTTGAACAGCTGCGGCAGTTCGTCGATGCTTGATGCGCGGATGAAGCGGCCGACGCGCGTCACGCGATCGTCGTCCTTGCTGGTCGATTTCGCGCCCGACTGGTCGGTCATGTCGGCGCGCATCGAACGGAACTTGTAGGTCAGGAAGATGCGGTTGCCGCGCCCGACGCGCGGCTGGAGGAACAGCACCGGACCGCGGCTGTCGAGCTTGATCGCGATCGCCGTCACGATCAGCAGAGGCGCGAGAAAGATCAGGCCGGGAATGGTGAGCGCGAGGTCCAGCGTGCGCTTGGCGAAGCGGCGTGACAGATCGAGCGGAGCGTGCGCGACGGCGAGCGTATGCCGGCCCGCAAACATGCCGATCCCGATTGCGCCCAGTTCGTCTAACTCACTCGCGAGAATGTGACCGTTGACGCTCGATCCCTTGAGCAGGATCGACCACACCTGCCGCCGCTCGGGCGGGCAGGCGATCACCACCCGGTCCACACCGCGCAAATGCATGCCGAGCCGGTTGAGCATGTGCGGATCGTGCACGTTGGGAACGAGATCGTCCTCGATCGTATCCAGCACCTGCACGCCCGGCGGCGGGGTCATCGGCACTTCGTCGATGATGAGCAGATCGTAAACCAGCATCATGCCGGTGCGATGGCGGACGTAAGCGTGGCAGAGGTAGCGGCCCGTCGCCATCGTCGCGAGCGTAACGACGATCGCCACGCCCGAAGTCAGACGGGACAGGTCCGAACTCACTTTCATATAGAAAGCGAGGAAGAAGACCGCGAACACCGCGAACACATAGGCAAGGCTGGCGCGCGAGAATCCGGTGCGCGCGTCGCGCAGCACATCGGCGGCATAGGCATCGCTGTTGATCGCGACGCCGACGAAGAGCGGCAACACCACGGCGAACAGGTTGATCCCGGCCGCCGCGAAAGGATCGCCGAAGCGGAGAAAATTGCCGATCAGGCAGCCGGCGAGAATCGTCAGGCAATCGACGATCAGAATCATGAGGCACAGCCGCACGCGCAGCGACTGGATCTCCGAGAGATCGACGCGTGGCTTAACCAGCGGCTTCGGCGAAGCGTCGTTCACGGATGCATCGATCCAGGGCGCACGAAAATCGCCACCGATCGGCTCAAGCCGGCTCTGGTGCCCGTTCGCTGCATGCCTGCCGCACTGATGCTCCCCGTTGGCGCCTTGACTGGCTATCCTGCGACAACACCATCAGCATGACAGTGTCAACGCGCAACAGGCCTCCGTCGGCCTCAACAGCGAGTAAATTGCGCTGCGGACAGGATTTTCCCAGGCCGCCCTGCTCCACCCCTGCCGTAGCCCCACCACGATTGGTGATGTGGGCCACAGAATTCGGAATTGTTCGCCTTGTCGGCAATCAACCAGCGTCGTCGCAGCCGGCTTTCACTGATCAATCGTGTTGATCAGCAAGCTTTAGCAAATATTGACCATAGCCTGTCTTGGCGAAGGCCTCGCCGCGCCGACGTAGCTGATCGACCTTGATGAAGCCCGCATCGAAAGCGATCTCCTCAAGGCAGGCGATCTGGAGACCCTGGCGATGCTGGACCGTGCGGACGAACTCACTCGCTTCGAGCAGGCTGTCATGCGTGCCGGTGTCGAGCCAGGCATGCCCGCGAGACAATTGTTCGACGAACAATTCGCCGCGTTCCATGTAGAGCCGATTGAGATCGGTTATCTCAAGTTCGCCACGCGGCGAGGGGCGCACCTGGTGCGCGAATTCGCACACCCGCTCATCGTAGAAATAGAGGCCGGTCACCGCCTGGTTGGACTTCGGCTGAGCGGGCTTCTCCTCGATCGAAAGCGCGCGGCCACCAGCGTCCAGCTCGACCACGCCATAAGCTTGCGGCTGATCGACGCGGTACGAGAAGACGGTCGCGCCATGGGTGCGCTCCCGCACCTTGCGGAGCCGATGGCCGAGATCGGCACCGAAGAAGATGTTGTCGCCCAGCACCAGCGCGCCTGCCCCCCCCGCCAGGAAGGGCTCACCAATCAGGAAGGCCTGGGCCAGACCTTCAGGCCTGGGCTGGACCGCATAGCTGATCTCGATCCCGAACTGGCTGCCATCCTCGAACAGGCGCCGATAATTATCGATATATTCAGGCGAGGAGATGATCAGCACCTCCCTGATGCCGGCGAGCATCAGCACCGACATCGGGTAATAAATCATAGGCTTGTCATAGATCGGCAGCAATTGCTTGTTGATCGCGAGCGTCGCGGGATGCAGCCGCGTGCCGCTGCCGCCAGCGAGGATGATGCCCTTCATTTATGCTGCTTCCTTAACAAGCGTATCGACGATTTCGCTGACAGCCTCATGCCAGTCACGCGGCGAGATGCCAAAGTCGCGCGTGATCTTGGTAGTGGCCAGCCGCGAATTGGCGGGCCGCGCCGCGGGTGTGGGATAATCGCTGGTCGCGATCGGCTCGACCGATGGCGCGGGCCGGCCGAGCGCCGCCGCGCGCGCGAATATCGCCTCCGCCAAAGCATGCCAGGTCGCCTCGCCGCGGTTGACGAAATGATAGGTGCCGTGGGGACCTTCCCCGATCCGGGAGAGGATGGCGAGGATGGCGCGGGCGATATCGTCGGCGGACGTCGGACAGCCCTGCTGATCGGCGACCACGCGCAGCTGCGGCCGTTCCGCCCCGAGGCGGAGCATCGTTTTCACGAAATTATTCCCGGTGGCGCTCACCACCCAGGCGGTACGGAGGATCACATGACGCGGGTTGGTGCTGCGTACCGCAAGTTCGCCTCCAAGCTTGGACGCGCCATAGACGCCGAGCGGCGCGACGGTATCTTCCTCGACATAAAAATCGGATTTGGCGCCGTTGAACACATAATCGGTCGATACGTGCAGGATCGGAATGCCCGCCGCGGCGCTCGCCGCCGCCAGTGCTGCGGGCGCCAGCGCATTGATGGTCCAGGCGGCAACGACATCGCTTTCCGCCCTGTCGACCGCCGTATAGGCCGCGCAGTTGACCACCGCCGCCCAGGGGCGGGCTCCAACCATTGCCGCCAGGGCCTTTGGATCACTGAGGTCGAGCGTGTCCCGCCCTGGGGCCACGATCTCCAGGTCGGGACCAGCCAGCCGCGCGAGCGCGCCGCCGACCTGCCCCGATCCGCCGGTGACCAGGATCGGTCCCATCAGCCTTTCAGGCCCACGCGGTTGATCGCGCCCTTTTCCTCGACCAGCGGCCGCCACCAACTCTCATTGTCGAGATACCAGAGGATCGTGCGCTCGATCCCGCTGTCGAAGCTCTCCTGCGCGGTCCAGCCAAGTTCACGCTCGATCTTGCCCGGATCGATCGCATAGCGGTGATCGTGACCGGGGCGATCCGCGACATACGTGAATTGGGTCTTGTAGGACTGACCGTCGCCGCGTGGGCGGATGCGGTCGAGCGTCTCGCAGATACGCGTCACGACCTCAATATTCTGGCGCTCGGCGCGGCCGCCGATGATATAGCTCTGGCCCGGCACGCCGCGTTCAAACACGCGCGTCAGCGCGCGGGCATGATCCTCGACGAACAGCCAGTCTCGTACGTTGAGGCCCTTGCCGTAAATCGGCAATGCCTCTCCCGCGAGCGCTTTGATGATCATCAGCGGGATCAGTTTCTCGGGAAAGTGATAGGGCCCGTAATTGTTCGAGCAATTGGTGATCAGAACAGGCAGGCCATAGGTGTCGTGCCAGGCGCGCACGAGATGGTCGGACGATGCCTTGGACGCCGAATAAGGCGAATGAGGATCGTATGGCGTTTCCTCAGTAAAAAAGCCGTCATCGGCCAGCGTACCGAATACCTCGTCGGTCGAGATGTGGTGGAAGCGGAAAGCGGCCTTGGCTTCCTCCCCCAGCGTGCGCCAGTAATCCAGCGCCGCCGACAGCATCGTGAAGGTGCCTACGATATTGGTCTGGATGAAATCGGCAGGCCCATCGATCGACCGGTCGACATGGCTCTCGGCAGCAAGATGCGTGATCACGTCAGGGCGGTAATCCGCGATTGCGTTGGCGACCGCCGCGCCGTCGCAAATGTCGGCCTGGACGAAGCAGTAGCGCGGCGCGTTGGCGATCGGCTCCAGGCTCGCGAGATTGCCCGCATAAGTCAGCTTGTCGAGATTGAGCACCTCGTGCGGCGTGTCGCGCACAAGATGCCGCACCAGCGCCGAGCCGATGAAGCCGGCGCCGCCGGTGACGAGGATACGGAGCGGCTTCTGGTCGGTCATGCGTCGATCGGCTCCAGCGGACGGCCGTCATAGTCGAACGGACTCGTCGCTTCGGATAGAGGGGGAAGTATCTCGTCCTTGGGGGACAAGGTCGGCCCTTGTGGCGGCAGCGGCCAGGGCAAAGCGAGGCCGGGATCATTCCAGATCACGCCGCCCTCGCTCTCCGGCGCATAGCCCCCGCTGACTTTATACTCGACCTCGGTGTAGGGCTCCAACGTGACGAAACCGTGCGCGAAGCCGACGGGAACGAAGAGTTGGTGGCCGTTGTCGGCGGAAAGCTCGGCGGCGACCCACTGGCCGAAGGTCGGCGATCCGCGCCGCGCATCGACGGCCACATCCCAGATCCGACCGCGCACGCAACGAACAAGCTTGTCCTGGCCGTTGGGAGGCGCCTGCCAATGCAATCCACGCAGCACGCCTACGTCGCGCGACATAGAATGATTGTCCTGCACGAAATCGCAACCGATCCCCATCTCCGCATAACGAAGCTGGCTATAGGTTTCCGAAAACCAGCCCCGTTCATCGCCGAAGCGGCGGGGGCGCACCAATCTTACCGGCATAGAATCGTTCGCCTTCCCGAGCCACCTGATATGGGCCTCGCGCTATCGATTGGCTGTCCGGCTGAAAACCCCTGACTTGCGCTTGGCATCACATTCCGAGCATTTTTGCCACGATCGGCGCCCCCGCACCGCATGCCAACGCATGGGTTTGGGTACAGACCTGATGTGCGATCTGCGCCGCCGGTCCGCTGCGGGGATGGTTGGTGTAGAAGGAAACTGCGCGCTGTGCGGCCTCCTCTGTCCTTTTCTGGGACAGCAGCCAGTCGATTTCGGCCTTGAGAGCGTCGGGACTGTTCGGGAATTTCTGGCGGGCGGTGCCAAAGGCCCCTCCGGCCAATACCTGATTGCCCTGCGCCGCATAGACTTGCGCCACAAGCAGCGCTGCCTCTTCATTATTATCATCGTCATTGGCGGCCAGCTGGGCATCGGTAAAGGCGCCGCGATAATCCTTGGCCCGCAATCTGATACGACCACGGATGAGCAGGGCTTCGGGATTGGCCCCGTCGAAGTGCAGGACCGCATCGACCTTGCTCTGGGCCTGAGCGATCTGGCCTGTGGCGAGCAGGGCGCGCGCATAGTGCGTCTGTGCATCGACATTGTGGCTGGTCACTTCAGGCGGCGCCAATGTCGCGAGCAATCGAGCCGCATTTTGGGGATCGCCCATACCGATCAGTTGATCGGCCAATGCGGACCGCACGCGCGGTTGCGCCCCGACCGCGATCTTCAACACCTCCGCGCGGGCGACGTCCGGCGATTGGGTATCGCGCCAGAAATCACCGATAGCGATCAGCACGTCGGTGTTGTTGGGGAAGCGTTTCAGCAGATCGCCGATGACTTCGCGCACCTTGTCCTGCTTGCCCATGGCGGCATAACCGCGCGCTGCCTCGATCGCGTAGCGCGGATCGTTGGGGTAAAGCGGCATCATCCGGATCGCGGTCGCGCGGATGCCGTGCATGTCGCCAATCCGCCGATAAAAAGTCATGATCTGATATAGATAGTCCCGGGGATCGTCTGCGAGCGTTGCGCGCTTGTCGAGCATCGCAATCGCTTCGCGCGTCTTTCCAAGGCCATCGAGCGCACGTGCTTTCAGAACATAGCCGTCCGGCCGGTCCGGCAGCCCTGCGATGATTCGGTCAGCTAAGGCCGACGCATCCGAAAAGCGGCGCTGGGCGAGCGCAATCGCGCCGCTCGCCAACAATCCCGCCGGGTCGTTAGGGTTCAGCGAGAGTAGTGGATCGATATAACGCTGCGCCGCATCGAACTGGCCGCCGCGCACCGCCAGAATCGAAAGATTCTCTAGCGCCTCGATATTATCAGGCTCCAGATCGAGCGCAGCTTGGAAAGACGTGGCTGCACCGGCGGGTTGCCGCATCTGCATCTGCAGTTCCGCCATCTTGATATAGCGACGCGAGGCCGTATCATCATAGGAGATCGATTGCCGGATGGCTGCCAAAGCCGCCGGATAAGCTTGGTTGGCCATCATCCTGTCATATTGCGCTTCCCATGCGTCCGCTTTTTCCAGGCTGGAATGGCAGGCGCTCAAGCACAACGGCAGAAGGAGCGCAGAAAAAGCCGTGATTCGCCGCGAAATCAGGTGCATGATGATTTTCGATACGGGGAGGGAACAGTCGGACGTAGAGTCCGTAGTAACCGCTGGTTTAACATTTGGATACTAGAGCGGTTCAGCCAATTGATACGATACCGAAATGGTTGCGTGGCGCGGACTGCCCGGTGGGAACCCATGCGGCACATAAACGCTGGAAAAGCCTATTCGCAAGTGCGAGATACAATCAGTACCAAAAGGGGTGATTTCACGATGAGAAAGACCGCCGCGATCCTGCTCGCTGCCGCTTCGCTTGCGCTGCCTGCCGCTGCCTTGGCACAGGCGGATGCGCCCGTCGCTGGCGCCAAGCCCGCGGCCAGCACCTATCGCATCAGCCCAGGCGACCAGCTACAGATATACGTCTGGGGCGACGAGCGGCTGCAACGCTCGCTCACTGTGTTGCCGGATGGAACCTTTGCTTTCCCGCTGGCGGGAACGATCGCCGCTGCAGGCCACACGCCCAACGAAATTGAGGATGCACTCTCCAAGCTTCTTGCGCCGCAATATAAGGGCGTGGCGCAACAGGTAACCGTATCCGTGGCCGCGCCCGCAGGCATGCAATATTCGGTAATCGGCAAGGTGCATGGGCCAGGCAATTTCTCGCCGACGCGCTACGTCAACGTATTGAACGCGCTCGCGCAGGCGGGCGGGCCGACCGATTTTGCGGATATCGATCATATCATCATCATGCGCACCGTCGGTGGCCGTCCCCAGATCGTCCGCACGCATCTGTCCGCCATTTTCAAGGGCAAGCCGTCCGATAGCGACATGAGCGCCGCCAGCGTCCCGCTGATTCAGGCCGGCGATACGGTTATCGTTCCGTGAGGCGGCGTTTTCCCCTCTTTTTGCTGGGCGCCGCCATGGCGGGACCGGCAACCGCCCAAACCGCTCAGTTCAGCGCGGTGGCGCAGAGCGAGATGGGCTATGAGACCAACCCGTTTCTTGCGTCAGGCGTGACGCAAGGGAGCGTTTTCGCATCGGCGTCGATCACGCCTCGCCTTTTCTATCAGACCGCGCGTTCGACCACGACATTGCAGGGCCAATATACCCGCGAGGCGTATCTCGAAAAATTTGGCCACACCGATTCGGGAACGGTCAGCCTGATACGCACCGACCAGTTGAGCCAATTTCTGGGCACCACCCTGACGGCCAGCTATCAAACCTCGAATAGTGCCGTCATCAGCGACCCTAGCCAGATAGTGACGAATCCGCTCGATCTCGGCCGGCGCACGAAGACTCTGATGGGCTCGTACCAGTTGCTGTGGCAGGCCAACGCCCGCGACCAACTTAGTTACGGGGCAGAGGTTTCGCATCTAAGCTATGGCAGCGGCCAAAAGACGGGTTTCGGAGGCGTACCTAGCAATTACACCCAATACAGCACGAATGTTGGCTACAATCACACGGTGGATGCCCGTACAACTATCGGCGCCCAATTGACTGTCAGCGCGACGCGGTCGAAATTCTATCCCGACAGTCGCACGATCCAGCCAGCGCTGACTGCAAAGAGACAGCTGACGGCGGTGTGGGAAATCGACGGGCATGTCGGCATGGTCTTTTCGCGGATCGAAGGACCGTTCGCGGAATCGACGCACAGCCTCGGCATAGGCGTCAACCTTTGCGGCGACTATCCGCACACGCATATCTGCCTCAAGCTCAGCCGCGATACGCAGCCGAGCGGCTATGGCCCGCTCCGGACGACGACTAGCATCAGCGGCCAGATCACGCACCAGCTGGACGAACATAGCCGGCTCAGCGTCAACGCCCAATTTCTGCGGGACTCTTCAGACAGATTCGCGACGGTTGGAAACCCGTTGGTGGACAACTCCAAACTGGTCTTAGTCTCCACGGATTACGACCGGGATGTGACGCAGCGCGTTTCCGCCGGCTTCGGCGGTCGGTATCAGTGGCGGTCACTGGACACCCGTCCCGCCGCACGCTCCTATACCGCGACGATTCACGTCAGAGCCAAGCTTGGAAGGATGTAAATGGCTACGCAGGCGCCAGAGATTGAAAACAGCGGCGGCGGAGGCGGATTCCTCTCCACGATTCCCACTGTGGTGTGGGAACGCCGCTGGTTCGTGATCCTGCCCGTTATGATCGCGACCATCGCAGGTCTCGCAACCGCGTTCCTGATGCACCCGGTGTACGAATCGTCCGCGACGGTGTTGATCGAATCTCAGCAGGTTCCTGACGATCTTATCAGCGCGCTTTCGGGAGCCGGCAGCAACCAGGTCAGCGACATGATCGGCCAGCGCATCGCGCGCGCGCGCGAGCGCGTGTTGAGCCGCCAGGATTTGATCCGCCTGATCCGGACCTACGGTCTGTATGCGCGCGAGCAGCGGACCTTGCCGTTGTCCAAGATCGTGGACAAGATGCGGGACGATACGACTATCGCGGCGGTCGATAATGGCCTTGCGGGCATTACGCCCAACCGGAGAAATCTGGGTCTGGCCAATACGATCGCGATCACGGTGGCCTTCGATTATGATGATCCGGCTAAAGCGCAGCTCGTTGCGCAACAGTTCGTCGATCACTTCCTCGAGGCCGACGCCAGCACACAGGTCAGCCAGGCAACCGACACCGTCAACTTCCTGACGGAACAGGCCAATACGATTCAGGCGCAGATCGCGCAGCTCGAAGGGAAGGCGACCCAGATGCGAGCCGCGAACGGCTCCATCCTTGCGCTCAACGGCCTGTCCGGCAATCAGAGCGCCGACGTTTCGCAAATTGATTCGCAGATTGCGGCGATCCAAGCGCAGAATGCCAAGCTCGTCACCGCGGAAGACAATGGCGGTGTCCAGAATCAGGCGGTCGCTCAAGGGGAAGCCCAACTCCGCGTTTTGCAGGCCAAATTCTCCGACACGCATCCTGACGTGATCGCCGCCAAGGCGCAGTTGGAAGCGGCTAAACGCGACGCGTCGACGAGAATGCAGACCGACCCGATCCAGGCGCAGATGCAAGCGAATCGCGCACAGATCGCCTCGCTCAATCAAGCGCGCGGGATGATCGCCTCGCACTCAGCGGCCTATCAGGCGGCTGCGTCGCGAGCGCCAGCGCTGGCGTCGCAGCTTGATCAGCTTGAAAAAGCCGCCGACGTGCTGCGCGACCAATATCGGGGCATCGGCATCAAATTGCAGGCGGCGCAGATCCAGGCCCGCATGGAATCAGAACAAAAAGGAGAGCGCCTCACCTTGTCCGATCCGCCCGTTGTGCCCGATCATCCGCTCCGGCCCAATCGACCGCTGATTATCGCGGGATCGATCGCGGCAGGTCTCGGTCTCGGTCTGGCGCTGGTGTTGCTGATCGAGATGGTGATGCGCCCGATCCGCGGAACGGCGGCGTTGCGCAACATCATCGGGGAGGCGCCGCTTGCGGTAATTCCCGATTTCGATCAGCGGCCAAGTTGGATCGCACAGATGATCGAGCGGCGCGTGCGACGCAAATCCAACGCGGCGGTGCGGGCATGACCGTCGCTTTTCCCCGACACTTGGCTGGAGTTGTGCGCTGATGAATTCTGTCAACACGGTCCAGGCGGCATTATTTCCCACCATCGATCGTATCCAGGCGGTCGAGGTCCTTCCCGAGCAGTTCGATAACCAGAATATCGTCGGCTTCCGCAATGCGGATACGCGTGCTCGCCCATTCAAGCTGCTGCGTTCGCAGATTGTGCGTCAGATGGAAGAGCGCGATATCCGCGTGATCGGCGTCACCTCCGCGGCGCCGAATGTCGGCAAGACGTTCGTGGCATCCAACATGGCCGCGGCCTTGTCGCGCATCGCAGATTTCGACGTCTATCTGATCGACCTCGATCTGCATCGGCCGGCAGTGGCGGCGCGCTTCGCGATGGAGGAGGAAGGCTGGGGCGTTCATGATTTCCTGTCAGGCGAGCAGCCGGACATGGGGCAGATCGCGCGCCGCATAAACGAGGAGCGAATGGTGGTGGTGCCGGGCTATCGGCGCGATGTCGCGACCGGTGAATTGCTGACCAGCGCGGCCGGTACGCAATTTTTCGAAAGCCTGCGCGCGCTCCCCAAGAATTCCGTGGTGATCGTCGATATGCCGCCGATCTTCGCCGACGACGACGCCGTCATCATCGGCCAGCATCTCGACGGTTTTGTCCTGGTGGTCGAAGATGGCAAGACCACGCGCAAGCAGGTGCAGGAGACCATTCGCCTGCTTTCGCCGACGCCGTTCATGGGCGCGGTGCTCAACCGTTACCGGAGCCAGCTTTTCGCCGACGAATATGGCTATGGCTTCGCCTACGGCTATGGCGGCTATTATTGAACGTTAGAGGCGAACAGAAAAAAAAGGGCGGCACTCGCATGAGTGCCGCCCTTTTTTTGGATCCGGTTTATTTGGCGCCGGCGACACCATTTGCGAGGGCGGCCGGAGCACCGGGCTTCTTCTCCGGCGGCGGCGCGAAACCGTTCTGGTAGGTAATCTTGGCGCCGTCCTTCATTGTCTTGAGCTGGTCGCCAATCAGCTTGGTGAACTGCTGCTGGCGCCATGCACCGACCGCGCCTTGCCGCGCTTGCGTGGAATCGGTCGGTATCGGCTGATGCCCGACGACGACATTTACCGTAATGATGCCATTGGTCGGCAGCACGAACGGCTCACCCGCCGGAAGGTTGTTGATCGCCTTGATCAGGTCGGTCGGCACTTGCGCAGTATCGAGACCGGCCTTCACGCGGTCGAACTTGATGCCGAGGCCGGTTAGATGAGCCGCCACGGCATCGAGGTTGTGGTCAGCCTGGATAACGGACAGCTTCTTGACGTCGCTCGGGTTCGGCCGGAAGCGGATCTGGTCGAGTTGCAGCGTCTCGCGGGTGGCGAAGGCGTTGGGGTGCTCGCTCATGAATTTCTGGATATCGCCGTCGGTCGGCACCGGCACCGCATTCAACTGCTGCTTGGCGTAGGTCTGGGCCAGGAGCAGCTCGTCGGTGCGCTGCTTCTGTGCTTGGAATTCGGGGCTCTTGTCGATCTTCTTGTCGCGCGCCGCGCTGAGCAGGAGCTTGCGGTCGATAATATGCTGCAGCGCCTGCTGCTGCGCGACCTTCTTGTCCATGCCCTGCGGAACATTGGACGCCTGAATCTCGGTATTGAGTTCCTGAAGCGTCACTTCCTCGCCGTTGACCGTAGCCGCCACCTGGCCTTCCGGTGCCCCCCGGTGGCAGCCTGCCAGCAAGGCCGCGGCGGCGCACATCGTGCTTATTGCTAGGCGCTTCGACATTTCATCACTCCTAAGATTGCCGTCCCCGCGGCGAATATTTGCGCGACTATCGCACGACCCCCCATACATTCCTACCGTCAACCGGCGATCGGGCCGATCAGCATGCGGCGGCGCGCGAGCGGCATCTCCTCGATCATCGCGCGGGCGAACTTCTTGAGCGTGTTCTGTGCCTGGTCCGCGTCGTCCGAGACAGTCGACAGCCGAACCAGCAGGCCGTCAGGAATCTGACCTTGCAGGTTGGAGCGGACCACCGCGAGGCGCTGGCCGACCCAACTCGTCGGGACCAGCCCGCCGATCCGGGTCCAATAGAGGACCTGCTCCACGCGCGTATCACTGCTAGCAGTGAAGCTACGCGAGGCGACCGCACGGTTGGCCGCGAGCGGGATCGAGGTGATCTGCGTTTCGGTCAGGCGGAACCCGCTCGCCGGATAGCAGATTTCCGGACGATGAATCTGAAGCATGCCGCTTTGGCTGCTGCCGTAGGCGAGAAGAAGCATCACCGGCAGCTGGTCAGGCGACGTGTAGGACCGCGCGACCTGCTGGTCGTATAGCAACCGTGCGAGCTGGTCCGGCGGCGGCAGTACCAGCCCGCTCGCAGTCTCGTAGGTCCAATTGTCAACCTTGAGTGGGATGATCTTGTCGAGATCGTCCTTGCCGATCAGCATCAGCGGGTTGCGCGGCATGCGCGCATAAGCCGCTCCGGCCGCGGCCAGCGATGCGCCACCGATCAGCACGTCGCGGCGGCTCGGCACGAAGCCGCTCTCCTTATCCGCGGTCACAGGCGCGCGGTCCGCGTTGCGAGGCGCCGGCGAACCGGCTCGGCCAGGCGATCAATGCCGAAGATGCTCAGTAGGGCAACCGCGAACATCACCATTCCGGCAAAACCGTGCAGAAATCCCTGCGCCCAGGCGTCGCCCATGAAATCGGTGATCAGGATGAGGAGCAGCACGCGCACGAAGTTGGCGAGGACGGCTACCGGCAAGATCGCGATCATTAACAGCAACGCATAACGCCAGTTCGCATTGTGGCGGACGTAAATATAAAACAAGCCGATCGCAGAGAGGCTGATAATCGAATTCAGCCCGGCGCACGCTGCAGCGACGAGGATATCGTATTGATCGACCTGGATGATCACGCCCTTGCGCGCGATCGTCATGCCGAACGCGTCGAGCAACGCCACCGCAGCTCGCGAAATGTTGATCTTGAGCGGCTGGGTCAGCGTCGCGACGAGACTATCCGGCGGGGGAAACAGGAAGATGAAATAAAAGGTCGGGAACCAGAGCAGCCGCATCACCGCCGTACCGCAATAGGCGTAAAAGGCCACCACCAGGCATAGATACAGGCCAAGGCCCTCAATCTCGAGCGTGGTCGTAATCCGTGCCACCACGTAAATCAAAAGACCTGGTACCAGCAGCGCAAAGGCAAGCGCGAGATTACCGCGCTTCATCAAAGGCGGAATTTCGTGGCGCAGCTGCAGGAGCAGCCAGATGCCGGTAGCGAAGACGATCGGACCATGCGCGCCCTGCTCAGTCGACCAGGATTGGCGCGCGACCGAAATCATCGTCGGAATCGTGATCGCCGCGAGCCCAAGCCATAATAGCCAATGCGCCCCGAGCCAGCGCGGGACGCCGGTCGACTTGCGTGGCAGAGATTGGCCGGTAGCGGCAATGTCAGCGTCAGCCATTCGTTACACCAGACATGAACTCGGACGCCGCTAGGCTCACCCGGATAAGAATCGAATAGCTTGTTCCCATCGCGCTGCCAATGGGGGTGTGCGGGTTAACAGAGCGTGGATATGTTTCGGCTGCGAAACGCATTGTGCGCCCTCAGGCTTCCCGCGCCCCGCGACCGACGGCCTCATAGGTGAATCCGGCCTGCTCCGCCTCCTCGCGAGTATATATATTGCGCAGATCGAGGAAGACCGGCGTCGTCATTACGCCCGCGAGCTTTTTCAGGTCGAGATGGCGATATTCGTCCCATTCGGTCACGAGCGCGAGCGCGTCAGCACCTGCTGCCGCGTCATACGCGTCTCTGCAGAAGGTAACGTCGGTGAGCAATTCCCGCGCCTGTTCCTCACCCTCGGGGTCGTGCGCGCGAATCTTGCAGCCCGCGTCCTGAAGCGCGCGAATGATCGAAAGCGAGGGCGCCTCTCGCATGTCATCCGTATTGGGCTTGAAGGTGAGGCCCAGGATTCCCACGGTTCGTCCGCGCGGGTCGCCGCCCATCGCTTTGAGCACCTTGCGGCCCATGGCGCGCTTGCGTGCCTCGTTGACCTGCACGACCACATCGACCACCCGAATAGGCGAGGCATAGTCTTCGGCCGTCTTCAGCAAGGCAAGCGTATCTTTGGGAAAGCAGGAGCCGCCGTAGCCCGGCCCGGCATTCAGAAATTTCGCGCCTATTCGATTATCCAGGCCGATGCCGCGCGACACGTCGCGCACGTCCGCACCGACCGCCTCGCACAGATCCGCCACCTCGTTGATGAACGTGATCTTGATCGAGAGAAAGGCGTTGGCGGCATATTTGATCAGTTCACTAGTGCGACGCGCGGTGAAAACGAGCGGTGAGTTCGGGCCTTCGAACGGTGCATAGATCTTCTGCATCACGTCGCGGGCGCGGCCGTCGTCGGTTCCGAGCACGACGCGGTCGGGCTTCATGAAATCCTCGATCGCGGCACCCTCGCGCAGAAATTCTGGATTCGAGACGATCGAGACATCGGCTTCGGGGTTTACCGTGCGCACGATCCGCTCGACCTCGTCACCAGTTCCGACGGGCACGGTCGATTTCGTCACGATCACGACCGGGCCGGTCAGCGATTCGGCGATTTCCTTGGCCGCGGCATAGACATAGTTGAGATCGGCGTGACCGTCTGCTTTCCGCGAAGGCGTGCCGACCGCAATGAATACGGCATCCGCACCCGCCACCGCCGGCGTCAAATCGGTCGTGAAGGAGAGCCGCCCAGCCGCCACGTTGCGCGCAACGAGCGCGTCCAGGCCCGGTTCGTAGATTGGCATCACGCCCTGCTTGAGCGCGTCGATCTTACGCCGATCCTTGTCGACGCAGATCACATCGTGGCCGACATCCGAAAGGCAGGCCCCGGAAACCAGGCCAACATAGCCCGTCCCAATCATCGTGATGTGCATCGATCGTCCCTTGGGCTGCAGACCCCACACGCCCCAAGAGCCGGAAAGCGACGCCAATGCAAGGTGTGCCGTGGCGACGAAGCACTACAGTCTGTGATCGAGAGCCCAGATGTCGGTTCACGGTTCGGGCTGATACTCCTTGGTATCCGGCGGCGGATTATCGTCAGGGATATTTGGTACGCGAAGGCGACGCCCTCCCTTATTGCCAGCTGGTGGTCGCGCCCAGGCTTGCTGAATTTCGCGAGACCTACGCGGCACGCTTAAAAGCGCACATAACTGCGCAAATCCAATAAAAGAGCGGCAGTTTCGATCCGTATCCACTGGCTGCCGAACTAGGCTCCGACGCCACCAAATAGAATGACAATGCGGATCGCCTTGGCTGCTCCGCGTGGTTACGCGCATGCTGTGATGGTCACGCTGGTCCACGCCCGCGCATCCCTGGCAATTGAGGCGCAATTGTAAACTATCGCGGGAATTGCATCTCCCCTGTCCCAATTATGGAATTAGCGGTCTATTAATCCAGATCGGCAGGCTGTTCCTGCTTCCTCGTAGCCTGGCGTCGCGTCTTCGTTTGCCGAGTCCGGGGGGAATGCATGCGTATAGCGATCTTGGAAGACGATCCTGCCTTGGCGGATCAAATGTCGGATGCCCTGGAAAAAGGCGGGTATAGCAGTCAGCTGTTCCGAACCAGGAAGGCGCTTGTGACGGCGCTCAAGCGCGGCACATTCGACATGCTGGTGTTCGATTGGAGCCTGCGCCAAATGTCTGGCGACGACGTGCTCGGCTGGGCGGGTGAGTCTCTGCAAAACGTCCCGCCGACCTTATTCGTTACCACGCGCGACGACGAGACCGACATGGTGCGCGCGCTCAGTCTGTCCGCTGACGACTATCTTGTGAGGCCGATCAAGATTGCCGAGTTGCAGGCGCGCGTCGGTACCCTGCTGAGGGAGAGCGTCCCCGCGCAGATCGTCCATACGCAGCATTTCGACGATGTCCGCTTCGATCTCGGCCGCCAGAGCGTGATCGTCCGCGGGAATGAGGTCATCGTCACGAACAAAGAGTTCAATCTGGCGCTGCTGCTGTTCCAGAATCTCGACCGGCCGCTGTCGCGTGCCTATCTGCTCGACAAGATCTGGAGGGTAAGTGCCGATCTGCAGACACGCACGCTCGACGCGCACATCTCGCGCATCCGCGCCAAGCTTGGGCTGCGCCCTGAGTCTGGTTATCGGCTCGCACCAGTTTACAGTTATGGCTATCGGCTCGAAAAAATTGCGGGGTAGCCGGAAGGAGGCGGAGTTGGAAAACCGCTCCTAACAGACCCTGATCTTTTATTCCTTCTCCAGTCGCGTGATGCGGAAACAAGCACGACGCGGGCACGGTGTTCTGCGTGCAACGGCCGATCCTGGTCGAGGGCTGAGTGTCAGGCGCAGGTCAGGGCGATTTGCTTGTGCGCCATGTCGAACAGGATCGAGGAGCAATGATCGAGCAGGTCGCTGCCGATATTGATCCGGTCGGCGTTCGGATCATGCTTTCGCTCGGCCGTGACCAACACCTCGTCCGGATCGTCCCGATCGCTCGCGATGCCCGCCGTGCTCCCGAAGTCGCTCGTGCGCACCCCCAGCCGTGAAATCGCAAAGGGGCCAATATGCAGCGGCGTGGCGAGCGCCATCTCGCGCACCGGCCGGTCGAGGCCGAATGCGATCTCGGCCGTTCCGGTCGCGCCGGTCATCGTGCCGGCGTTGGCGGCTGCCAGACGAACCGCGGCGCCGGCAGTCGCCAATGTTCGACGATGATAAGGGTCGAAGCGAATCCGCATCGGCGAGCCACCGACGGTCACGATCGCGAAGCGTTCGCCCCAGCGTGCGGCCAAACCACCCTGATCGCCCATTCGCAGGGTAACGGTGCGCTCGTTCGGCAGCGGCGCGCGCAAGCGAAAGCGCACCATCGGCTCGGGCAAGCCGGCCGGCCCGATAGAGCCTTCCGCGGCGGCGGCATAGCGATGCGCCGTGAAGCCCACACGATGCTTGGCCGGCCCCGCGCCCAGATCGACCGGCACCAACGCCGTGCGGCCAAGCACCTTTTGCGGCCCGACAGCATAACCGATCCCGATCATCGATGGCTTAAGTCCAGCCCGCATGGCCGCGGCATCGTCGATCAACGGCATGGCGGTTCCGGCCGGATCGATCCGCAGCTGGACAGCCGCACCGTTGACGCGCGCGGTCAGAAAATCGCCAATCGCGACCACCCGCTCGATGGGTGCGGCGGCAGCCAAAACGAACAATAAAATCATCGCGCTCAGTCGCGCAGCAGCTTGGCCAGCACTTCGCGGGCCAGCTCGGACGAAATTCGGGGATCCCGGCAGGGCACCGTGCCTGTGCTGCGCCCTATTTCGCGATTGCGGCCTTCATCGATCCGCATAGTGGCGGCGCGCATCATACGCGCTTCTGCCAAGATTAGGATCGGACGGTGCTTTGGCTTGGTGTGCATCGCCCCTCGATATCCTATCGGGGCTCGCAGTAAAATCGACCGAGCGGCGAAACCGAACCCGTCGTCCTCGCCGCGTCGATATCCGGCATCCCCCCGTCCGGACCTGTCCGACCTGTCCGACCTGTCACATCGAGATCACGGCCTCTTCTTCAACGTCATCGGTAAATTCTGACCGCGATCGGCTGGCTCTGAAGCGGTTCGCCCCGGCGAACGCGGCTCGATGCCGAGCCGCTGGGTTCGTTCGCTCGAGCGGGTTTCGACCTCGCGGAATCGCGCTATACATTCGGCGATGCGGGCGTCGAAGCTGCCGCGGCGTATCACCGGGTCTTCACCGAAGGCCTGGCCGAAGCGTCAGAGCTGTTCTGGGCACGTTCTGCCTCCCCCACGAGCCGACGCCAGATGCAATGGGCGCGGTGGTGAAAGGCTCGCTCGCGTTCGGTAGGCGCGCTCGTTGCCGCGGCAAGGCTCGCCGCCGCTTTCTCCCTGTAAGTCTCGACCTTGGTCATTGATCCGCTTCTCCCGACGCAAGTGGGCCCGAACCCGGCAAGACCGAAAGCGCGCGCTCGACGTCGAGCAGACCCTCCGCGCTTGCAATAGCGAGGTCGATCGGGCGTCCTCCCAGCACAGCGTGATGCGTGTTGAGAAAGGTGATCGCTTCCGCCGGTTGCCCAAGCGTTTCGAACGCCAGGCGCGAAATGCGTCCCTGACGTTCGATCTGTTCCGGAGCGAGGCGGGGAACGGTGTTGCGTTTGTAAAAGCGTTTCATGCTGAAGGCTCCTGTCCGGTCGGGGCCGTGAGCCGCATTTGTTCGCGATAGAGCAGGCGCTCGGCCATGCGACGCCAGATTTCGGCGGCTTGCAAATGCCGGTCCCGCACATTGGCAAGGCTGGTTTCATCGGCTTCGCGGTCGCTCTGGGCGGCGCGCGCCAGATAGAAGGCGCGTGTATCCGTCATAAATTCTCTCCGAAGACCGCGGCAAGGTTTAGCCGACCATCTCTTCGACGATCCGTCGCAGGTCGGCGCGGGTGAGTGGCAGGTTTGGGACCGTGCGTGACGGCATTGTCGTTTCGGCAAAGCGTAGCGAAAGGCGCCGGCGCGGAAGCGCGCCGTTCATATTGGTCGATTGGTGCATGATTTCTCTGGGCGGCCCGATTACGGTCCGCAATATCTTGAATGTTGAGACGCGCTAGCGTCGGAAATTCCGTCGCGGGCCGCCACCGCCCGGTGTGGGCTCGCGGTAGATCAATCGGCCCTTTTCGAGGTCGTACGGGGTCATCTCGACCTGGACACGATCACCCAGCACCGTCCGGATGCGGAAACGCCGCATCCGGCCGGCGGTATAGGCGATCACGCGATGCTGGTTGTCGAGCAGGACGCGAAAGCGGCCGTCGGGCAAGACTTCCTCGATCAGGCCGTCGAGCGTCAGCAGATCTTCTTTCGCCACTCAGGCGACTTCGAGATTCACGGCCGACTGCTTGCCGCGCTGGTCGGTCTCGACCTCATAATTGAGGCGCTGGTTCTGATCGAGCGTGGAAAGCCCGGCCCGTTCGACCGCGCTGATATGGACGAAGCTGTCCGGCCCGCCGGCATCCGGCGAGATGAAGCCATAGCCCTTGGCGGAATTGAAGAATTTGACGGTGCCTGCTGGCATGGGTGTTTCCTTTCACGAAAACAAAAGGGTCCGCCGCTTATAAAGCGGAGGAGCCGTAGAAGCGTGAAATGGAAAAATTCCGCCCCTTATAGGGGGTATCAAATTCCGTCGCAGGCGACGTTAGCCCTTTCTATTTGGGAATTTAATCCGCAAAAGTCAATGCGACATCCAGACTGCGAACGATGCATTCCGGAATTTATTGAATATTGCTGGCCTTTCGGGCCGAGATTACCGGAGCTCTTTAGGGGAGCCAGCCTTCGACATCGCCCCATTCCGCGAGGCAGGCATGCCGGTCAGGGGGTCTTCCACCATCGCATCGTCAGCAGGAAGATGCGTGGCCCCTCGACCAGATAGCGTCGCCACAACCGCCCGGGCTCGGACAACAACCGGTGCAGCCATTCGAGGCTCGCTTTCTGCATCCAAAGAGGCGCGCGCGCCTTACGACCAGTCAGGAAATCGAGCGACGCGCCGACACACAGGCCAACGCCGACCGCCCTACCCGCCTGCGCGACCCGCAACGCCAATATCTCCTGCTGGGGCATTGCGACCGCCAACAGGGTGAAGCGGGCCTGCGCATCGCGCACGAAAGCCTCCGCCTCGCTCATCGCCTCAGGCTTCCTCAGCATCCCCATCGGCGGCACGTGCTGAAGGATGTCGAGATCGGGCCGGAGCGCACGCAGGTCGTCGAGCATAGCCGCATCGCCTCCGATCAGGCAGAGTCGATCCCCTGCCCGCGCAATCCGCATCACCAGATGTGCGGTGAGGTCGCTGCCCGGCACCACCGGAAGCTCGATCCCCCGCATTCTCGCCAATCTGGCGAGGATGCGGCTGTCGCAGAGCCGCAATGCAGCGCCGGCATAGGCCTTGCGGATTTCGGCATTAGCGGGCGCCGCGTCGAGTTTCACGACATGGTCGACATTGGGCGTGATGATGAACGCGAAGGGCGCATCCGCCGCCCGATCGACGAGCCAGGCCTCGGTACTTGCCAGGTCGAGCGTGTCGAAGGGGACGCCCAGAAATTCCGTCTGCGGGTGAGTCATCTACCTTGCCCTGCCACAAAAAAAGGCCCCACCGAAGCGGGGCCTTTCTTTTTCGTCCTTGCGGCGTCGGTTAGCGGCGGTCGCCGAACAGGCGCAGCAGGAACAGGAACATGTTGATGAAGTCCAGGTAGAGCGTCAGCGCGCCCATGATCACCGACTTGCGGGCGAAAGCGGTGCCTCCAACCGCAAAATACATGCTCTTGATCCGCTGCGTGTCGTAGGCGGTGAGGCCAGCGAACAGCAACACGCCCAGGATGCTGATCACCAAACCGAGCGGACCCGACTGGAGAAACAGGTTGAGCAGGCTGGCGATCAGGATGCCGACCACGCCCATAATCAGGAAGCTGCCGAAGCCCGACAGATCCTTTTTCGTGGTGTAACCCCAAAGACTGAGGCCCGCGAAACCGGCCGCGGTGGCGAAGAAGGTGTTGGCCACCGAGGAGCCCGTATAGACCAGCAAGACCGTCGAGAGCGACAGCCCCATCACCGCAGCATAAGCCCAGAACAGGGCCTGCGCCGCGAAGTCGCTTAGCCGCGCGATGCCGAAGCTGAGCGCGAATACCAGACCCAGCGGCGCCAGCATCACGATCCAGCCGAGACCGGAGGCATGACCATCTGCGCCAAACAGCAGCCGGACATAACCGCTCTGTACGAACAGCAACGCCACGATGCCTGTTAGCAGGACACCCGACGCCATATAATTGTAGACCGAAAGCATATAGGACCTGAGACCCGCATCGTTGGACGCGGTCCGCGGGCCGACCGAAGCGGTAGCAGCGCCATTCGTCCAGGGGTCGGACCAGTTTGCCATCTCGAAATAGCTCCTCATGCGCCACATCGGCGCGCGGCAAATATCGTGGGAGTGAAGAGGCTTTTCAAGCAAAAGCCGTCGCGACTTGTCGCAGAGGCTCTTAAGTATCGGACATGCATCGGCTGTTTGTTGCCCTGCGACCGCCCAGAGAGATGCGGTCAGCGCTTCTGGCGCTGATGGGCGGCGTGCCCGGCGCACGCTGGCAAGATGACGATCAGCTTCATCTGACCCTGAGCTTCATCGGCGAGGTCGACCGCCATCAGGCCGACGATATTGCCGCTGCTCTAAGCGCGATTGACCGGCCGCGGCCGACAATCGCCGTTCAGGGTGCCGGCGCTTTCGATCACAGGGGCCTGGTCCATAGCCTGTGGGCGGGAGTCGCACCCGACGACGCGCTCCAGCAGCTTCATGACCGTGTCAACCACGCGCTGCTCGCAGCAGGTGCAAAGCCCGAACAGCGCGCCTTCAAGCCCCACATCACGCTGGCGCGGCTGGGCAGACAGGCCGGCCCGGTCGAACCGTTCCTGGCCGGAATTGCGGGCATTTCGAGCGCCCCGGTGACGCTCGACGCCATCTTCCTGTTCGAAAGCCGGCTCGGCCACAATGGCGCGAGCTATGAGGCGGTCGCCCGTTATCCGCTGCGCTGAATCGTAAACATCGGAAACGAACTGATAGGCAGTCGCGACGACTGGCCGCGCCGCCAAAAGAAAAGGGGCCGGCCATTGCTGGCCGACCCCAATTCCTTGCCGTGAAAGACTTTCCTTACTGGCCCGAATTCGGACCGAAGGTGATCTCCACGCGGCGGTTCTGCGGCTCGCGCACACCGTCAGCGGTCTGGACGAGCAGCTTGGTCTCGCCGAACGCCTGGGTCTGCAGGGCTGCGTCAGGCACGCCCTTGCCGGCCAGATAGGCCTTCACCGCGTCTGCACGACGCTGCGAGAGACCCATGTTATAGCTCGCCGTACCCGACGTGTCGGTATAGCCAGCCAGCATGACTTGGGCATTGCCCGTTGTCGTGTAGGCTTGCGCCGCATTGTCGAGGATCGAAGCAGCCTCCGGCGTGATGTCCGACTTGTTCCAGTCGAAGAACACGATGAACGGCCCAGGCGTCACTGCCGGCGGCGGAGGCGGCGGCGGAGGCGGCGGGGGCGGAGGAGGAGGCGGCGGCGGCGGCGGCGGCGGGGGCGGAGGAGGCGGAGGCGCCTTCTCGCCGAAGTTGTAGATCAGGCTCGCCAGAATGCTGTTCGAGCGATAGCGCGCGGTCGACGGCCCACCGGCCAACGGGTTCCCAGTCGAGCTGCGAATGTTGACGTGGTAGGTGTTGAACCAGCGATATTTGGCACCGACATCAACATGATCGTTGATCGGGAACAACAGGCCAGCAATGCCCTGGAAGGCGAAGCCGGAATCGCTGCCGTCGAGGAACCAGTTGCCGCCGTTGAGACGGTAGATGCCATAATGGACGCGCGCAATACCGGCGCCCGCACCAACATAACCCTGGACACCATCATCGTCGCCGAAGTTCAGGAGCGCGTTGCCCATGAAGCTCAGCACCGAGGTGTTGCCGCTGGCCGAGCTCGCATAGTCACCCGGAGGCGACAGGTTGAGCGCGGTCGACGTATGATGGCTCTTCACCTCGGTGTGCTTGTAGCCCACCTCAGCCTCGAGCCGGAGCATGCCGAGATCGTAACCGACAATACCGTCGACATCGAACAGGCCGTTCTTGTGGCGAGCCTCATCGGCGTCGTCGACCGCACCAATATTGATGCGAGTCTTTTCGACGATGATGCCGCCGCCCTCGATACCGACATACCAGGCCTTGTCTTTGGCCATGGCGGGCGATGCGAGCGCCGAAGAAGCCAATATGGCTATCATGGCGAATTTACGCATTTGTATCCCCTTTTCCTTCCTGGGAGCGTGCAGGTACTCGAAACCCCTAAACACTGCCCTTGTTCTACGCAAGCGCGCAAAAATGTGGACTGTTGCCGAAATGTCTCGGATTAGGACGTAACGTTCCCATGACGCTCCAACCGCTCTGACGCCTTGTAAACTCGAAAAAGGCTGAACGGTTTCGCCCGCGCTTAATTTTTTTGCATCACCGGGAAGCCCGGTTTGCCACGGGTGGAGAAAAAGAACCGAACTGGGCGCCAAAAAGGCGCAAAATCAGATTCTATCGGGCAAGAAGACCGGGCGCGACCCCCACGTCGCCCCCGGCCTTTTGCCCTGCAAACGCCGATCGGCTTTCCGGAGGGAGCCGATCGGCGTCATTCGGGCTTAGAAAGAAACGCCTATCGAGGCGACCACGCCACCCTTGACCTCATCACGGCCGTTCACGACGAACTCGCCCTTCTTGAAGTCGGTATCGACATAGGCGACGCTGACGGTCAGCGCCTTCCACGTGTAGGCCGCGGTCAGGCTCCAATCCATATAGTTCTTGAGCCCGTTGGTGAGGTAGGAACGGCCCCAGCTCTCGCCGAGGTGGCCGGTAAAGCTCAGCGGCACGCCCGGGATTGCACCCGACAACTCGCCGTAAGTGTAGAGGCTGTCTTCCTTGGCCTTGCCGCCGCAGCGCGGATCGTAGGCGCACGATTGAGCCTTCTGGCTTGGCGCATAGTTCAGCCCGATCTTGGTACCGACCGGCCCGAACGTATGCGATGCGTTCAGATAGGGCTCGAAGAAGTCGGTTTTGGCGCCGCCCGACCCCGGATAGTAATAATAGAGGACGCCGCTATCGATCGTCGTGCCAGAGATCGTGGTCTTGTAACCGGCGATCAGGTCGATCTCCTGGTCGCTGCCGGCGGCGACATATTCGTCGATCGAGCTGCCCCAGACGCTGACGTAGAAACCGGAAGCATGGCTGACGGTGAAGCCGCCCTGGACCGCAAAACGCTTGTCCGTCTGCGACACGCCGCGGAAGCGATAATCGCTCACCAGGGTGGCGGTGCCGTTGATGGTCCAGGGGCTGGCGGCGGGAGCGGGGGCTGCGGGCGCGTCATCGGCCAGTGCCGGTGCGGTCACTGCGACAGCAGCAAGGATAGAAAGCCCGACAAGGGTGGTGCGCATGGAAAATCCTTCTCGCGATTGCGGTCATGTTCCACTGCGCGCTAAATGCGCCCAATCCTCTGCATCCCTGAAAGGGAGCGGGTGGGCTGCGGTTCAGCCCCGTCCGTCTGGCGGCTTTTGCTGCGGAGCACAATGAAAAAGCGGCCAGGAATGCGACTGCGGCATCACGCTGTTGCGCTTACGCAACAGCCGCGCAACATCGCTGCTCGCACGTGAAAGCTTATTGCCCAGGAGCCCAATTCACGAAGCGGGTCGCCGCCTGCGTCAACCAATATCCGCCGCAGCCAGCCCCCGCGCCAGATCGGCGATCAGATCGGCCGGGTCCTCGAGACCGATCTGCAGCCGGATCAACGTGCCGGGAAGTGTCCACGGCCTGGCCGTGCGGACGCGGGCCGGATCGATCGGCAGCGCCAGGCTTTCGAAGCCGCCCCACGAGAAGCCGATCCCGAAATGCGTGAGCGCGTCGACCAGTCGCACGCGCGCGGCATCATCGCCATGGATGGCGAAGGCGAACAGGCCGGCAGCTCCCTTGAAGTCGCGCGACCAGAGTTCATACCCTGCGTCTCCCGGCAATGCCGGGTGGATCACCTTGCTGACCAAAGGCTGCTGCTTGAGCCAGCCCGCGACCTCCAGCCCGGCTTCGCCATGCTGTTTGAGCCGCACACCCATCGTGCGCAGACCGCGACTGGCGAGGAAGGCATCGTCGGGGCTGACCGCCTGCCCCATGATCTGGAGCGTCCTCCGAATCTTCTCGAACGGTCCAGCGACCGCAGTGCAGCTGCCCAGCATCACGTCCGAATGGCCCGCGACATATTTGGTGCAGGCCAGGATCGAAACGTCCACGCCATGCGCGATCGCGGGAAACAGCAGCGGCGTCGCCCAGGTGTTGTCGATCATCGTGACGATGCCGCGCCGTTTCGCCGCCGTGCACAGAGCAGGCACATCCTGGACCTCGAAGGTCAGGCTACCCGGGCTTTCCATGAACAGCACGCGGGTCTTGTCGGAAAAGAGCGCATCGATCTCCGCGCCGCGCACGAGCGGGTCGTAATAGCGGGTGGTGACGCCGAGCTTGCTCAGCATCGTGTCGCAGAAAGCGCGCGTCGGCTCGTAGGTGCTGTCGGTCATCAGCACTTCGTCGCCGGGCTCGACCATTGCGAGCAATGCGGTGGCGACCGCGCCCGCGCCTGACGCATGCAGCGTGGTGCCGGCTGCGCCCGGTTCGAGCTCGGTCAGCGCGTCCGCCAGGGCCCATTGGGTCGGCCCGCCGCGCCGGCCGTAATACAGCACCTCGTCGGCATGGCGGACCGCATCGCGCAATGCCGCGACATTATCGAACAGCACGGTCGAGGCACGCCACACAGCGGGGCTGACCAACCCCTGCGTCCACGCCTTCCTCCGCCCGGCTTCGACCAAGCGGGTCGCGTCTCCCTTCTTGCCGTCCGTGCCGCTCATCGCATCCTGCCGATCAATAGCCCGCGTAGCGGATCACCACGCCCTTGAAGCGGGGCCGCGCTTCCGATGGCGATCCGCCCGCATAAACGCGAAACTCGAAAATCTCGCCATCGCGCGGATTGTGAAACGGAATTTCGACCTTCCCGCCCGAATGATCCACGCCGTCGCGCAAGGAGCGACCCGCAATCCGATCGGGAAAGATCGCAACGTCGAGATAGAGGTCGGGCACCGGCGCACCGTTCCAGTCGAAATGGAATTCGGCGACATAATTGCTCGCGTTGAGCCCGATATAGGGCCCGAACAGCAGGCATTTGTGCGCAGCCGTGAGATCCAGCTCCAGCTCGAACGGGCTGACCCGGTGGAGATCGGTGCGGAAATCGCCGGCGGGATAAGCGCGCACCGAGCCATTATCGAGGTGCCAGAAGGGCTTCGCGATCTTCTCGATCACAAGCTCGATCTCGTAGCAGCCGTCCGTACCCTGATAGGGCATGATCGAATAATCGAAGCCTGCATCGTTCTCGACCAGCTGGCGGATGCGGTAGCTATTCTCCTCGAACGCGGCCTCGATCTCGCCGAGCAGGCTTTTGGCCGTGTAGAAGCGCTTGTGATCGGGGTTGATCGGCGACGGCAACGAACGCTTCCGCTCGAACAGCAATTGGTGCGGCACCACGACCACCAGGAAGCCGCCGACCTTGAGCAGCCGGTACCAGTCGCGCAGCACGCCCAGCCAGTCGCCGATATGTTCGAAGCAATGGCTCGAATAGATGGCGTCGAAACTGGCATCGGCGAAGGGGAAGGTCGCGCCTTCATAACCGGGATAGCCGACATCGACGCCGATCGCCTGCGGAACGATCGGTAGATTGCCTTCCTCATAGCCGCGATAGCCGATCTCCATCACGTTGGGACCGGACATATATTTCTGGAAGAAGCCGCTCGTGATCTTCGCGGCATAGCTTTTGCGCGATTCAAAACCGACCTGGCGATCGGCACGGAGCGGCTCGTCGGGCACCGGGCGGTCGACGTCGATCTCGATCCCGATCAGCTCCAGCGCGGCCTTGCCCTTCGCGAACAATCGCACCTCGAACTCGCGGACCGTTTCGGGCAGATCGATATCGATCGCGAGCGTGCCATCGGTTTCGGCCAGGTCGAACTCGGCTTCGGCGAGGATGCGCTTCCCGCGGTCGGCCGCCAGTTCCATCTTGACCTTGCCGCTAGCCCCCTCGCCGAGCACGACGCGCGTCGTGCAATGGCCAGCCGGAAGGTCGAGATAAGGCCCGAAAAAGAGACAGCCCGCCTTGGCTTCCACATGCAGCCGACCGCCGACCTTCCTGCCCTTGGCGGACTCGATGGCGGCGCCACCGCCCGGAAAGCGCCACGGAATCACAGCCATCCCTACCCCCGTATCGATCGAATGCGTCGCCCTGCCATAGCCGATCCATCCCCTCGCGCCAGCCGTTGTGAAAGTGCCGTCCTGTGCTTAAGTCGCTCGACATGACCATCACGCATCTTGGCCAGAGCTCGACGCTTCCCAACTCCCCCGAGGAGGCGCTGCTCGATTATGTGCCCAATCCCCGGCCGGGTAAGACCTATCTCGTCCGCTTCACCGCGCCCGAATTCACCTCGCTCTGCCCGGTCACCGGCCAGCCGGACTTCGCGCATATCGTGATCGATTATGTGCCGGGCGAGACGATCGTCGAATCGAAGTCGCTCAAGCTATTCCTGGGAAGTTTCCGCAACCACGCCGCCTTTCACGAGGATTGCACGGTCGGCATCGGCGAGCGGCTGGCGGCGGAGATGAAGCCGCGCTGGCTACGCATCGGCGGCTATTGGTATCCGCGCGGCGGCATCCCGATCGACGTATTCTGGCAGACAAGCGCGCCGCCCGCCGACCTGTGGCTGCCCGACCAGGGCGTCGCACCCTATCGCGGCCGCGGCTGAGACTGAGAATGAAGAATAACAAGGAGAGTGATATGACGCGCCTGGCTCTGCCCATGATCATCGCCGCGCTGGTCGCCTTGCCGATCCAGGCCGTCACCATCGCCAATCCCGCCAGCGATCAGATGGCCAAGCTGAGCGTGATCGCGCGCAAGGGCGCGATGCGGAAAGCCCTCCTCGATTCGGGCATGCCCTGCGACCATATCGAAAAGGTGAACATTCAGGGGCCGTGGGCGAACACGATCATGTGGCGCACCAAGTGCGGGCCCGACCCGCGTTACGATTATGCGGTGTTCGTCGGCGCCGACGCCTCGGTCCAGGTGCGCTATTGCGCAGAGATGGCCGAACTCAAGCTCCCGCGCTGCCGCCCGTTCAGCAACAACCCGCCCGCTCCGATCATTTTGGGGAAGGCGCTGCAACCTCCACGCCAATAGTGGCCTCCTTCGCGTCCGACAGCTGGATCCAGTAGCGGCCCGGCTTGAGATCGAACGCGACGATCTTGGCGATGCCCGAACAGACCGGCCCATGGGCATGATCAGCCGGTTTGAGCCGTTCGCCCTTCTGCACCTGATCAACCCACGCGCCCTGCGAGAGCGCGATGCGGTGACGCCCCGCCTGTGCAACATCGATCGGGAAATAGCCCCCGAACGTGCCGTCCTTCGCCGCGCGCGCCAGCGCGGGCTTGAACTCGAGTCCCGTTGCGGGCTTGAGCGCAAGCGTCACTTCACCGCCGATAGCCAGCGTCGAGCCCGAGGGATGGCCCCAGCGTTCAAAGCCGGCAACGCTCGCCATCCGCACGCAGACCGGCTGGGGTGTATCCGCCGCGGCGGCCAGCACGAAGAGCATCGGGATCATATCAGTTTGATCTCCTTCAGCCGCTGCAGGAGATAGTCATGCGCGGTTATCGGTTCGGGGAAGAGATTGGGCCGGTCTTCTGAAATGCACTGCGGCAGCGTCTCGATCAGATAATCGGGCCGGAAGTGCAGGAAGAAGGGCATCGAGTAACGCGATACGCCGCGCCGCTCGATCGCTGGATTGACCACGCGGTGCGTGGTCGATTTCAGCACCTTATTGGTAAGACGCTGGAGCATATCGCCGACATTGACCGCGAGTTCACCCTCCTTCGGCTGTACGGGGAGCCAATTGCCATCACGATCGAGCAATTGCAGCCCGGCCTCCTCGGCGCCGAGCAGCAGCGTGATCGTGTTGATATCCTCATGCGCGCCTGCGCGAATCGACGGGCCGTCGGCGCCCATTGGCGGATAATGGAGCAGGCGCAGCACGCTATTGCCGTCGCGCACCGTATCCTCGAAGAAATCCGCCGCCAGCTTCAGGTAGCGCGCGATCGCGCGCAGCAGCCGCGCGCCGCACGTGTCGAGCGCGTCGAACAGGGCCAGCTCGGCCTGCTTGAAGCTCCTTAGTTCATCCGGCCAGAGGTTGGGCGCCATCATGTCGGCGAAGGCATGGCCTTCGGGCAATTCGCGCCCGACATGCCAGAATTCCTTGAGGTCGTGCGCGTTGGCGCCCTTGGCGGTCTCGATCCCGAACGGGGTGTAACCGCGCGCGCCGCCCTTGCCCGTGTGGTAAGCGCGCTTCACCTCCTCGGGTAAAGCGAAGAAGGCTTTCGCCTGCCGCTCGGCCTCGGCAATCACCTCGGTGGGGACGCCGTGATCGGAAACGATGGCGAAGCCATAGCGTTCGAACGAGCCGCCCAATGCCTGAGCGAAGACTTCGGGATCGGCCGTTTCCTGTGCGAGAGAGACGGTCGGAACTGCGGGTTTATCTAGAATCGTAGCCATGGCGGAGGCTTACTACCGCCTATCGCCCCTTGAACAGACCCCCGAGCAAACCGCGCAACAGCTGCCCGCCGACCTGGCCCGCAATCTGGCGACCGACCGACGAAGCGACCGATCGCGCCGCGGATTGCAGCATCTTGTCGGTGAGCGTGGGCTTTGCGGCCTCACGTTCTGCGGCGATGCGAGCCCGCTCCTCGGCGCGGGCCTGCATCTCCGCCGCGCGCGCGGCTTCGCGGTCGCGCCGCGCCTGTTCCTGAGCGTCAAGCTTAGCCTGCGCCGCCGCCGCCTTGGCATCGCCCGCCTTGGCCGCCAGCATTTCCGCCGCGCTCTCACGATTGACCGGCGTGTCGTATTTGCCCGCCAGCGGCGACGTCGAGACGATGATCGCGCGTTCCTTGTCGGTCAGCGGGCCGACGCGTGAAAAAGGCGGGCGAACGAGGGTCCGCGCAACTGGGCTCGGCGCCCCATCGGGTTGAAGAAGGGAGACGAGCGCCTCGCCCACCTTCAATTCGGTGATCGCGGTCGCGACATCGACGCCAGGGCTGGCGCGAAACGTCGTCGCCGCCGACTGCACGGCTTTCTGCTCGCGCGGGGTGAAGGCGTTCAATTTGTGCTGGATGCGGTTGCCGAGCTGACCGGCGACATCGTCGGGCACGTCGATCGGGTTCTGCGTGATGAAATAAACGCCGACGCCCTTCGACCGGATCAGGCGGACGACCTGCTCGATCTTGTCGAGCAAAGCCGGTGCCGCATCGTCAAACAGCAGATGCGCCTCGTCGAAGAAGAAAACGAGCTTGGGTTTGTCCGGGTCGCCAACCTCCGGCAGGGTCTCGAACAATTCGCTCAGCAGCCACAGCAGGAAGGTTGCATAGAGCTTGGGCGCGGGCATCAATTTATCGGCGGCGAGCACGTTGACCATGCCGCGCCCATCATCCCCGACGATCATCATGTCGTGGATGTCGAGCGCGGGCTCGCCGAAGAAATTATCGCCGCCTTGCGCCTCGAGCTGAAGCAACTGGCGCTGGATAGTGCCGACCGTGGCTCGCGTGACGTTGCCGTAGCGCGCGGACAAGTCGGCCGCATTCTCCGCTGCCCAGGCTAGCATGGCTTGCAGGTCCGCCATGTCGAGCAACAGCATCCCTTGCTCGTCGGCAACCTTGAACACGACTTGGAGGACGCCTTCCTGGACCTCGTTGAGGGCCATCAGCCGCGCGAGTAGCAAAGGCCCCATCTCGGAGACCGTGGTGCGGATGGGATGCCCCGCCTGACCAAACAGGTCCCAGAAGATCACGGGATTGTCTGCATAGGCCCAATCGGTCATGCCGATATCAGTGGCCCGCTGCGCAAAGGGCGCGTGGGTCGGGGCCATCGGCGATCCCGCCATGGCAAGCCCGGCCAGATCCCCCTTCACGTCGGCGACGAACACCGGCACGCCCACGCGGCTGAAGCCTTCGACGATGCCCTGGAGCGTCACCGTCTTGCCGGTACCGGTCGCGCCGGCGATCAGGCCGTGCCGGTTGGCGCGCTTGAGGTTTAGCTCCTGACGCTGACCGTCCGCTGTCGCGCCGACGAAGATGCTGCCGTCCGCCATGTCGCCTCCCCTAAGGCTTTGGAGTCATTCGCAAAAGCCTTCCGTTCTTTTCGTCCTCGACCAGCCAGAGCGCGCCGTCGGGGCCTGCGACCACGTCGCGGATGCGATGGCCCAGATCCCAGAAATCGGCCTCGTGCGGCTTGCCGCCGTCGAACGCGACACGCACCAGCCCGGTCACGGCGAGGCCGCCGATGAAGGCCGAGCCTTTCCACTGCGGGAAGACGTTGCCGTAATAAAAGGTCAGCCCGCCGGGTGCGATCACCGGAGTCCAGTAAAGGACCGGTTTCTGGAACGTGCCGCTGCTGTCGTGGCTCGGGATCGGCTTGCCGTCATAGTTGATACCGTAGCTCACCAACGGCCAGCCGTAATTCTTGCCCGGCTCGATGAGATTGAGCTCGTCGCCGCCCTTGGGACCCATCTCGGTTTCCCAAAGCCTGCCCTGCGCGTCGAAAGCGAGGCCATATTGGTTGCGGTGGCCGAGCGTCCAGGTTTCGGACGGAGTGAGGTTGAGCGCGGGCAGCTTCACCTTGCGCACCGGCGCGGTCGCGGCCGCCTCGGTATCCTCGGGCGGATCGATCAGATCGACGACCGCCGCACCGGTCTTGCCCGCCCAGGGATTGCCCGCGGCGGGTTTGCCGTCGAGCGTCAGATGCAGAATCTTGCCGAGCGCCTGATTGGGATCCTGGGCCGGGGTGAAGCGCATGCGTTCACCCGAGCTCAAAAACAGGCTCTTTCCGTCGGGCGCGAAGGCAATATAGCCACCGAACTGGCCGCCCTGCCCATGCGGCAGCTGGCGCCAGATCACCTTGAGGTTGGTGAGCGCGGCCTTACCATCTTCGGCGACCAGGGTGGCATAAGCCAGGGCGAGGCCGGATTCGTCGGGCGTGCCCTCCGAATAGCTGAGATAGACGCGATGATCGCGCGCGAAGCCGGGCGCCACAGCGACCGCGAGCAGGCCGCCCTGGCCGCCATAAGCGACCTTTGGCACGCCGGCGACCTCGATCTTGTTCTTGCCGGGCGCAATCAGCCAGATCTTGCCCGGCTTCTCGCTCACCAGCAGCCGCTGATCGGGCAGGAAGGCGATCTTCCACGGGAAGTTGAAATGATCGACCGTGGCCAGGGTGAAGGGCTGGTTCGCGTTGGCCTTGAACGCCCCTTCATTGACCTGGGCCTGCCCGCACGCAGGAAGCGAGAGGAGCAGGGTGACAGCGAGCAGCGAGCGGCGAAGCATGAGGCATGATCCCGTGAAAAGCGCTTGAATGCCCGGGCAGATAGCGCCTGACCGCCACGTCGGCCAGCAGCGATGCGGCCAATACTATACGATTTTAGCTGGATTGCGTGGAACGGTATTCGTCACCCGGCGAACGCCGGGCTCCAGAGTCTTGCGTGCGCGGTAAAGTCCCTGGCGCGGGAGTGAGGTGCCGATCTTAGCGGCATGTTGACGAGCAGAAAGAGGCTTAGTTCAGCCTTGAGGCGCGGCGAGCGGTCAGCAGCGAAAGCCCGCCTGCCAGCGGATCGCGCAGCCCCAGAAACCCGCGCGAGCCGCCGGCGATAAAGCGCGCATAGCGGCTCTTCTCCTCCATCCGGCGCGTGAAAAGAGCCTGGCGGCGCGGATCGCGAAGCGTCTGCACATGACGACCGGTGAGGATGACCCCGCTCCATGCCCCAAGCTGTAGCACGCAATCGCCGACGAAAGCGCCGGCCGCGCCCGCCCACGCTTCGCGCTCGGCCGCCGGAGCATGCTGCTCGGCCCAGCCGGCGTTGAGCGCGAGCTCCCACGAAACATGCAGGCTGCGCTGGCGCAAACGGCGCATCAGATCGATCTCATTGTCGTCCGACGGAGAGAAGCCCGCATGGCCCGCTTCTCCATCGGTGACGTGGCAGCGGCCATCCTCCGCGACATCAAGCGCGGCGGCGTTCACGCCATCGTCGATCAAGATTACCGCCCATCGTCCGGGGCGCGTGAAATCGAAGGCGGGGCCACCAAAATGTTCGAGCTTGGCGGAACTCCCGCCGTTGCCGAGCAGCGACCACGCCGTCGCCGCGACGTCGTTGATCACCGTGACCTGACGGCCGAACATGGCGTTGAGTCCCGAGCGCGAAATGGTCCAGCGCGAGCGCGAGACGGGAATCGCGTCGCCTGCAGGCGGAGCGGGGATGGCGAGCACGCATTCCGCGCCGCGCAGGCTCACGCCCGATTCGCGTTCGTAGGTGAGCAAGGCGTCGGTAAAGGTCGGATGTGCATCGCCCGACAGCGAGATGATCGATTCCATATGGTTCGAACCCGGGGTGGCGGAACCGAACCGCACAACTCCCGAAGTTGATGCATCGGCCAGGACCCATCGTCCTTGGTCGCTCATGTTCCGCTCTCCGCTAATGCGCCCCAGTCGCGCTTATCGTATCCGAAATAGAGCCAATGTCCTGAAACTAGGTTAACGCTCCCATCAACAAAGCGGAGGCGCTTGCGGCCGGGAGGCGGAGCGATTATGTGGCCTTCGTCTTCTCGACATTGGAAACTCTGCCGAGGCCGGCGCCGAAAGGCACCGGCGCGAAAGGCGCTTAAGCTTTTTCCCATGGGAGTTTCGTGGCCGACATCGCAGCCCTGACCGCATTGATCGAACCCGAGGCGAAGGCGCTCGGCTTCGAGCTCGTGCGTGTGGCGATGTTCGGCGGCAAGTCGGACCCGACCCTGCAGATCATGGCCGAGCGCCCGGATACGCGGCAGCTGGACCTTTCCGATTGCGAGGCCCTGTCGCGGCGCGTGTCTGACCTGCTCGACGCGAGCGATCCAATTGAGGAGGCCTATCGGCTTGAAGTCTCGTCGCCGGGCATCGACCGGCCGCTGACGAGGCTTCAGGATTTCGGCGACTGGCAGGGGTTCGACGCGCGCATCAAGCTCGCCGAGCCGCTCGATGGCCGCAAGCAGTTCGACGCGCGGCTGGACGGACTCGAAGGTGAAATCGTGAAGGTGTATGCCGAACGCGTCGGCGAAATCTTTATTCCGTTCGGTCAGATCGCCAGCGCCAAGCTGCTGCTGACCGACGCATTGATCAAAGCAACCGCGCCGCTCTCGATAGAGGGCGCGGATCGTATTTCAGAGGAAGGATAAATACCCGCCATGGCCACCGCCATTTCCGCCAACAAGGCCGAGTTGCTCGCCATTGCCGATGCCGTCGCGCGCGAGAAACTGATCGACAAGGCGATCGTAATCGAGGCGATGGAGGACGCGATCCAGCGCGCCGCCAAGGCCCGCTATGGCGCCGAGAACGACATTCGCGCCAAGATCGACACCAGCGCCGGCGATGTCCGCCTGTGGCGTGTGGTCGAGGTGGTCGAAGAGGTCGAGAACTACTTCACCCAGGTGTCGGTCGCCGAGGCGCAGAAATTGCAGCCGGGCGCGGTGCTGGGCGATTATATCGTCGATCCGCTACCCAATATCGAATTCGGCCGCATCGCCGCGCAGGCCGCGAAGCAGGTGATCTTCCAGAAGGTCCGTGATGCGGAACGCGAGCGTCAATATGAGGAATTCAAGGATCGCGCGGGCGAAATCATCGTCGGCACGGTCAAGTCGGTCGAGTTCGGCCATGTCGTCGTCAATCTCGGCCGCGCTGAGGGCGTGATCCGCCGCGACCAGCAGATTCCGCGCGAAGTGCTGCGCAAGGACGATCGTGTCCGCGCGCTCATCCTGAAGGTCGTGCGCGAAAATCGCGGCCCGCAGATCTTCCTCAGCCGCGCGCACCCCGATTTCATGAAGAAATTGTTCGCGCAGGAAGTGCCCGAAATCTACGACGGCATCATCGAGATCAAGGCCGCTGCCCGCGATCCTGGTTCGCGCGCGAAAATTGGCGTGATCAGCCGCGACAGCTCGATCGATCCAGTCGGCGCCTGCGTCGGCATGAAGGGCAGCCGCGTGCAGGCGGTCGTCCAAGAATTGCAGGGCGAGAAGATCGACATCATCCCCTGGTCGCCCGACAATGCGACCTTCGTTGTCAATGCGTTGCAGCCGGCCCAAGTGGCACGCGTGATGATCGACGAAGAGGAAGAGCGGATCGAGGTGGTCGTCCCCGACGATCAGCTCAGCCTCGCGATTGGCCGCCGCGGCCAGAATGTCCGCCTCGCCAGCCAGCTGACCGGCAAGGCGATCGACATCCTGACCGAAGCCGACGCGTCCGAGAAGCGTCAGCGCGAGTTCGTCCAGAATAGCGAGATGTTCCAGCAGGAGCTGGACGTCGACGAGACGCTTGCGCAGCTGCTGGTGGCCGAAGGCTTCAGCAGCCTCGACGAAGTGGCTTATGTCGAGGTCGAGGAACTCGCGACGATCGAGGGCCTTGATGAGGAAATCGCGGCCGAGCTGCAGAACCGCGCCACCGAGGCGCTCGAGCGCCGCGAAGCCGCCAACCGCGACGAGCGCCGCGCGCTCGGCGTCGACGACGCGGTAGGCGAGTTGCCTTACATCACCGAGGCGATGATGGTCACGCTCGGCAAGGCCGGCATCAAGACGCTCGACGACGTGGGCGACCTGTCGACCGACGAGCTGATCGAGAAGCCGCGCGCCGAACCGCGCCGCCGCAAGGAAGGCGCACCCGCACCCAAGCCGGACAAGGGCGGCGTGTTGGCGACCTACGGCCTGTCGACCGAGCAGGGCCAGGAAATCATCATGGCCGCGCGCCAGGCCGCTGGCTGGTTCGCGGACGAGGAGGCGTAAAAGCAGATGCCATTCATCGCGATCGAATTGGCGGGCGCCGCGACGCGCGAACAGAAGGCGGCGATCGTCGCCGACGTCACGCGCTCGATGGTCGAGCGGTTGGGCAAGCCGGCCGCGTCCGTGCAGGTCGTGATCAACGAGCACGCGACCGAAAATTACGGCTCTGCCGGCATCCTCATCGCCGACCGCGGCGCGCCTCCCACGCAGGAGGTCGCGCATGCGAAAAGCGGACAATGAGACGGCCCAAGGCCTGAAGCCATGCTCTCCCCTCCCGCTTGCGGGTGGGGCCGGGGGAGAGCGCCTAACCTCCAACCAAGCCTCGGTGGAGGGCGACTCCCCCCCCCCACCCCCTCCAGCAAGTGGAAGGGGATCCAAGAGCGATCCCGAGCGCACCTGCTGCCTGTCCGGACAGAAGGCGCCGCGCGACAGCCTGATCCGGCTCGCGCTTGGTCCCGACGGCACGATCGCGCCCGACATACGGGCCAAGGCTCCCGGCCGTGGCGCATGGATCGGCGTGGATCGCAAGGGCCTTGAGGAGGCAATCACCAAGGGCAAGCTCGCGAAAGCGCTCAACCGCGCCTTCAAGAGCGCGGTCAATGTGCCCAATGATCTTGCCGACCAGATCGAAAAGGCGCTCGAACGCGCGACGCTCGACCGGCTAGGGCTGGAGGCGCGCGCGGGCCAGGTCATCACCGGCACCGAGAAGATCGTCGACGCGGCCCGCAAGGGCACGGTCGAGCTGCTGCTCCACACCTATGATGCCGCCGCCGACGGCACACGCAAGCTCGACCAGGCCTTGCGCGTCGGGCTCGATCTCGAGGGATCGGACGTCCGGGGACTCGCAATCCCGGCGACGCGCGCCATATTGTCGATGGCGCTTGGGCGCGAAAACGTGGTACATCTTGCCTTGATCGCGCCGGCCGCCGCTGCGCGCGTCAACCAGGCGCTTGGCCGTTGGCGCGGCTTTATTGGACTGGATGGATAGTCTTTGGGCCTTGCGAGAGTTTCGCGAGGCGTGTTTGGCGTCTGATCAATATTTAAGGGTTCGGGTTACAGAATGAGCGATAACGACAAGCCGAAACTGGGTATGCGCGCGCCACTCGGCGTTCGCCGTACGGTCGAGACCGGCAAGGTGAAGCAGAGCTTCAGCCATGGCCGCTCGAACACGGTGATCGTGGAGACGAAGAAGGCCCGCGTACTGCGCCGGCCTGGCGATCCCGCACCCGCGTCTGAACCCGAAGTCGAGGTTGAGGTCGAAACCGCGGCGCCCGCGCCGGCACCTGCCGCTCCGGCCCCGGCGCCGCGGCCGCAAATGCCTCCGGCGCCTGCCCGTCAGATGACGCCGCTCGAACGCCGCGAACAGCAGGAGCGCCTACTGCGCGAGGCTGACGAAGCGCGCATGAGCGCGCTTGAGGATGCGCGCCGCCGCGAGGAGCAGGAGGCCCGCGAGTCCACCGAGGAAGAAAAGCGCCGCGCCGAAGAAAATCGGCGCGCGGCCGAGGAGGCCGAACGCACCGCCGCCGAGGCGAGCGCGGCGGCCGCCGCTGCTCCTGCACCCGAAACGCAGGCACCGGTTGTCGCCGAAGTCGAAGAAGATGAAGAAGCGCCGCGCCGTCCCGGTGCGCCGCCGCCCCGCCGTTTCACCCCTGTCGTCACCAAGCGCCCCGAGCCCGCAGCCCGTCCCGCACGTGGCCGCCAGGGCGACGATCGCCGCCAGTCGGGCAAGCTTACCGTCACCCGCGCGTTGGACGATGGCGACGGTGGCGCGCGTGCGCGCTCGCTCGCCGCGCTTAAGCGTGCGCGTGAGAAGGACAAGCGCGCACATCAGATGGGCGGCCCCGCCGTCAAGCAGGTGCGCGACGTGGTGGTGCCCGAAGCGATTACGGTAGCCGAACTCGCCAACCGTATGGCCGAGCGGACCGCCGACCTGGTCAAGTCGCTCTTCAAGATGGGTACGCCGGTCACCTCCAACCAGGTTATCGATCAGGACACGGCGGAGCTGCTCGTCAGCGAATTCGGCCATAATATCCGCCGCGTCTCCGAAAGCGATGTCGACATCGTCACCGAGACCGACATCGATGCGGACGACACGCTGCAGCCGCGTGCACCGGTCGTCACGATCATGGGCCATGTCGACCACGGCAAGACCAGCCTGCTCGATGCGTTGCGCGGCACCGATGTCGCCGCGGGCGAAGCGGGCGGCATCACCCAGCATATCGGCGCCTATATGGTGACGCAGAAGGACGGGTCGAAGATCACCTTCCTCGACACGCCCGGCCACGAGGCGTTCAGCGAGATGCGCGCGCGCGGCGCCGACGTGACCGATATCGTCGTGATCGTGGTCGCGGGTGACGACGGCATCCGTCCGCAGTCGATCGAGGCGATCAATCACACCAAGGCGGCCGGCAAGCCGATGATCGTCGCCATCAACAAGATGGACAAGCCCGGCTCCAACGCCCAGCGCGTGCGTGAAGCGTTGCTGCAATATGACGTCCAGGTCGAAAGCATGGGCGGCGACGTGCAGGAGGTCGAGGTTTCGGCCACCGCCAAGACGGGCCTCGACGAGTTGATCGAGAAGATCCAGCTCCAGGCCGAAGTGATGGAATTGACGGCTAACCCCGACCGCGAGGCCGAGGGCGTGGTGATCGAGGCACAGCTCGACAAGGGCCGTGGCCCGGTCGCAACCGTGCTCGTCCGCCGCGGCACGCTCAAGACCGGCGACATCTTCGTCGTCGGCCCGGAAAGCGGCAAGGTGCGCGCGCTGATTGACGACAAGGGCAAGCAGGTGAAGTCCGCCGGCCCGTCGGTCCCCGTCGAGATCCTCGGCATTTCGGGCGTGCCGGGTGCGGCGGATCAGCTGACCGTCGTGGACACGGAAGCGCGCGCCCGCGAGGTCGCCGCATACCGCGCCGGCGTGATCCAGCAGAAGCGCACCACGCAGGCACCGGCCTCATTGGAGTCGATGTTCTCGGCGCTGCGTGACAAGCAGGCGGAGCAATATCCGGTGGTGGTCAAGGCCGACACGCAAGGGTCGGTCGAGGCGATCATCGGCTCGCTCCAGAAGATCGGCAACGACGATATCCAGGTCCGCATCCTCCATTCGGGCGTAGGCGGCATTACCGAGAGCGATGTGTCGCTCGCGGCCGCCTCGCGCGCGCCGATCATCGGCTTCAACGTCCGCGCCAACGCCAAGGCACGCGAGATCGCCACGCGGGACGGGGTCGCGCTCAAATATTATGACGTGATCTATGACCTGCTCGACGAGATCCGCGCCGCGATGGCAGGCCAGCTCGGTCCCGAATATTTCGAGACCGTGGTCGGCCGTGCCGAGGTTCGCGAGGTCTTCTCGGCGGGCAAGCATGGCAAGGCCGCCGGCCTGCTCGTCACCGAAGGCTATATCAAGAAGGACCTGCGCGCGCGCCTCACCCGCGACGACGTCATCATCTACAACGGCAAGATCGCCTCGCTGCGTCGCTTCAAGGACGACGTGGCCGAGGTTCGCGCCGGCCTGGAGTGCGGCGTCACGTTCGAGGGTTCGACCGACATCAAGGCGGGCGACTTCCTTGAGACGTTCGAGGTCGAGGAGCGCGAACGGACTTTGTAATTCACGTCGCCCCGGCGAAAGCTTGGGTCTCAGGCGGTAAGCGATCGCTTCATTTCCTGAAACCCCGGCCTTCGCTGGATTGACGTATCGGGAAGGGCTGCGTCTTGCGCCACAACGAAACCCCTGAAGGCCGCTCCGTCCGCCTGCTGCGCGTCGGCGAGCAGGTGCGGCATATCCTGTCCGAAATCCTGATGCGCGGCGACGTGCATGACGATGTGCTGGGCAGCCATCTCGTCTCGGTGACGGAGGTGCGGATGTCGCCCGATCTCAAACATGCCACCGTGTTCGTGAAGCCGTTACTCGGCGCGGACGAGGAGAAGGTGCTGAAGGCGCTGCGGACCAATACGGCATATTTCCAGAGCGAGGTCGCCAGGCGGGTGAACCTCAAATATGCGGCAAAGCTGAAATTCCTGCCCGACGAAAGCTTCGACGAGGGCGCGCGGATCGATGCGCTGCTGCGCACGCCCACCGTGGCGCGCGACCTCGACAGCGATGATTGAGCTTGGCGCGCCCTTGGCGGAAGGCGACATCCGGCTCGAACCGCTGGCCGAACATCACCGCGCCGATTTGAAGGCAGCTTGCGCCAAGGATCTGGCGATATGGCCGATCTACGCGACATCCTGGGACCCAGATCATTTCGAAACACAGTTCGACGCGCTTCGCACGCGTGAAAACACTTATCCCTTCGCCGTGATGAAGGAGAGCACGCTGGTCGGCATGACCGCCTTTCTCGGACACATGCCAGCAAGGCAGACGGTCGAGATCGGCAATACATATTATGTGCCGAGCGTGCGTGGCACCGGCATCAATGCGCGAGTGAAAAAGCTGCTGCTCGACCGTGCCTTTGGCTGTGGCATCCGCCGCGTCGAACTGCGCGTCGACGATCGCAACGAACGGTCGAAAGCGGCGGTGCGCAAGCTCGGCGCCAACCAGGACGGATTGATCCGCGCGGAGCGAATCACCTGGACCGGCCATGTCCGCGACACCGCGCTTTTCTCCATCCTGGCGGAGGAATGGCCCAATCTTTCCAACGCGTGAGCGGCCCGACCCGACGGAATCGACTCTGCGACTCGGCAGACCCGTGTTATCCACAGATTCGTACCGGCCCAATGGAGCCTGGGCACGGCTATGAGCGACAACAGAACGGCTCCCGCTTCATGAGCGTGAAGGAGACGGGATATGGACCTCATTGATCTCTACCACCGTCGTGGCATCGCCCTCGTGCGCTCGAAGCTTCGCGGTAGCGCTGCGGCCCGGCGCGGTTATGGCCGGCTCGCGCGGATATATTCGGAGCAGATCGAGCGCCGCCGCGCCGTAATGTCCGAATCCGCGGAGCTGACGCCCGCGCTTTAGCGCTTTCCTATAAACGGGTTTTGTTACCACGGACTTGTTCCGGGGGCCAAGTGACGTCGGCAGGCCTCGTGGTTGGGTGATCCCAGAACACGTCCGGCATGACGACGGGCGTAGACCCACCGATTCGTCATAGTTCTCGGAAAAAGCCTGAAATGCTGAAACGAAAATGGGGGCTGGTGTTGCCACCAGCCCCCACTGCGCCGAGCGCCTCCGGTCTCCGAACCCTTCCGGGTCACGACCCTTTCAGATCCCAACCCTTGCGGGTGCGGTCCTTGATCGCTCAGGCGTCGCTGCTTTGCTTTGGACCGAAATCCTCCGCTGTTCAGCGGCCCTTCTTGGGATGTTGATCGCCGACATTAACCTTGCGGCCCGTCCGCCATCGCCATCTCTTCCGGCGCCTTTCCTCTGCTTTCCGAATTCCGTCCGCTCCGGAGAGCCTTCGTCTTCGTTCCGCTTCGGATGTCCTTGGGTTCCTTGCTCCTCGGTTTCCCTTAGAGCCCGTCTCCCGAGCACATTCAAAAGCTCTCATGGCCGGCCGAGTCGCACCAGCGATAAATCGCCTCTCTGGCCTGTGGATAACGTGGATATCGTGGATTATTACGCCCCAGCACCGATTCCCTAGGCAAAGTGATGCGTTTGGATCTTGTCCGCGACCGATCGAGTCGCTTGGGAGCAAAGTTATGCGTGAAGATGAAGCCCCGCTTATTCCCCCGCCCCACGGCGCCGAATCACCTTATCCCGAAGGCAAGGCGCCGCATCCGCAGCGCGACGAGGCGCTCGATCAACTCCGCCAAGCGCAGGGAATCGGCACGCTCGGCGTAACCCTGATCGGTGGGGCAGTCGCGGCCGCCGTCGGGCTATTGGTCGCGATCCCGCTAGTGCGCCGCGCCAAGAAAAGGCCCGCCGCACCGGTGCGGAAGCCTGCGCCACAGGCCCATCGCCCGCGCCGCAAGCGAGCGGACGCCTGAAGGTTCCCGGGTCGCCCGCCTCGCGGGGGTGACAATCAAAGGCATTATCGGCTGCCGTGGCTCGGCGCGTCCGCACCAATTCCAGCCGGGGGAGGACGGCGCGGCTGAACGTCGCCCTCGCCGCCCGCCACGGGATCCGAATCGAAATCCTCGGGCGTCCCGCCGCCGCCCGCGCCCGCGCCGGATCCGTGCACCTCGCCATCCTTGCGTACGGACGCCCGGTGGCCGCGTTCCGCGGCGCCGGGATCGCCCTTGTTGCCGGTGTCGTCCGTCATCGGCGGGGTTCGTCGCTCGAATTACCGGGCGTGGGCTTCGACTGCTCCGAAATATCGGGCCCGGAGGCGGCAGCTCCCGCACCGCCCATATTGCCGATCGTGGTGTCGATGCGACTACCCTGCTGGCCATATTGCCAGCTCTTTGCTGCCTTGCGTTCTTCCATCGCGATCCGCTCTTCCTCGGTCATCACGACGGGATCCTTGAGGTCGGCCTGGGCATCGGTTGTATCGGCCATGTCACTCTCCTTTGGGCTGGTTGGGGAGAGAACGAAGCGCTGGGTGCAGCCGTTCCGCCTTCTGCGACGGGTTGCAACCCTAAGGAAGACGGTTAGGGGGAGCCTATGGCAGAGAAGCTTCGCATCGCCCTGGCAGGGCTCGGCACCGTCGGCGCGGGTGTGGTCAAGTTGCTGGCGCAGAATGAAGCGCTGATCGAACGCCGCGCCGGGCGCGGGCTCGAGATCGTCGCGGTCTCCGCGCGCGACCGGACACGCGACCGCGGCATTGACCTCAGCGGCATCGAATGGGTCGACGACACCGCTTCTCTCGCCGCGCGCGGGGACGTCGACGCGGTGGTCGAACTGATCGGTGGGTCAGACGGCCCCGCGCTGACGCTAGCGCGCGCCACGCTGGCGAGCGGCAAGGCGTTTGTCACCGCCAACAAGGCGATGCTGGCGCATCACGGGCTCGAACTTGCCGCAGCCGCAGAGGCCGCCAACACCGCGCTCAAATATGAAGCCGCGGTCGCGGGCGGTATTCCGGTGGTCAAGGGCCTCCGCGAGGGCGCCGCCGCGAACGCGATCGACCATGTTTATGGCGTGCTCAATGGCACCTGCAATTACATCCTGACCACGATGGAATCCGAAGGGCGCGACTTTGCCGAGGTGCTGAGCGAGGCCCAGTCGCTGGGCTATGCCGAGGCCGACCCCGGCTTCGACATTGACGGCGTCGATGCCGCGCATAAGCTCGCGATCCTCTCCAGCCTCGCCTTCGGGACCGAGGTGGATTTCGACGCGGTTCAGATCACCGGCATCCGCCACGTGCTTGGCGCCGACATCGCGGAGGCGGCAGCGCTCGGTTACCGCGTGCGTCTGGTCGGCTTCGGCGAGGCCAATGCCAAGGGGCTGTTCCAGCGCGTCCACCCCTGTCTGGTGCCAATCGGCCACCCGCTCGCGCACGTCACCGGCTCGCTGAACGCGGTGGTGGCGGAGGGCAATTTCGTCGGCCGTCTGCTGTTTCAGGGGCGCGGCGCGGGCGAGGGCCCCACCGCGAGTGCGGTGGTCGCCGACCTGATCGACATTGCGCGCGGCGAATATGGCCCGGCTTTCGCCATGCCGGTGAAGAGCCTTGCCAAGGCGAAGACCGCGCCCGCCGGCGAGCGGCGCGGCCGGGCCTATCTGCGCTTCACCGTCCCTGACCGGCCGGGCGTACTTGCCGAGCTGACCGCGGCGATGCGCGACGCGGGCGTCTCGATTGAAAGCCTGATCCAGCGCGGAGCGGCCGCCGACGGCAGTGTATTGCTGGTGATGGTCACGCACGAGGGCCCCGAACGATCGGTTATGGCCGCGCTCGAAAAGCTCGAAGGCTCGCCCAGCCTGCAAGGCGCGCCAATGCTGATGCACATCCTGGCGAACTAGAGTTGATCCAGCTTCGCTGGAGCGGCATCGGCCCAGATGGCAGTTCGCATCGTCAGACGAGCTTCGGACGGATGTTCGCGCGGGCGATCTGCACCAGGCCGGCCGCGGCCGATCCAGACAAAATGGGGAACGCTACCAGTGCCTTTCTCGACAAGGTAACATCGCGCGCCTATCGCCCCGCACGAGCCGATCGTTATTGGTGAGGGCGCTGCGCTTCCGCCGATGACGTGTATCGGGCTCTATCAAGGTCCAAGACAGGAGACAGGCACGCGATGGCGGTGAAAGCTTCGAAGACGCTCGATCGCGTGCTGGTATTGGAAATGGTGCGAGTGACCGAGGCGGCGGCGATCGCAGCCTCCAACATGGTCGGACGCGGCGACGAAAAGGCGGCCGATGCCGCCGCAGTCGAGGCGATGCGCCAAGCTTTCAACGAACTGGAATTCGACGGCACGGTCGTGATCGGCGAGGGCGAGCGTGACGAGGCGCCGATGCTCTATATCGGCGAGAAGGTCGGCAAGGGCACTGGCCCCAAGATCGATATAGCGCTCGATCCGCTGGAAGGAACGTCGATCGTCGCCAAACATGGCCCCAACGCGCTCGCCGTCCTGGCCATTGCCGAGGAAGGCTGCCTGCTCAACGCGCCCGACGTCTACATGGAAAAGGTCGCGATCGGGCCGGGCTTCGAAAAAGGCCTGGTCAGCCTCAAGAAGACACCGACCGAAAATGTCTGCGCGCTCGCCAAGGCCAAAGGCGTCGACCCGCGCGAGATCATCGCCTGCGTGCTCGACCGTCCGCGCCACGACAAACTGATCGCCGAATTGCGCGGCATCGGGTGCGGCGTGATGCTGATCCCCGACGGCGACGTCGCAGGCGTGATCGCGGTGAGCGATCCCGACACGACGATCGACATCTATTTGGGTTCGGGCGGCGCGCCCGAGGGGGTGCTCGCCGCCGCCGCGCTCACATGCGTCGGTGGCCAGTTCGAAGGCAGGCTATTGTTCCGCAACGACGACGAACGGGCGCGGGCACGCAAATGGGGCGTGACCGATCTCGACCGCATCTACCGGCTGGAGGATCTGGTGAAGGGCGACGCGATCTTCGCCGCCACCGGCGTCACCGACGGCTCGCTCCTGGAAGGCGTCAAGCGTCGCGCCGGCATGATGACCACCGATAGCGTAGTGATGCGCGCCAGCTCGGGCACCGTGCGTTGGGTCAAAGGCGAGCATCGCCGCGGCAAGATTGGCTGACACGGTTTTTGAAACCGTCCTTCAATAGCCTGTCACCCCGGCGAAAGCCGGGCCCATCTCCTGCACCGGCGAACCAACCTGACCGACAGGAGTTGGATGCCTGCCGTCGCCGGAATGAGAAACTTCTGTCGGTGGCAATTTCGCCGATCGTTCCGCCAATAGGTCGCAAATTTCGCCACGACTTGGCGAGCAACGCGGCGGATTTTCCCAAATTGCCCGATTTCCCTCTCTGAAGGGCATTTGGCACGCCCCCTGCAATGTGTCTGACGTCGCCGGAATGGTCCGGGGGCAGACCCACCAGGGAGATTATACGTGACCTATTCTTCGTCTTCGTTCGCCGCGCAGCTGGGTGTCGGCCTTATGTCGTTCCTCGTCAGTGCGACCTGCATCCTCGCCGCCGTCGGCCCAGCCCACTTTGCGGGCTGAGCGCATGCGCTACCTGGATAAGGAGAGGGACATGATCCGGGACTATAATCCCAACCAGGTGTCGAGCCGCTCGATGCTGCTCGGCACCTGTGCGGGCCTCGCCCAGAGCAGTGGCATGCCGGCCCCCGTCTTCCGTGTCGGCACGATCGTCGTGGCCTGCCTGTGGTTCAAGCTGACCATCCTCGCTTACTGCGTGGGTGCGCTCTACTACCGCTTCCGCCGCTAGGCGCGGGGATCATTTCCCCGCGTCGAGCGACGGCTCGGCAGCCGTCGCCGGCAACTCGTTCTTCATCGCCGCCGCGACTTTTTCAGCCTGCTCCATCACGCGCAGCACATTGCCGCCGGCGAGCTTCGCGACATCGGCATCCGACCAGCCCCGCCGTAACATCTCCGCCAGCAACGCGGGATAATCCGCGACGCTTTCGAGGCCTTCTGGCAGGCTATTGTCGACCCCATCATAATCCGAGCCGATCCCGACATGGTCGATTCCGGCCACCCTGGCGATATGGTCGATATGATCCGCGACCTCGGACAGGGTCACTTTGGGGGCCGGGTTCGCCTTCTGCCATTCCGTCATCGCCGCCGCCGCCTTATCGGGTTGGCCGATCAGGAGGCCGCCGAAGGGCGGGCTGTTGAGCCGCGCCTTTTCCGCCGATTCCTCGGCCTGCCATTTGCGATAGGCGTTCGAGACGTAGCCGCGCGAGAAATTGACCATCACCACGCCGCCATTGGCCGCGACAAGCTTCAGCACGTCGTCGGACACATTGCGGGGATGGTCGTCCACGCCGCGCGCGCCCGAATGCGAGAAGATGACGGGCGCCTTCGACACCCTGATCGCACCGCGCATCGTGTCTTCGTTCACATGCGCGAGATCGACCAGCATCCCGAGCCGATTCAGTTCATGCACTACCGCCTCGCCGAACGGGGTTAGCCCGCCATGCCTGGGATTGTCGGTCGCCGAGTCCGCCCACTCGATCGTGCGGCTGTGGGTGAGCGTGAGATAGCCCGCGCCCAGCGCCTTATAGGCGCGCAGCACCGCGAAGCTGTTGTCGATCTGGTTGCCGCCTTCGACCCCGATCAAGCTGGCGATACGCCCGCCCTTGTGGATCCGGCGCACGTCGGCGGCGGTGACGGCGAGTTCGAACGTCTGGGGATAGCGCGCGACGATGTCCCGGATCAGGTCGATCTCCTCGAGCGTTTCCTTGACCTGCTCGAGCGGCTCCAGCCCCGACGAAACCCAAGCTGACCAATATTGGCCGCCGACCATGCCCTGCCGCAGCCGCGCAATATCGGTGTTGTACGGCACAGGCTTGTTACCGAGCCCCTTGGTCAGGTCGATCGACCAACGCCCCTCGCCCTCGCGCTCACGCAAGCTTTCCGCCCAGTCATTATGCCCGTCGATCAGCGGCGTATCGCGGAGGATGCGCGCGACGCGGGTAGCATAAGGATCCGGGGCGGTCGCCGAGATCGGCGTGGCGAGGAGGGCAAAAGCGAGGATCAGGGTGCGCATCCGCCGACGATGGCGCGGATCGCGTTCGCTCTCAAGCCATCGTCCGCCGGACAACCTCCAACGCGCCCTGGTCGATCCTCAATTCGTTGAAGGAAGGCGGCGTCATCCGCAGCCGTTCGGACAAGGTCCCCGCCCCGATCAGCCGCACCACCCGTCCCGCCTCATGATGCACAACGTCGAAAGCGTCGTGGACATGCCCGCTCAACACCGCATCCGCCCCCGCCTCCGCCAGCAAGGCGAGCGCATCGGCGCCATGTCGCGTTTCGCCATGACCCAGAAAATCCGTGCGGATCAGCGGATGATGGCAGGCAATGATCGCAACCGTGGCGGGCGGTTTCTCCGCCAGCCGCTCAAGCGCCGCTTTCAACCCCGATCGCGAAACACGGCCCCATGCCAGATTGCGGAATTGCAACCGGGCGGTCGTCTTCAAGGGCACCACCATCACGCCTGGAAGATCGAGCGGCTTGTCCAGCATCGCCACGGCCGCGCGGTAGCGGCGATAGGGATCGAGCAATCGCGCGAGCGGATTGAAATAAGGCAGATCGTGATTGCCGGGTTCGACCGTGAGGGGCACGCCGAGCGTGCCGAGCCATTCGGCTGCCGCCGCGAACTGGGCCTTGCGCGCGCGCATGGTCAGGTCACCCGTGCACAGGACCGCATCGGGCTTCTCGGCCTGGACCAGGCCGGCGAACCACCGTATCGCCGCCCGATCCTCCCGCCCGAAATGCAGGTCGGAGACGTGGAACAGCCGCGTCATGGGGCATCAAGCGCGATTCAACGGTACGCGGTTCCCAGAATGCGTTCGTAAAGCGCGAGATATTTGTCTGCCATTCGCGCGACCGTGAACCGATCTTCTACCGCGCGGCGGCAGGCTTTGCGGTCGATCTCCCCGATCCGGCCGATCGCCGCCACCGCCTCCTCGAACGTGTCGACCAGGAAGCCAGTGACACCATGTTCGATCAGCTCGGGCATCGACCCCTTGTTATACGCGATGACCGGCGTGCCGCATGCCATCGCCTCGATCACCGACAGGCCGAATGGCTCCTCGAACCCTATCAGATGGAGCAGGGCCTTGGCGCGACCCAGCGCGCGCGTGCGCGCTGTTCCGCCAACGGGGCCGTTGAAGATGATCCGCTCGCCATCGATGTGCGGTGCGACCTCGGTCCGATAATATGTCTCGTCCTGGACGATCCCAGCCATCACCAGCCGATGGCCCGTGGCGATCGCGGCGCGGATCGCGTCCGCGGCGCCTTTGTCCGGATGCATCCGGCCGAAAAAGAGCAGGTCGTCACTGCCTTCGGCGTCGAACGGGAATTCCTCGATCCGGATGCCATGGTGGATCGTTGCGGCATATCTGAGAGCGGGATTCCTGTCCGCCTCCGAAATCGCGACATAGTGGACCCGGTCCTCATAGCGCTTGAAGACCGGCACGATGCGGGGTGACGAGAAGCCGTGGATCGTGGTCACGATCGGCGTCTCGACCAGCCGCGAGAAAGCGAGCGGCACGAAATCCGCCTGGTTGTGGATCAGGTCGAACCGGCCCGCCTGCTCGAAGACGTGGCTGACGTGCAACATCTCCATCACCTTGGCGTCGAGGCCCCGATCCTCCGAATAGCCCGTCGGCACTACTGCCTCCAATCGTCCCGCCGTCAGGCTGTCGGCGGTGGCAAAAAGCGTGACGTCGACGCCTTTGGCGACGAGCGCCTCGGTCAGCAGGCTGGTGACCAACTCCCACGGTCCATAGTGACGCGGCGGCGTGCGCCAAGAAATCGGCGCGAGCATCGCGAGACGCATCAAGCGACGACCTTCAAGATCACGCCTTGGTCCTGGGCAAGCCTTCCCGGCGCATAATCGCCGCCAGTGGACAGCAGCAGGCGGCCGCCGGGCAGATCGAAACGTTGCGTCTCACCGCTCAGGTTGAGGCCGATCACGATCCTGTCATTCCCGATCGTTCGTTCGTAGGCAAGCACATGGCCGTGCGACGAAAGCAGGCGCACATTGCCGACGCTGAGCGCCGGATGTGCGCGGCGGAGTTTCAGCAGGTCGCGATGCAGCGAGAGCATCGAATCCGCATCCGCCGCCTCGGCCGCGACATTGCGCGTCCGCCAATCGGGGTTGAGCGGGAGCCAAGGCTCGCCGCTGGAGAAGCCCGCATGGCGCGACGCGTCCCACGGCATCGGCGTGCGCACCGGGTCTCGCCCGAAACCCAGACCCGGCTCACGCAATTCACGCGGATCTCGCACCTTGTCGGCGGGGATCGCCACGTCGGCGAGGCCGAGTTCGTCGCCATAATAGATGGTCGGGGTGCCGCGCATCGTCAGCAGCAGCATCGCGGCGACCCGCGCCTGGCGCTGGCCAACCCGGCTGGCAATACGCGGGCGGTCGTGATTGCCGAGCACCCAATTAGGCCAGCCGCCCGGTGGCAAGGCGGCCTCATATTCGCCGACCATGCGATGCAGCGCGCCGGCATCCCAGGATGCGTCGATAAGCTGGAAGTTGAAGGGCAGATGCACGCCTTCGCCTTGCTTGCCGTAATAGGCCATCAGCCGCTCGACCGGGAGGTAGATCTCGCCCACCAGGACCTTGTCGCCATAGCTGTCCGCGAGCGCGCGCATCTCGGCGGCGATCCCGAACACTTCGGGTTGGTCCGTGGAATATAGCTGCAGCACCTTGTGCATGTCGGCCATGCCCGGCTGCCAATCCGGGTTGGGCGGGTTGTCGCGGAAATCGGCGGCCTTGATCATGTGCCAGAGGATGTCGACGCGAAAGCCATCAACGCCCCGATCGAACCAGAAGCGCATCGCATCCAGCATCGCCGCCTTAAGCGCTGGGTTGCGCCAATTGAGGTCGGGCTGCTCGCGCAGCATCGCGTGATAATAATATTGGCCGGTCGCCTTGTCATATTCCCAGGCCGGGCCACCGAAGTCGCTGATCCAGTTATTGGGCGGGCCGCCGTCGGGCGCCGGATCGCGCCAGATATACCAGTCGCGCTTGGAATTGGTTCGCGACGACCGGCTTTCCAGGAACCAGGGATGTTGATCGGACGAATGATTGGGCACGAAATCGAGGAGGATCTTAAGTCCTCTGCGATGCGCCGCCGCGAGCAAGTGATCGAAATCGGCGATCGTGCCGAACATCGGGTGGATGCCGGCATAATCCGCGACGTCGTAGCCGAAATCGACCATTGGCGAAGGGAAGATGGGCGAGATCCAGAGCGCGTCGACACCGAGATCGGCGAGATAGTCGAGGCGTCGCTCGATCCCGGCCAGATCCCCTATCCCGTCGCCATCGGTATCCTGGAAGGACCGCGGATAGATCTGATAGATTACCCCGCTCTGCCACCATTTGTGATCGCTCATGCGAAGCGGCTCTTGGGTATGTGGGTGATGCGACAGGCAAGATCAGCCTCACCGCTTGCCACGATATAATCCTCGCCGTTGTCGACAATGCCGGTGGTGAACACGACTTCGGTCGGCAGATAGAGCTGGTGCGCGATCGGCGCGGTCAATGACGGGTTCGCCTCGAGCAAGGGCTCGTCATCCTCGACCCGCAGCAGCCTCCATGGCTCGTGCCGGTCAAGGAGCGCCCAGAAGCTGCGATAGATACCGACATTTTGGCGCGTCTCGACCCCGTGATAGATTATCAGCCAGCCTTTGTCGGTCAGGATCGGCTGTGTGCCTCCGCCCAGCTTCATCGAGATCTTGGACCCCTTGCGGGCGCGCAGGAAGGGATGATCGATCGGCCTCCAGTGGAGCGCGTCGGGCGACCGCGCTAGGTTGATCGCTGGTCCGCCGATGAATGGGCTGTCGTGGGGATAGGCGAAATAGACCTCACCCAGCGGCCGGGTCAGCGCCATGAACATGCCGCCTACGAGCCCCTCGAACAGGATCATATCCTTGTTCTGATGATCGAGCACGATGCCCTGAAGCTGATAATTCAGCCCGTCCGTCGATGTGTGGAGGGTGGTCGAGTGGCGCTCGGCCGAGACCGAGCAGGTCGTCATGTACCAGATGTCGTCGATCTTCGTGATGCGCGCATCCTCGACGCCATAATGCTGGAAATCGGCGGCCGGCTCGATCGCCTTGTCATAATGGACCGCGACGATCCGCCTGCCGTTCGCGTCGAGCTCCACCGGGAGCAGCCAGGAGAGCGAGGTCAGGGCTAGCTGGCGATACGCGCTGCCGGGCACGTCGAACTGCCTGGGATCGGTCATCGCCACAGCCGTCAGCGGATGCGCGTCGAGCACATAGCCGTCCGCCGTCCAGCGCAATGCAGTGACATGATCGCCCTCGACCGGCTCCTTCAGCGCCTCGGCGACGCGCACCATCATCAGGAGGTTGCCATTGGGCAGACGGGTAAAGCCTGGGTTGAACGCGCCCAGCACGTAGGTTTCTGCGTTCAGCGAACGCCGCAACGGCGAGCGTGCGAGATCAACGTCGCCCGGCGTGAAGATCAGATAATCGCGATCCTGGCCCATCCTTGCCCCGTCCCAAAGTTCCCGTCCTATCTAATGCATGCCCGCTCGAAATGGGTCCCTCGCATGGTCGCGAAGGCAGCCCAAGTGACGGATTTGCCCAAAGGTGCCCGCCTGATCCGGAAATCGCACCGCAGCACCGCAAAGCGGACGGTAGCGCAAAAACTGCAGCATGCTGCCACGATCAAAACTCATAAGGTATTGATTAAACTGGAAAATACGCATTTTGTGGTCCGGGCGAACGAGCGGAAACCTATTCTGCACAAGGCGGAGCCCCCCAAGAAGCTGTGAGTAACGGTCCAAGAGAGGCTTGCCAAAGGGCTTGCCCTCCGGAATAGCATGGGCCAGCCTTAGAGAGGGGCCGCAAAAGGAGGACTGAATTATGGCAACCAAGACCGGTGGCATTCACAAGCCCGTAACCCCGTCGGCGGACCTCGCCGCGGTCGTTGGCCCGGGTGCGATGCCGCGCAGCGAGATCGTCAGCAAGCTTTGGGCCTACATCAAGTCGAACGGCCTGCAGGACAGCAAGGACAAGCGGCAGATCAACGCCGACGCCAAGCTGGAGAAGGTCTTCGGCAAGAAGAGCGTCAGCATGTTCGAGATGAACAAGCACGTTTCCGCGCACGTCAAATAATTGAAATTCGAAGGGCCGGCGATAATCGTCGGCCCTTTCACCCCCGCCGGCGGTGATGCCGCCCGCCTATCCCCGCAAGCCGAACCGAATATATTCGCTCCTGTTCCGCGAAATTGCTCGCGCGCGCCGAAACGATCTGTTAATTCGCCCTGGCTCCAGAACAGGGTGGCGTACGATGAGCGAAGAAACCCCAAACGAACTTCTGTCGCTGACCGCGGACATTGTCGCCGCGCATGTCGCGCATAATCGCGTAACTGTCGGCGAACTGCCCGAATTGATCGCGCGGGTGCATGACGCGCTCTCGGGTCTTGGCGAGGAAGCGTCTGCTCCGGCCGCGCCTGAACAAAAGCCGGCGGTTTCGGTTCGTTCTTCGATCAAACCGGATCACATCGTCTGCCTCGAAGATGGCAAGAAGCTGACGATGCTGAAACGCTACCTTCAGACCAATTATGGCATGACCCCGCAGCAATATCGCGCGAAGTGGAAGCTGCCCGCGGATTATCCGATGGTCGCGCCTAATTATGCCGAGAAGCGCCGCACGCTGGCCAAGGCGATCGGCCTTGGCCGCAAGAGCGGCGCCGCTGCGCCTGCCTCCAAGCGCGGCCGCACCAAGAAATAAATCCCGGTTCGGCGTCGCAATAGTCGTTGCCGGCGGAAGCGGAAGCCTGTTCCGGCCATCCAGCCCGAACGCGAGCGCGGGAGCTGGATGACGGCTTTCGCTGGCATGGCCGGATAGGCTAAGTCGCCTGAAAATCGGAGAGTCCTGTCCATGAGCGCCTCGAACCGCAGCGCGGTGCGCTTCGTCGTCCTGACCGTGCTGATCGATGCGATCGGCTTCGGCATCGTCATGCCGGTGCTGCCTGGTATTGTGATGAAGCTGGGCCATGTTGGGCTGGCTGACGCGACGCGGATCGGCGGCTGGCTGGGCGTGATCTATGCCGCAGTCCAGTTCCTCACCGGCCCGACAATGGGCAATCTCGGCGACCGCTTCGGTCGCCGGCCGATCATCCTCGGCGCGCTCGCGGGCTTCGCGGCCGATTATGCGTTGATGGGCTTCGCGCCCACGCTCGCCTGGCTGTTCGTTGGGCGCGCGCTGGCCGGCCTGTTCGGCGCCTCATTCGGCCCGGCGGGCGCGGCCATGGCCGACCTTTCCACGCCCGAGGAGCGCGCCAAGCATTTCGGGATGATCGGCGGCGCGTTCGGGGTCGGCTTCGTGATCGGCCCCGCGATCGGCGGCCTGCTCGGCGAGCTCGGCCCGCGCGCGCCGTTCCAGGCGGCCGCGGCGCTTGCGCTACTCAATTTCCTGTTTGGCCTCTTCGTCTTCCCCGAAACCCACAAGCCCGAGAATCGCCGCCCCTTCGAATGGAAGCGCGCCAATCCGCTCGGCGCGATCTTCGCGCTGCGCCGGCACAAGGGCGTGCTGCCGGTCGCCTTCGCCAGTTTCTGGTGGGCGCTGGCCAGCATGATCTACCCGACCACCTGGGCCTATTTCGCCATTGCCGCCTTTGCCTGGACGCCCGGCTTGATCGGCGCCTCGCTCGCTTTGGTCGGGCTCCTGATGGCGATGGCGCAGGTGTTTCTGGTCGGACGCGTGGTCAAGCGTTTCGGAGAGCGCCACGCAGCGGAGATCGGAATCGGCTTCGCGATGTGCGGCTTCATTGCCTATGCACTGCTGCGTAACGGCTGGTTCGTCTTCCCCATTCTCGCGCTGACCGCGATGCAGAGCCTAGTGATGCCGGCGCTGAACGGCATGATGTCGCGCCGCGTGCCCGCCGACGCGCAGGGCGAGCTGCAAGGCTTTGGCGGCAGCATCGCCGCGCTCGCCGCAATCATCGCGCCGGCGATCTACAACCCGGCTTTGGCCTGGTTCACGGGAGACACAGCACCGTTCCGCTTTCCAGGCATCGCTTTTGCGATGGCGACAGTCGCGGCAGCGGTTGCGCTGGGGACCTTGTTCGTGATCCGGCGCGCGCCTCAGACTCCTCCCGCGACCACCTCGTAACCGCGCGCGAGAAGCGTGGTCATCAACGCGCTCTCGCACGCCGCCAGCACCGCCAGATCAGTCGAGCGGATCACAAAATTGGCACCGGTTCGCCCATCGCGGAAGAAGGGATAGGAGCCGATCTGGCTGCCAGGGTGATCGCGTTCGGTTTGGGCGAGCAGGTCCGCGACCTCGCTTTCCTGGATCCAGCCGCCGATAGTGGCGGAGACGAGCGGCCGCCCGCCTTCGAGCTTGCCGGTCAGGCTGTCGAGCATGGTCGCCGCGATATGCGGCACCCCGGCCAGGATGAAGATGTTGCCGACGCGAATGCCCGGCGCGCCCGAGCGTTCGTTGACGATCAGGCTCGCGCCGTCGGGCGTGCGCGCCATCCGTAGCCTTGCCTCGGTGACGCCGCCCTTGTCAGCATAATAATCCTCAAGGATCGCGTGCGCCTGTGGATGCACGCTCACGCCCAGGCCCAAGGCCGCCGCGATCGCCTCGACCGTGATATCGTCATGTGTCGGGCCGATGCCGCCGGTGGTGAAAAGATAATCGTGCGTCGGCCCGAGCGCCTGCACCGCAGCGCCGATCGCGGCCATGTCGTCAGCGACGACGCGCACCTCCGCCAGGCGGATGCCCTGCAGATTCAGCCAGGTCGCCAGATAGGAGATATTCCTGTCTTGGGTCCGGCCCGACAGAATCTCGTCGCCGATCACGCACAGAGCAGCAGTCCAGACGCGTTCGGCCATGGCCGGGCAATAGCGGCTGACGGCAGTCTCGCAAAGGCCGCTCCAAGGGGTTATATGCCACGGCATGACGCAATATCAGACAATAAGCGTAGGCGAGGCCGTCACGCGCACCGGAGCGATCAAGCTGTATGGGCCCGACGGGTTCGAAGGCATGCGTCGGGCAGGCAAGCTCGCCGCAGAAATCCTAGACGAACTCGCAGCACATATCCGTCCCGGCGTGACGACCGAGGAGATTGACCGCATCGTCTATGACATGACGATCGCGGGCGGCGCGGTGCCGGCAACGCTCAATTATCGCGGCTATACCCACAGCTGTTGTATCAGCCTCAATCATGTCGTCTGCCACGGCATCCCTGGCCCCAAGACGATCAAGGACGGCGATATCGTCAATGTCGACGTCACGCCCTTGCTCGACGGCTGGCATGGAGACAGCAATCGCACCTTTCTCGCGGGCGACGTAGCGCTGAAGGCCCGCAAGCTCGTGGAGGTTACCTACGAATGCTTGATGCTGGGCATCGACGCGGCGAAACCCGGTGCGCGGCTGGGTGACATCGGCCACGCGATCCAGAGCCATGCGGAGAAGTTCCGTTATGGCGTGGTGCGCGATTTCTGCGGGCATGGCGTCGGCCGCCTGTTCCACGACGCGCCGGAGGTGGTGCACCTGGGACGCCCCGGCACCGGGCCCGAATTGAAGCCTGGCATGTTCTTCACGATCGAACCGATGATCAATATCGGCCGACCCGACGTGAAGGTGCTTGACGACGGCTGGACCGCGGTGACGCGGGACCGCTCGCTTTCGGCGCAGTTCGAGCATTCGATCGGCATCACCGAAACCAGTGCGGAGATTTTCACCAAGAGCCTCAAGGGCCTCGACCTGCCGCACAAACCGGCCGCCTGAAGGAACGGGACATGAACCCCGGCTTTCACTGGGTGACGCGGATTTGAAGACCTAGTTCGGGATCGCCCCCGCCGCTTCGGCAGCATCCCGGATTTTGCCCAGCAAACCGCCCTTTTTCTTCTTGGGCGGGTCGGCCTGCTGGTCTGCATTGCCCGCTTGGCGGCGCCCACCTGCGCCCTCATAGGTGTCGTTCGCACCCATCCCGCGCATTGCGGGCATTCCCAGCATCAGCCCCGCGGTTGACTTATAGCGGACCTTGGCAGTCCAGCTGATGTTCCAAGGAATATGCGGATCGGCCGGGCGTGGCGGGTCGGCAAAGTTCGCCTCCTCGCCATAGGCGATCATCGACAGCATTCCGATCGGCGCTCCGCTCGTAACCTCGGCGGGAATCGCGCATCGCGTCTGCTCGGGTGGCATCACCGCTTTCTCGCCGATCAGCCGCCGGACCTCGCCCGGCGCGAGATAGTCGAGCAGCCCGCCGCCCGCGAAGGTTTGCTGCGCGCTTGAGCTCCACATCACGATCGTGGCGTCGCCATCCTTGCCGGGTGAGGCCCCGAACATCGCCGCGAAATAGCCGGTAGCGCCCGTCACCGGCTGCCAGGTGAGAAGGGTCGCGCCGGCCGCCGTTTTGGTGCCAGCCTCGATCGTCAGTGGCGGCATATAGTCCCGATTGGGAGACAGCGTGAACTTGATGTCCGGACTGTAATTGCCGTGAACGCTGTGCGATCCCGCCAGCAAGGCGGGCGGCTGTTCCTGCGACCGTCCGTTGGGCAATTCGCCATAGGTCTTGTAGCGGCCGGCCGAAGGCGGATTCTGGTGACGCACCGGGATGAAGGGAAAATGCGGCAAGGGTTGGCCCGCACCGATCTTCGAGAAATCGATCACCAGCGGCTGGCCCGGACCGGCATGCTCGCCGCATCCCCAATAGATCAGCATCCGTCCGCGCGGCCGTTGTGGCATGGTCGGTTGCTCCTCGACCGTCTCCTCAGGCACAGGCGCGGTCGTTTCCCTGGGCGTGATGAGTGGCAGGAGAGGATTGATGCCGGGCATATGATCCGCTTTGGGTTCACCTGCTGCTGTCTGGCCCGATCCAAGCTGCAGCGTCAGATTGTGCTGCACCTGTGATGCACCGCCCCGCATCATGCGCATCATATCGCCCATAGAGGGGCGCTTGCCGCCACTTTGGCCGCCCATGCCCATCGCCCCGAACCCGGTGCCCGTATTGGTCGCCGCACTCATCCAGTAATTGGCGACCGGCCCGGTGACTTTCTGTTCGAGTTTGGGCTGCGGCCTAGGCGGTGCCGCGAGGGCAAAATGTGCAACGCATGCCGTACCGGCAAGCAGCGCAAAGCGGCTGTTCCAGCGCATCGATTGTCTCCCCTGTTGGACGGAGGATGCGCTTGCCTCGATCGCGCGTCAACGAGTCGGGCGATTGCCTAATGAGGCAAGTCGGGCGTAGCGTCCGCCCTGCCCCCAAGCCTCCTGGAGGATGCTCCATGCCAACCCTCACCCGACCCGACGGAACCCAGCCCGAGGACCTACATATCGGTCGCCGCGCCGCGGTGACGCTGTTTTTCGCCGGCTATGCGGTCGCCGCTCTGGCCGCCGACGCCACGCCGATCCACACGCCGGAGGACGGACTGATCATCGAGGCCGCTTTGATCCCCAACGGCGCGGCCAAGCCATTGCCGGCTTATGTGGCGCGGCCCAAGGGCGCCGGGCGCCATGCGACGATCATTGTCGTCAACGAGATTTTCGGGATCCACGATTACATCAAGGATATCTGCCGTCGGCTGGCCAGGCTCGGCTATGTCGCGGTCGCGCCCGATTTCTTCTACCGATCGGGCGTCAACCTGCCCGCGATCAGCGACTTCAAACAGATCATGCCGATCGTCCAGCAAGCAGGCGAGGAGCAGGTCGATGGCGACGTCAAGGCGACCTCCGCCTGGATCAAGGCACAGCCCTTCACCAAGCCCGACCGGATCGGCATCACCGGCTTTTGCTGGGGCGGTGCGGTAGTGTGGCGCGCGGCGATGGTCGATCCCGATATCCGTGCGGGCGTTGCATGGTATGGCCATGTCGAGAAACTCGCCGCGCGCGCGGGTGAGCTCCACGCGCCCGTGCTAGGCCTATACGGAGGGCAGGACCAGGGCATCGGCGCGGACCAGCGCGATGCGATGGTCGCCGCGATCGAAAAAGCCGGCAAGAAAGGCTCGTCGATCCATGTCTATCCCGACGCGGGCCACGGCTTCCATGCGGATTACCGATCCTCGTACAACGAGGCCGACGCCAAGGATGGTTGGGCAAGAATGCTTGCCCACTTCAAAGCGAACGGGGTGGCCTAATATCTGGTTTCAGTTCCGCCTAGCTGGATCAAGTCAACGGACGAAGAACGCGGTCGCGGTCGCGATCAGCAGCAGTTTGACGAGCCAGCCGACGGCGTGACTGGCCGTCACGCGCGGATCGATCTTGATGAACATGTGATTGGCCAGCAGCATCGGCAGCGGCCCGATCAGCCAGATCGCTAAGGCCAGCTTGCTTGCCGCCGCGAGCCCCGTCTGTGCCAACTCCACCGCCAGCAATATGAACAGCGCCGACGTCAGGAGCGCAAGCGCCTGCGCGGCGACAATCCGCCCGCGCTCGCCGGCGCCGTCACGCCAGATCTCGGGATGGGGTCGTGGAACAAGATGCCCGCGAACAGCCAGTCCGCGAGCGACCCCAGCACCGCGCCGGCGACGACAGCTTCTACGATCGCGGGCGACGGGTGCGGCATGCGCCGACCATATCACAAACGTAACGAAGCCGAAATCGGCGCTCCGTTCCGGCGGCCAGATCAGGCCAGCAGTTTCTCCGCCTGATCGAGCACGTTCGAGAAGCTGCGCACGATCGTCTGGTACGGCGCCGCGGTCGCCATATCGAGCCCAGCCTTCTTGAGAATGTCGTAGCCGTAATCCGATCCGCCCGCGCGCAGCACCGACAGATAGTTTTCGCGATCTTTGGCCGTGCCGTGCAGCAATTTATCGGCGAAATAGTTCGCGGCCGTGATCGAGGTCGCATATTGGAACACGTAGAAGCCGTAGAAATAATGTTGGATATAAGCCCATTCGATTCCATAGGCCGAATCCATCGCGACCTTCGGCCCATGGTAACGCTTGAGCAGGTCCAGATTGACCTCGGTCATCTTCTGGCCTGACAGCCCATCGCCTTTTTCCGCCAGATCGTGGATCTGGAGCTGGAATTCAGCGAACATCGCCTGGCGGTAGAAGGTGCCGCGATAATTCTCCATCAGCTGGCCGAGATAGAAGAGCTTCTCGTCCTTCGTCTTGGCCTGGCCGATCATGTAGTTGGCGAGCAGGATCTCGTGGCAGGTCGATGCGATCTCCGCCGTGAAGGTCGGGTAGCCGGCGGTCTCGAACGGCTGCGCCTTGTTCGCGGTCAGCGTGTGCATCGCATGACCCCATTCGTGCGCGTAGGTGGTCAGACCGTCATATTTGTCGCTCAGATTGAGCAGCAGGAATGGATGCACGTCATAGGCTGAGCCATTCATATAGGCGCCCGACTGCTTGCCCGGGCGCGGGCGCGGATCCATCCACTTGCGCGAACTCGAATCGGCGAATTGCTTCACATAATCCGGCCCAAGCGGCTTGATCGCGGCAATGGTCAGCGTGCGCATCTCGTCCAACGGGAAAGTGCGATCGAGCTTCACCAGGGGCGGATAGATGTCGTAATAAGCGACCTGGTCGAGGCCGAGCATGCGGCGCCGCAACTCGAAATAACGGTGCAGCACGGGCAGGCCATTATTCGCCTCGGCGACCAGTGAGCGATAGACACCTTCGGGAATGTTCGGGCCGGACAAGGCCGCCTCAAGCGCGCTCTTGTAGTTGCGCGCCTTGGCCTGGAACATCTCGCCCTTGGTCTGGCTGCCAAGCGCGGTGCCGAGCGAATTTTCGAACGCCTTATAGCTCGCCCAGAACTGGTCAAACACGAGCTTGCGGTCGGCGCGGTTGGGCGCGCCGCGGTGGAGCGTATAACCCTGGTCGTCGAGCACTGCCTTGGTGCCGTCGGACAAGGTCACGGTCGGGCGGGGCATGTCCGACGAGACCAATTGCACACGGATGTCGCCGGGGCCGGTCAGGGGGTTCTGGCTCGCAGCGAGAATCGCCTCACCTTCGGGCGACAAGGTATGCGGCGCCTGGCGCACCACGTCTTCAAGTTGGAACCGGAACTTGGTGAGGCCAGGATCGCTCGCGATGTAGGATTCGACCTTGGCCGCGCCGAGCGCGAGCAGTTCGGGGTTCATCCACGATCCCGCTTCGCCATAAGCGGTGGCGAGGTCGTTACCCTTCTGGCGCCTTTCCTGGGCGGGCGCGTTGCGCAAATCCTCGTCGCCCTTGAGACCCGCATAAACAAGGAGGCGCGACAGCTTGAGCCCGATGTCGGACTGGAGCTGCAACACCTGGCGCAGCGTGCCCGCGCCTTGCCCCAACTTGCCCTTGAAAGCGGCGATTTCGGGCAGGCGCGCGGCGACTGCCGCACGTTCTGCCTCCCATGCCGCATCGTTCGGATAAAGGTCGGTCAGGTCCCAGGCGACCGCGGCAGCCACAATGTCGGCGGCAAGAGCGGTGCCGCCCGCCATCGCAAGCGTGCTGAGCATCGCGGCCGAGACCAGGGCTTCGCGGCGGGAAAGGTCGGTCATGGATTGCCCCATATGATGTTCGCCCGCGCGCGCGGGCCTGACATAAGGTGTAGAGCGCAAAGCGCCGGGCGCCGCTAGGCCGTGATGTCGTTCACAGCGGCGTCGTGACCGCCCATTGCACCTGCCCCGCCTCTGCTCATATGCTGCGCTCCACTTGGTTCGTTTCGGGGACGTAGGGTGGGCGGAGCGGGGCATATCTTTCGGGCAGCTGCGCTGGGCGCGCTCTTGCTGGCAGCCTCGTGCAACAGGCCGAGCGCCGAGGGCAAGACGATCGCCGCACCCTTCCACTTCCGGCACAAGCAACCGCAACTGCCAAAGCCGTCGCCGACCGCGCATTTGATCGAGCTGCCCGACAGCGCGATCTTCGTCGAGCGGGGATCGACCGAGGACCAGCTCGCGGCCTTCCTGGCATCCAAAGATCCGGCGCCACGCACCTTCCGTTTCCCGGGAGCCGAGTTCGAGCCCTGGCAGACCCGGCCCAATGAAGCGACGTTGCGCACCATGTATGCGGTCGCGCAGATCCTGCGCGCCTATCCGCACAGCGAGGTAACGCTGATCGGCCACACCGACAATGTCGGCAGCCCCGCGCAGAATCTCCGGCTGTCGCAGGCACGCGTCGAGCGCATGGCGCAATTGCTGGTCGATGGCGGGATCCTGCGGCGCCGGATCAGCGTGGTCGGACATGGCATGGCCGATCCGATCGCGGACAATCGCACCGATCAGGGCAAAGCACGCAATCGTCGCGTCGAGCTGGCCGTCACCGCCAAATAGGGCGCTCCGAGTCGCCGCCCTTGCGCTCGCGCGAGCAACAATATTGCCCGGAAAATTGCCGAAAAAAGTAGCATCTCGCAGCCGCCGTGCTGCGTTTGCGGGCATATTTTCGCGGCCGCAGCAGAGAATCCGTCCCGCGCCTTGCGTGGCGCCGGATGGCACGCTTATTGAAAGCGAGTGCCACCGAACGGGGAGCTGGTTGCGTGAAGAAGATCGAAGCCATCATCAAGCCGTTCAAGCTCGATGAGGTGAAGGAGGCGCTCCACGATGTGGGCGTGTCCGGCATCACGGTAACCGAAGCGCGCGGCTTCGGCCGCCAGAAGGGCCACACCGAATTGTATCGCGGCGCCGAATATGTCGTCGATTTCCTGCCTAAGGTGAAACTGGAGGTCGTTGTCGACGATCCCCTCGCCGAGCGGGTGGTCGAAGCGATCCAGAATGCGGCCCAGACGGGCCGGATCGGCGACGGCAAAATCTTCGTCACCACCATCGACACCGTGGTCCGCATCCGGACCGGGGAGAGAGACGCCGACGCGGTCTGAGCCGCACCGGCAAATTCCATTCATAGGCGGCGCACCCCATGCGCCGCGTCAGTTTCACGGGGAAGGGCTTTCTAATGGCGAACAAGGCGTCCGACGTTCTCAAGATGATCAAGGACAAGGAGATCGAGTGGGTCGATCTTCGCTTCACCGATCCGAAGGGCAAATGGCAGCACCTGACGATGGTCTCGGGCGTGGTCGGCGAAGATGAACTCAACGACGGCTTCATGTTCGACGGTTCGTCGATCGAAGGCTGGAAGGCGATCAACGAGTCCGACATGATCCTCAAGCCGGATCTGGACGCGGTGTGGGTCGATCCCTTCTCGGCGACGCCGATGCTGATCCTGGTCTGCGACATCGTCGAGCCTTCGACCGGCGACCTCTATGCCCGTGACCCGCGCTCAACCGCGAAGCGCGCCGAGGCCTTCCTCAAATCGACCGGCATCGGCGACACGATCTATGTCGGCCCGGAAGCCGAATTCTTCATGTTCGACAATGTCCAGTTCGATAACACCTACAGCGAATCCTACTACAAGATCGACGACATCGAATTGCCGACCAACACCGGCAAGGATTATGAACAGGGCAACCTCGCGCATCGTCCCCGCGCCAAGGGCGGTTATTTCCCTGTCGCGCCGGTCGACAGCGCGGTCGACATCCGTGCCGAGATGGTCTCGACCATGCTCGAAATGGGCCTGCCCTGCGACAAGCATCACCACGAAGTCGCCGCCGCGCAGCACGAACTCGGCCTGACCTTCGGCACACTCGTCACCACCGCCGATCGCATGCAGATTTACAAGTATGTCTGCTGGCAGGTGGCACAGGCCTACGGCAAGACCGTGACCTTCATGCCGAAGCCGATCGCCAAGGATAACGGCTCAGGCATGCACACCCACATGTCGATCTGGGACAAGGGCACGCCGCTGTTCGCAGGCAATGGCTATGCCGGCCTGTCCGACATGTGCCTCTATTTCATCGGCGGCGTGATCAAGCATGCCAAGGCGCTGAATGCCTTCACCAACCCGACCACCAACAGCTACAAGCGTCTGGTGCCGGGCTACGAAGCGCCGGTGCTGCTGGCCTATTCGTCGCGCAACCGCTCGGCCTCCTGCCGTATCCCCTACGGCGCGGGCGCCAAGGCGAAGCGCGTCGAGTTCCGGTTCCCCGACGCGATGGCCAATCCGTACCTCGCTTATGCGGCGCTGCTAATGGCCGGTCTCGACGGCATCGAGAACAAGATCCATCCCGGCGAGGCGATGGACAAGAACCTCTATGACCTGCCGCCGGAAGAGCTGTCGCTCGTCCCGACCGTGTGCGGTTCGCTGCGCGAGGCGCTCGACAGCCTGGCCGCCGATCACGCCTTCCTCACCAAGGGTGGCGTCTTCTCGGAAGACCAGATCGAAGCCTATCTCGAACTCAAGTGGCCCGAAGTCGCCCGCTGGGAAATGACCCCGAGCCCGGTCGAGTTCGACATGTATTATTCGAGCTGATCCTTTCGGATCGGATCGAGAAAGAGGCCCGGCGGGAAACCGCCGGGCCTCTTTTCTGTTTCCGTCATGCCGGACTTGTTCCGGCATCCACCGGGAGGCAGGTGCCTAGCCGCACAGTGGACCCCGGAACAAGTCCGGGGTGACGGACCTCAGCTTACGCCCAGTCCACCGTCTCGATCCGCTTCACGAGGAACACCCACCCCAGGATTCCCGTAAGGCTGATCCCGCCGGCAATCGCGAAGGCGATCCCGAACTTTCCGGTCCAGTCGACGACGTAACCGGTCACGATAGGCGCGAGGATGCCCGCGGTATTGGCCAGGCAATTCTGCACCCCCATCCATTTGCCCGCCGCATCTGGTCCGCCCAAGGTCTGGCCGATCGGGAAGAGGGTCGCGGTCGCCATGCCGAAGAACAGGCCCGACCCAACCAACCCGACCACCGATCCGGTCGGCCCGCCAATCGCGCACAAAGCCATGCAGGCGGCGACGCCCAGATGGCCGGTGATGATGATCGATTTGCGCACGCGCGTGCTGCTGCCGCCCGCCGCCATCCAGCGGTCCGAGATCAGTCCGCTCGTCTGCGTGCTGATCGCGTAGAGGATGTAGAGCAGGGCGCCCAGCTCGGACATCTCGCCCATCGAAAAGCCGCGCGACTTGACCAGGTAGAGCGGCAGCCAGGTGATCAGGAAATAGAGCGCATAATTGTGCGCGAAATGGCCCAGGCTCGTGCCCCAGCATTCGCGCTTGCGGAGGATCGTCAGGAAGGACGGCGGCGGCAGGCTCGGCGCCGCTGCCCAGCGCTGGGAGGCGCGGCGCGTGATGACGATCCAGGGCGCCAGCCACAAGCCCGAAATCAGGCCGAACAGCACGAACACCGGCCGCCAGCCGTAGGTCGCCATCAGCATGCCGCCCGCGAAGGTCCCGATCGCGGGGCCCAGCGCCTGGCCCACGCCGATCAGGCCGTTTGCGCTGCCGAGCCGCTCGGGCGGGAGGTCGCGCGCGAGCAGTTTGGCGTTGCAGGGAAAGATCGCGCTTTCGCCCATGCCGAGCAGCAACCGCAACAGGAACAGGCTGAGGAACCCGCCCGCGCCACCAATCAAGGCGGTGGCGGCCGACCAGATCGCGACACCGATCGCCAGCGTCCGATAGGGGTTGATCCGCTCGGCGAGCCAGCCCGCGACAGGCTGGAACGGCGTATAGGTCCAGAAGAAGGCCGAGAGCAGGATGCCGGTCTGCGCGTTCGTCAGATGGAGCTGATCCTTGATCAGCGGCGCCGCCGTCGAGAGATTGCCGCGGTCGACATAGTTGATCAGCATACCTGCGGCGAGCAGCGCCACGACGCCGAAGCCGATCGTCTGGCGCTTTGCCCTATCCATCTTCGTATCCCCCCAATTGTTGCTAGACTGCGCGCGATAACCGCGCGGCACAATGGAGCCGCCGCGAATGCGCGAGCGAGAGGACCGAATTGATGCGCCGGATGATCACCCTTGCTGTTTTTGCGTTGCCTATGGCGGCGGGCGCCCAGTCGCTGACCGCGAACAATTATTCGGTCGACGAACCGATGGCGCGGCCGGCGGACGCCAGGCTGATCTGGTCGGACGAGTTCGACGGCACCACGCTCGACGCATCCAAATGGGGCTATGACGGATCGCGCAATAAGGAAGGTTGGTATAATAACGAGCTCGAATATTACGGGCAGCGGCCGGAGAACGTCCGCGTCGGTAACGGCCAGCTCATCATCGAGGCGCGACGCGAGAAATTGAACGCGCGCCAGTATCCTGATTTTGGCGGCCAATCCTATACGTCGGGCAAGATCTGGACGAGGGGCAAGGCGTCATGGACCTACGGCTATTACGAGGTGCGCGCCAAGCTGCCCTGCGCGCGCGGCACCTGGCCCGCCATCTGGCTGATGCCGGAGGGCAACTATACCTGGCCAGACGGCGGCGAGATCGACCTGATGGAACAGGTCGGATCGCAACCGGAGGTCGTGCATGGCACGGTCCATTCCACGCTATTCGTCCATAGCAAGGGCACCCAGCGCGGCGCCGAATTGAAGGTCCCCGGCAATTGCGACGCCTTCCATAATTATCAGCTGGAATGGACGCCTGACTCGATCCGCATCGGCGTCGACGGGCGGGCTTATATGAAGGTGCTCAACAACCAGCCGGGCGGCCAGGGCGCCTGGCCGTTCGATCATCCTTTCCACCTGATCCTCAACCTGGCGATCGGTGGCAATTGGGCCGCGGCCAAGGGCATGGACAATGCGGCCCTACCGCAGCAGATGCTGGTGGATTACGTCCGGGTGTATCAGCATCCGCGCTAGGTTCCGCGATGCGATAAACGCATCGATCGCAGCCGAACGTTGCCATCTGCGCACTTAACCGACTCACCCGAAAAGCGCATCGGAGCGGCGGCGCAATGAAGCGCCTTTCGGGAGCAGTGTCATGCCCTACGTCACCACCGCAGACGGTACCGAGATCTTCTACAAGGATTGGGGACCCAAAGACGCGACGCCGATCGTGTTCCATCACGGCTGGCCGCTGAGCGCGGACGACTGGGACAATCAGATGATGTTTTTCCTGGGCAAGGGCTATCGCGTGATCGCGCACGACCGGCGCGGCCATGGCCGCTCGAGCCAGACTGATGGCGGCAACGAGATGGACACCTACGCCGCCGACGTGATCGCGCTGGCCGACGAACTCGACCTCAAGGGCGCGATCCATGTCGGCCATTCGACCGGCGGCGGCGAGGTGATTCATTATGTCGCACGCGCTAAGCCCGGACGCGTATCCAAGGCGGTGCTGATCGGCGCGGTGCCGCCGGTGATGATCAAGAAAGACAGCAACCCCGGCGGGCTGCCGCTGGAAGTATTCGACCAGTTTCGCCAGCAGACCGGCTTCAACCGCGCCCAATTCTTTATCGATGTGCCGGCAGGCCCCTTCTACGGCTTCAACCGGCCGGGCGCGACGCCGATCCAGGGTGTGATCGACAATTGGTGGCGCCAGGGGATGATGGGCAGCGTCAAGGCGCATTACGAGTGCGTGAAGGCCTTCTCCGAAACCGACTTCACCGAGGATCTGAAGTCGGTGGACGTGCCTGTCTTGCTGATGCACGGCACCGACGACCAGGTCGTGCCGATCGCGGATTCGGCGCTGATCGGGATCACCCTGCTCAAGCACGGCACGCTCAAGACCTATGAGGGCCTGCCCCACGGCATGTGCACGACGCATGCCGACCTCATCAATCCGGACCTGCTGGCCTGGATCGAAGGCGAGGAGGAAGACGCATCCTCCACCGTCGAGGATCGCGAACCTATCCCCGCCTGAACAATCGTCCGAGCCAGGAGCGATCCGCGAGGATCGCCTTGGCCGCATTGTGCCCCGGCGCGCCGGTTACACCGCCGCCGGGGTGCGTGCCCGCCCCGCACATGTAGAGGCCCTCGATCGGCCCACGATAGGCAGCATTGCCCAGGATCGGCCGCGCCGCCCACAGTTGATCGAGCGACATATGCCCGTGCATGATGTCGCCGCCCATCAGCCCGAACTTGCGCTCAAGGTCGAGCGGCGAATGGATCTGGCGGGCGATCACGCTTTTGGTGAAGCCCGGAGCCCATTTCTCGACCGTATCCACTATGAGGTCGGCCGCTTTCTCGCGCTCGTCGTCCCAGGATCGGCCATCCGGCAGTTCGGGCGCGAATTGCTGGCAAAACAGGCTGGCGACATGCTGCCCCGCCGGCGCGAGGCTCTCGTCCACCGTTGAGGGGATCAACATTTCGACGATCGGCGCCTTCGACATGCCGGTCGCGTGGGCGTCGGTGAAAGCCTGGTCCATGTAATCGAGCGTTGGAGCGAGGATGATGCCCGACTTCAGATGATCACCGGGCTCGGGCCGGGCGGTGAAGCGCGGCAGCTCTGACAAAGCCACGTTCATGCGGAACGTGCCTGACCCGACCTTGAACGCCTTCGCCCGCCGGGCGAAATCGGGATCGAGGTCTTTCGGATCGACCAGCCGTTCGTAGAGCAGCTTCGGCCCGACATTGGCGGCGACGATCGGCGCGCGATGCTCGCTGCCATCCTCCAGCCGCACGCCCGCGACTCGGCCCTTTTCGACCAGCAGCCGCGCGACGGCCGCATCGGTCACTATCTCGACGCCCACTTCCTCGCACGCCGCGCGCATCGCCTGGGTGATCGCGCCCATGCCGCCGATCGCATGCCCCCACGCGCCCTTGTTACCATTCACCTCACCGAAGACATGATGGAGCAGGACATAGGCCGAGCCCGGCGTATCGGGGCTGGCATAATTGCCGACCACCGCGTCGAAGCCGAACGCGGCCTTGATCGCCTCGCTCTCGAACCAGCCATTGAGGAAATCGCGCGCGGATTTGGTGAAGAGATCGAGCACGTCGCGCTGGCGCGGCAGCGGCATCTTCGCCAGCCGTCCGCCTTGTTTCACCGCCGCCAGCAAAGCCGCCGGGCCACCGGCCGCGTTGGGCGGAATCTGCAGCGCCAGATCGCGCAGCACGTCGGCGACACCCTCAAGCATGTCATAATAAGCCGGCAGCGTCCTGGCGTCACCCTCACTGAACTTGGCGAATTCGGCCTGCGTCTTTTCGAGCCCGCCGCCGACCAGCAGGTAACGCCCGTCGGCCTGGGGCAGGAAATTGGAGTAAGGCCGGTCGAGGATGCGCAGGCCACGTGCCGCGAGCCCCATGTCCTCAATCACCTTGGGCTGGAGCAGGCTGACCGTGTAGCTCGCGGTCGAGTTACGGAAGCCGGGATGGAATTCCTCGGTCACCGCAGCCCCGCCGACGATGTGCCGCCGTTCGAGCATGCGCACCTTGAGCCCCGCTTTGGCGAGATAAAAAGCACAGGTCAGCCCATTGTGGCCGGCGCCCACGATCAATATTTCAGGCTTCACGAATGCTCCGATTTTCAAGGCCCTGACCGTGTATCAATTCGACATCGCCGCCGGAAGCAAGGCCGACCTTTACAAGGATCTGTTGAGCGCGCTCGATGGGCTCACCGCAGACGAGTCCGATGCGATCGCCAACATGGCAAATGCCGCGGCCCTGCTGTGGGAATATCTGCCCGACCTCAACTGGGCAGGCTTCTACCGCAATGTCGGCGGCGAGCTGGTGCTCGGGCCCTTCCAGGGCAAGGCCGCCTGCATCCGCATCCCGTTCGGATCGGGCGTGTGCGGCACCGCCGCCGCGACGCGCGAGACGCAATTGGTGGAGGACGTCCACGCTTTCCCAGGGCACATCGCCTGCGACGCGGCATCGGCGTCTGAAATCGTGGTGCCGATCATCGTCGACGGCGAGGTGTTGGGCGTGCTCGACTTGGACAGTCCCAATGTCGGGCGGTTCGATGCCGAGGATAAGGCCGGATGTGAGGCGTTGGTGGCGCTGCTGGCGCCGCGGTTGCGCTAAAATCCTCCCCGTTCCGCGAAGATTTCAATCCAGCAGCCCCGCGCCCAGCAGGGTCAGCAATTTCACGTCCATGATCATACCTTGCGCGCGCTTGGCGGCGATGAAGGCGCCAACCTGGGCGAGGGGCACGCGGTGGACGGTGATATTCTCGCCGGGGGCGCCGCCGCCTTCGCCGACTTTGACGAGATCGTGCGCGCGGATCAGGCTGAAGGTTTCCGAGACCATGCCGGGCGAGGAGGCGAAGCGGCCGATGATCTCGACCCGGCCGGCGCGATAGCCCGTCTCCTCCTCCAACTCGCGCGTGGCGGCGCTTTCGATCGCCTCGCCAAACGTCTCGTCGCCGACCAGGCCGGCAGGCAGCTCCAGGCAGGGCCCGCCGAGCGGCACGCGATATTGCTCGACCAGCAGCACGTCGCCATCGACCAATGCGAGGATCACCGCCGCATGAATACTGCGCGCGCGGCCGACATATTCCCACGTGCCCCAGCGGCGCACGGTGATGTATTCGCCCTGCCACATGATCTCGGGTACGCCGGGTTGCGGCTCGCTCATAGCTCGATCAGCCTGTCCGGGAGCTCATTCGGGTCCGTCCCAGTGCGCGGGAAATGCGTGGCTAGCACCGCGCCGATCTTTTCGACCGCCGCGGCCATGCCGTCACCGGGGCGGTTATCACGCATCGCCGCCACCAGGGCCGCCATCGCCTCGCCCCATTCCTCCTGCGGTGCCTTGGCGTGGATCGCGGCATCGGCGACGATCTCGGCACGACGCTCGGCCAGGCTCAGATAGAGCAAAACGCCGGTGGTACTGAGCGTGCGCTGCTCGGTGCCGGTGCGGAACAGCATCAGCGCGCGGCGGCGGACGCGGCGATGCTTGGTCGCCGCTGGCGTCAGCGCGATCCGGATTGCCTGGATCCCGATGATATAGCGCGCGATCAGGAAAGTGATGATCACCTTGACGAACAGCAAGGTCAGGATCAGCCGCAGCGACGGCTCCTCCCACGGGCTGAACATCGACGCGCCCCACACCAGCAATCGCGGCCAGGCCGCGCTCACCGCAAGCGGGAGCAAGGCGAACAGCAACGCCCAGTGCAGCACCACGTCATTATATGTGTCTGACGAACCCGCGACGATCGTGCTGATCTCGCCATCGGTTCCGGCTTCGGCCGCCTTGATCGCCGCGGCGACCTTGGCGCCATCCTCGGGATTGAGATGCATCACCAGCTCCCCGATGCGCCGCCGCCGCCGAAGCTGCCGCCGCCACCGCCGGAGAAGCCGCCGCCAGTCCAGCCGCCGCCACCGCTATCTCCGCCGGACGATCCGCCTCCGCCCCACGACCCGCCGCCGCGATGATTATTGTCCATCATCTCGCTCGCGGCCCACAACCAGATGGGCCAGTTGCTGCCGCCACCGCCACCATAATAGCGGCCCCGGCTGGCGCGCCGACCGATGTGCGAGACCACGACCACACCGACGATCACGATCCAGATGATAGCGCCGAACGGGATATGGCTGCCCCTATTCCGGGCGTGATGGCTTTGGTCGAACTGCTTGACCGCCTCGGCGAGTTTAGCCTTGGCCTGATCGTCGGGCAGACTCAATTGCTGTGCGAGCGCATCGACGCCGGCGGAAATACCGCCGACCATGTCACCCGCCTTGAAGCGCGGCACGATCGCCTGCTGGATCACCACGCTCGAAAAGGCGTCGGTCAGCACCGGTTCCAACCCATAGCCGACCTCGACCCGAACCTTGTGCTCGTTGGGCGCGACGATCAGGATCGCGCCATTATCGGCTCCCTTGAGGCCGACGCCCCAGCTGCGGCCGAGCTGGTAGCCGTAATCCGCTATGTCATAGCCTTGCAGATCGGGAATGGTCGCGACGACCAGCTGGCGCCCGGTCTGTTGCTGCAACGCCTTCAGCTTGGCCTCAAGCGCAGCCTTCTGGTCGGCGGGAATGACGTTCGCCGCGTCGGTCACCAGCCCGGTGAATTGCGGGAAACTGGGCGCGGCCTGCGCGGCCGCAGGCAATAGAATGAGCAACAAGAGGGCAAGCAAGGCTTGCCGCCACATCGTCCAGCCGTGGCGCGTCCGCGCCGCCATCATCGTCACCTCAGAAATTCACCGTGGGCGCGCTCTGCGCATTGGGCGCGGTCGCCTCGAAGGTCTGCATCGGCTTGGCGCCGTAGAAAACCTTCGCCCCGATCGAATTGGGGAAGGTGCGGATCAAAGTATTATATTGCTGCACCGAAGCATTATAGTCGCGGCGCGCGATCGTGATCCGGTTCTCGGTCCCCTCCAGCTGCGATTGCAGCGCGAGGAAATTGGTGTTGGATTTGAGATCCGGATAATTTTCAGTGACCGACAGCAGGCGGCCGAGCGCCGCCGAAAGCTGGCCCTGCGCCGCGCCGAACTGCTGGAGCTTGGACGGATCCTTGAGATCGTTGGCGCTGACCTGGATGGAGGTCGCCTTGGCGCGTGCCTCGGTCACCCCGACCAGCACGGTCGATTCCTGCTTGGCATAACCCTTCACCGTCGCGACCAGATTGGGAACGAGGTCGGCGCGACGCTGATATTCATTCTGGACGTCGGCCCAGCGCGCCTTGGCATTCTCTTCGGCGGTGGGGACCGAGTTGATACCACAGCCGCCGAGCGCAAGGGCGGCAACGGGCGCGAACAAAGCGGGCGCTAAACTCAGGCGACGGGACATTGGGGGGCACCTTCCTTACGGGTCGTCACGGAGGCGTTTTATTCTACCAACACACATTGCGCAATGAGGCTTGATCGCGGACGCGACGAAGCGCCTAATGGGTGTTGGTAGATCCGCCCGCAAAAGGGACCGAAGCGAGGGAGACTTCAGCCATGTTCAAGGAATTCAGGGCGTTCATTGCCCGCGGCAACGTGATGGATCTGGCGGTTGCCGTGATTATCGGCGCGGCCTTCGGCAAAATCGTCACCAGCCTGACCGATGACATCATCATGCCTTTAATCGGCAAGGCCACCGGCGGGCTGGATTTCTCCAGCCATTTCTACCGGCTCGGCCCGATCCCCTCCGACTATAAGGGATCGCTCACCAGCTATGCCGACCTCAAGAAAGCGGGCGTGTCGTTGGTCGGCTATGGCCAGTTCGTGACGCAGATCGTCGACTTCGTCATCATCGCCTGGGTCATCTTCATGGTGGTGCGCGGCGTGAACCGCGCGGCCAATGCGATCGAGCGCGAGAAGGAAGCGCCGCCGACGCCCGCCGATTCGCCCGAGGTGGTGTTGCTGCGGGAGATTCGCGACCACCTACGCGCCGGCGGCCCCGGCGAGACGGCCGGCGCCAGCAGATCGGCCAAAAAGCTGCCGCTCGACGGGGAATAGCCTCCCAAGCGACACTGAACTCGTCATCCCGGCTAAAGCCGGAGTGGCGGGCTTGGGACGATCGCAACCCAGCCCCTTTTATCGCCGGGCACAAACGCCTATATCAAGGCTGCCGGGTTCGCCCGGCTATGGTGATAAATGGCATAGTGTTTGGCGCAGCGGACCCGGGGGCGGTACCCGGCGGCTCCACCACAACCCGTCCTTTGGGACGGGCTCTGACGGGGCCGAACTAGGATCGACGTGTGTACAGGTGCTATGTTTTTGCCCGGCGTGATTGAGCCGTAAAACCGATCAAAACCACAAGTGCCAACGATAACGAGGCGCTCGCGATTGCCGCGTAATCAAGGCCTAACGGCTTAGATTACAAGGCTTGAACGCGGTTCGGGCCGAACCGGGCAACAGAATCGGATTCCGGCGGCCGCCAGGGGGGCCGAGCAACAGAACCCCCTGGACTTCTCGCCAAAGGCGCGGAGCACCGAGCAACAGAAGCGCCCCACTTCCTAAATCCTATATGATCGGTTGCGCGGGCCGCGCAGGCGATGCACATTCCGCCGCAAAGAATATGTGACGGAGGATGGATGATGCGGCTCTGGGTGACGATCTTTGTGCTGGCGCTCGCCACGCCGGCGCTGGCGCAGGCGCCACAAGCTCCGGACTGGGCTTACCCTGAATCGCCGACGCATCATCAGGTTGCGCCACCAGCCGATTTCCATAGGTCGCCCACCACAGAGATGAAGCGGATCGGCGCGTTCGACGGTCAAACCGAAGTCGGCAGCGCGATCGTGCCGGGTTCCTCGAGCTACGATTCCGCGACGCGGACCTATCGCATCACGTCATCGGGCTACAACGTCTGGTACACGCGGGACGAGTTCCGCTACCTCTGGAAAACAATGTCAGGCGACGTCAGCCTCGCCGCCACTATCGACTATCCCGACAAGCAGGGCTTCTTCGATCGCAAGGCGGTGCTCGTCGTCCGCCAGAATCTGGACGACGACAGCAAGGAGGCGCTCGTCGCGCTCCACGGCGACGGGCTGATCCACATCGCCTACCGGCCGGGGCCCGGGCAGCGGGTCAGAGACATGGAATATCGCGTCGGATCGCGCGGTGACCTGCCCGGCGGCAAATCTCCAGATAGCCTGGTGGTCGCGCATGCGCAGCGACTCGGCATCGAGAAACATGGCGACGCATTCCAGCTCTATGTCAGCCTGCTTGGCGAGCCGATGCATGCCTGGGGGCCTCCGATCCGCCTGCCGCTCGACGGCCCCTTCTACGTCGGCATCGGCTTCTGCTCGCACCAGCCAACGACGCTGGACACGGCGCTGCTGTCCGACGTGGTGGTGGCGAACAAGGCGGGCGCGGTCCGCTAATTTTATCGTCACCCCAGCGAAGGCTGAGGTGACGGGGGAAAGTGTAATGCGAGCGGAACATATAAAGATATAAAGAATTCTTTATATGTTACTTGACGTGGTCACAAACTGGCCCGATGCTAAGCGTGTCGAGGTTCTCCGGCCGTTCGCGCGTCGGAGCTAAGACGGGAAGCCGGTGCGGCCTTTCGGGGCCAAGTCCGGCGCTGCCCCCGCAACTGTAAGCGGCGAGCGGCGGCCGATACGTGTCACTGGCGGGCTTGTCCGCCGGGAAGGCCAGGCCGGCGCTGTGACCCGCGAGCCAGGAGACCTGCCTCGGCGCGATAACGTCCTTCCGGCGGGGATTCCGGGCAGGCCGCTTGCCTTGCGCGGCCGCCGACTCCCTGGCCGTGCTTGCCTGCGCTTGTCCGGAAACTTCGCCCTTCTCGGGTGGAGAATTTTATGACCGTCACCGTCGCCACATTGGGTTTTCCGCGCATCGGCCCGCGCCGCGAGCTCAAATTCGCTCTGGAAAAATATTGGTCGGGCCAGACGCAGGAATCCGATCTGCTCGAAACCGCCGCCGCCTTGCGCAGTGCCGCCTGGGCACGCCAGAAATCACTCGGCGCCGACTGGCTGCCGTCCAACGATTTCTCGCTTTACGACCATGTGCTCGACACCAGCCTGATGCTGGGCGCGGTGCCTGAACGCTATGGCGCGGGCGACGGCGAGGCAGGCCTCGAAACCTATTTCGCGATGGCGCGCGGCACGAAAGGCGAGGGTAGCGATTGCGGCCATGCGCACAGCCACACCGCGCAGGAAATGACCAAATGGTTCGACACCAATTATCATTATATGGTGCCCGAACTGGTCGCCGGGCAGCGGCTCTCGCTCAATGCGTCTAAGATCGTGGGCGAGTATCGCGAGGCCAGGGCACAGGGCTTTGAGACGCGCCCGGTTCTGCTTGGGCCGATCACCTGGCTGATGCTGGCCAAGGGGCGCGAGGTCGAGCCGCTCGACTTCCTCGATCAGGTGCTCGGCCTCTACACGGTCATCCTCGGCCAGCTGAAACATGCCGGCGCATCGTGGGTGCAGATCGACGAGCCTGCGCTGGTGCTGGATCTCGACGAGCGCCAGCGCGCAGCCTTCACGCGCGCTTATGCCCGCCTCGCGCGCACCGGTCCGAAGCTGATGCTGACCACCTATTTCGGCGCACTCGACGACAATCTGAACCTGGCCCTGTCGCTGCCGGTAAACGGCCTCCACGTCGATCTGGCCCGTGGCGGCGAACAACTCGATGCCGTGCTCGCCAAAGCGCCGAAAGACCTGACCTTGTCTTTGGGCGTGATCGACGGCCGCAACATCTGGCGCGCCGACCTGGAGAATTTGCTCGACCGGCTGGAGCCGATCGCGGCGACGCGCGACCTGATTCTCGCGCCATCCTGTTCGCTCCTGCACATGCCGGTCGACCTGGCCCTGGAAGCCCGGCTCGATCCGGAGATCGCGCAATGGCTCGCCTTCGCGGTCCAGAAGATCGAGGAGCTCGGCACGCTCAAGCACGCGCTCAACGAAGGCCGTGCTGCGGTCGCGGACCAGCTTGCCGCATCGGCGAAGGCCGCCGCTGCACGCCGCGTTTCGCCGCGCATCCACAACCCGAAGGTCGCCGAACGCGTCGGCGGCATCACGTCCGCGATGCGCGATCGCAACCTGCCCTATGCCGCGCGCGCCAAGGCGCAGGCGGCGGCGCTGGGCCTGCCCCAATATCCCACCACCACGATCGGCTCCTTCCCCCAGACCGCCGAGGTGCGCCACGCGCGCGCCGAGCACAATCGCGGCAACCTCGCCGAGGCCGATTACACCCAATTTCTGCGCGAGGAAACCGAACGCGCGATCCGCTGGCAGGAGGAAATCGGCCTCGACATGCTCGTCCATGGCGAGTTCGAGCGGAACGACATGGTGCAATATTTCGGCGAACAATTGTCCGGGTTCGCCTTCACCGTGAACGGCTGGGTCCAATCCTACGGATCGCGCTGCGTGCGCCCGCCGATATTGTTCGGCGATGTGTCGCGGCCCACGCCGATGACGGTCGACTGGTGGAAATATGCGCAAAGTCTGACGGACAGGCCGGTCAAGGGCATGCTGACCGGCCCGGTCACCATCCTGAACTGGTCGTTCGTGCGCGACGACTGCCCACGCGAAGCGAGCTGCCGCCAGATCGCGCTGGCGATCCGCGATGAAGTGAACGATTTGGAGGCGGCCGGCGCAAAGGCGATCCAGATCGACGAGGCGGCCTTGCGCGAAGGGCTACCGCTGCGCCAGCGCGACCGGGCGCATTATCTCGGCTGGGCGGTGGATTGCTTTCGCCTCTCCGCCTCGGGCGTGGCCGACCGCACCCAGATCCACACGCACATGTGCTATTCGGAGTTCAACCATATCCTGCCCTCGATCGGGGCGATGGATGCCGACGTGCTCTCGATCGAGACCGCGCGTTCGCAAATGGAGCTGCTCGGCGGTTTCGCCGATTATCGTTATCCCAACGAGATCGGCCCGGGCGTCTACGACATCCATGCACCGCGCGTGCCGGGCACGGACGAGATGGCGAACCTGATGCGGCGCGCCGCGCGCCACATCCCGCCCGAACGTTTGTGGATCAACCCCGATTGCGGGCTCAAGACGCGCAGGTGGGAGGAGGTCCGCCCCGCCCTGGTCGCGATGGTCGGGGCGGCAAAACGGCTGCGCGGAGGAAGATAAAGGTTGCATATCCATCCCGCCGATGGCTCCAGCATCGGCGGGATGGACGTCGGCGCACAGGTCCAGCGTTACAGCCGCAAGGGCTTCGCCTGGGGGCGTTGGCTGCGGCAGCGAGTCCGCGCGTCCGAATTCTTCTTCATCCTGGTCGCGATATTGATTGGCATGGGTGCGGGGCTGATGACGGTCGGCCAGGGCATCGCCGCCTGGGCGATCCAGCATATCCTGTTCGGCATCCCCAACGACATGCGGCTAAGCGGCGCGCCCCCCCTCACCCTCTGGCAACTCGCAATCCTGCCCCTGGGCGGGATCATCCTCGCTTTCTTCACCTGGGGGGTGCACGCGCGCAAACGGGCGCTGATCGACGTGGTCGAGGCGAATGCGCTGCACGGCGGGCGGATGGGCGTGCTCGACAGCCTGATCGTCTCGGCCCAGACCTTGCTGTCCAACGGTTTCGGAGCCTCGGTCGGGCTGGAAGCGGCCTATGCGCAAATGGGCGGCGTGCTCGCCTCGCGCACCGGCCGCTGGTTGAGCCTGCGCCGCGGCGACGTGCGCACCTTGGTCGGCGCGGGCGCGGGCGCCGCGATCGCCGCCGCCTTCGGCGCACCGCTCGCGGGCGCTTTCTATGCGTTCGAGATCGTGATCGGCGCCTACACGCCCGCCGCGATCGCGCCGGTTGCCGCCGCCAGCCTGGCGGGCGCGCAGGTCGCGCAAAGACTGGGCGCCGTGCCCTATATCGTCACGGTCAATCCCGGCCCGGCCATCCATACAGCGGGCTATCTGATCTATGCCGGGCTCGGGCTTGCTTGCGCGCTGGTGGGTATCGGCATCATGCGCGCGGTTGCCGCGGTCGAAAGCGTATCGCGCGCATGGTTGCCGGGCTGGTCGCGCCCCTTCGTCGGCGGCTGCCTGCTGGTGCCGGTCGCGATGATCTCGCCCCAGGTCCTATCGGCGGGGCACAGCGCGCTCCACATCGACATCTTGGGCAGCGTCCCGTTCGATTTCCTGATCATGATCCTGGCGGCGAAGAGCCTCGCCTCGATCCTGAGCCTCGGGTTCGGCTTCCGCGGTGGCCTGTTCTTCGCCTCGCTCTTCCTCGGTACGCTCGCGGGGCACCTTTATTCGCTCGCTGGCCTCTGGCTGTTCGGCCATCCGGTGCTCGATCCGGGCAATGCCGCGATGGTCGGAATGGCCGCGCTCGCGACCGCGGTGGTCGGCGGGCCGATCACGATGGCGATGCTGGTGCTCGGCGCGACCGGAAATTTCAGCCTGACGGGCGCGGTGCTGGCGGCGAGCCTGGTTTCCTCGACGATCGTGCGTGAGACGTTCGGCTACAGTTTCTCGACCTGGCGCCTCCATCTGCGCGGCGAGACGATCAAGAGCGCGCGCGACGTGGGCTGGGTCAAGACGCTGACCGCCGGGCGCATGATGCGCGGCGAGGTCAAGACGGCGCCCCGAGACATGAACGTCTCCGAGTTCCGCCGCCGCTTCCCGCTGGGCTCGTCGAGCCGCGTCGCTTTGGTCGATAGCGAGGGCCGCTATGCCGGGATCGTCACGCCCGCGACCGTCTTCGCCGAGGGCATCGCCCACGACGTGGCCATAGAGAAATTCGCGCGTTCGGCGGATGCCGCGCTCCGCCCGGACATGCATATCGGCGAGATCATGACCCGCTTCGACGCGGCCGAAAGCGACGAGCTCGTCATCCTCGACACGGAACGCCGCATTCTCGGCATATTGACCGAAACCTTCGTGCGCCGCCGCTACGCCGATGAGCTGGAGAAAGCGCAGCGGGAGCTGTTCGGGGAGAGCTGAGCCTTCGTCACCCCGGGCTTGTTCCGGGGTCCACCAGGCCTCCCCGGAATCGCTCGCAGAAGGGTGGATGCCGGAACAAGTCCGGCATGACGATCCAACAAAAAGGGCGCCCCGAGGGACGCCCTTTCCGTTTCAATACTGATCCGAAAGATCAGTCGTCGTCGCGCTTCAGGAAAGCGGGCGCGAACTCAGGCGCGGGGCCGTCATCGTTGCCGCCTTCCGAACGCTCGCGGCGCGGGCCTCGATCACCACGGCCTTCGCCACCTTCGCGACGCGGACCACGGTCACCGCCTCGGCCGCCTTCGCGACGGCGGTCGCCGCCACGATCGCCGCGATCACCGCGCGGACCACGATCACCACGATCGCCACGATCGCCGCCTTCGCGTGGCTCGCGGGCAGGACGCGTATCCTCCAGCTCGGCGCCGGTCTCCTGATCAACGACGCGCATCGACAGGCGAACCTTGCCGCGCGGATCGATCTCGAGGACCTTGACCTTCACTTCCTGGCCTTCGGTCAGGACGTCGGAGACCTTGGCCACCCGCTCATTCTTGATCTCGGAGATGTGAACGAGGCCGTCCTTGCCGCCCATGAAGTTCACGAACGCGCCGAAATCGACCATGTTCACGACCTTGCCGCTGTAGACCTTGCCTACTTCGGCTTCCTGCGTGATGCCTTCGATCCACTTGCGCGCGGCCTCGATCTGGGCCGGATCGGACGACGAGATCTTGACGGTGCCATCATCCTCGATGTCGACCTTGGCGCCGGTCGTGGCGACGATCTCGCGGATCACCTTGCCGCCGGTGCCGATCACTTCGCGGATCTTGTCTTTGGGCACCTGCATCGTTTCGATGCGCGGCGCGTGCGCGGACAATTCGGTACGGGTGTGATCGAGCGCCTTGGCCATTTCGCCGAGAATATGCGCGCGGCCTTCGCTGGCCTGGGCGAGCGCGACACGCATGATTTCCTCGGTGATGCCGGCGATCTTGATGTCCATCTGCAACGAGGTGATACCCTCGCTGGTGCCGGCGACCTTGAAGTCCATGTCGCCGAGATGATCCTCGTCGCCGAGGATGTCGCTGATCACCGCGAAATCCTTGCCCTCAAGGATCAGGCCCATCGCGATGCCCGAGACCGGACGCTTGAGCGGAACGCCTGCGTCCATCATAGCCAGCGAACCGCCGCAGACGGTCGCCATCGACGAGGAGCCGTTGCTCTCCGTGATGTCGGACAGGACGCGGATCGTGTAGGGAAATTCCTCGATCGACGGCAGCACGGGGTGCAGCGCACGCCATGCCAGCTTGCCGTGGCCCACTTCACGACGGCCCGGCGCGCCGAAGCGGCCGACCTCGCCCACCGAATAAGGCGGGAAATTATAGTGGAGCAGGAAGCGCTCGTACGACAGGCCGGTCAGCCCATCGATCATCTGCTCGGATTCCTTGGTGCCGAGCGTGGTGGAGCAGATCGCCTGCGTCTCGCCGCGCGTGAACAGAGCCGAACCGTGCGTGCGCGGCAGGAAGTGCACCATCGCCTCGATCGGACGGACGGTCTTGGTGTCGCGACCGTCGATGCGCTTGCCTTCCTTGAGGATGGCGGTGCGGACGATTTCGGCCTCAAGCTTCTTGACGAGCTTGCCGGCAGCCATCTGATCCTGCGGCGCGGCATCCGCGAACGCGGCCTTCGCCTTGGCGCGAGCTTCATTGAGCAGACCCGAACGCTTGGACTTGTCGGTCACCTTATAGGCGGCCGCGACATCCTTGCCGATCAGGTCCTTGAGTTTCTTCTTGGCAGCCGACAGATCGGCCTGCTCAGCCATTTCCCACGGATCCTTCGCGGCCTTCTCGGCCAGGTCGATGATCGCCTTGACGACCTTCTTCGAGGCCTCGTGCGCGAACACGACCGCGCCGAGCATCGTCTCTTCCGAAAGCTCCTTGGCTTCGGATTCGACCATCATCACGGCGTTGCCGGTCGCGGCGACTACGAGGTCGAGATCGCCGGCCTTGATCTGCTCAAGCGTCGGGTTGAGGACGTATTCGCCGTCGATATAGCCGACGCGCGCGGCGCCGATCGGGCCCATGAAGGGCACACCCGAGATCGTCAGAGCGGCCGAAGCGGCGACGATCGCGAGGATGTCGGGCTCGTTCTCGCCGTCATAGCTCAGTACCTGAGCGATGACGTTGATCTCGTTGTAGAAGCCTTCCGGGAAGAGCGGACGGATCGGACGGTCGATGAGACGCGACGTCAGCGTCTCCTTCTCGGTCGCGCCACGCTCGCGCTTGAAAAAGCCGCCGGGAATGCGACCCGCGGCTGAATATTTCTCCTGGTAATGGACGGTAAGCGGGAAGAAATCCTGCCCTTCCTTGACCGAGCGGGCGGCGGTCACCGCGCACAGCACGACCGTTTCGCCGAGCGTCGCGATCACCGCGCCGTCGGCCTGACGGGCAACGCGGCCCGTTTCGAGAGTCAGCGTCTTGCCGCCCCACTCGATTTCCGTTTTCTTGATATCGAACATTGGTTTTCCTTCACACCGGCGGCCAGATGCGCGCCGGGGCCTCTGTTTGCGGGCTAGCCGGCCCGCTTCGGTATGGGACCATCCTGGTCCCTGGACGTCGGCCTTATTGCCGATTGGTCCCGTCTAGGTCATCGCGGCGACGCCGGGATGACGGGGTGATGGAAATGCGAAAAGGGCGCCCGAAGGCGCCCTCTTGCTTACTTGCGGAGGCCGAGCTTCGCGATCAACGCGGTATAGCGGGCGGCGTCCTTCTTCTTGAGATAGTCGAGCAGGCTGCGGCGGTTGTTCACCATCATCAGCAGACCGCGGCGCGAGTGATTGTCCTTCGCGTGGGTCTTGAAATGCTCGGTCAGGTTGGCGATGCGCTCGGTCAGGATCGCGACCTGGACCTCGGGCGAACCGCTGTCGCCTTCGGCGCGGGCATGTTCCTTGATGACTTCGGCTTTGCGCTCGGCAGTGATCGTCATATGTTCTTCACTCCGACATCAGGTTGAAACCGCGCACCACCGATATGTCGTCCCCGACTTCGACCAATGCGATGGGTAAATCCCCAAGCATGGCGAGGTTGAGACCTGATGGTGCTGCGGGCCCGACAAACCGGCGACCCTGACGGAGCGCCTGTGCCTGATCGGGGGAGACAGCGAGGACCGGGATGTCGACCAGTCCGGCTGTCAGCGGCAAGAGCAGCTCTTGCAGCCGCGCGTCCTTAGCGGCTTCGTCCAATATGTCGAGTCTTATTGCCGATTCATGGCTGAACGGCCCGGCTTTGGTCCGCCGGAGCATGGTGACATGGCCGACAGTGCCAAGCGCATAAGCGATGTCGCGGGCGAGGCTGCGGATATAGGTGCCCTTGGAGACGCGCGCCGAGAGGGTGATTTCGCTCAACCCGTCATGCCGGACTTGTTCCGACATCCACCCGCCCTCAGGCGGCACGGTTTGTGGCCCAGTGAGCCCCGGAACAAGTCCGGGGTGACGGATGCTGAGTTCGTGGATCGTCACGTCGCGGCTCTTGAGCTCGACCTGCTCGCCCGCGCGGGCGAGGTCATAGGCCCGCTGCCCATCGACCTTGAGCGCGGAATAAGCCGGCGGCACCTGCGCGATCGGCCCAGTGAAGCGTCCCAGCACCGCCTCCACCTGCCCAAGCGTCGGCCGCACGTCGCTGGTCGCGATCACCGGCCCTTCGGCGTCGAGCGTGTCGGTCTCTTCGCCGAACTTTATCGTGAAATCATAGGCCTTGTCCGCGTCGAGCATCCGCCCGCTGGTCTTGGTCGCCTCGCCCAGCGCGATCGGGAGCACCCCACTGGCGAGCGGATCGAGCGTGCCGCCATGGCCGACCTTGATCTTGCCGTAGCCGCCGATGCGCAAGGCGCGCTTGACCGCCGACACGGCTTGCGTCGAGCCTAGCCCCACCGGCTTGTCGAGGATCAGCCATCCATGCATGGGATCAATGCTGGAAGCGGCCCAACCAGCGCACCACCGCATCCTCGAGCGCGAGCCGATGATCCGAAAAACTATGATCGGTCGGCATCACGATCAGCGACACGTCCTTACCGCCCGCCGCCTCGGTCGCGGCGGCGAGCGTGCGCATGCCGGGGCCGTTGGCGCGTTCGGCGCCGAGGATCAGGATCGGCCGGGGCAGGACCGCCTTGGTGGTCGCCACCAGATCGAGCGACGGCGAGGCTTCGGCGAGTTCGGCGACCATCTGATCCAGGCTTGTACCCGCGAGCGGCGGCAGGTCGCCCGCCAGTTCCTGCGTCTTCAAGGCCTCGACCGCGGCGGCCGGCGCGCCCTTGAGTTTGCGTCCGTCACCAGCAATGTCCCACGCGTCGATCAGGATCAGGCCCGCCACATGCGCGTCGTCCGCCACGCCGCGTGCTGCCATCATGCCGCCCATCGAATGGCCGCCGACCACGATCCGGCTGGGGTCGATCCGATATTTGGCGGCGGCCTCGGGGGCGCGCAGAAACTCGACCGCCGCATCCGCATCCTCCGCGCAATGCGCGAAAGTGAAGGCGCCCGGACTACCCCAGCTGCCGCGATAATGGAGCGTCAGCACGTTCCAGCCGGCGCGGCGCACCGCCTGCGCGAGATCGAGATTCTGTTCGTTGCCGGGAAAGCCGTGCAGCAGCAGCATAGTCGGATGCGGCCCCTTCCCGGAGGCGAGATAGAAGACCGCGTTGAGCAAAGCGCCATGGCTCGGCAACCGGAACGCCACCATCTCCGCGGGGACATGTGCGTCGACGGGAGGATCCGCGACGACCGCCTGCGAATAGACCTGTGCCGGGAGCGGCGCGGCCAAAGCCAGCGTTAACGAGCCAAGCAGGAAGCGCATCTCTAACCCCCCTTCGAAGCGAAACTGTTCTGCTATTGCGCTTCGGGGTGCGCGTCCATCTCCGCCAGCGCCGCGCGGATCCTGGCTGCGGTTACCTCCAGCTGGGCGTCGGGCATGATCTTGTTCGGGATTTCGCGCAGGCGCTTGCTGCCGTAGCGCGGGATGATGTGGACGTGGAGGTGCGGTACCGACTGACCGAGCCCGTTATTCTCGATGATGGTGAAGCCCTTGAGGTTGAGCGCCTTCACCTCGGCGAGCGCGACCTTGCGCACGACCGCCATCACCTCATCATAATCGCGCGTATTCATTTCGAGCAAAGTGCGCGCATGGCTAACCTTGGAGATGACCAATATGTGCCCGATCGTGACGGGTGCGTGGTCCATGAAGGCCAGCACATGATCGGTCTCATAGACCTTCACCGGCTTCAATTCGCCGCGGATCATCTTCGCGAAAGGATTGGTTGGATCGTAGGGCCCGGTCAGCGGGATCGAGTTCAAGGGCTTCATCGCGCAACCCGACAAAGCGAGCAGCACGGCAAGAGCCGGATACGGACGCATCATATATCTATCCTTGGGCGCCGCCTTGACCGTCCCCCGGCGTCGGCAGCAATTCGTGGCGCGCCCCTATCAGGTGGGCGCGGACATTGACAGCGTTCCCATGCGCGCCGCGCAGCCGGACCGGCCCCGTTTTCATTCGCCCTTCACCCCGCGCCAGTTATGCTGCACCGCACAACAAAACATCGACCAGCGAGAGGCAAACCCAAAACGGAGATTGCCATGACCAAGCTTGTCCTCACCGCTTTCGCCGCCGCCGCGTTCGCCGCGCCGGCGTTCGCCGCAACCCCAATGGATTTCACCTGGGAAGGCCACAGGATCGTAGGCACGACCGACCAGGTGGGCCGCGTCCAGGTCATCAAGGGCCGCGACCTTACCACCGGGAGCAACTTCGAGCTGCACGTCAAGAACGGGTTCGTGCGCGGCGATATCGGCGGCGTCGCCGTCGCCTACCGGGTCCCGAAGCATAAATTGGTGGTCGCCACCGCGGGCTGATTCCTTCCGCGTCGATCCGCAAGAGGGGCGGGGCCATACAGCCCCGCCCCGTTTCGTATCAGCCTCCGCTTTGCATCATGTCGAGCAGCCGCTCGATCCGGGGCCGCGCATCGTCGGAAAGGCTGACCATCGTCCGCCGCTGATCGGTCGGGTGGTCGGTGATCCGCACCAGCCCTAATTGCGCGAGCCGGTAGATATAACGCAGCGCCGTGGTCTGCGGCACGCCGGAAGCGATGCAGAGCGCCGAGATCATAGTTCCCGTATGGCCTGAATCCTGGACGTAGAGATCGAGCAGCATATCCCACGCCGGATCGCGGAAACTGTCGGCGCCAAGGATGACGTTGCGTTGCTGGCGCACGCGCAGCACGCGCCGCGCAAAATCGCGGCGATCACGCGGCACCGTCAGCGATTTGGGATCGCCCGATTCGGCAAGCGCAATGAGATGACGGAGCGCGTCGCTGAAGCTGCAGCCCATGCGCGCGGCCAGCCCCGAAACCGACGAAAGGAGGTGCGAGACCTCTTCAGGGGATAGATGATTCATGAGCCAAGCCAACCCCGTTTCGCCGGGGCGCCAATTGGGAAATCCGACGCCGACACTGCGGCATCTATCGACGCTCACAGGTAAAAAATATATGTCGCAGGCGAAAGATGCGGCCGCTTTGAATCCGGATCGGATCGAAGCAGGGTTCCTGCGCTACCCAATCTCCTGAGATGCGCCGCCGGCCGAACGGGCGCTTCCAAAGCGGGAATGGCAGCAGCCGTCCCCGCTTTGGGTATTTCCGCTATTTGCCGAGCTGGCCGCGCATCGCGCCTCTGGGGAAGGCGGCCGAGTGGACGTTGACATAATAGTCCGCCGGATGGGTAAGGATGTCGCCGAGTGCATCGGCAGCGACCGGCGCGCAGCCCTCCGCAATGCCGTTGGCCGGCGCAGTCAGCGCCACCACCACGCCGCCGGCGACCCCCGCCGCGCCCTTATGGATATGGGCCATGGTCGGCGTATCGGTGCCCATGGCATGGAGCGTGTAGCAGACCTGGTTCTTGTCGGTGTCGAAGCTCAACGTCGCTTCGCCCATGCCCTTGTCCGCGCCTGGGCCCGGCACCTCGGCCGCGCCGGTGAGCTGGGTCTGAAACTTGGTGATGGCGGCGCTGGCCGGCTGGCAGCCAATGGCGGTCGCGGCGAGCAGGATCGGGAAAGCACGCATCGTCTTCTCCTTCAATCGACCAACGGGGACGAAACGGACGGTGGGGTGCGCTTGCTTGGGACCGACGTCAACGGGGCGAATGGCGTATCGGCCCTCAGCGCACCCGTTTGACCGCGAGCATGCCCGCCGGGAGCGGCCTGCAGAGTTCGGCGGCGGGCGCTGCGCCGCTTAGCCAGCGCGCATAGTCGGGCGGGGTCAACAGCACGATCTGGCGGTCGTGGTAGGGTACGATGTCGGGGCCCGGTTCCGTGGTCAGCATCGTCCACGCCTCGCCGACCGCGGGATCGCTGCGCCAGAGGCCGGCAATGCCGAACCAGTCGAGCCCGGGGATCGAGAATTCCCATTTGGCCTTGGGAGGTTTTTTGGAGGGCTTTGTCTCGGCGACGGCCCCGAACAGATCCGGCGTGTTCGCCGCGTCCGCCGGGGCATCCGTATATTCGTAGAAGGCGTCCGCCGGGATCAGGCAACGCCCGCTCGTGGCCTTATTCTCGAACTCGCGCCCATCCGAACGAAAATTATAGACGGGCTTGCCGCGCGCGCCAGGCCAGCTCCAGCGCCGGGTCACCAGTTCGGCCACGCCCCTCTCCCCCGCGGCAGCCCGGATGATCACCGCCGGATCGGTGATCCGAATGCTGTCGAGCGCAGGGATGTTCGGCAGCCCTTCCGGAAAGAGCAATTTAGCGTCGGTGGCGCCCCAGCCTGCGCGAAGCTGGTCGAGCGTGGTGCGGCGGGCATATTCGTTGCACATGACCCCACCTTAGCCCGGCGCAACCCGATACCAACTATGCGTGCGGAACAGCGGCGGCTGGCGTAAGGCGAGGCGCCCTTCTTCTTCGCAGGAGAAATCCATGTCTACCATGCGCGCAATGATCGTTTCCGAGCCCGGCGCCAAATTCCAGTTGGTCGAGCGCCCAATGCCTGCCCCAGGCCGTCACGAGGTGCTTATCAAGGTCCATGCATGTGGCGTCTGCCACAGCGATTCGGTGACGGTGGGCGGCTATTTCCCGGGTATGGAATATCCCCGTGTCCCCGGCCACGAGGTGATCGGCACGATCGCAGCGATCGGACCCGATGTCGATGGCTGGGCGATCGGCGACCGCGTCGGGGTGGGCTGGTTTCCCGGGATGTGCGGCCACTGCCCGCGCTGCCGACGCGGCGAGGGCTATGCCTGCGACAATGTCCACGGCGCGACCGGCGTGTCGCGCGACGGGGGCTATGCCACGCACATGCTGGCGGATCAATCGGCGCTGGCCCATATTCCGGACGAATTGGACGCGGTCGAATCCGCGCCCCTGTTATGCGCGGGCGTGACCACCTTCAACGCGATCCGCAACTCGGGCGCGCGCGCGGGCGACTTGGTCGCGGTCCAGGGTATTGGCGGCCTCGGCCATCTCGGCATCCAGTTCGCTGCGCGGCTCGGCTTCCGTACGGTCGCGGTCAACCGCAGGCGCGATAAGGAAGCGCTCGCCCGCAAGCTCGGCGCGCATGATTATATCGACAGCGCGGCGGAGGATCCGGCGGCGGCCTTGATGAAGATGGGCGGGGCCAAAGCGATCATTGCCACGGTCACCAACGCCGAGGCGATGGAGGCGATCGTCGGCGGGCTGGCGCCGGGCGGCACGTTGATGGTGATCGGCGTGGGCGGCCCGATCAGGATCGACCCGATCCAGCTTATCCTGAAGAGTGCAGGCGTGCGCGGCTGGTATTCGGGCGTGTCGGCGGATTCGGAGGACACGCTGAACTTCAGCGCGCTCCACGATATCGCCTCGATGAACGAAATCTATCCCTTCGCCGAGACGCAGCAGGCTTATGACCGGATGATCAGCGGCGACGCGCGTTTCCGCGTGGTGCTCCGGATGGATTGAAGCATCGGGCCGGGATTGGACGCAATCCCGAACGCATCGCGAGATCACCTGTTTAAGACGTGGATATTCAGGACGAAGCGCCGGCGCGCCTTGCCATGATCTGCATCAGCGGGTTGGGCTTGGCTGCCCCGACACGCTTCAGCCGGTTGCGGTCGTGATGCTCGAAAGGCTCGCTACGGCCGCGCACCAGCAGCATCGTCTTGATGTCGTAACTCCACGCATCCTCGCCATCGAACGTCAGGTCGATCGTGTAGCTGTCCGTGCGGAAGCCGTGTTCGAGGAAGGCGGTCGAGCAGATGCCATATTGTGTCTGCCCGCGCGTCGCCGTCAGCGTCAGCCTGTCGTCGTCCGGCCCGGCATGGCCGGAGGCGAGCGCGACCTGCCCGCGCGGGATAGACAGCGACTGAAGGATCAGACCGGTCGCCGGCTCCCACAGCCAATGGCCGACCTGTTCGTGGAAAGTAATGTCCTCTTCCCGCGTCGTGATGTGGATGTGATAACGCAGCCCGTAGAAGAGTTGCGGCCCGTTGGCCTGCGGATCGAGCGGGTCGAAGGTGATACGCTCGATGAAGTTGCGCTGCTCGGGCCCGTCGGCCTTGGGGTTGATGTCGATGCCTTCCTCGCCCTCCCATCGCCCGGCCAGCCTCCGCAGCGGCCCGAGATTGGCGAGCGTATCGGGATCGACATCGCTAGGCTCCGTGAAGATGTCGTCGGGAAAGGGGTTCATCGGCATGCTCCGCGGTGCGAACGGGACGTTAGCCGCATGCTATACAGCAGGCGCAAGCGGGCGCGACCTATCCCTTGGGTCGATTTGCGTGGGCAGCCGCGCCGACCGGCATCAAGGCGCCCCGTCCGCGCGCGCCACCTCCGCGAGGGGAGGCTGATAGATGATGTCGAGATGCATTTCCGCCAGCGCGACGTGAGCACGAACCGCGCCGGGGCTGGTCGCGGTCTCTGCAAGGGCTAGTTCTTCTTCGGCGCGGGCTTCGTGGTAGGAAAGGTCGTTCGTCTTCATTGTCCCGAATTTAGCTGGCGTTGGTTCCGCCGCCAGACGCACGCGGGCCGAAACGGTTCCCGGCTGCGATATGCAGCAGGCGTGGGAAAGTCGGAACCATCGCCGACCTCGTAAGTCGGGCAGAGCGTGCGGATCGCAACCTATAACGTCAACGGCGTCAACGGCCGGCTACCCGTGCTTCTGCGCTGGTTGGAGGAGACCCGGCCCGACGTCGCGTGCCTGCAGGAATTGAAGGCGCCGCAGGAGAAATTCCCTATCCACGCAATCGAACGCGCCGGGTACGGCGCGATCTGGCATGGCCAGGCGCGGTGGAACGGCGTCGCGATCCTGACGCGCGGGCAGCAGCCGATCGAGACCCGGCGCGGCCTGCCCGGCGACCCTGAGGATAGCCACAGCCGCTATATCGAGGCGGCAGTGGACGGTGTGCTGATCGGTGGCCTCTATCTGCCCAACGGCAATCCACGCCCTGGCCCGCGCTTCGATTACAAGATGCGCTGGATCGCGCGGCTGGCGGTCCATGCCGACGAACTGCTGGCGGCGAAGCTGCCGGTGGTGCTGGCCGGCGATTTCAACATCCTCCCGACGCCGCGCGACGTCTATGTGCCCGAACGTTGGCTGGAAGACGCTCTGTTCGCGCCCGAGGCGCGCGCGGCCTATGCGGCGATGCTGGCACGCGGCTGGACCGACGCGCTGCGGCATTTTCATCCCGAGGTGATCTACACATTCTGGAAATATTTGCGGAACGCGTACGGACGTGACGCCGGGCTGCGCATCGACCATCTTCTGCTGAGCCCAACCGCGGCGGCGCGGATGACGGATGCGCAGGTCGACCGGCATGTGCGCGGCTGGGAAAAAAGCAGCGATCATGCGCCGCTCTGGGTGGAACTCGCCGATCTGGACTAAATCGGCCACAAAAGCCGCAAAGCTTTGTGTAAGTTTTATCCTGGCAAAGGTGGAACTGTTCCGGGCCAGTTATGGTTACACAAGCGATGAAACGACACAGCGTCTTGGTGATCGATGATTCCCTGACGATTCGGGGGATTATCGAAAGCGTGCTGGAAAAGGACGGCGCGTGGGAGTTGATCGGCCCGGCGTCGGATATCGAGCATGCGCGCACATTGATCCGGGAGCGCCGGCCGGACGTCATCACTCTCGATCTGGCTATGCCAGGAACCGGCGGCCTCGCCTTTCTCGACGAACTGAACGGTAGCGATCATCCGCCGGTGGTGGTCGTCTCGTCGTCAACCCGCGCCGATTCCTCTGAATCGGAGGAAGCCAAGCGCAAAGGCGCTTTCGCCTGCTTCGACAAGGCAAGGCTGGTGGCCGAAGCGCCGAAACTGATGCGGGTGCTCCACAAGGCCGCGGACCAGGCGCGCCGCGCGGCATAACCCAGCCCCTGCTTGCCGCTGGAATCACGGCAAATCGCCCTGATATAGATCAGGGCGGCACGCTGGAACGGAACCATATTCGCGCCCAGACCTTGCTTGCGGAAGAACCGGAAGACAGGAGACGGAGCAGTGGCCGACAAGCAGGATGCGATCGCACTTTTGAAGGCGGACCATCGCGTGGTGGAAGAGTTGTTCGAGAAGTTTGAAGGCGCGAAGGGAGACGGCGCCAAACAGAAGATCGCGTTGCAGATCTGCCTGGAGCTGACGGTCCACGCGCAGATCGAGGAAGAGATTTTCTACCCCGCCTGCGAGGGGAAGATCGACGAGGACCTGATCAAGGAAGCCTATGTCGAACATGACGGCGCCAAGGTGCTAATCGCAGAGATCGAGGCGGGCGCGCCGGACGACGAATTTTACGACGCCAAGGTGCAGGTCCTGTCAGAGCAGATCGAGCATCATGTCGAGGAGGAAGAGCGCCGGATGGATGGCATGTTCTCGCAGGCGCGCAAGGCCGGACTCGACATGGACGAACTGGGTGATCGCTTGCGCGCGCGGAAAGCCGAATTGCTGGCGCAGTTCAAAACGAGCGGACTGACCAAGCCCGAGACCGCCACCTTCACCGATGCCACGATCTGATCGACTTGCGGCAGCCGCGGTGAATCAGGCGGCGTTTCCCGCCTAGATGGCGAAGCCGGTCGATGTCACCGAGCGACAGGCGGTGCTCGACCGCCTGCGCGCGCTCAAGATGGCGCGGTCGGCGCATGCCTATGTGCGCGGCAATACCGCGAAATTTTACGCATGGCTGGCGGGCTCGCGGATCGCGCGGCGCGTGCCGGGGGGTCCGGCTATCTGGATCTGCGGGGATTGCCACCTGGGCAATCTCGGCCCGCTCGCGGATGCCGAAGGCCATGTCGACATCCAGATCCGCGATCTCGACCAGAGCGTGATCGGCAATCCGGCGCACGATCTGATCCGGCTCGGCCTGTCGCTGGCGAGCGCGGCGCGCGGATCAGACCTGCCGGGCGTGACCACCGCGCATATGATCGAACAGATGATCCACGGCTATGAAGCCGCCTTGCTCGACCCTGAGGAAAGGTCGGGCGAGGAACCCAATGTGGTGCGCGCAGTGCGCCGCCGCGCGCTCGGGCGACGCTGGCGCCATCTTGCGGCGGAGCGGATCGGTGATGTCGAACCCCAAATCCCGCTCGGCAAGAAGTTCTGGAAATTGTCCGCCGAGGAACGGGGCGCGATCGAGCTGCTGTTCGATCAGGATGAGGTGCGCGCGATGGTGCTGCGGCTGAACGGGCGCGACGACGCGAGCGCGGTCCGGGTGATCGACGCGGCCTATTGGCGCAAGGGCTGCAGTTCGCTCGGCGCGCTGCGTTATGCGGTGCTGGTGGGCATGAAGGACACTAGCGGCGGCCGGCAAATGGCGCTGGTCGATCTCAAGGAGGCGTTGCCCTCCGTGGCGCCGGCCGCGCCGGGATCAACCATGCCCGCGGACGATGGCGCGCGCGTGGTAGCGGGCGCCCGGGCGCTCTCCCCCAATCTGGGCGAACGCATGCTGGCAGCGCGCCTTCTCGACCGGTCGATCTTCCTACGCGAGCTGATGCCGCAGGATCTTAAGCTCGAGGTCGACCAATTCAGCAGCGATCAGGCAGTCATGGCCGCGCGCTACCTCGCGCACGTCGTGGGGCGGGCGCATGCGCGTCAGATGGACGACGAGAGCCGTCGGCAGTGGCGGCGCGACCTGCGTGGGCAGCATCGCAACGCGATCGACGCACCGTCCTGGTTATGGCGCAGCGTGGTCGATCTGATGGCCGCGCACGAAGGAGCCTATCTCGACCATTGCCGCCGCTACGCGTTGGCGGCGTGACGTCCCTTAGCCGCGCCAGTCGCGCATCGCCTCGTCATAGGCGTCCCTGACGCGATCGCGCGCGACCTCCAGCGCGGCAATCTCCTTGTCGCGCTTGCGCGCGATCGCGTGCCGCTCCTCGCGCAACGCGGCCTCGCGCTTCGCCAGAGCCTCCAGCGCCTTGTCGTGACGCACGTGCGCCGCGGCGAGTGCCTTGTCGGCGCGATCGAGCGCGGTGCGGCTCGGTCGGGGCGCCGGTTTGGCGGGCGCGGCCCCACGATTCCGCGCGGACGGACGCCGAGGCGCGGACGTCTCCAGCGCCGCGAACTGCTCGGCTTCGGTGCCACGCAGGACCTTGATCACGCTGCCCGGATCCGCCAGCGCAGCCTTGGTCAACTTGGGATCGGTGACCAGCTCCGCGCGGCCGCTGGCGAACAGATTGCGCTCGACGCCCCATGCCGCTAGCGCCGCCTTCATCGTCGGGGCGGCGACATAGGCATCGTGAAAACCGATGGCGGTGCGAAAGACCTTGAGCGGGCGCGGCATGGCGCATCAATCCGCGAGCCCGCCCTTGGCTCCGGCCAAGGCCTGACGTGTTTTGCCTATGCTGATTTGCCGAGATGGCGGGCGACCGCATCGGCGCCGTTGCCTACGATCTTCACCGCATCGGCCAGTTCCTCGCGGCTGCCCCCAAACTTTTCGGTCCAATAGCGGACCTCATAATCTTCACCGAGCGCGATGCGGCTCGAATCCTGCGGACTGCGAATGGCAGTGTCATCGGACATGCTGCGTCTCCTTGTTGAGTCGGAACGGCGCCCGGACAGGTCAGGCACCGCATTCCATGCAGAGTATCGGATCAGCTCTTGTCGTCATCCCGGTCGCCGCTGATGCCCCGGCTGCTCTGGCCCATGGTACCCATGCCTGTCGGGCCGGAGCCGGCATCGGATTGTTCGTCATCCTGATCGTCCGCGCCGGTCGCGGAATCGGTGATCAGCTCGTCGCCCTGATCTCCCTGTTGATTGAACATCCGGCCATTTTGATCCGCTTGGCCCAGCTCGCCATCCTGCTGCTGGCCGGTCTGGGACGGCTGGCGATCGGCGCCCCGCTGTTGCTGGAGTTGCTGCTGCCCAGTCTGCTGGCCCTGCTGCTGCGCCGGCTGTCGATCCGCATCATGATCCAGGTTACCGCCGCCAATATTCTCGTTAGCCATTGTAATTTCTACATTTTTCCCGTCCGCGCGATAGCTCTTCCAACGTGCAGCAAATGTTCTCGGGTCCGGGCAGCGGTGAAATATTCGGCGTGAAAATAAGTGAACGTTGCGGCCCGTTCGGCGTTGAGCGGCCTCCGATGGCGGCGCCATCGAACAGGAGGGACTTATGAAGACACTGACATGGGCTTTGGCCGGAATGCTGCTGGCGGGCGCGGCGCAAGCCGCACCGTCGCCTGCCGACTTCGTCAAGAAAGCCGGAGCGTCCGACCTCTACGAGATCAGCGCATCCAAGCTGGAGACATCGAGCAAGAATACCAAGATTCGGGCCTTCGCCACCAGGATGATCAAGGATCACCAGGCGTCCACCGCCGCAGTGAAGGCGGCGGCGATCAAATCGGGTCTGAAGCCGACACCGCCGGTGCTGGAACCGAAACAGGCGGCTGATCTCGCCGCGTTGAAGCAGACGAACGGGGTGGCGCGCGATACGCTCTATGTTGCGCAGCAAAAAGCGGCGCACCAGGAGGCCCTGGCATTGCACAAGGACAATGCCGCAGGCAGCAGCGCGCCCGCGTTAAAGGCCGCATCCGCCAAGATCGTGCCGGTGGTGGAGCATCACCTCCACGATTTGTCGGGGTTGTGATGCGCTAATCGCGGAGCCGTCGGCCTTCCGGGAAGGCGGCTCCGCGTACAGCGCCTGATTTGCGTTAATGAAGCGTGGCGGCCGCTTTTCTAGACTGGTGTTTCCAAAGGGCGGGGGCGCGCTTTGGAGGCAGTGAAATGACCGTCCGGGAAGAGGCGAAAGACAGGGATTATTATGGCGAGCGGGCGCGCGAGGAACATGCGCGAGCCGCCCAATGTCATGACCCGAGCGCGGCTCTGGTCCACCTGCGGTTGGCCGCCGAATATGAGAAGCGTGCGTACGGCATGTTGGTGGAGGGCTGAACGCATGCCCGGGAGAGTGGAATCGCCGGGTCCGCCGAAACCCTTGATTGAACGCGCATTCGAGATGGCCCGGTCCGGTGCCTTCACCCGGGTCGAGACGATCGAGCGCGCGCTTCACCAGGAAGGCTATTCCAGATCCTCGCCGCATTGGAATTCGGGCACACTGCGCAAGCAATTGCGCCAGGCTTGCCTCAACGCCGTCGAAGCCGTGACGGCAGAGCCGCAAGCTTAGTGCCTTCTCGGCAGGATAGCCGCCGAATTGAGGATAAGGAGCGACAGTCCTAGGCGGGATCGGGCCTAGGCGGGATCGGGGAATTCACCGGTGCCGTACGAGCGGCTGATGTGGAGCATTGTGACGCCGCACGCATCCGCCCAGGCGAGACCCGCGGCTTCGGCGGCTTCGTAACTCTGGTAAGGCTCGGAAGAGATCAGCGTGACGGACTCTGTGACATCGTCCTCGCCGGCACACAGGACGGTCCCGCCGAGGAGGAAGGTTCCGTCCGCCGATCGCTCGATCTGAATGCAATCATCCTCGACTGCGGCGGCAATACCGACGGGCAGCATTACGATCTCCATGGTCCCGTCCTCAGGACGGTTGAGCGCGGAGGCGCCCGGTTTCGGCATTGACCGGGTCCGCGCCCGTCGCGGCGTGCCACGCCTTGCGCACGCCATATTGCACGGCCCAGCCAAGCGCCCAGGTCGCGGCGATCGGCGCCAGCGCGCGGATCGCGCTTTCAGCGATGCTACCGACGATCGCGCCCTTGATCCCGCTATCGCCATCCCCGCGATCGATCGCGGCTCCGATCAGCGCACCCAACAGATTGGCCATGCGACAGTCTCCTTCTCGGCAACAACCAGTCGGAGGGCACGCCCGTTCCAGCGCGCACTGGAAATGCGAAGGGCCGCCCCTTGCGGAGCGGCCCTTCCATTGTCAGCCGAAAGCGGTGACCATGTCAGGCGAGGCAGGCCCCAGCGGTGGAGGACGTGCCCGCAAACTGCGCCGCGATCGGCGTGAGACAATGAGACATTCGACCACCTCCTTTCCGTTGTTGACGATGAATCCGATTTAGGAAAATCGCCCGCGACTTCAAGGGAGTGGATGCATGCGATATCTGGGCGTGTCTCGCCCGGGTCCTTGCCGCCGGCCTTTCCGATTATCTCGGCGAAGGCCGTGCCAGATTGCTCCGCCATTTGATACTGCGACCGTCGGGCATAGCTTCTTCGTGGACGAGGTCGGTGCGGGCGAGCTTGGGACGCGCGCTGCTTGCCGCGAGGGCCCTGCTCGACTGGCGGCTGCCGATTGTCGGGATCGGGCGCACCATAGAAATGGGGTTCATCGTTGTCGACCATTCGCCTTCTCCGCTGATTGTGAAGCAGGAGCGCGCGACCGTTCCCGGCGATGCGCGGTTTCCTGCCGCGGAGCTCGGCGCCTGGGCGAGAAAGATACGGATCAAAACAGGTGCTTACGCGTCGAGCCAGTCCGCGTGAGAGGGTGTATATTATGCGTATTTTGTGCTGGGTCGGGTTGCATCGCTGGGGTGGCGAGCTTCGCCCGAGGCTCAGCCATTTCACGCGCTGTCGCCGCTGCGGTTCGCCCGGAATCGTGCGGCGCGTGGCGAGCGGATGAGGGCGCAGGCTTCCCGGTCAAGTCCTGGTCAGGCCGCGCAGACGTAGTTGCGCGCGGGCGGCAGCTCCCCTTGGCGTATCGGCGCCTTCGGCCGCGCAAGCATCGCGGATTTGCGCGTCCGAAACGCGCGAGAGGCTGGACAGGATCGCCGCCGCGCGACGGTGGTAGTTGGACCCGCCGATCAGGCTGAGCGCGCCGCCGACGTCCAGGATGTCCGCCTCGCGAACGATGCCCATCCGGACATCCTCGGCATATAACGCGAACACCAGCTCATTGACCGCTATCTCCAGCGCAGCCGCGGTGGCGGCATGTCGCGGGTCCAGTTCGACGGGGGCGGTCGCGCCCTCGGCCGGGCCGCCTTCATTTTCCCAGGCCTCGTGGTCCTCCGCGTCCGAAGCCCCTTCGACTGCGAAACTGACCGGCCCAGATTTCTCGGGATCGCTCGATGCGGGATAGGTCATGGCGTGCCGCTCAGCCGGCTAGGTCAGCGAAGCCGCGGTCGGGGTTTTCGCTGAAGGACTGCTCAAGGTAGACGCGCGACTGCCCCGCCTCATCCGATTTGGCGATCCGGCCCCGCTCGTGGCGCTGCTCGCGCTGGTCGGCAGCAAGTGCCTCCAGGCGCCAGGCGGTGGCCGCTTTCTCCGAGATGGTGCGGACATTGGCAAGCGAGGTACTCGCCGCGCGGCCCTGATGAAAGGCTTCCTGGGCGCGGCACAGAAGGGCGCTGGGGTGCATAAGCTTTGCTTTCCTGAAGGGGTTTAGCGCGTCGCCGCTCGGGCTTAGCTTTTCAGCAGATTAGAGGAGGCGCTCTTGGTCGAGACTTGCGTGGCGCTGTCTTTGGGCGGCTGCGCCTTCTTGGGTTTGCGGGCTTCCTTGCTGCCTTTGCGTTGACTTTTGGCCATGGCGCCCTCCGGTTAGCGGGGTTTCGACGACTCCGCGCTGATCCTTTTGGCCTGCGCGACCGCGTCGCGAAGGCTGGAATAGCGCCAGCCCTTATAGTGGAACTGCTCGACGGGGACGCGGACGATCCCATATTGCGCCATCATCGCGGCCTTGTTGTCCTGATCGGTATCGAGAAAATCGCTCATCGCGATTGCTGCCCAATACGAGCCTGCCGCTGAATCCGATCGCGCCGCGCCGCGAACTCATGGCCCAGTCGCCCGCGATGATCGAACAGATTGTTGCGAATCGCGACGTGACCATTGGCGAAGTCGCAACTGAGCGTGCCGGTCATCGTGCGGACCGGTGTGGAGCCGTCTTCGAGCTCGGCGGAATCCGGATCGGGAGAGTTGAGGGTCATGCTCGGCTCCATCAATAGCGGGAGCACGAAGCATCTCTCAGCCGCACCAGCGCCAAGGCAGGGGGTGCGATCGACCTTATATGGGGTCGCTGGCCGGGATTACCATGGGGAGAGGGCCCGTGTCGTGCTTGGCGGAGTCAGCCGAGTCCGAAGCAATTGTGCGCTAAGACCTGACATTCGGGAACCGGCGGGGGATTCTGCGGCGGCCACGCCTGCCTCAACGCGCGACCCGGTGGGCGCCTCCGCCACCCCGGGCGGGCCAGCTGCCGTCCGGCGTGACGCCCAGATCGATCACGCACATTGAACCATAGACCGGGTGCGGGCCACAGGCGGCGCCGGCGAAGCGGAGTTCGGAACTGTAGACAATCTCGCGGTGCCCACGATCGGCGACGCCATCGTCGACGATCAGCTGGCGCATCGCGTCGACCGCGTCGACCGAGCCGTACGAGATGATCTCGGCCACGTAAGCGCCCCCGCCGAGCCGACGGACGCGTTCGCCGGGCGAGCTGCCGTCGCTGCCCCCATGGCCCTCCGCGCCGGTATGCGCCTGGTCCGCCAGATGCGCGGCGGCAGCCTTCGCCAGCAGGGCGGAAGGTTCGATCCTGGTGAGCGGCGACCGCTGGCCGAGCCAGGTGATGGCCTCATCGACCACTGCCACGCCCTCCTCGGTTTCGATATCATAGTCGAGACTGGGATAGCGCAGCAGATCACCATGGAACCAGGCGCGGTATTGCTGGAGACCGCGGCCATATCCATGCGGATCGGAACGGGCGGCGTTGAGCTGATCGATCAGGATCTGCGTATCGATCGGGCGGATGGCAGGGGCGGCTTCGCCCGCGCGCCCAACCAGCAGCGCCAGACCCGCCGCAACCATCCGCAACCCAATACGCATCCGCTCCGGCTCCCCGCTCCGTCCAAGCGAAGGAACGGCAGGAATATGAGCAGGTTAAGCGTTGGCCGCTCGAGCCCGTGTCGCGACCCCTAATTCGATCTCTGCCGTCTTTCCGGCCGGTCGCCAACCGGCCGTCGCCTATCAGGCTCGGCCGTCCGGGGATTGCTCGCGAGCCGAGGACCGTGCTGATTGCTGACCTATTTGCCCTTCCAGATGTCGTTGATACGGGTTGCACTATAGCGGATGTCGGAGAAGATGACCTTCGCCTGGTTGCCTGCGGGCGACTGAGCAATCAGCCCGACCTTGAGCGGGCCGGCGGCCTTCACGTTGAAGGCACGCAGCAAATACCAGTTCGCGCCATCCTTCGACACGAAGAGGTAGAAAGCGTCGTCACGCTTGGCGACTTCGAGATAGGCGATATCCGCCGCGAGCTCCATTGCGTTGCTGTCGTCGGAATAGTCGCGCGTGACGACCGAGACGATGCGCCGCGCGCCGGTATAGTCGCGCTCGAAGTTGAGTTTGAACCAGTGAGTCGGATCGGCCTCGACGATCAGGCCACCGCTGTCCCAGACGCTTGCGAAAGCGTGGCTCACGCCCGCGCTGAAGATGAAGTCCTTGTCGGCATCGAACAGCAAGCGCGGCGCGGTATCGCTGACGTTCGACCCGTCGGGGCTATTATATTTGTCCGTTTTTGGCCCTGCGACCACGACCATGCCGGTCGGGGTTTGTTCCCAGGCGAGCGGCGCGTTGATCCACGATGCTGGCTTGGGCAGGCCCGGAATCCGAACCGCTTCTTGGTGCGCCACTTGCCAATGCGGTGCCCGCGACCAACAACGCCAGAGCCACCGCCATCGTCTGTCTGAAGCCCCGCATGATCTTTCCCCTTCCAGGACGCGCCCATCACGTCCCGGTGGGACTAGCGCCCACCCAGCGGCGGCGCGATGCCCGGCGGGCGAATTGTTACAAAGCGGGCCCGCCTTTTGCCGGCCGGACGATCCCCCCTTTATTCAGGGCGGCCCCCAAGAGCTTTGGCTCTGCCGGGTGAAGCGGCCTGCGGAAATCGCCCACCTCGCCTTTCGCTTTTGTTAACCCTTTCTCCGCCATGCATCGGGCAATCACGGAGTAGATGTGATGCGTCAGGAGAGGGGCAAGCGCGCGCAGGTCGGCGTGCGCAGTGGGACGGCGTTACTGAGCGCGCTCGCTTGCGTGACGCTGCTGACCTGCGGCGTGTTGATGCTGATCCTGATCCGGGAACTCGACGCCAACGCCGCGCACGCCGAGATCGCCGCCGTGACGGCAAGCCTGGACGAGGCTGTTTCGGCCGAGCGCACGAGCGCCTACAATACCGGCCGTTGGGACGATGCGGTCAGCCATCTCTACGGCAAGCTCGACGAGCAATGGGCCTTCGCCAACCTGAGCGGAAAATATATGGTCTACGTGGTCGACGAGCAGGGGCGCACCTTGTTCGCGCGCCGCGCCGACGGAACGATCGATCCGCCGATCCGGCAGGTGGCGCCCGCCGCGATCGCCAAGCTGCTGCGCCGCCTGCCACATGACCGCGCCAGTGCGGATCATGACAAAAGTGGACTCGGCGTCGCCGACCTCTATCGAGGCCGGCCGGCGCTGTTCGGCGCGATGGCAATCACGCCCTTGCAGGGCAAGGTGCGCGTGCCGAACGATGACATGCGCTACCTGATTTATGTCGACTATATCGACACATCGCTGCTGAAGAAATGGAGCGCGCGGTTCGGGATGGGACCGATCGCTCTATCGGGAACCGCAGGACTTTCGGGCATCAGCATGCCGCTGCGGGATGCGGTGGGCCAGCCGGTCGGCTGGTTCAACTGGCAGGCGAAGAAGCCGGGGCGTGAGGCGCTGGCCGGTATCGCGCCCGCGATGCTGGCGGCGGTCGCGGCGTTGGCCATGATCTTCGTCTTGCTGGTGCGTATCCTGCGTTCGCAGCAGCAGGCGCTGGTCGCACGAAACGAGCAGCAAGCAGCGCTCACAGACGAGGCCGAGCGGCTGCGGGCGGAAGCCGAGCAGGCACTGGGAGCGGCGCAGCGATCGCGCCACGTCGCGGACGAGGCGGCGCGGGAAGCCGTGCGGGAACGCGAACAGCATGCGCACCGGCTGCGCGAGGCGGCGCATGAGGCGGGCAGATCGCTGCGCGCGACGCTCGCGATGACACTGCCGGATCTGGCCAAGCTGGCTGACCGGCTGGACGAAGGCACCGACCTGGCGGCGGCGTCGACGCGCATCCAGGCGCAGCATGCCGAGGACGTGGTGCGGCGCACGAGCGAGGCGGCGCGCTCGCTGGAGGACATTGCGGCGAACACCGATCGCCTGGCGGTCGCGAGCGCCTCGATCGGCGGAGAGACCGCCAAGACCCGCGCCGCCGTATCGTCGGCGGCCGAATCCTCGTCCGCGGCAGGGGAGGCTAACACGTCGTTGCTGCATCACGTCACCACGATCGGGGAAGCGACCCGACTCATCGCGGGCGTGGCCGAGCAGACCAATTTGCTGGCCCTCAACGCGACGATCGAAGCGGCGCGATCACATGGCGAGAGTGCGGGCTTCGCGGTGGTCGCACGCGAGATCAAGACGCTGTCGCAGGATACGCAGGGATCGGCCAAGCTGATCAACCAGCGCGTGGCGGCGGTTCAGCAGGCGGTGCACGACAGCGTCGGCCTGAGCCAGCGGATCGATGCCCAGTTGCACCAGATCCAAGACCATATCGCGGCCGCCGCCGACGCGGCCGCGCAGCAGGTGGCGGCGAGCGGCGGCATTCGATCCAGCGTCGCCGCGGCACGCCAGCAGGCGGTCGCGGTCGACACGTCGATGAGCCAGATCAGCGGCGCGATCACCGAGCTGGCCAGGAACGCCCAATCCTCGCGCGAGATCAGCCATGACATGCGGGGACGCGTGCAGAAGCTGCGCCAGGACTTGGACGTCATCATCAGCGAATTGCTGGCGCGCTGAACCCGCATAGCGGTCCGGCGGCTCGGCGCGGAGTCCAGCCTGATCGAGGCGCTGATAGATGCCGATTTAGACGCCTTCGGTCGCGCGAGCGGGCGAGACGGGCAGCCTCGCCCGCCCGTCTGGCGGGGTGGCCAAATCGGCACGCCCCGTTACCACTTCGTCCGCGCTACCGTCCCTTCCGGCAGGGGGCGCAGCGGCTTAGCCGATTGCGCGGGTCAGCTTCCGGCTGCGGCGCATCGCGAAGCCGGTAGCACCGAAACCCAGGACGCCTAGCGCCCAGGTCGCCGGCTCCGGCGCAGGTGTGCCGACGACCGGGAAAGTGGCGGTCCAATAGCCGGAATTCGGCCATCCGGCGTCCGGATTGCCATTGTCGAGCGCATTGAACTGATCCGCTACGTTTAACGAACCGCCGATATTGCCGACGGTGATCGACAGGAAAGTGAGCGCCGAGTTGATGTCGTTGCCGGCAAAGGCAATCACCGCCAGCCCCTGGCCGGCATCATGATAGACGAAGGCGCCCGTCACGGGATCGACGAAAGCCGCGAAGTCGAAGCCCCCACTGCTCGCGACGCTGTTGTCGAACGTCAGCCCGGGATAGGTGAGCTGGATATTCGAAATGTCCCACTGGGGGATCATGCCGCTCAGCACATCGGCGAGAGGCACCTCGAACGTCGCCGACGTGGGCGCATAGGGATGCGCGCCAAAGCCGGTGCTGGTGGTCGTCCAGCTATAGGTGACCATTGGCCCGGCAAATGCGGGAGCGGTCAGGACCGCCCCGGACGCTACAACACCTGCGAAAATCCTCGCCGTTATTTTTGATAGCAACATCATATTTCCCCAAAATTGAGTCGCGGTATTTGGATGATCCCACGGCAGACCGTCGGGGTCAATCAAGATAAGATCAAGACGAGGCGGTGCGATAAGGCCGCGCCACTACAAAAGATGCAGGGCAGAGAAGCACTTCGTTTCGGATACGCAACACAGACGTTCGCATAATGACTCTTAGGGAACTGAGGGTCGCGCGACCGAATTGTAACACGGAAGAACGCGGATCGCATTCATGCGAGCGGGCCGCCGGCGCGCGGGCTGACCCACGTCTTTCAAACGCAAGGAGGATCACAATGCCGACAATCCGCCATGAGATCGACATTGCGGTCCCAGCTAAGGAGGTGTGGGATGCGGCGCGCGATGTGGCGGCACTGCACACGCGGCTTGTGCCGGGCTTTGTGACCGCGACCGAGATGCTGCCGGGCAGAAAGGTGCCGACGCGGCGCGTGACCTTTGCGAGTGGCGCCGTAATGGACGAGAAAATCGTCGCCATCGAGGAGGATCGGCGGCGCCTGGTGTGGAGTATCGAGGACGTGGAGCATCACAATGGGGCGATCGAGATCGTCGAAGCGGGCAACGGCGCGCGCGTGATCTGGACCGCCGATGTACTGCCCGCCGAACTGGCCGAGCGCTTCTCCCCGGCGATGGCCGAGGGTTTGCGCGTCATGAAGCGGGCGCTGGAACGTGAAGCCGCCGGGTGCACGTAAGCGGAGACTTCAGAGCGGTGCGGGCCGTCCTCTCCTGGCGCAGGGGACGACACATGGCAGATACGAAAGCGCCGCCGCACCCGAAGGTACGGCGGCGCCCGCAGCTTCCTTCAGGAAGACTTAGCCGAAGCTGACGGCCGCGCGGCGGCTGCGCAGGGCAGCGCCGACCAGGCCGAAGCCGCCCAGCATTAATGCCCAGGAGGCGGGCTCGGGAACGGCGCCGGACGATGCATGGTCGCGAACGTACCAGATGTCATTGGCATCGTTAGACGCGTCGAGGGTCCGGTTGAGAAAACCGTTCACCCCATCATAATAATCTGCGTAGTTGAACGTAGTGTTCCAATAGATCGCCGATTGAACGACGGTCCCGTCGATAAGGAAGGCGGAGGCATCGGGACGCGAAGCCCATTCGGTCTCCGTGGCGAAACGCCAGCCGTGCAAAGACGGATCGGACAAGGTGTTATAGCCGTACCAGTCGACCGACGAGACCGGAGCCGCCCAGGTCCAATCCAGATCACCAACCGTGATGAAGGTGTCGGCCGGCAGATCGGTGAGGACCGGGCCCGCGATTGCGGCGGACGCGCCCGACAGCATTGCAGCGACGAGCGCCGCCTTGAAAAAGCTCTTCATTAATCATCCCCCAAAACAGACCGCCCCCGATTCGGCGGTTAACGGGGCGTTAAGGGGGGATAAGGATTTTGAGAATTGATTACGGATAGTTAACGGCATTGTTTGCGAAAAAGTATCCTTGTCGCCGCCCCTATAAAACCCCCTTCCGACGCCCGACCAAGGGAGGCGCTTCGTTCGATATTGAAGCCCCCGGGCCGATGGGCCGGCCTCGTTAACCATGATTCGTCGCAGGGCGTCGCGGTCCCGGCCCTAAACCCATCAAATGATAAGTCCGCGGGACGTTGACGGATTATCGCGGGTACATCCGGCGTTTGGGGACGCCGGGGGGGCCCGCGCCTTCCGGCTGGCGCGGGCCAGTACCCCCTCCCGCATTCGCGACTATCGAACACGCCTTGCGGGTAGCGAGGCGGCCGCGAATATTGTTTTCCCAAGGCGTGTAGAGTAATCCGGCGCCCCTATACGGGACGGGGGAAGACAAATGGCTAGTATCGCTGCGGGTTCGCCTGGCGGTGTCGTCAGCGACGACAGGTTTTTCCTGCGCGCCGCGATCGCGATGGCGATGGTGATCGTCGCCGGCTTTTCGGTTCAGCTGGCAATGGGCAGATCGACATTCCACTCGCCGCCGCTGGTCCATGCGCATGCGATCATATTCATGGGGTGGGTCACCCTTTACGTTCTGCAGAACATCTTCGTCGCGACGGGGCGCATGTCGCTCCACCGCAAGCTCGGCTGGATCGCGACCGGCTGGATCGTGGCGATGCTGGTGCTTGGATGCGCGGTCACGCTGGCGATGGTGCGGGGCGGCCGGGTGCCCTTCTTCTTCCGGCCGCTCCAGTTCCTGGTCTTCGATCCGCTGTCTCTCTTTACCTTTGCCGGCCTGACCGCTGCCGCCATCACGCTGCGCCGCCGCACCGATTGGCACCGGCGACTGCATTTCTGCGGCATGTCGATATTGCTCGGGCCGGGTTTCGGCCGGCTGCTGCCGATGCCGCTGCTCGCGCCCTGGGCATGGGAGGCGGACTTCGCTGCTTGCCTCATCTTTCCGCTGGTGGGTGTGCTGTGGGACCTCAGGCGCAGCGGCCAGGTCCATCCCGCGTGGCGCTGGGGCATCGGGACGATGGTCGGATCGCTGCTGCTGATCGAGGCGATCACCTATAGCCCCGTGGGCCTTGCGCTCTACCGCGTGGCGACGGCCGGATCGCCGGGCGCCGCCGTCCCGGCGCTTCAGTTCGCCCCGCCGCCCTCCGCCCCGTTGCCAACCGGGCAAACCGCGTCGCGCTGACTTCCTACCGGGATTCCGGCCGCTAGGCGCGCGCCAAATCCCGGAGGCTCAGCCGGAACGCCGGCCTGGTCCGGCATGAGGCCGGGCGCAGGGCTTCTTAGCTTTGGCTTTCTTACGGAGCGCCTTCGGCGGCGGGAGGCAGCCGCAGCCACCGCCTTTCTCCTGAAATCCGGACCAGCCGTTCGGACAGGCATAATCGATGACCTCGCACGCTTCGAGCGAGCGGCCCACATAATATTTCCGGTCGTGAAGCACCGGTTCGGCGTGGGGGCTTTCCGCTATGTGGATCGCACCCGACGCCAGAACCAGAAGCCAGCCACCCGTCATCGCGCGGCATAGTCACGCGGTCGTTGCATACCGTTCTTGACCTCGCAGGCACGGAAGGCGGCCAGATCGCGGGCAACGACAAGCGCCCATTTCTTCATGACCTCTTCGCGCGGTTGCTCGCCCTTGGCGGTACCACCGCCGAGCAACCGCGCATTCGACGCCGCATGTTCATCCCGTTCGAGGATCGCGAGCGGTTCGCGGCAGGCCTTCACCTCGGCCGGGACGCCCGACCGGTCGGGATCCTTGGAGGTGCCAGTGGCGATGTCGATATAATCGTCGACGCCATTGCGGTTGAGATCGGGATGGCGACCCGCGACCTGATAGAAGAGCTTGGACGTGACCGGGCCGACGACAAAGGCGTTGGTCGCCTTGTCCCAATGCTTGGCGGCAGGATCGATCACGTCGGCCATCAGATACAACATCGTGGAGGGGAACAGATCGAGGCTGAACCCACGATTGGGGCATTCGTTCACATCGGGCGCCGCGATCGAATCGCCGGGCCCCTGGCCGCGCCGCGTGGGGGCGCATTTGCCGCTATAGCGTTCGGCGATGTGCCGCCCTTGCGACAGACGGGCGACGGCGAGGCGCTGCGGCGCGTCGCCCAGCCGGAAGGTGCAGCCGTTAGCGACGGCGGTGCGCGTGTTGTCGCCGTTGCAGGGGCTGACGCCCTTGTCTTTCCACGGCGTGATCGGGAAGCCCTGCCAGGAGACCGGGCGCGCGCCCGGCATCATCGACTCGATCGAGGCGACCCGCGGTAGCTGGAACAAGCGGACATTGCGGACGATGAGCGGCCGCGCCGCATTGTCCGCATTGAACAGATTGACCCGGAGCACGCCATCGGCCGCATCCAGCGCGCCGGCGTCATAGCCGATCATGCGCGGCTGCAGCGTCAGCGGATTGCCCGAACCGTCGAGCAGGTTGACCTTCACCACGATGACCGGATCGGGCACGGTGTAATCGACCCCGGCGAAGGCGGCGCCGACATGGAAGTTCGCCCCGGCGGGTACGACGCCCGACGCGCCATTGGCCCAGGCCTGCCCGGTCGACCAGGTCACCTGGAAGCGATTGTAGACCGTGCCGCGGAAGGTGGTGGTGCCGAGGGGCCCCGAAACCACCGGCGCCGACCATGGGCTGAGCGTGCCGCCATAGGACCAGGATATGGTGAGCGCGGACAGGGTGCTGAGCACATCGAACCGGATCCGGTTGGCGTTGACGCTGTTGGGATTGGTGAAATCCCAATTGTGGATCGTCTCGATCGACAGGCCGACATTGGCGGCGAGGATGCTGAAGCTGGTATCGTCGAAATGGCGGCGGCAGCAGGCGCGCTCCTCCGGCGTGACGCTCGGCCCCGCGGGCATGATGTGCGTGCCGAGCGGATCTTCGCCGGGCAGGACGACTGCGCCGTTGGCATGGGTCAGGCCGTAGGTGTGACCGGCCTCATGCGCGGCGGTTCCGCCGATCGAGAAGGCCCAGCGCTCCAGCGTCGAATTGACGCCGTTGAGCGCACCGCCTGCGCCGCCCGACTGGGTCTGGTAGGTCAGCGCCCAGACGCGCGCAAAATCGGCCCCGATCGCATCGCCGCTATCCACCTCCTGCGCCTCGCCATAAAGGCCGGCGCCGCTCTCGTCCGTCCCCATGGCGACGGTGACGCGCCGCGCGAATGTGGTCGGCGGGGTAGAGGTGGTCTGGATCACCTTGACGTTGAATTCGCAATAATCGTCGGTGACGACGTCGGTTATGCGATCGCGCAGATCCGAAAGGTTGCCGGTGTAGCTCGTCAAATTGGCGATATCGAATTTGTGGACGGGCGTGACGTTACCGCCATCGGCGAAGCAGCCCGCCGTGCCGATCGTGCAACCAGATGGCGGGTAAGGCGACACATCCGCGGTCGGGAAGTAGAGATAGAGTTTATTCGGCTTGGCGGCCTCGATCGCGGCGGATTCGATCGGACAGCTTGGCGCCGCCATCGCGGTTCCGGTCACGACGAGCGAAATCATGGCGGCCGCGCATGAAGAGAGCAGGCGCGAATATTTCGCGCGTCCCCAGCGTGGCTGGACGAGACCTGTAGACGGGCTGCGAGTCATGCTTCAGCTCCCCATGTCCTACGTTCTGGATTGGGGCGCATATAGGCGCGTGGCCCGAATGCGAGCGCGTCAATTGATCTGCGCGCGGCGCTTATCGTGGTTGAGGAACGGCAGGCATGGGGTGGACGCGGGCGGACGAGCCGCGCGCCGCCGAGCACCCGCGCGGAGGATGCCGCGGACGCTGAGGGCCGATCCGTCCTGCCACCGCTATCCGGGCGGGGGCAGGGTTACCGCAAGGCCGGGCCGGCGCCGGCGCAGGCCGTCAGATATATTCGTCCCAATGGCGGTAGGCCGGCTCCTCCGACGTATGCGGGCGATCGGCCTGGTCGAGCGTCATGTAGGGCGCCTGCTCGATGTCCTCGTAGCGAAGGTCGAGGCAATAGCCGCGATGTTCCCGGCTGTAGGTCAGCATCGACCAGGGGAGCGGATACGCGCGGGACCCGACGCCGAGGAATCCGCCGAAGGTCAGCACCGCATAGGCGACCTGGCCGCTCTCCTTCCCGATCATGAGCGAATGGATCGAGCCGATCTTGCGGGCGTAGCGATCGAAGACCGGCGTGCCCTCGATCCGGTTCGACGAGATCATCCGATGCTCGAGATCCGCTACGTCGTCGATTGCGACAGTATCCGTCATGGTAGGCCTCCATCTGCCCCCAAATCCGGCGCGGCGTACGCGCCGCTTTCTCAACACTCCCCGCCTCGCGCGATTATGCGCCGATTCGAGCGATTTAGCTACGGCGATGTCACATTCCTTCCAAAGCGGCGGGAGGGTCGCCGGCGCGGCGGGGCGGCGAGCGATTAATACCGGGATGGCGGTGGCGACGGGCGCGCCCGTCGGAGGGAAAACAAGAAAATACCAGAAACGAACTTGATGATCGGCGTGCGTGGCGGCGCCTTCATTCGCACATCGCGTTTCACTCCACGCCACGAAATAGTATAGTGTCCCCGAATTGGAAGGTGCCTGTGCGCCGACGAGGCGCGATTGCCAGGCCGGTCGTTTCGTGTGACCTTCGCTGGCTTGGGGAGGGACGGGGGGAAGTCCAATGCCTTATCCACGGGCGCATTATTTCGTTCTGATCGTGCTGGCGGTGATCGCGGCGGGATTCTGGCCGAGCTATTTCAGCATATGGGGCCGGGTACCGTGGCAATTCCACGCGCATGGCGTCGCGGCGAGCATCTGGGTGTGCATGGTGCTGGCGCAGAGCTGGACGGCGCACCATAAAGGGCAATTGCCGGTGCATCGCGCGATCGGGACGGCGAGCCTGTTCCTGTTCCCGTTCCTGATCGCGGGCCTGTTCGCGATCATCGACATCACCGGCAAGCGGTATGTGGCGCACGATCCGGTGCGCCTGATCTTCGGCGGTCCGTTCCTGACCGGGGTGGCGTTGGGCGCCGCCGCTTATGTCACGGTGTTCTACCGCGCGCTCAAATATCGCCGGCAGGTGTGGATCCACGCGGGCTATATGCTGACAACGCCGCTGATATTGTTCGAATCGCCGTTCAGCCGCGTGCTCAACATGTTCGTACCGCCCTTCATCATTCGCGGCCCGGCGGACTTCAAATGGATCCTGCCCTCGATCCTGTGGTCGATGGCGCTGGAACTGACGGTGATCGCCGCGATCTGGATCCGGTATCGCAGCAAGGCGACACCGTTCCTGGTCGCCGGCGGGTTCATCGCGGCGCAGATGGTGGCGATGGGGCTGCTCGGCGACGCGGCGGTGCTGAAGCCTGTCCTGATGGCGATCGGCAACACGCCGAGCTTCGTCATCTGGCTGACCGGTTTCGCGATCGGCGCGTTGACCAGCTGGGGCGGATGGCAGGCGGGCAAAAGGCGCGCGGGGCCGATCAAGGCGGCGGTGGCGGCGGCGTGAGGGCGCGGGCGGCGGCAAATCCATGTCCCGGCCGCTATCGTCACCGCAATTCTCGCGCCGGATACCGCAGCCGCCAAGCGGTCCGCCTAAGGGGAAAACCAAAAAACATCAGATTCGAACTTAATGATTTCTGCAGTGCAGCAACCTGTCGGCCATAGGGCCCCGTGCGCCGCGATCGATCTATAAGCCGCTCCGCGCGGCGCGATGTCCATGTTCCAAAATCTGAGAAGCAGCCACGATGCGGCGATAGCTGGTAAGGCTGCCCGCGCCACACTCTGTATGTTATTTACGTACAAATGTCAAGGCGATGCCGCAGGCTGACATGCCGCGAGGCGCGAGGCGCGATCGATAAGGGGTTAATTAGTATAGTGTCCCCGAAATTCTAGCCCGGTCGCGCGATGCGGGCGCCGCAGAAGGAGGGGGCCGGGCTGACGACCGGCCCCCTCCCCTAAATCACGCGCCGGTCGGTTCGCGCCGGTAGACGTCGCGCTCGCGATCGACCTCCTCGGCGGTGTAGGGCGCGGCGTTGCGGTCGAACGCCGTCCAGCCCGCACGGCGATAATCGGTCCCGCGCGTGTCCGCGCTGACGCCGCCATTGCCGTCGAGCACGGCCTCGACCTCGCCGACGCGATCATCGTTCACGCGCGCGCTGACGAGCGTGCCGCCACGGCGCACGCCTTCGGAATAGACGTTGGCCTCGTCTTCGCTGTGCCCTTCCTTACGAAGCGCGTCGACCAGCCCGCCGGCAGCCGCGCCGACACCGCCGCCGATCGCCGCGCCGACCGCAGTCGAGGCGAGCCAGCCTGCCGCTACGATCGGGCCGAGGCCGGGAATGGCGAGCAGGCCAAGGCCCGCGAGCAAGCCCCCGAGGCCGCCGACGACCGCACCGGTCGAGGCGCCGGCGCCAATCTCGCCATGATCATGGTCGTGGCCGTCATGGTGATGATGGTCGTGATCGTGATCCGCGGAATCGCGGCCGGGCGCGGCGTGCCTGCCATGCGCATTGTTGGCGACCAGGCTGAGATCGCCGTGGGGAATCCCCATGCGCTCGAGTTCGTTCACCGCGGCGCGGGCATTGTCGTAATCGTCGAAAAGACGGGTGATGGTTCTGCTCATACTCGATACTCCTGAAAGCCACTGTTACGGGTTTGCTGCGCTTACCGGGCGGTGACGTTGCCCTTGTAGTCGAGGCTGACGGTGACGGGCTTGCCGTCCTTCATCGCCTTGCCCTGCCAGAGGCCGGCATCCGTCTTGGTGAGATCGCCGATATCGGTGAAACCGGCCTTGGCGATGCGGCCCTTGGCCTGGCCTTCGGTGAAAGAGCTGTGCCCCTTTGCCGGCGCGGCGACATTGTGGACCTTGCTGTCCTTGATCGCGGGATTGTGCGAGCCGGCCTGGCCGTCGTGCGCCAGCGCGCCGGTGCCGGCGGCGGCCGCGATGGCCACCATCATGATGAACTTCATAGATTATCCTCTCGGTAGACATTCCGCCCGCTTTTCAGCCACCTAAGCGGCCAGGAAGACGGGACGGAAGTGGCGGCTCAACCCGCCAGAGGGCCGCACGGGGGCAAGGCTGCGCCAAATTTTTTTTAGCGGCGATCCGAAGGCATCGAGGCCGGCGCCGGGCGATGCGGGGAAATTCCCCGCGGATAATCCGTTCCGGGCGAAGGACGGATGCCAGCAAGGACTATCGACGGATGCGGAAACATTCTCGCGCGGAAAAAGCCGATGTCGCCGTGGCGCAGGCCGCCGCCCCGGCGCGCGACAATCCCGCGGTGCGGGCGCTGGGATGGGCAAGCGATATTGCGGACCAGCCGCCGCTTATCACCCTATGCGCGGCGACGTTCGCGGCGGGCCTGATCCTGCGCGACGGGCGGATGGCGCGCGCGGGCGGGCGCATGCTCGCCGCCGAATTGCTGGCGACCAAGCTGAAGAGCCTGATCAAGGATCGGATCGACCGGACGCGGCCGTACGTGGTGGCCAATGGCGGGCGTTACCGCGCGCGGAAAGGCAACGACCCGCACAGCGCGATGACCAGCTTTCCATCGGGCCATACCGCCGGCGCGGTCGCGGTGGCGCGGGCCTATGCGCGCGAATATCCCGAACATGCGCGTGCCGCTTATGCCGGAGCGGCGGCGGTCGGCGCGATCCAGATCCCGCGATCGAAACATTATCCGGCCGATGTCGTCGCGGGCGCGATCGTCGGGCTGATCGCGGAAAAGACGGTCCACCTGGGCGAGGGACTGATCCAGCGCGCGCTGGAGCCCGCATGAGCGACCAGGTGGAACGACTCCGCGAGCGGATGGAGGCAGCAGCGGCAGCGCTGGACTTCGAGGAAGCGCGGCGACTGCGCGACCAGATCAGCCTCGCACGCGGCGCCCGCGAAGGCGAGGATGTCGAGGCGGACCTGTCGGGCCTGGAACGCCAGCGCGCGGGCGCGATGGGATTGGGGACCAGCCAGCAGCGTATGACCCCGCCGGAGGGATGGCGCCCGCCGGCCAAACCGGACCCGATGACGCGCGGGCGTTCCCGGAGCCGGCGTAGCTGAGTTGGGGTTGGCGTTGGGCTTGAGGAGGGCGACCTGGCAGCTCGGACAGAAGCCACCTCGGCCGAAATTAGTATAGTGTCCCCGAATTTTGCCGCGATCGAAACATTATCCGGCCGATGTCGTCGCGGGCGCGATCGTCGGACTGGTCGCGGAAAAGACGGTGCACCTGGGCGAGGGACTGATCCAGCGCGCGCTGGAGCGCGCATGAGCGACCAGGTGGAACGACCAGGCGACCAGATCAGCCTGGCGTGGAACAGGCCGCTGGACATGCCGCGGGGCCGCTGTCGTGCATTTCGGTTGCAATTCTTCTCGCGTTCGAACGTGCCGATGATACCTCAACCAGCAATCATTGGGTAGAAAACTGGAGGGGGAAAAATGAAAAGAGTCCTGGGTGCGCTGGCGTTTCTCGCAGGTTTTGCCAACTCGGCACACGCCGCTGTCATACATCAGACCTACGACTTCAAAGCCTCCAATTTCTCCGTTGACGGAAACCCACTGGACCTTCCCCCGGTCGATCCTGTCATTGGGTCGATCACCGTGACTTTTGACAATGATTTCGATTACCCGAGCCAAAGCACCGGCATCACGCTTAACTATCTCAATATCGACCTCAGCTCCCCAATCCTTTTCAGCTATTCGGCGGAGTTTGACACCATCATGGTCGGAGCGAGCCACAATGGCTTGTTCGGGTACCAGTGGGGCGACGATGATTTCACCATGTTCATCTACGATGCGACGGGGAAGGTGCCGAACGATTATGTCGGCTTTTTTGGCTACACCCAGCATACAGTGTTCAACTCTTTCCAGACGTCCGAACTTGAGGTCGCAATTCGCCCGGCAGGCCCGGTGCCGGAACCGGCGAGCTGGGCGCTGATGGTGGGCGGGTTCGGGCTAGTAGGCGGCGCGATGCGCCGCCGGGCGGGAGCCGTGCGCTTCGCCTAGGGTCGTTTCGAGCTGCGCTGGATCGGCACGGCTGAAACAGACTTTAGCCGAACTCACATATTCCCGATGCCGCCGATCGGGAGGTCGACGGTGTCGGGTTGCCTGCCGGGCGTCGAGCCGAGCGGCGCGCCCCTCCCCATCGGCTCACCTCCACCTGACCTCCCCCACCTTGAACGCCAGAGTCCGCGCGAAGAAGGGCAATACGTGGTTCTGGATGCGGTCGGCGACGGCGTTGCCGTGGTCGCCGCTGTAGATTTCGAAATCGTTGGCGACGCCGGATGCCGCCATCCGATCGTGCAAGGTCTTGGCATCGACACGCAGCCCGTCCTGATCGCCGACGTCGATCATGATCGCGTGATAGCGCCGCAGGTTGAAGATATATTGGTCGAGCATCGACAGCGGCGCGTTGGCGGCCCAGCGGCCGAGCACGCCATTGTCGGCGGCGCCGGCGGCTGACGGCAGATCGGCATAGAAAGGCGGCTTGCCGGGGTTGGGCGACCAGGCGGTGGCGACCGCGAAGGTGGCGTGGCCCATGAAATCGAGCCTGGCCGCGTCCTCGCGCGTCTTGATCGCCTCCATCGCCGCGACGGCGGCGGGCGGGGGCGCGCCGCGGGGGGACAGGCAGCACGGGCTCATGATGTAGAGCGCGCCGAACACGTCCGGATATTTCATGCCGATGCGGGTGGTGCCGTACCCGCCCATCGAATGGCCGAACAGGCCGCGGCTCCTGCGATCGGCGAGCGTGCGATAATGGGCGTCGATATAGGCGACCAGATCGTGGGTGATGAAGCCTTCCCAATCGCCGGTCGTGACCGAGCTGGAATACATCGAGCCGTTATGCAGCGTCTGCGTATCGGGCAGGACGATGATCATGCCGGGCGTGCCGGTGGCAAAGGCCCCCTCGGCGGTCTGCGGCGTCTTGAGCAGGCCGGCGAAGCCGTCGACGGTGAGGTTATAGCCGTGCAAGCCGTACAGGACCGGGTAGCGGCGGGACGGATTGGCGGCATAATCGGGCGGCAGATAGACGATGACGTCGCGATCGGCGCTCTCGCCCTCGAGATTGCCCTCCAGCGCGCGGCTGTGGACCTTGATATGCTGGACCATGACCGGGCGGGCGCCGGGCACGGGCGGCGGGACCATCGGCGGCGCCGCGTGGAGTTGCGCGGCGAGAAGAAGCGCCGAGGCGGCGGCGGCAATCGATCGGAGCTTCATCGGCATCTTCCCCTTATTGGCGCCTGAAGGCGCGATCGAGCCGATCCTAGGCGGCGGGTGGCGCGGGGGACAAGGGGAGGTGGCGGCAAGGTGGCCGCGAATTACCCCAGCCCTTAGCTGATCACACGCATTTCCGCGGACCATCCGAACGTGGCGCGGCGGGCGTTGGCGCTGTTATATTTCGGGAGCTGGGTGACGTTGATCACCGTGATCGATCCGACCAGCGTGAGGGTCACGTCCTGCCCCGGCACCGCGTTGCGCGGGGTGACGATCAGATAGGCCTCGAGCCATTCGTCATCGACCGTCTGATTGCCGGGATGGCGCGCGGCGAAGGTCAGCTTCTGGGCGGTTCCATCCCACATGCCGGCTATGAGCATCACGCCGCCCTCGATATCAGGGCGAAGCATCCTCCCCCCGAAATCGCCGCCCTGGCGAAAAACCTCCAGCACCAGCGTGCCTTCGACACCGCTGAAGTTGGCGGTCCAATTCCCTGTCGGAAGATCCATTCGGCGGCCCCTTTGCGCGCAGGCATAACAGAGGATGCCTCGGGCGGATACGGGCGAGCGGCGCGGGTGGGGTCTCGTCGCGCGGGGCGTGATCGCTTTCGAGGTTGGTGGGTGGCGGAGGACCTAATTCGTATAATGTCCCCGAAATTCCCGCGGCCCCGAAATCACCAATTGCCGCCGCTATCCTCGATCGCCTTGAGCAATGCGCGCTTGCTCGCGGTGCGCCTTGTGCCGGCGTTGCGGGGCACTTCGATATTGCCGGCGGCCTGACGGCGGCGTTCGACATCGCGCCCGAACGCATCGAGCGGGATCGCCTTCGTTTCAGCCTTCGAGCGTGTCGATGCCATGGTCGCCTGCGGTTTCCTCGCGGATACGGCGTTCCATATAGGCGCGATCGGCATCGGGATACAGGCGGAACAGCGCCTTTGCCTGATCGAGCATGTCGCGCGCGGTGCCGGACGCATATTGGCCCATGCGATCGGCGATCATGTCTTCGACCGAAATCACGGCGATCTCGCCCTCGTCGCCGATGCTGATCCGACGAACGCGATCGCGCTCCGCATTGCCATCGAGGAGCCGATCGGAAACAACCTCGAAGCCGAGCTTCAACTCGGGGTGGATCCAACCGCGCGTGGCCTTGCCGGCGCCCGACGGACGAACGAATCCCTCTTCACGCAAGGCCTGTTCAAAAACGTCCTGCCGCGCAGTCGATATGTCGAAATCGCCGGTGATAATCGCGCTGTTCGAGTAGATTTCGACGGCACCGCCCCCGACGAGCACAGGGGGAAGACATCCCTGCGCCTTCATCCTTTCCGCCACGCGGGCGAGGGCGGCGAGGCCGGCTTCGAATTCGGGGCGATAGGGGCTGGTCACGGGTGGAGACTATCAGCAGCGACCGCTCATTACCAAGGCACGGTCGCGCCGAAGCGATCGAGATAGTGGATGCCCGGCATGGCGCGCGCGGCGAGGAGGGTGTCGGCGACGAGCGGGATCGCCTCTTCCATCGTGAAGGGCGCCTGGTCGCCGCCGAGCGCGGTGCGGATCCAGCCGGGGGCCATGGCGACGATGGCGCGACCGTTTCCGGCGTCGCGTGCGGCGAAGCTGCGGAGCGCCATGTTGAGCGCCGCCTTGCTGCTCCGATAGGTTTCGCCGCGCCCATTCTCGTTATTGGTGATGCTGCCCTGGCCGGACGACATGGCGCCGATCAGCCCGCCCGCCGGCACCAAGTCCCCTAGCGCCTGGATCACGCGGATCGGGCCAAGCACGTTGGTGGCCATGACGCGCGCGAACTCGTCGTCGGCGACCTCGGCCATAAGAACCTGTGGATCGTGGGTGGTGGTGCCGGCATTGACGAACAGCATGTCGAGCGCGCGGCCGGCGAGGCGCGCGGCGAGCGCGGCGATCTAGGCGGGATCGGTGAGATCGAGTTGTTCGATCCCGACGCGGCCGGGGTGGCGATCGGCGAGATCGTGGAGATCGGTGCGGTCGCTGCCGCGCACGGTGCCGATGACGTGCCAGTCACGGGTGAGGAATTCGGCGGCGAGGGCAAGGCGGAGCCCGCGGGAGGCGCCGGCGATCAGGAGGGTTGGGGTGGCTGAAGGCATGGCGCAACCTAGCGCTCAAACAGCCGACCAGTGAAGCGCGGAATAAGTGCACTGTCACCGTACTTTGACAATGGTGGCGTTGGCAGAACGGGATTGGTGGATTCGATAGCTTTCGATCTGGTTATTACAGCCACTCGCATCCTACTAACTATCGAATGAAGTTGACCCAGATATGCGGTATCATTCCACTCCGCTCTTTCGGAATCTCGAGATTTATTGGAGCCTCAATCACCGCCGCCAGATTGGCCACCGCCTCACTCGCTCCTTTTTGGATGTGCGTAATTTCCACGGTGCGCTTGGTAAGCTTTCCCTTTTCTAGCAAATAGGGTGTCCCAATCTTGTTAGATTCAAATGACACAGGGCCAGGGTCAATGATGACTAGGCGAGCCTTTCGACGCGTCGATGTCCACCGCCTTATAAGTGCGTTCAAATGGTCATCTCCAAACGCATAGCCAATAATTATCAAGGTGTTTGTATCCAACAATCTCTTTTCAAACTCATGCCGCAGCTGGAGAAATGGTCCTCGCGGGGTAAGCTTTCCATTGTTGCTACCAAAAACTATAGCGGGGCTATTATTCTTTCTCACGTCATCAATGACAGAGATGTCGTCGTCAATGCCTGACCAGTTTATTGACCCATGTAATTTTAACAGTTTAACTCCAGGCTTTCTGCTGTGAAACGAAACAATCTTTTTGTCTGTCCAATTGTCTAATCCGTAATTATACGTTATTCCTTGGTTAGATAGGCCATTTTCCACGACCAAGTCGTAATTTAAACTAGCAATTACGCTGACGTTATCATTAAGAATGGATATTATTTTTTGAATATATTCAATCTTGCTCTGGTCGTGCTCAAGGCATTTTAAAAGCGCCCGGATCAGATGATTAAAAACGTCCGAAGAGCCGATTATGCCGGCCGCGCCAATCGCGTTCGTTATCTCCCTTGCAGCGCTTTGAAGCCGGCTACGATCAATAGAAAGTTGGGCGTTGGAGCCACGAATGGACCGCGCATAACTCGACTCTATCGCACTACTCAGGCGATCTACAAACTTATACTCGTCAAACTGAGGCCTAAGAGATTCGAGAAATGGATCCCAACTGCTGACAAATTCGGACGTTATGTCTTTGTCACGACCAATAAGCTTCTCGATGCCGTCATATGCTTCTTCTACATTTACATCATCAAAAGGCGAACCTCCAAGTCTGACTTTCTTGATGAGTATTTTTGCAATTACATAACCGAATAATTGCACGGGTACGAGGGAGCCTTCCCTCTGCAAAATCGAATATATCTGTCGGGTCAGGCGGTTGGTATCGAGCAACCCCGCGTCGATGGATGCGCCCGCGCCAAGAAGGAGAATGGGTTTTCCCATATCGAAACCTAGAAATGATCGTTGCGCCTATGCAACCTTCTTATTTCGCAAGACCAAGCTTGGTGAATGGCGCGCAGTGGCACTTTAGAGCTCAATTTAGCTCACAAGATAAAAGGCAGGCGAAGACAATGTCTTCGCCTGCCGAATTTACTACGCGGCTAAGCCGCTTTCCGCGCCTCACCGAACAGCTCATCACGGATTTTAGCCCAAGCGATATCCGCATCTGCGGAGGAGGAGCTAACCCGATAGCGGTTGTCACCGATTACCAACAATTGCGACCAAACCGGCTGTGCATTTTTTCGCACTTCTTCGGCAAACGTGGGACCGGTCGGCAGTTCGACTCGCTCGCAATCGAGCAAGTGCCAATCAATATCCGCAAGCTGCTCAGCCATTTCGTCGAAATCGACGTCGTAAGTTTTGCAATAGAGGAAGGCGCGAGCGAAAATTGCCATGCCAATACCGCGCAATGCGACATCGCCGCCGCGCACGTCGCGAAGCGAGCCAGTCGTGACCGACGAAGAAGGGTCACGCCGCGCCGCATCAAGGGCACGCAACTGAGGGAGATGGCGAACCAGGGCAGCAAAAAACGATTCCGCGCCAGCCGTCTTTTCATCCTCCGACAATTCCGCATCGTCGTGATGGTCAACGACGTGACCAACAAACATGCGTACGGCAGACATCGACCAAATCATCTTGGACTTGGAAGACAGATTAACATTGGCCGCCGTTGCATCGACGTAGTGCGCCAAAAAATCGCTGCCATTCACAAGGTCTTTGCTGCGGCGATTCCGCCGGTCACGGACGTCGAAAGTGGCAACCAGCGATTTCGGAATCGACTTCGCCTTCCCGCAATCCGCAAAGTCTTGATGGCTATCGGTACGACTGCTTTCGAAAACGATTTTAACGTCGACAGCGTTGCCGCGAAGCGCATCCTTCTCGTCATTAGTTGCACGCGCGCTGTAGAGGATATCTTCAATCTGCGACCGGCGATGTGCACCGTCGGTGGTGTCGAGCTTAGCTCCTTGCGGGAGAAGCAAGATGGCGGGCCATGCGTTCGTCCCGTCGTCGGTATTCGCATAGATCAACAGCGTAGCATCGGGAGCGTCATCATCGAGCCCGACACCATAATTGAACGTGAATGCCGGCAGGATAAACTTGTCGCCAGCACAAGCGGTACGCATCAGATAGCTGCGAACCTGCTTGCCGTGACTCGACTCCTGCGGACGATTCGAATGCTCCATAACCGCACGAACCGTATCCTTTTTCTTTGACCGATCCATCTTGCTCACATCGATCATCTTTTGCATCGGCATGGCAGTGGTGAACTGGAGGCGAGAGCCCTGGACGAAGGCAGTTCCGAAAAAGCTTTCGCCAGCATAGCCCATCATCGAACGACGGCCAATTTCGGTCATCAACGCTTCGAAGTTCTCCATCGGCTTGATGCTGATGTGCGCGGGAATGTTGATATCCGCCAAGGCGGGGATTACGTTAGGCATGCGGTTTCTCCAAATCGCAAACATGGGTCGCCTCGGGTTCCGTCCGAGGCGGCCTTTTTATTTGCTCGATTTAGTTAATCGTCAAGCCATTTCGCCGACATTTTTTCGAAATCTGGTCAATTTCGAAGAATTTTCCACGAAATCACTCTGCCGCCACAGCCTCGCGCTTCTGCTCCAGCAGGGGCTTGAGGTAGTGCCCGGTATAAGAGCGCGGCTCCTTCACCACCTGCTCGGGCGTACCGGTGGCGACGATCTCGCCGCCTTTGTCGCCGCCTTCGGGGCCGAGATCGATGATCCAGTCGGCGGTCTTGATGACCTCTAGATTATGTTCGATCACGACCACGGTGTTGCCCTGCTCGACCAAAGCCTGGAGCACGTCGAGCAGCTTGCGCACGTCCTCGAAATGCAAGCCCGTCGTGGGCTCGTCGAGGATGTAGAGGGTGTTGCCGGTGGCGCGGCGGCTGAGTTCCTTGGCGAGCTTGACGCGTTGCGCCTCGCCGCCTGAGAGCGTGGTCGCCTGCTGGCCGACCTTGACGTAGCCGAGGCCGACCTCGGCCAGCATCGCCATCTTCTCGCGGATCGACGGCACCGCCTTGAAGAATTCGACCGCATCCTCGACCGTCATGTCGAGCACGTCGGCGATGCTCTTGTCGCGGAACTTCACTTCCAAAGTCTCGCGATTGTAGCGCGCGCCGTGGCAGACATCGCAGGTGACGTAGACGTCGGGGAGGAAGTGCATTTCGATCTTGAGCACGCCGTCGCCCTGGCACGCCTCGCAGCGGCCGCCCTTGACGTTGAAGCTGAAGCGGCCCGGCTTGTAGCCGCGCGCCTGGCTTTCCGGCAGGCCGGCGAACCAGTCGCGGATCTGGGTGAAGGCGCCGGTGTAAGTGGCGGGGTTGGAGCGCGGGGTGCGGCCGATCGGCGACTGATCGATGTCGATCACCTTGTCGAGATATTGCAGCCCCTCGATCTTCTCATGATGGCCGGCGAGCATGCGCGCGCCGTTGAGCACGCGCGCGGCGCTGGCGTAGAGCGTGTCGATCGTGAAGGTCGACTTGCCCGATCCGGAGACGCCGGTGATGCAGGTGAAGGTGCCGAGCGGGATGCTGGCGCTGACATCCTTGAGGTTGTTGGCGCGCGCGCCCTTCACGGTCAGCTTCTTGCCATTGCCCTTGCGGCGCTTGTCGGGAACGGCGACGGCGCGGCGGCCGGTGAGATAATCGGCGGTGAGGCTGTTCTCGTTCGCGAGCACTTCGTCGAGCGAGCCGGCGGCGATCACCTCGCCGCCATGGACGCCCGCGCCGGGGCCCATGTCGATCACATAATCGGCGGTGCGGATCGCATCCTCGTCATGCTCGACCACGATCACGGTGTTGCCGAGATCGCGCAGGCGGCGAAGCGTGACGATCAGCCGTTCATTGTCGCGCTGGTGGAGGCCGATCGAGGGCTCGTCGAGCACGTAGAGGACACCTGAGAGTCCCGAGCCGATCTGGGATGCGAGGCGGATGCGCTGGCTCTCGCCGCCGGAGAGCGTGCCGCTGGTGCGATCGAGGCTGAGATAATCGAGGCCGACATTGTCGAGGAAGCCCAGGCGTTCGACGATCTCCTTGAGGATCGGGGTCGCGATCTGTTTCTGCTGGTCGTTGAGCGTGTCCGGCATCGCGCGGAAGAAAGCGAGCGCGGGGCCGACCGAGCGGCGGGTGGACATGGAGATGTCCTCGCCCGCAATCTTGACCGCGAGGGCCTCGGGCTTGAGGCGCGCGCCGCCGCACACTTCGCACGGGGCGGCGGATTGGTATTTGCTCAATTCCTCGCGCATCCACGCGCTCTCGGTCGAGAGCATGCGGCGTTCGAGATTGCCGACCACGCCCTCGAACGGCTTGGTGACGGTGTAGGTCTTGCGGCCGTCGACGAAGGTGAGCGGGATCGGCTTGCCCTTGGTGCCCGAGAGGATGACGCCCTGCTGTTCCTCGGTCAGCTCGTTCCAGGGGGTTTCGAGGCTGAAGCCATATTCCTTCGCGAGGCTGGCGAGCACCTGCATATAATAAGGGCTGGGCGGCTGCGATTTGGCCCAGGGGACGATCGCGCCCTTCTTGAGCGACAGAGTCTCGTTGGGGACGACGAGCTGCGGATCGAAATAGAGCTTCTCGCCGAGGCCGTCGCACGCGGGGCAAGCGCCCTGGGGGGCGTTGAACGAGAAGAGGCGGGGCTCGATCTCGGGGATCGAGAAGCCGGAGACGGGGCAGGCGAATTTTTCGCTGAAGACGATGCGGTTGGCGGGGATGCCGGCGCCCTTGAGGTTGCCGGCGCTGCCCTCCTCATTCTCGCGACCGGGGACAACCGCGTCGTCCGCCAAATCGACATAGGCCAGGCCATCGGTCAGCTTGAGCGCGGTTTCGAAGCTTTGGGCGAGGCGGGTTTCGATGCCTTCGCGCATGGCGAGGCGATCGACCACGACCTCGATGTCGTGCTTGTATTTCTTGTCGAGCGCGGGGGCGTTTTCGATCTCGTGGAATTCGCCGTCGATGCGGACGCGGGTGAAGCCCGCTTTCTGCCATTCGGCGAGTTCCTTGCGATATTCGCCCTTGCGACCGACGACGGTGGGCGCGAGCAGATAGAAGCGCGTGCCCTCCGGCAGCTGCATCACGCGATCGACCATCTGGCTGACGGTCTGCGCGCTGATCGGGAGGCCGGTGACGGGCGAGTAAGGCACGCCGACGCGCGCCCAGAGCAGGCGCATATAATCGTAGATTTCGGTGACGGTGGCGACGGTCGAGCGCGGGTTGCGGCTGGTTGTCTTCTGCTCGATCGAGATTGCGGGGCTGAGCCCCTCGATATGCTCGACATCGGGCTTCTGCATCATCTCGAGGAACTGGCGCGCATAAGCCGAGAGCGACTCGACATAGCGGCGCTGGCCCTCGGCGTAGATGGTGTCGAAGGCGAGGCTGGACTTGCCCGAACCCGACAGGCCGGTGATGACGGTGAGCGTCTCACGCGGGATATCGACATCCACGCCCTTGAGATTGTGCTCGCGGGCGCCACGGACGCGGATGTGGGTCAGGCTCATGGGTCGAGTTTGTTCCAGTTATGTTCGGATGGCAAGCGAACCCTTTGCTCTTGGGCAGCCAGCCCGTCCCAGATGGGAACGAGCGCGGCCTAGCACAAGTTGCTGACAGCGTGTTGGCAGCAGGACTGGCAGCAGAGTGGCGGGATTTTTTGAGGGGCGGGATTCCGTCAGCCTCGCGCTTTTCCTGTGTGACGCGGTGGACCCCGGAACAAGTCCGGGGTGACGGTGGCCTTTTTTCGTCATGCCGGACTTGTTCCGGCATCCACCGGGACGCAGGCTGGCCAGATGAGGGAGCGGCAGCCGTGCGTTTACATGCTGGCGAGCGGATTCAACGGCACGCTGTATGTGGGCGTGACGTCGAACTTGCTCGCCCGTCTCGTGCAGCATCGTGAGGGCATGCACGACGGTTTCACCAAGGCGCACAATGTGAAGCGGCTGGTCTGGTTCGAGATGACAGACGACATGACCGCCGCGATCGCATCCGAAAAGCGGATCAAGAAATGGCCGCGCGACTGGAAGAAGAACCTGATCGAGCACGAGAATCCCGAGTGGCTCGACCTGGCGACGGGGCTCGGGTTCGAAGCTCTTCCCTAAGGTTTCCCGGTGGACCCCGGAACAAGTCCGGGGTGACGGAGGCTTGCGGTCATAACGGGGGCGCACCATCTCCGGCCCGCGACGGGCATCACGTCCGCGCGCCAGGAGTCTCCCCTTATGCTCTCGCTCTACGACGTCAGCGTTCCGCTTTTCATTCGTTCGCTCGAAAATCTGGACGGGATTCTCGACAAAGGCGCCGCCTTTTTCGCCGAGCAGAGGCGCGCCGAGGGCGACCTGTCGGGGGCGCGGCTGATCGCGGACATGCATCCGCTGACCGCGCAGATCCAGCGCGCGAGCGACACCGCCAAGGGCGTGGTGACGCGCATCGGCGGGGGCGAGACTGTCGCGATGGCCGACGAAGAGCAGACGATCGCCGACCTGAAGGCGCGCATCGCCAAGACGATCGCGGTGCTCAAAGGCGCCGACCGCGCGGCCTTCGACGGCAAGGAGGATATGGCGGTCGAGATCAAGACGCCCAACCGCACCCTGGTGTTCACGGGCAAATCCTACATCCTGGATTTCTGCATCCCGAACTTCTTTTTCCACGTCACCACGGCTTATGCGCTGCTGCGCAAGGAAGGCGTGCCGATCGGCAAGATGGATTATCTCGGCGCGATCGAGACCAGAGCGAACTGAGCGACGCGGCATGACGTGCGGAGGTGACGGGGCGCGTAACGAGCCTCTATAGCCTCCGCATGTCACTCTACGCCCTCGCCCGCCCCTTGCTGTTCGCGCTCGAGCCGGAGCAGGCGCACCATCTTGCGTTCGCGGCGCTCAAGGCGGTGCCGGCGCGGCCCGCGCGGCACGACCCACGCCTTGCGGTGGAGGTGGCGGGGCTGAGCTTCCCCAGCCCAATCGGGCTCGCGGCCGGGCTCGACAAGGATGCGCTCGCGCCCGATGCCTTCCTGGCGCTGGGCTTCGGCTTCGTCGAGGTGGGCACGGTCACACCCTTGCCGCAGGCGGGCAACACCCGGCCGCGCCTGTTCCGGCTGGCCGAGGACGAGGGCCTGATCAACCGGATGGGGTTCAACAATCGGGGCCAGGCGGCGGCGTTCGAGCGGCTGCGCGCACGGGCCGGGCGGCCGGGGATCGTCGGGGTCAATATCGGCGCCAACAAGGATGCCGCCGACCGCATCGCCGATTATGCGGCGGGGGTCGCGCTTATGGCGCCGGTCGCCTCCTATCTGACGGTCAATATCTCCTCGCCCAACACGCCGGGCCTGCGCGCGCTGCAGGACGAAGCCGCGCTCGACGCCCTGCTCGACGCGGTGATGGCGGCGCGGCCCGCGGGCGGCCCGCCGATTTTCCTCAAGGTCGCGCCCGACCTCGAACCGGCGGATATCGACGCGATCGCGCGGGTTGCGATCGCGCGCGGCGTGGACGCATTGATCGTCAGCAACACCACCATCTCGCGGCCCCCGCTGCGCAGCGCGCAGGCGGGCGAAAGCGGCGGGCTTTCGGGCGCGCCGCTCAAGGATCTGGCGTCGCGGCGGCTCAGGGATTTCCGCGCGGCGACGGGCGGCGCGCTGCCCCTGATCGCGGCGGGCGGGATCGCCAGCGGGGCGGACGCTTATGCCCGGATCAAGGCCGGGGCGAGCCTGATCCAGATCTATAGCGCATTGATTTATAAGGGACCTTTCCTAGCGCGGCGGATCGAACAGGAGCTAATCGCGTTGATGCTTTCCGAGGGCCATGCGTGTATAAGTTTCGCCATCGGATCGGATAAGTCCTGACCTCCCGCGACAGGGAGGCGGGTTAGGAGAAGCAGGAGACGGTTATGGGCCCCAAGCAGTCCGAGGCACCCGCCCTGTTCAGCCTGCTGGTTTTCCTCGCGGTCAATTACCTGATCGGATTCGGGATCGGGATGTGGCTGACGCATTCGACCGTCGGCGCGGTCGCGCTGGCGCTGGTGATGCCCTGCTTCAGCCTGCTGGGCATCGCGGTTTTCAAGAAACCGGTGCACAGGGACAATAAGCTCGACGAGGCATAAGGCTTCCTGTCCTGTCCGTCATGCCGGACGTGTTCCGGCATCCACCGGCAGGCACATCCCGAATGGAATGATCTGGCGGTTTTGCTGGGTTTCGAACCGCTTCGCTGACCTCCCGGTAGACCCCGGAACAAGTCCGGGGTGACGAGAGGCGCTTCTTGCGCTTATGCCATTCTCCATGATCCGCCCTATCCTGACCCTGTTCGCCGCGCTCGTTTTGCCACTGAGCGCGGTTTCCGCCAGAGCGCCCGCCCCATCCGTTACGACCGGCCTCGTGTCCGCCGCCGATCCGCGCGCGGCGGCGGCGGGCGTTGCCATCCTGAAACAGGACGGCAGCGCGGCCGACGCGGCGATCGCGATGATGCTCGCGCTGAACGTGGTCGAGCCGCAAAGCTCCGGCATCGGCGGCGGCGGCTTCATGGTCCATCACGATGCGAAAGCGGGCCAGACCACGACCTTCGACGGGCGCGAAGCGGCGCCGGCGGCGGCGGACGGGCATTGGTTCTATGCAGGCGGCCAGCCGCTGCGGCACAATGAGGCGGTGCCCGGCGGGCGCAGCGTCGGCGTGCCGGGCAATTTGCGGATGATGGCGCTGGCGCATGCGCGTTATGGCCGCCTGCCCTGGGCGGCCCTGTTCCAGCCCGCGATCAAACTGGCGCGCGACGGCTTCATCGTTTCGCCCCGGCTGCACATGATCATCACGCAATGGGGCGGTGCGATCCTGTCCGACTGGGGCCGTGCGCACTTCTTCAACGCGGACGGCAGCCCGCTCGCGGCGGGCGCGCTGTTGAAGGACCCGGAGCAGGCTGCGTTGTTTGCGAAGATCGCGGCGCAGGGGCCGGATTATTTCTATCATGGCGAGCCCGGGCAAAGGCTGGTCGCGGCGGTGAACGCTGCGCCGCGCAATCCGTCGAAAATGACGATGGCGGACCTTGCCGCCTATCGGGCGAAGGAGCGCGCGCCGGTCTGCGGCACCTACCGCGTCTATCGCGTGTGCGGGATGGGCGGGCCCTCGTCGGGCGGACTGACCGTGCTGCTGATCCTGAAGCAGCTCGAGCGGTTCGACCTGGCGCGGCTGGGCAAGGATTCGCCGGTCGCCTGGCATCTGATCGCGGAGAGCGAACGGCTCGCCTACGCCGACCGCGACGCCTATATGGGCGACGCCGATTTCGTGGCGGTGCCGGCCAAAGGGCTGCTCGATCCCGCTTATATCGCGCGCCGTTCGGCGCTGATTTCGCCCACCAGCACGATGGCGGCGATCGCGGGCGGCAATCCGGCAGGCGCGCCGCCTTGTACCGCGCCCACCGCGATCCCGGACCATGGCACGACCGACATGGCCGCGGTCGACGCGCGGGGCAATGTCGCGTCGGTGACCTCGACGATCGAGAGCGTGTTCGGATCCGGCCTGACCATCGATGGGATCATGCTCAACAACGAACTCACCGATTTCGACATCGTGCCCGAACGCAATGGCTGCCTTGCCGCCAACCGGGTGCAGGGGGGCAAGCGCCCGCGCAGTTCGATGGCGCCGACGATCGTCTACGGGCCCGATGGCAAGGTGCGGATCGCGATCGGCGCGGCGGGCGGATCGACGATCATCGCGCAGGTCGCCAAGGCGCTGATCGGCGTACTCGACTGGCATATGAGCGCGCAGGACGCGATCGGGATGGGGCTGATCTACACGCCCGGCCCGGGCGGCGCGGTCGAGCAAGGGACGCACCTCGAACCGATGCTGCCCGCGCTGGCGCAATTGGGCGAGCATCTGCGCGTCGCGCCGATGGGGCTCAAGGCCAATGCGATCGAGCAGGTCGGCGGCCGCTGGCGCGGCGCGGCCGATCCGCGCAGCGAGGGTGTGGCGATGTCGGTCGCCGGGGCGGTGAGCGGCGGCAAGCGTGTGGTGCTGCAGCAGGGCGTGCACGAATAATAATATTCGTCGCCCCGGCAGAGGCCGGGGCCGCTGGTGTCTGGGCGAGCGTTTCGTATAAGCCTCCTGCGGCCCCGGCCTCCGCCGGGGCGACGGAACGCCTGCGCAGACGGGTAGAGAGGGACGATGGCGCTCGAACATTTCCCGAACCTGGTCACGATGTTCTTCACGCGCGCCCGCGAGCAGGGCGACGCGCCCTTCCTGTTCTGGAAGGAAGCGGGCGCATGGCGCTCGCTGAGCTGGGCCGAGACCGCTCGGAAGGTCGCGGCCCTGAGCGAGGCGTTGCGCGGGCTGGGCCTGGAGCCATGCGACCGCGTGATGCTCGTGTCGGAGAACCGGCCGGAATGGGCGATCGCCGACCTCGCGATCATGGCGGCGGGATGCATCACGGTGCCCGTCTACACGAGCAATACCGACCGGGATCATGCGCATGTGCTGAACGACAGCGGCGCGCGTGCGGCGATCGTTTCGACCGCCGCGCTGGCCAAGACCTTGTTGCCCGCGGTCGCGCGCAGTTCGGAATGCGAGATGGTGATCGGGATCGATCCCCTGCCGCGCGAGCGGATCGGCAATGTCCGGCTCTATGAGTGGGATGCCCTGGTCGCGGACCATCCCGGCGATGTGGTCGCGGCGGAAGGCGCGGCGGCGGGCCTCAAGCGCGAGGACCTCGCCTGCCTGATCTACACCAGCGGCACGGGCGGAAGCCCGCGCGGCGTGCGCCAGCATCATGGCGCGATCCTGCACAATTGCGCGGGCGCGGGCGACATCATCATCGGCGACTTCACGCCGAGCCAGGAAGTGTTCCTGAGCCTGCTGCCGCTCAGCCACAGCTATGAGCATACCGCCGGGCTGCACTTCCCGATCAGCCTGTCGGCACAGATCTATTATGCCGAGAGCATCGAGAAGCTGGCCGCCAATCTGGAAGAGGCCGCACCAACGATCATGGTGGTGGTGCCGCGCCTGTTCGAGCTTTTGCGAGCGCGCATCCTCAAGCAGTTCGAAAAGCAGGGCAAAGCGGCGCAGTGGCTGCTCGCCCAGGCACTCGCGCTCGACGCCAAGCCGAAGAGGAGCATGCTCGACAAGCCGCTCGATCTGTTGCTCGACGTGACGGTGCGCAAGAAAGTGCGTGCGCGGTTCGGCGGGCGCAACAAGGCGCTGGTTTCGGGCGGCGCGCCGCTCAATCCCGAGGTCGGCCGTTTCTTCCAGGCGCTCGGGCTGACCTTGCTGCAGGGCTATGGCCAGACCGAGGCGGGGCCGCTCATCTCGGTCAATCGCCCGCGCGCGGGGATCAAGCTCGACACGGTCGGGCCAGCGGTGCTCGGCTGCGAGGTGAAGATCGCCGAGGATGGCGAGATCCTCTGCCGCGGCGAGAATGTGATGCATGGCTATTGGCGCAACGACGCCGAGAGCGCGCGCGTGCTGGCCGACGGCTGGCTGCATACCGGCGATGTCGGCCATCTCGACGCGCAGAACCGGATCGTGATCACCGACCGCAAGAAGGATCTGATCGTCAACGACAAAGGCGACAATGTCTCGCCCCAGCGGGTCGAAGGCATGCTCACGCTCGAGCCGGAGATCGCACAGGCGATGGTGGTGGGCGACCGGCGGCCCTACCTAGTCGGGCTGGTTGTGCCCGACAAGGAATGGGAAGCCTCGCTCCCGCCCGGGACCGATGTCGGCAAGGCGATGATGGCGGCGGTCGACCGGGTCAATGCCGGCCTGTCGGTAATCGAGAAGGTACGACGCGTGCTGGTGGCGGAGGAAGCGTTCACGATCGAGAATGGCGCGCTCACGCCCTCGCTCAAGGTCCGTCGCCATGTGCTGCGCGAGCGCTACGGCCAGCGGCTGCACGCGCTGTACGGCGCGAAGGCTTGACCCGACGGCCGATCGGGGCCGGCGCAACGGCTCAATCCCGTCATGACGCAGGCGCGACCGCGTGGCCGCCATAATATTCCGTGGCGGGGGACGAGACGGCGAGGAAGTGGAGGGTGAACATGATCATCCCTGCCGCATCGGTCACGATCAGCTTCCACCCATGCCCCCCCCCAGAATGAGCGGGCATTGTCGCGCAGCAACGTGCCGCTGCGGCGCACGGCTTCGGTGCGCGCGGCCTCTAGATCCGAGCAATGCGTTCCCTCCAGATCAGGATACACAGCGCCGTCTTCGACGTTAAAATGATATAAGGGCATGAGGTTTTCCCGCCGGGGACGCAAGAATCCCGGTTCGAAATACTTTCTTCATTTGCCCAATATCAACAGTAAATCCTGACTATTGTTCCGGAAATGTTAATACCATAATGGTTCGATTATATATTATTCTACGGGTTGTTGTTTAGCATTGTAGCCCAATATGCGCCAAATCGTTGGTGTGTTACTGGGTATTGACGACAGGGCAACCTAATGCTCCCGCCCCAAGCTGGAGATAGTTCATGAACCACTATCGGCTTTATTTCCTGACCAATGTCGGGGGGCGCATCGAGCGCTTCGAACCGATCGAAGCGAATGGCGATGAGGCAGCTATCGAAGCCGCCAAGCTATACCGTGGGACCTATCCACTCGAGCTTTGGCAACGCGAACGCAGGATCGAGGCCTTCGCGCGCACGGCCTCGCCTCTCGCGCCGCCCATACCCGAAGGCCTCGGCTCCGTTCCGCCTCTGTCGCGCGAAGGCAGATAGTATCAGCGCGCTTTCCGGTACGGCACGAACCTGTCAAAGGTGCACAGGCCGAAATCGTGGCCGGTCGTCTCCGACACGCGCACCGGATCGTTCTCGCAGAGCTGGCCGCCGGCGCCGCGTATCGTCACGCGGCGATCCTCGCGCAGGGCGGGGCAGCCGCCCTTGAAATGGGCGACATAGGTGAAACGCGCATCGCGATAGACGAGCGCGGTGCCGTCGATGATCTCGGGCTGGACGCTGCGATCGGGGAAGATGCAGCGCCTCGGTTCGCTGGCCACCTTCCCCTTGAGCAACTGGCCAAGATAGTCCGGGCCCGCCGCCATGGATGGCGCCGCCACCAGCGCGGCGGCGGCGACCGCTACAAGCAGACGCATCGCACCCTCATTGTTTGATGTAGGGCGTGAAGGCGCCGAAGATGCAGCTTCCGACCGGGATATTCGCCCCCGCCATCCTCAAGTCGGCAATATCGCCGCGGCACAGTTGCGACGAATGCAGCTTGGTGACGACGATCGTGTCTTCCCGGAGTTGGGGGCAGCCGCCCTCGAAATGGCTGACATACCAGGTCGTACCCTGGCGATAGGCCATGCCGACACCGGGAAGTTTCTCGCTGTCGTTGGTGGCGAACGTAAGGTTGATGCAATCGACAATCTTGCCGGGGGCACGACCCGCCGTAAGCCTTGCGAGCTTGGCATCGGCATTTTCGACTTTGGCGGTGACGGGCATAACCGGCATCGAAATGAGCCCGGCGATCAGGGCGGTGTGGATCAGGCTACGCATGGGGAGACTCTCCTGAAGCGATAACGCTTTGATACGCCTTCGAGGCGCAGGGTTCATCCCTTGAAATCATCCTTTTCGGCGCGGCGTCGCGCCAGTTCCGCGACGCTGCCCGCACGCATGAAAGGATTGGTCGCGCGTTCGAGCGCGATCGTCGTCGGCACGGTCGGCTCGCCCCGCGCGCGCAGCGCATCGACCTCGCGCATCCGTTTGAGCAATGCCGGATTGTCCGGCTCGGCATGGAGCGCGTAGCGACCGTTCGACTGGGTATATTCGTGTGCGCAATAGACGATTGTCTCCGGCGGAAGCGCGGCGAGCCGGGCCATATTGGCGAACATCTGCGCGGGCGTGCCTTCGAACAGGCGGCCGCAGCCCATCGCGAACAAGGTGTCGCCGACGAAGGCGATGCCCGCATCGGGCAGATGATAAGCGATATGGCCGGCGGTGTGGGCGGGAACCTCCAGTATTTCGGCCTCGATCGCGCCGATCCGGACGCGATCGCCCTCGCCTACCTGGACATCGAGCGTCGGGATTTTCGCCGCCTCCGCGGCCGGGCCGGTGATGATGCAGCCGGTCGCCGCCTTGATCCCGGCATTGCCGCCAATGTGATCGCCGTGCCAGTGCGTGTTCCAGATCTGGCCGATATGCCAGCCGCGCCTGTCCGCCTCGGCCAATACCGGCGCTGCGTCGGCGGGATCGATCACCACGGTTTCGCCACTGGCCGGGTCATGCGCCATCCAGATATAATTGTCCTGGCGGGCGGGGATGCGGACGACTTCGATCATGCCAATAGCTCCAAAGTCTCGGCAGCGAGCCGGCGGGTAAGCGCCTCCGCGTCTTCCGCCCGCGCCAGCCGCGCCGCCTGCCCCGCCCACATATTGGCGAAACCGGCGGGATCGGCCTTGCGGAGCTCGGCGAGCGCGTCGCCGCCGTGCGGGAAGGCCGGGACGATCGTGCTGGCGGGGCCGAGTTCGCGCGTCAGCCGCGTCTCCAGCCCGCGCGCGAAGCGGCCGGTGAAGAGATTGGTCGAGACCGTCGTCTCGGCGTCCTCTCCAGCCAAAGCGGCGCGGTGCACTGCGCTGATCCGGCTTTCGGGGGTGGCAAGAAAGGCGGTGCCGATCTGGACCGCGCTCGCGCCGAGCGTCAGAGCCGCGGCGATCCCGCGCGCGTCGGCGATGCCGCCCGCCGCGATCACGGGCACCGAGACCGCATCCGCTACCTGCGGCACCAGCGCGAAAAGGCCCATGTACGACGATGGATCGGCGGGGAGGAAGCGCCCGGCATGGCCGCCCGCCTCCCAGCCCTGTGCGACGATCGCATCGACGTCGCGCTCGCCGAGCCAGCGCGCCTCGGCGAGGCTGGTCGCGCAGCCCAGGATCAGCGCGCCGGACTCATGGACGCGCCGCAACAGAGCCTCGTCCGGCAGGCCGAAATGGAAGCTGACGACTTCGGGCCGCACCTCTTCGACCAAGGCGCACATCGCCGCATCGAACGGCTTGCGCAGCGGCGGTGGGGAGGCCGGATAGCCGACGTGATATTCGGCATAATAAGGCTGAAGCGCCGCACGCCATGCGCGTTCGTCATAGGTTTCGGCGGGCCGGTGGCAGAAGAAATTGAGATTGAGCGGGCCGTTGGTGCCCGCGCGAAACCGCGCGACCTGATCACGCGCCGCCTCGACACTGAGCAGTGCGCAGGGCAGCGAGCCGAGCGCCCCTCCCCTGCTCGCCGCGATCGCAAGATCAGCATCCTGCGCGCCCGCCATCGGCGCCTGCACGATCGGCGCGGCGATGCCGAACAGGTCGAGCAGTCGCCGATCGTGCCAGCCCATCACCAGTTTCCGGTATTGGGCATCGAGGCCCAGGGCTCCTGCGGCGGGAGTTGACCATCCTGGAGCAATTCGACCGAAATATTGTCGGGGGTGCGCACGAACGCCATGTGGCCGTCGCGTGGCGGGCGGTTGATCGTCACGCCCGCCTCCATCAGCCGCTGGCAGGTTTCGTAGATATTGTCGACACGGTAAGCGAGGTGGCCGAAATTGCGGCCGCTGTCATAACCGGCCTCGTCCCAATTGTGCGTGAGCTCGACCTGCGCCTCCTCGTCGCCCGGCGCGGCCAGGAAGATCAACGTGAAGCGCCCCTTCTCATTCTCCATCCGACGGATTTCGCGCAATCCGAGCAGTTCGAAGAAGCGGATGGTCGCGTCCGGATCGGACACGCGGATCATGGTGTGGAGATATTTGGTCATGGCATCCCGTCACGAAACCGTTCGTGTCGAGCGAAGTCGAGACACGCTTTCGAGCGAATCGAGAAGCCTCGACTACGCCCGGCAGCGCCCTTCGACTTCGCTCAGGGCGAACGGGGATAAGGTCGAAGCGGCATAAGCCACAGCCTTGAGTCGGCGAAGCTTATTTCGGTGCGGCGAGCGCGGCCTTGGCCGCCTGGCCTTCGGGCGTGTCGGGCGCGAGCTGGGCGGCGCGCGTCCAGGCGGCATGGGCGGCGTCGGGCTGGCCGGCGGCGGCATAGATATTGCCCGCCTCGAGCTGGACCGCGGGATCGTCCGCCGCCGCTTTCAGCGCGACCGCGATATCCTTCTGCGCGCGGGCGAGGTCCTTCTGTCTGCGCGCGAGCGAAGCCGACAGATACCAGGCGAAGGGATCCTGCGGCACGAGCGCGAGCCCCTTGTCCATATCGGTTCGCGCCAAAGCGAGATCGTCGAGCGCGACGTCGGCGCGCGCGCGATCCACCCAGGCCTCGCCGCCAAGCGTGGGCGGCACGGCGGAGGCGGCCACGACATGGTCGAGATCCGCACGTGCCTTGGCCGGCTGGTCGCCCGCGAGCGCGGCATTGCCCGCCTGGCTCCACAGGCTGAAGTTGCGCGCGTCATGGTCCGCCTCCGCCTGCGCCGCCGCCTGCGCGAGCGCGGCTTCGGCCGGCGCCCAGCGCTCGTCCGCAACGAACGCGAGGCCAAGGCATTGGCGCGCGGGCACGCTCTTGTCGCGCTCCGCCCAGGCGGTCGCCTGATCGACCGCCGCTTTGGGATCGGCCTTGATCAGTTTCTGGCAGGCGGCGACGCGCGCGGCATCGCCCGAAATGTCCGTAAGCGCGGCGGCGAGGAAAAGGATAAGGCTCATAAGGTCTCGATCAGGGCCCCGACGACGGTCAGCAACAGAGCGAGATCGCCCGGCCGCGACAGACGGTGCTCGCCGCCTTTGACGAGCATGGTCTGCACATCGGCTGAACGGAGCGCGCGGCCGAGGCGGAAGGCGATCGAAGGGGGGACATCCCTGTCGTCCTGGCCGTGGAGCAGGCGTACCGGGCAATCGATCGGAATCTCGCTATCGAGCAGCAGATTGGCCTGGCCGCTGTGCAGGAAGGCGCGCGTGGTGATTTCGGGCGTGTCGTAATCGGGATGCTCGACCGCGATCAGGCCATCGCTCTCGATCGTGGCGCGCTGGCCCTCGTCATAGCCCCATAAGGTAAAATCGGGTGCGGCGGCGATCCCGACCAAGGCCGCGACGCGCTCGGATCGTTCGAGCGCGACCAGCAGCATGAGCCAGCCTCCCATCGACGATCCGACCAGGATCAAAGGGCCATGGGTGAGCGTGTCGATCGCGTCGAGCACATCGTCGCGCCAGTCGTCGAGCGTCGCGTCCGCGAACAGGCCCTCGCTCTGGCCGCAACCGCGATAGTCGAGGCGCAGCATCGCGCGTCCCTGCGCCTCCGCCCAGGCATCGAGCACGACCGCCTTGCTGCCTTCCATGTCGGAGCCGTAGCCGGGGAGGAAGACGATGGTCGGGCCCTCGCCTTCGCGATGCGCGAAGGCGAGCGAGGGAAGGCCAGGGCGTTCGAGGAAATCGGGCATGGCAGCCGTCTACATTCTCCGTCACCCCAGCGAAAGCTGGGGTCCATCTCCCGCGCCGGTGGACTTGCGGGACGGGTGGGAGATGGATGCCGGCTTTCGCTGGCATGACGGTTTGAGAAGCAAGGCGGGTTGAAACCCCGGGCCGAAGCGGGTCTAACTTGCTCATGCACCTCTACCTCCCCATCGCCGGTCTTTCGGTGAATGCGCTGGTGATCGTGCTGCTCGGCGGCGCGGTCGGAATATTGTCGGGCATGTTCGGCGTCGGCGGCGGGTTCCTGACCACGCCTTTGCTCATCTTCTACGGCGTTCCGCCAGCGGTCGCGGTGGCGTCGTCGGCGACGCAGATCACGGGGACGAGCGTGTCGGGCGTGCTTGCGCACAGCCGGCGCCAGGGCGTCGATTTCCGGATGGGGATGGTGCTGGTTACAGGCGGCGCCGTCGGATCGTTCGCGGGCGGCTTCCTGTTCCGCCTGCTCCAGAAGACCGGTCAGATCGATACGATCATCAACCTGCTCTACGTCGCGTTGCTCGGCTGGATCGGGCTGGCGATGGCGCGCGAATCCGTGCGCGCGGTGCTGGCGACGCGCGAGGGCAAAAGGCCCCCGCCGGTCACGACCAAGCGCCACCGCAAATGGATCGCGGCCTTGCCCTTCCGCTGGCGTTTCTACGGCGCGGGCCTCTACATCTCGCCGCTCGCGCCCCTGCTGCTGGGCTTCGTGACCGGCCTGTTGACGGTGCTGATGGGCGTCGGCGGCGGTTTCATCCTAGTGCCGGCGATGCTGTATCTATTCGGCGTGTCGGCGCGCGTGGTGGTCGGCACATCCCTGTTCCAGGGGCTGTTCGTCACCGCGACGACGACGTTGGTCCACGCGCTTACGACGCATGCGGTCGACCTCGTCCTGGCCGGGCTGCTGCTGATCGGATCGGTGATCGGCGCGCAGATCGGCTCGTCGATGGTTCAGCGCGTCCGGCCCGAGCGCGCGCGCATGATGCTGGCGGTGATCGTGCTGGCGGTGGCGATCCGGATGGCGATCGGCCTCACCTGGCAGCCCGACGCGATCTACACGGTGCAGGCGTTATGATTGCGCGCGTCACAGTGCGAGGCCGTACCGGCCCGCACCGCCACCCGGCCTCCCAGCTAGCCTATTCTGTGGGAGGCCGGGTGGCGGTGCGGGCCGGTACGGGACCCAGGAAAAAAGCGCGCAATCTCCTGGCCCTGCTGGGGGTAGTCCCGCTTCTGCTCGGCGCGAGCGAGCCCAGGCTGGTGCCCGACGTGTCGAATACACAGGTCGATATCGCCTACAGCTTCACGGGAGCCGATCTGCTGCTGTTCGGCGCGATCCTGTATCCCGGCGGGCGGGCCCCTGCGCCCGACACCGACGTCGCGGTGGTGATCAAGGGGCCGGCCGAACCCTTGCTGGTGCGCGAGAAAGCCAAGGTCGCGGGCATCTGGATCAACCATGCGAGCGAGCGGTTCCGGTCGGTGCCGAGTTTCTACGCGGTCGCGACCTCGCGCCCGCTCGACAAGCTGGTCTCACCACGCACCGCCGCCATCTACGAGCTTGGTATCGACAACCTGCTGCTTTCGCCCGCCAATGGCGCGAGCGCCAACGAGCAGGCGCGGTTCGAAGCCGGGTTGGTCGATCTCAAGCGCAAGAGCGGCCTCTACACCGAGCATGTGGGGGCGGTTTCGGTGCGCGAGGGCGTGCTCTATCGCGCATCGGTACCGATCCCGGCGCGCGTGCCGGTCGGCCGATATACGGCCGAGACCTACCTAATCCGAAACGGACATATCGTCGCCGCGGCGACGCGCGAGATCAGCATCGGCAAATCGGGATTCGAGCGCTTCATGGCGCAGGCGGCGCAGAGCCGGCCCTTGCTCTACGGCCTTGCCGCGATCCTGATCTCGCTGTTGATGGGGCTGGCTGCGGCGACGGCGTTCGGAAGGGCGCGGCGATAAGGCCCGTTTGCGGCAGCGAAGCCATCCAGATCGGATGCAGCCCTGGTCAGCCTCATAACGCGGTGAGGAACTCTTTAACCAACGGTCATTAGAGCCGTCCTCATGGGCATGCACGACCGGATCGTATCCGCCATCACAACGGGCGACGCGATGGAGCTCGGCCGCGTTCTCGAGATCACCGGCGCAGTCGCGCAGGTCTCGCTCGACGGCCATATGATGACGCTCGTCCGCAAGGCGAACGGCGTCGGCGCGCCGCCGGGCTCGATCGGCAGCCATGTGAAGATCCGCGTCGGCAATCGCTGGGTGCTGGCGCAGATTCGCAGCCTGCGGCTGGCGCAGGCGGACAGCGACCTTGTGCTCGGCATGATCGATTTTGTCGGCGAGGGCGCCGACATCAACGACCGGCTCGCCAATTTCCGGCGCGGCGTGACCTTGCTGCCGATGCCGGGCGCGGCCCTGCATGCCGTCGCCGAGGACGAACTGCTCACCATTTTCGCGCCCGACGAGCGCCCGCACATCCAGGTCGGCGCGGTCTATCCGTCGGGCCAGGTGCCGGCATCGCTCTATATCGACAGCCTGCTCGGACGCCATTTCGCGGTGCTGGGATCGACCGGCACCGGCAAATCCTCAGCAACCGCGCTGATGCTGCACCGCATCTGCGACGCCGCGCCCAACGGGCATGTGCTGATGATCGATCCGCACGGCGAATATGCCGCGTCGTTCGGGGCCAAGGCGGCGACCTTCGACGTCAACAACCTGGCCTTGCCTTATTGGCTGATGAACCTGGAAGAGCATGCCGAAATCCTGCTCAACTCCAGCGGCGTCGACTATCAGACCGACCGCGACGTGCTCGCCAAATGCATCCTCGCCGCGCGCGCCAAGCATCGCGGCGCGGAGGGCATGAGCCGGCTGACGGTCGATAGCCCGACGCCCTATCTGCTGTCCGATCTCGGCGCGATCCTGAACGCCGAGATGGGCAAGCTCGACAAAGGCGGGATCGGCGCCGGGCCCTATATGCGGATCAAGGCGCGGTTCGAGGAAGTGAAATCCGATCCGCGCTACGGCTTCATGTTCTCGGGCATGATGGCGGGCGACACGATGGCCGACGTGCTGGCGAAATTGCTGCGCCTGCCCGGCGACGGCAAGCCGCTCGGCATCATCGACCTGTCGGGCGTGCCGTCCGAGGTGACCGCGGTGGTGGTTGCGCTGATCGCGCGGCTGCTGTTCGATCATGCGGTCTGGTCGCGCGGCGACGAGCAGCATCCGGTGCTGCTCGTCTGCGAGGAAGCGCACCGCTACATTCCCGCGGTCGACCGCGCGCCGGCGCGCGCGGTGCTGGAACGGATCGCCAAGGAAGGCCGCAAATATGGCATTTCACTCGGCCTGATAACACAGCGCCCGAGCGACATGGCCGAAGGCGTGCTGTCGCAATGCGGCACGATCATCGCGATGCGACTGAACAACGAACGCGACCAGGCGCATGTCCGCTCGGCCGTGCCCGAGGGCGCGCGTGGGCTGATCGACGCGATCCCGGCGCTCAGGAACCGCGAGGCGATCCTGACCGGCGAGGGCGTGCCGATCCCGATCCGCATCTCATTCGACCCACTCGACCAGAGCCAGCTGCCCGCCTCGCACGACCCGGTCTACAGCCAAGCGTGGAAGCGCACCGGCGGCGAGAAGGACCAGCTGGAGCGGACGATCAAAAGGTGGCGCAACCAGGGGCGGTAGAGGCCGATCGCCTGCCGACGCTCCGGGCGCTGGCCTCCCCAAATGGCACCTCCTCAATCCAATCGGCCGCGGCATTGTTGCGGCCGCAGGCGAATCCCATTACTCCGACAAATACTGGGAGGCGCCAAATCTCTATGTCCGGATTTTCCGTATCACGCCGTCGTTTTGCCCGCTGGCTCGCGGCTTCGCCACTGCTGCTGGCCGGGACCGGCAAGAGCTTTGCGGCCTGGAACAATGTCGACACGCCTCCCGTCTTCGCCAGGATCGAGCGGGCCACGGTCCGCCCGATCGCGCCGCGCGCGCAGATCTTCGCCTCGCGCGACGTCCGTCTGCTCGATGGGCCGTTCGCCCAGGCGCACAACGCGAACCTCAATTATCTGCGGCGGCTCGATCCGGACCGCCTGCTCCATACGTTCCGGCTGAACGCGGGGCTGCCGAGCGAGGCTAAGCCGCTAGGGGGATGGGAAGAGCCCAAGGGCGAATTGCGCGGCCATTTCATGGGGCATTATCTGTCCGGCTGCGCGCTCGCTTTTGCGGCCAATGGCGATGCCGAATTCCGCGCGCGCGGCGACCATGTCGTCGCGGTGCTAGCCGCGTGCCAGAAGGCGTTGGGGACGGACGGCTACCTCAGCGCCTTTCCGCGCTCCTTCTTCGACCGGCTGGCTGCGGGGACCGAGGTGTGGGCGCCCTTCTATACGCTGCACAAGATCATGGCCGGGCTGCTCGACATGCACGAGCATGCGGGCAACAGCCAGGCTCTTGCCGTGGTCACGGGGATGGCGGGCTGGACCGACGCCTGGACCGGCGCGCGCGACGAAGCGGCGATGCAGAAGGTGCTGGAGGTCGAGTTCGGCGGGATGAACGACCTGCTGTACCGGCTTGCCGCGGCAACGGGCGATGCGCGCTGGATTGCGGTCGGCGACCGCTTCACCAAGAAGCGCGTGTTCGAGCCGCTCGCGGGGCAGAAGGACATGTTGCACGGGCTGCACATGAACACGCACGTGCCGCAGGTGATCGGGGCGGCGCGGCGCTATGAATTGACGCGCGACGAGCGTTTTCGCGACGTGTCGCAATTCTTCTGGCAGACGGTCACGCAGACCCGCACTTATGCCACGGGCGGGGCGAGCAACAACGAGCATTGGCTGACCGAGCCCAACCATCTCGCGGTCGAATGGGAGAGCGGGCACGACCATCAGGAATGCTGCTGCTCGTACAATATGATGAAGCTCGGCACGATGCTGTTCAGCCGCGATCCGCAGGTTGCGATCGTCGATTATTATGAGCGCAACCTGCTCAACCACCGGCTGGGCGCGATCCAGCCGGAGACGGGGCTGACGACCTATTTCGTGTCACTTGCGCCGGGCGCGTGGCGGACGTGGGGGACGGACGACACGACCTTCTGGTGCTGCAATGGATCGGCGCTCGAGGATTTCTCGACGCTCAACCGCATGATCTACGCGCATGACGATCACGGCCTGTGGGTCAATCTGTTCATCGCGTCCGCGCTCGACTGGAAGGCGCGCGGCGTGCGACTGCGGCAGGAGACCGCCTTCCCCGCCGCGCCGCGCACAAGGCTTCGGGTGGAGGCGAGCGACGGCAAGCCGTGGACGATGCGGCTGCGCATTCCCGGCTGGGCGGGTGCGGGCACTGCGGTCAGGATCAACGGCAAAGCGGTGGAGGCGCTCGCCGAGCCGGGCGGATATCTGCAGATCGCGCGCAGCTGGCGCGCGGGCGACCGGATCGAGCTTGAGATGCCGATGGAGGCACGCTGGGAAGCCTTCCCGGATCGGCCGAGCGTGGGGGCGCTGGTTTATGGGCCGGTCGTGCTGGCGCAGCAGCATCCTATGGGAACGATAGCCGACGATCTCATGCATGAGCATGGACCCAAGGTGGAGAAGGTATCGGCACCGGCCGCACCGCTCGGATTGCCGCAGGACCTCCCCCGCCGCCTCGCGCCGATCCCCGGCAAGCCCTTGCAGTTCGCGGCCGAGGCGGGCGGGCACAAGATCGAGTTCCGCCCGGTCAGCGAAAGCTGGGAGCGTTATTCGGTCTATTCGACGATCGCCTGAGCGCCACCTCATAGCCCGGCGTGAATATGCTGGCGCCCACTAAAGCCTAGCCCGATTTCGGCGTTCTCTCCCATGAGTGGGGAGTTCAGCGTGAATATCGGTATCCTGACTGTGACGGACCCCGCGCTGCGCAAGCTGCAGGCGGATGGCGCTTCGAACGGGAAAGCGGGAGCAGTCCAAAGCGAGCGCGCCGACGCTGCGAAGCCGGTGGCTCCGGCAATGCCCCGCCCCACCGGCAACATCGCGCCGTCGGTGAGGTTCGCATCGCTGCGTGCCGCTTTGGATTCCCGGATCGCGGCGGATATATCCTCCGGCACGCTGACCCAAAGTACCGCGGTCACGGTGAGGCGGACGCTCGACGATATCGACAACCGGTCCACCCCCGCCAATCCGCCCCAGGCGGCGCGGGCCTATCTGGCGACGATCGAGCGCGGGACGTTGATCGACCGGTTCGGCTAAGAACCAGAGGTCGCGCACGCTTTGGCCGGTTGCGTGTAAGGCCGGCTTCCCGCACTGATTGTCGCTTCGCCGCTAACGGGACGACGCGTTGGAAGAATTGGTTCTCCGTTATGGCGTGATCGCCATTTTCCTGGGTTCCGGAATCGAGGGCGAGCCGTTCGCGCTGGCGGGCGGCGTGCTGGCGCATCGCCATTGGCTGCCTGCCTGGGTTTCGGTCGCTGCGGCGATCGGAGGCGCGGTGGCGATCGACCAGTTCTGGTTTCACCTGAGCCGCCATTTTCAGCGGAACCGGTTGGTCGAACGGGTCGTGCGACGGCCCTCCTTCGCACGGGCGCTGGTACTGATCGAGCGTTACCCGGTGCGGTTCATATTGCTGTTCCGCTTCGCCTACGGCCTGCGCGCGGTCGCGCCGGTCGCGATCGGCGCATCGCGCGTGCCGACGCGGCTGTTCGTGCCGCTCAATATTGCCACTGCAGTCGTGTGGGGTCTGTCTTTCACCGCCGCGGGCTATCTGATCGGGCCGGCGTTCGAGGCGGCCGAGGCACGCTACGGGAGCGGAATTGCGATCGCGACGATCTGCATTTCGGCGGGAGCGATCCTGTTCGCGCTGCGGCGTGGCCAAACCTGAGACCGCGCCGGGCCGGACCTTGAGTCTTCGCGTCGGACGGCGCATCCCGCAATGATGTCCCAGGATGCCGACAAAAAGGCCGCCGCGCTTGCCGCCGCGGATGAGGTGAAGACGGGGATGCTGGTCGGCCTCGGCACGGGATCGACCGCCGTCTTCCTGATCGATGAGCTCGGGCGCCGCCTTGCCGAAGGGCTCAAGTTCCAGGCTGTCGCGACCTCTATCGCAAGCGAACGCCAGGCGAGAGCGCTCGGCATTCCCGTCCTGCCCTTCGCCGAGGTCGCGCAGATCGATCTCGCGATCGATGGGGCGGACGAGATCGACCCACAGTTGCGGGCGATCAAGGGGGCGGGCGGCGCGATGTTGCGCGAGAAATGCGTGGCGGCGTCGGCGGCGCGGATGGTGGTGATCGCGGATTCGTCCAAGAAAGTGGCGCGGCTTGGGGTGACGATGCCGGTGCCGTGCGAGATTTTGCCCTTCGCGCAGGCCTATGTGGCCCGCGCGCTGGAGGATCTTGGCGCGCGGGCAGTGCTGCGGATCAAGGATGGTACGCCGTATCGAACCGATCAGGACAATCTGATCTTAGACTGCCATTTCGGGCTGATCGCCGATCCGGCCGGCCTTGCCGCCAGCCTGTCATCGATTCCCGGCATGCTCGGCCATGGACTGTTCGTTACCGAGATTGACGGATTCTATTGCGCGGAAAATGGTAGCGCTACCTTTACGGAGCGTAACAAGGGGAGCTAAAGGCGGCCTGCCTTGTTTGAAAGCTTAACTGGGATCGGCAACGTTGCGCTGCCGTTCGTATCGGGTCTATCGGCCCTCCTGCCTGAATTGACCCTCCAAAGAAGGGAATCACATGTCGACCAGCACTGCCTCCTCCAGCGTTCATGAGGACGGCTCGCCCGAACGGCTGGGCATCGATACTATCCGCACCTTGTCGATGGATGCGGTGGCAAAGGCCCATTCGGGCCATATCGGCACGCCGATGGGTCTCGCGCCGGTCGGCTATACGCTCTGGTCGCAGTTCCTGCGCATCGATCCGGACAAGCCCGACTGGCCCAACCGCGACCGCTTCGTCCTGTCGGTCGGCCATGCGTCGATGCTGCTTTACTCGCTAATCCACCTCGCCGGGATCCGCGAGATCGACAAGAACGGCAAATTGAGCGGGCAGCCCGCGGTCAGCCTGGACGACATCCGGAACTTCCGGCAGCTCGGTTCGAAGACGCCGGGCCATCCCGAATATCGCCACACGACCGGCGTCGAGACCACAACGGGTCCGCTGGGCGCGGGCTGCGGCAATTCGGTCGGCATGGCGATCGCCGAGCGCTGGCTGGCGGCACGCTACAACAAGGACGGTTTCCCAATCTTCGATCACGACGTCTACGTCTTCTGCGGTGACGGCGACATGATGGAGGGCGTCGCGAGCGAGGCGGGCAGCCTGGCCGGGCACCTCAAGCTGTCGAACCTGTGCTGGATCTACGATTCGAACCATGTGTCGATCGAGGGCCGCACCGACCTCGCTTTCGACGAGGATGTGGGCAAGCGCTTCCAGGCCTATGGCTGGAACGTGATCCATGTCGACGACGCCAACGACACCAAGGCTGTCGCCGATGCGATCCGGACGTTCAAGGGGACCAACGACAAGCCGACGATGATCGTCGTCCATTCGATCATCGGCTATGGCAGTTCGATCGCGGGCACCGCCAAGGCGCATGGCGAAGCGATGACCGCCGAGGACATTGCCGGCACCAAGAAGGCCTATGGCTGGCCCGAGGATGCGCAATTCCTGGTGCCCGACGGCGTCGCCGAGCGCTTCCACGACGCGATTTCCAGCCGCGGCAAGCCGCTGCGCGAGGATTGGGAAACGCTGCTCGCCAAGTATAAAGGCGCGCATCCGGACCTGGGCAAGGAACTCGACGCGCTGTTCGCCGACAAGCTGCCCGAGGGCTGGGATGCCGATATCCCGACCTTCCCGGCGGACGAAAAGGGCATGGCGTCGCGCGATGCGGGCGGCAAGGTGCTGAACGCGATCGCGCCCAAGCTGCCCTGGCTGGTCGGCGGATCGGCCGACCTGGCGCCCTCGACCAAGACTTTGATCGACAATGGCGGATCGTTCGAGGCGGATAGCTATGGCGGCCGCAACCTGCATTTCGGCGTGCGCGAGCATGGCATGGGCTCGATCGTCGACGGCATGGCGCTGTCGCACCTGCGTTCGTACGGCGCGACCTTCCTGGTCTTCTCCGATTATATGCGCCCGCCGATCCGGCTGGCCTCGATCATGGAGATCGGCGCGATCTTCGTCTTCACGCACGATTCTATCGGCGTCGGCGAGGACGGCCCGACCCACCAGCCGATCGAGCAGCTGGTTTCGCTACGCGCGATTCCGGGGCTCGACGTGATCAGGCCGTGCGATGCGAACGAGACCGCCTGGGCGTGGCGGGTGGCGATCCAGAACAACAACCAGCCGACTGCGCTCATCTTCTCGCGCCAGGCATTGCCGACGCTCGACCGCGATAAATATGCGAGCGCCGAAGGCCTGATGAGGGGCGCCTATATCCTGGCGGGCGCGGACGATCCCGAGATCGTGCTGATCGGCGCCGGGTCAGAAGTCAGCCTGGTGGTCGCGGCACACGAGAAGCTTGTGGAAACAGGCGTGCGTTCCCAAGTGGTGTCCATGCCCAGCTGGTACCTCTTCGAGAAGCAGGACCAAGCCTATAAGGACAAGGTTCTGCCGCCCAATGTCGCTGCGCGGATCGCGGTCGAAATGGGCAGCGAAGTGGGCTGGGACCGGTATATCGGGCTCGCCGGCCGCACCATCACCATGCACAGCTTCGGCGCCTCCGCGCCGATCGCCAAACTTCAGGACAAGTTCGGTTTCACGGTCGAGAACGTCGTGAACACCGCCAACGACATGCTCGGGAAGGGCAAGTAAGAATGACCTCTCTGCTCGAACAGCTCCGCGCCAGCGGCCAGGCCCCCTGGCTCGATTTCGTCGACCGCAAATTCCTCAATGAAGGCGGCTTGAAGAAGCTCGTCGCGGAAGACGGCCTTACCGGCGTCACCTCCAACCCTTCGATCTTCGAGAAGGCGATGGGCCAGGGCGAGGCCTATGACGCGCAGTTCAAGAGCTTTGTCGAGGCCAATCCGCAGGCGAGCGTGACCGACACGTACGAGGCGCTCGCGATCAGCGATATCCAGGCGGCGTGCGATACGTTGCGCCCGGTCTATGACAAGACCGGAAGCCGCGACGGCTATGTCAGCATGGAAGTCTCGCCCTACCTCGCCAACGGGACCCAGGAGACGATCGAGGAAGCACGGCGGCTGTGGAAGCAGATCGACCGCGCCGATTTGATGATCAAGGTGCCGGGGACCAAGGCCGGCGTGCCCGCGATCCGGCAGCTGACCGAGGACGGGATCAACATCAACGTCACGCTGCTGTTCAGCAACGACGCCTATGTCGCGGTGGCAATGGCCTATGTCGAAGGGCTCGAGGCGCGCGTCGCCAAAGGTCAGCCGATCGACAAGATCGCAAGCGTGGCGAGCTTCTTCGTCAGCCGGATCGACGCGCAGATCGACAAGAAGATCGATGAGCGCGTCGCGGCGGGCGACACGGAATCGGATGCGCTGAAGGCGGTGCGCGGCAAGGTCGCGATCGCCAACGCAAAGATGGCGTACCAGTGGTATCTCGACTTCGTGAAGTCGGACCGCTGGCAGGCGCTTGCGGCCAAGGGCGCGCAGCCGCAGCGGTTGCTGTGGGCATCGACCGGCGTCAAGGATCCGGCATTCCCCGACACGCTCTACGTCGACAGCCTGATCGGGCCGGACACGGTCAACACGATCCCGCCCAAGACGATGGACGCGTTCCGCGACCATGGCACGCTCGCGCGCACGCTGGATGCCAATATCGACGAGGCGAAGCATGTGCTGGCGGAGGCGGAGCGGCTGGGCCTAGACCTCGACGGCGTCACGACCAAGCTGGTCGAGGACGGCGTGAAGCTCTTTGCCGACGCGGCCGATACCCTGCTCGGCGCGATCGCCGCCAAGAAAGCCAAACTGGCCGGCGACAAGCTTAACGGGATGGAGCCGGCGCTGCCGGAGGCTCAAAAAAAAACGGTAGCTGACGGGCTCGAACGTGCGCGCGCGGCCGCCTGGTCGCGGCGACTGTGGGCCAAGGATGCCAGCGTCTGGACCGGGGGCGACGAAGCCAAGTGGCTCGGCTGGCTCGCTGCCGGCCAGGGCAAGCAGGTCGACTTCGCGCAACTGAAAGCCGTCGCCGAGAAAGCGAAGGGCCGTAAGGATGTGGTGCTGCTCGGCATGGGCGGATCAAGCCTTGGGCCGGAAGTGCTGGCCGAGATTATCGGCGCGGCACCGGGCTATCCGACGGTCCATGCGCTGGATTCGACCGATCCCGGGCAGATCTCGACCGTCGCGTCGAAGATCGACCCCAAGGAAGCGCTGTTCCTGGTCGCGTCCAAGTCGGGATCGACGATGGAGCCCGAGTTGCTGCGCGAATATTTCTGGGAGCTGGCGGGCAAGGATGGCGACCGCTTCGTCGCGGTGACCGATCCCGGCTCCAAGCTTGAGAAGCTTGCCCGCGAGCATGGATATCACGCGATCTTCCACGGCGATCCGGCGATCGGCGGGCGTTATTCGGTATTGTCGGTGTTCGGCATGGTGCCGGCGGCGATGATGGGGATCGATGTCGAGGATTTCTTCGCCAAGACCGCGCCGATGGTGCAGGCGTGCGGCCCCGACGCGCCGCCCGCGCAGAATCCGGGCGTGCATCTGGGCGTGATCATGGGCGAGGCGGCCAAGGCCGGCCGCGACAAGCTCACCATCCTGACCACGCCCGAGCTGGAGCCGATCGGCGCCTGGCTCGAACAATTGCTGGCCGAATCCACCGGCAAACATGGCAAGGGCATCGTGCCGGTCGATCTCGAACCGCTCGCGCCCGCCGAGGATTATGGTGCGGATCGACTGTTCGCGGTGCTGAGCCTCGCCGGTGACGAGGATTCCGAACTCGATACGCAGGTCAAGGCGCTGATCGCGGCCGGCCAGCCGGTGGTGAAATTCACGATCGGCGATAAGGGGCTGATAGGGCAGGAATTTTTCCGCTGGGAAATTGCTACCGCGATCGCGGGCGCGGTGATCGGAATCGATCCGTTCGACCAGCCCGACGTCGAGGACGCCAAGATCCAGACGCGCCAGCTGATCGATGCCTACGAGAAATCGGGCAGTCTCGCGCCGGAGAAGGCGTTCCACGAGGATGCGGACATCGCCTTCTTCGCGCCGGGCGACCATGAATTCGCCCCGAGCGACCCGGTCGAGATTTTGCGCACGCATTTCGCGAGTCTGGAGGCCGGCGATTATTTCGGCTTCCTCGCCTATATCGAGCGCAACCACGAGCATCAGGAGGCGATTGCGCGGATGCGCGAGGCTTTGGTCGAGGCGAAGGGCGTCGCAACCGTCGCCGGCTTCGGCCCACGCTTCCTCCATTCGACCGGGCAGGCCTATAAAGGCGGGCCGAAGACGGGCGTGTTCCTGGAGATCACCAGGCATCCCGATCCCGATCTTGCCGTACCCAACCACAAAGCGAGCTTCGGCACGGTCCAGGTAGCGCAGGCGCGCGGCGATTTGGACGTGCTCGCCTCGCGCGGGCAACGCGTGCTGCGCGTGCATCTCAAGACCGCGAATCTGGCAAAGCTCGAGGCGTTGGTAGAGGAAGCGCTTCAACAGTGATGTTGCCTGAACCGTCATGCCGGGCTTGTTCCGGCATCCGCCCGGTAGCGAGCGGATAGCTCGCGGCCCGGTAAGGCCCGGAACAAGTCCGGGGTGACGAAGTAGAGCCTATCGAAGTTTCTCCAGACAGGAGCTCAAATATGCGGATCGGAATGATCGGGCTTGGCCGGATGGGCGGCAATATCGTCCGCCGGCTGATGCAGAAGGGGCATGAAGGCGTGGTCTATGACCGCGACACGTCGGCGATCGAGAAGCTGGCGGGCGAGGGCGCGACCGCCGCGTCCGATCTTAAGGACATGAAGACCAAGCTCGCCAAGCCGGCGATCTTCTGGGTGATGCTGCCTGCGGGCGAGATCACCGAAGGGACGATCCAGCAGCTCGCCGATATCTGCGAACCCGGTGACATCATCATCGATGGCGGAAACACCTTCTACAAGGACGACATCCGCCGCGCGAAGATGCTGCGCGAAAAGCAGATCCACTATGTCGACGTCGGCACCTCGGGCGGCGTGTGGGGGCTGGAGCGCGGTTATTGCATGATGATCGGCGGGCCCGAAGAAGTAGTCGGCAATCTCGACCCGATCTTCGACGCGCTCGCGCCCGGCCTCGGCACGATCCCACGCACGCCCGGCCTGACCCAGGAGGACCAGCGCGCGGAAAAGGGCTATATCCACGCCGGCCCGGCGGGCGCGGGCCATTTCGTGAAGATGATCCACAACGGCATCGAATATGGGCTGATGCAGGCCTACGCCGAAGGCTTCGACATATTGAAGACCAAGAGTTCGGAGCGCCTGCCTGAGGAGGAGAGGTTCGACCTCAATCTCAAGGACATTGCCGAGGTATGGCGGCGCGGATCGGTGGTCTCTTCCTGGCTGCTCGACCTGACCGCGATCGCGCTCGCCAAGGATCCCACGCTGTCCAACTTCTCGGGCAATGTCGCGGATTCGGGAGAGGGCCGCTGGACGGTGGATGCCGCGATGGAGGAAGCGGTGCCGGCCAATGTGCTGACCACCGCGCTGTTCGCGCGCTACCGCAGCCGGGTCGAGCATACCTTCGCCGACCAGGTCCTGTCGGCGATGCGGTTCGGTTTCGGCGGGCACGTCGAGATCCCGCAATAATGGCGCGGCGCCCGCTGGTGGCGCCACGGCAGGCGCCCCCCGCCACCCTGGTAATCTTCGGCGGCACGGGCGATCTCGCCCGGCGGCTGCTGGTCCCGGCGATCGTCAATCTGTGCAGCGACGGGCTGATCGGCGACGAACTCGACATTCTCGGAATCGGGTCGAGCGAGGGCGACGACGAGAGTCTGCGCAAGGGGCTCGACGAATTCGTGCCCAACGGCGCGGGCTGGCAGGCCTTGCGCAAGCGCGTCACCTATTTGCAGGGCGACTTCACCAAACGCGAGGTGTTCGGGACGCTGAAGGGCAAGCTCGGCGCGGCGGCCAATGTTATTTTCTATCTCGCGACGCCGGCCAAATTCTTCGGGCCGATCACCGAGAGCCTCGCCAAAGCGGGCTTGTTGGAGGAGGCGGAGGGCGCTTTCCGCCGTGTTGCGATCGAGAAGCCGTTCGGTCACGACCTCGCGTCTGCGCGCGCGTTGAACAAGCAGATATTGAAGGTGGTCGATGAGGCGCAGGTCTATCGGATCGACCATTTCCTGGGGAAGGAAACCGTCCAGAACATCATGGTCGCACGCTTCGCCAATCCCTGGCTCGAGGCGGTGTGGAACAACCGTTATATCGACAGCATCCAGATCACCGCGGCCGAGACGGTGGATGTCGGCACGCGCGGCGCCTTCTACGACGCGACCGGGGCGCTCCGGGACATGGTGCCGAACCATCTGTTCCAGCTGATGGCGATGGTCGGCATGGAGCCGCCCAACGACCTCTCCGCCGATTCCATCCGCAGCGAGAAAGCCAAATTGCTGCAGGCGGTGCGCGTACCGACACCAGCCGAGGCCAAATCGAACGCGGTGCGCGGCCAATATGAAGGCTATCGCAAGGCGGCCGACGTAAGCCCCAAGAGCAATGTCGAAACCTATGTCGCGGTCAAATTCTGGGTCGACAGCTGGCGTTGGGCGGGCGTGCCCTTCTACCTGCGCACCGGCAAGGCGCTCAAGGCGCGCGACACCGAAGTGATGGTGACGTTCAAGCCGGTTCCGCTCGCACTCTTCCGCGACACCCCGGTCGCCGATCTGCCGCCCAACCGGCTGATCCTGCAATTGCAGCCCAATGAGGGGATCGACCTGGATTTCATGGTCAAGAAGCCCGGGCCCAAAATGCAGGCGGTGCCGGTCGCGCTCGACTTCAAATATGCGGACAAGTTCACGATCGGAGGCCGCACCGGCTATGAGACATTGCTCTACGACATGCTGATGGGCGACCAGACATTGTTCCAGCGCGCCGACCAGATCGAGGCGGGCTGGGCCGCGGTGCAACCCTTCCTCGACCTGTGGGCCAAGGGGAAAAGCAAGGTGGAAAGCTACAAGCGCGGATCGAGCGGCCCCGAATGCGCGGACGCGCTGATCGAACGCGACGGCCGCACCTGGAACACGATTTCGTGAGCCTCCGCTTCGTCATCAGCGACGTCGACGGCACGCTGGTCAATCACGACAAGAAATTGACCCAGGCCACGATCGACGCGGTCGCGCGACTGCAGGAGGCGGGCGTGCCCTTCACGATCATCAGCGCGCGGCCGCCATCGGGCATCGCTTTCCTGGTCGAAACATTGAAACCGACCGGGCCGATCGCGGCGTTCAACGGCGGCACGGTGATCGCGCCCGACGGATCGATCGTCGAGCGCCATCGGCTCGATCGCACGGCGGTCGAGCAGAGCTTTGCCATTGCCGCGCAATCGGGCGCGACGCCGTGGATTTTTGCCGAAGGCCGCTGGCACATCCTGGACCCCGCCAATCCGCATGTGCCGCATGAAGTGCTGGCGTCGGCGCAGCAGCCGGTCGTCGAAACCGACATGACGCCTTTGTTCGGCGAAGTCGACAAGCTCACCTGGGTCAGCGACGACCATGATCTGCTGCTTGATCTTCAGGCGAAGATGCGCGGCAGCTTCGGCGGCATCGCGACGATCGGCATGTCGCAGACTTACTATCTCGACCTCACGCATCCGCTCGCCAACAAGGGCGACGGCGTCGCGACCCTGGCGCGGATCGCGGACGTGGCGCTCGATGCGGTCGCGGTATTGGGCGACCAGTATAACGACGTGCCGATGTTCGAGCGGGCGGGACTGGCGATCGCGATGGGCCAGGCGCCGGAACCGGTGAAGGCCGAGGCCGATTATGTCTCCACCAGCAACGACGAGGACGGGGTCGCGCACGCGATCGACACGATCCTCCTGCCGATGGTCAAGGGGTAATACCGATGAAAAAGCTGATCGCCTTCGACCTGGACGGCACTCTGGCGCTCAGCAAGCAGGCGCTTGACGACGAAATGGCCGACCTGCTCGGCCAGCTCACGCAAGTGGCGATGGTCGATATCATTTCGGGCGGCGACTGGCCGCAATTCGAAAAGCAGGTGGTCAGCCGCATGCCCACGCATGCCAATCTCGATAATTTCATCATCCAGCCGACCACCGGCACCAAGCTCTACCGCCACCAGGATGGCGCGTGGCATTCCGTCTACGCAGAGCTGTTCAGCGCGGGCGAGGGCAAGCAGATCCGGGATTCGCTGCAGAAAGCGGTCGAACAGGCGGGCTATGCGCATGAGCAGACCTGGGGCGAGCAGATCGAGGATCGCGGATCCCAGATCACCTTCTCCGCGCTCGGCCAGCAGGCACCGCTCGAGGCCAAGGACACATGGGATCCCGACCACGAGAAGCGCAAGAAATTGCAGGCGATCCTGCAGGGGATGCTGCCCGATCTGTCGATCAATATCGGCGGGTCGACCTCGATCGACATCACGCGCAAGGGCGTCGACAAGGCCTATGGCCTCAAGAAGCTGAGCGAGACGGTGGGCGTGGAGCTGGAGGCGATCCTGTTCCTCGGCGATGCGATCTTCCCCGGCGGCAATGATTATCCCGCCAAGACCTTGGGCCTCGACACGGTGCGCGTGCGCGACGTGCAGGAAACCAAATCCGTGGTCACCGGGCTGATCGCCTGTCTGAAGGCCTGACTTTCCTCCGTTTTGGATCCCGTCGCCCCAGCGAAAGCGGGGGCCCATCTCCAGACCTGTCCACGCGCCCGTCATGCTAGAGATGGATCCCAGCTTTCGCTGGAATGACGGCGTGGGTAGAGATATCCGACCAGTATCTGCGGGGTGAGAATGAGCAGGTTACCAATCATCCTCGCCACGGGATTCACGCGCGAAGTGCGCACGGTCGAGGCGCCGGGAATCGTCGCCATAGCCGGCGGCGGGGTCGCCGAACGGCTGGAGGAAAGGCTCGACGCCGCCGCTCGTCAAGGTGCGGCGGGAATCGTCAGTTACGGCCTGACCGGCGGGCTCGCCGACGGCTTGAAGATCGGCGACTGGGTGGTCGGCAGCCGCATCGCGGGCGGGATCGAGCATGATTGCGATCCCGCCTGGCGCGACGCGATCGCCGCGCGGCTGCCGGGCGCGCGGATCGGCGGCTTCTTCGCCGACGGGCGGATGATCGACACGATCGCCGAAAAACGCGCTTTGGGCGTGGATCATCACGCGCTTGCGGTCGATATGGAAAGCCATGTCGCGGCGCGCGTCGCCAGGGCACATGCCCTGCCGTTCGCGATCGTGCGGATCGTCTCGGACGAGGTGGATCATCTGCTGCCACATGCGATCACGGTGTCGATGCGGCCCGACGGCGGCTTCGATCGCACGCGGATGCGCGCGAGCCTGACCGCCGAGCCTGGCCAGATGCGCGACGTTGTGCAGACGATGGGACAGTTTTTGGCGGGGTTCAGGGGCTTGCGCCGTGGAGCGAAGCTGATGGGCGAAAGGGTTGCGTTTCCGCACTAAACCCTTGCTGCGCAGAGCGCGGGGAGGGCGACCATCGCGAAGCGATGGTGGAGGAGAGAATCGAGAGCACCGGATATGCCCCTCCACCGCTCTTCGAGCGGTCCCCCTCCCCATGCTCGCAAGGGGAGGATTTCTAGAGCGTGTCGAGTGCCCTTCGGCCCAGGCCGGGATCATCGCTGAAGAAACCGTCAATGCCCTGACGGATATAGGTCTGCATCTCGGCGATCGAGCCCGCTTCGTTGCGCGCGGCGGGGCCGTTTGCGTCCTGGAAGTCGGCGGCGAGAAAGTAATTTTCGGGGCGGAAGGTCCAGATGTGGACGAGCAGGCCCGCCTTGTGCGCATCCGCGATCAGGCTGGTCGGGGCGGCCAGTTTCTTGTCCGGGCCGAGCGGGATGATCGCGCGGGTCGGCGGGGCGATCACGTCGGCATATTTGGCGACCTCGGCCAGACCGGCGGGCGTTACCATTTCGGCATAGCTGGGGCCACGGCCGGCCTTGACCACGTCGGCGGGCTTGCCCGCGCCGGGCTCGACCAATTGCATCAACCTCGTGTTGGCGGGGCGACCCAATTTGGCGCGCAGATATTTGAGGTTGGCGATCTCGAACGACTGGATTTCGAGCGGGCAGCGGCGGACATAATCATGGGCCGCGAGGGTGGCGAGGAAGCGGTCCTCGACGGCAAGGCCGACGCCTGCGAAATAGGTCGAATGTTTGAGTTCGGGCACCAGCCCGACCATCCGCCCGCGCGCGGCGGATTCGGCCGCGGTGAAGTCGATAATCTCTTCCCAGGTCGGCACGTCGAACTGGCCGTTCATCGCCGCATTTTGCGGGCGGAACTGGGGCAGCCGCTCGATCGCGCGCAAGGTCTTCAGTTCGGCGAGCGTGAAATCCTCGGTGAACCAGCCTTCGACACGGTCGCCGTCGACCGTCTTCGCGGTCTTGCGGCCTGCAAATTCCGGCCGGTGCGCTACGTCGGTGGTCTCTGCGATATTGTTCTCATGGCGCGCGATCAGCACACCATCCCGGGTGATGCATAGATCCGGCTCGATATAATCAGCGCCGTCCGCAATCGCCTTGGCATAAGAGGCGAGCGTGTGCTCGGGTCGCAGCGCCGAGGCGCCGCGATGCCCAAATATCTCGACCTTGCGCTCCGACGGCGTGGCAAAGGCGCCACCGGCGCGCGCCGCGACCGCGGCTGCACCCATGACCTTGACCGCCTCCCTGCGGTTGAAGCCCACCATATCAGAAGCCGACGGAGAAGGTCAGGAACCATTGGCGCGGCGCGATCGGATAGGCCGAATAGCTGTTGGTGGCGGAGCCGACCGAAATGGTCGACCAACCGCTTTCCTTGAACAGGTTGGTCACGTTGAGCGCGATATTGGCCTTGTGCAGGTGCAGCCAGTCGGCCGGCAGATCGACGCCGAGCCGCAGCGAGGTCAGGAAGTAGGACCCGATGCTCATGTCGTTGACATAGGTCGCATAGCGCTTGCCGACATAATCGCCGACCAATTGCGCCTCGAACGGGCCGACATTGAGCGTCGCCACCGACTTGTTCATCCACTTGGGCGCGCCCGGAATCTGCTTGCCGCAGGTCGGCACCACGCCGCCCACCACCACGAGACCGCCGATGCAGGTACCGGTCGCCGCACCGATCCCGCTCGCGGTCGAGGTATAGTCGCTCTGATAGGTCGACCGGTTGTACGAGGTGGCGTTGTAGAGCGAGAAGGTCGGGCCGAAGCGCGCCGTGAAGGCGGCATCGACCCCGTCGGTATGGACGCTGCCGACATTGACCAGCACCGACGTGCCGCCGGTGATCGCGCCGCCGGCGATGCCGCCCGGATTGGTGGGGATGCCGAGCTGCCGGTTGTTGAATATGACGTGGTAATAATTGAGCTGCGCATCGAAGCTCGTGAGCAGACCCGAGACGTTGCGATGCGTCTTCAGACCGCCTTCGTAAGTCCAGCTCGTTTCGGGCTTGCCCTGATCCCTGAAGGCATTGAACGCGGCCTGGCTGCCGGTGAACCACGGCGAGAGCGAGCCGCCGCCGAGATAGGTCATATACTGGCGCAGATTCTTCTGGACGTTGAAATAGAGCTGCTCGTGATCTGTAACCTCGTAGGTTGCGCCGAGAGCGGGCAGGAACCAGCGCTTGGTATCGATCTTGCCGCTGGGCAAACCGCCGCTGAGGCCCGAGAGCGAACCCGCGACCGGCTGGACCACGAAATAGCCATTGGCCCATTGCCCGCTGGTCTTGACGCCCGCCTCGATCGTCAGGCGCGACGTGGCTTTCCAAGTATCTTGCAAATGAAGCTGCAGCTCGTTCACGCGCGCTTCGCCCTGATATTGGGTGAAGAGCGGGTTGGACGGGCGGATATAGGGCGTGCTCGTGTCTGGATTGTTGACGTCGAAGCCATACCAGCGGCGCCATTGGGTCGCGCTGTTATGTTCGAACCAGCCGCCAAGCTCGATATGGTGCGCACCGAGATCGACATTGAGGTTGGAGATCACGCCCTTGCGATCGATGCGATATTCGGTGGTGCGGGTGAGCAGGCCCGATCCGCCCGTCGCCGCGACCAAAGCGGCCGAATTGTTGGCGTTGGTCTTGAGGTGCGTGTCGGTCGCATAATTGGGGTCTAGATAGGCCTGGACCACGGTGATCGACTGGCCGAGCGGGCCCGCCACCACGCCAACGCCGTCATTGTGGTGATAATAAGCGGTGGTCGACCAGGTGACGTTCGACGCAAGATGCGCGTCGTAGCGGGCGTAGCCGAGATAATCGGTGCGCTGCGCGTCGGAATAATAGTTGCGATAATTGCCGCCCTGCACGGCGGGCGTGTTGCCGAATGCATCCATGTAGGCGCGGATGCCGGCGAGATCGGGATAGAAAAAGGGCCGCGTGCCGGGCGTGTAGAGCTGGGCGGGGGTGGCGGTACCGCCGGCGGAGGGCTTGAAGAAGACGGTCGCGTCCTCGTTCGGCTCTTTCTTGTCGGAATAGTCGAAGAAGAGCGTCAGCTTGCCGATGCTGTCGTCATGGACGAACTTGCCATTGACCTGCCAGCCGCCCTGGATGCCGTTGAAATCCCACGCACGGGCGCGCTGGCGCGCGGCCGCGATATAGGCCGAATTGCCACCGCCAATATCGCCGCTGTCGAGCCGAACATAGGTACGCGAGGTGCCGTAGCTGCCGACGGTCTGGCTCGCCTGGACGCCGAGCTGGCGGTTCGGATCCGCGGAAAAGGTCTCGATCGTGCCGCCGAGATTGCTGGTCGAAGGCGTACCGAGATCGCCCGCGCCGGTGGTAACCACCACACGCCCGACATTCTCCGAGATCACCGCGCGCTGCGGCGAGAGGCCGTTATAATTGCCGTAATTCTGGTCGCCCAGCGGCACCCCGTCCATCGTGTAGCCGAGCTGCTGGAAGTTGAAGCCGTGGATGAAGATCTGCGCGTTCTGTTCGTTGTTACCCCACGGATCAGCCGTGATGTAGAGCACGCCGGGCAGCGTCTGGATCGCCTTCAGGGGCGATACGCCGGGCAGGATCTTTTCGATTTCCGCCGAGGAAATCGCGGTGGCGGAGCGGGTCGTCTTGGCGCCGGTGACGATCACGGTCTCACTCTCCGCCCCGTCGGAGGCCGCATCCGCGGCCGGCGCCGCGTCGGCGGCAGGACCCGAATTTGCGGCATCCGCAGCGGCGTGGGCACCGGCCGGAGCCATCCCGGCGATGACAAGGGCGAGAAGCGAGACGGTGGTCCGAGCCATTTTTACCCCGATTTGCTGCAGTGCAAGATCGAGGGCCCGTAGCGGAGGCTCGATGGAATTTTGGTGACGAAGGTGTTTCGGTTTCGTGACGTGCGAAATTGTTCGCGAAGGCGAGTCGACGGTCCTTTGCTAAAGAGCTGTTAACGAAAGCAAACTAGAGTGCTGCCCCAAAGAGGCACTCCCAGGTACGCACATGTCCAGCGATCAGACGATCATGAAAGCGGCCAAGATGTCGGGCGAGCTCGGCATCCGCACGCTCGATCTCCAGGCGGATATTTCCGAGCTCGCCACGCGTGTGACCGAGCAGGCATCGACGATCGCCACGATCCGCTGCGAGGCGGACCGGCTTTCGGAGAATGGCCAGAATGTCGCCGGTGCGGCGCAGGAAGCGCGCCAGAATGCCACCGCGGCGCGGAGCGTGATCGACGATTCCAACCGGCGCCTGTCGGGCGCAACCGCCAATGTGCTCGAGCTGATCGACCAGGTCACGCAGATCCATGCGGGACTGGAGGCGTTCACCAATGCCTTATCGACGGTCGGCCGCGTCACCGGCGCGATCCGCGACATTGCCAGCCAGACCAACCTGCTCGCCTTGAACGCGACGATCGAGGCGGCGCGCGCGGGCGATGCCGGGCGCGGCTTCACCGTGGTTGCGAGCGAGGTCAAGAAGCTCGCCCAGGAAACCGCGCAGGCGACGCAGACGATCGAGAATTCGATCGTCGCGCTGACCGGCGAGGCCGACCGCATGCTCCACCGGATCAACGACGGCACCGCCAAGGCGCGATCGGCGCACCAGGGCGCGCAGGACATCGAAACCCTGGTGGAGCGGCTGGGCTCGCTGATGCGTGGCCTGTCGGAAATCAGCGATACCGTCGCCGACAGGATCGGATCGATGGTCGCGTCGGTCGACAATGTCCACACCGGTCTGGGTGCGCTGAGCGCGACATCGGCCGATAATGCGACCGGCCTCCAGCGCCTGTCCGATCGTGTCACCGTGGTGAGCAACGACACCAATGAATTGCTGCAATATTTTGCGCAAAGCGGAACCGAGATTCCGGACTCTCCCTATATCCGCTTCGGTCTGGCCGCCGCACAGGATGTCTCCGCCAAACTGGAGGAGGCGATCAGCGAAGGACGGCTGAGCGAAGCCGATCTGTTCAGCGCGAATTACGCGCAGATACCCGGCACCAATCCGGCGCTCTACACGCACCCCGCGCAGGCCTTGATTGTTGCAGCGGCGCGACCGCAGCAGGAAGCCGCGCGCGCCTATAAGGGCTTCTTCGGCATGACCTTCACCGACCGCAATGCCTATGGCGCGGTCGCCATGCCCGAGCGTGCGCACCTCCAGCGGCCGGGCCAGGACGACTGGAATGCGGAACATGCGCGCCAGGGCATGATCTTCGAATATCAGGACACGCGCGAGCAATGCCTGATCACCGAGCCCTTCTGCATAAAGGCCTATCGCCGCGGCGTGGCGGGCGGCGGCGTCGTATTGCTGAAGCAGGTGATCGCCTCGATCCACGTGCGCGGACGGCATTGGGGCATATTGCAGTTCGCCTACGAGGATCAGGGCTGAGCTTTTTGCGTTCGGCCTGGCCGAACGGTGCCGATCCCGTTCCAAAAGCGTAAGGGCCGGTCGCGGTGGCGGCCGGCCCCCCCGAGGCGCCTTGGGGGTTGCGCCTCAGCAGTCGCGCGACAGTCACCCCCACGGCGCCTGTCGCCCGCAGCAATGAATGCCACGTTCACGCACAATTGATACACTAATGGAACGATCACGCCAGTGACTGATTTGTGAACTTTTCCGCGCAGCAAAATGGCTGTCCGGTTATCGCCCATTATCGATTTCGGCGGCCGACAAAGCGGGCAAGTCCCGCCCAGCCGGCGAGCAATGTCATGGCGGCGACACAGGTCCATCCAAACGCGTCGCCTACCCGCCCGTACAGGGTTGGCCGTGCCTCCGCCGGCATCGTGACCCGCGCGACCGCCATGCCGTCGGCGGAGCGCTGCTCGCCAAGCGCGCGGCCGGCGCTGTCGTAGCCGCCGACCAGGCCGTCACGAGCGGCGCGCGCGATCGCATAGCCACTCTCGACCGCGCGCATCGCCGTCATCCGCGCGCCCATCCAGCCGTCGCGACCAAAGTCCCACGCCGGGATCGCCATCAATCCAACCCGGCCCGCATATTCGCGGCCGATCGACGGAATATGCATATCCTTGCAGATCGCCACGCCGAACGGCACGCCGCCGATCTTGCTGAAAAAGGGCGTGCTGCCCGGAACGTCGCGATCCTCGAGATACGGCACCATGCGCTGCTTGTCGTACCAGGCGAAGCGGCCATCGGGCGCGGCAATCAACGCGCGGTTGCGGTAGGCGCCGTTCTTCACTTCAACGCCGATCACGAGCGTGGCGCCGCTCGCTTTGGCGGCGGCGACCACGTCGCGCGCGGCGGCCTGCGCCTGGACGCCATCCAGCAGCGCTATCTTTTCGGGAAGCACCACCAGCCCGCCGCGTGCGGCTTGCGCCTGAATGGCTGGCGCATAGGCCGCCCACACGCGAGCCCAGTCGGTTGGAATATATTGAAAGCGGTCAGTAGCCAGCATCACCGCCTGCACCGCGCCCGGACTGCGCCGCATATGCGCGGCCGAGAAAAGCGCAACCGCAAGCCCGAGCAGGACCAGCGCCGCGACCGCGCCGACGCGCTGCGCGGCGGGCCAGGCGCGCACCAGCAGCAGGCCGGCAAGCGAACCCGGCACCAGGATCGCGAAAGCCACCGCGGGCACGCCGCCGAGGGCGGCGACTTGAATCAGCCCGGGCATGTCGCTCTGGCTGTAAGCGATACTGCCTGCCGCGCCATTGACCGACGTCGCCAGCATGATCTGTTCCAATGCGGCGATTACGGCGGGAAAGACGAACATCGCGATTCCGAGCGGCAGCCGGGCCGCAGCGAACCGCGTCAGCCCGAGCGCGATCGCAAGCAGCACGAACCGAAGCAGGATCACGTTCAGGACCAGGCCTGGTCCAAGCAGGCTCAGATAATAAGGGATTAGCGGCACGGTCGCGGCAGCGCCGGCGATGGCGCTCGCGATCCAGACACTGCGCGCCCGGCCTGACGCCGCACCAAGCAGCGCAACCGGCGCCAGCCATGCTGCCCACCATAAGGGGTGGAGCGCATAGCTCGCCGCGAGCAATCCCCCGCCGAGCAGGGAAAGGCTTGCCGAGATGAGGAATCCGCGGTCGGCGATGTCGCGCCGGGTTGCCAGCTGGGGCAGGGTCGAGGTTGCCATGATCGTCTCCAGGGAAAGGACGATCGGCTTCCTTGTGCGGGTCGCACCGCACTTCCAGCTGCGTTTCGTGATTGGGCGAACGGGTTCGGCGCCGGGCGGACGGGTTGCCTACCGGCCTGTCCCTTGGCAGATTCGCGCGCGATGCGGATCGAAGGCTGGAACGGTGAGATTGGGGGGCCGCGCTGGTGGGCGCGGCTGCTCAGCTTCGGCGCCTTCGCCGGCGCCCTGCTCGGCATTTTCGGCCCGTTCGGAAGCTATCTCAACGGCAGCTTCCTGATCCTGGTGCTGCACTGGACGCTGATGACCATGCTCGGCACGGCGGTCGGCGGGCTGGCCGTGCCGCATATGGTTCGGTTCCTCGGCGCACGCGGCTTTCCCTTATGGTTCGCGCTGCTGATCTCGCTCGCGATCCTCTCGGTACCTCTCGGCGCACTTTCCTCGGTCGAGGCGCGATGGCTATGGCCGTGGCAGACCGCACGGATGCGCGCGCCCGACTGGTATGTGCAGACCTTGCTCTCCTGCCTGTTCGTCGCGGCGGGCTGGCTGTTGCTGGAATATGCGCAAGGCGCACGGCATCGTCCTGCCCAGGCGGACCAGCCCGCGCCCGCAACATTTGCGGGACCGATCCTTTGTTTGCAGATGGAGGACCATTACGTCCGCGTGCATCGCGCGAGCGGATCGACACTTGAGCTGATGCCGCTGCAGGACGCGATCGCGCGTTATGGGAGCGGCGGCTTGCAGGTACATCGCAGCTGGTGGGTCGCCGCCGACGCGGTGGTTGGCGCCGAACGGGACGGACGCAATTGGCGGCTCCGCCTCAGCAATGGGCAAAGAGTGCCGGTCGCCCGCAACCGCATCGCCGCGACACGCGCACGGCAGCTGATCGGCCCGGACGTCTAGGGTCTGATTCAGATACGCTGGAGAAGCACCGGCCCACGCCCCCACCCTAGGCGGCAGCGGGAACCGGTTGGCCAACCGCCGCCGCAGCCTCGATAATCGGCACGAAATCGACGGCATTGAGACTGCACGCGCCGACCAGCAATCCGTCGACTCCCTCGATCGCACTGATCCAGCCGGCATTGTGCGGGCTGACCGAGCCGCCATAAAGGATGCGCATCTCGGCCGCGCTCGGCCCATAGGAGCGGAGCAGACTCGCCCGGATCGCGCTGTGCATCTCCGCGATCTCGAGGCTGTTGGGGGTCCGGCCAGATCCGATCGCCCAGATCGGCTCATAGGCTATCACCATCCGATCCGGCATCACCGCGGCGGGCAAGGACGCGCAGACCTGATGCGAAATGAGCGCGGCGGCGTCACCCTGACGCCGTTCCTCCGCGCTTTCGCCGACGCAGATGATCGGGATCAGCCCCGCGCATACGGCGGCGGCGGCCTTGGCGCTGACCTGCGCGTCGGTCTCGCCCAAAGCTCGGCGTTCGCTATGGCCGACGATGACATATGCTGCACCGAAATCGCGCAGCAATGCCGGCGACGTCGAGCCCGTATGCGGACCCTGAGCCAGATGGTGGCAATCCTGCCCGCCGACCTCAAGCTGGGGCGCAGCATCGCGCGCGGGGCCGATCAACGGGAAGGGCGGGCAGAGCGCAACGTCGACATCAAGCCGCCCCGCCGCATCGTTTACCGCCTTCAGCTCGTCGAGGGGGCCGCGGCTCGCGACCATCTTCCAGTTTCCGGCGACGAGCTTGCGGCGCACCGTCATGCTCCGGCCAGCCGCGCTTCCAACGCCGCCTGTTCGCGCCACAAAGCGGGAGGCAGGTTATCCCCGAACCCGGCGAGATAGTCGCGGCTGAGCGTGGCCTCCTCGCGCCAGACCTCGGGATCGACCGAAAGGAGAATGCGCAGCTGGTCGGCGTCGAGGTCAAGGCCGGCAAGATCGAGATCCTCCGGTCTCGGAAGGCGGCCGATAGCGGTGTCGACCGCCTGAGCCTCCCCCTCGATCCGTTCGACGATCCACTGGAGCACACGCACATTGTCGCCGAATCCGGGCCAGGCGAACCGCCCCTCCCCATCCTTGCGGAACCAATTGACCAGATAGAGGCGTGGCAGCTGGCTCGCATCGGACTGGGCGGCGGCACCCATGCGCAGCCAGTGCGCGAAATAATCGGCCATGTTGTAGCCGCAGAATGGCAGCATCGCGAACGGATCACGCCGCAGCGTACCGATCGCATTCTCGGCCGCCGCCGTGCCTTCGGACGCGATATTGGCGGCGAGATAAACGCCATGCTGCCAGTCAAAGGCCTCCGTCACCAGCGGTACCGCCGAGGCGCGCCGCCCGCCAAACAGGATCGCCGAGATCGGCACGCCTTCGGGCGAATCCCATTCGGGCGCGATCGCGGGACATTGTTCCGCGGGCGCGGTGAAGCGGGCATTGGGGTGCGCCGCGGGCGCGCCGAATTCTGGCGACCAGCGCCGGCCCTGCCAATCGGTCAAACCCGGCGGGGGCGTCGGCGTCAGGCCCTCCCACCACACATCGTCTTCCTCGGTGAGCGCGGTATTGGTGAAAATGCAATTGGCGTGCAGTGTCTCGATCGCGTTGCGGTTGGTCGCGGGGCCGGTGCCGGGCGCCACGCCGAAGAAGCCGGCCTCGGGATTGATCGCGTAGAGACGCCCGTCCTCGCCAAAACGCATCCAGGCAATGTCGTCGCCAATCGTCTCCGCCTTCCAGCCGGAAAGCGTCGGCTCGAGCATCGCCATGTTGGTTTTGCCGCACGCGCTGGGGAAAGCGGCCGCGACATAGTGAACCTGCCCCTTGGGTGAGGTCAGCTTGAGGATCAGCATATGTTCGGCAAGCCAGCCCCCGTCGCGCGCCATCACCGACGCGATCCGCAGCGCGAAGCATTTCTTGCCGAGCAAAGCGTTGCCGCCATAGCCCGAGCCGTAGGACCAGATTTCGCGCGTTTCGGGATAATGGACGATCCACTTTTCCGCATTGCACGGCCATGGCACGTCCTGCGCACCGTCGGTGAGCGGCATGCCGACCGTGTGCACGCAGCGGACGAAGAAGCCGTCTTCGCCCAGCATGTCGAGCGCGGCCTGGCCCATGCGCGTCATGATCTTCATGGACAGCACGACATAGGCGCTGTCGGTGATCTCGACCCCTATGGCACTCTTGTCCGATCCCAACGGCCCCATGCAGAACGGGACGACATACAAAGTCCGCCCGCGCATCGAGCCCGCGAACAGGCGGTCGAGATGCGCGCGCGTCCTGACCGGATCGCGCCAATTGTTGGTCGGCCCGGCATCCTCTTCGCGCTCCGAGCAGATGAACGTACGGCTTTCGACCCGCGCCACGTCGCGCGGGTCGGAGCGTGCGTAGAAGCTGTTGGGGCGGATCGACGGATCCAGCCGGACGAGCGTGCCTGCCGTCACCAGCCGGTCGCTGAGCTCGGCCCATTCGGCATCCGATCCATCGCACCAGCGTATCTCGTCGGGCTGGGTCAGGGCTGCCATTTCCGCAACCCACTCCAGCAACGCGCGATGCCGGGTCGGTGCGCCCTTGGCCTGTTCCTCAGGCCGTACGGCCAATAGCTGATCGAGCATGAGCTCCGCCTCTCCCACACGGCTATTGCCTGATCATCCGCCTATGCCCGCTTGATGAGGATAAACAAATTCGAATAGCGCTCGGCCTATAAGCTGAAGCTATACGTCCGTTCGTGGCCGAACCGTTCGATCTCAACCTACGCCATTTGCGCGCGCTGAGCGCGATCGCGGAATGCGGGAATATCAGTGGGGCCGCCAGACTGGCGGGCCTGTCGCAGCCAGCACTGACGCAGGGATTGGCCAAGCTCGAGGCGCAGTTTGGCACGGCCCTGTTCGACCGCCATCCGCACGGGATGGAGCCGACGCCGACCGGCAAGCGCGTGCTCGCGCGCGTCAACAGGGCGATGTCCAAGCTGGCGCGGGCGGTGCGCGCGGGCACGAAGAATGCGCGCGCGACGCGGCCCGAAAACCGGCTGACCAGCGCGCAGGTGCGGGCGATGCTGAGTCTCGCCGAAACGGGCAGCTTCGTTGCCGCAGCACAGTCGGTCGGCCTGTCCGAGCCCGCCTTGCATCGTGCGGTCAAGGAGCTGGAATTGCTGTGCGGCACGGCCTTCGTCGAGCGGCGCGGGCGCGGCGTCGGCCTCACTACCGCAGGCCATAAGCTCGCGCGTGACCTGCAACTCGGCGTCGCGGAACTGTCTGCCGCACTGGAGGAAAGCGGCGGCGAAGGCGGGCAATTGTCAATCGGTGCGATGGCGCTATCGCGCTCGCTCTTGCTTCCGGCCACGCTCGCGGCGCTCTCGCAAAAGGCACCCGCCGCGCATGTCGACGTGGTCGAAGGCTCCTACCTCGAGCTGGTCGAGCTGCTGCGCAGTGGCAATGTCGACGTGATCATCGGCGCGCTCCGCGTCGCGCCGCCGCGCGACCTGCACGAGGAGCCCCTCTTCACGGATCGACTGACGGTGATCGGCCGGGCGGGCCATCCGCTCGCGGGCGCGCATGCCAGCTATCGCGATCTGACGCGCTTTCCCTGGATCGTCGCGCGCCGCGCGTCTGGCCTGCTCGACCGGTGGCAGCAATTGTTCGACAAGGCAGGCATGGAGCGCCCGACCGCACCGATCCAGTGCGGCTCGGTCGCGCTGATCCGCGGCATGCTGGTTCGCAGCGACTTCCTGACTTTGCTTTCGCCCGACCAGGTCCGCGCCGAGATCGATGCCGGCCAGCTGATCGAGATACGGTCCGATGCGCCCGATACCGCGCGTACGATCGGTGCGATCACGCGCCGCGATTTCTACCCGACGAAATTGCAGCGGCTTTTCCTGGAGGAATTGCGCGCCGTGGCAAAGGCGCGTTCGATTCCAGAAAATGAATAGGTATTATAATCCGGAGCGCCATCGACAGACCGCTGGTGGCGGCCATTCCGATGATGGTGGGATGATGCCGGCATCTTTGTCTTCTGCCGGTGGGTAGAAGCCTTGTAGGGCGTTGCCGGTTGGCGCGCGCAATGCCAAGAGGTCGCCAGTTCCGTTCACCCCACAGGATATCATGCCCGCGCCAAAGCGTCTGCTCCTTGTCCTGTTCGCCGCCTTGCCGTGCGCCTCATCGGTACAGGCCGGGCCACCGTTCGTCAGCGACGACCCCGAGCCGACCGACCGCGGTCATTGGGAAATCTACGGCTTCACCGCGGGCAACCATGTGTCCGGCGAGACTGACGGCGCAGGCGGCATCGACATCAATTATGGTGGCGCAAAGGATCTGCAACTCACGGCAGTCGTGCCGCTGAATTATGAGACGGGCGCCGGCGGGACGGTGGGGCTCGGCAATATCGAACTCGCCGCCAAATATAAGTTCGTGCACCAGGCGGACGGATCGCCCCTGCCAGACATCGCTTTCTTCCCGCGCGCCTTCGTGCCGACCGCGGGGCGGCGTTTCGGGACGCGGCGCCTCAGCATCCTGCTGCCGCTATGGGCCCAGAAGGATCTGGGCAAATGGTCGGTTTTCGGGGGCGGCGGCTATGACATCAATCCCGGTCCGGGGCAGCGGGATTTCTGGCTGACGGGCATCGGCGTGCAGCGCGCGGTGAGCGATCGCTTTGCGCTCGGCACCGAAATCTATCGCCAGACAGCGGACGCGGACGACACACGCCGCTTCACCGGCGTCAATTTCGGCGCGCTCTACAAGATGAACGCCCATTGGTCGCTGATCGGATCGGCCGGACCCGGTATCGAACATCCCCGCACGCAGGGGCGTTACGCTTTCTACGTGGCGCTCAAGGCGGATTATTGACGAGCGGCCACCCGCTTACGCATCTGCATCCGGGGGAAGAGCCGAGACCGCGCGGCGCTTGCGATCCTGGCAAAGCGGCGCGTGGCAGCCGAAGGGACAGCTTTTGTCATGCGCGGGCTTGCCATTTTCCCCGATCGGGATGTCGGCATACCCGCCGTGGCACATTTTCAGGTGGATCACGCTCGATGCGGCGGGCGTACCGGCCGATAATCCCAATATCGCGACCAGGCCCAGCAGAGCGGTGGGACGATTCATGACTCGCAATCCTCATCGGTGAGGATGCGGATCCCGGCCCCGTCCAGGTCATCATATTGGCCCGCATTCAGCGACCACAGGAACGTGGCCAGACCGCCCAGGCCGAGCAGCAGGGCCAGAGGTATCAGCAGGCCGAGACCGCTCATCGCGCGCAATTCCGCAGACGGAGCGCGTTGGCAAGAACGAGCAGCGACGAACTCGACATGGCGATCGCGGCGAGCATCGGCGTCACCAGCCCGGCGATAGCGAGCGGTACGGCCAGCGCGTTATACCCGATCGCCAGGGCGAAATTCTGACGCACGACCGCGCGCGTCCGGCGCGCCGCGGCGACGGCGACGGCAACCGGTGCGAGCCGATCGCCAAGGAAGACAGCATCCGCCGCGCTTTGGCCGACGTCGGTCGCGGAGGCGGGTGCCATCGAGACATAGCCCGCCGCGAGCGCGGGGCCGTCATTGAGGCCGTCGCCCACCATCAGGACGCGGTGGCCGCCGCGCTGGATGCGCTGGATCGCCTCGACTTTTCCAATCGGGCTAAGCTCGACCAGAGCGGTTGCCCCCACGCTTCGCGCGACAGGCGCCACCGCTTCGCGGCGGTCGCCGGACAATAGAATGGTTTCAAACCCCATCTGCCGCAGGCGAAGAAAAATCTCCGGGGCGTCCGGTCGGATGCGATCCGAAAAGCGCAGCAGAGTGGCGGGGCCTTCCCCCGCAAAGAGAGCGACCGCGGAGCCAGCCGCGTCGACCCGATCAATCCCAAGCCATCCCGGTCGGCCGAGCGCAACACGCAAGCCATCGGCGACGGCTTCGATCCCCAAACCGGGATGCTCGCGAATATCCGTGAGCGGCGCGGCCTCGACCTGTTCGGATTCCAGCACGGCCGCGAGCGCGCGCGACAAAGGGTGAAGCGACGCCCGTGCCAGCGCGAGCGCGAGCGATTTTTCGCGGCCCGACAGGGTCAGCGCCCCATCCGGAACCAGCTTGCCGATCGTGACGGTTCCGGTCTTGTCGAAGCAAACCTCGTCCGCCTCGGCGAGCCGTTCGAGCGCGGAGCCGTCCTTGATCAAAATCCCCTTCCGCATGAGCGCACCCGCGGCGACCACCTGCGATACGGGCACGGCCAGTCCGAGCGCGCAGGGACAGGTGATGATCAGGACCGCCGCCGCGACGAGCAGGGATTGATGCCAGCCCGCGCCCGCGAGCATCCAACCCGCGAAGCCGCAAAGCGCAAGCGTGTGGACTGCCGGCGCATAAAAACGCGCCGCGCGATCTGCCAGGCGGACGTAGAATGAGCGACTCTGCCCCGCCGCTTCCATCATACGCACGATCTCAGCAATGCTGGTGCGGTCGCCCGCTGCGGTGATGCGCACCGTGAGAGGATTGGTGAGATTGAGCGTGCCGGCGATCGCGGGTTCACCCGGCGCGATCCGTTCCGGCATCGTCTCGCCAGTCACGAGCGAGCGATCGACCGTGCTGAGCCCTTCTTCCACGATTCCATCGGCAGCAAAACGTTCGCCTGCCGCGACCAGCAGCCGCATCCCGGGCTCCAGTTCCGCCGCGCGCTTCCAGAGGGTCGTTCCGTCGGGCAGCACGATCGTGCCGCCGGGCGCGGTTTCACGCATCAGCGCCGTCACGCCGTCGCGCGCACGGTCCCGCATCATCGAATCGAGATATCGACCGACGAGCAGGAAAAACAGCAGCGCCACCGCGCCATCGAAATAGGCGTGCGGGCCGCCCTCTATCGTCTCGAACAGGCTGAGCGCGGTCGCGAGCAGCACGCCGATCGAGATCGGAACATCCATGTTGGTACGCCGCCGCTGCAGCGCGGCCCAGGCTGATTTGAAGAAGGGCTGCCCGGCATAGGCGACCGTCGGCATCGCGATCAGTGCCGACAGCCAGTGGAACAGATCGCGCGTCGCCCCGGCCGCGCCGGACCAGACCGAGACCGACAGCAGCATCACGTTCATCGCGCCGAAGCCGGCAACCGCAAGCGCGCGCAACAGGGCCTTGCTCTCGCGGTTGTCGAGAAGGGGCGCGGCGGCGGCGATCGGCTGCGCGTCGAAACCGATGGCGGCGATGGCGCAGCGCAGCGCGTCGGGCGTCAGTTCGGGCGCATGATCGATCGCGACGCGCTTGGTGGTGAAATTGACGCGGGCACCGTGCACGCCGGATAGCGGCCGCAAACCGTTCTCGATCTTCGCGATGCAACCGGCGCATTTGACGCCGGGCAGCACGAACTCAACGCGTTCGGAGGGGGCCGCCGCGGTCACAGCGACAATTCCTCGAAATAGCTGGCACGCATCCGCCCGTGACGCGCGGTCACGCGGATTTGCCAGCGCCCCGGGGGAAGCGTTTCGATGCTGCGAAACGTGCCCGTCCCGCCGCCGGCGAAATGGATCGCGCGGTCTGGCAGGCGGCCGAGCGGGTGGATCGCGGTGCCGGACAGCATCACATCGCGGATACGCGCGTCGGGGCCGGTCAACCGCACCGTCAAGCGCCGGCCGTCATGATCGATCGAGGCGTGCCAGCCGAGCCGCTCCTGGAGCTTCGCCTCGTCCAACCAATGGTTGAAATTCTGGCTCGCGACATAGCTGTTCTCCACCACCGTGCCGGTGAAGCTGCGCTCCGCTATGGTGGCCATGAGGCCATTCACCCCGATCACGACCAGGAAGAAGCCCACGATCCAGGCGAGCATGTGATAGCCTGTAAAGCGGCGAGTCATTCCTTCTCTCCTGGCCGTTCGAACCGAACTTCCTTGCTGGCGCTGCCATTTTCGCGGTCCAGTGCGGTCAGCCGCAGCCGGTAATGATCCGGACCCTCGGCGCGCGTGCGGACGTAGATCCGGCGCTGCTCGACCTGGTCGGGTCCGACCAGGATGCGCATCGAGGGCGCGGCTGTGTGCTTGTCCTTGAGCGAATCCCACATCGTCGCGCCGGGCAAACCTTCGAGTCTCAGCTCAACCTGCCGCGGTCTTTCCTCCATATTCCGCACGTGGACGGTGTAGGCATTGCGCAGGTCACCGTCGGAAAGCCGCGTCCAAAGCGGATTGCGCTCCTGCGCCACGGACAAATCGAGCCGCGTGCGGTTGCCGAGCGAGAAAGCCATCGCGCAGCCGACCGCGGCCCACAGACCGAAATAAATCAACGTCCGGGAGCGCAGCAATGTCCGCATTACCGGAACCGGCGGACTCCCCTGGCTTTCCGCCTGACAATCCTCAAGCGTCGCATAATCGATCAATCCGCGCGGGCGCCCGAGCTTGTCCATGACCTGGTCGCAGGCGTCGATGCACAATGCACAGGTGATGCATTCCAGTTGCTGGCCCTCACGTATGTCGATGCCGGCGGGGCAGACCTGCACGCAGGCGAGGCAATCGACGCAGTCGCCGAACGTGCCCGCTTTCTTGATGCCATGCGAGCGCGGTTCGCCGCGCCAATCCTTATAGGTGACGATCAGCGAGCGCTCGTCGAGCATCGCCGCCTGAATGCGCGGCCAAGGGCACATATAAGTGCAGACCTGCTCGCGCATCCAGCCGGCGAGGACATAGGTCGTGGCGGTCAATATCCCGACCGTCGCATAAGCGACCGGCGCGGCATTCCCGGTCAGGAACTGGCGCGCAAGGGAAGGCGCGTCGGCGAAATAGAAGATCCAGGCACCGCCCGTCGCCAGCGCAATGCCGAGCCACATCACATGCTTGACCAGCTTGCGCGCGACCTTTCCGGCCGACCAGACGCCGCGCCTGAGCTTGAGCTGCGCGTTGCGATCACCCTCGACGAACCGTTCGACGTGGAGGAACAGGTCGGTCCACACCGTCTGCGGGCAGGCATAACCGCACCAGGCGCGCCCGACGGTCGAGGTGATAAGAAACAGGCCGACGCCCGCCATGACCAGGAGGCCGGCGACATAATAGAATTCGTGCGGCCAGATCTCAATCGAGAAGAAATAGAAGCGGCGGTGCGCGAGATCGACCAGCACCGCCTGATCGGGGGCATAAGGCCCACGATTCCAGCGCAGCCAGGGCGTTGCGTAATAGATGGCGAGCGTGACCGCCATGATCGCCCATTTCAGGCGCCGGAAGAAGCCGTCGACAGCCTTTGGGAAAATGTCGGCGCGGCGGGAATAATTGCCGCCGCGCCGGGTTTCCAGGCTGGACATCATTCACCGCCGCCCAGCGAATGGACGTAGGCCGCGAGCATGTTGAGCGAGGCCTTGTCGAGCTTCTTGTTCCAGGCCGGCATCACACCGTAACGCGCATTGGTGACCGTCTCCGTGACCGTGTCGCGGTCCCCGCCGTAGAGCCAGATCGCGTCGGTCAGATTGGGCGCCCCGAAGGCGCGGTTGCCCTTGCCTTGCGCGCCGTGGCAGGCGACGCAATTGGCTGCGAACAGATCACGTCCGCGCCGTGCGGACGGCGTGCCGCCCTCCTGGTGCGAGATGTAGCGGACATAGGATACGACGTCCTGGATCTGGTCCGCGGTCAGGATGCCGTCGCGGCCGAAGGCGGGCATTTGCGACATGCGGGTCTGTTTGTCGCCAGGCTGCCGGACGCCATCCTCCAGCGTCTGGCGGATCGTCCTGATATCGCCACCCCACAGCCAATCGTCATCGGTCAGGTTGGGAAAGCCCTTGCGGCCGCTGGCGCCGGACCCGTGGCACTGGACGCAATTGACCTTGAACGCGGCGCGTCCGCCTTCGATCGCCGCGCGCATCGTTGCGGAATCGGGCGGGATGCGATCGATCGGCGTGTCGGCGATTGCGAGCCTCTCACTCGCCCGCGCGGTATCGGCACTGGCCTGCTCGGCGGCGAGCTGGCCATGGCTGCTCCAGTGCAGCATGCCGACGGTCGCACGGGTTGCGAGCGGGATTGCGGGGTAAGCAACGCAATAGCCGATCGCGAACAGGATGGTCGCGTAGAAGCTCCACAGCCACCAGCGCGGCAGCGGGTTATTCAGTTCCTGGATGCCGTCCCATTCGTGGGCGGTGGTCTCGACCTCGCCCTCGGGCGTGGGCTTGTCATGCTCAGCCATTGCGCGGCCTCTCATCATCGAAGGGGATCATGCTGGCCGCGCGTTGCGCGTCGCGGGAGCCGGGGCGCAGCGCGCGCCACAGGGCTGCGAGGAAGACCAGCCACAGGAAGACCAGGCCGATACTGTCGGCGAGCTGGCGAAGCGCTTCGTAGCTCATCGCGCCTGCTCCTTCGCCGCGGCCGCTTTGGTATCGACCATCGTGCCCAGGACCTGGAGATAAGCGACCAGCGCATCCATCTCGGTCACGCGCTTGGGATCACCGTCAAAGTCGCGCACTTGCGCCGCGGGGTAGCGTTTCTGGAAATCTTTATGGTCGGCGTCGGGATCGGCCTGCGCCATCAGGTCTGCCGCGGCATTGTCGATCTGCGTTTTGCCATAGGGCACGCCGACGCGCTTCAGCGCGCGCAGATTGGCACCCGCATCCGGCACGAACAATTCGCGCCGCGCCAGGAAGGCGTAAGGCGGCATGATCGATTCCGGCACAACCGCGCGCGGATCCTTCAGGTGCTGGACGTGCCATTCGTCCGAATAGCGGCCACCGACGCGCGCGAGGTCCGGCCCGGTCCGCTCCGACCCCCATTGGAAGGGGTGATCGTACATGCTCTCGGCGGCGAGGCTGTAATGGCCATAGCGTTCCACCTCGTCGCGGAACGGGCGGATCATCTGGCTGTGGCAGCTGTAGCAACCTTCCCGAATGTAGATGTCGCGCCCTGCCTGCTCGAGCGGCGTGTAGGGGCGCATGCCCTTCACTTTCTCGATCGTGCTGTCGATCCAGAAGAGCGGGGCGATCTCGACGATGCCTCCGATCGCGACGGTGATGAGTGCCAGGACCAGCAGGATCGTGATGTTTCGCTCGATCCTGCCATGGTCGAAGATGCGGGTGGCCATTGTCCGGGATTCCTTATTCGGCGGCCAGCAACTGCGGCGCGAGGTTGCGCGGATCGTCCGCAACCAGCGGCACATCGCGTTCGGCATCGTAGCTGGCGTCGGTGAGCGGAGCCTCGTCGCGCAGCTTGCCGCGGATCGTCATGAAGACGTTCCAGGCCATCAGCAGCGCGCCGATGAGGTAGAGCAGACCGCCGCCGGCGCGGATGACGTTATAGGGCTTCAGCGCGGCGACGACCTCGGCGAAGCTGTAAACCAGGTAGCCGTCGGGCCCATATTCGCGCCACATCAGCCCCTGCATGATGCCCGCGACCCACATCGACGAGACGTAGAGAACGATGCCGGCAGTCGCGCACCAGAAATGCCAGTTGATCATGCGCAGCGAATAAAGGCGCTCGCGCTTCCACAGTCGCGGCACGAGGAAGTAGACGGTAGCGAACGTGATCATGCCGACCCAGCCGAGCGAACCCGAATGGACGTGGCCGATGCCCCAGTCGGTATAATGGGAGAGTGAGTTCACGCTCTTGACCGACATCATCGGTCCCTCGAACGTGGCCATGCCGTAGAAGGCGAGGGCCGCCACCTGCATCCGGATGATGGGATCGGTGCGGATCTTGTCCCACGCGCCCGAGAGCGTCATCAGGCCGTTGATCATGCCGCCCCAGCTCGGCATCCACAGCATGATCGAGAAGACCATGCCCAGCGTCTGTGCCCAATCGGGAAGCGCGGTGTAATGGAGGTGGTGCGGACCCGCCCAGATGTAGAGGAAGATCAGCGACCAGAAATGCACGATCGACAGCCGGTAGCTATAGACCGGGCGCTCAGCCTGCTTGGGCACGAAATAATACATCATGCCGAGGAAGCCGGCGGTCAGGAAAAAGCCGACCGCATTATGGCCGTACCACCATTGCACCAACGCATCCTGCACGCCCGAAAAGGCGGAATAGGATTTGGACCCGAGCAGGCTCACCGGCATCGACAGGTTGTTGACGATGTGCAGCATCGCGATCGTTACGATGAAGCTCAGGTAGAACCAGTTGGCGACGTAGATGTGCGGCTCGTGGCGCTTGATGATCGTGCCGAGAAAGACGAGCAGGTAGGATACCCACACGATTGTCAGCCAGAGATCGGCATACCATTCGGGCTCGGCATATTCGCGGCCTTCACTGATACCGAGCAGATAGCCGGTCGCGGCGATTACGATGAAGAATTGGTAGCCCCAGAAGACGAAGCGCGCGAGCGGCGGGAAGGCCAGGCGGGCGCGACAGGTGCGCTGCACCACCCAGAAGCTCGACGCGATCAGCGCATTGCCGCCGAACGCGAAGATCACGGCTGACGTGTGAAGCGGCCGCAGCCGCCCGAAGGTCGTATATTCGAGGCCGAAGCTAAGCTGCGGGAAAGCAAGCTGAAGCGCTATGAACAGGCCCGCCGCCATGCCCGCCAGGCCCCAGAATACCGTGGCGATCATGCCCCAGCGGATGACGTCGTCATAATAGCCGGTTTCGACCGTTTCAGCCGAAGGCCAGGCCGTCAGCGCCTTGAAGTCGGCCTTGTAGAGCGTCAGCCAGGCCGCGAGCAGCGCGGCGATCGTGGCGATCCCCATCTGTATCGCGAACGCATGGTCCGGCGTGATCGCGCACACGGCCAAAGCCATCAGCGCCAATGCGAACCAACCAAAGGATTTCAGGTAGAGATCAGCCATATCGCCCCCGCTGCGGACCACCGCATAATGGGGGCCGTTTGGCTTTGCCGACGGCGGGATCGATATACGTGAATCTACGGATTAGCCGGGAAACAGGCGCCGATTAGAGGATGCGACGGGATATCCGCGGGGTCTCTGATGCGCACGGTTTACAAGGAAGTTTTTTCCTCGGCCATTGACCGGTTGCATGCCGAGGGTCGGTATCGGGTGTTTATCGACATATTGCGCAACAAGGGGATGTTTCCCAATGCGCGGTGTTTTGCGGGCCATAACGGGCCGATGCCGATCACGGTGTGG